>Ga0182027_10000026_pt1 | contig 214590 bp, 178 predicted proteins | sample 712E1DmetaG_FD_121300 | JGI IMG/M metagenome (GOLD analysis project Ga0182027, IMG submission 121300) | Permafrost microbial communities from Stordalen Mire, Sweden - 712E1D metaG (Illumina Assembly) | ecosystem: Environmental > Terrestrial > Soil > Wetlands > Permafrost | place: Sweden...
CTTTCCGGCCTTTCCGAGGTTTATACTAAATTCTTTTCTTTACGAACCGCCGAATGCCGAACGGCACGTTCTGGTGGTGTGAGAGGACAGTGAGGGAAATAATCCCTCACTTCCTACTCGATTCTGCGTGCCCGGTAACAGGTATTCTCCTTCTACTTAGTGCTGCCGATCCTTCTTTTTCAGATAATTTTCAAGAAATTTCTCGATCTGTTCCACCGTCAGCCGTTTGGCAATAATTTCTTTCTGTTCATTCAGTATGTAAATTACAGGAGTTTGGGTAATATCATATAAGCTATGATATTCCGGGGTGAGTGTACGTGGTCCGTCGACATTGATCCAGTCCATTTTCTTTTTCCTGATGTAACTTTTCATCCTTGAAAGGGTGGAATCGGAACAAACCGCATAAACTTCAAGCCCGTAATTCGATTTGACTGTATTGTAAAAATCCACCAGTTTGGGGATTTCCTGTTCGCAATGCCCGCATTCAGGATCCCAGAACAGTATTAATAGAATTTTCGCATTCACGTTGTACATCGAAACCAGATTAAGCGAGGTATCCTGCATAATCATGTTAGGGGGGCGCTTCCCGATCAGCAAAGGCTCCATCCTGGCAGCTTTCTTAATGATCTCTTTCTTCACGGTCTCATTGACCCAGGGTGTCTGCCCTGTCACATAATATTTGTTCACCACGTGTACGAAAATCTTGTCAAACCCCATGATGTCGGAGTTCTCATATTGCCTCGTCACAAACCATACCATATATTTGAACATCTCGGGGTTCATCCTTGATTTCTCAATCAGGAAATCGGCTTCATAAATTATGGTATCGGGAGAGGACTGGGGTAATACCTTATCAAAGTACTTAAGCAGTTTTGAATGGAAAACAGGGGTTCGCAATGCCCTGTCATCGGTAAAAGACACATCATCCCAGAAATGATTGCGGTAATACCGGTAGGCGGCGGCTGAATCTACATGGCCGTTCGTAAGCGTCAGATTCTTGGGGATCTCCGGTTCTTTCATTACGTTTATCATGAAAGCAAGGAAAGATTCCGGATGATTCTTTACGATCGCAAGCTTGTAATTGATAAGCAGTTCGTTGATCCTTTCAATAGTGTCGGCGACTGTTTTCACCGAATCAGAACCCTTTGAAAGCTTATTCAGCCGGTCCTGGTATTTTTCAACAATATCATATTTTGATTTATTGTAAACCAGGTACTCATAGAATAGCCTGTTCTCCGGAGAACCCTTGGACTTCATGGTCTGCAGGGTGTTTGAACGGTCTGCCTCCATGCTGAATTCCTTATCGTTATTGATGATGAAATCAAAATAGTTTTTATCGTTGATAATGAAAATGTAAATCCCTTTCGGAAGATCATCGCCGGCCCTGAAAATACAACGGCCCGATTTATCAACTTTCAGTGTATCCTTTACGTATGTGCCGTTGCCGTAATAGTTTGCGATCAGGCAGACTGTGTCGGAAAGCCCTTTGATGTGAAAACTTACTTTATAACCTTTTTGTGCTTCGACCGGCAGGGAGATGCATAGAATAATGGAAACGAACAGGAGTTGTCTGATCAGGGCCATTTTCAGGAAATGATTATCATTCTGGATCCTTCGTGTTTTTATCATTTGTTTTCAGCGTTTTTGTGAATTTCTTTTTCATAGGGTCTGAAAAAGCACCTTACATAGTAATAACCGATGGCCTCGTTCAGAGTTTCCCTGAATCCCTTGCTGGAATGCCACCAATCATATGGACCATAGAACATATTGGGCAATGAGATGATCCCCACTTTTACTGCATCACCCAGTGCAAACTGGAACATCAGCCTGGAACGGGCTCCGTGAACACTCATGGTCATCAGATTCACTGCCCTGGTCCCGGGCCTGTGCAACCTGAGCCAGTCCCTGAAGGCAAGTCCTGAATTGTAAGTCCTGTCGTACATGATTTCCCCGGTTTCAACAACGACCAGTTTCGCTGAGTCAAAACCCAGCTTTTTCAGAGACTCGGCAGCCAGCCTGGCAGTATTCTTATACCGGGAGAGCAGGGCACCCTGTTCAAGAGGAGTTCCGGTTGTCACCAATAGTGTATAATTGCCATTTTTGAACTCCCTGATGGCATCCTCAAGGACATAGTCGCTCACAAATCCCTCCAGTACCAGGACATCAGTCTTCTCACGATGAACAGGGGAGAGTGTGCCGTAAAGGCTCCTGAGGAACAGGGTGGACAACACCATTACCAGCAAAATAATGATAATCCAGCCCCATGCTGTCAACCCCCATCTTTCCTTCCTGCTGATCAGCAGGTAATTTTTTATATTTTGGTTCATGAATAAAGATGAAATCAGTTCCTCAACCTGTCAGATGTTCCTGCCTCAGCAGGTCATTCACGGTCTTCACCGGGTTGAATGTAATGATCGGGACTTCCATAAATACAGTAATCCACCGGGCCATCGCTCCATTCCATAACCCGGGCCTCTCGAGAGCCTTCAGGTTCCTGCCCCCGCTCGACTTGATGGAGATGAAGCCGGTTTCTTCATCCACGAAATCCCTGAGATTAAATGTCTGCCCCCTGAAATCACGGATGCCACATACCAGATCGACAGGATTGAAATGAGTTGCCTCGCTGAATATTTTTTTCTGCTCCGGGTTCTTCATATCCACCTGGCAAGATTCCACGATCTGGAGAGATGTTACTCCATGACTGTCCCTGACCCAGAAGGGACCTCCTCCCGGCTCTCCTTCATTCTTAACCATGCCGCAAACCCTCACTGGTCGGTTAAGCAAACCAAACAGCAGAGATCTCTTTTCCGAATCAGCAAAATTGCCGAATGACGGAGGCATACTGATCAATAATGTTCTTTCTGCAAACCGGGCCATTGCTGTAATATCCTCCGTGCTGCAACTCTCCCGTTGTACTTTGACAAGAAAACCATTTATGTTCTCCCTGATCCAGGCCAGGTATCCGCCGATCAGCTTTTTATGCAGGACGGTTTGGGGTTTCAACCGGTCGGGTATGATATTGTCGATGTTTTTGATGAATATCATATCAGCTTTGATCTCATTGAGGTTTTCGAGCAAAGCTCCGTGTCCGCCAGGCCTGAACAAAAGCTTCTTTCCGGCGTTTCTGAAGGGTGCATTGTTCTCATCAACAGAAATCGTATCGGTCGATGGTTTCTGTTCTGAAAAGCTGATGTTAAACCTGACACCGAACCTGGATTCACAGGCCGGCCTTATATTATTTATAAGACTTTCGAACCGGGTTCTGTGCTCGGGCGAAATTGTAAAATGCAGCCTCGAGATGCCTCCACGTCCTGTAGCATACAACGCAGCCTCAACCATATGCTCTTCCGCCGCAGTTCTTGCACCCTCCGGGTAAATATGGAACCTGATCAGTGCCTTGGGCAGATTGGCATAATCCAGGCCCTTCCCGGTAAGAATAAAATCGGTGATAGTTGAAAAATCTTCGGCTTCAAGCAGCTTTTCAATTCTAAGTCCTTCACGTTCAATCCTTAGCGTAAGCTCATCATAGAATGAAATCTCTGAAAGATGGTTAAAAAAATATTCTGCCGGATCCTGTCCTGTTTCGCTGCTTAAAAGACTAAGTCCATTGATGCCCTGACTGAATTTTTCCCTGAATTCAAAAAGGTGCTTGAACATCCTGCTGGCAGCTCCAGATGCCGGAACAAATTTGACTATCTCAGACGCTTTGGCAAATTCATCGAAATACCCTGAAAATCCCTCCTTTTCTTCATCACTGAAGCTGATGATCCCGTCATTTAAGGTGGCCGGCCGGTCCAGATCAATGAACGGGAAACCTTTCCTGAAACATTCAAGTTGCTTTTCAATTGCTTTGATTGTCATTCCTTTGTCATGAATCTGCAGGAGATCGCTGTCGGTAAACATAACAAATCTTTTTGCGAATATACGATTAGCTTATTAATCTGATGGCACACTTAAATAAACAGACATTATTAATAAAAAATTTATGACTTTTGCATACTATGAAGGAATTTGAATAGTTCTGACAGTAAATACTTCAATATCATTATCAACTAATACCGTTTTATATGAAAAAATTTATTCTTTTTTTCCTCTTTTTACCCGGATTCGCAGGTTTTGCCCAGATTGCCCCGCATAAGTATTATGTGCAGTTCACCGATAAAAACCAGAACCCTTATTCTCTCGACCATCCAGAGGATTTTCTTACCCAGCGATCGATTCAGCGTCGTGTTAACCAGGGAATTGGGTATGATGATAAAGACCTTCCGGTTACTCCGTCTTATATAGAAGCTGTGAGAAATATCGGAGCTGAGATATTGAATCCTACAAAATGGCTGAACGGAACAACCATTTACCTTGCCGATACAAACCTCCTCGGGGCTATAAGAAACCTGCCTTTCGTTGCTTCTGTCACCCATTTTACCGGCCAGCCTGTAAAATCCATTGAGCCGGTCGATAAATTCCGAAACGAGAGTATTGGTTCTTCAGCAGCTCCCATTGCTTCTAGACTGAAAAGCACAAATTCATATAATTATGGTGAATCCTATACCCAGATCCACCAGGTTAGCGGAGATGCCATGCACAATGCCGGCTATGCAGGCCAGGGGATAGTCATTGCCCAACTTGATGCCGGTTTTTATCACGTAAACCAGCACCCGGCATTTGATAGTTTGTATGCTCATAATCAAATACTTGGAAATAAGGACTTTCTGCATAACGGTATGCCTTTCTTCGACGACCCGAATGATGTTCATGGAATGTGGGTGCTTTCAATCATGGGAGGCAATCTCCCTGGCCACCTCATCGGAGCAGCCCCGAAAGCAAGCTTCTGGATGCTCCGCACCGAGGAAATCTACCATGAATATCAATGTGAAGAGTATAACTGGGTTTCAGGAGCAGAATTTGCCGACAGCGTTGGAGCAGATGTCATCACATCCTCACTTGGTTACACCGTTTTCGATTCCTTGTTCCCTTCTCATACTTGTGCCGATATGAATGGTCACACTACGGTTGCTTCAAAAGGTGCCAACACGGCTTTCAGCAGGGGTATAGTGGTGGTGGTCAGCGCTGGTAATGAAGGAGATAACCCATCATGGCACTGTGTCAGCACACCTGGAGATGCCGATGATGCCATGGCAATTGCCGCAGTGGATGGAAATGGAATCAGGGCAAGCTTCAGCTCTCTGGGAGTGGATACGAACGGAAGAGTCAAACCAAACCTTGCAGCGATGGGATCAGGGACAGTCATTGCGGACGCTCAGGGTACTTTTACTTATGGAAGCGGGACTTCATTTTCGGCGCCTATCATCGCGGGGATGTGTGCATGCCTTCTCCAGGCCACCCCCAATGCTGCAAGCCCAATGATCAAAAGCGCTCTCCAGCTTTCGGGAAACCAATATGCCAATCCTGACAGCCTTCTTGGGTATGGTATTCCAAATACTTATATGGCAATGATCCACATGGGGATACCTGAGGCTACCGGAAATTCTGCTTTAAATGTATTTCCAAACCCGTTTGGCCAGGGATTTACAGTTCAGTTCAACTCCCTGGCAAAAGAATCTGTTCGGATTACACTTTTTGATGAACTTGGCAACGATATCCTGCAGAAAGAACTGTCAGCAAAAGCAGGGGAGAATAAGGTAATTTTCAGCTCTTTAAACAATATCCCGTCAGGAGTATACTTTATACGAATCAGTGGTAATACCGTTTATGGGACTTCACGTTTACTGAAATTATCTAAATAACCAATCAGGGCTTAATTTCAGAATAGAAGCAACCAGCTTTTATAAAGTTTCTTTCTTTAAGAGTTTACAAATGTAATTACAAATGTAAACTCTTTTTTATTTTTACATTATTACTAAATCAATGGTTTGAACCCCGGGGCAAGCCCCGGCCCCAGATTCCGCAGGAAGCTGTGGGGAATTTACCGGAAAAAATTAAATGCCATTACCTTTTAGCTTCTCGGTAAAATTTCTATTGACCCCAAGAGGGAAGTAACCACCTGCATAAGAGATCTGAATCTTTAGGTATGGTTAACGGTATAGGCGATGACAAGGTAAATGTATGAACTGGAGTTTATCGGCCTGACTAAATTAGTCATGGTATATAAAGGATAAACCTCATTGATTTGTATTACTTCTAGCAGTTTTATAAATTCAACAATCACTTTTTATATGAATTGATATTTACAATGATAATTGTTGTATATTTACAAAAGTAAAATATGAATATTGCGTAAGTAACAATATTTACAATTAAATATACAAATGTAAACTATTTATAAAATCATTAAAGCAAGAATGATAATAAATTAAGAATCAATATATAATATACTATATTTTAAATATTTAATTTAAGTCAACATGATTGACAGAATTCTTGAACTGATCAGGGTTAAAAAGATGAGCCCTTCACAACTTGCCGATGCAATCGGAGTTCAGAGATCAGGTATATCACATTTGGTTTCAGGACGAAATAAACCGAGCCTTGAATTTATAACAAGGATATTAACTTTATTTCCTGATGTAAATCCCGACTGGCTTCTTTTCGGAAAGGAACCGGTTTTCAGAAATGGATCCAGGCCTGGCAGTGAGTTTACCAGGGAATTAAGTGCTTTAGAAAATGATCATCTGGAAGATGAACCTGATTTCGGCAGTAAGACTTCAATAAGCGGAGAGCTTTTTGGGAAAGAGGAAATTTTCAGTGAAAGGCAGATGCGTTCAGAAGACCAGTTGATTGAAAATAAAATTCAGGACCCCGCGATAAAAAGATCCGATGAAGCACAACTTCAGAAAAAGGGGAAAGAAAAACTGTTGACCACCCGTTCGAAGGAGGTTGGTCGTAAAAGAACTGAACGGATTGTGATCTTTTACAGTGACCGGACTTTCGGTGAATTTATTCCTGAATAATGCTCTTTTACGCTCCTCCACTGAATATCCAATACATTGGGAGGGACCCTTGTCCGGGTTTATGCCCGGGGGCGGATTCCCGTTTGATTTACCGGGATTTCTTCTTGCAGGGGAGAGGGATTACAATAATAAGCTTGTTCCAGGGCAGCTCAGCATCTTTCAAGGGAGGAAAAGAAGAAGTTTCCTTCCCTTTCGGCCGTCGTGTCGGCATCTGAGCCGTGGACTGCGTTTTCAGTGACACTTTTTCCGTAAAGGTTCCTGACGGTACCTGGCTCGGACCGGGAAGGGTCGGTTGCCCCTATCAACTTTCTGAAATCAGCCACAGCGTTATCCTTCTCAAGGATTGCAGCAATTATCGGCCCTGAAGACATGAAGTTTGTAAGATCTTCAAAAAATCCTTTTTCTTTATGTTCTGCATAGAACAGCCCGGCTTGCCGTTTGCTAAGATGGACCCGTTTCATGGCTACGACCTTAAATCCAGCTTTTTCGATCATGGTGAGAATGTTCCCTGCATAACCTGCTGCTATGGCCGATGGTTTGATCATGGTAAACGTTTGAATCCCTGTCATATAAATATCTTTACATTTAGAAAAGCCCAAAAGTAAAACTAAAATTTTAAAATTCGTACTTTTGTGCTTTGTTTTATGGAGCATTATCTGGAGAATACGGATTTTAAGAGGATCAGGGATATCCTGGATAAATCCGTGAAAATAGTTATTACGACACATACCAATCCCGATGGGGATGCAATTGGCGCAAGCCTGGCGATGTATCTGTACCTGAGAAAACAGGGGAAACAGGTTTCTGTAATTATACCGGATACTTATCCCGATTTTTTGGCATGGATGCCTGAGACCAGGAATATCCTTGTGTTTGAACACGAAGCGGCGAAATGCTCCGATCTTGTTAAAGCAGCTGATGTTGTTGCCTGTATCGATTTCAACAACCTGGGCCGGCTCAATGAACTGGGAAGGGAAGTAAGGAACTCTCCAGCAATTAAAGTATTGATAGATCATCATTTATATCCATCAGCGGACTTTGAAATTAAAATCTCTTACGATAAAATATCTTCTACATCAGAGCTGATTTACGATTTTATCGTCGCTTCAGGGAGGAAGAGCAGCCTTGATAAATCCATCGCCGAATGCCTGTATGCAGGAATTGTTACTGATACCGGTTCTTTCAGCTATTCGTGCAATTATGTTAAAACTTACCAGATTATTGCGGAATTGTTCCGCCTGGGTATTGACGGGGAACATATTCACCGGCTTGTCTACGACACATATTCCGAAAACAGGCTAAGACTTTTAGGATATGCGATCAGCAATGGATTGACGGTCATCCAGGATTCCCATACAGCTTACATTATTCTCAGGAAGGAGGATCTTCATCGGTTCAATTATCAGATCGGTGATACGGAGGGGGTTGTAAATTACGCCCTTTCGATTAAAGATATCAACCTTGCTGCTTTATTTATGGAGCGCGACGATCACGTAAAGGTTTCTTTCAGGTCAAAAGGTAACTTTTCGGTCGACAGGCTGGCAAGGGAATATTTCGGCGGGGGAGGGCACAGCAATGCATCAGGTGCAAATTGCTTGACATCGGTCGATGAAACTGTAAACAGGTTCCTTTCGCTGCTCCCGGGTTTCCAGGAAAAACTAAGTAATGTATACAACGGCAGGGATGAACAATAATGGCATCCTTTGCAGCCAGGGCATCATGCAGCCGGGTATTCCTGCACTTTTTTTTGCCGGTTTGTTAATCTTATTGGTTTCGTGCAGGCAGGAACCCAGGGAATCGAGGTCCACCGCGCATATCATGGCGCTGTTGGATGACACTGTAGTTAAATATAACAACCGTGTTGTTGGGGCTGAAGAAGAGGAGATCACCGATTACATCGCCCGACATGGATGGCGAATGACCAAAACCATGACAGGCCTGAGGTATATGATATATGAGCATGGAAAGGGAGCTTCCGTGGTCAAGGGTGATGAGGTCAGACTGAAGTTTGAGCTTTCCCTGCTCAATGGGAACAAGGTATATTCATCCGATTCCCTGGGGTTGAAAATCGTTTTTCCAGGGACGGCCGAAGGTGAGACCGGGCTTCAGGAGGCCTTGCTGCTGATGAGGAAGGGAGACCATGCCAAATTGCTCGTGCCTTCACATCTGGCGTATGGACTTCTTGGCGACATGAAACGAATCCCGGCCAGGGCCACTCTGGTTTATGACGTGGAGATTGTCAGCATTGGCAGGGAAAATCGTTAATAACCTTGTCTGATGTGTTGATAAGTCAACCGGCAAAACTGAATCAGGCTGAGAGGACTTGCTTATCTTGTTATGGAATATCGAAGTTCATAAATACGGTTTGTTATAATTTTATATGATTGATTAACAATATTATAACTAAATAAAAAACTTAATCAGTATAAACTTTAAATTGGATCACATGAAAAACAATTTCATCAAACTTTTAGGATTTCTTTTGCTTCTGGCATTGACGACTTTCTCCTGTTCGTCGAAATATTCCGGGTATGACAAAACGGCTAACGGCCTGTATTACAAACTATTCAAAAATTCAAAAGATACTGCTAAGCCACATCTCGGCGATTGGGTTTCATTGACGATGAAATGGCAATACAAGGATTCTGTTATGTTCGACAGCCGTAAAGCACAGGGGGCTCCTGTCAGATTCCAGATCCCGGCATCAGATTTCAAAGGGGATCTTTATGAAGGGATAAAGCTTATGAGTGCAGGTGACAGTGGCGTTTTCCTGATCAATTCCGATTCTCTTTTCAGGAAAACCTTCAGGCAGCCTCAGCGTCCCAAGTTCATCGACACCAACTCAGTCATCACTTTTTATATAAAGCTGTTAACTGTTGAGAATCCCAAGAGCCTTATCAAGAAAGAAGAAGACCAGCTTGCCACTTATATCAAGGAGAAAAACATCACAGTGGCTCCAACGGCTTCGGGGCTGTATTATATTGAAACAACGGCAGGAAAAGGAGCAAAGATAGATACCGGAATGTGGGTTTCGGTTCAGTTTAAGGTTTTCCTCATCGACGGGAAGCAGTTGTTCTCCTCATATGACCGTGGCGAACCCATGTCATTCGAGTTTGGTAAACGTTTTGATACACCCGGACTTGAACAGGCTATCGGCATGATGAAAAAGGGAGGCAAAGCAAATGTTATTGTACCTTCAAAACTTGCTTTTGGCGAGGCCGGAAGATCAGGTATCATCCCTCCGTATTCGACCATGGTTTATGAGGTTGAAGTGGTAAATATTCAAACCAAGGCAGATCATGATAAAAGCCAGGCTGATCAGAAAAAGAAAGAGAAAGAAAAGTCAGACAAGACAAAAAATGAAGAAATGAGCCTACTGAATAAGTACCTGAAAGATAAGAAGATCACTGCAAAACCGACAGCTTCGGGTATTTATTATATTGAAAAAGTCAAAGGTACCGGCACAAGAGCAATGGCGGGAAAAACTGTAAGCGTTCATTATACCGGAACCCTGCTTAACGGGACTAAATTTGATTCGAGCCGTGACCGAAATAAACCCTATGACTTCGTTCTTGGGCAGGGCAATGTCATCAAAGGCTGGGACGAAGCCATTGCACTGATGAATGTCGGTGGAAAAGCCACACTCATCATTCCTTCCAGTATGGGATACGGGGAAAGAAGCATGGGTAACATCCCTCCATTCTCAACCCTTGTTTTCGAGGTTGAGCTCATGGATGTAAAAGACCCCAAGGCACCAAAAAAGTAAGTTCATCCGCCGATGCGAAAGATCCTGCTCACGCTTGTTATCATTATTGGCTGGCAACTCCGGTCCGGAGCCCAGGATCTTGTCGTTGGCTTCCGATTTGATACGGTTTGCTTTGGTAGTATTACCCATCTGGTGAGCTGGTCATATCCCGATACCGTCTATCCTCCCAGGGACAGTATTATTTCACAGCTCTGGGATCTCCACGGAAGTGGCAGTTTCGGCCCTGATTCAGGCCCCATAGACAGTATTGTGTTTGAGACTGCAGGAATTCATACGGTTGGGCTCAAGGTGACCACTCTTAAAGGCTATGTTAAAATTTTGTACCAACTGGTTCCGGTTGACTATCTCGTACCTGGCTATTCCACCAGGCCGGGATGTCTTCCGGAACCGGTTTACTTTACCAACCAGACCCTTGTAATGGGTGACACTTCTGTTTTTTATATATGGGATTTCGGGGACGGATCGGCCCCGGTAACATCAAAGAATGCCTCCCATCTTTTTGCTGACAGCGGGCAATATTCGGTAACACTGACAGCCCGGTTCCACATTGGCTGTCAGAGGGATACATTCCAGCTTGTCAGGGTCCGCGACAGCATCAACCTGAGCCTCGGTTTTTCCGGGGATACAGTAATGTATGCAGGCGATACGATTAAGGTTCATGTGGTTGACCCATCGGCTTACGATAGCATCCGCTGGTCAACCATGTCCACAGCCGATACCATATTGATCACGAATGAAGGATCCTACAGCGTAACTGCCTATCAGGGAAGTTGTTCCGCCGCAAAACGTTTTACCGTGACGGTAAAAAAACCACCGGACAGGAATCCTGTCATCGCTAACTTATTTACACCCAATGGCGATGGTTTTAACGACCATTGGGAAATACTCAACTTGGCTGATGCGGGACCATGCCAGGTGACTGTATTTAACCGGTACGGGGAACAGGTCTTTTCAAGTTCCGATTACAACAATGATTGGGATGGAACATCAAACGGCAAACGACTTGCCAATGACACATATTATTATTTTGTTAGATGCTATAACCAGGTTTTATTAAAAGGAAATGTCACAATTTTAAGGTAACACAGTGAATACCTGATACATGACAAAAATCCGGATATTTTTCCTCTTTATCCTGGTCATTCCAGGGTTCGTTCGGGCCCAGCAATATCCTATCCTGGATGAATACCGGATCAATCCCAGCATACTGGCACCCTCATTTACCGGATCTGCAGCCTTATTCCAGCTTTACCTCACACACCGGGCCGAATGGACTGGAATTCCGGGAGCTCCTGTTACTGGGTCGATCAATATTGAAGGCGACCCGGCAAAGAATATGGGGATAGGAACGAATATCACCATCAATAAAGCCGGGATTGTCAGGTACTTCTCTTTAAGCCTGAATTATGCCTACCATCTGCAGGTGGCAAAAAATCATTTCCTGCATTTTGGCGTTGCCCCCGTGCTTTACCAGAACTCGATTGATCTTTCCAACCTGACAGTGCCTGACCCGAACGATCCCATGACCCTGGGCATGAACAAACGGACCGAAACATACATTAACTTCGCGGCCAGCCTGGCATACTCTTATAAAGGCCTGAATGTGTGTTTGGGGATGCCCTATCTTTTCAACAACAAATCTTTATTTGCTGATTCGGCATATTCCAATGTGCTTACAATGGGAACAAATTTCCTGGTTTACGCAAATTATTTACTCGTTCTTTCCGATGACTGGGCCATGCAGTTTGATGTCCTTTACAGGAATATCCGCTATACACCCTGGCTGATCGATGCCGGTTTGATGGTTAAATTCAAAGACAGCTACTGGCTGGGGCTGCTATACAGGAAAGGCAACATCTTCGCCGTAAATCTGGGCTTGTACCTGGCAAAGGCCATAGTGTTCGGGTACAATTATGAATTTTCGGCTTCTGCAATGAGCGGCTACAGCGGAGGAACCCATGAGATAACACTTGGATATACACTCCAGGGCAAATCAAAGAAGAAAACAAAGGAGATTAAGTTAAAAGATTACTGATGATGAATTTAAAGGGATCAATGCGCCGGTTTTCTCTGTTTGCAATTCTGGCCACGATTTTAATCCCTCTCCCCGGCTTTGGACAGAGTGCGAAAAAGTCAGGAGGGGTGGGATTCAGGATAGACGAGAATCCTCCCATTTCCAGGGTTCAATCCTATGATTCCCTGTTCACGCATTACTGGGGACAAAAATATTCATTTGCAGTAACATCCTATGTACTGCCGCTTTCACCGGATTATACCAGCTTTCTTAGCTCACTTTCCAATAACGGGATTGAACTGATGGACAACACTCCAACCCACGCCACGCAGTTTTTTAATGTATTGGATTATTATGACACACTTCAGTATACCGGAAAACCCGGGGTTGATCATATCAACGGACAAAAAATCTGCCTGAAATATGTTTCCTTTGACACAACACATTCACATGGAGAAGGCCGTGTCAACCTTTCCGGGAACAAGCTGATCAGTCATAATAACGGTGAGTTTCATGATTTACTCGGAGCTTCACAATACTTCGCGCTTTACCTTTGTTCCCCGGTCAACAAGATTTGTTTATTTTATAATGTTCAGTCTGTCAATGTTAACGACCCGGATACACTTTACCTTCATACCTTTTGGGATGAAACCTACAGCTCGTCATCCCATACAAATTTCAGGTTCCACAAGCTGATGAACAACAATGTGGTGATGCACGACACGGCCGTTCAGATACTTGCTAAACGGTCACTGGGAATATTTGATTCCCTTGGCCTTCCCAGACCTTATACCTGGGTGCAACCCGAAGGGAAATATCCCTGGATCAACCCGGTTAAGCTGAAATCAATTCTAGGCGACAAACTGGGATACAAACAATCAACCGCTTTCATCAATCCCTCGTTTTTTTGTTATAACGAAGTGAACACTGATGAGAACAAACAATTTGGCATCAACAGCGAAGAACTTAACGTTGAAAACGGGACCTTCAGTGCGAATGCCTCGATCATTGCGAATGCCATTGCAAGGCATTTTGTGCTTTTTGATTACTCGTTCCTGTCGAACCAGGGCGCAGCCTGGGATGCCTATATTCTGAGGATGGACAGCCTTCTTGCGTGGTGCACTTCCAACTACATTCCCATACGCACTTATTCGCAATGGAAATCACTGGTATATGACAGCATTCCGCAAAAAGTCATCAATGTCTTTCCGAAGCTTGATGTTGATCTCGATACCGACAGCTGGCCAGATGGATATGACCGTGATCCGGCAGTAATACACGGGATTTATGACCCGACCGACGGCGTTCCTGCCAGCAGCGGAATATGTTTCAAAATAAACGGAGGGGGGATGATATGCCGGGTCACAAACCTGGCAGGACTGGAAAAAGGCTCCGACTTGTTTTCAGTGTTCACGAAAGGGAGAGGACATCCTCTGAGCAAGGTCAAAGCAACAGTTTCCTTCCCTGAAACGGGCCAGTCTACTGATGTTTTCTTTGCTTCCGATTCAACCGACTGGGTTCAGCACAGCATTATCATAACTGTTCCCTCTACAGTGAATATCGCGGATTTCAGCTTTACACTCGATACGGTCTATCATGACACAGTCAAGATCAGTGGGATCAGTTTCAGATCTTCAGGTTTTCTGTCAGAGTCGAAATATCCTTTACAGCAGCTGACAGCAAACCTGCAGTTTCAGCGCATCGATCTCAACAGCCTGATCATTGATTCGATCTATCCTCCATCCAGTGTAACATGGACTTTTAAAGGCAATCATTCGATGAATTTCAGGGCCGATTCACTTGGCTTTATGATCCCCAATAAACCCGTTTCATTCTGGGTGGGGAAGGATAGTGTATATGCCATCGCCCACAGCCCGGACGGGCTTTCCGACAGTTGTTTTTTCAGGTTCAGGTCCGATTCGGTTCCATCGGGATGTGCCGGGACGTCCATCATGATTTCAATACTTGACACCCTGACCAGCAAGGATTATGTTGCCTGGACTTCAAGTCCTCATGATTCTTCAATGACCGACACGAGTATTTATAATCCTGTTGTTTCCCCTAAAGCAACAACCAGGTACAGGGTAAAGGTATATAACCTGCTGGGAAATATATTCAGGGACAGTATTACAATAAAACGATTCCCGGTGCCGGTTCCCGGGCTTTTCAAAGATTCGACCATTTGTAAAGGAAATGAAATAGCCCTTACTGCTCATGGTGGAACTAAATTCGTTTGGAACACGGGCGATACGGTTGCCTCAATTATAATCAGCCCGGATACAACTACCAGGTACTGGGTCCGTGTGACAAACCAGTGGAATTGTTCAGCAAGCGATACCAGTCTTGTCAGAGTGGAAAGGATCCCGGTGGTGCATATCATGGGACTTCTTCCACAGTATTGCACATCCGATGATTGTGTGCTGATGAGCGGAACCCCTTCCTACCCGGGGACCGGCATTTTCGGTGGGAGCCAGGGTGTAACCGGCAGCCTGTTCTGCCCAAACCTGGCGACGGTCGGAAGCGATACGGTTTGGTATAGGTATACAAGCAAGGCCGGCTGTGCCAATGCTGATACGGCTTATGTTACTATAAACCAGCCGCTTGTAATCCCGCTGACCCCTGATACAAGTGTTTGCGCCGACAAATTTATTATTCTTGATGCAGGGCCCGGTGCTGATAGTTATTTATGGTCCACAGGTTCTGACGCAGAGTCAATCGAGGTGGACACAATCGGCCATGGTCTTGGCCTCCTCCAGATATGGGTCTATGCTACCAAGGGAAGTTGTGTTTCGAAGGATACGACAAATATTACATTCCTTAACTGCACCGGTATAGATGAGAAGAAACCCGGATGGCTGGTGTCAGTCTATCCGAACCCCTTTAGTGAAGAGCTTACCATTGAACTTCATGACCAGCCAGGAATTACCGACAAAGCTGAGATGCTTGACAGCAGGGGAGAGGTAATAGCCGCTGAAAAACTTAAAAATAAGATCACGACACTTCAAACCAAACAAATTCCGTCAGGAGTATACCTCATCCGGCTGATCCATGATTCCTTCGTATATTATCTAAAAGCAGTGAAAATTTAGGGCTATTCGATCTCAAGCTGATCAATGATCTCAGTTAATTCCTTTGGGCGGTATGGTTTTGCAAGATATTCATCCATCCCTGATTTAAGGCATTTTTCCCTGTCTGTCATAATAACGTAAGCTGTGACTGCAATGATCCGAACTGCGGGCCGGGCTTCCGAAGGATTTTTCTCATCCAGTTCTTTCTCGTACTTGCGTATTGCCTGCGTAGCTTCGAGGCCATCCATGATCGGCATGGCTATATCCATGATGATCAGGTCATAATGATTCTCCCGGTATTTATCAAAAGCTACCTTGCCGTTTTCTGCAATTTCGACTCTATGTCCGACCCGTTCAAGAGTCGTAGCTGCGAACTTCTGGTTCAGGATATTGTCCTCGACAAGGAGGATATCCAGCGGCCTGCTTTTTTTAACCTTTTTATGATCTTTTTTTATTTTATTCCTCAAATCATTAATATCGCCAATTTCGAATAAAATAGTGAACCAGAAGGTCGAACCTTTTTCTATCTCACTTATAACGCCTATCCTTCCATTCATCATCTCGATCAGGTTTTTGGAAATGGAAAGCCCGAGTCCTGTACCTTCATATTGCTTTATCAGCGGATTTTCAACCTGGCAATATTCCTGGAAGAGGTTTACCTGTTCTTCTTCCGAGATCCCTACCCCGGTATCTTTAACTTCAAACTTTATCAGGACCTTGTTCGGAGGCAGGGTCTTTAAATGTTTCAGTGATTCGGGGATCAGTTCCGGATGATAACCGGTGGCATGTTTATTGGTTTCAACTTTTTCAACGGAAACAATCACGGAACCTTCCAGGGTGTATTTCAATGCATTGTTTGTCAGGTTCACCAGGATCTGGTTTAATCTCACTGCATCACCGACCAGGCATTCAGGCACAGCCGATTCTATCCTTGAAGAAAGGTCAAGACCTTTTCCTTTTGCTTTGAGGGACAGCATTTTAATAACCAGGTGTATCTCTTCATTAAGAATAAAAGGTTTGTATTCGACCTTTAACTGCCCTGCTTTGATTCTCGAAAAATCGAGGATATCATTGATTATCGCGAGAAGGTTATGGCTGGAGATATTAATGACTTCCAGAAGTTCCCGTTGTTCAGGCGATAATCGTGTCTGATCCAGGATATTGTAAATACCGATAATGCTGTTCATCGGGGTTCTTATCTCATGGCTCATATTGGCCAGAAAGATCGTCTTGGTCCTTACTGCATCAAACGCTTCAACCTTAGCTTTCTCAAGCTCTTTCAATAACAGATCATAGTTATGCTTGTCAACTGTATTTGAGGTTAAATCTCTCAGTTTTTCTTCCAGTTCCTTTATTCTGGCTTCTGCTTCTATTATTCTGGCGTCGCTCATGGTTCAATACTTATTCAGTTGGTTTTTCATAATGGAAAATAATTGCTGTTGATTGATAGGCTTTGATATATAATCATCAAAACCTGCTTCAAGTAGTTTCTGACGGTCACCTGCCAGAGCATAAGCCGTTTGGGCAATGAAGGGCACTGAACGGTATGGTTTCCAGGTTTTCCTGATCTCCTTCATGAGCCTTACCCCGTCCCATGGTGGGGGGAGGTTGATGTCAAAAAGCATGATATCAAAAATAAAATTCTCCGCGATCCTGCTTGTAAGGATTTTCAAAGTCTCGTCTCCATTGGATGCTGAAACTACATTACCCAGGGATTTGGTCATTTCAGTCAGCACAAGCCGGTTCATGATGTCATCTTCAACAATAAAGATATTCAAGTCGTGCAGGGTCCTTGCCTGTTTCTTTAAATCGGGAGATGCTTCTAATGGTTCAACCAGTGATACAACAGCAGTCCTGAGGAATAGAGTAACTGTCGTTCCTGTTCCTTTTTCTGACTGGATCTCAAGTTTCCCCTGCATCATCTCCATCAGGCTTTTTGCAAGAGGCAGTCCCAATCCTGATCCTTTTCTCCCGTTTGAAAAGCCGGTGGTTTCATTTTTGAAAGGTGACAGAATTTCAGGAAGAAATGCAGGATCAATCCCAGTTCCGGTATCCTTGATCCGGACCGAGACCTGGTTTTTCTCCCTCAGATGCTCGGTCGATACATTGATGAAACCATTTTCGGTGAATTTAATCGAGTTCTCAAGAATTATGCTGAGCACTTTTGAAAGTCCTCCCTCGTCGGCATATCCTTCAGGAATATCAGAAGGCTTGAAGTTCAGTTTAAGTTTTCTTTCATTAGCCTGAAAAAGATAAACTTGGATCGTCCTGGCAATGATGGCATTCACAGGCAGCGGCATAGGTTTCAGGGTAAAATCATTTGATTCTACCCTGCTGATGTCAATGATGTTATTTAAAAGGTGCAATAGTCTGTCCCCGCTTTCCGAGACAGCATGGGCAAAATCAAATAATTCTTTGTTCTCCATCATGGACAGGTCGGCTTCCAGGAGGCCAGCAAACCCGATGATGTTATTTAAAGGAGTACGTATCTCTGAACTGACATTAGACAGAAAGGAATTCAGCAGAAAATTTGCGTCTTCAGCTTTTTTCAAGGCCCGTTTCAGGACCTGATCTCTTTCCCTCTCTTCATCGAATTCCTGTTTCAGGGCGTGCATCCTCGTATTAACCTGGTCTTCAATTTCTCTCTCAAATTCTTCAATCCTTAATCTGGCATGGGAAAGTTCAGCTTCTTTCTCGTTAATGCTCTTGACCAGTTTGCCGGATCGCCTGTGGAAGAATAAATACAGGACTCCCGAATACATGACTGACAGGAAAAAAAGTATGACAAGAATAATAAGCGGGGTATCCATGAAATTATTTATAAGCAATATAAAGGTCTTCTTCGGGGTTTATTGCAAATTTATCAAGATCGGTATCCCATTTTTCAGCATAAGGATTAATTTTTTTAACAAAAAACCCCCGGCTGCTCAGTCTTGTCTGATAATCCTGACCGTAAATCCTGATATGGTTGAATTGCCCGAAGACATTTTCTTTTCCTTCAGCCGTTGTAACAGATTCATCTTCAAATGTTTTTTCAATCAGTTTCGATATGGGAACCTGTAATATCGCCCAGCCTCCGGGTTTCAGGACCCGGTACAGCTCACTTATTGCTTTCAGGTCATCCTTTATGTGCTCCAGGACATGATTACAGATGATAACGTCGAAAATGTTATCCTCAAACTGCAGGCAGGTGATATCCAGCTTATTGGTATTCCTTTCATAATAATATCCTTCGTGGTATTTCATCCCGGCTGTATAATCTATATTCGGAAGGTTGTTCAGCAAAGTCCTGATGCAGCTCTCCGGCGCCACATGAAATACTTTGCGGGAGGTTCTGAAAATGTCGGTTTTCATGCTTAGGAACAGGTATACAAGGCGGTCCCTGTCAAGTGAATAACACCTTGGGCAAACATTATTGAGCCTGTATCCTGCTCCGATAATATGTTTTTCCCTGATCACGGGAAGGTCGATCCCTCCTGGTCTGAATCTCCTGAATGTATTGCCGCAATATGGGCAGTAGAATTCTTTTCCTCTCAGAATTAAGGCTGAAGCTTTCTGATAACCGCCCCTGAGCTTTTTTGCGAGCCAGAACGGGATAAGTTTTTTTATCTGCGAATTCATGCTGATAGAAATGACAGTTCATTCGCCGGGGAAAAGCATAACCAGTATTTTTTTTGCAAGTTTCTGACCACCAAACTGAATAACACAAATATAATAAGCATTTTCCAGCTGACCTAAAAAGCACTCCATTTTAAACAAGCCTGGTCCCTCAACAGCATTGAAAATTTCAGCGACCTGATGTCCTGAAATGTCGAACAGGCTTGCCTTCAGCTGATTCCTTTTGGCCAGATCCAGGCAAATAGTAAGGTGCCCGTCTTTTATAAAGTAGCTTTGTATCTCAATAGTCTCAGTGTTTTTTTTTTCGGGTAGTCCCAGCAAGGATGAGTCATGGCATTCAAAAGCACCTATATCGTAGAGTTTGGCAAAAGGGCGGGTGCGCCCAAGAAAATCTGAATTCACATTAAATCTCTGGACGGCTTTACCCGTATTTACGGCAGGGGAGCTGGCCTGAAGATCATAATTACCGGCTGATGGATCGACGAATTTCACGTCGCCCGTGCTGGTGACCTGCAGGTTCGAACTTTGAAACAGGTTTGACCCGCTGGCAGTCTTGATATACGCTCCGTTCGGGCTCACTATGATATCACTTACAGCCTCATTACCGGTTCCAGAAGAATTAAGAAAGTCGATGCCATAAGACCGTGGATTGACGATGGAGTTAAAGATCAGATGAAACCCCTTTCCCGCCGAAGGCGCTTGTGTGCCGACGAAAATACCGTGCTTCTGGCCCGATCCGGTAAACGATTGCCCTGCATTAAGGATCAGGTTGTTGTAAATATAATTACCTCCCAGCCCCATCTCGTCAATCCCGTCTCCTTTACCGTCCTGTATCAAATTGGCGAAACAATTGCATGAAGAACCTCCTCCTAGCATAAAACCACTCATCTGTCCGCTGACCTCAGCCTGGCTGTCATGAAAAACAAAATTATTGTTGACAAAGCAGGCTGAGTCGGCACTTGAAACCTGGATGCCATCCCAGCCGGAACTTTCAACTTTGTTATTATAAACCCGGAGGCCCTTTATCAGGTGGGGAAAGACAAGGGTATCCTTACCGTTGCATGGAAGCTCATACCCGTAGTAGAAGGAGCTCCCTATATACATCCCCTCATTGGCGGTATTATGGATATAGTTGTCGTGGATACTGATATTCCTCATCGTATATTTATCCCTTGTAGAAAGGAAGCTGCAATCGGGGTCGGTTTTTGCCACGATGCCGGTCCATGTGGTATTGTAGATTTCCACTCCTGAAACCTCAATGCAGGTGCTAAGCCCACCGATAATGACACCGGCATTCACCGACTGACACACAAACCCATAAGTTGTGTCTGTCATTTTACCGGCCAGGCTTATCCAGGAGCAGGTATCAAACTTTATCCCATAGGATGAGCCGGAAAAGACAACCTGGCCTCCCATGTTCTGCACGGAAACAGGGGCAGACCGGGTCCCGTGAATGCTTCGCAGAATGACCAGTTGCCTTGAGCCGGAGAGATAAATTGTATCCCCAGGCTTTACTGCGGAAGCATTTGACCGCCCATCGATCACTGCTTTATCGGGGCCGAAAATAAAATGGTCTGCGAATGCATTGCAGGATAACTGCAGCAACATGATCAGCATAACGTTTCTACAAGTGATACGGATGTTCAACCCTGTTTCTTTTTTTTGATCAGCCACGTTTTGCCCTCTCCCAGTTTACGGACTGTTGTTTTTTGAGATACCTTACGAATCCAAGATACACGGCAAGGTTCATAATAAAAAAGTAATAGGGAATGTAGAGCAGTTTTACTGACATTTTCCTTTGCTCCAGAACCCAGCCCAATGCCGCAACCAGGTAGAAGGCTGCCTGGCCCCAGAAAAACCAGGTATAAATGCTGTAAAAATTGAGCATTCCATTAACAGCGGCGACCAGGGCGGAACATAACAGCATGATCAGCAAACCCAGCGGTGCAAGTGTCCACCGAAGCACGCGGTGTGAGATATATTGGAACGACAGGATGCCAAACCTTAACGGGTTCAGAAGTTCTTTCAGCCTGATCACAGATTGGATTCCCCCTGCCGAGATGCGGATTTTTCGTTTCAGTTCCTCTCTGATGTTTGCTGATGGCTTTTCGACAGCATAAGCTTCCGGGTCATATTGTATGCGATAACCCAGTTCCGCGATACGGAGTGGAATAATGAAATCATCCAGAAGTGTGTCGGCTTCCACGGGCCGGAATAATTCCGTCCTTAATGCAAAGAGTTCCCCTGCAGCTCCCACTATGGAATAGAGCTCTGCATCCCATTTCTTCAGGGTTGATTCATATTTCCAGTATATGCCTTCGGTTGAGGCGGCGGAATCCTTGCCTGCAACTCGTTTCTCGCCTGAAACGCAACCGACAGCGGGGTCGCTGAAAAGCCTGATAATCCTCCTGATCGACTCTTTTCCCAGCATCGCGTTACCGTCTGAAAAAATGACGATTGGGGTTTTAACGAACTGCATCCCCCTGTTAATGGCTGCAATTTTGCCCTGCCTCACAGCCTGATGATAAACTTCCACACCAGCATATTTCCTGAGCAGTTCGGGAGTGCCGTCATCCGATCCGTCGGTGATCCAGACATGCCTGACTTTATGTTCAGGATAATCAAGGGAGAATGAATTCCTGATCTTTTCATCAATAAAATCCTTTTCATTGTATGCCGCCACGAATAAAGTGACTTCTGGTTCATATTCCTGCTGAGAGAAACTGTTTTTTTTAAAGACAATCCGTTTAATCCTGACCAGCAGGAAAAGCAGGATTCCATATCCAAGGTAAGCATAGAAGACAATAAACAGCGAAACCCAAATGGCAATTTTCAGAACCTGCATGGCTTTTGAATCAGTTCGTTATAATTAAACCTTACGCTCCCAACGTTTTGTTTCAGGGTTGTAAGCCTTAAGGATCCTTGCAGGGTTGCCTCCTGCAACGGAGTATGGGGGTACATCCCTTGTCACGACGCTCCCTGCGGCAATTACAGAATGCCTTCCCACGGTTACTCCTGCAAGGATAACGGCATTGGCGCCTATCCAGACCTCATCTTCAATCGTGATCATGGACGTGGTTTGTTTTTGCAGGCTGATTGGCCGGGTGATGTCCTCGTATGAATGATTCAATCCTGATAATACAACATTCTGGGCCAGCATGATATCATTTCCCACCGTCACAGGCCCGATTACGGTACAGCTCAATCCTATGCGGGTCCTTTCCCCGATGTAAACAGGACCTGCTCCATTGTTGACCGTGGCAAAATCCTCGATAGTGCTGTCCTTGCCAAGGACAAAGTCATTCCATGGAAAGACATCAATACGGGTTTTTCTCCTGATGCATGAATGGCGTCCCCTTTTATGCCGGAACGGATTAAGCAGGAGCTTAACCCAGGATCTCGGCCTTGCCTGGTTTTTTGGAGTAATCATACTGATCACAAGTTGTTTTAGCCTCAGATTGCTTTTAATTTTATTGATCACCGGATTCCCAATGGCTGTCTCCCCGGGCATCTGATGGGCTCCGCTGGTTAAAGTCATTTCTATTGCTTTATAGATCTCATTCACATTGGCTTCCCAGGTATGTCCCCTGGCAAATGCCTCCCTTTCCGCTTCTTTTTCCGGAGAATTTTCCCTTAATGCAAGATCGATCATCCCAAGGTATTCCTCTTTCGAGGAAGCCAGGCCGGCGTAACCCTCGAAGACGCTCATTGCTTCTGTACGAATTGCCACCGTAGGTTTTCCCATCGCCAGGTATTCATCGATCTTCCTGGGATAGTTCCCGACGGTCACTTCATTAAGGATCTGCGGGTTAATTGCCACATCGAAAAAACTCAGGTAGGACGGCAGACTTTGCTGGGGTTTGCTGCCAAGAAAAAAGACATTGGGCATCCTGTGCAGTCCGGAGTTCCGGAAGGCTTCATCTTCAGGGCCGATAAGAACAATGCTCCAGCCGGGCCGTTCAGTGGCAATATAAGAAATGATCTCCATGTCAAGGCGGAGCTTGTAAATAGCCCCGATATACCCGATCACGGGTTTTTTAACGTGGCTGATATCTTCCGGTATACCAAGGATCAGTTTTTTATCAAATGAAGAAACATCGCAACCCTGCCCGACATAGTAGGAATGAGGATTGAATTTCAGGCAATAGTTTGCAAGGAAGACTGAATTGGCAACAGCCAGGTCGGATTTCCTGATCAGCGCAGCTTCAATTCGTATTCCCTGTTTCTTCCACCAGTCAACCGCGATAAGGTAATCCCTTGAATAATAGATATAAAGTTTGGCATTCAGCAGTTCTTTCAGATAAAACCCTCTGAACATATCACTGTCATTAAAAATCATGATTTCCTTAAACCCCAGGATTTCAATAGCTCTTCGGATCTCCTTTGCATAACGTTTATTATTTACCCTGTTCAGGAAGTCAAACAGGCTAACATTGCCGATCTGGCTTATGGATTCCAGAACTGTTGCAGGATAAAGGTTCCAGAGATTGTCCTGGATCCTTACTAGGGATTCTTCCTTTCCCCTGATGATTCTCATCCGCTTTTGCATTTTCGGATTTTTCCTTTCACGCCAGATGGTGAACCGGTCGACAGGGTAATTGATATAGACCACGCGGTTCCGTTTTGCGAACTCCAGGGCAATATTTATACTGTTACTGCCGATATCGCTGTCAAATGACTGTATTCCCAATACAACAATATCCATTGTCCTGATTATTTTTTATTGAGATAAATTTCCTGATAAATCCTGAGCAGATGTTTTGCCATGGCAGTCCAGGAATATTTTGAGGCATTTTTAAACCCTTTGTCGATAAGCTCTGCTCTCAGTTTCTGGTTCCGGACAATCTTCTTCATTGCATCAGCGATCTGCGCCGGGATGAAAGGGTCGATAAACAAAGCAGCATCCCCGCCGACTTCCGGCATGGAGGAAGTGTTAGAGGTGATCACCGGGACGCCGCAGGCCATTGCCTCAAGAATAGGGATTCCGAAACTTTCCCTCAGCGAAGGATACAGAAATACCGTACTGAGCGAATATATCCCGGGAAGCTCATTATTAGGGATATAACCTGTGAGTATGATGAAATCAGTGAGCAGGGGGTCGCCTATATCCTGGATCAGTTTTGTAAGTTCCTTACGGTCATAATCGAGCATGACCAGTGGAATCTTTTCATCCGAGTTTTTGAGGAAGATGGAAAGCGCCTGTAAAACCCCCCTCGTATTTTTCTTGGGATCGGTATTCCCGAAGAAGAAGAAGAAACGGTCGGGGAGTTTGTATTTATTTTTCAGGTAAGCAAGTTCAGCACTGTCTGTCACCTGTTTAAAATAGGAGCTTACACCGTTGTAAACCACTTCAATTTTAGAATCATCCAGATGAAAAAAACCTGCAATCCTTTTCTTTTCCGATTCTGAAACAGTGATCAGTTTCCTGCAGTTTTTAACAACGGCCGGAACAACCATCCTTCTGTACATATTACCAAACTTCTGGTAACTGGAAAATCCTTTACTGAAAAGGCTGAGGTTTTCCATGTAGATGATATCATGAAGTGTGACGACCAGGGGTATGTCCAGCCGCAGCGGAGCAGTATTGCTTGTACAGTGAAGTATCTCGCAACCTGCCTTCACTGCAGCCTCAGGTAACAGATACTGTTCCCAGAAAGGATAAGGAGCGCGTTTCAGTTCGACTATATCGAAATTACCGGAAGATTGCAGGCAACGATCCTCATCCTGCTTTACGAAGACAATGTATTCATTAGAATTATCAAAGGCCTGGAGGTTCTTTATCGCTTCATAGGCGACTACATCCATCCCGTGTTTTTTTCTTCGGAAAAGCCGCTGGCCTTCGATCCCGATTCGCATATATCAGTCGTTTGCTATAATGATTGAATATGATGTTCTGTATGGATGAAATGCCTGTTTGCCTTACGCATCCTGAATAGTATGCTGAACATCAGGAAAAAGGCTACCGGTAAATACAAAATGGCTTTAATCGTTTCCTTCCTGAAATACTGCCCTGGAGTGGATATCAGAATGGCTATGACGGCTGCGGAAAAAGCAGCAAGCCAGATACGGTCAAAACCCGGATTGTGAATAAATAAATCCAGGAAATTGACCATTAAAAGAAGGCCTAACAACAATACCCTTGGAAGTAATGAAAACTGAAGTGTTTTGTCAAAGTAATTGATGTTTCCTTCTGTTATTAAAGCCCGGAGGCTGGGAAAAAAATCCCTGCCGAAGTAATAGAGCTGGGACCTCATCCATCGTTTTCGCTGGTTATAAAAAATTTTTGAACTCTGGACCTTTTCATCCAGAACATAGGCATCAGGCAGGTAATCAATAAAAATCCCTGCACTCAGGAGTTTCAGTTCCAATTCCTTATCGAAGCCCCCGATTGCCTGGAGCTGTGGGATATACTTTCTGAAAACATCTGAGCCGAAAGCCATTGCAGAACCGATCAGGGCGGAGGCAAGCCCCACAGCAACATGACCCTGGCGGAAAATATTGTTGTTCGCTTCTTCGCTGATTGCATCCAGCAATGCAAACGGTGTGTTGACGTTTTTTGCCACACGGTGGCACTGGATGACTTTGGCCCCTGATTCCAGCCTCAGGTTTAATTTCCGGAGGAAATCCGACTCCATAATGTTATCGGCATCAAGCACAACTACAATCTCAGTTTCGGGTGGAAGGTATTCCAGGGCAAGGTTGAGGGACCGAACTTTTGTACTTTCCGTGAAATCTGCAACAATCAGTTTTAAAGGAAAGGAACGCAGTCTTTCCAGCGTCTTATCCTTAAAACTGTCAGCGACCAGATGAAGCTGGACCATTTCTTCCGGGTAATCCTGTTGAAGCGCTGATTTAATCACATTGTCAATGATCTCATCTTCCTTAAATGCTGTGAGTATAATTGTTATGTGCCTGAACCTGATGAATGAATTCTGTTTTGGCCCGGGTTTAAAGCGTCCGCATACTGCAAAAAAAAGAAGGTAAATGGCATTGCCCCCAAGATAGGCCAGAACAACAATCTGAAATATCATGAGAATTTGGCGGCAGGCATCCATTGTAGCTCAGTTTTTTATTCCATGGGAAGTATGATCCCACTTTTTTTTGGCTTTAAATATCCGGGTCAAGGAAACAAGCATCATGAAAAAACCTTCAGGAAGCAGGAAAACTGCCTTTAAAGTCTTCAGATTATAAAACCTTCCTGGCGTAGATAAAAGCAATGCAAGGACACAGAACAGGCACAGCACAAACCAGGCCCAGGTCAGGGGCAATGGATTTACAAGGGCTGAAAGCAGGGAAATCAGGATTAAAAAACCGAGAAGGAAGATCCTTGGAGGTAAAAACTGCTGTATGACCTTATCCAGAAAATCGATGTTGCCTTTTCTGAAAAATTCACTGATCCCGGGCAGAAAATACAAACGGGCGAAAATAAGCTGTGTTGCAAGCCATCTGGCCCTTTGCACCATGAAGGCATTTGACTTTTGGACTTTTTCGTCGTAAACAATGGCGTCATTGAGGTAGGCAATCTTAATACCGTCCCTGATCAGTCTCATCTCGAGTTCCTTTTCTTCACCAAGGATGAAATCCATATTCTGGATATAATCTATGAAAAGCTTGTAATCGAAGGCCATGCCTGAGCCTATCAGGGCCGAAGACAGCCCAAGCTTCCAATGTCCTTTACGGAAAATCTGGTTATTGATCTCCTCGCTGATAGTATCCAGCACTGCAAATGATGTATTCTGGTTTTTCGAAGTGCGGTGGGCCTGCGTTGATTTGTACCCAAGGTTAACGGAAATATTGATGCGGGAAATAAAATCAGATTCCATGATATTGTCGGCATCCAGGATGATAACGGTGTCATAGTCAGCCGGCAGCCTTTTCATGGCCTCTTTCAGGGCTTTTGCCTTCGAGCTGTTTTCAAATACGACTTCCATAACCCTGACAGGCAGTTTTTTTAATTCGGTCAGCGTGGAAATTGCAAATGAATCAGCAATTATAACCACATCGAAAAGCTCTGCAGGGTAATCCTGGGCAAGGGCCTGGCGGGCCACATCGATGATCACCTGGTCTTCTTTATAACCGGGTATCAAAATGGCAAACCGGTTTAACTTCGGATTTGCTGATAGCGGCTGGGAGAGTGGAAAAAGTCCGGCAACGGCAAAAACCAGGAAATATACGGTTGTTAACAAGAAATAGAGGAACAGCAGGGCTTGTATGATGAAGATGGTAACTCTCAGGATTTCTGACAACATGATAATAATAATTACCTGTGGTTGAACATTATTGCAAATATAATCGAATCGTATTCTTCATCCAAATGTCCGCTATAAAAACGGATTATCGTGAATGTGCGGGTTTGCAATGTTTTTCAGATGCCAGCCGACGGCCTTCATATAAGCGTAAAAGAAGGAAATCCTGCCCTTTGCCAGATACCTGAAAGCATTCCTCGGAATGGCTATCATCACCTGGTACATAATACCCAGGTAAAAATCACCTCCGTGAACATGCCTGCGCATAAACACAATCCTGTTCCTGTTCTGGTAATATATTTTGGATTCGCTCAGTTTGCCGACCGAAATGGATTCCTTATGATAAACCAGTGAGCTAGGGACATACCAGATGGAATAGCCGGCTTTCCTTATCCTGTAGCTCCAGTCAGCTTCTTCGTAATAAAGGAAGAAAATATAAGACATGAGGCCCACTTCCTTTATGACTTTCGCGGGGACCATCATAACTGCGCCGTGTGCATATGCCGTCTCACTGTCAAGGTCATACTGTCCCAGGTCTTTTTCCCGGTAGCCGATTGCAAAACTCCTCATGGTCCTGTGGTTTATCGGAGAGTATCCGGCAAACTGGATCACTGAACGGTCATAATAATACCTGATTTTTGAACTGACTGCCCCGATGCGCGGATCGGATTCCATTTTATCTACCAGCGGTTCAAGAAATCCTTTATCTGCAATCGCATCGTTGTTCAAAAGCAGGATATATTCTCCTCTGGCTCTCATGATGCCAAGATTGTTCCCTCCTGCGAAACCCATATTGACGTTGCTTTCATACAGGACGACCGACGGAAATCTTTCTTTTATTTTCTTCGGATCATCGGTCCCGGAATGATTATCGATCACGATGATTTCAATATTCGGATACGTTATATGGGTAAGGGATTCGATCAGTTCAATTGTATCGGTGGAACCGTTGAAATTAACGGTGATGATGGAAACAAGCGGATAGTGTTTCGTCGGCATGTCAGCTTAGGATGGGGCTTTCGTGAAGTTCTTTATTGCCTGCATTTCTGAGGTGCCACCCCAGTGCACTCATATACGCTTTCAATAACCGGAACTGTCCCCTGATAATAAAGCCCATGCTGTTTTTAGGTATCGCGATGAATAACTGGTAAAGGCAGGCAAGCAGAAACATGAAGCCATGGACATTCCGGCGTATATAAAGGATACGGTTGCGGTTCAGGTAATATATTTTCAAGGGGCTCATTGATCCGGTTGTTAGCGAGTCTTTATGATAAATAACCGAAGCAGGAACATATCCGATTTTGAATCCGGCGTTTTTAATCCGCTGCATCCAGTCCATTTCTTCATAATACAGGAAAAAGATATCAGCCATCAGGCCGACTTTCTTTACCATTTGAGCTGGGATCATCATTGCAGCTCCATAAGCACATTCGGTATATGAGTCCAGGTCAAACTGGCCTTTGTCAATCTCCTGAAAACCTATTGCCCTGTTTCTTGCAGTCAAAGGGTTGATGCGGGTGAATCCGGCATATTGTATTACCCCTGGCTGGTTGAAATACCTGATCTTCGGGCTGACCACACCAACGGAGGGGTCGCTTTTCAGCCTGTTCACAAGAGGCTCAAGAAAGCCGGGTTCTACAACCGTATCATTATTGATCAGCAGAAAATAACTTCCCTTTGCAATTTTGATACCAAGGTTATTTCCACCTGCAAAACCAAGATTTATCTTGCTTTCGACCAGGATGATATCCGGGTGTTTCTCCTTAAGAAGCCTGGGGTCACTGGTAGGAGAGCCGTTATCGACAACGATGATTTCTCGGGATGGATAAGTGATCTTTTTTATCGAATCCAGGAAAGCAAGTGTGGCATCAGGCTGATCATAATTGACTGTGATTATGGAAACCAGGGGAGATATATCATGCATATATATTCCGGATTAAACTCAGTTTATCTTATAAGTTTATTCAGTATATTCCTGTGCTTCCTTCGTTTCCCGTTTTTCTGCCTGCCGGTGCTGTATGTATCCGGCGATGAAACCCATCGGTGTAAAGAGGACCAATCCTATCAGCATATGTACGACAACTCCGGTCATTGTTTATGAATTTTCACTGTTGGTGTTTTCATCTGCAGGTATCACATTCAATGAAATAATTTTTTTATCCAGTCCTGGTGCCATGAAAACATAGGCCATACTTGTATAAACCAGTATTCCTGTCGGGAATTGCCCTAATACGGCGTTGCCGTAGCTTGCAACCAGAATGCCGAAAACCCCGCACAGAAGTGCGGCTGTTTTAACCTCCAGTTCCCTGTTTTTAATCTGAAACATGCAGATATACATTCCTTTGCCGACAAACCATCCGAGGATGAATAAATGCAGGTAAAGCCCGATGATTCCGCTTTCGGCCCAGATCATTACAAACCAGCTGTCGGTAGCAACACTTGAAAGGAATGTGTTCCCGGTGTAAGCTATTGCCCGTCCGCCGGCATGGCCGATACCGCCTCCAAAAGGCCTGGTTTTCAGATATGTGTCAAAAATGGCCTGGTTCTTAAGCCTGACCTGGAAGGAGGCATCATCTTCAGGTGTAAAAGCAGTTCGCATGCGGAATATCTGGTAGCTGCTGTTTCCAATGGTCGTGTAGCGGAAGAAGGAATACACCATCGCGAGGACAATAACGCCTGCAATGATATACCGGAAATCTTTACGGATGATAAGATAGAGGGCCCCCCCTGCAAAAGGGACGAAAATAGCACCCCTGGTTCCTGAACTTGACATTCCGTAAAATCCGGCCACAAGGCATGCCAGCCAGAACATCCTTGGTTTCAGCTTTTTTTCTGAAAAGAGCATGATGATTGCCACGATCCCGATCTGTGCCTGGGCCGCACCAAACTGCCCGGCATCCGTATAAAATGAGAAAGCCCTTAGATTTCCCCACAATAAATGGGTTATGGCGCCTGTTTCATCAAGCCATTGCTGTTCCCATGGATCCAGCCCTATATTCAACTGGATCCACGCTTTTACAGCAGACAGTATAGAAAAGATCCCCCAAATCCTGAGGAATTTATCGAGATGGCGGGGCTCATTATAAAGAAGCTGGACCAGGGGGATGGTAAGTACCATATAGAGGCCGATCCCACGCATTGATGCAAACCAGGCTATGGTGCTGATAGCTTCAGGGTTAAAAACTTCCGCCACGATATAGATGAACCATACGAGGGCAAGAAAGGTCAGATCGTTTTTAACCGGTTTAAGGCTGAGTTTTTTATTAAAATAATGAAAAAATAAGGCAATATAGATTGAGATCAGGGTAATATCCATCATATACCCGAGTTTGACAGGTATATATCTGGTCAGCCCCATGATCACGAAATTCAGGAACAGGGCGAATGTAAAACCGGTTTCAGGATTTTTAACAAGACCGTAGAATGAAAAAAACAGGATTGGGATTGCGAATACTATTCCTGCCGCTATGAATCCTCCGACAGACAGTGTATAACCAAGAATAATTGTCCCGATCAGAACGATACCTAAAATAAAGGGATTCTTAAGCTGGTCTGCACCTGTGGCTATATGGAAAGGATTCGAAGACATTAAAGCAGGGGTTGTTTGTTCTTCAACCTTTTATAAAATTCCTTGTAAAAATTTATCCCTATTATAAAAATTGTACGAAAAGATATATCAATTTCCTGTTTCAGGAAATAATATCCAATGAACAAACCGATAATTGAGAAAACGATGGAAGCAACCGCTACGAAAAAGAGGATGGTTATCGCCTGCATGGCGGGGAACATGGCATGGAGGCCAAACACAGCAATGACGTCCCCAATAATATTAGCAAGGGTCATTATGATAACTTTCTGAAAGTTTTTATCGGGCAGGTTAAGGCTATCGAGTGCAACGCCTGTAAAACGGTCCAGTGGTAAAAGGGCGCCATATAAGATAAAAACCATTAACACATATGATATTCCCGGTGAGGTCGTCAGGTATTTTGAACCTCCGAGTAACAGGATGAAATATTTGTTTAAAGCAAGGCTGAGCAGTGAGACAACCAGAAAAAAATAAACGATCGGTCCGGTATAACTGTAAAAAATGCGTTTAAATCCGGCCTGATCATTTTCCATGCTTTTCCTGGAGAGTTTAGGGAAGGCTGTAGTGGCGAAGCTGAGCAGGGGGATTTCTATCAGCTCGATATATTTTAACGGGATGGCATATAATGCAACGCCTGCAGGGCCAAGAAAGGGGCTGAATGAGATGATAAAACTGTCGGCGCCTTTCAACAGGCTGCTTCCGATCCGTGTGGCCATGGAATACCTGCCGTACTTGAGGATTTCCATGAGTCTGAACCTGCTGATGTACCTGATGTATTTCAGCCCCGACCACGACCTGAATATGCAAAATAGGGAAGTGGCTAAGTTTGTGGCAATGTAAATAAACACGACACTGGTCACATCAAGCCTGAAATAAAGATATGCCAGAAAAATAATGATAAGGAACGTGCAGAGGTTAAAAAATCGGATCCGGAATATCTTGCCAAAATCAACTTCGGCCTGGAAAATAGACCAGGCATAATTCCAGGGCAGAGTGACGAGCCCGAGCAAAGGATACCATGCGAAAAACAGGAAATATCCTCCTGCTTTAAGAGGCCCGGGGATAAGGAAGGCAAGACTTAATAATACTATGGATATCCCGGCCAGTATGACCAGTCCTATGACCCAGGCTGAACCCAGGTAATACTTTTTATCTTTCTCACTGCTTCCTGAAAGATACCTCACCAGGGCCTCTTTTGTAACCCCGAATCTCAGCATATCGATGAGGGAAGCAGGTGTCGTGAACAGGACCCATATACCAAAATCGTGAATGCTGAGCATCCTTAAAAGGATCATATAGGAAAACAAGCCTGCAAGGGCGGTGCTCAGGTTACCGGCGAGGGAAAGAAAGTTGGCGTCGTTGAAGATTTTCCAAACTGTCTTTTTCAAAAATGCCCACATGATAAGTTCTTTAGGATGCCATTTCAGGAAATGACATTCTCTTCACGGAAACGGAAGGTCAGGATCTTTTTCATCAACCGGCGGGTCTTTGATCTTGGTTTTGGAATATCACCGAATACTGCATCCAGGAACATCAGTTCAACTCCGTTGAGAACGATTTGGGTTGGTTGCTTGGTAACCGACAGGAAAGCATCAAGGGCTGTTTTATCCGCATCGGTCCATGAGCGGTTCGCCCTGACAACAAGGAGGGCAAGATCGAATTTTTTGATAAGATCGATGGGGTAGGCGTTATTGATCAGGGAAGGGACTTCCACGAAGACGTAATCATAACCATCCAGATCAAGATTTTCGTAGCCTTTCAGTAGTTCACCCGTTTCCTTTGCCTCGACAAAAGACTCCTGGATGATATATTGCATTTCGTCATCGGTTGGGGGTATCAGCTCCCCTGTATTCAGGTATTCCGATGGCCCCGGCGTCTCTTTCAAATAATTCATAAAGAGAGTGTTTTCACCGAACGACCTGAATTTCCTGCTCAGCTCGCGGCCGATGGTTGTTTTCCCTTCCGAATCCCTCGTGCTGATCAGAAGGATCATGGCAGGCTTCTTTTCTGTGCTGTTAACCGATTTGGAAAGGCTTACCTTGACGTTCTGTGCGAGGATCTCTACAAGCCTGGGCAGGATAAAGCCGATATCAACATTATATATCTGTTTAACAATTTTAAGATAAACACCCGCCAGTCTGAGCTTTATAAAACGTTCAGCCCGCTCCGGAGTTTTGATCGTCGTGTCAAAGAATTCCAATGCGATAAGTGTTACAACGACGAGAATAAAGCCAAGGATGGCGGCGGCCAGGACAAGCAGAAGGGCCCTGGAACGCAAGGGATGCAATGGGTAATAGGGTGAATCCACCACTTTCAGGTTTGTAGCTAATTCATCATCCTGCTGCCTCAGCTTGGCCAGGTTCAGATCATGCAGCAGCTCAAGAAACTCGTTCTCGGTAACTCCGATCAGCCGTTCAAACCTTTTTTGCTGGGCTCCGAGAGGTGCAAAAATTTCGTATACTTTCTGGAAATATTTTTTCCTTTCAGAAAGCACTCTGAGCGCAGCCTTGTTTTCTTCGTATGAAATGACATTGGTCAGCCATGAAGTCAACAAATCTTTCAGCGGAAGCCCTTCAACTGAATTATTGATAAGGTACAACTGGTCTATATTATCCTGAAGTTCCAGCTTGATCGCTTCGACTCTCCCTTTTAAAGCTACCAGTTGTTTTATGGTCGCCGAATCATTCCCTAGGTCGATTTCCAGGTTGGCGATTTGGCCAGTGGTGTTGGTAAGTTCATTCCTGAGCCTTAAAATAGCGCTGGTATTCAGTGAAAGCCTGGCGTGTGTTTCCAGCTTTTTTTCAATGATCTTGATTGCAGCGTCTGCGGCTGCAAGCGCTATCTGTTTATTCTGGTATTCGACATCAAGGTCTTCTTTTTTCGATGCAATTTCCTTGGTCTGCTCGTAAAAGTTGATGATGTTGTTCCTGGAGTTGAACACCAGCAGGTCCGATTCTGCTTTCTGAAGCCTCTTCATGGCATCCTCAAGCTGTCGTTTGAAATACTGGATGACGGCATCGGTCTGGTTCTGCTTAAGCAGTTTATAATTCCGGATGAAGCTTTTCGTGAGGAAAAGGAGAGTTTGCTGTGCTATCCCTGGATCGGTTGAAGTATAAGAAATCTGCAGCAGGTCGCTGCTTTGTATCCTGACAATTTCGACGGTAGAAAGGGCAGCCATGCTATAGATATGGTCGCTGGTAGAGTTCCAGAGCTCGTAGATAAAGTTATAATCATTCTGGTGCCCGTAAACAAGCAACTGACTTACAAGGCGGTCAAAGGCATTGGTGTCGATGTTGGTGCGATGGGCCTGGACAAGAGTAGTGGTAGTATCGAAAGAGGAATAAAAGTCAGTCGACAGGGTCGTATCAGGACCTCCATCATTTTTGGCCGATTTGAGGGGGGCAGGTTCAACATAACCGGACTCTGTAGGATAGGCGGCAGGTTCAGGCTCCTGCCCGGCAACCGAGACCTTCAGCTTTTGCCCGACATTGAGATGATTGTTCCTCAACCTGTTGGAACTCATCAACTCACTCACGCTCATTCCGTACGACCGGGCTATTGAAAACATCGTTTCACCATCCTTTACGACATGGTATGATTTAACGTGCACAGGGTTTTCCAAAACCGTTTGTTCCTGCTGCTGCATCCTGGAGTCGGGAGACTGGAAGGAAGTATCCGACCGGGATGTTCTTTTTGAGGGTGTTCTGAACAAGCGCGGATTGTCACGCTTTGCCTTTCTGACAATATCCATCACATCGGGAGGCACCCTCGACAACAGATCATCATAATGTTCCTTCGATATGAACCTGTCATCATACTCGTTCAGGAGCAGGTGCTGTGCAAGCAAGGACACTGAAACTTCTTCCAGTGTTTGTCTTGAGCGTATGAGGGTCATCAGGTTGTCATAAACAGTGGTCTTCATCATGACGTCGTTGAATGCCTGCTGCTGGAGCGAGATCCCTGAAGTAACACCTGTATATATTGTGGTTTCGGAAGTATAGTTCCATTGGCTTTTTCTTGTCAGGAAGAAAACAACTGCCGCAAGGAGAAGCGGGACAAGTATCAGGAGAAGAACATGTCGTTGAAGTATTTTAACTAAGTAGATGAATTTCATTATTCTATCTTGTTGATTACATTGAACTTAAAACCGCAAAGCTCCTGTAAAATCAAATACGAGTTATAAAAAGCATTCCTGGAGGTTTCATAATTGTATACTGCAATACGGTACATTTCCATAATATAGGCCAGTTCATAGAGTGTTGTTTGCCCATTGATGAATTCTTTGTCACCCATTTCCTTGTTCATGGCCCCTGCAATTACACTTTCATTCGCATTTTTAAGGATTCTCTGGTTCACGATCAGCTGGTTATATTGGGTGATAATGTTTTGCCTCAGTTCAAGTATCTGGTTTTCCTTCTGGGCCATGGATTTTTCAATTTCCTTTGTTGCCGTTTTAACCTGGTTCCTCCTGTCCCAGAGATCCTCCATAGGAAGGGAGACATGCAGACCATACAGTCCACGGTAATTGTTCTGGTTTGAATAAATTGTGCTGTTGTCGCCAAGGTTGCTGGTGTTGGAGGTGCTTGCATTCCAGAAGTCATTCTGGACGCTGGCGTCGATATAAAAATTTCTCATCCATGTACGGCTTGCCGTTTTGACCTTATATCTCCATTCAGCTATATCCGCATTATAATACTTCAGCATAGGTGCATGTACAATGGCCGAGTCGATAAGATCATCAAGGGGAGGGATCCGTTGTGTGATATCCTCTATTAGAGGATTGAAGTAAACCGTGTCCTTATGCTGTCCAATGCTTAACAGCGGGAGAAGTGAGAAAAGGATGATCAGCAGAGGATGAATCCGTTTCAGTTGTTTCATTATCACAATCCTCTTTGCCATCATCATACATTCTCCTTTTGAAATAATGCTCCGAACGTCCTGAAAATGATCAGGATGTCGCCCCAGAAGGAATTATGTTCGGCATAGTAATTGTCCAGGGCGAACCTTTCTTCTTCCGACATTGCCCCGGAGCGTCCCCGTTTTTCAACCTGCCAGAGCCCTGTGAGGCCGGCAGCTGAGCTGAACCTCCTGCTCCATTTCTTCTTGGTCAGAACTTCAGCCTCGTTCAAAGGGAGAGGCCGGTTTCCCACGATCGACATATCGCCCTTGATAATATTGATTAACTGGGGGAGTTCATCAATGCTGCTTTTCCTGATTATCCTTCCAACCTTTGTGATCCTCGGGTCATCTTTTATTTTCAGGAAAGCTTTCCTTGCACTCCTGCGTTTGTTAGCGATGCGTTCACAGATCTTTTCACCGTCGTAATAAACCAGTGGAGAACAAAATTGCCCATACGGGAGTTTTGCGCATTCCTGGCATTCCGCTTCTACCGACTCGCTGATGTATTGGTTCAGGTGTTCCAGCTCCTTTAAGCGATTATCAGCATCCTGATACATTGAACGGAATTTATAGAAATCAAAGATCTTGTAATTGGCTCCCACCCGCTTCGAAAAATAGTACGCTCTTCCCTTTGATTCAATCCGTATTGCGATAATTGTGAGGATCATTAAAGGGGAGAGGATGATCAACGCCATACACGCGACCAGTAAGTCGAAAGTCCTTTTTATGAATGGGGTCCTGTATGGGGTCAGATCACCCGAAGTATCAATAACCATGGACTTGTTCTCGACTTCGGCTTTGAACTTTTTCAGCAGGGTTATCCGGTTGAAAATGTTTTCTGTTTTGATATTCTGATGGTAGAAATCATCTATCCCCATGGAAAACGCATCCATTTTAGCAAGATAATCCTTGAAAAATGAAATAACAATAAACGGTGTCTGTTGATATAATTTATTGATTTTTAATCTTTTATAGTAAGAAATGGCATTGATTCCCGGGAGAATAAATTCACAGATGATAGCGTCGATACTTTGTTTCTCCTCGTATTGCTTATCGAAGCGTGTATCCGTATCCGGGTCAAAGAGCCTGAAATGGTTATCGGTAAGCCAATATGTGGCAACAAGCGGATTTTCCATGTGCACAACGTCAAAATATCCGCAGTCCCTGAACTGCTGTAGCATGGATTGATTATTGCCGACATACAGGATATGATAGCGTTCTCTTTCTTTCTCCATCGTCAACTATTGGCTGTTCCTGCTGCCTGAATTGGCAACTGATGATTCAATCCTTCGTTTAATCCTTACGATCAGCTCCCTAGGATTGAAGGGCTTGACAATATAGTCATCAGCTCCCATTTCAAAACATTTGATTTTATCGGCACTTTCTTCCTTGCCTGAAAGCATCATCAATGGAATTTCATCAAAAAAGCCGCTTTCACGAATCCGCTTGATAAATTCAAAACCATTCATAACCGGCATTTCCACATCACAGATAATAACATCAGGAAGGTTCCCCGACTGGATGTAATATAAAGCATCCATGCCATTACTCAGGGTAACCACTTCAAACTCCTTGTTAAATGTATTCTCTATGATGAACCGGATACTCTTTTCATCGTCGATCGCGAGTATCTTTTTCTTCATTCAGATGTAATTTCAGTTAAGCAAATATATTCGAATTTACTCCTAAGTAGTAAAATAGATATCAACAATAAAACGAAAGTTATTAAGATCAGACGGAGCGCGGAATCAGGAGTTTTCTGAGTCGGGAAGTGCTTTCTTTAAAGCAAAAAGCTCGTCTCTTAATCTGGCAGCTTCAAGAAAATCCAGTTGTTTAACAGCTTCTTCCATTGCCTTGGCTGTATCCCTTATTAATTTCCGGATTTTCTCTTTCGGGATATAGCGGATGACAGGGTCTGCAGCGTGGTCCATGTTCTCGTTCTCGATATATGCCTGAGCTTTGGAATCCTCAGGATGCTGTTTGCCCGACAATTCAAACACCCTGTGCATCTCTCTGCTGATAGGAGAGGGGGTAATATGATTTCTCTGGTTATAGTCGATCTGTTTTTCCCTGCGCCTGTTTGCTTCGGAAATCATCCTCTTCATCGATTCGGTTATCTTATCGGCGTACAATATGACCTTGCTGTTCACATTTCTTGCTGCTCTTCCTGCAGTCTGGGTAAGAGAACGTTCCGACCGTAAGAATCCTTCCTTGTCGGCATCGAGGATAGCTACAAGCGAAACCTCGGGCAGGTCAAGGCCTTCACGGAGCAGGTTAACGCCGATCAGGACATCGATATCTCCATTCCTTAGTTCCTGGAGGATATCCACTCTTTCAAGGGTAACGACATCCGAATGGATATACCTGGATTTAATTTCCAGCCTGATAAAATATTTGGCCAGTTCTTCTGCCATTCTTTTTGTCAGGGTTGTCACCAGGATACGCTCCCTGACTTTTATCCGCTTGTCGATTTCATCCAGGAGGTCATCGATCTGGTTAAGGCTTGGCCTGACTTCCACAATTGGGTCAAGCAGTCCTGTGGGTCGTATAACCTGCTCTACAACCACGCCGTCTGATTTTTGAAGTTCATAATCGGCAGGTGTTGCGCTTACAAAAATAGTCTGGCTGACCAGGGCTTCAAATTCATCGAATTTAAGAGGCCTGTTGTCCATGGCCGACGGCAGCCGGAATCCATATTCGACCAGGGTTTGTTTGCGGGAGCGGTCTCCGCCGTACATCGCCCTGATCTGGGGAACAGTGACATGGCTCTCATCGATCACAAGCAGGAAATCACCCGGAAAATAATCCAGCAGGCAAAATGGCCTGGAGCCCGGAGAGCGGTTGTCAAAATACCGTGAATAATTCTCGATGCCTGAGCAGTAACCAAGCTCCCTCATCATTTCGATATCGTATGTCACCCGGTCTTCCAGCCTTTTAGCTTCCATCAGTTTCCCTTCATTCCTGAAATAATCTGTCTGTTTGAACAGATCGTCCTGGATTTCGGTCAGGGCCGATTTCATCTTATCCTGGGAAGTGATAAAGATATTGGCGGGATAAACCTGGATGAATTCAAGCGGTTCAAGTGTCCGCCCACTCTGAGGGTCAAAAGATTCAAGCTTCTCGATTTCGTCTCCCCAGAAAATAATCCGGTAAGCCGTGTCGAGATAGGCCGGGTAAATATCAACGACATCGCCCTTGACCCTGAATTTACCCCTGTTGAACTCAGCTTCTGTCCTCGAGTAAAGGCTGTTGACAAACATCATCAGCAGTTTGCTCCGGCCGATCAGGTCGCCGGTTTTCAGCCTTACCACATTTTCGGTAAAATCATCAGGGTTGCCGATACCATAAATACAGGACACTGATGAGACCACGATCACATCCCGTCTTCCTGAAAGGAGTGCCGAAGATGCGCTCAACCTTAGCTTCTCAATTTCCTGATTGATTGAAAGGTCTTTCTCGATATATGTGTTGGTGACGGGGATATAGGCCTCGGGTTGGTAATAGTCGTAATATGAAACAAAAAACTCGACCGCATTTTCGGGGAAGAACTGGCAGAACTCGCCGTACAACTGGGCAGCCAGGGTTTTATTATGGCTCAGAACCAGGGTTGGCCTCTGCACCGACTGGATTACGTTAGCAATGGTAAAGGTTTTCCCGGACCCGGTGACGCCTGCAAGAACCTGGGACTGGTCGCCTCTTTGCAACCCTTCGACCAATTCACGTATTGCCTCAGGCTGGTCACCCGTCGGTACAAAGTTTGTTGTCAGCCTGAACTCCATGCTTAATGCGTTAATGAGAATTCCGTTATTATCGGATAGTGGTCCGAAAGGTTCACTTCTTTTTTCTGGTATTTCAGGGCAGTGAAATAATCCCCGTACAGCATATAATCTATTCTGAATGCCGGGAACCGCCCTGCGTAAGTACTCCCGATAAATTCTTTTCCCGCCTGGACGAAAGCGTCCTGCCGGCCTTTTGACAGTATACGGTATGCATAGGAGGAGGGAGTATCGTTAAAATCACCTGCAATAAGGATGGGATAATGGCAGTTCTTCATATGCGAGATCAGTATGCTGACCTGCCTGGCCCTGAGGATAAATGCTTTTTTAAGTTTCCAGATCATTTTCCGTGACCCCTGGCTGAAATTTTTTTCATCGGCCGCCGGGTCGCCGAGCTGTGAATAAAATGAATAATCGTCATTCCCAAGCCTGATCGATTCAAGATGAACATTATACACCCTGATCGTGTCGCCCTCTGTCACAATATCTGTAAAAATTCCGAAAGTGCTTTTATCCTCGAGCCTGAAATAACCCTGGTTTGCAATCGGGTATTTTGAAAACGTGGCAATTGCGTTGATCTTTGTCTTTTGCCAGAATTCCCTGTAGTTTGTAAAAAAATAATAATCCAGGTGAATGGAATGCGAGAATTTATGAAGGGTTTTCAGGTAATCCTCCCCATTGGCATAAAATTCCTGAACACAGATCAGATCGGCTTTTTCCCCTGCCAGGAACTCCGTAACCTGGCTCCTGGCTTCTGGTACCAGGTTATCCGGTGTATTCCCGTATAGACTGTGAACGTTATAACTTATTACCTTATAGGACATCCCATACCTTTCCTGTGCACTGCCAAACCTCAGGGGATATATTGTCATAATATTACCCGGGCCTGCAATCACGGCCAGCAGCGAAAGAAAGACAAATCTTTTCCAGAGTAACAGCCAGAGAAGGACAAAGAAGACATTAATGGCCAGGAAAATAGGATACGTGATACCCATGAAGGCCAGTGGCCAGAATTTTGCCGGGCTTACATAAGCGGCTAAGTAACTGCATAAAATGGCAAATACAGCCAGGATATTGATTATATAAAGTGTGGTCCTGAACCAGGGCCGTTTATTTTTCTGATTCTTTGCCAAATTACGTATCAGTCTTTAGCCGAAGATTTGAACAGTAATTCTTTTTCATCCCTCGTCAGGCTGTCATACCCTCCCTTTGAGATCTTCTCGAGTATCCCGTCAATCCGTTTTTGTTTTTCAACCTTCTTCATGTTATATTCTTCATCGGTTAAAGGACGGCTTTCCTGTTCAAAAGGGTGGTTTTGCCTGCTCTTTTTTCTTCGGAACAGGCTATTCCATGTCCATATTGCTGATTTAATGATGTTACTGCTGCCTGTGAACTGCACATATAGGAATCCGAACAGGGCGCCCCCGATATGGGCGATATGGCCTCCGGCATTGCCGGAAGGGATCATGAAAAAATCAAAAACAAATAGTGCGATTGCGAGGTAAACGATCCTAATCCTCCCGAAAAACAAAAGATAGATAGTGTAGTTCGGAACACTGAAAGAGATGGCTGTTACAATAGCCATAACGGACGCGGAGGCACCCAGTGCATAAGACTGTGAGAGGGCAGGAGCAAAAACCGGGAAGATGTTGAATGCTGTGATATAGACAAGTCCGCCGGCGATACCACCAAAAAGGTATACCACGACAAGACGCCGGCTTCCCATGTATTCGGTAAAAATTTTGCCGAACCAATACAACCATAACATGTTGAAAAGGATGTGCCATATTTCCACATGGAGGAACATATAGGTAAGAAGTGTCCAGGGTTTGTTCTCAAGTGATCCCAGTGAGGCAGGCACCCCGAATGTCCTTACTACGGATGAGATGGCCAGGATGGCATCGGGCTGGTTGTATAGGAAAAAGAAAATCCTGATGATCTGCAACAGAAGCCAGACCGCGACATTGATGATGATCAGGTTGGGCAGCGCCGACCCTTCACGAAAGAACTTCTTTAAGAAATCAAATATATTAGAATCCTGCTGGTACATAAGCTATAGTCTTGCTGTTTTCTTCCAGAATAAGATCATGAAAAATCCGAAGATCATGCCTCCAAGATGTGCGAAATGTGCCACATTATCACTTGGATTATTCGAAATTCCCATGAACAGTTCTATACCGCCGTATGCGATCACGATCCATTTTGCCTTTATCGGGAAGAGAAAATAGATGAAAACCAGCATGTTCGGAAACATCATCCCGAATGCCAGCAGGATGCCGTAAACTGCACCGGAAGCACCGATAGTAGGAATATCCATTTGCTGCCTGATCAGGTCATACGCATACGTCACCGATTGCCTTTGGTAATGCAGGTCATCAAGTGAAAGCTGCCACTGGGAAAGAAGGGCGTTCATGCTGTTAAGCAATTCCTGTGAACGGGGAGGGCATGATTTGACAAAAGCAACAAACGCTTCGGGTGAAGGCGCTGATGAATAGGCGAGGGCAGCGGCTTCGTAACCCGAAATATGCCACCAGTTAACTATGGTCTGTACAATACCTGCCCCGATCCCCGTGATGAGGTAGTAAGTCAGGAATCTTTTCGGGCCCCAAACATTTTCAAGCAGATAACCGAACATCCATAAGGCAAACATGTTGTAAAGAATATGCTGGAAATCGGCATGGAAGAATAAGTATGTGACAAACTGGTATGTCCTGAAATATTCCGATTTAAAAAAATGCAGCCCAAACAGGTTCGAGATGTCTATCCTGAATGTATTCTCCAGTGATATTGTAGCAATAAAACAAAGTATATTAATGATCAGCAGGTTTTTAACAACAGGAGGAAGTAATTTAAATCCGCTTGGACTGTATTGCTGGTATGCCATGTTATCAGGTGTTAAACTTTAAATTTTTTTGCCAGATCGTCAAAACCCAGGATGACAAGAGTTGGCTTCCCGTCCGGCGATAATTCAGGGACTTTGCAGGCGAAGAGCTTTTGGTAAATCGATTCCATTTCCTCTGTCCTGAGTTTTTTCCCTCTTCTTACTGCCAGGTTTCTCGATATATTTTTTGCAATTGCCGCTGCTGTTGATTCTTTGCTCAGGGGTGCATCATTCTTCATTTGTTCCAGGGCTTTTTCAACGGCCGCGTTCAAACCGGATGCAGGAAGGTTTGAAGGTATCGAATGAAGGATGAAAGTATTGTTGCCGAATTCCGAGATTTCGAATCCGAGCAGGGCGAACTCCCCAAGATGCTCTCTGAGCATCAGGGCGTCATCTGTCGAAAAAGTGAGTGTGGCAGGGATAATTCTGTTACTTTCAGCGGAATTGGAGAGTTTTGCCTCAAGTAGTCCTTCATAAAGTATTCTTTCATGGGCTGCCTGCTGGTCAATGATCATTAATCCTTTGCTGCTTTCCGTCACGATGTATGTGTTCGCAACCTGGTAAATACTGAAAGACTCCTGCGCGGGCTCGAGCCCCAGGTCTTCATTCTCATGGTTGTCCAGGGTATTGATATGTTCCGCCAGGGGTTTTGCCGGCAGGAGCCCGGGCTGGCTTCTTACTGTCGTGTCGGTATAACTTCCGAAAGAGGGCACCCTGTGGTTTTCACTGACAGGGAAACGGAAACCGGGCTGTGGGTCGGTTTTTTTCTCAAACGGGTTATAATCAGGATTAATTGTGATCTTTGGAGGAGGAACAAACTGCCCGGGCATTAACGGAGGGATGTCAAGACTGGTTTCCTGCTCAAAATCGAGCGCCGGAGTCAGGTTGTGCTTGCCAAGTGCCTGTTTTACCGCAGCATGCAGGATCGCGTAAATATCACTGAAATCCAGGAAATTTATTTCAGTTTTGGATGGGTGTATATTGATATCTATTCCAGCAGGATCAAGCTCAAGATAAATGATATACGTAGGAAAGGAATCTTTCGGTATCAATTCCCTGAATGCAGCTGCAACCGCATGGTGCAGTGAGGCATTGCGGATAAACCTGCCATTGGTAAAGAAATATTGTTCACCCCTGGTTTTCTTTGCAAATTCCGGTTTACCTATAAACCCGCTGATATTTACAAGTGCTGTTTGCTGTTCAACAGGGATCAGGCGCTGGTTGTAACTATTCCCTAAAAGGTTCACGATTCTTTGTTTGAGCTGGCATGGTGGCAACTGGAACAGTATTTTGTCCTGGTTGTACATCGTAAAGGAGATATCCGGATGGACCAGTGCAACACGGTAAAACTCTTCCAGGATATACCTGAATTCAGAAATGTTGGATTTGAGGAAGTTTCTTCGGGCCGGTACGTTCCAAAACAGGTTTTTAACCTGGATATTTGTTCCGTCTGCAGTATTCACAGGCCCTTTGTTTTTGACTTCCGACCCTTCAATGATAAGTTGGGTTCCGATTTCATCCCCGATTCTCTTAGTCCGGAGATCCACCTGGGCTATCGAAGCGATGGAAGCCAGTGCCTCACCCCTGAACCCTAGTGTACGGATGGAAAGAAGATCATTCGGGCTCTGTATTTTCGAGGTGGCATGCCGTTCGAAACACATCCGGGCATCACGTCCCGACATGCCGCAGCCGTTATCCACAACCTGGATCAATGTTTTGCCTGCATCCCTGATGATCAGCTTGATTTCGGTTGCACCTGCATCTACAGCATTCTCCATCAACTCCTTTACGGCAGAGGCGGGTCTTTGGACTACTTCCCCCGCTGCAATCTGGTTTGCGACAGATTCAGGTAAAAGCCTAATGATATCAGAAGAGTGTTGGTTTTGCATTGATTCCTGGTAAACTCACTCTTGCAAAATTAGTTTTTTTTCCCTTGGAAGAACCCAGACAACATGGATAAATAGTACCTTTGATAATGATATTATCGACACCTTATGCAGGAAGCAGAAGCAAAACTAAAAAACCTGATTGTCGTCGGCGACAGGGTATTGATCAGGCCGAAGAAAATCTCGAACAAAACCAAGGCAGGCTTATTCCTTCCTCCAGGTTACCAGGAAAAGGAAGAACTCCAAACAGGATTTGTTGTTAAAATAGGGCCGGGTTACCCTGTTTCAATACCTTCTGATGATTTCAGCGAAAGCTGGAAAGACAATGAAGAACGGATAAAATATATTCCACTCCAGGCGAAAGAAGGCGATCTGGCGATCTTCCTGCAAAAAGGAGCCATTGAAATAATGTTCAATGACGAGAAATACTTTATTGTGCCTCAGAACTCAATCCTGCTTCTCGAACGGGACGAGGAAATGTTCGTTTAGAACCTTGACCTGTCCAGTACAGGGAACCTCATCTCGGCAAGATAAAAGGCTCCGTAGAATACAGCGCTGAAGAATGTTGTTCCCAGGAGATCATTCAGGAAAAATGAAAATCCGTAAGTTGAATCCCTGAAAAAGGCAAGGCCTGCTATATAGCATTCAATGAGGCCCGTAAAGTTCTTGGGATACAACGACATAGCCAGCCACGAAGAAAAATTCGTGACAAGGAAAAAGATCACTGCCGATGCGATCGATGCAAAAAACACCGATCCCGCAGTAACTTTTTTCCGGATAGCCATGCCAAGAACGACCGTAATGGCAAAACTCAGATAAACGGCAGGCATATTGGCATGCAGACCTATAACGAGATCACTGATGAACATCGCGGTGACCGGAATGGCGAAAGCAAATTGCTTTCTGTCGAAATAAGTCCCTGCAAACAAAGCCATCGCCGCAATGGGTGTAAAGTTTGGCCAATGCGGAAGCAAGCGTAAAAGCGCTGCAAGAAGAATTACTGAAAAAACAACAATAAATCTAGGTGTGATAGATTTATATGGCATTAATATATCATGTTTATGTGACACAAAAATATGAAATCATTTGTATTAAAGTCAAGTTTTCTGTGAAATTGTTTTCTACATTTGGCTAGTCAAATAACATTCAGGCTGTTGGCTCTATGGAAAAATACTTATTAACAACATTTTTATCGTTTATTCTCATATCTGACTCATGCAGCAATATGAAAACCCATGCAGATTTAATTTTATATAATGCCAAGATTTATGTCGTCGATTCTGCGATGAGTGTGGTTGGGGCCATGGCTGTCAGGGACCGGAAAATTTCATCCGTCGGAAGCAATGCAGATATACTGGGCTCCTTTTCAGGCGGAACAGTCATCGATTGCAGAGGCAAGTCAGTTTTCCCTGGTTTTATCGATGCGCATTGCCACTTTTACGGGTACGCTTTGAACCTGCGCAATATTGATCTTACGGGGTCAGTATCCTTCGAAGAGGTGGTCACCCGGATAAGGAAAGAAGTTCCGGCAGTGAACGGAAAATGGATCGTCGGCAGGGGATGGGACCAGAACCTCTGGGATACAAAAGCCTTTCCTGACCGAGGGGAACTGGATAAACTGTTCCCCGTCAACCCGGTCGTGCTTCTCCGGGTCGACGGCCATGTCCTCCTCGCAAATCAAACAGCCTTGCACCTGGCAGGTTTCGATGGCAGAGGCAATTTCCCTCAAGGGGAGGTTGAAATGAAAGGAGGCAGACTTACCGGCATATTAAGTGAAAATGCCGCAGACCATATGAGAAGCCTGATCCCTGCACCGGCTGGTGAATTGAAAGATCTCCTGGTCAGGGCTCAGGAAAATTGTTTTGCAGCAGGGCTGACAACCATAAGCGATGCCGGGCTTGAAGATGGGATAGTCAAACTCTATGATCAGCTCATCAGGGATTCAGTTCTCAAAATACGTATATATGCGATGCTTAACCCCACTTCAGGAAACTTCAACTCTTTTATAAAAAACGGCCCACTGCTTCTTGACCGGCTGAATGTAAGATCGGTCAAGCTTTATGCCGACGGCAGCCTGGGAAGCCACACTGCCCTGCTTAAAAAAGCATACAGCGATATGCCCGGTACAATCGGTATCCGCGTCACATCCCCCGATTCAATCAGAAAATTCTGTAAAATCTGCATGGAACACGGGTTCCAGGTGAACACGCATGCCATCGGGGATTCTGCCAATAAACTCGTACTGGATATTTATGCCGAGTTCCTGAAAGGGAAAAATGACAGGCGCTGGAGAATAGAACACTGCCAGGTGGTTGATAATGAAGATATTGATAAATTTGGTATGTATTCTGTTATCCCTTCCATTCAGGCCACGCATGCTACCTCCGATATGAACTGGGCCGGTGAAAGGCTCGGTCCCCTGAGGATCAGAAATGCCTATGCTTATAAGGCCCTGCTGGCCAGGAACGGCTGGATCGCAAACGGTACTGATTTCCCGGTGGAAAATATCTCACCCCTTTATACTTTTTATGCTTCAGTTGCAAGAAAGGATTTGAATGGGATGCCCGATGAAGGATTCCAGGCAGAGAATGCCCTGAGCAGGGAGGAAGCGCTCAGGTCAGTCACCATATGGGCGGCAAAAGCCGATTTCTGGGAACATGAAACAGGGAGCCTGGAACCGGGCAAAGCTGCCGATTTTGTTATCCTCGACAAGGATATTATGAAAATCAGGGAGGATGAAATACCCAGGGCATCCGTATTGTCAACCTATATTTCCGGAGTGGAAGTATACAGAAAACACTGATTCAGGTTAGTCCTCCGGGGCAAATTAGTCCCAGTTGTTAGTAAAATCAGGAGCCGGGCCCCGGTGTTCATTAAACAGTGGTTTGGAAATACTCAGGTTGTCTGACCGGAAGAAGATTGTTTGCCTCTTTTGTCGATGAACTTGATAGCTTTACGGTTGGCCGAAGGGTACTGCACCTTCTGTATCTCTTCAGGGTTCAGGAACCTGATTTGGGGAGCTACCCTGAGCCTGGCCCTGAAGTGATCCTTGATGTCCTTTTCCCGTTCCGGTTGCTCCTGTTTAAGGCCGGCATATATGACAATCTCATCAGTACCTATATCATTGGTATAAACTTCTACGAAATAATTGCGGATATAGGGAATATTATCCAGGATATCGTAAAGAGCCGGAGGATATAATGTAGTCCCTTTGAATTTGATCATTTGTTTTTTCCGTCCGACGACAGGGCCCAGTCTCATCGACTGCCTGCCGCATTTGCAAGGCTCTGTGTAATGATGGCAAACATCACCTGTTTTGAAGCGCAAAAGGGGCATTCCTTTAACACCAAGAGTTGTAATCGTCACTTCGCCGAGTTCACCTTCCCTGACAGGCTGGTTCTGGTCATCAAGAAATTCAACGATGATGAGTTCAGGATGATGATGTCCTCCCTTTCCTTCGCAACATTCAGTAAAGGAAGTCCCCATTTCAGTGGATGCATATGTGGAATAAAGTTTCAGCGGCCATTTTTCAGCCACTTTACGTCCCAGCGCATTCAGGCTCAGGTCAGGATTTCTCAAGGGCTCACCGATGCATATCGCTTTGGTAATGCTGGACGACCTGTAGTCGATGCCGTTCTGTTCCGCATATTCAATGATCTTCAGGATAAACGATGGCACAGCTATCAGGGCATTCGGGCGGACCCGGCTTATGGTATCCCATTGAAGTTCCGGAATCCCGTTGCCCACTCTCACTACTGAAGCCCCAAGCATCCTGATTCCAAGGAAATAGGCCATTCCCGCCATAAACCTTCGGTCCAGCGTGGTCATCAATTGGTACACGTCATCTGCCGATCCGTCGGCGCAGGTGAAAGAAACAGCTTCATTATATGCCAGCCGGTCAAGGTCACTGTCGGTCATGGCAACAGTGACAGGATCACCCAAAGTCCCGGAAGTCGTAATATAATCTATGATCTTGTTTGAGGGTACGCAGATGAAATCCTGGTTAAACTGCTGAAGGTGTGTTTTATCAGTTACCGGAATATGTGCAAGGTCTTCAAGGTGACGGATCTTCCCTGTATCTATGGAATTTTCACTGAACAGCTTTTTGTAAAATGCAGAATGTGCAGCGAGGTACGACAAAAGTTCTCCAAGAACTTGTTCCTGGAACTTTTTTATCTCCCCGAAAGATCTCCGCTCAATTTCTGGATAAAAGTTTTTAGCCATCCTGGTTGTTATGTGAACTAGAATTTAAACCCGATGAGGACCCTGAAGGTAGTGACATCGACCTGGTATTGCGGGTTGTCATCGTGGTTATATGTAAATTTCACTTTACCCCAATTATACTGGAACGCAAACATAATCAGCCTGTACCTTATTCCAAGGCTGGCTTCATTGAGTGCCAGGTTCATCCCCCACATACTGTTGTACCAGGCCGCCGTGGCATTGATCTTGTAAGAAAGGTCAATCATCAGGTGATCAACTGGGTTGATAGTGAAAACCGGGCCGAACTTCTGGCCTGCGAAATAATACCAATATTCATATTTTTTCGTAGCGCTTGAGTTCGGAGGCAGGATTTGATCTGTCGGGTTGAAGGAGGTTGCAAAAAATGTGGCATCTATACCCGCCCTGAGGTGATGGTTTGCGAAAGAAGGGCCAAGATAGATAAGGAACCCTAACTCAAAAACGCCTCCGAATTTAGCCTGGTTGAAGCCGATAATATCGAAGCTCCCATTATATAGATAAGGGTACTGGTGGCTTTTACCAAACTCACCCATTGGGAATGATCCCCCTAATTTAATATAGAAACCACTGTGGATATGGTTTTCAAAAGATTTTGAATGTTGTGTGTTCACTGGTGGCTGGACCTCGGAAGGCTGGTCCTGGCCAAACATAATACCGCTTGAAATGAAACATAATAACGAGAAGAGGGTAATTTTTGCCGTCATAATCTATAAGATGATTGGTTGCAGAAAGGAGTGGTATAAATGTAAATAACGATGAACTTCATACAAATATACAAAGCAAATCAGGAATAGGAATATTTCTTCATATATTCTCTTAACTCTGAGAAAACCAATACCTTATCTTTTTCGGATATTACAAAGCAGTTCTTTTTAAAATTACGGTTAAGTCCTGCAAATTCAATAATTTTTGCTTCAAGCCCTTCGGAAAAGGCCAGCCCCAGGTCCGAATAAACCTGTTTCAGTGTTTTCAGCGGGTCCTTCTCCAGATCCTCGAACCTGATTTCAGTATAAACTTCCCGGGACAGGGATATGGTATCCCCTGCAATCCTTTCATTCAGTATGCTCATTACCCGGCATATTTCATAAACCTTATGTTCATGAATATTAACATTCAGTGTGTTTTCCCTCTGAAGGATGTTCCACATGTTTATTGTCGACGGAACTACATTGTATGGATGGCGGTGTATCCTGATAAACCTGGCATTCGGAAACTGATCCCTGAGCTGCCGGATCCTGAATGAATGAAAAGGGTTTTTTGAGAGGATTTTTCCGTTTTTATGAAATTGTATTTTAGTAAAAAAGACTTTCAGTTTCTTTTCTGATGTCCCGTTTATTTCAGTTGGTGCCATATTGTCAATCCATCTTTGCAGAAAATAGGCATCTCTTTCCGGAAATACCAGTTGTTCAAGAGGGGAGTTCCCGGTAAGCCGGTAAATGGCGTACTCATCTTCCTGGGGTTCATCAACTCCCATGATCACATTATCCATCGGCCTTGTTCCATTAACAAGAGCTTTCATGATCGGTTTATAGTAGGAGTGGGAAGTAAGCAGGCTGTCGGGTTCGGCAACCTGGAAAAGGGTAGGGGCAGTGAACTGATCATCCAGGCTCATCAGCTTAAATAATAGTGATGTTCCCGTGCGCCAGTGCCCGATAATGAAAACGGGATCGGGAGTGCAGCTCAGGTTTTTAAACTTACTTTCGTAACGAAAATTTTCAAGAGCTGCGAAAATACTTGACCATACGGAACTCTGCAACAGGAACAGGATTCTGCCGGCCGTCCTTGGATTCCAACTAATTTTATTCCGGGATAGAACTTTCATCAACAGACCGAATCTCATCCCGGCAGTCAGGTATGAATGCTTCAATATCTGTTCGTTAGGATTGTTTTTCTCGTTCTTTAACAAGGAATTCAGCAATCGTATTTATTGAATAAATTACGGAGCGGGCAAGATTCTGGTCAGCTATTCTCAGGTTGTATTTGCGTTGGATCGCCATGATAATCTCCAGGGCGTCCACCGAATCAAGCGTCAGGGTATTTTCACCGCCAAACATGGGTTTATCATTATCAATATCTTCGGGCTTCAGACCAGTGATCCCAAGGGTTTCCATGATGAGATTTTTAATCTCTGTCCTCAATTCTTCTGTGACCTGGTTCATTTGAGTTAATTTAGTTAATAGTTTTTGATAAGCGTTTAAAAAAGTCCTCTTCCTTATCTGCCCTTTCATAAAGCATCCCGCTTAACTGCCTGAATTTCTCAGGGCCCAGGTCACGGTTCTTTCCGATCTTTGCAGCAAAGAGCGAAAACTCGCGCCATCCGTCGCCAATCTCCATAAGTTCTTTAGCAAAACCTAAAAGTTCCGGTTTGCTAATCATCTCAGAGGCCTGTTGGAGGAATGTTGCGTACATAAACCGGAATCCGGCTCCGCCTGTTCCCTGATCCTCGAGCAGGATATTGATTTTCATGACTTCATGCGAAAGATGCTCTGTATCTCTTGCCAGTGAAGGCCAGTCAGGTATTCTCCTTGCAAATTGCCTGATGCCTTTAACTCCCAGGAAGGGGATTGGGATGCTCAGCATATTGAAACACGCCTTTTTAATACCTTTCCGGATGGCCTTTTCGTGATCAAAGGTTTGCGGGATATGAGAAGGGTAAAAAAGAAAACCTTTAGGGGACATGCTGCCGTTCGCAAACCTTGCATTGTTCATGGAGGAAACAGGCAGGTCGACCGGCCTTGGGAAATAGCTGTCGCTGACCTTGTAAACTTCCCCTTCTTTCCCAATCACCACCATAAAGTGGACATTGATATGAACGCGTTCCCAGGAAGGTACATAGTCAAGATAGAAGAAATCTACCTGCGTGGCCGTAGGTATTCCATTGATAATCAGGTTATCCAGTGCATCCTGCCCGGATTTCTGATTATGAAAATCCATGGTACGGAACTTCACCCCGGTTCTTTTTTCAAGGTTTCTCCTCATCTGGCCCGGCTTGTTCCTGACGATGAAAGTCGGGAAGGGAAAAGATTTCATCTTGTGAAAATAACCAAAAAAAATTCCGCTTGAAATCCCGAATACCATAGGTTCCGTGATTTGCATCCCGGCGTGGTTAAGCAAGGAAGTGATGGCGCCTGACTCACAATGGGCAGCCATTTTATGCTGATAGCTCTCGATGATCATTAGTATACTTTATATTTCCCAACTGCCTTTTCAGGATTTCTTCTACAGGCACATTAAATACGACTGAATAGTTATTCAGGGCAGTTTCACTGATTTTTGAAAAATCAGAAATTCTCAGATGTTTACGCACCTTCCATTTCATGATCCCGGCACGTGCTGCCAGTTCTGAAATCGGGAGGTCTTCAAGTATTCTATAATACTCCAGGGCATTGATCTCTCCTTTCCCTATTCGGGCCTGCAGGGATTTTTCAAGGTTATTCCGTTTGTGAAAAAAGTCATCCAGGTAGTTGGCCGAAAGATAGGATCCCGTTTGCATAGCCTCATACCGGCCATCCTCCTTTTCGACATATAAAATAACCTGTTGTTCAGGGCAATCTGAATATCCGTCCTTTTCTTTCATGGGACCTCCGGTTCCTGGTTATGTTTTTCTGTCTGCAAAAATATAAATGCTGCAGATCATTGCAAAAATGAAGAAGGAAAGCAGCAGTATACTTCTTGGCAATATATATAAAATTCCTCTGCCACGGATGAATACATCCAGGTAATTATCAATTCCCCAGCGCATCGGAGAAACCAGGCTGAGGACCTGGATGGCTTTTGGCATGACATAAACCGGCAGGAATGTGCCACTGATCACTCCCAGCATGACAACCATAACCGATCCGAACAGGGAAGCCTGGGCCATCGTGCCTGAAGCGGAACCAACGAGAATACCGAAACCAATTGCTGCCAGCGAGGACGCAATCGTTGCAAAAAGGATGGCCGGAACGTTATTGCCGATTTCAAGGCGGGGCAGACCAAAAAAGTGAGGGAAGACCCAAAGTCCGACCAGCATCATGAGAATGAACTGGATCAGGCAGACCATGAAGTACACCAGGACTTTTGATCCGATGATCACGCCAAACCCGACGGGAAGTGTGCGTAGCCGCTGGAAGGCTCCTTCATGTTTTTCATTGATAATGCTTGCTGCAAGAGGGATGACGATGAAAAACATGGCAAAAAGGATAAAGCCGGGTACGATGTTCTGGATGGCAGTCGGCCTGATTTCCGCTTTTTCCGACCCGGCAAAGGATTCCTTTGCAGCCGGCAGCCTGGAAACAGATTCATCAATAGTTTTATTGATCAGGGCTTTCATATCTCCGTCAGGGATTGTAATCATTCGTTCGATTATGGTCCTGGTTTGCAGGGCCCTGACAAGGTATTTCAGGGGGGTGATGATATTTGCCCTGTAAGGCCCCGAAAGAGCGGGATCTGAAATAATCTCGATCGAATCGCCCTGTGTGATGCAGAGGCAAACAGGATATTTGCTTTCCCTGATAAGACCGTTCGCTTTTTCTTTTAATGAGACACCTTTGAAGGCAAGAGTATCGGTATTAAAGAATCCGCTTGAATTTATATTTTCCAGGAGCATGGCGGAGAAAGCAGAACGGCTTTCGTCAATAAACAATAACCTTGTTTTCCCCAGCTGGTTATTCAGAGTATACTCCTGAGCCAGGATCACCACGGTCATCAGCAACACCGGCATCAGAAACAGTATGAGAAGGCCAGGAACATCCCTGATGATCAGAAGGATTTCTTTTTTCGCGGATAAAAACAGTTTGTTCACAAGGCAAAGTTAAACTATTCTCCGACTGTTTCCAGGATCGAAAGAGGGGCAATTGTAGGGATGATCCTATTCAACCTTAACCCGGAATTTCGCAGCAGGTCCTCAAATTCCCGGCCTGTCCTTTCTTTTCCTCCAGGCATGGTCGCCAGCATCTGGATATCGACAAGTTTTGAATATGAGGATATGCCGGGACCCGGGACAACCATTTCGAGGATCAGCAGTTTCGATCCCTTTTTCATCGTATTATGCAGGTTTGCCAGGATCCGGCAGAATTGCCCGTCATCCCAGTTATGCAGCACATTCTTCATGATATACAGGTCGGCAGCGATGTTGAAAGGCTCCAGGAAACTGCCGGCTTTGAAACTGATGCGCCCCTCCATCCCTGAAGCTTTGATAAAGTACCTGGCTTTAGCCGAGTTTTCTGGTAAATCAAAAAGGATTCCTGCTGGACCCTGATATTTTCCAAGGATGCCTGCGAGCAGAAATCCTTCGCCCCCCCCTATATCGGCTATCGTCTGATATTTTCTGAAATCATACCTTGCCAGCACAGGATGCAAAGCCAGGGATGATAGGTCCGACATGGACTTTTCGAATCGCAGCATTTCATTCTGGTGCTTTTCCAGGTATGGATAAATGTCTGATCCGAAAAGGCCGGTAAATGCATTCTCACCGGTTTTAACCGTATGCATCAGGTTGCCGGCTGTTACCCAGTTGATATGCCCCAGGTGCTGCATGACCATATTTCTCATTCCTCCGTCACCTTCCAGCAAGGCTGTTGACAATGCGTTTAAGCTGAAAATCCTGCCATCGGATTCCCTGAAAATCCCTGAAGAAGCTAGGGCTCTCATTACCCTATAGAGCGCTTCCGGCCGGGTATTTGTCCTTTCTGCCAGTTCCCCGGCAGAAAGAGGCTTTTCTTTCAGCAAACCGGCTATATCCAGTTCAGCCACAATATATAAAGGCTGCATTAGCCAGAAAGACTGGAACTGCTCGTACAGGACGACAGAAGGGGGAAACATCTTCCGGTGTATTGTTAACAGCAATGCCCTGAAACCATCAAGAATCTTCACCAGGATATAGGGAGGAAGTTTTTGTGCTTTGTTCATATTGTCTGATTTAAAATTGAATTCTCCATGTCGCCATAGGAAAAAATCCCATACTGAAGAAATTCCTGATCTCCCCGGTGTGCGGATCTATCCTCTGAAGGTAAACATTCGTATAATTTGTCCTGTATTGCAGGTCAAGGATAAATTCGATATTGTATCCTGGAAGGTTTCGTTTCAGGCCGAAGCGGAATGATACCCTTTTATAGTCGGGATACCTGACTGTAAATGATGCGGGCCAGTCCATCATGGTTTCCCCGGATGCAAGCGTTGCTTTTACATCGAAAGGGATATATGGGTTCCCGCCGGCATATGTTGCCCTGAGCCCCAGGGAAAGGATTCCCCACTTTCGCTTTCCGATCACGAAATCGTATCCGCCCACGGCATTCAGGACATAATTAACGCCGTATGCCGTATTCCTTTGGATATTATCATCAGCATAATATTCCGAGTTGAAAAGGGATGCAGTGAAAAGAAAATAGTATTGCCTGCTGTAATACCTTTCAAAAGTGAATTCTATGCCATAGTTTGATCCCCTGCCTTTATTTACCAGGCTGTCGGAATACTGCCGGTCCAGGAAGAAATCATGGCCTTCATTTACCAGCGAATATTCAGGGATGGACGATTTGACCGGCAAGTTATATAGATACTGGAAGTAAATTTCCGTTTTAAAGTGCAGCTTTTTGGCCGGTTTAAAATCATAGGCAAGGGCGGACTGGACCGATCTCAAAAAACCCAGGTCCCGGTTGGGCTGAACGATATTCCCGTTGTTCAAACGATCGATCTGAAAATAAATAACATGGGGCGGCATCTGGCTGAACAATCCGGCCCCAAAGTTCAGGGAATGTTTGTCAGAAATCTGCCAATCCAGCCCTAGCCTTGGCTCAGCTGCCCAGGAGTTGTTCAGGAGCAGCCATGAGCCATATACACCGGCTTTAAAGTCAAGCCCGGGCGCCAGGTTTTGAAGCAATTGAGCATAAGCCCTCAGAAAATCCATCTGCTCCTTTGTCCCTGTGTGTACCTGGAATGAACCCTTGAACATCATGCTGTCGGCAAAATGCATGAAAAAATGATCATAGCTGACTCCCGATTCGAGGGAACTTCCCGGTGAAAATTTTTTAAAGATTGCCGAAGAGAATGACAGTTTTACTTCTGAACTACGTTCGCCGGCCCAAAGAGAAGGTGTAGTGGCCACGTTTGAAAAAGTATCTATACGTGTATAAACCAGCGAACCGACTGTATACAGCATAGTTTTTATTCTTAAACCGGGTTTCAATGCTGCCTGGTGTGTAAGTCCCAAAACCCCAAGATTTGACCCGTTGGCAAGGTTTTCGCCATAATCAGGGAACATCCAGGCAGTTTGCGCCTTACGGCTGTCAAAAAGTTGTATATAGGACAATCCTCCCATTCCCGTAATATTCAGGATGCCTGCTTTTTTCAATGGAATGCTGATTTTCAGGCTGAGATCCTGATACTGTGGAACAACATCCAGGTTTATGCCGGTATAACCCAGCAGTTGGAGCATCGAGATCCGGTAGGAAAATATGTACGAAGCCTGGCTTTTGGCCGAAAAAGGCCCTTCGGAACCGAACTCCAGGCCGTTCCATCCCAGGCCAAACCAGTATTCACGGTGATCATTGTTTCCCGTTTTAAGTTTCATGTCAAACACACCTGCCGTAGTATTGCCGTATTGGGCAGGAAAGGACCCGGTGAGAAAGTCTGAATTGGATAAGAGGTTGTCATTCAGTACGGTGACGGGTCCTCCGGTGGTGCCGACAGCAGCAAAATGATTGGGATTAGGGATCTCCATGTCATCAATCCTCCATTGCAGGCCCGAAGGTGAATTCCCTCGCACAATGATGTCATTCCGGTTATCAATACCTGAGGTAACTCCTGCGAAATTCTGTGCCATCCTGGCCGGGTCGTTATAAGTACCGGGGAACCTGAAGGTCTCATCGACACTGAATGGCCTTACGCTTACCGGGGCCATCCTGTTGAGGACTTCCCCTTTTTGGTAATCCCCTTTGACCTCCACTTCCTTGCCGTTAATCCCCGTTTGTTTCAGGTATACGGTCAGGTCAGTTTCTTTACCACTGCTGATAACAAGAGGGTCGGAAACAAAAGTGAAATAACCTATATATGTGACCCTGAGTTCAGCTGACCCAATGGGGATTCCCTGCAGGCGGAAATGCCCTGTTCCATCGGATGAGCAGGCAAGGGGAGGGTTGGAACCTTCAAGCAGAATATTGGCGCCGGCCAGGGGTTCCAGGGATTGAGCATCAAGCACAACACCTTTGACAGATGACCTCAGCACAGGCTGTGCAAATGATTTTCCAGAAGAAATCGTGATAAGAACAAGGTAAACAATTATAACCTGAGGCGATATCCGGGAAGAATGAGCTGGCATGCTGTAAAGATATGGAGATTTTACTCTTCCATCATCCTGTCAACCTGCTCCTTGGAAAGCCTTGACCAAACAGGGTTAGAGAATTCCGTACCATTCCAGTCAAAATCGACCCTGTCAAATGTCTCACCATAAAATGTCAGCTTGCTCCCAAGGTCCGGCGTATGTTCTATAAATATAAAATTCTCCCGGGTTTCATCGCAGCTTTTCAACACTCGGGTATAGATTTGGACAACCACCTCGGTTACCGGAGTACCCGGGTTCTGGCGGTAAATTTCAGTTGCAATTGCCAACGTTTTTCCGTCTTTTCTTTTCACCAGCTTTAATCCGCATCTTGAAGGGCTGTCCCAGTGGCCCGGGTATTCGAAGTAGCGGTCCATGTAATTATCGAAGGATGGGTTGGTTTCCATAAGTTGAGAATCGACAAAAGGGGTCGGGGCTTGAGATTATTTTATACCGTTTCCGAAACTTTCTTACCAAAGCTTTTATCTGCCAGGTCCCGGCGGCGGGGTGTAAAAGTTCCGTCAGCCGACTCTTTCAGCATTACTTTATTGATCAGGTTGAACATCTTCATGGTTTGAGGCTCCGCCCTATAAAAAGTATCCCAGGCGTAATGGTAGAGTTCGGTAAGCCGTTCGGGGCTCATATGTTTCGGGTAATAGACGACTTTCCCTGCATTGTAATGGTTCCAGTCCTTGTCAAAAATACGGTTTTGTTTCAGGAGGTCGCTGTAGGCTTTTGTATGTGGGAAGGGTGCGAGGACCGTGAATTCAGCAAGATCCAGGTCTATCTCAAGAAGGAAATCGATAAGACGCTTGATATCGTCCTCGGTCTGGTTATCAAGCCCGAGAAGGATCGTTCCTTCAACTGCAATCCCATACTCATGGTATTGTTTTATCCTGTTCCTGATGTAGTCGGAAGTGTCAAAAACGGCCTGGTAAACATACCATGCCCCTGCCTGGGCTGCAAGGTCCAGGACGTCGTCTTTATCTTCAATCGTATGGCTTACCCACTTCTTTTTAAGCGGGATCATTGCCCTGAAAAGCTCCTTTTCCCATTCCGTATCCAGCGCCAGAGAATTATCAACAATAAAGAGACGGTTGTTGTCCATTTGGGAAAGTTCTTCAACCACCCTGGATATTGGCCTTGGCCTGAAACCGCGTCCGCCAAGATACCTAACAGCACAGGGGTAACAGTCATAAATACAACCCCGGGAAGCATGGAACAGGTCAACCATCCTGAATCCCTTATGATAGTAATTATCTTTTTTCAGGATATCCCGCCTGGCTGGCCCGATCAGGTTCATTTCGGGAGGCTTGCTCAGGAAGTTGTAAACTTTCTTCAGTTCTTTCTTCCTGAAATCATCAAACACCTGCTCCATACGGCCTTCCACTTCGCCAAGGAACACCGAATCGGCATGTTGCATTGTTTCTTCAGCATGAAGCATCGTTGAGATGCCTCCGAAAATCACCTTTTTCCCTGATTCACGATACCTGTCGGCAATTTCCCAGCCTCTTTTCACCTGGGTTGTAAGCATCATTGAAATGCCCACGAAATCGGGTGAATCGTCGATCACCAGGTTTTCGACATTCTCATCTGTAAAATCTATTTCAATGTCAGGGGGAATGGCCGCGGCCATAACCACCGGGCCATGTGGCGGCAGGTTGAAAACAGTCTGTCCTTCAAGTTTTTCCCAGCGGGGATATATGAGTTTGAACTTCATCATTTTAAATTTAATCTGTTCAGGCTTACCAGGCAATACGCCTTGTCGGAGCCATGCCGGTTTTGCCCGGGTTAATAGCTTTTTAATTCCGAATTGCATTCGGCAATACGGCGTATCATCTGCATTTTCTCCTGCCAGCGGGGCACTTCGCATTTCAAGCCCCGGTAAAAATACGTTCTTGCCAATGCAAGTTTGTTCATCCTGAAAAAATACTCTCCAACCAGGTAATATGATTCAAAATATTCAGGATTGGTATGGATAAATGCAGAAATAAAAGAACGCTCACCAGGAAGGAGACACTTGTTTTTTATATTTTCCTGTATTATCCTCCGCATGGATTTGTACTCGCAAAAAGCCTCGTAATCCGGGGATTTCAGGAAGATGTCGGGTGGGATCTCCTTAACTTTAAATTCAATATCCACTCCCTGATTTAACGCTGCAAAATTATGAAAAATTTTATTCAGGTCGAAGCATTTGTACGCACCCAACTGCCAGGGGCTTGTGGAAACCCAGACCAGCCGCCTTGCAGGTTCGAAAATGACGGAATGATGGGCGATCAGCTGGTTCATAGCTTTCTCATTCCCCATTCCAATGTTTCTTCCATCCAAACCGGCCCGGTCCCGGAGGATGAAGGCTGCATCGCTGATTGAAAGCGGTGCTTTACCTATTATTTCCTGTTGCAGCCTGAGCTGCCTGTAATATGATGCATTTTCCCTGATATTGGCCTGGTTCAAATGGTCTCCGGCAAATTCGGCAGACTGAAAATGGTTTGCACAAAGGATATAATTTTCTTTAGGTTCAAGCAGGGCAATTTTATAAGGGGATTTTTCGATGATCGCCGCTTTTCCATCCCTGGCAGAACCGATCAGCAGTGATTCCGAAACAAAGGTCTTCCTTTTCCCGGCTATGGCATAGGCTTCGGAAATATCCGCGGCATATTGCAAGATCTCCCGAGCCAGGAGGGAGATGGGGGTCCTTGCTGTAAAAGGTAAATCGGATTTTGCTGCATTGATGGTAACTGTCAGCCCTTTTTCATTCATTCCTGATACGGACCCGATCATGCTTCCCCATGTCACCATCATGAAGGCATATCCGCTGTCGGGTTCTTCAAAGCATACGATCTTGTTCACTGCAAACTCATCGCCAACATAAAAGTCAAAGTTTCTGCCTATGATAAGCCCTGAATCATAGGATGAGTTTCCCCAGACGCCGAATGAAGTGCAGGCTACAAGGTTCATTTCCTGCAAAGCATGCCCAATATCATGCGCCGAATGATAATTCAGCATCCTCTGGTATCCGTTACCGATGAAATCAAACTGATGATCGGCTGACTTGCTTATGCCGTAAATTTCTTCTTTGAATTCCCTGCTGATATGTTTATCCAGGTCGCGGTTGAACCAGTAAATGAAATATTTAAGGAAACGGAGGTAAAAATCAGATGGAATTAAAGTTCGGATGCGGTCTATGAAGGCTTTTTCCTGTTTAAAAATCAATGTTTTAGATAGTTTGCCGTTCATGACCCCGCGTTCATATGGTTTGCCTTTAAGGTACATGGTCCAGAAACCAGGATAGTTTTCCCTGAGCCAGGATGGCCCGCAGCGGCTGAAGGCCGGTGAAAGCGCTGAAACTCTCAGTGTATCGGCCGAGCAGTCGGCAATGACCGGTGGGCTTACGCGGATTGAAATCATGAACCATGCCCATAGTATTAACAATAGTCCTGCCAGACTTGAAAGAATGATCCATAACTTCTTTCTTCTGACTACTTTTTTAAACTGCATCCGTCAACTTTTTAAATAGATATTCCATCCCGAGTATTTCTGCACAGGTCATGATGGACCCAATTGTAACGCCGGGTACTCCGTGCATATTGAGATTTTGCCCGGTAAAATAGAACCCATGAATCTTTGTATGAGGCAAGATCATTGTTTTCAGGTAGTTGCCCGATTCTTTCCGGATCCCGTACATTGAGCCTTCCGGAGTCCCGGTATAGTCCCTCCATGTCAGAGGGGTTGAGATCTCCAGGGAAGAAACAGCAGCCTTTAGGCCGGGGAACCTCCTCTCGGCAAGTACAAGTAGTTTCTCGGCATGTTCATGTTTAAAATTCCTGTATTCCTTTCCCCTTTTACCGGTGATAGAGTTTTGCCAACGGCTGAACTCATCGAATCTCATGTACGACATCAGGCATAGGGAAGAAGCATGGATTCCGGAGCCCGGGGAGAAGGGTGTGTACATAAAGTACATAGAAGGCCATTGGTCTCCTTTCGAATCCTGATCTGCCCATACATCGTGCGATTTATGGTAATATACATTATAGTTCATGTAGGGGAAACTCCCGGGTTTAAGACCGATATACAGGGCAAAGGAGGATACCGTATTCTCCATTCCCATTATCCTTGAGACGAATGAACGTTTTATCATGGAAGGTTCAAGCAGCCTGATAGCAGCCTGGGGGTGAATACCGGCTATAATCCGTCCGGCGACAAAAATATCCTCATCGGTTGTCCTGACCTGGAACTTGTCTTTCAGGTGCGATACATGTTTTACATCTTTCTTTGTCATTACACTGCCTCCGTTGGCCTTGATTGCACCAATAAGATGGTCGGCGACCTGCCTGCCTCCATGCCGGATTCTCCAGGCGCTGGAGATGAAGGAATGGTTTATCAGAGCATACTGATGCCAGGGTGTTGATTCCCTTTTCCCGGCATACAGGAAATTGTTGCCGGCAATTATTTCAGACAGTTTTTTTTCTCCGGTTCCGCTTCCCGGAAGGGATCCAAGAAATTCAAAGGCATTCCTGCCCATCCATTTTGTTTCAGTATGGCTGCGGGGTAATTCCAGGTTGTACAATGGAAAGGAAGCAACAGTTTTTTTAACAGCTGCAATATAGTTTTGCAGGAAAAGAGAAGAGCCGGGAAAATGACTTAGCAACTGCTGCCTGAAATTATCAAAACCCTGGGCAAGGGGAAAATCACCATCATCAAAGGAGATCAGGTCAAAACAATTCTCATCAAGGCGTACCAGGTCCAGACACTGTGAAAGCCCGAAGTACTTCCAGTATGAATGAAGTGTCTGACCGGGAAGCATGCTTCCGATATAATGGATCCCCGTATCAAAGGAATCCTGCCCACGGCTGAAGCTCTGCAGGCAGCCGCCGGTAACCGGCTGTTTTTCAAGAACGCATACATGAAAGCCTTCCTTGCTGAGAATGTAGGCACACAGCAGGCTTCCCAGCCCCGATCCGATCAGGATAAAATCATATCGGTTCATCCTGCACTTTCATTTTCAATGGTTCCCGGCCCTGTTTCCTCATACTGATCCCCCGGAATCGATGAATAATCCTCCGGCCGCGCAAGTTTATTGACGGCTCGCCTGAGGAGATAGTAAGTATTCGAACTGTGTTTTTTTGATCCTATAATTTTCATTGTGAAGCCTTTCTGTGAGGCAGTTCTTTCCATTATCTCCACAGTCGTAAAATGAAGGGTCTTGTTTTCATCAGCCGTCTTATTGAAGTTAATTCCGGTGGATAAAAACTCCGTCAGCCGTGCCCGTGAATGGCCTTTTTCTTTTCTTTCATCGGCGTCGCGTATTATTATGAGCCCGTCTCTTCTGAGTTTCTCCATGCATCTCACCAGCAGCATTTCCTGATCCCGGGGAGGAACGTAATGAAGCACATCACTTAAAATGATGCAGTCCTTGTCCGTAAAATCATAATCCCGGATGTCGGCTGTTTCGAAATTAATTTCTGCCTTCTTCAGAAAAGAGCAGTTTGCGACCTCAACCTTATCGCGGTCAAAATCAATGCCGGTAATCAGGCGTTTGTCAGAAGTCAGGGCAAGCATATAATCAATGAACCCGTATCCGCATCCGAGATCCAGGATTTCCCCCTGCCGGGGCACCCATCGTTCCAGAAGGGAATAATTTTCCTCAAGCCTCAACTTGATTCTAATGTACCATTCGAGTATTGGCCCTTTATAGATGAATCCCAGGATAAGCTTCCTCCGGTAATAGGATGGAGTGCCTTCCCCGGCCCGGAATTTTTCATACTCCCTGGTGTAAAATTTCCTGATCTCCCTTGTCCTTTCCTGGTATGTTGAACCGAATGAAACGTCGTCAATCCTGATCCTCGGGTAGATCTTTTGCCTGAACATATTCGGCCTTCCCCAGAATTCCCCACGCTCAAGGAAATCACCGCTCCCGAACATCATAAGGGGAAGGATATCCAGTTTTAATTGTTCTGCGAGGTAAAAAGCGCCTTTATGGAACCGCTGGATCTTATCTCCGGCCGACCTGTGAGCTTCAGGAAACACGAGCAGGGAATAACCCTGGCTGACTTTTTCCTTCAGTCTTTCCATGACAGGGTCAAGCCCTTGATCCACATTGTAGAAACTTGCCAGCCGGGCAACAGGGCCGAAAACAGGAGAGTTATAAACCCAGGTTGTCGTCAGGATAATGATCTTTGGGTGTAGTCGCAGCATTGCAGGCGTTTCAATGAGGGACTGGTGATTGCTGATAATGACCGACGGCTTCGTAAAATCTTCATTCCAGGAATTATAAACTCTGCGTTCAGGAAAAACCAGGAAAATATATAAACGGGAAAGCCCGCAAAACATCCTGTGGAACCAATCTTCCTTCCATGACCGTTTGACAGGCAGGAGAAAGTACATCAGCGATCCGCAGATTGCAAGAATAATGGCGATCAGCACGATGTTTCCCCATGTAATGATGGTCTTGACAAAAATCCTGGCAGTAATGGGAAAGGTGTTTTTTTTCAACCTGCCCGTAAGGAACCATCCGGCGACCAATGGCTGGATGGTAAATGTTATCAGGACCAGGATGCTGATCCCGAAGACGGAGACCAGCGCTATGGAGTGAAGGGCAGGGTGCCTGGCAGTAAACAAGGTGGCGACACCGAAAAGTGTGGTTGCTGACGACAGGAGGATTGCAGTTTTATAGGAAGGCAGATGATCGGTCCTGTATTTATAATCCAGGATGAGCCCTCTCGTCATAAGAATGCTGTAATCCACTCCCAATCCGAAAATAAACGAGGAGACAATAATGTTGAAGATGTTAAACCTGATACCTGTGGCACCCATGAACCCAAGAGTAATCAGCCATGACAGGTACATCGGGAGAGCTGTGATCACTGCAAGCTCTATCCTGCCGAATGATAACCATAACAGCAGGCTAACGAACACCATGGAAAAAAGGACAAGTCGTTCAAAATCCGATTTCACCCTGTACACGAAGCCATCAGTGAGCTTCTGCCGGTCAAAGATCACGACACCTGGAACTGTATTGAATTGACTGTAAACAGATCCCAGGTTTGCCGGTCTGACCCTGACATAACTCGTGACTGTGACAAACCCAGGGTAATAATTAAGCCACTCCCGGAATAACTCCGACTCGTACCGTTTTTTGATATCATTGTTAATTAAACCGTATGATCCTCCTAACTGCCGTCCGAGCCCGCCGAAGGCACCCTCTTTGAAACCATACCTGGCTGCTGACCGTTCAATTTCTGAAATGATCCGACCTGAACGTTCTCCTGTAAAATATGAAGTCCATTTACCGAGACGTTCCACCGAAAGAGAGTCGGAGAATAGAAGGGTCCTGACGCCGGAAACACCTGTAATGATCCCTTTATCAATGAGAAGATCCAACTTTTTCTGCACACGTTCATTTGCCCTGAGCGCTTCTTCCATGTCCTGTCCGGTGGAAACGATATAGATATTCTTTAATTTGCCCGAAGATAACTTTTCAAGGTTATCACCTGCCTTTCCGAGAGAGGGTGAGATGTAATTCAGGGTGTTCATATTCGTTTCGAATCCCGCTTTTCTGATGAAAAACATACTTGCGACGAAAAGAAGTCCAATAAAAATGATCAGGGCAGGTTTTTTGTCAAACCGGGTCCTTCCGATCCCGTCAATAATTGAAGACAATGCAGATTCACGAATGGCCGTAAGCCCCCTGAAGAACATCTGGGGAAGGAAAACAAGGGAGAACAGGGCGGCACCCCCAATACTGATTGCGGCGAACCACCCGAGGTCATGAAGCACGCTTGAGTCCAGAAATACAAGACAAAGAAAGGCACCGGCTGAAGTCAGGGCGCATATCACAACGCTCTGGGACATCTCCTTTAACACACGGATAACATCCCCATCCCTCCTGTACTGGTTGATCAGATATAAGGAATAATCAATGATAAGCCCCAGGATCACTGACCCTATTCCCAATGCAATGGCAGATACAGAGCCTCTGGTGAAAGCCAGGACGGAAATGGCCAGCCCTCCCCCGAAAAATGCAGGAAGAAGGCCGAACATAGGGACCCGGATAGACCTGAAATAAAGTCCGAGGAGGAGAAAAATCGCCAGAAGGGCCAGGCTTAGGGTTAGCAATACATCCTTTTTAACTCTTTCAGCATTGCCTGCGGCAACGGCTATGGCCCCGAAATATTCCGCCCTTAATGATTTCACTGAATTTGCTTTTTGACTGAGGATCCGGCCAAGCTTATCCAGGAATTCGCCATTCCTGCCTGTTTCCTCCGGGGGATTAGATGGCGTCAGGAACATAAGCAGATGCCTGTGATCCCTGCTGATAATGTAACCGTTATATGATTCAAATTGCTCGTTGCCCTGTAAACTTTGAAGCTTTTTCATAGCCATACCGGATATTCCCAGCGGGTCGTTGAGGATCTGATTTTTCAGGATGATGGAAGCAGGGGAGATGAGCTGCCTGTAAACTCGGCCTGCTGCTTTTTCAATATTGACATTGCTTGTTAAGGAATCCAGACGGGCGTAGTCCCTTTCGTCGAGGAATAAAGGGAGATGGTCATTGATGTCGGAAAGCAGTTTCTGAGAGAGAGTATCATTTGTCTTATAAAACAGCCTGCTGTAATACTGTTTGCATCCCTTTTCAATTTCACCGGCCAGGGAATCAGAAACACTGCATAATTCATCTTCCGGACCGACCGAAGAACTATCGCTGAAAGAAAGATTGATCACCAGCTTCTCGGAAAACCGGAAGTGATTTATAATATAATCGGTCTTGCCGGTTTTGGAAGGGTCCCCGGATACCCCTGAAATGTTCTCAACTAACCTGATCCTGAGAATCCCCAGGAATATGAATAGAATGCATGATGATAAAAGCAGGTAAAACAGCCATTTTTTTCTGTATAGTAATTTATATATGTATATAAAGAAGTTTGACATGTACAAAAACTGTTATTGATGTCTTCTTCCCACGACGGAAGGTTTTATTTTCCTCCTTTTTGCCTGAATATCCTAAGCATCAGGTAAAAGACCGAACCCAGGACGATTGAGGCAAAAGCACCGAAGATAAAGCTCCCGGTGACATACTGGATAAAATTCGCTTTAATCCATTGCAAACCGAAACCTGAAGAATAATGCAGGGCCGAGGTTTTGGTGCCGAGCACCCATCCTCCGGTAAGGTAGCTAAGATAAAGGATGAATGGCAAAAATGGCGGGATGCTGATGTTGGAAGCGGCGACAGTAATAAATTTATTAAGCTTAAAGTAATGAGCCAGGCCGAAGGCAATCATCATTTGCCATCCCCATACCGGAATGATGCCGATAAAGGTGCCCGTCATAACCGAACAGGTTATTTTTGAATTTGAATCAGAGCTGTTCAGGATATATTGTTTCAGGAAATCTTTAACTAATTTCTTTTTCAGAGGTTTAATGAACATGAACGGTCTCACCCATAACAAACCCATGAAAACCAGCACGGCATTCATCACGCTTGTTCTGGCGAAATCAGGTCCTTTGCGGAAATGCGAGACCCTGGTTGCTTTCGGGGCATAACATACATTCACAGGTGTGGAGAGGATATTCACATTTCTCCATGCAAGCCTGACCAGGACCTCGACTTCAAACTCATATTTACGGCTGTAGAAATGCTTTATTTCCTTTATTCTTTGAAGCGGGTACAAACGGAATCCCGACTGAACGTCCGGGATTTTAATGCCTGTCTCAATCCAGAACCAGAACACGGAGAATTTATGGCCGAACCTGCTGGTTCCCGGAACGCCGGGATCATCCATATTTCTTTCGCCGACTATGAGGCAGCCCGGTTCCACTGAAACCATGTCTATGAATTTCGGGATATCAGCCGGGTCGTGCTGCCCGTCGCTATCGATCGTAATGGCATAATCGTACCCTGAACTCATGGCAAGGCTGAAACCCTTGCGGAGCGCCCATCCCTTTCCTGTATTGACAGGAATGCTAATGGTCTGTATTTCGGGAAAAAGGCTCAGTATCCCGGCAGTGCGGTCGGTGGAGCCGTCATTTACCACAATTATATTGCCCGTCAGTGTTTTAACATCCCGGATCAGCTTTTCAAGAGTCTGATCGTTATTATAGGTGGGAATAATCACGCAGCATTTGAGATCGTCCATCATCGCAAGGTCTATGGGGTTATATGGCATGCCGCATCAATCTGTTTTGTAAGTAAGCAGAACAAAAATACCAAAAATCCGTAATTTTGAAGGATGAAAATTCTGTTAATAAACACACCACGTTCACCGGAGAATAAAATTCTGCAATTTGCGCCTGAAGCAGCCAGGCCGTTTATTCACAGAAGACTCATAGGCCCGCCACTTGGATTGATGACTATTGCTGCAGCGGTAAAGGACCATGATGTCCTGCTGTTTGACACGAAGGGCGAGTATGACCTGCCCGGAGAACACCCTGACCTGAAAGAAATGACAGGGAAACTGGTCATGGAGTTCAACCCGGATATTATAGGTACGACAGCAATTACATCCGAATTATATTATGCATTTGAAATACTCACTGAAGCCAAACGGATCAGGCCTGAAATCGTTTCAGTGCTGGGGGGGCTGCATCCCACGCTCCTACCAAACGATTGTTATCATCCGGCAGTTGACGTAGTTTGCCCCGGACAAAGCCCTCATATTTTCAGGAATGTCGTGACAGCGGTTGAAAAACATAAAAGCCTGAAGTCTGTTCCGGGTATTTTCCTTCATACCGCCGACGGACTGAAACGCACCGTGGGGAAACCGCAGCCCTGGGATGCTGCAGGTTCCGATTATCTCATGCCCGACAGGGCGCCTCTGAAAAAATGGATCAGCACGTATAAGGTCGGAGGGAGCCCCGACCCGAGCACCTATTTATTTACCTCCCTGGGATGCCCTTATCAATGCACATTCTGCTCCATCTGGCCCCAGTTTAAAGGGAGGTATTACCAGAGGTCAGTTGAAAGTCTTATAAAGGAGTTGCATTCCATACCTGACTATCCCGTCGTGAGGTTTGCCGATGCGAATACGGTGGTTGACCTTGATTTCATGAACGGACTGTTCGACCGTATCCTGGAGGAAGGAATCCGTAAAACTTTTATCATGGATATCCGTGCTGATGTCGCATCCGGGCATCCGGAGATTATTCAAAAAATGGCAAAAGGCGGGCTTAAGGTCGTGATCTGCGGGTTCGAATCGTACAGGGATGAAGAATTAAAGAAATACCGGAAGAAATCACCGGCAAGCGATATAGCCAGGGCTATACGGGTATTCAATGATAATGATATCATGATCCGGGGGAATTATGTGATACCGAATGATTATTCGGAAGATGATTTCAAGGCCCTTGAAGAATATTCGGCAAACAACCCGGTTGTTTATGCCGGATATACAATACTTACACCTATGCCGGGAACTGTATTCCACAGGTCGGTGAGAGACCAGATAACAGATCATGACTACAGGAAATATAACTTTTTTAATTCTATAATGAAGATGTCATTGCCACACGACAGGTTCCATGAAAGGGTCGGGAGCCTGTGGCTAATAAAAAAAGGTAAAGACGTGATATGAAAAAGCTTCTGCTGGTAGGCACTAATACGGAAAAAGCCCCTTACCCGGTCCCGCCCCTTGGCATTTGCCTCATTGCTTCATTCCTGAAACATTCCTATGACATTAGGATTTATGACGGGATGTTTGATGAAGGGAAGAGCCTTGGATCGCTTATCAGAAGTTTTAATCCTGATTTCATTGGGTTCAGTATACGAAACGTGGATAATATGGTCCCGGAGCGCCCCGTTTATTATGTCGAAAACGTATTCAGGAATTTTATTGAACCTGCCAGGAAGCATACAGGGGTTCCGTTTATTCTGGGTGGAACTGCATTTACAATGTTTCCCCGTGAGATCATGGAACTGACAGGGGCCGAATACGGTGTAACGGGAGAAGGGGAAGAAACAATGGAAGCATTGCTGCACCGCCTGGCATCAGGCCTGGAACCCACGGGGATCCAAGGCGTCTGGACCAGGAAAGGTCTCAGCCGGGAACATCAGGGAGACGGCCTGGAATTGAACGTGGGGCCGCATTCTGAGATCGATCTGAACCTGGATTTCAAACCGTATACTGAAAGGGGAGTGTATAGCATTCAAACCAAGAGAGGATGTGCACTTCGGTGCGTGTATTGTTCGTATCCTCTTATAGAAGGAAGGCATTACAGGCTAAGGACCCCGGAATCGGTCGTAAATGAGATCTCTGATGCGGTGCAAAGGCTGGGAGAGAATGTGACCTTTGAATTCGTGGACTCCACTTTCAATGAACCACGGGGCCATGCGGAAGCAATTTGCAGGGAACTCATCCGAAGAAAAATCAGGGTGAGGCTCAGAACAATGGGTGTGAACCCTCGAAATACCGGAAAGGAACTGTTCGGGCTTATGAAAGAGGCCGGCTTTGTGCAGATTGATGTCACCCCCGATTCAGCGTCCCTGACGGTTATAAAGAACCTGCGTAAAGGGTTTACCCTCGAAGATATTCGCAGAACAGCCATTCTTATTAAGGAATATGACCTTCCGTCCATGTGGTTTTTCCTTTTCGGCGGGCCGGGGGAGAACCGGAAAACCTTTAATGAAACTCTAGCCTTCATTCACGACCATGTGAACCCGGAAGATCTTGTTTATTTGGCTGCAGGCCTCAGGATATATCCCGGAACCCCGCTGCACGGGATTGCTTTGAAAGAAGGCTGCATAACTCCGGAAACAGGGCTGCTTAACCCCTCTCTGTTCTATTTTTCGAAAGAATCCAATCAAAGTGATTTGAAAAGATGGATAATGGATGCCTGCAAGGAACAGGCCAACCTCCTGCCTTCATGGGAGGCTTCGCCGCCAGCTGAGATGATGAAAGAGGCCGTTATGCTTCGTGAATCTGCAGGTCTCAGAGAACCGATGTTCCGTTCGCTGCTGCGTATCAGGAAGGAATGGAGAAAAAACGGGAGATTGTGAGATTGGGAAATTATGAATTAGGGAAGTGGTAAATTTTTCGCCAAAGAACTCCAGATCACAAACTTCCCCGCTCCGGGAATAAACTTTGAATTTTTCAGTAAAGCCCTGGATGGCCCGCATTCTGTAAAGGTAAGTATGCCTGAACGGTGCATTTCAATCTGGGTGGAAAACCAGTCGAGAGGATTGAAGATGTTCCTGATCACTTCATTGCGTGCAGCCTGTGCATCGGTTATTACCTGCCGCGTAAGAAGTGAAATAAGGGGAATCTGCGGATCGTTGAGTTCCTCCCCGGCCACGGTCCCGGATAATTCAGAGGCTGCGTCTTTCAGGAGACCGGTGTGATAAGGTACACTCACTCCCAGCGTCTTCGCACTCAATGCCCCTTCTTCCCTGGCTTTTAACATGAAAGCCTCTAGTTGCGGGCTTTCGCCTGAGACAATAAAGGAATGCCAGCTGTTCCTGTTGACGATGGAAAGGCTGAAACCGGAATCCTGAAATATCCCGAGAATATCGTTTTCACTGAGCCCTATCACTGCTCCCATTCCGTACTGCATGCCTGGGAGGATGCGCCTCATCGATTCATAGGCACTCCTTATAAACAGAAGGCCGGTTTCAAAGGAAATTGAACCGGCAGTATAAAGGGCGGCATAGATCCCCATGCTGTACCCGGCAATCATGGAAGGTTTGGCCCCGTGAACGGAAAGCACATCGGAGCATGCGCAACTGTAAACATACGACAGGTACTGGTTCCTCAGTTCATCCCCGGTCATGGGATTTGAATCCCTGTGAAATCCGGCCAGGCCGTTGTCAGCAAACCCTGCAGCCCTTGCAAGCAAGGATTTAAAAACCAAACTGAACCGAGGAATGGATCCCGAGGGATCATCCCTGTAATCAGCAATAAAAGCAGGGAAAATAAAAGCAGTCCTTTTGTCAGCCAATGGTGGATTTATTTATCCAGTTCCAGCAGCCTGTTCTCGTGTTCTATAATGAGCATCTGCATCTCGATCAACTGGCCGATGGTCTCTACCGGATGTTTGACGGCATATTTGCCAATGGTTTTAAGCTCAATGTCAAGGTTGTACTTCTTTTTAAAGATCTCTATCAGTTCGAGGAACATCAGGGAATCCCCGTCAAGGTCCTTGATTATATTTGTTTTGTCGGTGATCAGCGATTTATCGGTTTCACATTCTTCTGCAAAGAAGGCAATGACAATTTCTTTGACTTCAATGCGGGTGTTTTCTGTAATTTTTGCCATCGGCGATAATTTTTTGCAAAAATATCAAATTCCCTGGTATTTTTTAAAAACCAGCGTTGCGTTATGCCCGCCAAAGCCAAATGAATTTGAAAGTGCAACCCGGATATCTTTGGGCCTGCTTACATTCGGCACGAAATCAAGGTCCAGGTCGGGATCCGGATCATAATAGTTTATCGTTGGAGTCAGGGTGTTATTATTCAGGCTCAGGATTGTAATAATACTTTCGATGGCTCCAGCAGCCCCGATCGTATGACCAATCATGGATTTGGAAGAAGAAACCGGAATCTGCCGGGCTCTTTCCCCGAAAACCTTTTTGATCGCAAGTGTTTCATAGCGGTCGTTCAGTTCGGTGGAGGTTCCGTGGGCGTTGATATAATCAACCTGGTCCTTATCGATCCCCGCATTTGCTAAAGCCTTTTCCATCGTAGCGGCCATTCCTTCTCCATCCTTCATGGGAGCCATGATATTGTAACCTTCGCTGGTTAATGCATATCCGGCCAGTTCGCAAAGGACGGAGGCTTTACGGTTCAGTGCATGTTCTTCAGATTCCAGGATGACCACACCTGCGCCTTCCCCGATTACGAAACCATCCCGTCCTGCTGTAAAGGGTTTGCTTGCAGCTTCCGGGGGATCATTTGCGACAGATAAGGCGTAAAGTGCATTGAACCCGTTGATCTCCTCAGGATTGATAATCGAATCAGCCCCACCAGCAATGACAATATCCACAGAATGGTTCCTGATCATTTCCACCCCCATGGCAATAGCATATGCCGAGGAAGCGCATGCCGTATTTATGGCGAAATTCGGCCCGAGAAGCTGGTACTCCAGTGATATCCATGCAGGCATGGAATTAGTCATGCTTTTGAAGACCGTATTCTGGGCCGTAGTATCTTTTTCAACACTTGAATTTCCGGTATTAACCGTCCCGATTATAACTGAACACCTGGTCTTGTCTTCCTTTTCAAAATCGATGCCTGATTGGGCCACGGCTTGTTTTGCTGCAACAAGGCACATCCGCGTCACACGGGTCATCTGCCCCCCGGCTCGCTTTTTTATCAATGTCTTTGAATATTCTTCAAAGCCGGGAGGGACCTGTGCCGCTATCTGGGTGGTACAGGAGGAAGGGTCGAACAGCGAGATCCTTTTTACTCCGCTCCTGCCTTCTTTAAGATTCAGCCAGAAGGTCTCCAAATCATAACCCAGCGATGATACTATACCCATCCCGCTGACAACAACTTTTAATGACATTTCAGAGTGCTATTTGTTCAAAGCTTTCGCCCAGTTCCGGATCATCTCAATTTCTGCCGGTGTGGGAACCTTGTCAGGATTATTCTTCCTCCATTTTCCCGGGGGCATTGAACTTTTTGAAAGTACTTTGCTGATGTCAATGGCTTTATCAGCCTGCTTCTTGACATCATAAGTATTCCATACTGAAAAGTTGACATGTGACTTGGCCATCCCGTTCCCGTCATTGGCATGACAATCCATACAGGCCTTTTGTACGACTTTGAGGACGGAATCAGGAAGCTCCTGGTTCCCAACAGCCGGGTTAACAGAAACTGAGGCATTCACCGGCCTGAAGGCCATCGAAAATAAAAATACAATTACCACTGGTAATGCATAATATAAATAACTCTTTTTCATGCTGAAAGGTTTTGGCTTTTTACAAAGTTAAGAATTTAATCAAACGGTCCTTTTTCCGTGGTAAAATATTCTTTCAGGGCCTCATTAAGCTCATCTATAGTCAGCCCGGAATGAGTGATGAATCGCTTTGCGGCATTTTTATATGTAAAGATCATATGATCAATGATTTCCTTCTTGCTTTCAGGGCTTTTCGCAATATCTGTTGTAGTTTCCGCTTCTCCGCTGTATGAATAGAATCCATGGCCTGATTTTTTCCCGAGACGGCCGCTTTCTATAAGCTTCTCGAGTTTGCCGATCAACGGCTGGTAGTAATCGGCATGAGAATAATCACGAGTATAATTCCTGACACTCTGAAGAATGGTCTCCAGCCCAACGTGGTCGAAGAATTCAAAAATACCCGAAGGGAACAGCTTATCTTTCACAAGGGTATCGATTTCCCTGAAAGTTGCATTTCCCTGTTCCGTTATCCGGTACGCTTCATTTTGAACATCCAGGAAGATACGGTTCAGGATAAAGCCCTGGTCATCATTGAGGAGAATATATTTCCTGGAGATGGACTCAAGGAAAGAAACAAGGCGTTTCAATGTTTGTCCTGAAGTTTCGGAAGTCCTGATTAGCTCTGTGATGTTGACCAGTTCAACCGGGTAAAAAAAATGCAATCCTGCAAAGTTTTTAGCCCTGGAACCCGGAGGGCAGATAACGGAGGGACTAATGGAAGATGAGTTTGACACCAGGATTGCTTCAGGTTTTGAGTTCAGGTTGGCCTGTTTCAGGATCTCCCTCTTCAGCACTTCGTTTTCGGTTATAGCTTCAATAATAAGGTCACAACCCGAAAGCCCTGAGATGTCATCTGAAACCGTTGTCATCTGAAGTTTTGCATAAGATTCGCTACTGATAACCCCGTGATCGGCAAGCCTTCTGATTTTTTTCCTGAAATTCCTCCTTATTGCTTCAACGTCGGCCTGTGGACTTACCACCCAAATCAGGCTGAAATTGAAACCGGTCAGGTAGTGCATGAGGTTGGTTCCCATCTTGCCTTCCCCTATAATTCCGACAGTGCGGATTTCCTTCACCTCATCTTTCCATTTACCGGATTCATTGGCAAGCACGAGTCCCCTGTATTCTTTCATTCGCCTGTGGTGATCAGCGATATGACGGTGATATCCCAGCATGGAAAGCAGGAAACCAAGACCTTTATCAATGGCAATTTTTTTTACTCTTATCAGCTTGAAAATAAAGAAGAACAATGCCCGGCGGTCTTTATCGGTAGTCAGTATGAATTCCCTGAGGGTGATCCATGAGAGGCGGACCTTAAGCAGGGCAGGTATATCGCCTCCTGGCCTGGTAAAAGCTCCTCCAGCGAAAAGGCCTTCTGCTTTTTCCCGGATCACAGGGAACGAAAAAAGCCGGGTGACTGTATCCATGTAATTATCGAATATCTCGATCTGCGACATGTTCATATACTGAATCGTAGGGAAATAGCCAACACCCATCTCCGGATCGCAGTCGATAAGCCTTCCTTCCTCTTTCAATTTTTTGTAGGTCTCCGTGCCTGGAGGGGCATTCAGGAGGTGGAGATTTACATTAGGAAGGCAATGTTCCATAGCAAAATCGAAAATCCGCTCAAATTCTTCAGGCCCATCGTGGTCGAACCCAACGACAAAACTGGCGTTGATATGAATTCCTGCGGCATGTATTTTCTCGATCGCTTCCGTATAAATGGATCCACCCCGGTTATGATGCTTTTGCGTTTCATCCAGGCTGTCAGGGTTCAGGGATTCAAACCCGATGAGGATATTGAAACATCCTGCCTCGGCCATAAGACGCAGGAGTTCCTCATCAGTGGCCACATCCAGGCTGCACATGCAGCCCCAGGATATTCCAAGCGGCCTGATAGCTTTCATCAGTTCCCTGGCATATCGTTTATTAATGGTGAGGTTGTCATCAACAAAGAAAAAATATTTAGTGGGGGAGGCCTTGATCTCTTCGATGACATTATCAATCTCTCGGTACCTCATTTTACGCCCGAAATTTTTAGAAACCAGGCAAAAATCGCAGTTGAAAGGGCAACCCCTTGAGACCTGTATTGCAACCTGGAAGATCCGTTTCATGTTTACGAGATCCCAGCGCGGAGGATTCTGACGGCGATATTCGGTAAACGATTCCGATTTATAAACCTGCTTCATTTCCCCTTTTTCGAAATCCGCCAGGCAGGCCTCCCATTTCCCTTCTGCCTCGCCGACGACGACCGCATCCCCATGCAGCAAGGCTTCATCCGCAACAAAAGAAGCATAAGGGCCTCCGTAAACCACTTTTGCTCCCATGGTGCGGAAATGGTCTCCCAGTTCAAATGCCCGCCGGGCAGTGGCTGCCAGGGTGGTAATTCCGACAATATCAGGCCTTATGCCGGCAGGAATTTCTTCTATCTCTTCATCATAAATGGAAATGTTGTAATGGTCTGGCGTAAGTGCCGCCACAGTAGGCAGGGCAAGGGGCACCATCAGGCGCTTTTTCCCGAACATCTTAGCCATTTCGGAATGCGCCGGGTAGTTTATGAACTTCTGCCTCGGGCTGAGTAGGAAAAGAGTGTACCTTGTCGTGGGCATCTGCTTGATCTTAAAAAATCAGGATTGATGCCATCTCATGACATATCCTGCCTGCATGAATTTGCTGACTTCAGTCACGAAGCTCAGAACAATATCCCCGTCAAGGAGTTTTTCTTCCTTTAGTATCCTGTCGAGGCAGAGGAAGGCCATGGGAGGCCCGGGGTATCCCATGGTGGACATTCTGGTGTATAAGGTATGGCGCGCGATGCCGAGTTCAACGCATTCATCCATTACCAGTTCCGAGATATGGCGTGATGGAAAATTGACCTGGAAAAATCTGATGGAAGCAGGATCAACAGGGTATTCAGCCAGCATACGCTGCAATCCATGCAGGAATACGGAGCCGCCTTCCTCATGAAAATTCTTCCTCAATTCTTCCTGGAACATCTGTGCCAGGTGATGATAGGCTTTCTCAAATTCTTCTTTCGGGTTCATCCAGTAGGCAGGTCTTTTATTCCCCATGGCCGAAGGTTTTCTCCCTCCGACTGACTCCATATACACGTGATCAACATATAAACCGTTTCCATTTTCCGGGGCGGTTTCCAGGAACAGGGCCGATGCTCCGTCGGAAAGGAAATAGCGCAGGAACAGCTCTTCTTTTGTCACAAGTGGCTGGTTGTAATATTCGGCGACCAGCTCCGATGAACTCATGCTGGATGATATCACCAGGGCGTTTCTATAACGCCCGTTCCTGATCATATCCGAAGCAACGAGCAGAGATTTGTAAGCTGAGGTGCAATTCGCGTGAATGGAAAGTTCTGCACAACGTTCGATCCCCAGGCTCTCCTGTATCCTGGCCGAAGCGGTCGGCATCTGGTCCTGGTGGGCGCTGCCGTAAACAATGAGTTCCACATCTTCCGGCCTGGCACCTGCGGAGTCAAGGGCATCTTTCGCGGCTTTGACCGACATCGTGATATTATCCTCTGTGAATTGCCTGGTCAGGGGATCAATGGCAAAATGATAATATTCCACTTCAAGGAGTTCAGCCATCAGTTCTTTTATCCTTGCCATCCATTTCCTGATCTTTTGCGGAGCCCCTGTAAGTTCCCCCAGGTAGTAATCAACTTCAGACCTGGGCACAGGTGTGCCAGGCAGGTAAGAACCGCTGCCTGAAACTTTTACAGCATTCTGGGTAAAGCCAGTCATACCTGTTTTCATCTGAGAAACTGTTTCACATACAAATTTTTCTTCTCAATCCTGAAATCATTCATGACCTCCCGGGCAAATTCACCTGCCTGCTCGAGGAGCTTCCGTTTCGGAACGATCCTGTCAACAATCCTGTACCTGAACGCATCTTCCGCATTGAATGTGCTTCCTTTCAGCACACGCTCAAGTGCTGTGACTTCACCGGCTATGCAGCAAAGTTTGTAAATGCCACCGAGCCCGGGAACAAGATTAAATGAGGCTTCCGGAAGACCAATAACGGAGTCTTCGCCGCAAAGCCGGAAATGACTGAAAAGGGCCAGTTCAAGTGCCGACCCGAGGCAAACTCCCCTGATAGCCGAGATGACAGGTATCCTGAAACTTTCGAGCAGCAGCAGGGATCTGTAATTATTCGACAGAAATTCAGGTACCTCGGTGAGATTCCCGTTGATGTCGGTCCCGGCATTTTTATTGATCTCTTCAAGCAATGTAGGGAGATCGGTCCCCGAAGAATAATGCCTTCCGTGGCCGTAAATGACCAGGGCCCGGAATTCTTTATGATTACTGATGAAATCCAGAGCAGCCGCAAACTCCCTGAAGAATTCCATGGTCATCTTGTTCGATGGCGGGGAATTCAGCTCGAGCCAGCCGGTATCATCATCCAGGATCAACCTGATAGTACCGAAAGAGGGGGTCTTCATCGCACCTTTCTCATGATCCGTTTCTGCGCTTTGCTTCTGAAAGCGCAAGTTCGCAAAACATCCTAGTCTCTTCTTTCATAGCTTCCTGTATGCCCAGCGATCTTGAATTTTTCAAGGCTTTCATCACTGCATTGATAACAGGCAATGGCCTGTCCCTCGTAAGTTTCTGTAAAAATGCAAAGGAATAATCAAACACATTTTGTTTGGCTGAGATAAAATCGATAAGATGAAGTTCAAGTGCATCCTCCGCATTGATCATATCTCCGCTCATGATGAGTTTCAGCGCTGCCGGGAACCCGGTTTTGCATGTAGTCCGTACCGATCCTCCCAGGCCCGGCAGGACACCCTGGTTGATTTCCGGGAATGCAAATAAAGAATTGGCTGAACAGATCCTGATATGACTGGCAAGCGCAACTTCGAGGCCCCCGCCAAAACAGATCCCATGTATAGCTGCAACAACCGGGATATCGAGGTTCTCTATATGGTCAAGAACAGCTTTCCCCTTGTCGATTTTCTCAGCGATGTCTTCCTTGTTGCGGATCATCTTAAACAGGTTTTCCAGTTTTCCTCCACCTGAAAAATGTTTTCCCGCCCCGCAAACAATTATTCCTTTCAGATAGTCATAAGAGGTCCACTTCCTGAGAGTGTCAAGGGGAACGAATTCGGGCTGGACAAGGTAGTTTTCAGGAGGGTTATCAAGCGTTATAATCCCGATATCACCCTTTATCTCCCAACTTATTTTATTGATGGTTTCCATAAATCACCTGTTATTTTATCGTTCAAACAATTTTTCCAGACCGTCAGGGATATCGTTCGAAATACGCTCTGCATCAATGAAAACAGTTTTTACCCTTGCCCTGGCAGCATGCAAACCCGTTGAAAGACACTTCATTTTCTGATCGAATAAAATAAACGGTACATCCTTTTTAACCGTAGTAATGATCTCAACCTCGTCACCTAGTTTCAATTCGTGCTTGTAACGGATAGTTACTTCGGTAACGACCAGGAATAATTTTTTCGAATTGATTGTTTCAAGCAAACCGTTGACCTGGAATAATTCCCAACGTGCCTGTTCGAAATAATTAAAGAAAACGGCATTATTCACATGCCCGTATGAATCCAGTTCATATCCTCTTGCTTTAATCCTGCATTTATTCATACATTCTGCACATGTTTGAATTCCGACAGTTGCCCCTTCATTTTCATAAATACGGCTGTTCCTGAATAAAAACTTGCACTGATATCATAACCTGATCCGGAAATCTTCTCCAGCTTTAAATCAAGCACAAGTTCGGTATTCTTTTCAGGGATTATCATGTTCATGAATTTGATGTATGATGCCCGGGACAGCATACATTCAAAACCCAGGACTTCCCCTGCAATTTCCCTGGTCATTTCAACCTGGCAAACGCCCGGTAAAACAGGATTCCCGGGGAAATGACCAATGAAAATTTCATGACCCGGATTTAATGATATGGAAGCCGAATATTGCCGGCATGAGTTGTGTTCATTCTTATTGCCGGTCGATGTTATGGACAGGATCGTATATAGTTTATATTTTAACATGCCTTCAATAACTCATTTGAAAGCTGTAAAATTACAAAATTCAGGTAAAGAATTCCTTTTATCGCCCTAACAGGTTCATTTCCAGGCTGAGTTTAATCCGCGGATTGGAAATAATGATGTGTGAAGGAAAAGTATCGGAAACGGGATTGAAGCCAATGATGGCTGCGTCAAATGGAGTGGTCCAGCCGGCCAGTTTTGTTATCCTCCCGGTCTCACTGTCAGGCCATACAAATAAATTCATCCCCGGGTAGGAAAAAACTTCTTTCCCGGTACTTTTCTGTATGAATTTTTCGGGATTCCCGTAATTTGAATCACTGAATAACAGCAATTTCAGATCATAAGCAAGTATTTTCAAAAATGATTTTTTATTCATCGGTTCGAATATATACAGAGGATGGAAAGTGTCTTTCAGGATATCAAGGTCTAAGTATGTGATTCCAATTTCGTTGGCGAATGTAAAATGAAAACTTGTATCGGAAGTTCTTTTGATGATCGTGATTCCTGAAAGATGGTTTCCCTTGATATCCAAAGTTGTATGGAATAAGGCTTTTTCAAAAGTAACAAGGAAAGGGGATTTCCATGACGGAACCTTATATGAACCTTTGGGACAAGATGCCAGTTGTGACTTCTTAACCGGTGAACAGGCGGTTAGGAAAATGATGGTGAAAATATTAAGGTATAGTAAACTTTTCATTTTCAATATTCTGGTTAATCTTCTTGCCGCTGAATTCTATGCTTGTGTAATCGCCCGAAACCTCCCTTAGCATAAGTTTTTCAACAGTATAATCGGATTTATTGAAATACAGGATGATCTCGCTGAGTGTCTCTTTTATCCTGGGGTTCTTAGGGACAAGTATAGCCTGGTAAAGATCACGGAGATCGCTGATACTGCTTTGAAAATTTTTCGAATCGGAGAGGAGGGTTCCCTTGACTGCCCCGATCAGGATGTTATTGATCTCCCTGAACACTTTATTCGACTGGATGTTGATATGATTTTCACTATCCTCATCTTTAACGTATATCCTGTCATTGTTGAATATGACAAGATAAGGGAATGGGTCAGTATATTCCCAGCGGAGAAGTTTTTCCTTTTTAAAATAAAAAACACCTTTTGAAATTATTTTTTCCCTGATTACGCTGATCTCCTTGGATTGCGTAAAGTGGGATTCTATCGACAGGGTACTTTTTGAAACCTCCGAAATTCTATTAATTACTTCAGAGGCGTCTGCGCGTGACAAGGGTTTGGTCTGCGGGAATACTGCGGTACAAAGGAGCCCGAAGATGAAGGCCATCAGGACAGGTTTTGGATTATTCATAGGCCTGGGTATTAATCAATTCAACCAGCGGAACAATGCGAAACTTTTCTGCCTGCAATGATACAATTAAATTCTCAAGAATGCCAGCTGTGATCCCGGAAGTATCATGGAACAGCAGGATATCTCCGGCTTTCACGCTGGCCGTGGTTTTTTGAAGCAGCACGGAAGGATCCTTCGCCACTGTATCAAACGACCTGAAACTCCAGGTGACCACCTTTACTCCGGTCTTATTTATCGCCCTGGCCACCATAGGGTTGATGACGCCGAAGGGAGGACGGAATAATTTCATTTTCACACCTGTGATTTTTGCCACCTCGGAAATATTCCTTTCCAGGTCAGCAGCCATTCGCCTTGCTGAATTGAAATCCCAGAGGTTTGTATGCGCCCATGAATGGTTGCCGACAATATGGCCTTCAGAGACCATTCTTCTCAGGATATCTTCATTGCCACTGATTTTCTTCCCGATAATAAAAAAAGCGGCCGTTATCCCATGTTGTTTAAGAATATCCAGTATCAATGGAGTTAATAAAGGATCAGGACCGTCATCGAAACTCAGTGAGATTATGTTCTCCTTATCCTTGCCATGGCTGAAAAAGTAAGGGTAATGAAATCCGGATGATGGGAAAAAAGCCATGGCCAAAGAACTGCCAAAGAAAAGGATTATAAGGCAGGTATAGAAGATCCATGAAAAATGGCAGTAAAAGGAAATCCATGAGAAGTTGCAGGGGCAGACGAAATTAAGCAGAATTGTGAAAGCCGACAACAGGATGAGGAAGAGGGAGGAAGCGGTTCTGAAATTCAGTTTCTTCACGGTTTCCGGATCAGGATGAACGAATGGTTCAGGTCACGGTAATGATTATAAATCAGGATATTGCCGATAGGACGTTCGATGCCTTTTTTATACCATGCGTATGCCGGAATTTTCTGATGTTTCATGATCATTGAAGCAAGCCACAGACCAAATGCCGATGACGTCATATATTCGCCGCTCAGATGTTTCCATGCAGCTATGCCGGTATTGCCTGCTGAACCAATCAGTTCCCCGAATACCTGATCGGTATGCAGATCGCCATTCATGCCCCCGATGATCAGATCAATGTCTGCCGGTTTCAAACCTGATTTTTCCATAAAAGCTCCGAGGATCTGAAGCAGGGGACGTTTCCCGGCCCTAAGGTTGAAAGTGCAAACATCCCCCAGTATGGCATAAGAAGATGGTGACGCTGAACGTGAAAGCAGAAAGAACGCAGATCCTTCGCCGGCGATGGTCCCTTTCGACTGGGAATTGAATAATTCTGAGTTGTTTACGGGAGTTCTTCTCAAGTGCCCAAGCCGTTCCAGAATACGGAAGGAATTGTTGGTAAGTTCGTCCATTCCGCCGGCCAGGACTGTTCCTGCCCTCCCGTTCATGAGCTGAACCATCGCGTCAGTCAGAGCCGATTCAAAAGACCAGCCTCTGTGAACGTAGGTAAAATTGTAATTATAGCATTTCAGCAGCAATGCGATCTGGGCCGAAACCGTATTATGGGTCGACTGTATGAACGAAGTCGGTGTGAGAAATTCCTCCTTGTTCGTTACCATTGCCGTTAAAAACTTTTCAGTATCTTCAAGGCAGCCCAGGCCGGTTCCCGTAATGATTGCGTCAGGCATGGCACAATTTGCATCGGCAAGGCAGATCCGCGCTGATGCCACTCCCATTTTAATAAGCCTTCCCATCCTGCGCAGATTGTCGGGGCTTATAAAATCTCGGTAGTTCGGTTCAATGCAACCCAGCCTGTTGGACCCGTAAACTATGTGTTCATCAGGGAAACTGGCGTTGCCGGCAGTTCTTTGAGGAGATACATTCCCAAGCCCGTTGATATAGATCGTATTCATCCGGTCCTTTTGTTTAGGAATTGATACCAGATATTATCAGGGATGAATTATTTCCCCCGAATCCAAAGGAATTCGAAAGGACATGTTTTAAATCAATGTCTTTGACAAGTTGTGTCACAGGGCGAATCGGCAGTTCCTTCATCTGGGCGGTCCACCTGAGATTTGGGAAAATACAATGATGCCGTATTGACAGAAGGGAGATTACCGCCTCGATGGCACCTGCGGCCCCGAGTGTATGGCCGGTAAATGACTTGGTAGAGCTGAAAGGAGGGACCATGTCCCCGAAAATCTTCCGGATGGCTCTGCCTTCAGAAAGGTCGTTGTTCTGGGTTCCGGTCCCATGGGCATTGATATAACCGATATCCGAAGGCTGAAGCCCGCTCATCTCAATCGCCTGCTGCATGGCCAGGGAGGCTCCTGTTCCTTCAGGTGAGGATGCTGTTTGGTGGTAAGCGTCATTTGCGTTGGCATACCCGCTGACTACTCCATATATTTTCCTTTTGTTTTTAAGTGCGTTTTCCTCAGGTTCAAGCACAAGAAATGCGGCGCCCTCGCCAATAGTCAGCCCGGCCCTGTTATCATCAAAAGGCCTGCAACCTTCCTTATCCAGGATCATAAGGGTGTTAAAGCCATTCAACGTAAACCTGGTGACGGCATCTGTTCCGCCGGCTATCACCCTTTCAAGTTTTCCTGCTTTGATCAGTTCTGACCCGAGCATGATTGCATTGGCCGATGAACTGCAGGCAGTGCTGATGGTTGTTACATAATCCAAAATCCCAAGAACCTCGGCAATTCTTTCCGTACTGTCCCCGCAATCATGATGGATTATATCCCGCAACTTTCCTTTACCGGGATTCTCAAGAAAAGACGCGTAAAAATCCTCACTCCGGTCCATGCCGCCGACAGTAGTGGCAGATATCAGTCCGGTCTGAACCGAAAGCTCCGTGTTCATCCCGGCCATCTCTGCGGCCTGTTTTGCCGCAATAATTCCTAAAAGAGAAGTACGGGTTAAATCCCGGCAATCCCCGAGACCCGACAAAGCAAGCAGTTCTTCATTTGATTTCCTGACTTCGGCAAGGGGCAGTATGCCTTTATGAATTGTTTTGAAACGCGTTATTTCTCCAAGACCGGAATGACCATTCAGTAAAGCTTCCAGAACTTCTTCCTCATTCAGCCCGATGGATGAAATAATCCCGTAACCCGTTATAACGGTACGCTTCCCCATAAAACAGCGTAATTATTGAGAGTGCAAAGGTAGTAATTTCCCCAGGGATTACCTGCTGATGAGGATAAAGGCGTGATCAGTATTCATGAAGTGATTATGGATCAGGATGTTGTTAAGCTTCTCCGGTCTGGCATGTGAGAGCTGCAGGGACCGTGGAATGGATTGGCTCCGGAGGATGTTCGATGCCGCAAATAATGCAAACCCTGAAACGGTGTGGAATTCCCCGCAAAGATGCTTATAAAATACTTTGCATGAGCCCGGAACGGCCTGGCTGATCACATCCTCACAAATCAGGTCATGTTCCCGGTCCCCGTTATTGCCCATCATTACCAGGTCGATGTCGCTGGGATTGAGCCCGTTGCTGCTTAACAGAGTTTTAACAAACAATGCAGTTTCCTCTGATGAGCCTGGTTTATATAAGGTCGCGGCAGTCAGAAGGCGTGCGTAGGAAGTCTCAGTTTTATTCGCCGATATCATGAAATAGGAGGCGCCTTCACCTGCCAGTGCACCAGGGGTTGTGTAATTCCAGAGATCCGTGTTTTTAACTGATTCCCTTTTCCAGAAGCCAAGCCTGCGAATAATGGAGAGGTGGTTATTGGTCATCTCATCAATGCCACCTGCAAGGATATTTTCCGCGCTGCCATCCTCCAGTTGCAGGATGGCGTCGAGCAGGCAGCTCTCAAACGAAAAGGCCCGGTGCACATAAGTTGAATTATACCCGTGGCATTTCAGGCTGATCGCGATCTGGGAACTTATAGTGTTGTATGTTGATTGCATGAATGCGGTGGGGTTCAGGAATTTTTCATCCACCCTCATCCCTTCCAGTATCTTTTCCGTGTCCTCAATGCTTCCCAGTCCGGTCCCGGTAATAATCGCATCAGGCATCCGGATCCCGGCGTCAAGCAAGCAGATTTTTGCAGACGAGATCCCCATTTTGATCAGCTTACTCATTCTCCTGGCCGACAGGGGATCGATATAGTTTTTATAAACGGGTTCCATGCATTTCAGAAAATCGGCATCGAGCTCGACTACCGGGTCAAGAAAACCCGACCCTGGCAACGTATCCTGAGGGGAAATTATGCCAATGCCGTTAATGTATGCCATACTTTTTGAATATCAGGCTGGTATTATTGCCTCCGAAGCCGAAGGAATTGGTCATTACAAGGTTGACTTCCCTGTTTCTCAGCAATTCCGTAACCGGCTGAAAACTGAGTTCAGGCATTGGGGCCGAGAAATTGAGGTTTGGCCAGATTATATTATAACTGAGGCTTAGAATGGAAATAACGGCTTCAGCTGAACCTGCCGCCGAGGTCATATGTCCTGTGAACGGCTTAGTAGAGCTCACGAAAGGAATTTTTTCCGTAAACAATTTTTCGATTGCATGACCCTCCGAAAGGTCATTGTTATCCGTGCCTGTCCCGTGTGCATTGATATAATCAATATTTTCAGGTGCTTCACCGCTCATATCCAGGGCTTTTTTCATTGCCAGGTATGCGCCTGTACCTTCAGGAGACGAAGCAGTCTGGTGAAAAGCCTCACATGCATTCCCATAACCTGTAAGCTCACAGATTACCGTGTTTCCTGTTATAGCATTGGCCTCTTCAGTTTCCAGGACCAGGTAAGCGGCACCTTCGCCCAGGTTGATCCCGTTCCTTTGGGCGTCAAAAGGCCGGCAGGGCTGTTTGTCGAGGATCTTCAGGGCATTGAACCCATTTATATGGAACCTAGTAAGGGCCTCTGTGCCACCGGCTATCGCGCAATCCAGCTTCCCTGCTTTCATCATCCTGGCAGCAAACATTATGGCATTGGCGGCCGACGAACATGCCGTGCTGATAGTGGTCATGAAACCTTTTAACCCAAGGTAGTCTGCGATCTTTTCAGTGCTGTCGGCACAGTCATAAATTCCAATATAGCTGTTTTTACTGTCGTTGCGGAGGAAATCATCATAATATTTTTCGCATTCATCCATCCCGCCGACGGTAGTCCCGGAAATAAGCCCTTTTCTTAATCCCGGATGCTCCTGCAACCTGGCATGAATAAAGGCTTCCCGTGAAGCAATGATCCCCAGCAGGGAATTTCGAGAATATCCGGTTTTTCCTCCAAGCCCTGCAAAATCCGCAAGTTCCTCATTGGAAAGCCTGACTTCAGAGGCGGGGACCTCGCCTTTCAGGCTGGTATCGAGGTGCCTGATTGTTTCCACGCCTGAATGAAGACCGCTTAATGAAGTATATGTCTCCTGAAGATTGATTCCAAGACCCGAAATAATACCTGATCCGGTAACAAGGATTCTTTTAGGCATTCAGCCTTTGGTTTGATGCGCCGTAATATACTCAGCCATGGTGCGGATGGAGTAGAATATTTTTTTCCCGTCTTTGGGATCTTCAATTTTAATGCCGTAATTCTTTTCAAGAAGAACGATCAGTTCCAGCGCATCGATGGAATCAAGACCCAGCCCCTCTCCGAACAAGGGTGCGTCAGGGTTGATATCATCCACGGAAATATCCTCAAGATTAAGCTGGGCAATTACTTCCTTTTTCAGTTTATCGATTAATTCGTCCATATTATATGTTCAATTAACATTCATTAAATCATTTATTGCTGCCTGGCTGAAGGGGACAGGCCTGAACCCGTGATTCTCAGCCAGGACGGCATTTTCATATTCCACTAATGCCATCATAGCCTTGAACTGACTTCCCAGGATTTCAACCCATCCGAAGATGCACGCTTCAGCACGATGCATATCAAAGACCTCCGAAACATGATCCATGAGTTGCCCGGAATCGAACTTTTCACTGACCAGGAATGCATTTTCACCTTTGAATCCATGACGGATGCAGATTTCTCCGATCACAATATTCGCCAGGGTATAAACAAAGACCGAAGGGCTTGGAAAATACACTAACCTGTCCCGGATACTTTCCTGATAAATCATATCCGTATCCAGGCTTGAACTGGAATTGGCCAGAACTATTGCAAGCGAATCAGCCTGATATCTTCCCCGGTTTGAGCTTTTTAACAGAAGTTCGGCAGCCATAAACCCTAATTTACTCAAGGAATCCATTTTGTGAAATTTGGGATATGACACCTGCTCCTGCCTATACAGGGCCTTGATAAACTCGGCAAAAGTAACAATTTTTTCCTGATAAAAGATAAGACGTTTATTTACGAACACCTTGCCTTCACCAATATAAACGAAGGATGAAATCAGTTTATTCATACTCAGGTTTTCTGGAATACCAATGCCGTATTGCACCCACCAAACCCGGATGCTGTTTTCATGCACCTGTCAACAGGGGAGGATACCGTTTCCCTGATCACGTTAATTTTTTCGGGGACTCCCTCTTCATCATAGCCTGCCGATCTGAAAAGAATATTCCTTTTCATGGAAGCCACCAGTGCAACGGATTCTATAATTCCTGCTGCACCTAGGGTATGGCCCCAGTACCCTTTATAACTATTCACCGGGACTTCTTCCAAGTGGCTTAAATTAATTGCCTTCGATTCCATTTCATCATTAAAAACCGTGGCTGTGCCATGGGCTGAAATGTAATCGATAGATCCTGTTTCAAGCCCCGATTCAAGCAAAGCTTTATCCATAGCCATGCTTAATTCCAGTCCTGTCCTCGAGGGTCCTGAGATATGGTTTGCATCGTTAGTCACCGAACCACCCATGACATTGACGGTTTGCCGGGCTGAATAGTGCAGACTGGAAGTGAGTATAAGAGTTCCGCAACCTTCACCCAGAGATAAACCGTTCCTTTTCTGATCGAAAGGTTTGCATGCCGAAGGACTGAGTGCCTGGAATGACCTGAACCCGGAGATCACGAATTCAGAGATGATATCTCCTCCTGTTACAATGGCAGTAGAATATTTCCCTGATCTTAATAAGCGGCTCGCGGTGATAATGGCAAGGACACCTGAAACACATGCGTTACTTACAATCAGGGGAGGATTTGTGAATCCGAAAAAATCTTTCAGTACCCTGGCTGTTGCCCAAAGGTAAACCCGTTTATGATCAAATCTGCCTTTGAACCTTTCTTCAAGAAGATCAATGTTCCCTTTCGTCGTGGAAAGGATGAAGATCATCTGAGGGTCATTTAGCTTCAGGTCGACACAGTTCAGTGCATCATTTACCGACAGGATGAGCATTTTCTCCAGGCGGGTAAAAAAATCTGCAGGCTTATCCTTTTTCCTGATATCCAGGACCGCCCGGAAACGCGTTTCAAGCTCTCCCGTACTGACCATCGACAATGGCAGCGGCTGATTATACAGCCTGTCTTCATCATGAATACGGATTCCGGTTTCCCCCGATATTAAAGCATCAACATTCTCCTGTGAAGAAAACCCAAGGGAGGAAATTATATTATCGGATACTGCATATATCTGTTTCATCCTGGCCCGGTCAACCAACCCCCCATTTCTTTTTCCATCCGATGTAGAATTCCGGTGAAGTGAGTAAAAGTTCACCGTCAGGCGTCAGGAACACCTGTGTTGAACTGCCCGCAGCTGCAACAACGAAGTCCTGTTTCCTGTATATCGTATATTCAAAAACGATCTTGGCAGCTTCGGTTGGAATAAACCTCGTCTCAACAATAAGTTCGTCCCCGTATACAAGGGGCCTTTTGAAATCACAACTCACTTTAACTATTGGGATCATGACGTTGTGCTTATATACCTCAAGGTAACCCAGGTTGTACTTTAAGCCGAACGATTCCCTTCCATCCTCGAAATATTTAAGATAATTTCCATGCCAAACTATTTTCATGGAATCAACTTCACTGAATCTTACGGTTATTTCCTTCCGGTCGGTCAGGGTCATATCAGCTGTTTAAGGGAGATGTTATCCGTCGGTAATACAAAGCAATTGAGATCGTCACAATGAAAAATGCAAGAAGTTTCAGCAATTGGGGCAGAACATCCAGAACAGTGGCCTGCCTTAGAAACAGGTCGATGAAACCCACATGCCCCCAATTCAATGGTGACCAGGTAGCAATGGTCCTCATGACTTCCGGCATAAAATAAACCGGTACCCACAGTCCCCCAAGGGCGGTAAATACAACGACAGAGACCACCCCGAAAGAAGCTGCCTGCTGATGTGTGCGGGCGATCGTACCTACTGCAATTGCAAAGCCAAGGGCAGCAAGGCTGGACGCAACCATCATAAGGAATATACCCGCGTAATTCGAACCTATGGTCAGCGGCGCAATTCCTGCAAGCGGAAGGATAAAGCGGCCGGCGAGCATCATAAGGATGAACTGAATAACGCAAACAACCGTGTATATGCTCACTTTGGCCATAAAGATCGTCAAGTATGAAACAGGCATTGTATAAATCCTGATCATGCTGCCTTCTTCACGTTCCTTGATCATACTGCCGCTCATCGGGATAACAATAAAGAACATGGCAAATAGGGCCCAGGCAGGAACATTGTGCTGTGTGGTTGATGGCACTGCTTTTTCATCCTTGCCTGCCGGAAAAATCTCGGAAAAATATACGGTTTCCTTGTAATCCGATTTGGGCGGACGGTACTGGGGGAACATCCTTTTCAGCTCAGTGTTGAATGAGCTGAAGATCATTGAAGATTCGATCATCATGCTATATTCCTTCATTGTCGCCATAAAAGCATACTTGAAAGTGCCCTTGATCCCGGGATCAAAATAGACCTTTATATTGACCGAATCGTTCGATTGAATATCCAGAAAAGGATTATCAACAGGCATCATAATGCCGGAAACCACCTGGGTCACCATGAGCTGCACCTTATGCCTGATGACCTTTGTTGCACCTTTGGGGATAATGACCCCCACATTATATTTGCCTTTGGCAATCAATTCTCTTGCAATATTCTGAGTGAGTTGCTTCCCGTCAATGCTGGTGCAAATTTTAAATATATTTGAGCCTTTAAGGCCTTCCTGTATCCTAGCCCCAAGTGTATCATGGTCATCATCCACAAGAAGGACAGGTATCGAGGGATCCCTGGTAATGGAACTCCATCCTTTTTCCTGCACAAGAGCAAGTATTATGACCATTATCATGGGCATCACGAAGAGTAAAATGAGTCCTGCCGGGTCTCTGACCAGGATCATTGTTTCTTTCCGGCAAGCTGAAAAAAATTTGAACATTCGGCTTTTATTCTTCTTTTAATCTCTCAGATCTTTCCCGGTAAGGTGCAGGAAAATATTTTCAAGGTCCTTGAATTCAGGATGTTCAGCAACAAGTTCGCGCGGATTGCCCATGGAGACGATAGAACCGCGGTCAATGATTGCAACACGCGTACAAAGCTTCTCTGCTTCTTCCATATAATGGGAAGTATATATTATAGTCGTATCCTTTTTGTTCAGTTCCTTAAGGTAATCGAGAATGACCACCCTTGACTGGACGTCAATCCCAACGGTAGGCTCATCGAGAAAAATCACTTTCGGGTCATGAAGCAAGCCTGCGATCAGGTTTATCCTTCGTTTTATTCCGCCGGAACAGGCAGAAATCCTTTTGTCGGCGTGTTTCTCAAGACCGAAGACAGCCAGTCCCTCAGCAATTCGCTGATGAAGAAGTTTTCCCCTCAGGCCGAACATATTCCCGAAAAAAGTAAGGTTTTCCCAGGCAGTCAGGGTAGGGTAGAGTGCCACATCCTGTGGAACAACCCCGATGATTTTCTTGATCTCATTAAGGTTAGAATGAATATCGAGCCCGTCAATCGTCACACTTCCCCTGGTCGGTCTAAACAAGCCGCAGAGGATGGATATAGTTGTCGTCTTTCCCGCCCCGTTCGGCCCGAGCAATCCGAATATCTCTCCTTTCATGATATCCAGCGAGATCCCTTTGATCGCTGCTTCCTCCGATCCCTTGTATATCTTGACAAGGTCCCTGATCTGTATGATCACTGGTCCGGACATCAAAATTTGATTTTTTCAATTTTCCTGTAAACCTGCTCTTCCATCCCGGCAATTTCAAGCATCATGTCGCCAAGCATATTATAATCCTCAGTAGGTTTGGACCTGTTCTTACAATTCCTTGCACCAATATACGTAAACTCTCTCCATTTATTTGCAGTTTTTCCCATCATGTCTGCTGATTCCATGAACTCCGCATTATTGTATGTCTCACCGCATTCTTTCAGGAAAGCTCCGAAGATATATCGGAATCCTGCACCGCCGGTCCCGAAATCCTCGGCCATCCTGAGTATCTGACCCAGGTAAAAAGATGCTTTGTCATTGCCATGTTTTTTAGGCCATTTCTTAATATCCCTGGCCATTACTCTGATCCCTTTCACTCCAACCAACCAGAAAGGAACTTTAATCATTTCGTACACTGATTTCTGAATCCCCTTGGAAACGGCAGATTTAATATCAAGCTCTTTAGGTATATTATTGATCCAGTACATTTTGCCCTTGGGTGCGAAGGCTCCTTTGGCCCATCTCACTCTCACCAGGTCGTCGTAGGTAAGTACCTGCGGATTTTCCATCACCGTATCGCTGATATGATAAATGTTTCCCTCTTTACCGTAAACAACCATATTGTGCATATTATAATGCTGGCGGTATTCGGGAGGGAAGAACGTCAGGTTGAACACGCCGACCTGGACACCTGTCGGAATACCCTTCTCAAGGTTCCTGTCGAGGACATCCATGGATTCCTTCACTGAACTGAATTTTTTTATCACTGTTGCATCAACGCCCAGATATTTCATGGAGCGCCGGAATACCGTATTAGGCAGGTTGCGGAATGACATCATAGGGGCAAACATCAGTTTCAGAAAAGGGAGGTAACTGAAATAGATTCCTGTTCCGATGCCAAAGGCCATGGGTTCCGACATTTTCACACCATAAAAATTAAACAGGTTTGAAGTGGCTCCGCTTTCGCAATGGCCTGCCTGCCGGTGCGTATAATTAATCAGGATGGGTTTATCGCTCATTTTGATGGGTTTAAACTATTCAATTTTTTTTAGTTGGTCCACAGAGATGTTGAACGCCTCTGCATATTTTGCCAGGGTCTTCTCATTAAGTCGTTTAAAGAATGCAGGACGGCAGTGCAGTTTGAGCTTCCAAAGCGATACCCCGGACATCATCGATAAATTCATCGGATCGGTCAGTATTTTCTCCATGTAATACACTATGGGGCTGGCCTTGCCTGCTAAAACTTTCTGCCGTGCTTCTTCAATACGTTCTGCAAAAAGGTCCCATGCCTGCTGAAGGACCACACGGTCAGGTTCTCCGTGAAACCCCACTGTTTTATTAAAGTTTCCATCCTTGTCATAGGAATACAACAGTTCACGGTATTGCCCGTAATCCTGATTCTTATAAACAGGATTATTTTTATCAACCGGATTCTCCATCTTTTCTGGCGTTTAAAATAATGAATGCGAAATTATTAAAAAAAACCGTGTGGAAGTTATTAACTTATTTTAAGCAGGTTCCGAAAGACCTTTTCCTCCATATCGGCACATTCCATCAGCATTTCGGCTAATGATTCATAGGATTGCCCTGGGCCGGCCCGTTTTTTGCAGTTTCTTGAGCCGAGGTATGAGAATTGCCGCCAGTGGTTTGCCGTATGTCCCATTTCAATTGCCATTTCCCTGAGGCTGTCCTGTTTCATGAAAATTCCTGCTTCATCGAGAAATGCGCCATAAATGAACCGGAACCCCGCACCGGCTGTCCCGACTTCTTCCTCCATGCGAAGAACCTGCCCAAGGTAGTAGGCAGCTTTTTCCTCTCCGAGTTTCTCCGGCCATTTTCTCATCTGCCTGGCCAGGAACCTCATACCTTTTGTCCCGATCAACGGAAACGGCACGCTGACCATGTTTTGTGCTGTTTTTCTGATTCCTTTGATGATCGCGGGTTTAATATCTACTTCACCCGGAACTGCAAACGGGTAATACATGCGGCCGCGAGGCGCGAATGCTCCTTTGGCAAAGCGAACACGCACCAGATCCTCATAGCTGATTGTGACTTTTTTTTCAACGACCGTATCGCTGATGAGGTAACTTCCGTTCTTTTTTCCGTATGCCACCATATTATGCATGTTATAATGCATACGGTATTCGGGAGGGAAGAAGGGGAGATGAAATGTCCCGACCTGCAACCCGACTGGGAATCCCTGTTCCAGGATTTCATCAAGTTTATCCATTGACGCTTTGGGATTGTTGAACCTGTGAATACGGGTTTGAATCCCAAGGACTTTTGTTGCCCGGTCAAACACCATTCCCGGCCATACCCTGAAGGAAGTGACGGGTGCATGCTGCATCTTTAAGAAAGGGAGGTAGCTGAAAAAAAGGCCGGCACCTATGCCGAAAACCATGGGTTCGCTGATAACCAGCTTATGGTAATTCAGCAGGTTGGAGGTTACCCCGCTCTCGCAGTGCCCCGCCTGGCGGTGCTCAAAGTCAAGTTCAATCATATCGGTTCATTTCAGCGTAAAAAACTCATCGGGTTCCACACTAAACGCTGAAGCATAACGGGCAAGTATGGCGGGTTTTAATTTTTTAAACACATCAGGTCTCAGATGTCTTTTGATCTTCCATTTCATCAATCCGGTATAGGATGAGAGCATCGAAAGGTCCATCTGGTTCTTTTCCATGTACCATGCAAGCGGGCTGAGCTTTCCTTCATGCATCAGCTTCGACACCTCATTAAGCCTTCGTTGTACTTCTTCCCAGCCCTGCTGTATGATAACCTGGTTGCCGGGGTACTGGTAATCAATTTTCCTGCTGAATCCTTTTTCCGGATCAAAGGAATAATGCAGTTCCCTGTTATTGCGATAAATCAATTCTTCGTCTTGATCTTCAGCCATAAGTAAACCTTACAGGTTTGAATTATCTGTCCTCTGTAAATATCCTCAGCTCACATTCAGCAATTAGCTTACCATCCAGCCTGATTTCTCCTGAAGCTACGGTGGCATTCAGGATCTCGTGTGTCACGGTCACTTTCGTTTCGATGGTATCTCCGGTTTTCGGGAAGCTGAAAACCTTCAGGTCACGGATGGCCCCGATGAATCCCAGCTTTGGGCTCTCGTGCTTATGGGCAGGTCTGGCACCGATCCCTGCTGCAGCGCTTTGGGCAATATTTTCGATAAGCCCGGGTTCACGAAAAAGCCCATCCTCAAGGAAAACATTATCCCCCTTTATCACAAACGATGTGATCGTAACAGAGTTTTCTGCCGAGATGACAGAGTCGACCATCACCATGGGAGGTTTTTGGGGAATATTTATTTTTTCAAATGATGCCATAATGATCCTTTACGATTTCTGCTTCTCATCCGGTTCATCATAGTAGCCACATCTTCATCAGGGAATACCCAGCGGCGGCCTGTTTTTTCTGCCCTTGCTCTTAATGTTTCGTAAGTTACAGACCTTGAGATATAATATACCGGCTCAATAATGGAGTCGGAAGGGCTGACAATTCCTTCGGCAATGCTCAGTTCATGAAGCCTTGTACCCGGGTATATGCGCATGCCCACATAGGGAAAAAACACGGTGTTGGCGATCCGTTTGGAGTTCTCAAAACTTTCATCAACCGTCATGTCGGTTTCACCATATCCTCCTATGATCATGAAATGGCAACAATAAATTCCGATTTCGTTGCAGTATTGCGAAATCTTTACAACATCTTCAACATCAAAATGTTTTCCGTAGGCCTTCAGCGTGGTATCTGAAAGCGACTCGGTGCCGAACTCAATATGCGTCAGACCAGCACGTGCAAAAAGGGATAAAAGTTCTTTGTCGAGCTGATAAGGTGAAAAATATGCGCCCCACTTCAGCTTCATGTTCGATTTGATGATCTTTTCGGCAAGTTCGGTATTGAAATTATTGCTGATATTGAAGACAGAGTCGGTGAAAAAGAAGTAATTAATATTATGATGATAATACAGATCACGGAGCGTATGGAGTATCCGGCCCGGGTCAAGGGTCCTTACATTATGGCCTTCAATCAGCGGATAGGTGCAATAGATACAATTGAACGGGCATCCGCGCTTAGTCTGAATATTTATCATTCCGCTTTTCAGCCAGTAATAATCCACCATCGGCTGGTCAAACGACAATTCCGGCGTTTTAAGGAACTGTTTCCTTTCATTCTGCCTGATCTCTCCGTCTTTACTATAAACCAGGCCCTGGATACTCATATCCAGAGAACCTTTATCAAGGCTCTGCAGCAGCTTGAAAAGACTATCTTCGCCTTCACCGGTTATCCCGAAATCCGGTTGGAGAAGTGTGAATAAATCCACCGGGTAAATGGAAAAGGCAGAACCTCCTATGATAAATACTGTATTAATCCCGGCATTCCTTATGATATCTGAAATATTCTTGTAACTTTCAACGAAACTTTCCTTGGTATAAAAATTTACATCATCTATATTTCTAAGGGAAAGCCCTGTGTAATCCGGTTTATAGGAATGTAACAGGCTCTGAAGTTCTTCAGTGCAACCCAGGTTGCAATCGAATGAACGGATTTCCAGGTCAGGCCAGCGGGCATTGAGGTATGAATACAGGTATGACAACCCAAGCGGATATACAGGATAAGGATTTGCATAACGGTTTGCAGAAATAAGCAGGAGTTTCCTGTTGATTTTCATGCCGTTATTCTCCGCCCAATCCTTTCCCGGGGCTAAATCTGCAGAAATATCCGGATTGTTTAAAGATGCCGTCTGTTGGGCTGCAACCGGTAATTTCCAGAAGTCATAATAATTAAACCATTGCAATGGATACTTATAGATCACCGATTCAAAAGCATCAGCAAATTTTATTACAGCCGACGACAGTATGGCATCCCTTTTCTTCAGGTTATTGGAAAATTCGATATAATGAAGGGGTGTGGAATAAAAATGATAATGAGTTCTGGTCTCTTTTAAAGCGAAAACATAAGCAACCGGGACATTGAATCTTGCGGCAAGGTTCACCGGGCCCAGCGGGAAAGCGGCTTTTTTACCGAGAAAATCCGTTATTACAGTTTTATTCCCCTGAATATAACGGTCGCCATGCATGGCAATGATCTCGCCTCTGGAAAATACTTCCTTTATTTCCTGTAAATGCGAATAATCCTCCCTGATTACGATAAAGTGAACATTCCGTTGAAGAACATCGGCAAGGTATCCTTTTATCTTCTGGTGTTCTGCGTCATACATCAGGATGTTGATCTTTTTTTCAAGCCTGACGAGCAGTTGTCCGGCTATTTCCCAATTCCCGGCATGTCCACTGACAAGAAGGCCCCCATTTTCCATCATCCGCAAATATTCTTCGCCTTCGAAATCAAATGTGAATTTATTCTGAAAGCCTGCCATCAGGGCAAGTTTGTCAACCAGGATCTGTCCAAAGACATAGTAATTCCGGTAAACACTGATCAAAGACTTCAGTCTTCCATAATTCATCCTTTCATGAAAGTACCTGTAAACAGCAGTGAAGGCCTTGCCTGAAGTAAAGATAAAATAGGTGACAACGAAAATCAGCAGGAAATATGCGAAAGAGATTCCGAGGTTGCGGAGCGTCCAGACAAAGATTTTATAACCAAGGACTCCTCCGCGGGTTTTACCTTCCCAGGACTCCATCACTGCTAATTTGATTGGACACGTTTGATGATATAATCGTAGAAATCCTGTAAACTTTTAATATCTGCCATTTCTTCAGCCTTCATTTTGACTCCAAAGTTGCGTTCAATGATGACAAACAGGTCAACAAAATCAAGGCTGTCAATTTCAAGGTCTTTCTTAAGATCAGCAGCGGGGCTTATCTTTTCTTCTTCAATCTCAATTTCTTCAACCAGTAACCGGTTTATCCGGCTGATAATCTCCTCGTTTTGCATTATAAGATCTTCTGTTAAAATGCAAAAGTAAAAAAAAATAATGAGAATTTCAGAAAGAGGCTTTCCTGATGATGAGGGATGAATTAGTTCCCCCGAATCCAAATGAATTGGAAAGGAAGGCGTCAATCTGGCATGGAGTTGTTTCAGTCGCCAGGTTAAGGCATGCAGTGGCTTCGTCTGGGTTTTCAAAGTTGATATTCGGTGCGATGAAATCATTATTCATCATCAGTGTTGAGTAGATCACTTCACTCGCACCTCCCATCCACATCTCATGCCCTGTCATTGATTTAGTGCTGCTCACCGGGGGCATTTCCCTGCCGAAGATCTGAAAAATAGCTCTGGCTTCATTGCCGTCGCCTGCCTGTGTGGATGTCGCATGGGCGTTAATATAGCTAATATCCCTGGCCGACATCCCGGCTGTTTTAAGCGACATCATCATGGCTCTTGCCGGGCCGTCGATATTCGGAAGTGAGATGTGTTCACCATTGGATGAAAATCCATAACCTGCAACTTCTGCAAGAATCGGAGCTCCGCGTTTCCTGGCAGATTCGTAGCTTTCCAGGATCAAGGTTGCCGCTCCGCCGCTCGGAACCAGTCCGTCGCGGTCGCGGTCGAATGGCCTTGATGCCTTTACCGGCTCCGACTCCCTTATGGAAAATGCATTCAACGCGTCGAAACTGGCAGTTGATTCAGGATTGATTTCCTGTGCGCCCCCGCATATGATCATATCCTGAAGGCCTTGCTTTATCAGGAGGAAGCCTATCCCGAGGGCATGTGAACCACTTGCACACGCACCGCTCACAGTAAAATTGATCCCCTTAAGTTTAAAAATCACAGAGAGGTTCATCGATACAGTAGAGTTCATCGACTGGAAAATATAACCTGACCCGATCAGCATGGTATCTTTTTCCTTGCGGAGGATATCGACCGATTCCACGACAGGCACGGCAGAACTGTCATTTCCATATAGGATTCCGACTTCATGGTCATCCATATACTTCTGGTCAATACCTGCATTCTTCAACGCTTCCAGTGTTGCCATATAGGCATATTCTCCCTGTATGGGCATGCCGACACGCATTCGCCGGTCGAGAATACCTTTGAGAACAGGACGCTCAACCACTCCTGTAAGAGCAGAACGGAACCCCATTTCTTTTCGTGCAGGATCATAAATTATTCCCGACCGGCCAAGCATCAGGGAATCTTTAACATCGGCCAGGTTCCTGCCAATGACCGAATATATGCCCATTCCAGTGATCACGACACGTGTCATAAAACAGCGAAATAGCGACGTAGCGTGGCAGTGAATGTATTCATGGTTTTACGTGTATAAGCCACCATTGACATTTATAACTGATCCTGTAATATATGAAGCTTCGTCGGAGGCAAGGAACTTCACGGCTGATGCCACTTCTTCGGGTTTCCCAAACCGTCCCATGGGGATCATCATTTTAAGCTGCGCCTCATCCAGGTCCCTGGTCATGTCGGTCCGGATAAAACCGGGAGCCACTGCATTCACGGTGACATTCTTTTTTGCGATCTCCTGTGCCAAAGCCTTTGTGGCGGCAATAACCCCGCCTTTCGCAGCAGAATAGTTTGCCTGGCCAGGTAAACCTTTGATCCCGCTGAGGGAGACCACATTGATGATCCTGCCGGATTTGTTCAAAAGCATATCTTTCAAAAGGAATCTTGTGATGTACAGGAAACTGTTAAGGTTGGTATTCAGCACATCGTTCCATTCTTCGTTTTTCATCCACATGACCAGTGCATCCTTCCTGATGCCGGCATTATTTACAAGAACACGGATATACCTGCCTTCGTTCCTTGCCTGCCAATCCCCGAGTGCTTTCTCCGCGTCTTCCTGGCAGGCTACATTGAATTGCATGATCTCACCGTCTCCGCCGTTCTCACGCACGAGGGCCAGGGTAGTTTCAGCTTCGTCAATCCTGGACTGGAAATTAATAAGGATGTAATAACCCTCTGTTGCCAGGCTTTCACAGATAGCCCGCCCGATTCCACGGGATCCGCCTGTGACAAGTGCATATTTCATTCCGATTGGATTAATCAGATTCGAATATTATTCTTCAATGGAAAATTGAGGTTTATTCTCCATAATGTATTGTTCAATATTCAGGATGTCGTTATACCTGCTTGCATCCTCGGTAAACACCGGAACTATCTTCCTCAGGTCCTCATATTTGCTTCTCGAATATGTAGAAAGCTTATCCTTGATATTCAGGTAATCTATTGCCTGGAGGATTGAGATCATTTCAATCGCAATCACCTGGTAAGTATTATCAATGATCTTTTTTGTAATCAGGGCAGCGTTTGTGCCCATGCTGACAATGTCCTGATTATCATTGTTGTTCGTAATACTATGCAACGACATCGGGAATGAGAGAGTTTGATTCTCCGCCACGGTTGAAACTGCGGTGAACTGCGCCCCCTGCATGCCAAGATTCAGACCCAGTTTCCCTAGGTTAACGAACGGAGGCAACTTTTCATTCAGCTTTGGGTTCATCAGGTAATTAAGCTGTCGTTCAGCAAGCATTGATAATTTGGTGATGGCAATCTTCAGTTTATCCATCTCCAGGGCCACATAATCCCCGTGAAAATTTCCACCGTGGTAAACATTATGATATTCACCATCGATAATGGGATTATCGCTGGTGGAATTCACTTCATTCATCAGCACATGAACTGCGTAAAGAATCGTGTCATGAACAGGGCCCAGGACCTGGGGAACGCAACGGAGAGAATAATACTCCTGGACTTTATGTTTGAAAACCTCGACTTCGACAGCTTTATCGTTATTATAAAGATGATCGGCACGCCGGCGAATAAGGCTGCTGTCTTTGAGAATATATTTCATTGTCCGGGCTACAACCCTTTGTCCGTGATGTGATTTAGCCCGGTTAAGACCATCCGAGAAATGATCATCGTAGGATTCAACTATTTCTGTAATCATTGATGATGCCAGGATGGACCAGTCGACAAGATTTCTGGCATGGATCATGTTGATCATGCCGATCCCGGTCATAGCCGAGGTCCCGTTGATCAGTCCAAGGCCCTCCCTGATATGCATGACGATCGGTGTGAGGCCTTCCTGTTTGAACACTTCTGCCGCGGGAAGGGTCTGGCCATTGTATAAAACCTCTCCCTCTCCGATGAGGTTCAGCGCCAGGTGGGCGAGTTGTACAAGATCCCCGCTGGCTCCAACCCCTCCGTGTTCAGGAATATACGGATTGATGTCACGGTTGATAAGCTCAACCAGGAGATCAACTACCTCGAGATGAATTCCCGATTTGGCCTGGACCAGTGAACTGAGCCTTGCAAGCATGGTTGCTTTTGCATAAAGGGGAGGAAGGGGTGAGCCGCATCCGGCTGCGTGGCTCCTTATCAGATTGTACTGGAGTTCAAGCTCTCTGTTGCCATTTATTTTAAACTGGGCCATCGGCCCCAGCCCTGTATTTATACCGTAGATAACCTTACCCTGCGCAAATTCCTTCAGAAACTCAAAGTCTTCATCAACCTTACGCCGGGCTTCAATGTCGATATCGATTTTTTCACCTTCAAACAGGACTTTGAAGAAGTCATTAACTGTGAGTTTTCTGCTTCCAACTATAATCATGTTCTCTATTTCAGTGTTTTCCAGCCTTTCCGGAATTTCCGGAAAAAGCTTTCAGAATCAGGTGCAAAGGTAAAATTTTTTAGTATAGCTTGCTGCCTTTTCTTACTTTTGATGATTGCAGTAATAAAATGAAGGTAAGCATTATCGGAGCGGGAGTATCAGGAATGGCTGCAGGCTGCTACTTGCAGATGTCTGGATTCCATACTGTTATATATGAGCGCCAAAATAGTTTCGGGGGGTTGTGCACAAGTTGGAAAAAAGGAGAATATACCTTCGAAAGCGGTTTCCAATGGCTTTTAGGTTCAGGTCCGGCGAGCACTTTTTATCAGTTGTGGTCGGAACTTCTTGACATGAAATCGATTCCGTTCATCAACCATGAGAGCAGGATGGACATCGAGGTGAGGCAAACGAAAGGCCCAAATGGAGATAACGTATTCCATTTATACACAAATCTCAATATTCTCAAGACTTACCTTGTCGGGATTTCACCGGAGGACCAGGTTATTATTGACAAGCTGATCACCTGCATGAAGAAAATTCAATCTTTCGAGATACCTCCGATGATAAAAAAGGTACCAGGCCTGCTTTCACTTTTTCAGAAATCAAAATATATTCGTTATCTGCCTTTACTCTGGTTTCTGAAAAGGCTTCAGAAAGAGACGAATTTTACCTTTGCCCGAAAGCTTAAAAGCCCTTTTCTAAGAGAAGCATTTGAATTACTTTTCGATGGTGACGAACTGCCCCTGATTATAGTGACCATGCCTCTTGCCTTCAATGATCTCCTTGCTTCGGGATACCCTGTTGGCGGCGCCAGTGTATTTGTCAGCAGATTAAAGGACAAATACCTTTCCCTTGGAGGTCAGATCCGATATAATTCTCCGGTAAGAAAAATTCTTTTGAAAAACTCAGGTGCGTCAGGCATTTTGCTTGAAAATGGTGAGGAGGTAAATTCGGATATTGTGCTTTCAGCAGCCGATTGGCATTTCACCATATTTAATGCGCTGGATGGAAAATACACCAACCATGCTATCAGGGAGCTTAATCGCCAGAATAAAATCAAGGTGTATTTTTCACTATTTATTGTATCCCTTGGCATAAGAAGGACTTTCGAAGGTGTTTCCCATTTTCTGAGATTTCCCCTCGATAAGGACCTTATTTCTCCCGATGGCACAGTTTATTTCCGGCTTGAATCGCATATTTACAATTATGACCCTACCTTGGCTCCGGAAGGGAAAACGGTGGTTTCAATAAGTTTTTACACCCGGAATGCAGATTACTGGATTGCCCTGAGGGAACACGACAGGGTTCAGTATAACAAGGTTAAAAATGAATTTGCGGAAGAAGTCATTGAACTGATGGAAAACAAATTCGGGAAAATCAAGGAGTATACAGAAGAGGTTGATGTGGCGACACCAGCAACTTTTTTCAGGTTCACGAATAACTGGAAAGGATCAGCCCAGGGCTGGCTGCCTGGGAAAAACCTGATGGCAAGATCGCCTGTGGAAAATAAGCTTCCGGGCTTAAAAAATTTTTACTATGCAGGCCATTGGTGTATTCCCGGCGGGGGATTGCCGGTTGCAATAAAATCAGCAAGGGATACTGTGCAGATAATATGCAAAGAATTCCGGCAGAAATTTTCAGCCGGGAGTCCGGATGCATAAGGTGCGTCATGCCGGTGCCTTGAAAAATCTCTTTGCCGGTTTATCTAAAATTCATACTTTTGCGGCGAATTTGGCCTCGTAGCTCAACTGAATAGAGCATCTGACTACGGATCAGAAGGTTGGGGGTTTGAATCCCTCCGGGGTCACCAGAAAATCAGCCACTTACAGAGATGAATGCAGGTGGCTTTTTATTTGCCGGTAACATCTTTCTATTTAATTATCGGAACCCCCATAGCTGCATCAGGTTCCTGTATGTGGACGAGGTTGCAAACCGTCGGCGCAATATCCTCAACAAATACTTCCTGTCCTGACTCTCCTGCCTTGATATGCCATCCGAAGAAAATAAGCGGGACATGGGTATCGTAGTTATACATGGATTCGTGAGTGGTTCCCTCATCCCTGCCATCCGAGATCAGAAAGTTCTGAACAAGCCCGAAGGAAATATCCCCTGACCGGTTTATATTATAACCGTTAATGATAAATGAGCTGCGCGATCGGGCAGGAGCCTGTTCAAGCAGGTTTTCCCTTGTCAGGATCTGACCCATGAAAGGGAAAGAGGTCCTCATGAATCCGACAAACTTTTCTGTAACATTTGATTCATTTAACTTCAGGGAGTCGAGAAGATAATGGTTGAGATAAACCTGGTTATCCTGGAGTGCTTCAACTATCCGGGAAGTACCGTAAAGACTTTTTGAATATTCATCAAGTGCAGTCCTGACGCTTTTCCTTGAAACATGACCTGCTGAAATATGGTTTGCACTGAGGTACGCGCTGTTTGGCTTCACACCATGGTCAGCAGTCAGAAATAACAGGTAATTTCCCTTGCCAAGAAGTATGTCAAGGGTGTCCAGGATACGGCCTATCTGCCTGTCAAATTTAAGGTAAGTATCCATAATTTCCATGGAATTCGGCCCGTAGGCGTGACCGATATAATCGGTAGAAGAAAATGAAACAGCAATAAAATCACAGTTCCCGCCCTGGCCCGCCTTTTCATTTTTAAGAAGGGCAATTAAAAGATCCGTAAGCAGTTCATTGCCGGATGGAGTAGTTTTAATGTATTCCTGTTTTATTGAATCCGGCAGATTTGCGAACCTGTGTGGGAATACCGTTTTCCCTTCCCTGAAAACATCAGCTTCCCCGTTCCCTTCATCCGGGAGAGAGTTGCTGAAATCCTTTGCCGGTTCAGCCGTCCAGTCTTTATTCATTAATTCCAACGGCAGCTTCTGTTGATTGAACCTTGTCAACCATCCGGGCAGTTCCTTCATATACCATGAGGAAGAAATGAAGTTACCGGTTTTTCCGTCATACCAGTACGCGGCATTGGCCATGCGCCCTCCCGGAAGAATAGCTGCACGGTCTTTAATGGAAATGGAAAAAACCCTGGATCTCCCGTTGTCCGACATCCGGAGCTGGTCTGTCATAGTAGTGGACAACAGGTTTTTCGGGGACATGCGGCCAGTATTACCGGCAACACCGACCGACAATACATCCGGATCACCGGTGCAGTAAACAACCTTTTTCAGCTGCCTGTCATACCAGTCGTTAGAAATCACCCCATGATAATACGGGGTTGAGCCGGTATAAATACTGGCATGGCCGGGACCTGTTGAGGTCGGTATGTAATTGTACTGAGCATAGGTAAAATTCATACCTTCACTGAGCAGTCTTTTCAAACCGTTTTCAGAATACTGCCTGTAAAAACGGTACAGGTAATCATACCGCATCTGGTCAACTACGATCCCTATGATCAATTTTGGCTGTATTGTGTTTTCAACCCTTCCCCCGGCAAACGAGGCCTGGAAAGAAGCGGTAAAGATCAATATGCTGAGAATCCTTTTCATAAATCGTCAGTAACGAGCAATGTTGATAAATATATTCGGGAAATCATGCTTCCGAAACAGCAAATTTAAGGCCTTTGATCAATGCGGACGTTAAAACAAGGTTAAATAACCCCGAAATGAGGATAAAGCAAGGGGAGAGTTTTGAAAAAATTTCAGGGAAGGATGGCCAGTGTTTAAAATTATACTTAAAAACCTATATTTGTCCTTCTTTTTAATTGCGGCCTCTTACCCGGAACGACCATAAAACGTCCAGCATTGTAACATGGAATTGCATGAAAAATTATTTGAGGGCAGGTCCGGCAAGGAATGGCTTCCTTTTGTCTCCCTTGTGATTCCATCCTATAATGAAGAGAGGTTCATAGGACCTTTGCTTGACAGGCTGCTTTCCCAGGATTATCCCTATGATAAGCTTGAGATCCTTATTGCAGACGGACGAAGTTCAGACAAGACCAGGGATATTATCCGGAGTTATGCAGAACACTGCAACTTCATCCGGCTGCTCGACAATGAGAAACAGTATGTCCCGTTTGCCCTTAACCTTGGGATCAGGGCGGCCAAAGGTGAGCTGGTGATTATACTTGGTGCACATGCCGAATATCCCACCGATTATGTGACAAAGCTTGTTTCAGCCTCCGGTTCCTTGAAAGCAGACCTTGTCGGCGGCTTGTGTATCGCTTGTCCGGCCGATCAAGCTGTAAAATCACTGGCTATCGCCAAGGCATTATCCTGCCCGTTTGGAGTGGGATTCAATACTTTCCGCACAGGGGCTGCCTCGGTGAAAAAAGTAGATACAGTTGCCTTTGGATGTTACAGGAGGGAACTTTTCGATAAACTGGGATATTTTGATGAAAGCCTTATCCGGAACCAGGACGACGAATTCAGTGCAAGGATAATGCGGGCAAACGGGAGCATCTGGCTTATACCGGATATTAAGGTGACCTATTATACCAGGTCAAAGGTTGGGGAAGTCATCAGGATGTTTTATCAGTATGGCCTGTTTAAACCTCTGGTTTCGAAGAAAATAGGAAAAAGCACCTCGGTAAGGCAATTGATACCAGTCAGTTTTTTAGTTTTCCTGGCTGTTTCTTCTCTCGGGTTTATGTTTAATCGTTACTTCGGATTTTTCCTGGCGGGTGGTCTGGGCCTTTACCTGCTGACCGATCTTTATTTCACGCTAAGGCTTACGGCTGCCAGCTCAAAGCGAACAATATTCCTTTATCTTCCCTGGCTTTTTTTCATGATCCATTTTTCCTACGGATGGGGATACCTGGTTGGAATTTTCCGTTTCCTTGTATTCAACCAGGAAAAAAGACACATCAGGTCTTCTCGCTGAACACGACTCCTGATGCTGGAAATGCCTGGCTGCCGGATGCGAACAGTAGGGCATTGAATAAAGCATAAAACACAACTCCTGCCTGGATCTCGAACATGGACTCAACCGTTATATTCAGGGCAAAAATCACAATGAATAAAAAGTACAAATACTTTTTCTCGCGAAATGCAAGGACCGCAGGGAAAACAAGCATATAAAGCAAAACTATTTCCCCGATAACTCCAATGGCGATTAAAGTCTGAAGGTACTGGTTGTGAGCGTTGAGTTTCAGCCTTAGTCCTTTCGGAAAATCATCTGCCTTATACCTGGTCAGAAGGGCATCCTTGACATCTCCGGTTCCAACACCGAAAAAGGGATGCTCCCTTATAATTTCCAGGGACGCTTTCCATACCGCAATCCTTTCGGCAGTGCTCTTGGGGTCCTTGTCATGTGCATCGGCCGACTGAAGATCAATCCCTGCCTGCTTCAACCGCTGGCCAGAATAGGGAAATAAAATCAGGCTTCCAATGAACAGCGAAACGGGGATCACGATTATCAGGGGCCCTGTAATCCTCTTCTTCCTGACTGCCGTAAAATAAAACGCATAAAAAAAGAATACAATAAACAGTGAAATGTACCCGGCTTTGGAATTCAGCAATAACGCGAAAACAAATGAGTTCAGGATCAGGAATAATGCCACTAAACGGTTTCTGCTTAATCCGCCATGAGATTCAGTAAACCAATTAATCAGGACAGCGATCGCGAAGACATGGTAAAGCGCGAGGTAGGTCGGATGGAAGTACCAGGAAAGGTTGGAATAATAAAACATATTAAATCCCTGGCCTGTCACTGTGGTATAAATCGCATGACCATACAATAGCAAGGTGGAGAAAAAACACCCTGCGATAAACCCGGCAAGTGCCGTTTTAATAATTTTTCCGGGTAAGGGGATACTCTCAGAAGTGGCAAAGATCAGTGGGAAAATCAACAATGACAGTTTGACCTCCATGTCAAAACTTCCATAATCCAGGTTGGATGAATAGCTTAATCCGGCAAGGTAAATCAGGTAAAGAAATAAAAAAGAGATAAGAACAAACCGGTTTTTATCCCTGAGCAGAAGCGGAAATGTTTGAATATAAGTTCCTTCAGCAAGCCAGTTCAGAAAAAGCAAAGTAATCAGTATGGGAATGACCCTACCATAAACAGGAATAAAGAAAACAATGGTAACAAGAAGTATGTGAAAGATCTTCCTGTGAACCATCTTCCTTTTATCCTGATTGACCGCTTTACGGATCTTCAGGGAATCATTTTCTGAAAAATCATTTTCTCTCAATGGCTTTGTTCTTATAAAATTCCCTGTTCCTGTAAATATAAACCTTATTGGCCTTGTTAACGGGATTCAGCCAGTGCATCAGCCTGTCAATGTTTCCGGGCTCGATGGTCGTTTCATAAACAAGGTAATGAAAGCTCATTCTTGCTCTTTTAACCCGACTGCTGAGGTCCCTGCTTCCCGTGAAAATGAAAAACTGAGGATGGTTAAGCTTAGGACCCTGAGCCAGTGTGGCGACTCTCTGGTAAATGGAAGTATCAGCAGGCAGCTTTTCAGGATATCTCGGCCATCTGCCTGTATAAAACAATGCCGCCATAGGAACATCCCCGTTTGCATCCTCCATAATGATAAGCTTTACATAAGGATACCTGTATAGGTAATACATCGATTCAGCCTGTGCCCGTTTTGAATACATGAATGTAAGCCCCGGCAAAAGAATAATGTTGACTGACCAGAAAAAAATCCAGCATGCTTTTAATAGTTTTGCCCGTTTTAACCAGAATCCAGATCCCGCAATATACCTGTAATATCCAATGGTGCCAAGCATGATAAAGAACGGGAGGAACGGAAGGATGAACCTTTCCTGTTTGTTTGGAAAATAAGAATGAAATGCAAAAAACAATGCAGCAGGGAAGAAGATCAACATGTATTTTTTCCATCCGCGGATAAAACCATAGAACAAAAACAGGCTTACGGGAGGCAGTAAAATTCCTCCTACAGTAAGGAAATAATTATACCATGGCAGAATAAAATAAGAATTCCGGTCGGTGATATTGACCCGTATGTAACCGATGAACTCCGCAAAAGGGTAACCCCAGATGCTCAGGTCGATCAGGGTCTGTATCAGCAGGAATGAAATGAGTATGCCAACAACCAGCCCGGATGTTTCCTTCCATTTTCCCGTCAGGACCAGGATGAGGCCGGTTCCTGCAGGGAAAAGGACCGACTGGTAACGAATATCCATAGCCAGTCCGAAATATATGCCCGCGATGAAAAATGTGGCGAAGGCCCTGCTCGGGCTACCGGGTTTGACCATCTGCCAGAACCCCAGTATTAGAAAAGGAATACATACCGCCTCAACCAGGTTCCTGACACTGATCCATGGCATAAAAAAATAAATTGCAAGCAATATTCCGGCCAGGCGGGCCGATCTTTTATCATCAAGCTGTTCAACAATTCGGTATCCGTAGTATACAGTAATAAGAGAAAACCCTCCATGTATAAGTCTGACGATCAGCATTTTGATCTGAGGATCATTGAGATGGACCCATTTCATAAAGGTGAACAGCAGGAATTGGATCCCGGGGTAAAAGAAATTATGACCCGTCGGACCGACATTATCCCTGCTTGAAGGAAGCCATGCATTGTAATCGTATCCGTAAACCCAGGATTGAGGAGCCTCAACTGCCAGGTAGTGGTCATCGAGCATACCCCAGCCCCTGGCAAAAATTGCAGCCAGCAACCTGAACAGGACAGCCAGTCCCATGATGATGGTCAATGGCTGATCAGCCCAGGTATTTTTAATGCCCTGGGAAATGCTGTTTGTCTGAAACCATCCTGCTATCATGGAATACCTCGAAATAACTTAATTCAGTAACCTGGCAAGGTCGTCGCCCGTTCCTATATGATAACCTTGCCCAAGATATAATATTTCACCGTTCTCATTGATGAGTGTTACCACGGGAAGAGACAGTGCAGCCGTCGTTAGTGTTGCAGAGCTGATCCTTTTCATGTTAAACCCGGCCGGCACAAGGTATATTGAGGAAGACGGCAGTTCCCTGGCCTGCCCGGCTACAAAATCCCTTTTTTCTTTTTCGGTCCGGAAGAGGAAAATTATCCTGCTTCCTTTATCTTCAAAATATTGTTTTTTTGCTTTGAGGTCTGCTATGAGATGTTTTGTCGGTTCCTTATCCGGTTCCATCCAGACAAGTATGAGGTTCGTAGAATGGAACTCCTTGTCCAGGGAAATGTCCTTAAATAAACCCTTAAGATCGGTTTTCCCAAGTGCTTTGCGGGCCGGTTCTTTACGCAGCGTTATGATTTGACTTGCTTCTTTTCCCTTTTCCAGGTTAAAGAAGGTAAGATTTGCCAGGACTGCTCCTTCCTTGAGCCTGTTCCCGGTAACCATAAGGTAATACCCGGGTGCGAGTTCAAGTTCGCAGGGAAATTTGCCAAGCCGGGGATCTGTTTCATAATCAAGTGACCTGAAAAAGCCGTTGTCAAATTTCTCCAGGGTGAAATGTGTATAGTATTCGGGTTTGCGATTATTTCCGGGATCGGACTCCAGTATTAATTTCACTCTTTCTCCGGAGGCTGGTTTGGGGGTGTCAAACATGACATCATGGCAGGTATTTCTCAGAAAATACTGCGGAAGGCGGGTGCCGGGTTCAAGCCGGGCTGCAATGCCAAAGCTGCGGCAGGCTGCAACAAAGAAAATATCCCTTGAGTGCGGATCGGCTGCCTTCAGCTGATAAACCCCGGCAGGAGTAAGGGGGGCCCGGCTGTAGTTTGCTTTCTCATCGATCAGTATATTGTTCTTTATCCATCCGGCAAGGGCCTCCGGGTTTTCCGCGAACTTTATCCTTGTTCTGCTATCGAATTTATTTTGAAGGTAGGCTTTATATGGCTTCAGTCCTTCATTGTCAACCCTGGGATTTAACAGGTATTTATTGAATATCTCTACGTCGTTGCCCGGGGAACCCGGAAAAACAGTATTGCTTATGTTGTCCATAAGAACTTCGAATGTAACATCTTTCAGGTCTTTTGACGAGATGACCGAAAGCAGCGGGAATACCCATTTTTTCCCTGGATCACCTGCTGATCCGGCAAAGTCGGCTATCGTTCTGAAATTTCCCCGGCTCTCGTGAAGAAAAGGCCATAAGGTATCCGGATTGAGCTTCAGAGTGGCTGCCAGCCTGGTTGCCTTGGCCGAGTCGATAAAGGTTTTTTCATATGAAGCCCTGATCTGGTCTTCAAATGCAAGCCTTTTAATGTTGGCATCTTTCAGCGAGTCGGTAATTCCTGGTCCGGCCGGTTTTTCAGGTGGAGGCACAAGGTCTTCCTGCAGGCTGTATTCCCTGCCTGGTTTAAGGTTCAGTTCAAGCCTGATGGTATCGCAATCCCGCACCCTGACCTTACTGAACGCGAAACGCCCATTTTTGGCAGCCCATATGATAAGGTCTCCGTAACCTGTTTGAAAGCTGCAGAGTCCTTTTGCGTCAGTAAAAGTCCGCAGAAGGGGGTAAAATTCCGCGTAATTATATAGCTGGAATTCAACGGCGACGCTATCCATCAGCTTCCTGCCGGCAGAATCGTTTACCAATACCCAAATCCTTTTTGTTTCAGCATAGTTTGAAAGTATGTTGATCCGGGTGTACCGTTCATCTTTCAGGAGTACATCCTCGCTACCCCGGTAGTCACCGAAAACATTAGTATTAACAAGCATGGCTCTTTTTGCCGGTGCAGTGAACCAGGCAGCATCCAGAACCGGCTCGGGTTCGCAGGCCCCGATATAATGCCAGCGGCCTCCGGCCCAGACCTCCACCCATGCGTGGTTGTCATCCGAATGGGCCCACCGGGGTGTATAACACTGCCGTGCCGGGATACAAACAGACCTTAATGCAGCAACCGTGAACGTGGATTCCTCCCCGCAGCGGCCGTATGCAGTCCTGACAGTCGACAGGGGAGAAGATGTGCGTTCATCCGTCCCGCGGTATGTTACCTTTTCATGACACCAGTGGTTGACCTCCAGGATGGCCTCCTGAAGCGTCAGCTTTTTTATCCTGTCCTTCAGTTCTGCAAAAAACACAACCCTTGAACTGTCAAGGTTTTCATTATTCACTCTAACCGGAAGGACAAAATGACGGAATAGTTCATCTGGAATAGTTTTTCCCCAGGAAAAAGTATCCCTGGCAGCAAAAGACGCCCTGATGTTTCCGAGAAAGAATTCCCCGTCATAATCGGCTATATCGCTCAGGGAGGAATAGGCAAGAATAAATTTCAGAGCCTCTTTTTCCTTTAACGGCAGGCCTTGTTCCGCAATTCTGAAGACTTCTCCGTCACGGTTCTTTCCAAGCAACTTCTGCTTTTGGTACTGTATCTCAACCGTTTCACGATAGGATTTGTCTTTCAGGAAGTGTTCCCCCCTCTGGCAGGAGAACGTAACCAAAATCAGTATGGCCAAAAGAAACCATAAATGGTTTTTCATCTTACAGGAATTTTCGCCGCGGGCATTGCAGGCAGGGTTACGCATTTCGGTTATTTGTATTGAATTCGGATTTCATCTTTGGTAAGTTGTAGAACTGTTGCCTGCTCCTGCAGGGTAATGGTCAGCAGGGGTATGGCGCTGCCGTCTGCCGTAACCGAAGTTATTCCATGGAAACCATGAAATATAAGCTTAACCTTGCTAAAGACCGATTTATAAGAGCCTTCCGTATTGCCAAGGATGACTTGTTTATTGGCCGGATCAAACCTGAAATCCCGTTTATAAAAATCATTATGCTCAAAATTATAGGTCAGCCCGTCATCCTCGTAATAAATAAAAGTGCCGGGGTTATCCCCGGAAAACAGGTTAAGGAAGAGGGTATCGCAAGGTTTTTCCGAAGTGCTCTGTATCACCGATTGCATGGGAAGGAATCCTGAAGCCCTGGCAAACACCGGCAGGTTATTCAGGGGTGCTTCCACAGTGACTTCCTGTTTTCCCTGGTAATATTCATCTGAACCAAGCCGGTACCATCCACCGTCGGGCAGATAGACCTTAGCAAAGTCCTGGTTACAGGAAACAGGCGCCACCAGCATGTTGTCCCCGAACATGTATTCATTCTGGTACTTCAGCCACCATATCTTTTCGTCGAACGTATAGTTTATGGCAAGAGTCCTTGCAAGCGGCATCCCGGTCCGGGCAGAGGCAAAGAAACCTGAATATATGTAAGGGATGAGCCTGTAACGCTGTGAAATAAGTTCTTTTGAAAGATTTTCAATATCGCGGCCGAAGGACCATGGCTCCTTGCTTTTTGTATCCCATGCTGAATGGTTACGGAAAAAAGGTGTATAAACTCCGAGCGACAACCATCGTGCATATAATTCCCTGCTCGGGTTACCAATGAATCCTCCGAGGTCGGGGCCGGTAAAGGAGACTCCGGAAATGCCCAGCCCGCAAACCATGCGTGCCGACAGCAGCATATGTTCATCAGTTGCTTCATTATCACCGGTCCACACTGCCGAATATCTTTGAATACCTGAATACCCTGCCCTGGTCAGCACAAACGGGCGCTTCCCCTTCATAAGTTCTTTAGTCCCCTCGAACGTCCCCCTTGCCATGTTCAGTCCGTAAATATTATGCGCAGCTGCCATGGCCGATTTATGCCCGTCATTATCGAACACCAGGAAATCGGGGATGCTTTGTCCCCAGGCGCTTGGTTCATTCATATCATTCCAGAATCCTTCCACCCCGGGCACTGTGAGCCGGCTGAAGTTTCCACCCCACCATTTCCTGACGGCCGCTCTGGTGAAATCAGGGAAATGGCAGCGGCCCGGCCATACGTTTCCAGTATATTTCTCTCCGCCCGGATAGGTCACGAAATAGTCATCAGCCAGGCCTTCATTGTAAGCAAAATAATCCTTGTCAATCTTGATTCCCGGATCCACAATAGTGGCAAGATGGAACCCCATGGCATTCAGTTTCCTGATCATACCCTCCGGGTCAGGGAAACGCTCCCTGTTCCAGGTAAATATCTTGAAGGCATCCATGTAATCAATGTCAAGGTATATCATATCGCATGGGATCTGCTTTTCGCGGAAGGACTGTGCCAGTTTGATGACCTCCGCTTCAGGATAATAGCTCCAGCGGCATTGCTGGTATCCCAGGCTCCATACAGGGGGCATCGGCATCCTGCCTGTAAGCCAGGTATAATCCCTGATCACACCTGCCACCGATGAAGCCCCGAAAAAATAATAATTCATCTCCCCGCCGCATGCCGAGAAGCTCATGAATTTCTCATCAGTCGAAGCCCCGAAATTGAACCTCGTCCGGTATGTATTATCAAAGAAAATACCGTAAGTGACCTTATCGTGGATGCCGATATAAAATGGGATCGTCTGATAAAGGGGGTCAGCATTGGCAGCATAGGCAGGAACATCCGAATTCCAGTTTTCATAATTGTTTCCCCGTTTATTCAGATTCCCCGTTTTTTCTCCGAGCCCTATGAATTTCTCATCAGGAAACAGCGCTTTGCAACAACTTACTTCGGTTCCAAGCCAGGAATACGGGAATTGTTCATAATCAACGCAGATCAACTGATTCCCCGATTTCAGCATCCTGATCGAAAATGGTTTCTTCATTACCTCGAGATGAAGAGAATCAGTAGAAAGTATCCAGGCTTCTTTTGTTTCCCTGATCTCTTTGAAGGCAGGTGAAGGCTGCTGTATGACCGCATAGGAAAAGTCATCCCCTGGCATTTCCCGGTCAATACGGACCCGGATAACCGTGGGGGAATAACTGCTGATCAAGGCACTTGCATTTTCTGTTTTAACTGCGATCCCGTAACCAGTTCGTTTGACGCTTTTGATTGAACCGATGATAACAGGCAAACCCGACTGGGCATTCAGCACATTCCCGGCTGCCAGGAAAAGCAATAACAGGAAAGTAACTTTTTTCATAGAAAGGATGTTAATACGAATTATGTTCCGTACGCCTGATGATCTCGTTCTGCAGGTCTTCCCCGAGGTCATTGAAATAATCGCTGTAGCCGGCGACCCTGACAATAAGGTCCCTGTATTTCCCGGGATGTTTCTGTGCGTCGCGAAGGGTGTCGGCCGAAACAACATTGAACTGAATATGATGACCATTTATTCGGAAATAACTTCTGATGAGTGAAGCCAGTTTCCGGATACTTTCTTCTCCATCGAAAAAAGACGGGGAGAATTTCTGGTTTAACAATGTGCCTCCGGTTCGCAGATGGTCTATTTTGGAGGCTGATTTCAGAACGGCAGTCGGTCCTTTAAAATCTGCTCCCTGGAATGGCGAAATGCCTTCCGACAATGGCTGTCCGGCCAGACGGCCATCGGGCAATGCTCCAATGACACTGCCGAAATATACATGTGACGTTGTCGGCAGCATGTTGATCCTGTGCTTTCCGCCTATCGAAGTGGGCTTGCCGTCAACAGCATGATAAAACATCTCAAACACTGTTTTTGCCTGGGCATCGGCGTAATCATCATCATTTCCGTATTTAGGGGTATTGAACACCAACTCTTTCCGGAATTCATCGTAATCCTTGAAATTCCTTTCAAGGGCATCGAGCATTCCCATCATGGAGATAGTCTTCTTTTCAAACACATGGTACTTTATTGCGGTAAGCGAGTCGGTGATGCTGCCCAGGCCGACTCCCTGTATATAAGTTGTATTGTACCTTGTCCCGCCTGCGTTATAATCTGTGCCGTTCCCGATACAGTCATCTATCAGAAGACTTAGGAAGGGAACCGGCATATGGTTGGCAAAGATCCAGTGAATTGTATTATTTCCCCTGATCTTGATGCCGACCAGGTATTCAAGCTGTTTTTGGAACGCAGCAAGCAATTCTTCAAATGCCAGGAAAGCACAGGGATCACCGGTTATTATTCCTGTCTGCACCCCCGTGAAACGGTCAAACCCATTATTAAGGGTCAGCTCGAGTACCTTTGCCAGGTTGAAATAGCCGGATAAAATATACGCTTCGGTACCAAAAGCGCCGGCTTCGACGCAGCCACTGGCCCCTCCGCTACGGGCATCCTCAAGGGATTTACCATGACGCACCAGTTCCCCGACAATCGCCTCGGTATTGAAAAAGGAAGGCTGCCCGAAACCCGTTTTCGTGATCTGCAAAGTCCGTTCGATGAATGCATCCGGGTTTTTCCTGCTGATCTGCACCATGGAACTTGGTTGAAGCAACCTCATTTCCTCAATGACATCAAGGAGGATATAGCTTAGTTCATTCACGGCATCGGAACCGTCGGATTTGACACCCCCGAGGTTTATCAGGCAGAAGTCAGTATATGTATTGCTTTCAAGTGCCGTAACACCAACCTTGGGAGGAGCCGGGTGATTGTTGAATTTTATCCAGAAACTTTGGAGGAGTTCAATTGCTTTTTCTTTCGACAGTGTCTCGTCAGCCAGGCCTTTCCTGTAAAAAGGCAGAAGATGCTGGTCAAGTCGCCCCGGGTTAAAGGAATCCCAGGGATTCAGCTCGGTGATGACCCCGAGATGAACAAACCAGTAATATTGAAGGGCCTCATGAAATGAACCGGGAGCATTTGCAGGCACCTTGCGGCAAATATTCGCCATTTCAACAAGTTCTTGCCGCCTTCCTTCATCACTTTCACTTTTTGCAAAATCCTCCAGTTTTTCAGCGTGGCGTATTGCAAATGATACCAGTGCATTGGCGGCTATCTCCATTGCTTTTAGCTCTTCCTGCTTTTCATATGCCCTGCGATCATTGACAAAATCGAGTGATTCCAGGCCGGCCCTGATCTGTCGAATCAGGTCGATCATTCCCAGTTTATATATCTTGCTTCCGAGTACGGTATGACCAGGGGCTCTTTGTTCCTGGAATTCGGTGAAGATCCCCGCCTTATAGGCAGCATGCCATTCGGGACTCATGCTGTTCATGATCCTGTCGCGGTTGGATCTTCCTTTCCAGAAAGGAATGATGACTTCGGAATAGGCCCGAAGCGTTCCTGCATCCACCTTGAACGAAACTTTTTCACGGGAGTCAAGGATTGCAAGGTCTTCCTCGGAATGCAGACAAATTTCCGGGTAGGTCGGGCATGCTTTGGGGGCAGGTCCCCGTTCGCCTGTAATAAGCTCCCCCTCATTAAGACATATTGCCTTATTATTGAGGATATGCTCGAATGTTTTCGCCCGCATCACAGGAACCGAAAGTTCCCTGTCTATCCCGGTCTTATATAATTCGGTGACCAGCAAGGCACGCTCGGCGCTGATCCTGTTAATCGCCTTCAGGCTTTGTTCACGCAATTTCTTAATCCGGTCAGTCATCTCTGCATGATTTATTATCCGCCGATTTTAACATTGAATCCCATCCTCTCAAAATCAGCCATCCTGCCAGCTAAAGCTTCTTTTGGCAAATCTAGGGTGTTTTTCATAAAGTCCTTTCTCCCCAGCCTGGAATATTTTTTTCCAGCCAGTGAATGGTAGGGGAGCAGGTTGATCTCCTTTATGGATGAGCGTATGGGATAGAGGAATGATGCAAGCGATTCAAAGTGCCCGTCATTGTCATTGATCCCGGGAACCACAGGCAGCCTGATAAGGATCTTCTCGGTATGCCGGGCCAGTTTCAGCAGGTTTGCCAGGATAGGTTTATTGGAGGCCCCTGTATGCCTGACATGAAGGCTTTCATCCATTATCTTCAGATCGTAAAGAAATAAATCGGTATATTCCAACGCTTTTTCCATCCATTTCCAGTCGGCGTAACCTGAAGTGTCAACAGCGATATTCAGATTGTCAAACTTCAGCAGGGTCAAGAGTTCCAGCAGGAATTCAGGTTGATTGAATGGTTCTCCTCCCGAAAGACAAACTCCTCCTCCTGATTCCTCATAAAAGATATTGTCTTTCTTAGCCTCTTCCAGAATTTCATCTGCATACATCCATCTGCCGGTGGTTTCATTCAAGGCAAACCTGAACCCATCGAGCGCCATCGTTTTTTCAGAAGTTTCCGGTTCAGGGACCTGGCTTTCCGGGTTATGACACCAGCGGCAATTCAAAGGGCATCCCTTGAAAAAGACGGTTGTCCGGATCCCTGGTCCGTCGTTCACACAGAACCGCCTGATATCGAAGATCAATCCTCTTACATTATAGGTTCTCCCTGTCGTCATTCTTTCGTTCCTGATTTTACTTTTCGGAGCTAGGGTCTTCCTGGCAATAATACCTTATCATTCTTCTTATGGCTTCCTTGCAAACAGGACAGAAACCTTCCGCCTCATTGGATCTCATCCTGCAATCCATCGCCGGGCTGTATATTCCTTTTGAAGCATAGCCGCCTCCCTCAAACATTCCTGTCGCGTTCGCGAACTCCTGTTCCCTGGGTGTGGGCAAGGGCACACCCGGGCTTACCATGGATTTCCATTTTGAAGCGAAATCAACATTTGTAGTAATATTAGGTTCCCAGGGTTCAACCTTCAGGTTATAAAAATCGGAATAGGTTACTTCTGCATCATAATACTCATCGGCAAGCCCTGCAAAGGAGTGCCCGAATTCATGAATAGCGACCAGTCTGGAAAACTGGTTATCCACGGTTCCTTCGCAATAATGGTTGTAAAAGCCCCCACCACCGTATCGCTTGGAGTTAACAAGTACGAAAATGGCATCATAGGGCACGTTGGCAGCAATGTCATAGATGTCCTTGGTGTCAAACGTGGTCAGGTACCTGTCCATATTGAACGTATAAAAGCTGCTTTTCACGCTTGTATTTGCATATATATCGGATCCCGGTATGGTAACTCCGCTCTCATCCGAAGGTGACATAACAGCATAAAAATTGAACTTGTCCCGCGAGTTGGTGTATGGGTCCACCGACAGGAAATATTCACTCATGGCCCTTGCATCATCCAGGAACTTGGGAAGTTCGGTTTCGGTATACCCTTCGGCAAGGAATGCAATATCCACATGGCTTGCCGGATCACCGGAATAGACCAGCTTTTCGGTTCTCAGGCTGTGGATATTTTCATGTATGATAAAATAATTATCAGGCCTGATAATCATTGAGAATATGGTTTGAAAATTCCCGGTCTCGTAACTTCTTTTATCGATAACGAACCTTACTGTTTTTTTGGGGAATGGCATCACGGCAACCATTGGAAAGGCGCGTGACATGATTTTCGCTTCGGCGGTTTTCATCCATTCCTGGAACAGGCTGCTGAACCCTCTTGCAAATAACAGTTCATTGCTTGCGGAATCATACATGCAATACCTGTAAGTTCCCGTATTTGCGAGATAGGTCAGGTTTCGATGAGGACCGCCATACTGCGGTTCTTCCTTCATTTCCCTGAAATAGACCTTCTCGTCCACTGAGTTGCCTGCAAGGAAATAATCAATCCTAAGGGTTTTATTCAGAAAGGAATCATCAAAAACCTGCAATTTGTTTACACCCGATGTTTCGGCGGTAACCTGTGCTGCTGCCCGGGGTGCTAACAGCAACCCGGCAGGAATCAGGAGTAAGGCTAAAAAGGTTTTCATATTTTATAAAAGAGTTAAGCTCATGTTTAGAATTCATTATATTTGTTTTTTCCCCTGTTGCTGAACGAGTATTGTTCCGGCCAGCATCAGCAGGCATCCTCCTGTCATGCGAAGGGTCAGCGACTCATGGAGTATCATTATTCCGCCTATAACAGCAAACACAGACTCCAGTCCCAGGATAATGCTCACATAGGCCGGGTGGGCTGTCTTCTGGACAATGATCTGCAGGGTATAGGCCACGCCTACCGATAAAATGCCCCCATAGCAAATCGGAATCCATGCTTCTAATATCTTTCCGAATGATACTGATTCAATTGAAAAAGCTACAATAAAGTTAATCAACGTGGTCACAGAGAACTGGATCACTGCAAGAAGGATGGAATCCATCAGGGGTGAAAGCCAGCCGATGAACAAGACATGAAATGTAAAAACGAAAGCACAGAGAATGATGAAGGAATCACCAGGCGCAAGAGCAAAGCCTTTTGTTATACTGAGGAAATAAAGCCCGGTCACTGAAAGAAATACTCCGGCCCAGATATACCAGCGGCTTTTTTGCCCAAGGAATAACCCTGCCACAGGGACAAATGCAACATAAAGCCCGGTGATGAAGCCGGCTTTGCCTGCTGTGGTCTGCTGAAGCCCCAATTGTTGCAGGGCCACCCCGGAAAACAGCAGCAGTCCTGTAATAAAGGCTCCCGTTAAAATTTTCCTGACGCCTGAAGCGGAATCCCCGGCAATCAAAGGCATGCCTTTTCTCATCCTGACTGAAAGAAAGGGCAGGAGCACAAGGGTTCCTAGCAGGAACCTCACGCCGTTATACGTGAATGGACCTACATAGTCCATTCCTATTCGCTGTGCCACGAATGCAAATCCCCAGATTACAGCCGCAAGGAGGAGAAGAAGGTCGGATCGTAGTTTGGCTGTCTGCATATTACCTTAATCCCGCTAAACGTTATGGATGAATCTCCTGTGCTCCGGGTTATCAGTCAATGACAATTTCATCAGCAAAAAGCCAGGCCTTTTTACCGGAACCTGGGTGCCACGGAGGACATTCGCCCCTGTTTATTGCTTTGACCTTGATATACCTGGCAGGCTTTCCCCTGACCTCAACGGTGAAATCTTTTATAAGCGGTCCGTCTGCGTGCTCATCTATGGTGTTTTTCACTGCAGGAAGACTGGTGAAATGCTCGCCGTCAGAAGAAATGGAAAACTCGGTTTCCAAAGGCATGAAGATCCAGGAACCCTGGTCCTGGAAACAACCCAGGGATATTCTTTTTAAGGGTTGAACATGGCCGAGGTCCACGATAGCATCAATATTAACACCCTCATAACCCTGCCATGAGCCGGTCCTGAAATTCTCGCCCCCCCGTATAAAATCTATCATGGCCAAGTCGCCGCCTGCAGAATACTGCCCGGCATACTTTGTATTCAATTTGATCTTCCGGCCGGCCGGGATTTTAGTGAATACTGCATTGATGGAAAAGCTTGGTTCATTACCCGGTGTGATAGCAAAAGCTTTCAGTGTCGTTGTTTTCGTAACGGTTATCGGCCGCGTGTATAACTGCGATTTCAGGTCAGGATCCCTGCCATTGAGTGTATAATAGATTTTTGCCTGTTTTATCGGGCACGACAAGCTCACGAGAGTGGAATCCATAAAGGTTCTCTTTCCCTGCTCAACTGATGGAACAGGAGTGATCAGCCGGTCAATGACAGAAGTCACAGGGAAATCCCCCGGCCTGCTACCCCAGGAAGTATCCGGCTTAGGCCCCATTGTGAACTTCAGAATTCCGCCTTTCATGATCTCTTCATGGTTGATAAAACACTTGTTGTAAGGATTTCCGTTAAGCGTGGCCGATTGAATATAGAAGTTCCTGTCACTGATGTTTTCCGCCTCTATTGTGAATGTCTTTCCGCTCTCAAGCCGGATCATGGCCCTGGGGAATACAGGAGTGCCAATCGCATAGACCCCGGAGGCAGGAGTGACCTGGTACAGTCCTGCTGCACTAAGCACATACCAGGCCGACATCTGTCCGCAATCTTCATTCCCGCATAAGCCATCAGGATCGTTTTTATAAAATTCATTGCAGATACGGTGCACAATTTCCTGGGTTTTCCATGGCTTTCCCGCGAAATCATAAAGATATGCCATATGGTGGCTGGGTTCATTGCCATGGGCATACTGCCCGATCATTCCGGAGATATCAGCCTGGTCGCGGCCTGTGGTTTTGGAAGGCGCGGTGAACAAGGCATCAAGCCGGGAGGCGAACTTCTCCCTGCCCCCGAGTAACACTATCAACCCGTTTATATCCTGTGGAACATAGTAACTGTATTGCCAGGCATTGGCTTCAGTATAATTGAAATTCACTTCGGACGGATCGAAGGGTGAAAACCAGGTTTCGTTATTTTTCGCCCTCATAAAACCCGTGGAAGGATCGAAAACATTCTTGTAATATTGTGCCCTTTTAATAAAAGTATTGTAATCCCCAGCTGCACCGAGTGATTGCGCCATCATTGCAATACACCAGTCGTCGTAAGAATATTCCAGGGTTTTGGAAACAGATTCCCCTTCCTGGCCGGCCGGGATATATCCTTTCGACTTATAGAATTTTAACCCGAGGCGGTCTTCATTTGCACTGTGTTTCATGGCTTCCAGAGCTAGTGCGCCGTCAAAGGACCTGATCCCTTTTTGCCATGCATCTGCAATCACGGGAACGGCATGATACCCTATCATACAACCTGTTTCGTTGGAAGAGAGTTCCCAAACGGGAAGCATCCCGCCCTCCCGGTATTGCCTTAAAAAAGTATTGATGAAATCGGAGGTCCGTTTCCGGTCAATCAGTGTAAGCAGGGGATGTTCCCCCCTGAATGTGTCCCAAAGTGAGAAAACTGAATAGTAATCAAAGCCTAAGGCTGTATGCGCTTTAAAATCCCTTCCGAGGTATTGCCCGTCAGCATCCATATAAAGATCAGGGGCAAGCATGGAGTGATACAGGGCTGTATAAAATATCGTCTTCTGATCCCTCGTGCCTCCTTCAATCCTGATCTTTCCAAGCTCCGAATTCCAGGTGCTTTCAGCTGTTTTCCTGACTGCATCGAAATCCCATGCAGGGTTTTCCCTTTCAAGGTTTCGCCTGGCTCCTTCAATACTTACAGCAGAGATCCCAACTTTAAGGAGAAGCGGTTTACCTGCAGGGAGGTTAAAATGAAAAACCGCTTTGATATTTTTCCCCTCAGCTTCCTTTGAGGTGGTCGATTCAGACGTTCCTGACTGTATTCTGAAAGATGAAAGGGGCTCAGAAAACCTGGCCACGAAATAGATGACCTGCTTTGCGGCCCAGGCCCTGGAAGTCCTCATTCCTTCCACCTCGTTATCTGAAGTGATTTTAAGGCTGGAAGATAAAACTTCATCCCTGTGTTTAAGGTCAATCACAATTCCCGGTTTATCACCGGAATGAAATGTATAGCGGTGCATGCCAGTCCTGAGGGTTGCAGTCAGTTCCGCCGTCACCTTAAATTTCTCTAATTCCACTCTATAATATCCCGGTGATGCCGATTCAGTTTCTTTTCTGAATGATGAGCGATAGGTGTAATCGTTAAGCCCAACCTCCCCGTTTACAGGCATTACAAGTATGTCGCCGTAATCGGAACAACCTGTCCCGCTAAGATGGGTATGGCTGAAACCAAATATCACAGAATCGCTGTAATGATAAGCAGAACATCCATCCCAGCCGTCAAGCCGGGTGTCGGGTGAAAGCTGGACCATGCCGAAAGGCAGGCTAGCCCCGGGATAGGTATGACCATGCCCTCCAGTGCCAAGGAAAGGGTTGACAAAATCGACAGGCTCCTTTAATGTTCTACTGCATGAAAAAAGAAGGAAACAAATAGCTAGCAGACCGGGTAATGTGATTTTCAGCATAAAAATGCTTAATAAGTGTCAGCAATTGTCCTGATGATCAGTAACGCGGCAAGGTCTTTAACTTTATCGCTCGTGGTGAAAATCATTTCAACCGACTCTCCAGGTAAAATATCCATGAAATTATCGGAAAACTTTCCTTTTGCAAACGTATATATCCATACATTCTTGGCCAGTTTATCGGATGTTAGCCTGATCTTATAACCACCCGGGACTTCCGAGATTTCCTTTTTGATTCCAGGCCTGGGGAGGTCAAGGTCCTTAACAGGCCTGAAGTAAAAGACATTTGTAAACAGGTCATGCTTATAGCCCCATGTCCTGAATGATACGGAAAATACCACTTTTGACGGATCAACACCTTGCAGGAGAGAGGCCGTATCCATGTCAAACCAGCATCTTTTCTGGAAGAAATTATTTGCAGCATCATATGTGGTATCGTAGAAAACCTTCCCGCTGAAATCGGTCAGCTTCACCCTGAAGTCTCCGGCAACAATCGCGTATCTCTGGTTAACCAGGTAGACTTTAAGCCTTCCGTTCTCAATCACGGGCGACAGGAGGACATCGCTGAACTCCCTTGGCAGGTAATAATGAAGTGCCTTGTAATTCCCGAAGTAATCTCTTGCAGACCATGAGACCACAGGCCAGCAATCATTATACTGCCAGAACATCGTACCCATGCATCCCGGTATTGATCTCATATGGGCTTCAATGGCAGTTTTAATCCCTTCGGCCTGTAATATCTGGCTCACATATGTGTAAGAAGCAAAATCCTTCGGGGTCCTGTATTCACGTTTCATATATTCATCGATAAGCTCATATCCCACCGGATGTTTCTGGTGGGCTTTCATGACCGGGGAGCCGAGTTTCAGGTCTTCAGGCCTCGTGAAATTTATAAAACTTTTCATCTCGGGAAAGGATTGGAATCCGTATTCCGACATGAACCTGCCGACTACGGTGTTATAGCTGCTGAAAGGCTCCTTCCCCCACCAGACTCCCCAATAATGCATATCGCCGGCTACGCGGCTTTCGGGAGTTCCCCAACCGAACATGGGAGATGTCGGTATATAGCTTCGGAGGGTGTCAAATTTCCTGACATTGGTGGCCAGCAGACCATTAAAGATGGTTTTATACCCTTGGTACACTGCGGCCGAATCTTCCGGGGAATACTTGTATTGCTTAACCCAGCCCCAGTTTTTCCAGCCTTCGTTGATCTCGTTATTCCCGCACCACAAGGCAAGACAGGGATGGTTTCGCAAACGGACTATATTCTGGATGGATTCGGCATTGATATTCTGCAGAAATTCTTTGTTTGAAGGGTACATTGCACAGGCAAACATAAAATCCTGCCACACCAGTATGCCCAGTTCATCACAGAGATCATAGAAAATGTCATTTTCATAAATTCCTCCGCCCCAGACCCTGAGCATATTCATCTTTGAATTCTTAACATCGGTAAGTAGATTCCTGTAAACCGTATCGCGGACCCGGGTGGTGAAATTATCCTGTGGGATATAATTTGCTCCTTTGATGAAAACAGGTGTATTATTGACAAGGATCACGAAACTCCGTCCAACAGTATCCCTTTGCTGAACAAGTTCGATGGTCCTGATCCCTATCTTTTGCGAACCTTTGTCGACAATCTGATTTCCCAGTTTGACACTGTACTTCATGGTATACAGGTAAGGTCCACCGAGCCCGACCCCGTTAGGCCACCATAGCTTCGGCTTTCTGATTTTAAAGTCGAGCCTGACTGAGTTCAGTCCCCTTTTAACCAGAGCAGGGCCGCTGAACAGCGGGACCGTGTCGTTCGAGATCGTGAATTCAACTGTATCGGTCAGGGTGGAATTAACTGTGAAAACAGCCGACATGCTGGCCACCGAATCCTTCATGGATTTTTGGATGAACTGCACATTATGGATATTCACCTGGTTCCATAACCTCAGGAAAACAGGTTTCCATATTCCGCAGGTAATGAGTCTTGGACCCCAGTCCCATCCGAACTGATAAGCGGCTTTCCGGCAAACAACTTTTTCATCGCCCGGCAGTTTCTGGCCAAGTTTGTCATATAATTCTTTGTTTGTACGGGTCACCGACGGGAATTGTATGCGCAGCTCATTCCTTCCGAGATAAAGTCTGGTTTTAATGTTATCCAGGTACCATTCCCTGAACATATTATCGGCAACAAGGATAAGGCTGTCGTTCAAATAAACGTTCGCATACGTGTCGAGCCCTTTAAAATCCAGGTCTATCCTGTGGGATGACAACATGGTTTTATCAATATAAAAAACCCGCCTGTACTCCCATCCGGTATCGGAAACCCATTGAACGCTGTCTTCATTTGCCCGGAAAAAAGGGTCTTTTATCATCCTGTTTCTCATCAGGTCCAGGTGAACCGACCCCGGGACCTTTGCCGGATACCATTGTTCTGTCCCGGATTTCCTGAACTCCCAGTCACCTCCAAGATCGAAATTTTGCGGAACCTGGGAAATACCCCTGAAAACCATTCCGCAAATGAAAAATAACAAAGCGATTTTCTTCATGTCTGATCTTCATTTTAACGCGCAAATTTAGCGAAAAAATCGAACCGGGGATAAGTGGAGGCCTCATGATTCACAGATATGTTAACAATCGGTGCAGGTCCTGATTATTTCCTTTTCCCCTGCCAGATTTGCTGAAAAGAAAGATAATTTATAGTATTTTAGATGTCTTAAAAACATGGACCATGAATTTTAATGATCTTAAGCAAATGTTTACTGGTCTGTATGGGGCACAGGATGAAAACATCAGGATTTTTTTCGCGCCCGGCCGGGTTAACCTGATCGGTGAACATACTGATTATAACGGCGGATTTGTGCTGCCCTGTGCACTACAGTATGGGACCTACCTTCTGACCAGGAAGAGAACCGACAATTTGTTGAAGCTTACTTCTACGAACATTGATGACAATGCCGAATATGAGCTGGACCAGGGGTTTATAAAAAGCCCTGGTCGCTGGATCAACTACCCCCTCGGCATCTTTGACCAGTTCAGCAAACTGAACATCCCTCTTTGCGGGTTTGACATGTTGTTTTCGGGTGATATCCCGAACAGGGCCGGGTTATCATCCTCAGCTTCAATAGAAATGGTAACTGCATACGCTCTCTCAGTTATGCTGAAGGCGACCAAACTGGAGATGCTGGACCTGGTAAACCTGTCGAAACGTGCCGAAAATGACTTCGTCGGGCTGAATTGCGGGATCATGGATATGTTTGCTGTCGGAATGGGTTCGGCCGATCATGCTCTATTCCTTAACTGCAAAACACTCGATTATAAAAGGATTCCTTTCATCCTCAACGGATATAAGCTGATCATTGCAAATACGAATAAACAACGTGGACTGGCCGACTCAAAATACAATGAAAGGGTTGCCGAATGCCTGGAAGCGGTCAAAGCCCTGAGTCCTCATTTCCCAATGAAAAGCCTGGGTGAGATAGGCTTTATGCAGTTCTTCAAGATCCAGGATGTGATCCAGGATGAAACTGTGCGCCGGAGGGCAAGGCATGTTATTTCCGAAAACCAGAGGGTCCTGAATGCAGTTTCTGCCCTTCAACAGGGCGATATCCTTCAGTTCGGGGCACTGATGAATACATCCCATGAATCCCTTCGGGATAATTATGAAGTCACGGGATTTGAACTGGATACAATGGTTGAAGAAGCATGGAAGATCAACGGTGTTATCGGCTCAAGGATGACCGGCGCAGGATTCGGCGGCTGCACGGTAAGTATTGTAAAAGAAGAAACAGCCGAACATTTCATAGATAAAGTCGGCCGGAATTACCGGGACAAAACAGGGCTTACCGCCGATTTCTATATTGCTGAAGTCTCTGACGGCACCAGGGAATTGGCCGATAATTAATCATTTAATTCTGAAGCAATGGGAAAGAAAAAAGAAACGCAAAAAGAGATTCTGGAAACAGTTGCCTCAAAAAAGACAGAAAAACTTAAGGAAAAAAAGCCAAAGGTGGCATTACTGAATATCCTTCAGAAAGAAGAGGAAATCAACAGCAAACTTGACAAGAAATCATATGAGAAGGAGCTTTCCATTATGCAGATTGAACTTGTACGCTTGCAGGAATGGATAAAATACAAGGGGCTGAGGGTAGTTGTCATTTTTGAAGGGAGAGATGCGGCCGGAAAGGGGGGGGCCATTAAGCGAATTACTGAAACCCTGAATCCCCGTGTTTGCAGGGTGGTTGCATTGGGAGTCCCGACAGAACGGGAAAATACCCAGTGGTACTTTCAGCGTTTTGTGGCACATCTACCGGCAGCAGGCGAAATGGTTCTGTTTGACCGCAGTTGGTATAACCGGGCCGGGGTTGAACGGGTAATGGGTTTTTGTGAAGAAGCGGAGTACTGGGACTTTCTAAGGTCCTGCCCGAATTTCGAAAACATGCTGATCAGGTCAGGCATTATCCTGATCAAATACTGGTTCTCGGTCAGCGACAAGGAACAGGAAAAACGATTCATCCAGAGGATAAACGACCCCACGCGAAGATGGAAGATCAGCCCCATGGATGTGGAATCCCGCACCAAATGGGTGGAATATTCCAAAGCCAAGGATGATATGTTTGCCTATACTGACACAAAACAATCTCCCTGGTATGTGGTCGAAGCCGACGATAAGCGGAGATCGAGGCTGAACTGTATCAGCCACTTGCTTGGTATGATTGAATATAAGGATGTCCCCCGGGAAAAAATCGTATTACGTCCATTGATGAAGGAGAAATCATACGTAAGGCCTCCCATGTCGGAACAGACCTTTGTCCCTAATAAATTCTGAATCCTGTTACAGGTTTACATTGCCAACAGGCTTATTCAATCACTGAAAACCTGTAAATGGTCTTCTGGGAATAGGAGGCTCCGGGCCTCAGAATTGAACTCGGGAATGCCTGCTGGTTCGGAGAATCAGGGAAATGCTGGGTTTCAAGGCAAAGCCCGTAATGCTGCCTGTATACGATACCACCCTTACCCTTTATGCTCCCGTTAAGAAAATTTCCGCTGTAAAACTGGATGCCCGGCTGTGTAGTGGAAATTGTAAGCATCCGGCCCGAACCGGGATCGAAAAGCCTGGCAGCTTCAGACAGTTCACCAGCCTTTTTCCTGAGAACATAATTATGGTCATAGCCACCATTCACCTGTGAGATTCTTTCTCCAACCGCTTTTGCCGTATTAAAATCCATTGGTGTCCCCTGAACTCCGGGAAGCTTCCCGGTAGGGATAAATTCGTCGTTGACCTCGGTATAACTGTCCGAATTTATTACCAGTTCATGTTTCAAAATATCCGAGCTTCCACCATTGAGATTGAAATATGAATGATTGCAGATGTTGACAGGTGTTGCTTTATCGGTAAGGGCGTCAAATGAGATACTGAGATCGTCATTGTCATTAAGGACAATGGTTGTCTCGACCTTCAGGTTACCGGGGTATCCTTCTTCACCGTCGGCACTGAGATATGTTAGCTTAAGTCCTGCTGAAGAAGAATCGGATATTTCGGAGAAATCCCAGACCACTTTGTCGAAACCCCGGATACCTCCATGCAAGGTATTATGACCGTCATTTTTAGCCAGAAAATATCTCTTCCCGTCCAGGACGAATTCCCCGTTTGCGATGCGGTTGGCATAACGGCCTACAATGGCACCAAAATAAGGATTATTATCTATATAGGGCTGAAGACTGTCATACCCAAGAACAATATCCCCGCTTTTCCCGTTTTTATCAGGCATGAGGATCTGGGTAATAATGCCTCCGTAGTTCGTGATTTTCACCTGTATCCCATGTTTATTCGTCAGGGTGAACAGATAGATATCCTTATCACCGGTTTTTCCAAACTTACTTTTCATGATTGAAAGCTTTGTTACTGTATCGAATGTTTTTTCCTTGTTCTGTTTCTGCATGTTGCATCCCGGAAATCCGAGGCATAGCATAGGAACCAGGAAATATTTCAAAATTGTTCGCATAGATTTTCTACTTTTGAACGCCCGGACAAACGTACTTAAATTTTCAATTTGTGCCAAATGAACTCAGGAATAAAGTTGTTGTAATCACAGGCGCTTCAGGAGGAATAGGAAGAGCGGCAGTGCATGCTTTCAACAAGGCCGGGGCGAAAATAGTTCTGGTTTCAAGGCGCAGGGAGGTATTATCGGAAATAGCCTCGGGTCTTGATGACGCACTTGTCGTTCAGGCAGATCTTTCATCCGCAGAAGATGTACTCCAGGTTATTGAGAGAACCGTCAGCCATTTCGGGAGGATAGACATCCTGGTCAACAATGCTGCAAGCATTATCGTTTCTCCTTCCGGGTCAGTAAGTGCAGATGACCTGGTGAAAGCCTTCCGGACCAATCTTGTGGGGCCGGTCATAGCGACACAGCAGGCTATTCAATACATGAGAGCGCAAGGTGATGGCCATATCATCAATATCGGTTCGCCCGGTTTTATGATGGGTATCCCGTATTATGCTCCTTATGTTTGCTCAAAAGCAGCATTTTCAGCATGGACCAGGACTATCCAGGCGGAATGGAAAGGAAGCAACATCAGGATAAGTGAATATTTTCCGGGGTATATTAAAACGGATTCAAAACCTGAGTCAAGGATAGGAGAGATTGAACAGGATTTGCTGATGAATAGCAATCCCTCCTTTTTCGCCAGGCTTTTTACAAGTCCCGGAAGTCCGGAAAAGGTCGCCGGTCAACTTGTGCGCCTGGCAATGAAACCTAGGACACTGGTTTATTCCGACTTTTCAACATGGATAGGGGCTTATCTTTCCAATATCAGCTGGTTCAGGCTCGCAATTGCCACGCGAATGGCCAAAACCGCGCGTAATAAAAAAAATCTTGGTGTTTTCAATCAATAAAACAAGAACTATGAGAAAACCAATCCCCCTGAAAGAAAGGCCGGCCGATTATATTTATATCGGGTTTTTCCTTCTGAACGTCTTATTCATTACCTATATTGTCGACCTTGAACAACTGGTCATTGCCGATCCTTCAAATTTTGATTACCCTCTTTGGCCATTGCCATTCCTGGTTGACATGACACATTGGTGGGGAGCTACCTTTGACCCCCTGCAATGGCTAAGGCCAACCTGGTGGAAAGCCACCATTTGGCTGGATGTTATTATTTTCGGCCCGTTTTACCTGGCCGCAATTTATGCATTTATAAAAGGGAAGGAGTGGATCCGAATACCAACCTTCATCGTGATGTCCATATTGTTTACCAATGTCTTTATTATCTGCAGCGAGGAAATATGGGGAATGACACCGGCCAGAAACCTTCCATTGGTTTTATTTGCGAATGCACCCTGGTTCTTGTTCCCTGTCTTCCTGATCTGGAAGATGTGGAAAAACGAACACCCGTTTACAAGTGAAACATAATAAAACAAGGCTTTAAACAACATGTCAGGTGTTCTGTATAAGTTTTAAATTATTGATTATCATGAATTAATTAATAAAAATTATGGCTTTTAAAGCATTGTTTACAGGGTATAACCTTAAGGGGTTCAGGGTCAGGAACAGGATCGTGCTCCCGCCCATGGTTTGTTTTGGGTACAGCGATGAGTCAGGTACTGTAAGCAGTAAACATCTTGATCACTACCGTTCAAGGTCTGAAAGCGGGCCTGGCATCGTGATCACAGAGGCAACGTCGGTTCTGAAAGAAGGAAGGGCGGCGCTTACCCAGCTTGGGATATGGTCTGACGAGCAGGTTAAAGGGCTAAGCGAGATCCCTGCCATTGTCAAAGGTCATGGAGCGGTTTCAATATTACAATTGCATCATGCGGGACTGGTCTCACCCCGGGACGTGAATTCTGCACCGGTCGGCCCTTCAGCCGATGAAAACAAGCCGGGAACCCGTACATTGGATAAGACGCAAATCGCCGGTATCCGTGAAGCGTTCATAGCAGGAGCGGTAAGGGCCAGAAAAGCAGGATTCGATGGAATCGAGCTTCACGGGGCGCATGGCTATCTGCTTAACCAGTTTGCCACAACCTTATGGAATCATCGTACCGATGAATACGGGGGAAGTTTTGAAAACCTGATGAGGCTGGCAACAGGTATCATAAACGGCATAAAGGAAAGTTGCGGGGATGGGTTTATTCTCGGTTACCGTTTGGGGGCTAATACACCTTTGCTGGATGATGGGGTTAATGTGGCCATATATCTTGAATCAATCGGGGTGGATTACCTGCATGTATCGCATGGAGGAAGCGTGCAGAACCTGCCACGGCCACCCAGGGATTTTGATTATAACTGGATCGTTTATTCGGGTGTTACTATCAAACAGAAGGTTAACCTTCCTGTGATGGTCGTCAATGAAATCAAAACACCCGAACGGGCCGCCTACCTGGTTGAAAGCGGGCAGGCTGATTTTATTTCCCTTGGCAGACCCCAACTGGCCGATCCTCACTGGGTCAGTCACGTGATGCATGGTGAGGAAATAAATGCCTGTCTCTCCTGCAAGCCCAGGTGCAGGTGGTTTGAAACCAGCGATCTTTGCCCGGCCAGGAAAAAATTGAAAAGCAGCTCAATTGACGTTCAGGCTGTCCAGCCTTGATTTCCATAGTGCAGATTGTGCTTTGTACCGGACAAGTTCCTTTGCAGGCAAGGGGTCCGAACGAGGTGATTCCAGGCGCAGGGGATCGATAGGATCACCATTTTTATACACCCTGAAATCCAGGTGCGGGCCGGTTGCCAGGCCGCTGCTCCCGACATACCCTATCACTTCTCCCTGGTTGACATGAATTCCCGCCTTAAGGTTCTTTGCATATGCCGACAAATGTGCGTAGGATGTAGTATAGACCGAATTGTGACGAATGGAAATATGCCTTCCGAAGCCTCCTTTCCATCCAAGTTCGGTGACTTTCCCGTCTCCGAGGGCCACCACGGGCGTTCCACGGGGGGCTGCATAATCAACTCCGAAATGCGGACGTGCGATCCTCAGCACGGGATGCATCCTGGAACTGGAAAATCTTGAACTTATCCTGGAGAATTTAAGCGGGGCTTTCAGGAAAGAACGCTGAAGGCTCAGCCCGTTCTCATCAAAATACTCCTTTTTCCCGTCCTTTTCGTAAAGAAAAGCATAATAATCCTTGCTATTGCTGCGGAAATATGCCGAATTTACATGGTCTATGCCCACCATCCTGCCATCAACATAGATCTCCTCATAGAGCACTTTAAAGGCGTCTCCTTTTTGTATCCCGTAGAAATCTACCGTCCATGCAAAAATATCGGCAAGCGCCATTTCAAGCCTGATATCCAGATTATGGCCCTCAAATGCTTTCCACAATGAACTGCTGATGGTTCCGGCAGCGGACTTCTGCTTGAAAGTCACCATCTTTCTGCCCCGATAGACCTTCAATGAATCCCTGAAATCATAGACCACGTATTCAATGCTGTTGGTCTCATAGATGAAATAAAGTGTGCGATGGCTTGAATCCCTTGTAAAAATCCTTGCCCATGTGTTCCCTGAATGCATTTTCCTCACGTCGAATACATCCCGGGTCTCTTTTGCAATGCGGTCAATCCATTTGGAATGGATATATGAAGATAGGATATCTGAAAGGTTCTGGTTGGCACCTACTCTTGCATACCGGATGTCGAGGCTGTCGAGGTGAATGTTGTATGCCACCTGGCTGGCCTGTGTTTTGTGGGCCACCGGTATTTCTTTCCGCCTGGCATGATATAATAAAAACAATAAGACAACGGAGATAATGAGCACAGGCAGCAGAGCCGCCATAATGATCCTGAGCTGGGGTTTAAGATTTGTTCTGTCCATCCCTGAAGCGTAAATGAATGATGACTACTTCGGGGCGGTTACCGAGCCTAACCGGGGGGCCCCAGGTTCCGAACCCGCAGGAAACATAGAAATGGGTGTTCCCTATTTTCTTATAGCCCCAACTGACCTCGTATATCGCCCTGGTGATATAATTGAACGGCCAGATCTGCCCGTGGTGCGTATGGCCCGAAAGCTGAAGATCCACCCCGAGGGAGGCAGCCGTCCCAAGGTTGAAAGGCTGATGATCCATGAGGATAACGGGATAACTGAGATCAACATCTTTCATGATCTCGGAAAGTTCTTTCCTTGGTTTGCCTGAAAACCTTGGCTTGTCTCTGTCCTCCCTGCCCGTAAGATAGAACTGATCATTCACAAGTATGGCTGTATCCCTGAGCATCCTGATCCCGTGCTTTTCCAGATAATCCACGGCAGGACCAGCCCCTCCGATGTATTCATGATTACCGGTGATTGCGAAAACACCGATCCCCGCCTTCAGCCCGCAAAGTGCATCGCCTATGTTGTCCCTGATCACCGGGGCCAGGTCCTCATCCACAATATCTCCGGCAAGCAAAATGAGATCGGGCTTGGGAGCATTAAGCATCTTTACGAGTTCCCTTGCCTTTGCCTTACGGATTATAGTACCCAGGTGTATATCCGAAGCCATTGCTATCGTGAGTTCGCTGCGGCCATGCCCCGGCTTGTTGATCTCAAGGAAAAGCTCTTTCACTCTGGGATTCCTGGCATTAATGTATCCAGCCGTCACAGTTATGGAAACAAGGATGACTGTCAAAACAAAGGTGACCTGCTTTGTCAGGAGATAATTTACCATCCAGGCATTTGGGAGAAAGTGAAAGAAATGTTCAAAAAACCTGATGATATCAAGCATCAGTACGGCAATGAAAAAAAACAGCATGAAAGCCAGCCAGAAATTGCCTATCCAGGTGAGGGCTTCCGTAAAATGACAGGGATGTGCCCTTTCCAGTATCCTTGCAAGAACGAAAGCAGAGACAAGCATCCAGAACGCGGCAATAAACCAGATCCTGATCACCGAGCCCGACGGGAAAGCCTGAAGGGCACGGATAAAAATATAATAATTTACAAGGGTGTAAACTGCGACTACAACGGTCACAAATATGATGATAGCATTTGTTCTCAAGGAATTTTTAACTTTGGAATGATTTTGAGCCTGTAAAGATATTTTAATTTAGCATTATTCAGGAACGGTCCCGTTAAACTTTATGGAGAAATTAGCTGTTCCTTCAAACAAGGAAAATTTATGGTGAACACCGGATTTGTACTGTCATGGATTGATTATTTGATCATGATCATTTATTTTGTCTTTGTTATTGGGATTGGCTGGGCGCTTAAGAAGTATATGAAAGATGCCAATGCCTTTCTCGAGGCAGGAAGGGCGATGCCGGCCTGGGTGGCCGGACTTGCATTCATTTCCACGAACCTTGGGGCGCTCGAGGTTATGGGAATGACCGGGTCGGGATTAAAATACGGTATGCTCACAACGCATTTTTACTGGGTCGGAGCCATACCGGCTATGGTTTTCCTCGCCATTTTCATGATGCCGTTCTATTACGGCTCAAAAGCAAGGTCTGTACCCGAATATCTCAAATTGAGGTACGACGAAAAAACACGTGGGTTAAATGCCGGGCTTTTTGCATTGATGACAATCCTCGCATCCGGGATATCGATGTATGCACTGGCAATACTGATGCAGAAGGTACTTGGATGGAACTTCCATCTCAGCCTGGTCCTTTCAGCCGCGATCGTTCTGGGATACACATACCTGGGCGGCCTTTCTTCGGCCATTTACAATGAGGTCCTCCAGTTTTTTATCATACTTATCGGCTTATTGCCCGTGGTCCTTCTCAGCCTGAAAGATGTAGGGGGATGGCATGGATTGCAGCAAAGCCTTGCACCTATTGTGACGGCAAAGGGTTTTGCCCCCGATGCATGGACGACGACCTGGAAATATACAGGCTCTTCAACCTCAAATCCTATGGGTGTGGAGTGGTATGGCATCTTCGCCGGGCTCGGTTTTGTCCTGTCATTCGGATACTGGTGCACCAACTTCCTGATCGTACAGCGCGCCATGTCGGCAAAATCTACAACTGCAGCACGGAACACCCCACTCATCGGGGCAATTCCGAAAATGTTCATCCCGTTCCTTCTTATCGTCCCCGGAATAGTAGCATTGGTTTTGTTGAATTCACCCGGGAAAAATTTCTCACTACCCCTGAATGATGCAGGCCAGCCGATTTATGACTATACGATAATCATGCTGCTGAAGCAATATCTTCCCGCAGGTGTTCTTGGCCTTGGAGTCACCGCCCTGCTGGCTTCATTTATGTCGGGGATGGCCGGAAATGTCTCTGCATTCAATACGGTCTGGACTTACGACATTTACCAGAGTTATATCCGTCCAACAACTGGCGACAAAGCCGGGGATGACAGGCATTACCTTAAAGTCGGCCGGATGGCGACCATTTTCGGGGTTGTTTTAAGCATCGCGGCGGCTTACCTTGCCAGCCTGTTTGGCAATATCATGGATTTCCTTCAGACCATCTTTTCCATGGTCAATGCGCCGCTTTTTGCAGTGATCTTCCTGGGCATGTTCTGGAAGAAAGCTACAGGGCATGCGGCCTTTACAGGCCTTCTGCTTGGTTTTGCAATCGCTCTTCTTCACCACGGGCTGACCTACCCCCTGGGGGCCAACACTCTTGTAAAAGGCGGCTGGATCTGTCATCTGCATGCTTATCCCGTGGAAATGGCGCAGAATTTCTGGACGGCAATATTTGCCTGCTCGGCAAGCGCTGTTCTGACTGTGGTATTGTCCTATCTTACGGTTCAGAAAAAACCGGATGAAGAATTGAAGGGACTTGTTTATTCACTAACCCCCAGGCTCAGCGAGGAATCCGTGCCATGGTACAGAAGGTCAGTCACCCTCGCCATTATAGTTCTCGTGATGGTCAGCATTTTAACAATTTTATTCTGGTAAAAATATTCTCGTATGGGTATAGATATTAAAATTCCGATCGGCCTGATGTTCACCATCCTTGGCCTTCTTCTCACGGTTTATGGATTTTTCACAAGGCTTGATTCAACGCTTTACGAACGATCCCTTGGGATCAACGTTAACCTCTGGTCAGGTTTGCTGATGCTGTTCTTCGGCTTGATAATGATGTTCTTCGGATTATTGTCAAGAAAATCAAAATCATCCTGATATGAAATCTGTTTTAAGGGCTTTTATAAAAACTCCGATCGGTTTCATGGAACTGACCGGTAGTGAGAAAGGGATACAAAGCGCCAGGTTCCTTGACTTTAAAGTAAGGATTTCGAGGATTCCGCATGAGCTTAAGGATGCTGTTGCCCAGTTGCATGAATACTATATAGGCGAAAGAAGGGATTTTTCGGTTGACCTTGACCTTGAAGGATCGGAGTTCCAGCTTAAAGTATGGAACGAACTCATTAAAATCCCTTACGGAAAAACCATATCCTACCATGAACTGGCAAAAAAAATTGGTAATACAAATGCCTTCAGGGCTGTCGGAGGCGCAAATGCAGCAAACCCCGTATCTGTCATAATTCCATGCCACAGGGTCCTGGGCACCAACGGAAGGCTGGTCGGCTATGCCGGGGGATTAAAACGGAAGAAATGGCTTCTTGAACACGAACATGCATTTGCACAAAGGGATCTTTTTTACCGCTGAGACGGTGTGTTAGAATTCTTCCTCCCTTAAACGATGACCTAATTCCTTTACCGACGAATAACTCTCCATGAGGCCCGGAAGGTATTCTGCTGAAGAGATGAATGTCCAGAGGTACGCTACAATGGAATAAATTGATCCCGTTGAAAAATTGTCCACATCGACACATATAAACAGCACCACGATAAAAATTCCCATCAATATCATTTTAATCACACCATAGTTGATTGAATTCCAACGGGCTATCTTGAACTGGGGTCTCACCATGCTATGATACAATTCATGGATGGAAGATGTACTTTTGTGTTCAACCACCTTGTAGAGGTCTTCCTGCGTGTCGCGGATCGTTTTTTGCAGGGCAATGACATTCTTACGGTAAATCCCGGAAAAAATATACAGAGGGAAAATCACAATGAGACAAACGGCTGCTATCCGCCAGTCATAGAAGAACATGGCAATGATTGCGCCGAAAGTCGCACAGAATTGCCAGGACACTTCCGGAAGCCTTTCCCTGAAAAAAATTATGAATTCGCGGGTAAGCTCAGCGCGGATCAATGTCTTGGAGATGGGATCGCCCTTCTTTTTTGATGAAACAATGACTTTCTCTGCAACTTCAGCAAACATCCTTGAATAGATCTTGCCGCTCAGAAAACGGCTCATTGTTCCCCCCACGACATTCAGGATGTAAATGAAGATCCAGACAAATAACGGGGATAGGTAGTTTACCTTTTCATGGTCATAGAAATAATCGATGAGTGCGTCAAGAAGCTTCCCGAAATACCCAGGCTCAATGATCCATGCCACGTTTTCAAGAAGCACAAAGGCGAGGACCAGCCCAATGGAGTATTTATATTCGAATGCAATCTTTTGTATCGTCATCAGCTTGACAGGTGGAAGGATTGCAAAATTAATAAAATCCGGGTCATCAGGAATTGTTATTTTTGACACTCAAACAAGATGCACCTATGAAAATTCAGAAATTACTGGCAATCATGATCATTGCGTTGCTCCCTGCATGCACCGGGAAAAAGACGGCAGAGGGTGTTTACCGCTATTGCTGGGGTCAGAAAGACGGCTTTACGATCTGGATCGTTGACGGATATAAGGTCCGCCATAATGTATATAGCTCATTCCTTTACGGGGGTAATGAACAGCGGTACCTGTTCAATCCCAAGGGAGAGATCTGGATAGACAATGCAGTTTCATGCGAGGAGTTCGAACTTACACTTGCCCATGAACTGAATGAAAGGAAACTGATGGCAGAGTTCGGGTGGACTTACGAAAAATCACACGATTCTTCACTCAGGATCGAACTGAAAATGAGAAAATCCAATGATTCCATCTGCCGGGCTCACGAGGCTTCTCTCCCGGCTGTAAGCCCCAAAGATGCCTCCGGCACAAAAGAAATTTCCTGGATTGGCGACAGCGTGAAGCTTACTGGCATCTATCGTATCCCTCTCGGCATGCGGGATGGTATGAATATCTGGATTGTAGATGGCTATAAGGTCAGAGCGTCATTGTTTCCCGATTTCGGTTTCAGCGGAAATGACAGGGCATACCTTTTCATTCCATCCGCAGAGATTTGGATTGACGGCCAGATATCTGCTGAAGAAACGGAATATTCCATCAAAACAGAACTTCTTGAGCGAAAATTGATGAAACAGGGGGTTTCATACAGCAGCGCATATGATTCGGCAATAACTGTAAATATGAAACTCAGGGACCAGATGCAGAAAATTATAGCTTCCCATCCGCCGCTGGTCATACCACCCATTCTGGCAAGGGATACCGGGGTAATTGAAAAGTAACCGTTGGTTTCCTTTGCGTTAAAGATTCCGACTAATTTTTCAACAGCCAGGCATCGTGGTACTGTCTCTTTATTTCCTTCAGCCTGGCTATCGCCTCATTTCTGTCGGAGGATTCGAAAACGGAAATCCTTGCTTTGCCTTCTTTTTCAAGGCTCTTGACAGCAGTAAACCCTTTAGAAACATAAAGTTTTATGACTTTTGCCGTATCCTTTAAAGGGACATTGCTCCTGATTATAATATAATACCTGAATGCTGTTTTGATCGCAGGCCCCTGCTGCAATTTCTGTTCAGGCTCCATGCTTGTTGAATTGATATCCGAAGGTGGTGGGGATGGATGGACAGGTTGCGCTAATTTAGCGGCGCCTGAGTCTTTAATTACAGGGTTTTCGCCCTGGATCAGGGGAGGGTCGAGTGGATCAGGGACCTCGCCGAACCAGGCACATGCGTAATTCTCATAGATCCCGACTCCAAGTGCTTCCCATTTCTGGCCTTGCCATTTGCCTGTATTTAACAGGAAACTGTTGAAATACCCGATCGATTTCCAGAAATGGATGACCGAATCGATATCAGCAGGGTTGTTTTCCCAGTAAACAATTTCGTATCCTTTGCCTTTGTATTGCGTGAATTCCTTTGGTTTATCCCAAACTGAATTCTTTTTATTTTCATCCCTCGGATAACAGAACCCTTTCCAGGGCCCTTTATCAGACCATGAATGGGAATTACAGGGTTCCTGGTCAGGATGATTATAAAATAAATCCTTTACATGGGATGAGGCAACGTAACAAAGAGATGCCGACAACGGAATAGGAGGGAGGTCGTATTTCCGGCGGTAATCGTTGATCATCTCGTACAACTTGATCTCATCCGTGCTGATCCTGTAGGATGCAGGCACAGAATTACCCGTCTTTTGCTGTGGTTGCGAGAATCCGGCAGCCGCATACAGCAATAAAACCAGAATAAAACTATATAACGATCTACTGACCATATTAATTTCCGATCTGAATGGTTATACGGTAGTTTCTTAAAATAGTTACCTGGCAGGTCCGGCCGAAATGGTTACTTTGGGACCTGCTGATATTCCTCTATCAGTAGCCGGGCTAAGATGGAATCCCAGATATAGTTTGATGGCGAGTTAAGCACCTCATTATCAGGGCTATATGATTCCCAGTAATTATGATTCTTTTTAAGTTGTATGATGGCGGCATTCAGCATTTTACGGGCAAGTTCATGTGACGTTTCAGTATACCCGTAATCCTTGAGACCTTCATATACCATGTAATCCCAAAGCATCCAGACCGGGCCGTTCCATTTACAGCAATAATCCACATACGGGCTGTACCAGGGATCAAGCGCTGACAATGTGGGCACACCATACCGTCGCCAGAACCGGTTTGTATCGGTCAGGGCTTCAACCAGACGCCCTGCCCTGTCCTTTGGCGCAACATCTGCCCATAATGCCAGGAACCCGATGATCTCTTGCCTTCTGAGATCCCTTGTCATGAAATACCAGCTGTGATCCTTTTTATTGACCGAATAATAGAAGCCTGTGCTGTCATCCCACATCCTTTCATTGACAAGACGTGTAACGGCATCCGCCTGGTTTTTCCAGTGCAGGGCTTCGGTTTTTTTCCCGAGAGCGCCAGCCATATTCTGCAGTGCTTTTTCTTCTTTTATTACCATGAGCGAGAGGTCAAGGCATTCCAGCTCATCTGAAATGTCTTCCTTGTCCACATCGAGGTAGCGCTCCGCCGACACCTGAAAAACAGCATTATACCAGTCCCTTACATTTTCGATGATGCCATTGGGCCCCCATTCGAATGTGCTGTCATGGTCAGTGTCACGGTTCCTGCAAAGCCAATCAACGTATTTACATCCGGATGCATATGCATCCTCAAGAAATTTCCTGTCCTTACTAACCTTGTAAACTTCCCAGTTTATCCAGTTGAAAAATGGAGCGGAAGTGGTTGACATGCCTTTATGGGGATAATCCTGCAATCCCCTGGGGCCGTGCCGGTATGCAATAAGACCATCCTCCCGCTGCTGCTCCATATAAACCCGTTGAGAGCCTTCTGCCGACAAGGGGTCAAGGTAAACATAAGCAAGCATGCTTAATGATTCGTGAAGTACCTGATGTCCATGGCCCCAGCCCCATAACGGGTTTCGTGAGAAAGCATAGGAATTATAACTGGTCTTTCCCGACGGAGGATACATACAGCCCCGGACCAGGTTGAAAGCCCCTATATAAGCTGTCTTTTCATCATTTGAAGGGAACCTCAGCCTGGGTATCTTTGAGAATAATATCAGGTTGTCCTCATAGAATGTGCGAAGCATCGCGGTTTTCATGGCGTCCATTTCCTGCATTAATGCCCCGGCGTCTTCATCCTGGCCCTGGCATCCTCTCAAAACACGGAAACCAGTTGTTTGTCCCGGGATCAGTTTCTTTTTCACGTTCAGGGCAAAAAACCGGCAAAGACCTGATTCCCTTGAGTTCAGAGAATCGGTTCTCTTATCCGTATAAAAATCGGTCTTGATCACATTATAAAACGAAGAGAGATCTCCGTAATAGGCACCGAAAGTATATGGGGCCGGATAGGAAACGAAAATATCCCTTACCTTGGTAGGATAACCGTATTCCGTTTTGAGACTGCTGATCAGGCGGTAGGGCGATTCATACCTTTGGCCGATGTAAGCTTTGTGAACTGTATCGAACCTGGCTACCTCAAGTGAGTCATTCTCTGCTTCAAAAACAGGGTAAACCGATATTTCATGGGAAACCCTGTCGGTATTCCTGATCTCCATGTCGATCAGAGCGATAGTGGAACTATAGACGAAAAAAGTCTCCTTTACATGGATTCCCCTGAATGGCTCGTATTCCAAAAGAGCCATATCAGGGAAAGAAAAGTTAACAACAGGCTTTGAAAAATACTCCGACATCTTTCCAATCACCACCTGGTCAATTTTCCAAAGGCAATACAGTTTGCCCGCATGGTCGCTGGAATAATTCACAGGCAAACAGCAGGAATAATAATCCATTTTATAGGCTTTATCACCATATAGCCTCGACCGAGACATTGTTGCGGCATAAGTCGTGTACAGGGGATCTCCTGGCCCGGCATCCAGCCTCATGTAATCCTCCACCGGTTTGAATTGCTGGGAGTATCCCATCATGGCCAGCAGTGAAAACATACTTAAAAATCCAATGTTTTTCATTTTGTGGAATATTCATCGATCAACATCCTTGCTGCAATACCAGCCCATATATAGGTTTTGTTCCAACCTGCCTGATGATCGTCGGGGCTGTAAAATTCCCAGAAAACGTGATCATGCTTCAGATGCCATATCATATTGTCCATGACCCTGGCAGCCAGATCTGAAGCCTGCATTTTATAATCATAATCCTTCAATCCACTGTAGACCAGGTAATTCCATTGCACCCATACCGGGCCGTTCCAATACCCGACCGGGTTGTAATATTCTGATGAAGCAGATAGGGCCGGGATACCGAATGGCCTCCAGAATTCTCCTGTATCAAAAAGGCTGCGTGTAAGCGACACCGCCCGGACTTTCCCTGTGACACCGGCCCATAACGGCAGAAAACCTGTTATTTCCTTTATTTTCAGATCATCTTTTGCCCTGAATGTAAAGCTCTGGTTCATTTTGGATACATTGTAATAAAAACAGGTAATACTGTCCCATAAGTAATGTTCGATCAGGGCTGCCCTTTGTTTTGACAGGCTTTCCCATTGCTGTGCTTCAGCTTTATACCCAAGGATCCCGGCCATTTCAGCAAGGGATCCGGCTTCCTTGACAAGCATGGAATTCAGGTCGGGGCCCTCAAAATTCATCGGCCTGCCAACATTATCCCAGACCGCCACCCTGGCATCCCTTACCGATTCAAGCTCTCCTTCAGCTCCCCATTCACAGAGCCCGTTCTTATTTGAATCCCTGTTTTTTATAAAAAAAGTGTATAAGTTCTTACCCGATTTATAAGCCTCTTGCAGAAACTTCCTGTCCCTGCTGACCTTATAAATTTCCAGGTTCTCATAATTAAACCATGGAGCGGATGCAGTTAACTGATTACCAAAAGGTATGGTTTCATCAAGGTAAGGCCCGCTGCGATAATTGATATACCCGTCAGGGTGCTGCCTTTCCATGAAAACACGCTGGGAATTCATGGCCCCCGCAGGATCCATAAATACATATGCCAGCATGGACAGGCTCTCATGAAAGACCTGTCCCCCGTAACCCCATCCCCATTTGGGTTCCCTTGAGAAAACATAGTAATTGTAATGGCATTTCCCTTCCGGAGGCATCATGCATTGCCTCATCAATGAAAAGCAGCTCCAGTAAAGCATCTCCTTGTCCCTGCCGGGCAGTTTCAAAACAGGTATCCTGCCATATGCGATCTCATCATCCCGGATAATACTTTCCGGATCGGTTTTAAAAAGTGGCTTGAGCTTCCGGAATCCTTCTTCTTTCCCGGTCGTTGCATCCTCCAGCCCAAACACGATCCGGAATTTTATCGATTCTCCAGGTTGAAGATGAACCGAACGTATTCCAAAAATTGATTTGCAGTATGGGCTTACAGGTTTATTCACCTGAAATGAACGCCTGATCTCATCTGCTGCGGTAACAGGTTTCCGAAGACCGGTTAAAGGAACTGAATTGAAGAAGAGCACTGAATCTGAAAGAAGGTCTGATAAATAGCTTCCCCTCAGTGGAGTCAGTAACGGAATATTATGCTCCTTCATCCAGGGATCCCTGCTTTTTTCCAGCGGATAGTAATATCCGCCGGAGAATGCATCGTGCTGTACATCGATGAGGCTGTCGGTGGACGGATAATAATGATATGGAATAAGCGTAATCAGGCATCCGGATATTCCGGTATTTCTTACGGTATAATCAATAAAAGCAGAACCTGAAGAGAAAACATCAAAACAAACCTCCGTCCGGAGATTTTCAAATGGGCAATAAAAATATTTTAATATATCACTATATGATGTTGTTATGACTGGTTCTTTAAACATTTCCTTTAACCTGAACCTGGTTTCGTCTCCCTGGCTGATGGCAAGACCGAAATTTGGACCGTCGGATGAAGTTATCTCAATTCCGCCTTCCGGGTCGAAGAATGAAAACTGGTATCCCTGGTCGAGCCTGAACGCCGAGCGGGACAATGGGGCCGCATATGTCGTATACAGGGGATCATCCTTTGTCGCCTGCAGCCGGGAAAGAAACTGGGCGAAAACCTGGCAGCAGAAGGCGTTAACCAGGAAAAGAGAAAGAAGCAGAGCTTTCATTCCAGGTAAATTTTAAGTGGGACCTCAGTGTATTTTGCTCCTGTTAACGGGAATACCATCTGTACGGTAACGATCCGGCTGTCCCACCTCAGGATCCTTCCGTTTTCAATATGGCTGATTTTCTGTCCGTTTATCCACAATTTCAATTCGCTGTCTGCACCGGTTTTATTTTCTGCCAAAACAGTGTAAATTTTTCCGTTTAATTCCGTTTCAATGATCCTGAGGCCGGCAGAAGTGCATCCTGGCCTGGGTTCCTGTATAACCGGCAGAACGCTGATCCCGTTCGAATATTCAATTTCCAGGGTGTCATTTGTTACCAGGATAAACTCTGTTTTCACCCTTGTTCCCGACCGGTTTATATCCAGGGAGAAAGGCACCTCCTTTTTATCCAGCATGCATGAAAGAACCTGCGACCCGGCAGGAAGCAATGGTGAAAACCTCATGGCCAGCGTATCTTCTGTATTCTTGCCGAAGATATAGGTAAGAAAATTCTCCCTTCGCTGAAAGTGCATGTTAACATGTTTTTCTCCCGAGCGGATATTCCTGACATCCAGTGAATCCCAATTGGCGGGCAGGGCGGGGGCGAGGCTCAGGGTGTTTTTCCCTGCATCCGCATCCAGTCCAAGCAATCCTTCCAGGACAGGTTGTACCACCATGGTCTCAGACCAGCATTGATTTGCACAGACCCCAGATGGTTTGTAAACGGCGCCATTCATTACTTCCTGCACGCTCCCAAGGGCCCAGGCATGGTACACATTAAGGTTGTTCATCAGAAGTGAAAAACCCTGGGTTAAGTTCCCGTAACGATATTCAGCCATAGCAGCCCAGCCGGTGAACAGGGGCCATACGCTTCCGTAATGATAACCTGTGGGCCTGAACAGCCGGCTGTCATCCCTGAGAATCCTTGTACCCCAATTGGTTGTAAAAGCGTTTGAGGCATATTGCCTTAGCACGGGAGATGCCTTATCGGGGTCTGCCAGTCCGAAGGACAAGGCGACCGCGGGAAGTACCGTTGGTTCCGGTCTGAATGTCCCGTCACGGTTTTTTCCATAACTGAAAAACCGTGTCGTTGAATTCCAGAACCCGGTATTGATGATGTGGTTTACGATTCCATTTTCCTTCAGATACCTGCCGCTTTCCGCATCCTTCATATGAGAAGCCATATTGAATGCCTCTTTTAAAGCCTCACTCCAGCAGGCTGCCATGTATAAAGTCGCATGGGAACCGTATAGTTCACCTCCTTCAACCCAGCCATGTCCCACATTGGTATTCTCGATCAGGTGGTCGTTGTCGGTATCAGTGGAGAAGCAGAAACTTATGGCTTTTTTTATATATGGCCAGTTTTGTCGAAGGAATGCCGTATCATTTGTGAACCGGAAATACCGGCCTGCCAGGATTATATATAATGGTGTAGCATCAGCTGCATCATAATGGATAATTCCCGAAGTGCTCGCTTCATGAAGTATCTTGCCGTTCAGGTCCTGGTATTTCCGGTATAACTCAAGCTCCGACCTTACCTTTGAATAATCCCCTTCGCCGAGAAGTGCAAAGCCGCTCCATTGCCCGTCCCTCCCGAAATACCAGGCATAACCCGGCCTCCCGCTGACTTTCTGTCCTCCGTCCCATCCATGTTTTGTGGAGGCATAACCTGCTACAAGGGAAGCTCCCATTCCGGGTGTGCGTACAAAGAATTTATCAGCAGAGGCGACGGCCCATCTGTACCCCGCATTGAAATCCGGATCCGGGGAAGTGACCATCAGCCTGCTCCGGAACAGCTCATCTGTATGCGACAACGCATGCTGAAACACTTCCACCGGTGATTGCAGATATTTCTCATAAACTTCGCTGATCGTTTTGGCCCCCTCGTTACCGGAAGCATAAACAACATCTATCTGGTCGGTCATTCGAAGCCTGTAATGAAGAAACCCTGCTACCTGGAATTGCGCGGTTGGGATACCTTTTGCCTTATAATTCTTATCAATAGAAAAGTCCGAGAACTGTCCCGCAACATGTTCACCGGCAGGTTTATCGGCACCGATAAACAAGGCCAGGTTACCTCTGTTATCAGTAAGCCTGATGGCCTGCATTTCATTGACCCAGGCATAGCACAGGCTGCCTGTCGCTTTTTCCGGGTAGGGCCACATCCACCTGAAAGCAGATTTAAAATGAATGAACATTTCGGCCCCATAAACTCCTTTATATTCATAATGTATTATTCCTGCGGGATCTGAAGGATCATTCACAACTATCTCTTTAATGTATGCTCTGGGAAATTTGTAAATCCTTGAAAAATAAGCCGGATGTACCCTGATCTCGGGACGCTGGTCATTGAGCCAGTATATCGTATCCCTGTAATCAAACTTGATCCCGACCTCATAATCCCTGAATGCCATGAAAGGATGAGCCCAGACTTCTTCTATGCCCCCGTTTTCGGTCCCCATGGTAAGCATCCTTTCGCCGGCCACATCCCAGAATTCATCTGATGAAAACCTGCGTTCAAGGACAAGAGGGTCAGCCGGTTCTTTCCAGCAAATGGCCTGATTTATGGATTTTCTGAGGATTGCTGCGGTATCTGGACGGCACATGCTCACTGTATTCGGAGAATAATCCCAGTAATCAGGCTTTCCCTTCATATTCCCTGACAGGTATGCCAGGCAGTTAAGTGTAAATCTTTCAAGGTGCAGGCGATTCAGGTTGGGCTGCGAAAAATCCAGGTATCCGCCGACAGCCAGGACTTTACCATGGCCCGGCATATATTCAAGGATCAGCTTCGATTCTTCCCTGAGGAATATATAATCCCAGTCAACTGCAACAACCTTCCCTTTCAAGCCAGGGTTATCGCCAAAATAACCGCAAAGCCCGACAAGCTGGTCCTTTAATGGCCTCAGCACATAAGCTCCTCCGTTCATTCCATCAAAGACAGGGTGGTCCAAAAAGGCATGAAAGCCGAGCTTTCTTCCATATCCCTCGTCATTACAGGGCTTCAGACTGTCATGAGGTTTTTCCGTCTCAAGCCCCAGGTCATTCAGGTAATGCAATGCAAAGCCTGAAAGCAGCATTTTCCCGCCCTTATTGAGAAATTCTTTGATAATCTTCAGCATTTTGGGTTCAAGCAGCCCCGGAGGAATGTCGCCCATTTCATTCTTCTGGTAGAAAATAATATCATATTTATTGACTTCGGATGGGTGTTTTCCCAGGTCCCTTGCCGGGATAAAGGCACAGTTGAAACCCGCCTGCCGGTCGAGAAATGCATAACAGGCCCTGGTGGCGGAATCGGAAGATTCAAGAGGCTTATCCGAAAGGAAGGCTATTTTGGGGCCAGTCCCTTTAGCCGTTTTATCGTTTGTGCTTAACCTGATCGCATGCACCTTGATACTTTGTCCCTTCACCGTTTGGCCGGGAAGAGGATGAGCTGCAAACAGGCACCCCATAAAAATGCATACAGCGATTCTGCCGTTCATAGGTTTGCAGTTACTTCATAAAGACTTCCTAAAACAGGGAAATTGCATTTCCTGAGACGTTCCCCGCTATGATGGCCGTTTGGAATGAGGACGCAGTCGATGCCTATTTCGCAGGCAACTTCCGCATCATGCACCGTATCTCCGATAAACAAAAGACCGGAAGTAGGAATTCCAAGATCAGCGACGAGCTTCTTACCTACATCGGTCTTCCCATGCGCATAATGGTCGTCAAGTCCGTAAATCTTACTGAAATAACCCTTTACACCGAGCTCATCGGTCTCGGCACGCAATTCATTCTGCTCCCGGGCCGAAAGAATGGATTGTTCAAATCCTTTCACTTTAATCGTTTCGAGAACTTCAACTACCGCAGGATGCAGTTTACATTCTTTCTGCCTCTTGTTATATTGAGCCATAAATTCCATCCCGACCTCTTCGAAGGGTTCCCTGTCGAAATCGTAACCGAGTTTGCGGTAATACTCCCTGACGGGAAAATTGAATACCGACCGGTAATAATCGAGGCTGACCGCAGGAAGTTTTCGCAGTTCAAGCATTTCATTCATAACATCGACACAAAGCCAGGCATCGTCTAGCAATGTGCCGTTCCAGTCCCAGATTATATGCCTGTAGTCGGTTAGTCTTTGAAACATAGGTTAAAGTTTGGCAGCCTTGCCTGAAACAAGGCAGAGATATGAATAATTGACGAACTTTGCGGAATCAAATTTAGCAAAAAGAACCACCCACGGATGCTTTCCGGTGAACTTCTGAACCCGCTTGATGAACTCAGGGATTGTGCGCTCTGTCCGAAGGAATGCCATGTAAACCGCTTTGAGTCGGCAAAAGGGATATGCCGGAGTGATGCATCATTCAATATTGCCTCCATCTGCATCCACAGGGGAGAAGAACCTGTTATTTCAGGGTTTCGGGGCATCTGCAACATTTTTTTTACGAACTGCAACCTGCAATGTGTGTATTGCCAGAATCACCAGATCAGCAATACAGGGATTTCCAGGAATTCTTCACGCATGGATCCGGAAGAAATTGCCCGGCAGGTTATTGTTTTTCTTGAAAAAGGTATCAGGCTGGTTGGATTTGTTTCCCCTTCACATTTTATTCCGCAGATGAAAGTGATCATCGATGCGGTTACGAAAGAAGGCTATAAACCTGTATGGGTTTACAATTCGAATGGCTACGATAAGGTAGATACGCTGAAGACACTCGAAGGACTGATTGATGTTTACCTTCCTGACTTTAAATACATGGATCCCGGCCTGTCTCTTTCATTGTCCGGGGCAGCAGATTATCCATCTGTTGCAGCAGCAGCAATAAGGGAAATGTACCGGCAGAAAGGGTCTGCCCTGCATCTCTCGGATGAGAATATGGCAAGTTCGGGCATTATCATCCGCCACCTTGTGCTTCCCGGAAGTATTGAAAACAGTAGGAAAGTGCTGAAATTCATAGCGCAGGAGATCTCGCCAAGACTTCATATTTCGCTGATGTCCCAGTATTATCCGACGGCCGGGGTTTCTGACCATCCTTTACTTAAAAGGGGGCTTTATCCGGAAGAATACCAGAATGTCATTGATGAAATGGAAGTGCTTGGCCTCGATTACGGATGGGTCCAGAAAATGGAGAGCGCCGGTGAATATCGTCCCGATTTCGAGCGGCAACATCCATTTGAGCTTTAGAATGGAATTCATATGTAATTTTTACCTTTTTACCGATTATGTTCATGGGAATCGGTTTATTGTTCCTAATTTTGACCGGTCTAATAATTAACGCGCATATGAAACGATTTACACTGATTATTCTGTCATGCATTTTCCTGGCATCCATGGGTCTTGCACAGGAAAAAGAAACAAAGGCCGACTCCGGTTACCAGTTTACCACAGTTAAGAAATTACCCGCAACCAGCATCAAAAACCAGTACCATTCAGGAACCTGCTGGAGCTACTCGGCTATATCTTTTCTTGAAGCCGAACTGTTGAGGATGGGCAAGGATACCTTTGACCTGTCGGAGATGTTTTGCGTTCGTACATGTTATTCCGACAAAGCAAAGTATTATGTACGGTTTGAAGGTAAGCATAATTTCGGCGGAGGCGGTGAAGCCCATGACGTGACTTATGTGCTGAAAAATTACGGAATGGTGCCCGAAGAAGCCTATAACGGGCTTACGATAGGGGAAAAATTCCCGGTCCATAGTGAAATGGATGCCGTACTTTCAGCATATGTTGACGCAATCATAAAAAATCCAAACAAGAAACTGACGCCGGTCTGGCACCAGGGATTCGATGGAATACTTGATGCTTACCTGGGCAAATATCCGGAATCGTTTGTCTACAAAGGAAAGAATTATACACCAAAGACTTTTGCCGATATGCTCGGGCTGAAAGCCGATGATTATGTGGAGATCACATCCTTTACACATCATCCTTTTTATTCAAGGTTTGTCCTGGAAATACCAGATAACTGGCTGATGGGCGAAGAATACAACCTCCCTCTTGAGGATATGATGCAGATCATCGATAATTCGATTGAAAACGGTTACACTGTGGTTTGGGGTGCTGATGTCAGTGAGAAAGGCTTCTCCTGGAAGAATGGTGTTGCCATTGTACCTGACAAGAATGCACCTGAAGTTGCCGGGATAGAGCAGGCTAAGTGGGAGAAGATGACGGACACAGAAAAAGAAAAACTGCTGTATAAATTCGACAAACCTGTTCCGGAAAAGAAAATAACCCAGGAAATGCGGCAAACTGAATTCGACAATTACCAGACTACCGATGACCACGGAATGCATATTACAGGTTTAGCCAAAGACCAGAACGGGAATAAATATTATATCGTGAAAAATTCCTGGGGTAACGAGGACCATAAATACAAGGGGTATTTTTATGCTTCCGAGCCCTATGTGATGCTGAAAACCATGGATATCATGGTAAATAAAAATGCAATCCCTGCTGATATAAAGAAAAAGCTCGGATTATAATGCCCAGTCGCATTTCCCGGCCCGTATTCTGACTGCTTTGCCGAGGAGGACAAGGTAATCAGACCTGGGAACCAGCCTGGCCCCAAAACGTTTAAAAAGATCTGTTTCAACCTGGCAGTCAATAAATTGGAACTGCCAGGTTTTTATTTTTTGTACCAGGTGGTATAAAGCCGCTTTTGACGCATCCGGTACCAGGTGGAACATGCTTTCCCCGAAAAATGCCTTCCCGATGGAAATACCATATAAGCCCCCGGCAAGCCGGCCATCAAGATAGGCTTCGGCCGAATGGGCAAAGCCAAGCTTGTATAGTCTGGTATATGCTGCTATAAAATCCTTGTCTATCCAGGTACCTTCCTGTTCCATTCGTGGAACATCCGCGCATCCTTTCATGACCCCGGCGAAATCAGTGTCGAACCGGATGCTGAACTTATTGCTTTTCAGGACACGGTGGAGCGATGCTGATATTTTTATTTCATCCGGGAACAGGACCATCCTCGGATCAGGCGAAAACCAGAAAATATCGTCATCATCCCGGAACCATGGAAAAATCCCTGAACAGTACGCGTTCAGGATACGTTCAGGTGAAAGATCTCCGCCTATAGCGATCAGCCCATCTGGTTCGGCTTCGGACGGATGTGGGAAAATGGGATCGTCAGGCAGTTTGTAAACAGGCATGGTTCATGCAATTTCGGCTATCGCCCTGGCTAGCATGCCACCGGCCTGTTCCATTTCCTCATAGCTGATGGTCAGCGGAGGAGCAAGCCTGAAAGAAGCTTCCCTGAAAAGATAAAAGTCGACTATGATACCCTTTCTGAAGCATGCTTTGAGGAAGGCTTCGTGTTTTAACGGATCGGCCAGGTCCAGTCCGAAAGCAAGACCTTTGCGGCGAACTTCCCGGATCACTTTTTGGCCCGATACAAGCGGATCGTCCATCAGCATTTTCTCAAGGAAAGCGCCCTTTTTCTCTGCACCGCTGATAAGGTCGCCGGCAGTCAGAACATTGAAAGATGCAAGGCCCGCGGCACAGCTTACCGGATGCCCTCCGAAGGTCGTGATATGCCCCAGTTCCGGGTCGGATGCCAGGCTCTCCATGATCTTTTTCCCCGCAATGAAAGCCCCGAGAGGCATTCCACCTCCCAACGCCTTTGCAAGGAGGAGGATATCGGGGATCACTTTGTACAGTTCGAAACTAAAAAGATAACCCGTCCTTCCCATGCCCATCTGTATATCATCAAAGATCAGCAGGCTGCCTGTTTCATTGCATCTTTGCCTAAGTTTTAACAAGAAACCCGGATCCGAAGGGATAAGGCCTGCTTCGGCCTGGGTGGTTTCGGCGATCACGCAGGCAGTCCCCGAATTGATTTGGCCGAGATCAGAACAATTATTATACCTCAAAAAGGTGATGCCGGGCAGCAAAGGCCTGAACGCTGTTTTCAATGATTCATGCCCGCAAACACTTAAAGCACCGTGAGTCGAGCCGTGATATCCATTCCTGAAGGCGACAATGCCCGGCCTTCCAGTGTAACGCTTTGCCAGCTTAAGCGCTCCTTCTGTACTTTCACTGCCTGAGTTCACGAAAAAAACCGAATCAAGTTCCGGTGGTAAATGTTCGGCCAGGGCCTTTGCATACATCACTTGTGGCGATTGAATGAACTCCCCGTAAACATTGACATGCAGATATAATTCAAGCTGCTTTCTGATCGCGTCAATGACCGCGGGGTGGCGATGGCCGGTATTGCTTACCGTGATGCCGGAAACCATGTCGAGGTATTCATTCCCGCTACGGTCGTAAATATGAGCACCTTCGGCTTTCACTATGTCCAAACCGATCGGATTCATTGATGGAAGCCCAAGGTAACGGAAGAAAAGTTCTTTCTCTGTCATGCTGGTCCGAATCTGCCAACTAAAGTACAAATTAATATCCTGAAGGAGGAGAATGCATTTCGCGGAATTCCATATTTTTGTGAGATGAAGGATAAAGTCGTCATCATTACAGGAGCATCTTCCGGAATAGGTAAAGCCCTTGCAGCAGAGGCATATAAACGGGGTGCAAAAGTCGTGCTTTCCGCACGCAACGGGGAAAAACTTAAAGAAATAACTTCAGGATGGAGCCCGGATACATATTTGATTGTTCCTGCGGATGTAAGGATTGAAAATGATTGCCGGCAGTTGATAAGTAAAACCGTCGAAAGGTTCGGATGTATCGACGTTCTTATCAATAATGCAGGAATTTCGATGAGAGCGTTGTTTGAAGAGGTTGACCTGGATGTTATCAGACAACTGATGGAAACGAACTTCTGGGGAACTGTTTACTGCAGTAAATATGCGTTGCCGTTTCTGCTTAAAACCCATGGTTCCCTTGTTGGTGTTTCATCGGTTGCAGGCTTTAAGGGGCTTCCGGGCAGGACAGGCTATTCGGCATCGAAATTCGCCATGCAGGGCCTGCTGGAAGTCATCCGGATCGAGAACCTTAAGAAAGGATTGCACGTCCTGATAGCCTGTCCCGGGTTTACGGCAAGCAATATCAGGAACATTGCATTGGCGAAGGATGGAAGTTCCCAGGGCGAAACCCCTCTGGATGAGAGTAAACTGATGACTGCTGAAGAGGTTGCCTCACGGATCTGCGATGCTGCGAAAAAACGGAAAAATTCACTGATATTGACCTCTCAGGGAAAAATGACGGTACTTCTTAATAAATTCTTTCCATCATTCATGGACAGGATGGTCTATAACCATATGGCCAAAGAACCCAATTCGCCGTTTAAATAGGCATCAGGGATTTTGAATGAAGAATTAAAAGTTCTGTATTCAATATTCGATGTTCGATATTCATTTCTCCCTGTTTCTCGGATGAAACTGTAAAATAGTGCTTCGCAGGTATTCCCTGTCCAGATGGGTATAGATCTCCGTAGTAGTGATCGATTCATGCCCAAGCATTTCCTGCACTGCCCTAAGGTCAGCACCGCCTTCCACAAGATGGGTTGCAAACGAATGGCGAAAGGTATGCGGACTGATAGTTTTTTTAATCCCGGCTTTTAAAGCAAGACCTTTAATAATGTTGAATATCGTAACTCTGGATATCCCCGTACCCAGGCGATTCAGAAAAAGGATATCCTCATTCCCACGCCGGATTCCTTTATGTGCCCTGGATTCGTTTAAATAATTCAGGATCTCGGCAGCGGCTGTCCGGCCAAGTGGCACAAGCCTTTCCTTATTGCCTTTCCCAACGACTTTTATAAACCCATCATTGAAATACAAATTCGTGATCCGCAGGCTAATAACCTCAGAAACCCTTAGTCCGCAGCCATACATTACTTCGAGTATGACCTTGTTCCGTTTTCCTTCCTTCGTACTGAGATCTATTGAGTCCACAAGCAGATTGATCTCGTCAACACTAAGGAAAACCGGTAGCTTTCTGCCTGTCTTGGGTGACTCCAGCATTTCTGAAGGATCATTCCCGACGATATTTTCAATGAGAAGGTATTTATAAAACCCTCTCAGGCCGGAAACGACCCTTGCCTGGGAGGTCGCCGTCATCCCAAGCTCGCTGACCCATTTAAGAAAATTCTGAAGGTCTAAAAGAGTGATTTGTCCGGGTCCCTTTGGGAGTCCGGCATACTCAAGATACTGTACAAATTTCTCCACATCATGAATATAAGCTTCAACCGAATTTTTTGACAAAGATTTTTCAAGTCGCAGAAAGGATTGATAACCATTAATATAGGATTGCCAATTCATCAAATGGGATACTTAGACTAAGGATTTTGATAGACTGGTCTAAAAGTATTAAATAATTTTTGTTTATTAAGGGAAAGTTTGTACTTTTGCAATCCCTAAACGAGTAAGTATTTTTTACATGGCAAAGAAGAGCAAAGACCAGAGAATTCAGGTGATAATGGAATGCACTGAGCAGAAAACAAGCGGTGTGGCCGGGATGTCTCGTTACATCACCAAGAAAAACAAGAAAAACACCCCGGAAAGGCTGGAGTTGAAAAAATACAACCCCTATCTGAAGAAAGTGACCGTTCATAAAGAAATTAAATAAGTTGAGATATGGCAAAGAAAGTTGTTGCTTCTTTTAAAGGTTCTACCTCTACCGGTAAAGATTATACCAAGGTAATCCGCATGTTAAAGTCAAAAAAGACCGGCGCCTATGTTTTCAAGGAAGCTATGGTTCCTAACGACCAGGTTAAAGATTTTTTAGCAGTCAAGGATAATTAGACCTGACCAATTCATACACGGAAAGCTTTTTTCATCCGAAAAAAGCTTTTTTTATATACAAAAATGCCATGGGACTGTTCAGTTTCCTTAGTAAAGAAAAGAAAGAAGAGCTTGATAAAGGACTGGAAAAAACAAAAACCAGTTTCTTTTCGAGGATTTCCAGAGCTGTCATTGGCAAGTCGGTTATTGATGATGAGGTTCTTGATAATCTGGAGGAAATCCTGATTTCATCCGATGTCGGGGTTGAAACCACTTTGAGAATCATCGAAAGGGTCCAGAAAAGGGTTTCAAAAGATAAATACCTGGGTGTCGGCGAACTGAATTCAATCCTTAAAGAGGAGATTGCAGGATTATTGCAGGAAAATATTAGTGTTGAGCAAGGCGGTTATGATGCACCCCTGCCTGCCAAGCCATATGTGATCATGGTTGTAGGGGTGAACGGAGTGGGTAAAACAACCACCATTGGCAAGTTGGCCTACCATTATAAAAAAGCAGGCAAATCAGTCCTGCTTGGGGCTGCCGATACCTTCCGCGCTGCCGCTGTTGACCAGCTCACAATCTGGTCCGAAAGGGTAGGAGTACCGGTTGTAACCCAGGGGATGGGGGCGGATCCGGCATCCGTAGCATTTGATACCGTGAAATCAGGTATATCAAGATCGTCCGATGTTGTCATCATAGATACAGCCGGCAGACTTCACAATAAAATCAACCTGATGAATGAACTTTCCAAGATACGGAAGGTTGTTCAGAAACTCATTCCCGAAGCTCCCCATGAAGTCCTCCTGGTACTGGATGCCTCCACTGGCCAGAATGCATTTGAACAAGCCAAGCAATTTACTGCCGCCACGGAAGTCAATACCCTTTGCCTGACCAAACTTGACGGAACCGCAAAAGGCGGTGTGGTCATAGGCATTTCCGACCAGTTCAATATCCCAGTCAAATATATCGGCATCGGTGAAAAGCTGGAAGACCTCCAGATATTTAACCGCCTTGAATTTGTCGACAGTCTGTTTAAATAAAACCGGAAGGTTGAAGACAAAAGCAATTCCACATCATATTGGCATAATCTCAATGGGTTGTGCCAAAAACCTGATTGATTCGGAATTGCTCTATAAACAGCTCGATTCAAATCATTATAAAATCTCATTCGACCCGGCAGGAATCAAAGGGATTGATACCGTCGTAATCAATACATGCGGATTTATAGGAGCGGCTAAGCAGGAATCCATTGATACCATACTCAGCTATACGGATGCCAAAACGAGGGGAGACCTGAAACATGTTTTTGTCATGGGCTGCCTTTCAGAAAGGTACAGGGAACAGCTGAGAACTGACATTCCTGAAGTCGATGCGTTTTACGGGGTCAATGAACTGAAGCTGATTGTCAGGGATCTTGGCGCAACCTATAATAAGCATCTCCTCGGGGAACGTAAAATATCAACACCTGCACATTACGCCTATCTGAAAATAGCTGAAGGCTGTGACCGGAAATGTTCATTTTGTGCCATCCCGGGTATCAGGGGAAAACACAGATCAAGACCCATGGCAGAAATCCTTAGCGAAGCACGATTCCTGGCTGATTCGGGGGTGAAGGAACTAATTGTGATCTCTCAGGATACAACCTATTATGGATTAGACCTGTACAAGCGCAGAAAAATAGCGAACCTTCTCGAACAGCTTTCCGAAATCAAAAATATCGAATGGATCAGGCTACATTATGCCTTCCCGGATAAATTCCCCCCCGAACTTCTTGAATTGATCAAAAGCAATCCCAGGATCTGTAATTACATTGATATTCCGCTTCAGCATATCAGTGACAGGATACTTAATTCAATGCGAAGAGGCATCTCATCTGCAAAGTCCCGCCGGCTGATCGAATCGATCAGGCAAAAGGTTCCCGAAATCTTTCTCAGGAGCAGCTTTATCCTGGGTTATCCCGGGGAGACCGTGAAAGAATTCCGGGAACTTATGGAATTCGTCGCCGAAACCCGTTTTGACCGCCTCGGGGTATTCACCTATTCACACGAAGAAGGGACACATGCGTTCAGTAAGAAAGATAGTGTAAGTTCCGCTATAAAACAGGCAAGAGCTGATGAGCTGATGATGTTACAGGAACAGATATCCCTGGAAAAAAATAAGATGAAGGAAGGCCAAACATTGAAAGTGCTGATCGACAGGTATGAAAATGGTTATTTCATAGCCCGTTCCGAAGGTGATTCGCCCGAAATAGACAATGAGATTCTGATTGCCGCAGCTCCCGGCCTATTAAAAACCGGAACATTTATTCAGGCGACAGTAACATTGGCCGAAAGTTTTGACCTTTACGCCCAGCCAGCTGTTTTGCATGATACGTAAAGTAAAATATTATAAATTTGCCGTAGTTAATATGCATCTATTTCAAAACGAACTAAAAACCAACACATAAAACCTGCTTTTCATGAAAAAATCAATTGTTTACTTCCTCGCTATCCTTTTGCTGTTTCCACTCTTTTCAATATCCCAGGTTATTCCCCCCGCGAAAAAAAGTGACACGCTTAATAAAACTGACGCAAGCGGCGCTAAATCAGGATACTGGGAAGAGAAAATAGGAGAAGTGCTGAATAAAGGTTACTACCGTCAGAATAAAAAGGATGGATCATGGGTTGGATTCTACCCGAGCAACGTCCTGGCAAGGCTTGAATCCTATAAGGACGGGAGAAAAGACGGTCCCAGCGTCCAGCTTGACAGAAGAGGTAAAATCACGATGTTCGAAACATACAAGGACGGTTTCCTGGATGGGCAATCCATCACTTACACGCAGACAGGAGATTTCCCGGTATCTGAGACCAGCTATGCCGCCGGAAAGAGATCAGGGCTCTTCCGGCTTTATTATGACAACGGGAAAATCCAGGAGGAATCCTATTATCTGGATAATCAAAAGGAAGGCACATCGAAATGGTTCAACAAGAGCGGCAGGCTTATGGCTGTGTACAATTACAGGAACGGGAATTTCGTAGGGACCCAGCAAACTTTTTATGAGAATGATACGGTGCAGGTCATGTCAAATTATGTGAACAACGAACTGTCAGGTGAATACAAGGAATTCTACAGGAACGGTAAAGTCAAATTATCGGGAAAATATGTGAAAGGTGTGAAGGATGGCCCATGGACCGAATATGATGAAACAGGAAAGGCGGAAAAGGTCACTAAATATAAGAATGGTTCAGGGCCGAAATAAAAGCCAATGAGCAAGTTAAGTAACCCCTTTGTTTCGCTGCCAGGTTATAATTGTTTTGGATGTTCCCCTGATAATCCTCATGGACTGCGGATGAATTTTACCGAAGAAGGGGATGAGATTGTTTCCCGCTGGGATCCCGTACAGCATTTCCAGGGATACAGGAATGTTTTGCATGGAGGTATACAGGCTACCTTAATGGATGAAATCGCCAGCTGGTTCGTTTATGTCAGGCTGAAATCGGCCGGAGTAACCTCAAAGGCTGAAATAAGGTACATGAAACCGTTATATGTGGATCATGGGACCCTTACAATCAGGGCATCTTTGCTCCGGATGAGAAGGAACCTTGCAGATATATCTGTAAAAATTTTTGATGCAGATAACACACTCTGTGCCGAATCCCTGATGGTCTACTTTACAGTTTCATCCGAAAAGGCCAAAGAAAGCCTTTATTATCCTGGTCATGCCAAATTTTATAACGATCCCGGGATGAACCTGTGAAGTCAGAGCAATCTTCTCAAACGGGCAACCTTTTAATACATTATGCCGCTGTTAAACAGCCTGAAATATCGGAATGGAGTAAGCTATTTTACCTGCTGTTTTTGATAAGGTAGTTTTTCGGGACGGGTTTTGATTTATGCTCATACAGAATGCCATAATTACTTTTGTTCTTTTTGATCCTGGAATAAGACCGTGAACGGTTGGCATCGCATGAGTATTTATTGCTTTTACAGGATGCAATCATGGAAATTAAAAGCAGTGCTGATGTAAGAGTCAGTAAAGTCTTTCTGTTTTTGCCGGGAAATGTAAAGTACATATAAAATAATTGACCCTGCGAAATTACGAAATATCCGGATTCAATGATTTTTTTGTAATTTTGTATCAATCAGTCCAGCGAAAATTTTAATTTGCCTTTTTAAGATCCATCATAGTAAAAATCCAAAAATAAGAAACCATGAATAAAATTATCAAAATGTCTTTGTGTATCGCGGCTTTCATTCTGATCGCGTTTCAGGGATTTACCCAGTCCAATCAATGGGTGAACCAGGTAATTGTCGTAAATAACGGCAAATTGGAAAGCCAGCCCCCTTACACCGACTATGTCACAGTTGAGGCATTTAGCCCCACCACGCATAATGTGAATGTGTTCGGGACTATTTACGACCAAACCTCCAGCGATATCGTGATCAAGGACAATAAAGCCTTTGTCGCCACACCGGATTCTATCATTGAATATAACATTGATACCTACCAGAGAATACTTTCTATGCCGGATTCCGGTGTCAGTAGGCTTTTTATTTACAACGGGCAGTACCTGCTTGTCAGCAAGAAAGCCCCGGTCACAAGGTTTTATCTTGAAATACTCGATATCAACACGCTGAACCTTGTCGGAATGGTCGACGGGATTGATGGCGACTGCGCAGCGATAACAACATTATTTGATACAATTTACGTTGCAGTACCGGGTGTATCGGGCACCAATATCGGCAAGCTGGCCGTCATAAAACCCTCGAATTTCTCACTTGTAAGGGAAGTTGATTTTGGGCAGCTTGGAGTGAATATTACCGATCTGTATGCATACAATGTTAATGTTTTCTGCCTTAACCCCTCACCTGTAGGGGCAAGTACAGGGAGCTTTGTCATTTATAATGCATCCAATGCCACATACAACTTCGACCTCATCAATTTGAAAGTCGGCATCGGTTATGGCGTGAAGGGCAACCTTTTATATTTAGGTTTGAAGGGAGGCGTAGGCTCCTATAATCTTGATACACATCAGATCGCCGATACGACAATTATTCCGGATCCCGGCCCTCTTTACAGGGTATTGATCCTTGGCGGTGCCGTGGATTATCTTAACAGTAAGCTATATATGAATTATGGCAACCTGATTAATGACGGATATGGGCTTGTTACCAATCTTTCAGGTGATTCGCTTACATCATTCAGCGAAGGCATTAGGGCTTACAACAGTGCTATTGATTTCAGAACCCCTTCAGGTATAAATGATATCAAATCAGGGCAGCAAATGGTTGTAGTTTACCCGAATCCAGTTCAGAAGAACCTGGAATTCAAATATATGGGAAGTGCGTTAGCAAATTGGATTACAGTTACAGATCTAACCGGCCGACCTGTATATGACCGTGAAATTTCAGGCAGCAACAGGAGCTGGAACATCAGTGATATTAATCTCAGCCCGGGTATGTATATCCTCACGTTAAAAACAGATCAGGGGCCTGTAAGCACTAAATTTCTGAAAGAATAATATTTTTCGGATCAGCATGGTTAAAAAAGCAACCTCCCCCAGGGTTGCTTTTTTTATAAAAAGCCTTCGCATCTTAAGGAAAATCGTAAATTAGCCGGCATGAAAATCCCGATCTGCCTATTTGCCGTTTTACCCGTGTTTTTTCTGAATGTGGAAACTGCAATTGCCCAGTATCCCCCACCTGCAGATCATCCCGGGACGACTGCCGTTTACAAGGACAGTTCGGTTTTTTACGCTTGGGCGACAGCCTGCAACGTTACCAGGGGATATGTGAACATCTCCGATACAAATTATTATTATAACAATTCGAACAGAGCTTCTTACGGCAACGTTTTCATGGCTACAGGGGCTCCCGACGGACTTGTTATAAGCCTCGGCGACGGGGGAGCTGCCACTCTCACTTTTGATACTGTAATCCAGGACCAGCCTGGCTGGGATTTTGCCGTTTTCGAAAACGCTTTCAACGACAGTTTCCTCGAACTTGCTTTTGTGGAAGTCAGCTCCGATGGAGTAAATTTTGTTAGGTTCCCCTCCGTATCATTAACCCAAACCCTGACACAGGTAGGCACCTTTGATACCCTCGATGCAACCAAACTTAATAATCTCGCCGGAAAATACAGGCTGTATTACGGAGTACCATTTGATCTTTACGAACTCAAAGATAGTTCCAGAGTTAATATACATAATATCACACATATCCGGATTATCGATGTAGTGGGGTGCATCCAGGATGAATATGCACGTTTCGATTCGCAGGGCCACAAGATCAATGATCCTTTTCCCACTCCCTTTGATACTGGTGGATTTGACCTCGATGCCGTCGGACTGATCCATGAAAATCCCTCCGGAATAAAGGAAACGGAAAATAAACCTGTGGTAAGTATTATCCCTGATCCATGCCATACGAAAGCCGGTTTCTTTTCAAACCTGCCTGATATATTACACGCGGAGATCTCCGACATGACAGGTCATATTTTATTGCGCTCTGATTTTACTTCCAGCATGTCGGTTAATGTTACAAACTTCCCTGATGGAATTTATTTTGTTACCTTTACTTCTAATGACAGCTCATTTCGGTCAACAAAAAAGCTCCTGAAATATTAACAACAACCTAAAATACGTCCTGTTTTTCGGAATTCAGCTGCTTTTTCTCTTTCTGTTTGCCGGTCTTCTGCATTCCCAATCTCTCAAAGATACTCTCCGGCTTAGAGAAATGGAGGTCAAAGCAAATCTGTTGCCCGATAATTCCGGCTTTAAGAAAGTAAAATACGATTCATTGATCCTCCTTCCTTATAAGGATGCGGACCTGTCGACCGTTTTATCACAAATATCCACAGTTTTCGTTAAATCATACAGCCCTGGGAGCCTTGCCACTCCCTCATTCCGGGGTACTCCTTCCAACCATACACAGGTGGAATGGAATGGAATTAACCTGAGTTCGCCAATGCTGGGCCAGATCGATCTCACACTTATCCCGGTTTCTCAATTTGAGGAGATTGAAGTCCTCTACGGAGCCAGCTCGCTGACAAGGACCACAGGGGCATTCGGTGGTGTGATCAACCTCGTCACAAAGCCTGACTGGAACAACCGGATTTTCACCTCCCTTTCCCAAACTATTGCAAGTTTTGATAATTATACTACGAACCTCAATGTTGTTGCAGGAACAGGATCATTCCAGTCCAGCACAAAAGTGAATTTTAATTCCGCTGTAAATGATTTCCCATATTATAATGATTATACTGGTGAGCATGTGACCCAGCATGATGCTTCCGGAGTCCAGTATGGATTTTCCGAGGAAGCATTTGCCAAGATCAGGGACAAACATCTTTTAACAGGAAGAGTATGGTACAGCTATGATGACAGGGACATACCCCCAACCGTTTCATTGACTCCGACAAATTATGTCCAAAAGCAACTGGATAAAACATTACGGTCTATTCTTGATTATAAATATGTAGAAAAAGACTGGAATATTTTTTTCCGGACCGCCCTCATCAATCAGTTTATGAATTACAGGAACGACAGCATGAAGCTCGATGAGGATCATTATTCATCATCATGGATCAATTCATTGCGGTTCACTTACACCAGGATCAAAAACCTGACCATCAAACCGGGTCTCGATTATACCTATGATCACGCTAAGTCGGATGCCTACACCGGGATTAAAACACGAAATACAATAGGCGCCTATGCCGAAGTCTCCTACATATTCTCAGGGCATTTTAAATCACAGTTGATTTTACGGGAAGATTATCTGGAAAGCAAGTTCATGCCGTTCGTCCCGGCGCTTGGACTGGAATACAAGCCCTTCATTAAAATAAATTTATTTCTTACCGCCAATGCCAACAGAAATTACGGATATCCCACACTGGATGACCTTTACTGGAATGTATGGGGGAATCCTGACCTTAAACCTGAATATGATAAGGCCTTCGAAACGGGAATCAATTATAATTATCCCTCAAAAAATGGGAACTTCTTCATTGAATCTTCCGTCACCGGGTATTATTCCTGGATGACTGACATGATCGAATGGAGCCCGATTCCGGGTAACAGCAGTATCTGGAAACCTCAGAATATACAGGAAGTCCTTGCACGCGGAATGGAATTAAGCCTGAACCTGAAGTTAAAGATCAGCAAACTTACTATTACCTCATCCAATAGTTATAGTTACTGCCGATCGACTTACCAGCAAGCCACATCAGCAATGGACCAGTCGGTAGGCAAGCAACTTATGTATGTCCCCGAAAATATGTTCAACGGGACCCTCAGCATGAATTTTTTCAATTTTAACGTAGGATACAATTTTTCCTTTGTTGATAAACGATACACAAGCTCAGACAATCAATACTTTATGCCAGGCTATTCGTTGTCAAATATTATTTTAGGGAAAGCTTTTATTATGAAACATTTTGTTTTATCTTTACAGGTTAAAATAAATAACGTATTCAACGTCGATTATCAATCGGTAGAGAACTGGCCCATGCCCGGACGGAATTATGCCTTGAATATCAGATTTGAATGCAAAAAGTAACAGGCTATTAGAAAACATATTATATATCCCGGATCGTTACTCAACCAATGGTTGGCTTTCTGTTGCATGATTGCATTAATCCTGGCTTCCTGTTCCAAAACACCAATCAGGGAAGTTGGTCCTCCGCCTGTCAATCCTCCTGCTTACGACTCTGTCCATTATACCAATGGAGTATTCATCATCAATGAAGGAAATTACTCCCGGATAAATGCCAGTATCACTTTTATCGATGGCAAAACGGATTCCGTGAGGCAGGATATCTTCAAAACAGCCAATAACAGGGAACTTGGAGATGTCGCACAATCTATGAAAATTCTTGGAAATAAGGGGTTTATTGTAGTAAATAATTCCAACCGGATTGAAGTTGTATCCATTTCGGATTTCAAGACCATTGCTACTATTTCCGGTTTTTCCTCTCCCCGCTACCTTGAATTTGTTGATTCGACCAAGGCATATGTCACGAATATGATGAAAAACATTTCAGTCATCGACCTGAAAACCATGACTGTAACTAAAAATATCAGCACACCTTACTGGACCGAAAGTTTGTTGCATTACAAACAATATATGTTCGTCACCTGCATCGGCAGTTTTACGGAAACATCGTCATCAAACCGGAAAGCGCAGGTCTATGTAATTGATACACACAGCGACAGTATTATTGACAGCATTCCTACGGGAAAAGAGCCGATTGGGATCACGGTTGACCGTAAAGACAAGGTATGGGTGCTCTGTACAGGCGGTTATGATTTTTTTGAAGCCCCAACACTGAAAAGGATAGATCCCGATTTACGGGTAGTGGAAAAATCCCTCACATTCCCATCCCAGCAGAAAGTTCCGAGCAGGTTGTGCATCAATCCTACCGGTGATACGTTGTATTATATTTATGATGGAGTGTTCCAAATGCCTGCAAGCGCCACAACATTGCCCGGATCGGCGTTGATCCCCTCAAACGGGCATCTGTTTTACGGACTGGCAATACATCCTCAGACAGCAAGGATATATGTAACCGACGCAGTTGATTATGTTCAGAACGGATATGCCTTTGAATGCAGCTCTGTGAACGGGCAATTTATTCACACTTACGTTGCCGGCAGGATTCCAGGATCTTTTTGTTTCACCTCATCCACCAAGAAGTAAACCACTGGCGCCGGTTATTTCTTTTAGAATCACCCGAAATTCACTGATTATCATTGCAGTAGCTCCCCATATAATATTCTTGTCAATATAGAAGCAAGGAAAGTTTGCCGACACCCCCATAAATAATTTAATTCTTTTTACAGTAATAAAGGAATCATCAAGGAAAGAGTTCAGTTTCACTTCGATGATCTCATCTACTTCCCTGGGATCACCTTTAAAATCAGGGCGCTCAACTGTACAGGCAACTGCGGGAGTTACAATAAAATTGCTGGGCGGAATATAAAGCGGGGTAAGGCTGCCGATCAATCTGATACTGGCAGGATCGATTCCCGTTTCTTCCTTCGCTTCCCTTATGGCAGTCTCCGTTATATTTCCATCGGATGTTTCGAATTTTCCACCCGGAAGCCCTATCTGACGTGCATGGACGCCGGAATAATCAGGACGGCGGATCAGGACAAAGAATATTTCATCTCCCGAAGGGTAAAGAAGGATTAATACACCGCTGGAAACTGCTTTTGACGGATCCACTGATTTAAAAGGGAATTTTAAGCGTCTGCGGCCTGCCATTTTTAATTGCGCATCAAGTCCCGGCAATGGCTTTTTCAGTCTTTCTTCAAGATCATCAGCAAGTTGGGCCAGAGTTATCATCATTAATCGAATTTTATTGAAAATCAAGAAATTGGCCTGAATCCTGGGCGAATTTAGTAAGAATGTAAAAGTAGTTGATTGATCATTGATTTTTTATTATAATTGCAGTTGTTTTTAATGCCTTTATGACCAAGGAAAAGATTAATCCGGTAAATCTCTCAGATGAAGGTCTTGAACAGCTCCGTGAACTGGTTCTGTTCAATGATGATGTGAACACATTTGAATTTGTTATCGAATCACTTATTGAAGTATGCAAACATCAGCCTGAACAGGCAGAGCAATGTGCCCTCGTGGCTCATTTTAAGGGCAGGTGCGGAGTAAGGCAGGGAGACATTCAAAGCCTGAGACCATTGAATACTGAGATGTCAAAGAGGGGGCTGACGGTTACTATTGAGTAATCAACAACTTTTCAACAATTAGCTGACACTGTCTTTTACCTGATATATAACTCGTTTTCAGCCAAAAAGTTAGCCCCGGGAAGTTATCAACTTTCTGTTAATAACTTCAGACAGAAGAAATAACAGGGTAAGCCGAGGTTCTCTTTCCTGTCCAACAGAATTGGGAATTACCATAAGAGATTAAAGCAGGTAAGGAAGGACTGCCTTGCGTTCAGACGGATAATCAGGGAATTTCATCTGGTACCACCGGTGATGATGCAGTGCCCTGGGAAGCAGGTTGACGATCGTCCATACTGCAAAAGCAAGCCCTGGCGAGCTCCAGGTCATCAGCGCGAAGCCGGACCATTCAATGATCTCCCCGAAATGATTCGGACAGGAGACAAGCCTGAAAAGACCTGAATTCGGTATGCCGTAAGCCGTTTCGCCTGGCTTACGGAGGTGAATGAGGATATTATCTGAGCTCATGTTGATGTACATTCCGCTTAAAAACACGATGATCCCGGCAATAAACCTTGGATCTGTAAGCCATTCCACGGAATAATGGTCTGCCAGGCTTCCCAGGTAATACCCGTTAATAAAACCATTGATAAGATTAAAAAAAATAGCCATGAACACAATGGCAAGCGGCATCTTTTTGCCTTTTGTCCTCAGCCTGAAGGGGAAAACCAGGGTGCGGTTGATATAGTGGATCATGTAAAGGGTGAAAAACAACCAGGTCACTATGTTATGTTTCAGGGAGCCGAACAGGAAAAAGCCGGCAAATACAAGCAGGGCAGGGGATTCCATTATAATCCATCCCCAGCGGTTGCTGATCGTTGCACCCCATTTCGAGGTTGTATGCCGCCCGTAGGGCGCAACCGTTTTTATAATGAATGGGAAACTGACCAATGCAATGGCTATCCATATATAGACAAAAACATAGAATGCTGAAGGAGAGATCATAGGTTTATTTGCTTAAATTTTTGTTTTCATAAAACCAGGCGATAAGGTCGCGGATCGTTTCCGATAGCGGGCGAGGATCAAGACCAAGTTCCCTTTTAGCTTTTCCGTTGTCAATCAAACGGTTGCCTTTGGCAACTATCTCCAGCGACTCCTTTGTATACAAAGGCTCAGTATGTGTCAGCCTGCTGAAGGCGGTTATGAAGGGTAGTCCGAGTTTTGCCGACCAGAATGGCAGCTCTGTTTGCACCGTCTTTTCCCCGCTGTATGTATTGACTAATCCTGATAATTCTTTTAAGCTATGCCATTTACCTCCCAAAAGATATTTTTCACCGGTCCGGGCTTTTTCAATGGCCCTGATGGCGGTTTCCACTATATCCCTTACATCGACCCAGTTATAACCTCCGGGAACAAGTGCGGGTATTTTATGATGTATCAGTTGAAGCACAGCCTTTCCTGTTAGCGATGGCTGCGGATCGGCAGGTCCTATGATAGCCGTCGGACTTAAAACAACAGCATCAAGGCCATTCCGGGCAGCTTCTATAACCACCCTTTCACCATCGGCCTTACTGCGGTCGTAGGCAAAAGCTTCCTTGTTAACCAGAGGCCTGCTCTCATCCAGCACTTTCTCCTGAGGATCCTGGCAAAATGCATGGATCGAACTGAAATGGATGAACCTTCTGACCTTGCGGTCAATGGCAACAGAGATCATATTCCTTGTCCCTTCGGCATTGTTCCGGTATACCGAACCGGATGGATCCCCCGTAATGGAAATCTGTGCAGCAAGGTGAAAAACCACCTCAGTTTCATCCATAAGTTCAGTGAGGCTTTTTTTATCCAATAGATCCCCCCGGATAATCCTGAGGTCAAGGTTTTGAATTGGTTCTGTATGCTGGTGGGCGAGGGCATTTACCTGGAATCCCTTATCCAGCAATGATTTGCATAAATTATAGCCGACATGTCCGTTGGCTCCCGTAACAGCGATTTTCATCAGGTTTCATTTTGATTGCGTGCAAAAATAACAATTAAATTATGCGGCTGCTAAATCTTGTTTATTTTAAACTAATTTTACATAAAAATCATATACAATGAAGATATTTAAAAAGATTGTAATCTGGATCCTGGCTGTCATCCTGGTGCTGGTCCTGATAGCCTATCTGCTGCCACGGCATTATAAAGTGGTCAGGTCTGTTTATATTAAAAGCAAACCCGAACTGATCTATGATCTGACATCAAACTTCGTAAAATGGAAATTATGGGAACCATGGACAAAAGCCATCGATTCATCTGCTGTTTATGAGCTGATAGGAAAGGAAGGACAGGTCGGCACGATCTGGAAATGGAACGGAAAAATACTTGGCAGCGGGCAGATGACGTCGACAGGGTATATTCCGGGACAGCTTTTTGCCTATGATCTTGAGTTCAATAAAGGGAAGTACAGGTCGAAAGGGCGGATCACAATTGAACAGGCCGCCGACTCAAGCAAGGTTTCTTGGATTGACGAAGGAGACCTTGGATTCAACCCGGTTGCAAGATATTTCGGGCTTGGGATGGACAGGATGCTGGGGCCTGATTTTCAGAAAGGGATGAGCAAGCTGAAAACCGTTTGCGAAGCCAGGGATTTATGGCCGCGAATAGAGGAAAAAACCATGCCCGCAATGGTTACGCTTCTGATCAGGGATTCTGCCGGTCCGAAAACCTATGAGAAAGTTATCGGAAAAGGCTATGGAGAATTGTCTGCCTACGTAAAAAACAATAATCTCAAGTGCCTGGGACACCCGTTTGCCATTTATTTAAAATATGACACCATCACAATGAACGCAGTGATGGATTTAGGGTTCATCGTGGAAAAAGCCGAAAAAGGCAAAGGCCGTATCCGGGTTAAAAACATTCCTGCCCGGAACGTAGTCATGGCTTATTATTTCGGTCCTTACGATAAGACAGGTGGCACTTATAGAATTTTAAGCCAGTATATCAGGGAAGCTGAAAAAGAAATCACGGGAGGCCCTTGGGAAATCTATGCAAATGATCCAATGACCGTGAAAGACCCGGCAAAGTTTGAAACGGATATCATGTTCCCGGTTAAATAAGAAAATACAACTGTGAATGTATTGAAGAAATATCCTTTCGAATTTCTGTTTTTCCTGGCTTTGATCTTTTTCGTCCTGATAAAATTAAATGATCTCTTGCTGCCTTTCCAATGGGACGAACTGGGTGTATATGGACCCGGGGCTTTCAGCATGATTGATACAGGGCATATCGGCCTTTTGCCATCCTGCCTTACGCCCACTTTATCCCGGGGCCATCCCTTGCTTTTCACCTTCTGTAATGCTGTTGTATTCAGCATTGCAGGCGAAAGCCATATTGTCGGACATTCCTTTTCCTTAATTATCTCGATCCTTACCCTGGTTGTCTTTTTTCTGTTCGCACAGGAAACGTTTGACGGAAAGACTGCCTTTTTCTCATCTGTCCTGCTGATGGTCCATCCAAACTTCTTTGTAAGTTCAGTCATGATCCAGCCCGAGATGATGCTTACTCTTTTCTCGGTTTTGTCGGTATGGGGAATTGTGAGTAAACGTTGGTGGTTATACTCGATTGCAGCTTCACTGGCGATGATGACCAAGGAATCAGCCATCGTGATCCTGCTTCTTGCCCTCCTGATCATCCTTTCTGATGCGATCAAACATCGTGATTATTTTTCCTCGACAAGGCTCAGGGTGTTTCTGCTCGGAATTATCCCACTACTGGTTTTCGGATTGTTTATGGTCATTCAAAAGATCCAGAACGGATGGTTTCTTTTCCCCGAACATATCGGATACCTCCACTTTAACTGGGGAACCAATTATCCGATCGGAACCCGGATCTTTAACGAGATGTTCTTTAACTTTGGGAAATGGATCACCGGCGGTCCCATGCTTTCAGGATTGCTTCTCTGCCTTTTCAGGAAACCGTTGAACATTCAGCTGAATGCCAGAACTCTATGGATCTATGCAGGTTTGGTCTTTTTCATTTTCCTGTTTGCCGACGTCAATGTATATTTAACCAGGTATATCCTTTATGCAGCGCCGTTTGTTGTTCTCGGCGGTGTACACACTTTCTTCACAGTTATTGACAGGATTGTTCCAAGCTTCAAATTATCAGGCATGATTCTGCTTGGATGTATTTCGGTATACGCTGTCAGCGCTGGTTATCCAAAGATGATGGAGTTTCCGTTCGGAGAAACATCCTACAAGTTGTCCCTCAAAGTAGTACAGGATGCCGTATCCTGGGCCGAACAACAACCATGGAAGAACGACACGATAGAAACGAATTTCCCACTTACCGGGGCCTTCGAGGATAAGCGTAACGGTTATCTGATTGGTGAGACGATTCCTTTTTATACGGATTTTGAGAAGAAGCCCAGGTATGGGTTGTTTTACTTTGCCTGGGAAAAAGAGAATATCCCGAACCCCAGGAATTATAAATATACTATTCTGAAAATATGGACAGAGCAATATGCACATGTAGCCTGGGTGGAATACCAGAAAGATTCAACGGGTTCAACCTCTAAGGCAGTGCACTGAAACCCCAAATATTTTACAGGCGGGAGCATGAAAGCCTATATTTATGAAGCCTATGCTTTTCGTTATTAAATCTGGCTCAGGAATTTTAATGATTATTTTGAAGATTTAATAGTCTTATAATAATTATTATGTTAAGTATTAAATCACAGAAGATCATTATATTATATTCATTTTGTAGCCTCATAATAATTATTATTCCCCCTATCCAGGCAAAATAACCTGGTTTGATTCACACAAAAAAGGCTGCCAATTGTAAAATGGCAGCCTTTTTTGAAATTTTATTTGGGGACTACTTCTTCGGCAAGCTGTTAATTTTTTCGTTTAAGGCCTTTAGCTTCTCAGTTTTCTGCTGCCTGATGTAGATTTGTTTCAGTGAATTTAACGCCGAAAGATCTGTAGGTTGGATTTCTATTGCTTTTTCAAGATATGGTATTGCTGCTTCAAGATATTTATCGGCCTCGGTCTTCAGGCTTTTAAACTCGGCATCCGCATCCAGTGGCAGGTTCTTGGCTTTATCGTCATAGACAACTGCTTTGTTTACATACAGTGCTCCCAGGTTGAAATTGGGGTCAAAAAAATCAGGTTTAAGTTTGATGGATTTCTTATATGATTCAACAGCAAGATCAAACATTTTATCCCGGATAGCTGGGCTTTTGGTTGTATCGTCCACTATCTTGTTATAAATTGTACCAAGTGCATAAAATATACTTGGATTCAGGGAGTCTTTTTGGGCAGCAGTTTTAAGATTCAATAGAGCTTTTTCAGTATTGCCAAAAGTCAGGTAAATATTAGTTTCTGCAAGGAATAACTGCATATTTCCGGGATATTGAATTTGGCCCTGGCGCACTACAGCCAAAGCTGCACCGGAATCTTTTTCAACACGATAAATATCAGATAAAGAAGCATATATGGTGACTGATTTCGCCTTATACTTCAAGAGATCGATATAGTATTTTTTTGCTTTTTCCCTGTCATTTGCAAGACTGGCACAAGCTGCGGCATAGAACAATGATACGGTATCGGAAATATTTATCGAATTTAATGCAGCGGCACTTTTATCGAAAGAAAGCATTGCGTCTGTAAACTGTTTTTTCTGGTAATAATCCACAGCCTGGTTGAAATATTTATTCCTCTGCCAGTTCACTTTCTGGAAAATATCTTCAGTAAATTCCTTCTTCGTGTCAAATTCTGTTGCTTTCTTATAGGACTCCAATGCTTTCGTCAATGGGTCCGGGTCGAGGGATTTATACTTATCATCCGTTGATGCGCCGATTTCCGAATATATGTTACCGCGGATGAACCAGGCTTTGGGATCCTGGGCAGTGCTCGGGTCCTGAATACAAATGTTAATGCTTTCCAACGCCTTATCTAACTTCCCATCTTTCAGATAATTGGATGCCGTCTGTCGAACGGATTTCTGGCCAAAGGCAAGTGAAATGGCAATAACCATCAGGGTTATGAATGATATTCTTTTCATCTTGTTAAATGTTTAGCAGTTAATTTAAAGCGGCAAATTTATAAAAAGCAAGATAATTAACAGTCAACAAGCCATAATTAATTTTCGTTATTTTCCGATAAATCATTTATTTCACCATTCTGATTTTCCTCTTTATCTTCCGTCTCCGGGGTAATGGTGTCATCCGGTTCGGCTCCAGCTTCCACATCAACCTTTGCGACAGCTGCAATTGCATCCCCTTCTGTTATTTTTATCAGGCGGACGCCCTGGGTGGCGCGTCCGACGATCCTGAGATCGGCAATTGCCATCCTGATTATAATTCCGGATTTGTTGATAATCATCAGGTCATCCCCATCATTGACATCCCTTATTGCTATCAATTTTCCCGTCTTTTCTGTAATATTGATTGTTTTTACACCTTTTCCGCCACGGTTGGTGACCCGGTAGTCTTCAAGGTCAGAACGCTTGCCATAACCGTTTTCCGAAACTACAAGTATTTCCCTTTTCTGATCTTTCGGAATGCAAACCATACCTACCACTTCATCATCCGCGCCTGCCAGCCTGATGCCTCGCACACCCGAAGCATTTCGCCCCATTGGCCTGACTTTTATTTCATTAAAACGTATTGCTCTTCCCGAGCGAAGTGCCATGATCACTTCATCCTCGCCCTGGGTCAGTTTAGCTTCAAGCAGTTGGTCGCCTTCATTGATGCTGACTGCGATTATGCCATTCTGGCGGGGCCTGGAGTAGGCTTCCAGTGAGGTTTTCTTGATTGTTCCCCTCTTTGTGCAAAGTATTATATAATTTGACGTACAATAGTCCTCGTCTTTCAGGTCCTTCACATTGATAAAGGCCCTGACCTTATCATCCGGTTCAATATTAATGAGGTTTTGTATTGCCCTCCCCTTTGATGTCTTCCCTCCTTCCGGAATTTCAAACACCCTCAACCAGAAGCATTTGCCTTTTTCAGTGAAAAACAAGAGGTAGTTATGATTTGTTGCAACGAACAAATGTTCCAGGAAATCCTCATCCCTGATGTCCGATCCTTTGACTCCCCTGCCTCCCCTGTTCTGCCGTTTGTACTCTGTGAGTGGTGTACGTTTGATATATCCCATATGGGAAATAGTGATGACGACGTTCTCATCAGCGATCATATCCTCCATCCTGAAATCCGAAGCGGCGTAAATGATCTGCGTCCTGGATTCATCACCGTATTTTTCCTTGATGTCCCGCATCTCTTCCTTGATGATATCCATCCGAAGGGATTCGTTTGCCAGGATGTTTTTCAGGTGTTCTATAAGCTTGAGGAGTTCATCAAATTCGTTTTTGATCTTCTCCCGTTCCAGGCCTGTAAGGCGCTGAAGCCTCATATCCAGGATCGCCCTGGCTTGGATATCGGTCAGCCCGAAACTGGACATCAGCCCGTTTCTTGCATCGTCGGGGGTCATGGATCCCCTGATGAGACTTATGACAGCATCCAGGTTATCGAGGGCAATAAGAAGTCCTTCTAGGATGTGAGCTCTCTTTTCGGCTTCAGAAAGTTCAAACTTGGTCCTGCGGATAACAACTTCGTGCCTGTGGTCCACATAGTGAACAATCAGATCCTTAAGGTTGAGGGTTACCGGTCTGCCTTTGACCAGGGCTATGTTATTGATATTAAAGGCTGTCTGCAATGCTGTTTGCTGGTATAATTTATTCAGGACAACATTGGTAATTGCTTCTTTTTTCAGTTCATAAACTATTCGTACACCGGATCTGTCCGATTCATCCCTGATATCCGAAATGCCTTCGATCTTTTTATCGTTGACCAGTTCAGCAGTCTTCTTTATCATTTCGGCCTTGTTCACCTGGTACGGGACCGAGGTGACTACGATCTTTTCTCTTCCGTTGTCTTCCTGTTCGATCTTTGACTCCCCTCTGAGGACCACCCTTCCCCTGCCCGTATGGTATGCTTCCTTAACGCCTTCATAACCATAAATAACACCGCCTGTCGGAAAGTCAGGTGCCTTGATGAATTTCATCAGCTCATCGATAGTGATCTCACGATTGTCAATATAGGCAATGATCCCATCAATAACCTCACTGATATTATGTGGTGCCATATTTGTAGCCATCCCTACTGCAATACCGGAGGCGCCATTGATCAGCAAATTCGGAATCCTGGAGGGTAAAACTGTTGGCTCTTTAAGCGAATCATCAAAATTAAGCTGGAAATCAACAGTTTCCTTTTCAATATCGTCTATCATTTCCTCAGCGATCTTCCGCATCCTTGCCTCCGTATATCGCATGGCTGCAGGATTGTCACCATCCATTGAACCGAAATTACCCTGCCCGTCGACAAGCGGATAACGCAAACTCCATTCCTGTGCCATACGCACCATGGCATCATAAACCGAAGTATCTCCATGAGGATGATACTTTCCTAGGACTTCTCCTACGATACGGGCCGATTTCTTATAAGGGCGGTTTGACATCACCCCGAGCTCATACATCCCGAACAACACCCTGCGGTGCACTGGCTTTAAACCGTCCCTTACATCAGGTAATGCCCTGGCCACAATTACCGACATAGAATAGTCGATATATGCGGTCTTCATCTGGTTCTCAATATTTACCGGAACAATTTTTTCTCCGGACCCCATTTCTTCCATTTTTATCCTGTTGATTTTCTGCTAAATACAGATTTTTCTTATTGTTTACGAAGGTAGGTAAAATCCTGCAGACAACCATGCTTTTGAGACCATAAATTTTGCCTTATTATGAACACGGAAATGTTAATAATTAAAGGTCTTTCACACGATTCTTCGAAAATACAATTGTACTTTTGGCATGTTGTCATTTTTTCAGTTTAAAAAACTGGCTTGATTATTGTAAGTGAAGGTTAAGATGGCAAATTTTGCCGGATATGGATTTCAAATATTTTATACCCGGTAACGTTATTAAAGAGAAAGGATAAGAATAAATGGAAGCTAAGTTTTCGCAAAGAGTAAAAGATGTTCTTATATATAGCCGTGAAGAAGCCCAGCGTCTTGGTAACGATTACATTGGCCTTGAGCATCTGGTCCTTGGTATCATCCGGGAAGGGGAAGGTCTGGCAATTAAAATATTAAGGAACCTTGGCGCTGATCTCAGGGAAATCAGGCAAAAGATAGAAATGTCCGTGGCAAGCCACAGGGAGCGTCCGGCGGGAGCGGAAAATATCCCTCTAATCAAGCAGGCTGAGAGAGCCCTGAAAATAACTTATCTCGAAGCAAAAGTCTTCAACAGCGAATTGATCGGGACAGAACACCTCCTGCTGGCCATTTTGAAAGATGAGAATAACCTGGTCACAAAAACCTTTGGCACTTACGCTATCACGTATGAGAGTTTCAAGGAGGAGTTGAAAGCCATTGTCAGTACCGGAAAGGATGAAAAACCTGATCCACTGCAAAATATCCTTCCCAAGGATGAAGAGGATGAAGAGCAGGAGGACAGCAGCAAGCCATTTATTTCAGCCCCGAAACGAAGCGGCGATGCCAAATCCAAAACGCCGGTCCTTGATAACTTCGGAAGAGATATAACAAGGGCAGCCGAGGAAGGAAGGCTTGACCCTATCGTCGGAAGGGAAAAAGAGCTGCAACGCATTGCACAGATCCTAAGCAGGAGGAAGAAGAACAATCCGATTCTTATCGGGGAACCCGGTGTCGGAAAATCGGCTATCGCCGAGGGCCTTGCACTCAGGATTGTTCAACGCCGGGCATCCAGGGCCCTTTTCAACAAACGGATTGTCTCACTCGACCTGGCCTCTCTTGTTGCTGGAACCAAGTACCGCGGACAGTTTGAAGAGAGGATGAAAGCGGTGCTGAATGAACTGGAGAAAAACCCGAATATTATCCTCTTCATCGACGAGATCCATACTATTGTCGGTGCAGGCAATGCATCAGGTTCCCTCGATGCATCAAATATGTTCAAACCGGCACTAGCCAGGGGCGAACTGCAATGCATAGGGGCAACCACGTTGGATGAATACCGTCAGTACATTGAGAAGGACGGCGCCCTTGAAAGACGTTTTGAAAAAGTTCTTGTCGACCCCACCGATCCGGATGAAACGATTGAAATCCTTCAGAATATCAAGGAGAAATATGAAGACCATCACCTGGTTAAATATACCGATGAGGCCTTAAAGGCCTGTGTCTCACTTACGAACAGGTATCTCAGCGACCGTTATCTGCCTGACAAGGCTATTGACGCCCTGGATGAAGCCGGTGCACGTGTCCATATCACGCATATCAACGTTCCGCAGGAAATTATCACTATTGAGGCTCAGATCGAAGAGACCCGGAAAAAGAAGATGCAGGCTATAAACAGCCAGAAATTCGAACAGGCAGCCGACCTGCGTGATACTGAAAGAAAACTCCAGGACAACCTGGAAACAGAAAAGAAAAACTGGGAAGAACAGGCGAAGATAAACCGTGAAATTGTCAGTGAAGAAAATGTTGCGGAAGTAGTTTCCATGATGACAGGCATTCCGGTCCAGCGTATTGCCAAAAACGAAAGCGAACGGCTGATAAATATGGAATCGGAACTCTCGAATTCTGTTATAGGGCAGGAAGAAGCCATTAAAAAAGTGGTTAAGGCAATACGGAGGAACCGTGCCGGTCTCAAGGATCCGAATAAGCCCATTGGAACCTTCATCTTCCTCGGCCCTACAGGTGTAGGGAAAACACATCTTGCCAAGGTCCTTGCTAAGTACCTTTTCGATACTGAAGATGCCCTCGTCAGGATTGATATGAGTGAATACATGGAGAAATTTGCAGTCTCAAGGCTCATCGGGGCTCCCCCGGGGTATGTTGGCTATGAGGAAGGCGGGCAGTTGACTGAGAAAATCCGCCGCCGCCCCTATTCCATCATTCTTCTTGACGAGATTGAAAAAGCCCATCCCGATGTATTCCATCTCCTGCTGCAGGTTCTCGACGACGGGCAACTGACCGACAGCTTTGGCAGAAAAGTTGACTTTAAGAATACAATCGTGATCATGACTTCCAATATAGGTTCCCGGCAGCTTAAGGATTTCGGCCAGGGGGTTGGGTTCATGACCCAGGCGAAAGCAGAAGCCAGCGCTGATTATGCAAGGGGTGTCATTGAGAATGCGCTGAAAAAGACGTTTGCTCCTGAATTCCTGAACCGCATTGACGATGTCATAATTTTCAATTCGCTTGACAGGGATGATATCCATAAGATAATTGACATCGAACTTGCCCTGCTTTTCAACAGGATTAAAACCATGGGCTACCAGGTTGTGATAACCCAGGCTGCCAAGGACTTTATTGCAGACAAGGGTTGGGATTCACAATTCGGGGCCAGGCCGCTGAAAAGGGCCATCCAGAAATATATTGAAGATGTACTGGCAGAAGAAGTGATCAAATCCAAACTGACATCCAACGATATAATAACCTTGGATATGGATACTGAAAATAAAGATGTCACCGTTTCTATAGCGAGGCAGGAAGCTACGCTCTCAGCTCCTGACAACACAAACTAAAGCACTCGTATTCTGAAGCCGGTAAGATCAAAGTTTATTCAGTAATTCTTCCTGTTTCATTGCCGAGATAAAGGCGTCACATTTACCGCCGGTATTCCCGAAAACAGAATTAAGTATACCGTTGATTTTTTCGTCCCCGCCGAAAAAATATTTCATCGTTATTGAAAATCCGTTGTTTTCAAAATGTATCTTGTTTCCGGATTGATCAGTTATATAAAAATTGTCGGATTGAACGTCAACGCTTTTCAGGTATTTCTGGGTTAAAGGAGCGAGTATCTCCTCTCGTTTGATGCGGTGCTGATCGGGAAAATGATACTCTCCCATCGCAAACAAATCATTAATGAAATAGAACATGGTTCTCATCTTCATGTTCTGCAGGGTCTCATTGTACCCGACCAGTTTAACACGGGAACCGCTGAACTTTGCGATATTTATACAATCCGGGTCACCTTTTTGTTTCACCAGTTTGGCATAAGTGATAAGAAACGGGATAACCCCGAAATCGATCTTTGTCTCGGTATCGAAAAAAAGGGCATTCCTGTTTTGCTTGAAAAAAACATAAAAATGCATTGAGATTTCATCCTTGATGCAGTTATTATGCGGATTACGGATATTATGCTCTTTAAAAAATTCAATGAACTCAAAGCTGTAACTGCCATAAATAAGACGGATCAAACCGAGCTTGACCAATGGGAACAGCTTTGCCCGTGAAAAGAGCAGGAAAAGCACAAGCAAAAAAAGCCCAACCAGGCAAACGACAAGGTAAATCATACTCGGGTCGAATGCAGAACTGTCTTTACCGGCTTTTGCAAGCAATATAAAATTCAGCAGGGAAAAATTTCCGTGAGGTAAGATAATTCCAGTATGAAAAGAATTTCCCATTTTTTTACCAGGCAAAAGTAGTCCAAATTCAAATTCTTTCCACCATGTACCTGATTAAAATTTATACTGGTTATCTTCAATAAGCCTGTCGGCAATTCTTCTTCTTGACTCCTTGACATTGATTCCGGGAACCCTGCAAAGTTCATTTACGGCTTCGGTCAGCTTTTCCAAATGCCCTTCTGCGGCAAAACTGTTCACAGCATCATTTCCGGCTTTCCTGATCCTGCCGGCCGAATCATACACGAGTATATCCAGGATATCCCTGTATAATCCTGACGAAACTGTCCCTTTAAGAAGCTCAAGTTTGCTGACCCTCAGCGCAACTGACTCGGTTATGTATAGCTCAATGATCATGTCGGAAATATTGTTGAGCACTTCCTGCTCACTTAACAGTATTTTGTCAAAAAAGGAGGAAGCACCCTGGATAGCAAGCAGGATTGCTTTCTTGAAATTGCGTATATACCGCATTTTTCCATCAAAATATCCTTCGCCCTCCCCGGATGTTTCAGCCGCATGTTCAGGATCGGCCATCAACTGAATGGCCTTTCCGAAAAGATCAAAATCACCTTTCATAGCCCGTTTCATTGCCGTATCAACAACCAGCAGGCGGTTGATCTCATTGGTCCCTTCAAAGATCCTGTTAATCCTTGAATCGCGGTAACCCCTTTCTACAGCCATTTCTGCTGAATATCCCATACCTCCGTGGATCTGGACGGCTTCATCGATAATAAAATCAAGGGCTTCGGAGCCGTAAACCTTGAGTATTGCTGCCTCTACAGCATAATGGCTTATGCCTTCGATGCTGGCACGTCCTTTATCCATTCCTTCAGCCTTGTTGTTTTCTATCTGGATATCGATATCCCTGCTGACCCTGTATATGGCCGATTCCAGGGCAAAAGTCCGGATGACCTGTTCTGCCAGTTTATGCCGGATGGAACCGAAAGTCGATATAAGAACACCAAATTGTTTTCTTTCGTTCGCGTATCTTACTGAATCGTTAATAGCTTTTTTGCTGGCACCCAACACATTAGCTCCCAGTTTAATCCTGCCCATATGAAGTATGCTCAGGGCAATGCGGAAGCCTTCTCCCCTTTTCCCTATCAGGTTCTCAACCGGGACTTTGACATCAGTATAAAATATCTGGGCTGTTGAGGAACCTTTTATTCCCATTTTATGCTCATCAGGGTTTACTGTTACACCGGGGAAATTACGCTCCACAATGAATGCAGACAAAACCCTGTCGCGGTCAATCTTTGCAAATACGACCTGTGTATCGGCAAAACCGGCATTCGTTATCCACATCTTCTGTCCGTTCAGAATATAATGCCTGCCGTCTTCCGAAATGACAGCATTCGTTTTTCCAGAGTTGGCATCACTTCCTGCTCCGGGCTCTGTCAGACAATAGGCACCGATTAACTCACCGGTGGCCAGCCTGGTCACATAATGCTGCCTTTGCTGTTCATTTCCATAATACATTATCGGGAGGGTTCCTATCCCCGTATGGGCCATGAAGGCCACCGAGAATGAATAGCCTGCCCCTATTGTTTCCGCTGCAAGCATCTGGGTCACGAATGATTGCCCGAATCCCCCGAGTTCTTCAGGGATCGCGATACCCATAAGGCCCAGCTCTCCTGCTTTTTTCAGGGTCTGTTTCATCAGCTCCGTATCCGGGGCATCAATCTTATCGATAACAGGGTATAATTCGGATTCAAGAAAATCACGGCAGGTCTGGGCTATCATCAACTGCTCCTCATTGAACTCTTCAGGAATAAAAATATCCGACGGGTTTATTTCGCGAACCAGAAATTCACCGCTCTTCAAAACTTGCTGTTCCATAGATAGTGGTTTGTTTTATTGGTTAAAGTTTCAATGAAAGTGCAATCAATTCAGCAATATCAAGATTTCTGATCTCTTCTCTATTCTTATATTTTAACCCGTCGGTGATCATGGTCATGCAAAAAGGGCATGCTGTGGCAATGATCCCGGCCCTGGTCTCAAGTGCATCTTCGGTTCGTTCAATGAAAACTTCCTTATCCCCTTTCTCGGCTTCCTTGAACATTTGTGCTCCTCCGGCCCCGCAGCATAATGCAAAACTACGGTTCCTTTTCATTTCCGAAAAGGAGGACGCAAGGCTTTTCAGAATATTTCTTGGTTCCTCGTAGATTTCATTCGCCCTGCCGAGATAACAGGGATCATGATAGGTTACGATTTCATCCCCGAAAATCGATCTGTCGGGCAAGAGTTTTCCTTCCCTGATCATTCCATCAAGGAACTGGATATAACTGATCACGGTGTAATGACCTCCGAGGTCAGGATATTCATTTTTGAAAATATTATAGCAATGGGGGCAAATGGTCAGGATTTTCTCAATTTCATAGGACTTGAATAATTCTATATTATGGAAAGCCTGCATCTGGTAAAGCATCTCGTTACCCGCCCTTCGCGCCGGATCACCTGTACAGCTTTCTTCTTTACCAAGGACGGCATAGCTGACTTCGAGGAAGCTGAGAATACGTGTAAAAGCCCTGGCCACCCTACGGTACCGGTCGTCAAACGCCCCGGCACATCCCACCCAGAAAAGGTATTCAGGTTTCTCTCCCCTGGCATACAACTCAGCCATTACCGGAATCTGTATCTTTTCCATCAGGTTCAGTTCAGAACGACTTTTTCACGGATTGTACGCACTTCGATATCGATTGCCCAAAGCATCCGGTCCTCAGCCGAAAACTGCCATGGCGCCCCATTGTTTTCGATATAACTGAACATGGCTTTAAGCTGGCCAGGCGCAGACCCCTCTTCCATGACAAGGTAACGGCGCATGTCAAGGATCAGGCCCGGATGGTTGATGTTTATCGGGCATTCCATGCTGCATGCATTGCATGTAGTGCAGGCCCAGAGTTCTTCTTCCGATATGTAATCACGGATAAGTGACCTTCCGTCATTGAATTCTCTTCCCTTCCGTATCATCATAGGGCCTTTTTCTTTCATCCTGGCCCTGAGATCCATCATGATCTTCCTCGGCGAAAGTCTTTTCCCCGTTATATTGGCCGGGCAAACCGAGGTACACCTCCCGCATTCGGTGCAGGCCAGGGAATCCAGGTAGTTTTTCCAGCTCACATCCTCGGCATCCCTGACACCGAAACGCTGAACAGGAGCTTCAACCTGCTTTGCTGCATCAGCTCCGGCCGGGTCAAGCATTATCCTTACTTCCCTTGTGATGCTTTCCATGGTTGTCAGTTTGCCCAAAGGCTCAAGCCGCGACAGAAACACATTTGGGACCGACATGAATACATGGAAATGCTTGGAGTAAGGCAGCATGTTTGCAAACAGGAAAATAAGCAGGATGTGCGACCACCAGAAAAATTCATATAAGCGGGAGACTGAATTCAGGGGTAATCCCGATATCAATCCGCAGAGGTTCCTGCTTACCGGGTAAATTCCTGCCACATGCTGGTTACTAAGGCTGCTTTTTATGATGTATGTTGTATTCATACCGAGCAGCGAAATCATTAACAGCAGGATCATGGTAAGCGCCAGGGCTGCGTCGATATGGGATACAGCTTTCATTTCAATTCCTTCAAACCGGCTGATATGAAGGAAAAGACGCCTTACCAGAAAGACGATTATTGAAATCGCGACGAGAAGTGCAAAAATATCTGCGCTCAGGGAAATAACCTGGTATCCAAAGCCAAATCCCCTCAATGCTTTTTCAGAACCGGACAAACCGTCGATAACCATTTCAATGCTTCCGGCCAGGATCACGCAGAAACCCCAGAAAACAAGGGCATGGAAAAAACCAGTTACCGGCCTCCTGAAAATCTTGGTTTGGATGAAAGCAACGCGTAACATGACACCAACGCGCTTCAACCAGTTTCCTAGAGGGAAAGCCGGTTTAGTCAAAAGAAAAAACCTGATAAACCGTACAGTTGTGAATATAAAAACTCCAAGGGTAACCAGAAGAGAGATTGCAAAAATAAACTGTTTTGCCATGCTTTGCCTATCTTCCTTTAACCTCCCTGAAAGCTTCAACTAACTTCGGCAAGACTTTTTGAGCATCACCGATAATTCCATATTGGGCAGCTTCAAACACAGGTGCATCCTTATCCGTGTTCACAGCCACAATGAATTTGGACCCGCTCACGCCTGCCAGGTGCTGGGTGGCTCCGGAAATGCCGACCGCGATATAAAGATTGGGTGCGATCACCTTCCCGGTCTGACCTGTATGCTCCTCATGCGACCTCCATCCTTCGTCGGAAACAGGCCTCGAACATGCAAGTGCAGCCCCGAGGATGCCGGCAAGTTCAGTCAGAGGACCCCAGTTATCGGGAGACTTCATCCCCCTGCCTCCCGAAACAACGATTTCAGCATCGGTCAGGAGTATTTTCCCTGTTTGTTTCTGTACATCTTTAATCTTTGTTTTTCCAGGCTCAATCTGAACACTGACTTGTTCAATTTTGGCCGGAACTGGTTTTTCAGCCAGTCCAAACGAATTCTGGGCCAGCGTGATGACCTTAATCAACGAATTGACCCTGAGATGGGCAAATGCATTGCCTGAAAATGTTTTCTTATAGACGATAAAAGGGTCAACCGACAGCGGAAGCCTGCTTACACCTGCAGCTAATCCCGCCTTAAGCTTAACCGCGATCCTTGGTGCAAGAGCTTTCCCGGTATTGTTGTTGGAAAGGATCACAACACCTGCCTGTTCCCTGATTGCAATATCCGATATCAGGCTTGTGAATCTCTGGTTATCAATAGATTCAAACTGATCACCGGGAATGCTGATAATCTTTTCAGCGCCGTACCTTGCCAGGCCCGAAAGCTCGGTGTCACCAACCTGCCCAATCGAGATGGCTGCAATTGTGGTTCCAAGCATCTCAGCCACTTTCGATGCATAAGAAACAAGTTCAAAAGATAGTTTTTTGAACTTACCGTCCCAGTTTTCAACGTATACTAATACTGACATTTGTTAATATGTAGGATGAGTGTTTAAAAAATCAAATGACTTTTGCTTCATTCTGGAGCAGGTCTACAAGGAGGCGGGGATTTTCCGGATCAATGAATTTGCAGGCCGCCCGCGGTGCAGGTTTTTCATACCTGAGCACCTCTGTAGGTGCAGAAATTGGTTCAGGTTCATATACCCGGATCGGTTTGGTCCTTGCCATCATGATTCCCCTCATGGCAGCAATCCTTGGCTCTTTGGCAATGCCCTTCTGAATTATCGCTACAAAGGGATAAGGGATCTCAATGACTTCTTTTCCCCCGTCAATTTCCCTGGTAAGGACTGCCTGGCCGTTTTCAATTTTCAATGATGAAACAGATGAAACAGATGGAATGTCAAGAAACTCAGCAAGCATTCCACCTACAGCCGATCCGTTATAATCGCTTGACTCGATCCCGCAAAAGATGATATCATAAGGATCGGTTTTTATTGCTCCGGCAAGCCCCGCGGCAACAAAGTAAGCATCAGCCGGATCCGCGTTGACCCGGATAGCGTCATCAGCTCCTATTGCCAGGGCTTTTCTGATCGTCGGCTCTGAACCGGCAAGCCCCACATGTGCAACACTTACTTTTTCAATACCATTCAAAGGATCGTCCCTGAGTTCAAGAGCCCTTGTCAGTGACAGTTCATCCCAGGGATTAATGACCCATTGTATTCCTGTCGGATCCAGCTTTGTAAACTCCCCGTTAAATTTCACTTTTGTCGTTGTGTCAGGAACATTGCTGATACATATCAAAATTTTCATTTTTCCTGTTTTGAGGGTGCAAATTTAAAATAAAAAGAAATACTCAAACATGAAATCATTCCTCATCTTCCAGGCATTTCTTATACTGGGTCATGGCCTTGAGGCTCATGCCCATACCCGAAAACCCGCCGTCGTGAAAAATATTCTGCATTGTTATCTTCCTTGACAGGTCGGAAAACAGTACGATGCAGAAATTTGCGCATTCCTCGGCAGTCGCATTTCCAAGAGGGGACATCCTCTCTGTAAAATCGATCAGCGCATCTATCCCTTTGACCCCGCTTCCGGCAGTGGTTCTCGTTGGGGATTGGGATATTGTATTGATCCTCACATTTTTCTCCCTTCCATAAATATATCCGAAGCTCCTGGCTATGGATTCCAGCATGGCTTTGGCATCAGCCATGTCATTGTAACGGTACAAAGTCCTCTGGGCTGCAATGTATGACAGGGCGACAATCGATCCCCATTCATTGATGGCATCCAGTTTCTTCGCTACCTGTATCATCTTATGGAACGACATGGCTGAAATATCTACGGTCTTATGATAAAAATCATAGTCCAGGTCATCATATTCCCTGCTTTTTCTGACATTCATCGACATCCCTATGGAATGAAGAAGAAAATCAATCTTACCGCCGAGGATATCCATGGATCGATTTACCACATTTCCAAGGTCCGTTATATCCGTTGCATCGGCTGCAATGATTTCCGAATTGCAATGTACTGCCAAGTCTTTAAGGCTCCCGAACCTGAGCGCGAGGGGTGTATTTGAAAGTGTGAACACGGCTCCCTCTTCTTTGGCTTTTAACGCCACATTCCATGCGATTGACTTTTCGTCAAGGGCGCCAAAAATAATCCCTCTTTTCCCTTTTAATAAATTATATGACATAATTATATAATCTTTAAAATTAATTACTTACGCTTTTTAATTAAACTTATTGTTAAATATCGGAGATGAGTGGTCCGGTCAGTCGGCAAGTAGTTCCCTGGCGGTTCTTAAAGCAGCCGGTGTTATGTTCTCATTACTCATCATCTTTGCAATTTCTTCCACCCTTTCGGTCGCTTTCAACTTCCTGATAAGGGTCATAGCCATTTGATCATCTTCTGATTTAAAAACATTATAATGCTGCTCGCCCTTGCCTGCAATCTGTGGCAGGTGTGTTATCACGATAACCTGCATCTTTTCCGACATCTGCCTGAGGATATTTCCGACTTTCCCGGCAATATCCCCCGACACTCCATTGTCAATTTCGTCGAAAATGACAGTAGGTAAAAGATTTTTCTCACTTACCATTGATTTGACAGTCAGCATCAATCTCGATAATTCCCCTCCAGAAGCTACCTTTGAAAGCTCGCTCAATCCTATGCCCTTGTTCGCGCTGAACATGAATTTCACTTCATTGTAGCCGTCATTGGAGAGTTTCTCATTGTGTGTGAGTTCTACGACGAACCGTGAGGCCTGCATGCCCAGTTGGGCAAGTTTTTGTTTCACTTCATTTTCAAACTCCTGTTTGATTCTAAAACGTTTTTCAGAGATCATCTCCGCACGAGTTGACAGGTCATCTGCCAGGTTTTCAAGCTCCTGCCCGGCTTCTTTAATAGAAGTTTCAAGGCTGTTATCTGCCCGGATTTTTTCTTCCAGGTCATGAATGATGGCAATCAGGCCGTTTACCGAGTTTACCCTGTGTTTCTGCTGTAAACGGTATATCAGGTCGAGCCGCTGGGTAAGTTGCTGGATTTCATCCGGATTAAAATGTACTTCATCCTCAAGCTTTTCAATCTCCTTCAGTATATCCTTGAGATCGATCTGGTTATTTTTCAGCCGTTCGGAAGCATCCAGCAAGCCCGGGTGATACTTGGAGCCTGCAGTGAGGTTTGATATTACTTCATTCAGCAGCGAGAGCATGTTGATCTCTGCCCTCCCGATATGTTCAGCCGCCCTGAAAAGGCAGGCCTTGATCTCTTCGGTATGTGCCAGTATTTCAAGGCGCTGCTCTGCATCCTCCTGCTCGTTTTCTTTCAGATTGGCTTTTTCCAGTTCATCAAGCAGAAACCGGGTGTAATCCAGTTCCCCTCTTGATCTTGCCTCGCGGTTCTTAAGCTCTTCAAGCTCTCTTTTAAGCAAAGTGTATCGCCTGAAATCATGACGGTAAAGTTTGACCTCGTCCGATTGAAACGCATAATTGTCAAGGACGGCCATCTGGAAATCAGCCTCGTTAAGAGTAGTGACCGACTGCTGTGAATGGATATTCACCAGTTTTTCGCCCAACTCTTTGATTATGTTCAGATTTACAGGTGTGTCATTGATAAATGCCCTGGATTTGCCATTCTGGTTTATCTCTCTCCTTAAAATTGTCAGATCTTCATAATCAATATCATGAAGAGCAAAAAAGTCCTCCAGGTCATAGCCTTTAAGCTGAAATATGCCTTCCACAATGCATTTTTTGGATTTATCAAGCAGGGAAGCAGCATCCGCTCTTTGTCCGAGTATTATATTCAAAGCTCCCAGGAGGATGGACTTGCCTGAACCCGTTTCACCCGTGATCACGGAGAAACCCCGGGAAAATTCAATTTCCAGTTTACGGATAAGAATGTAGTTATCGATTGATAACTTTTTAAGCATCGAGACTAAAGGCTTGGTTTACATTATTTGGTATCAAGTATAGTCAGGTATTTGGAAGAATTGGCAGGATCTATTTCCTTGAAGATATTGGTGACTATTACTTTTTCATTGGATGGTACTCTCTGGTCGGAATAAATATTAATGATCTCGTCACGTTTGGCATCAACAATGAGTGTTAGGGCAAAAAGGTCAGGTTTGGCATCATAAAGTGTCTTTATCCCATCGAGGCTTTGTGTAATGCTTTCCCTGCCGATATCCACCTTTTCATACATCTGGTCAAGACCCAGCCTGTGGAATTTATAGTAAAAGTCCCGTATTGCAGAATTGCTGGGATTAAGCAAATTCTCTATTATCCAGTACCGGTTACGGGTACTTTCATATGCTTTCCATCCCGGCTCGCTGGCGTTTTGAGCAGCGCTGACGACATTTTGTGCTTTTTCAAGAAATTGCTGTCCTCCATCTTCCGAGAAAGAATCGAAATAAAGACCCAGATATATGTATGTGTAATAGGCAAGAATAGAAGTCAGGTTCGATGTAAACGACCCATCGGAATAATCCAAAGGCTGGAATTCCGCATACGTGAACTGAACGCCTTTATCCACATAATTAAAAAGAACACTGTTATACGCGGTATTAAGAATAGGTCTTCTCAGCACAAGGTTAAAATTGGCTGTGAATTGGTCCTGGCTTAATCGTTCATTAATCGTAATCAGTATCGTACATTCGATGCGTTCTTCAATTTTAAAGTTGTAGTTGGTCCATTTCCTGTTATTAACAAATTCGTAGATGGCATTCTGAAGGCTTTCGAAAACTCGTTTGTCAGTGCCTTCTATTTTAGGCGCAGAAACACTGACTACGCAGTTCATTTCCTGGGCGCCTGCCAGAGCTGTCAGCAGGAAAAAAATGGATATAAAGAGGATCCGTTTCATTTTTTCGTGATAATATCCCAGATATCTTTCGCAACCTCTTCTTTAGGTTTCACAACTCCCTTATGGACTATGCCATCCGAGCCAAGTATTGAAATTTTATTTGTCGGGATCCCAAACCCTGCTCCTTTTTCTTTAAGGGAATTCAGGACAATGAAATCAAGGTTTTTGTTTTGGAGCTTACTCTTTGCATTTTCAAGTTCACGATCCGTTTCCAGTGCAAATCCAACCACAACCTGGCTGGATTTTTTATTTTTTCCGATTTCTTTCAGGATATCTCTTGTAGCCTGCAGGTCGACTGAAAGGTTGTTGGTGGATTTTTTCAATTTTCTGTCAGATGGGTTGACTGGGGTATAATCTGCGACCGCGGCGGCCATTATTACATAATCCGCATCCCCGTATAATTTCATGCAAGCCTTGTACATCTCGCCGGCAGATTCAACCTTTATTTCTTTAATTCCGCCTGATGTATTCAAATGATGTCCGGGCCCGCAAACCAAAGTGACGGTAGCACCCCTGGCATTAGCCTCATTGGCAAGTGTAACCCCCATCAGACCGGTTGAGAAATTGCTTATATACCTGACCGGGTCAATACGTTCGATTGTAGGCCCAGCGGTTATCAGAACCTTTTTATCTTTCAACTGGTTCTGTCTTGCAAAGAAGGTCTTCAGAAAACAAAGAAGTTTTTCAGGCTCTTCCATCCTTCCTGGTCCTGACAGCCCGCTGGCAAGCTCTCCCACCTGGGGTTCAATGATTATATTTCCGTATGACCTGAGTATATCAATGTTTTTCTTTGTCGAAGGATGGCTAAACATATCCAGGTCCATGGCTGGCGCCAGGAAAACCGGGCATTTCGCAGAAAGATAGGCGGTGATTACGAAATTATCGGCAATTGCATTGACCATTTTACCGAGAGTGTTGGCTGTAACAGGTGCAAATATCATGGCATCGGCCCAGATACCCAGTTCCACATGATTGCTCCATTCCCCGCTCCCTGCTGTAAATGGTTCTATGATCACGGGATGCCTCGAAAGCGTTGACAAAGTCAGCGGGGTTACAAAGTTCCGGGCAACGGGCGTCATAATAACCCTGACATCACAACCTTCACGGATCAGCATCCTGACCAGCAAAGGGGTTTTGTAAGCCGCAATGCTCCCGGTTACCCCGACAACGATTTTTTTCCCTTTCAGCATAGTTTAACTTTTACCGATCAAAACTCATCTGGTCTTTCCTTATGAGGATTGCGGAAGTAAATTTCCTGGTTCAGATATTCGTGAATTGAAATAAGAGTGGGCTTTGGAAGATGCTCATAATACTTAGCAATCTCTATTTGTTCCCTGTTCTCAAAAACTTCTTCGAGGTTATCAGTAGTTGTGGCAAATTCAGAAATCTTCTGGTTCAGTTCTTCTTTCATTTCAAGACCTATCTGGTTTGCACGCTTTGAAAGAACCGAGACGGTCTCATAAACATTTCCTGTCCCGTTGGTAAAATCCTCGATGTTCCGTGTAACGGCATTAACATCTGTTTTGATCTTTTTATAATCCATTCTAATGTGAAGATTTATTTGGTTGTTGATTTGACTGATTCAATTTTTTCTGATCCTTTTCCATTATTGCTTCAAGTTCTTTCTGGCTTTTGGCTTTCAGGTCCTTTGCTTCGCTGATAAACTGGCTTTCGGGATATTGTGACACAAAATCATTATATGCCTGAATTGTTTTTGAATGCCGGTCTTTTTTCTTGTCCTCGATACTCTCCTTGGCGAATTTATGATAGGATTTCACAATCAGAAAAAGCAGTTCTTCCTTATGTTTGCTTTCAGGAAATTCCTTGAGAATGTTGTTGAAGCATTGGATTGCTGCCGAATAATCTTCCATACGATAATACATCTTGGCGATTCTGAAATCCTTTGATTCAAGTTTTTCCCTCAGTTTATCAATGAGATCATTGCACTCTGGGACACGCTTGCTGTTTGGATATGTATTCACGAACAGCTGGAGTTCTTTGAGCGCTTCATATGTATTTTCCTGGTCAAGAGTGAACTCCGGGCTATTCATAAAATTACAGTAAGCGCTCATATAAAAGCATTCCTCCGCCTCCGCGGTATTCGGGAAGTTGTTTGTATATCTCTTGAAATAGTAGGAGGCAAGGGTGTAATCTTTCTGGTAGTAGTAGCAATACGAATAATAATAATATATCCGTTGCGATTTCTCGCTCGCCCTGACGACATTGATCAACTGGTCAAACAGCTGAAGGGCACGGCTATAATCCTTCTCATGGTACAACTGCATGGCCTTGTCATATTTTTCATCCGTGGTCCCGCTCTTCAGGATCTTCTGAAAGTGGCACGAACCAAGGGATATAAGAAGGATAAGCAGGACCGGAACGCAGATCCGATATTTCATGGGGCAAAGGTACAATTTTTTGCTGAATTAATACTAATTTTGCCGCTGCAATTAACAAACGCTGTATTTACTAAAAACGTATTACTGTGGATATTTTTGATAAAGTTGTCAGCGGCATGGGGCCGCTCGGGGAATTGGCCGATATAGGCCATGGTTATTATTTCTTTCCCAAACTTGAAGGTGATATCTCCAACCATATGAAATTCAGGGGGAAGGAGATGCTTGTATGGAGCCTGAACAACTATCTCGGACTAGCGAACCACCCGGAGGTGCGCAGAGCGGATGCGGAGGCTGCTGCACAATTCGGCCTTGCCTCCCCTATGGGTGCCAGGATGATGTCGGGGCAAACTGTCTATCACGAGCAGCTTGAGCATGAACTTGCCGCTTTTGAACACAAAGAATCAGCATACCTACTGAATTTCGGTTATATGGGGATGGTCTCCATCATCGATTCGTTGATTGACCGTCACGACATTGTAGTTTATGATTCGGAGGCTCACGCATGCATTCTGGACGGGTTGAGGATGCATATGGGGAAACGTTTCGTTTACCCTCATAATGATATGGAAAAATTCGAGACCCAGCTAAAAAGAGCCAAAAAACTATCCGAACAAACCGGTGGAGGTATTCTAGTGATTACCGAAGGTGTTTACGGGATGGCCGGAGATTGCGGGAACCTGAAAGGGATACTTCAGTTCAAGGAAAAATATGGATTCAGGCTTCTCATTGACGATGCACATGGATTTGGCACTATGGGAATTACAGGTGCGGGCACCAGCGAAGAGCAGGGTGTAATAGAAAATGTGGATGTATATTTCGGGACATTCGCAAAAGCCATGGCCGGGATCGGTGCTTTTGTAGCCTCTGAAAAAAGATTAATCAAAGCCCTTGCATATAATATGCGTTCGCAGATATACGCAAAATCCCTGCCTATGCCGATGGTAATAGGGTCGTTAAAGCGTCTTGAAATAATCCGCAACCACCCTGAACTGAAAGATAAGCTCTGGAAAATTGTCAGGGCTCTGCAAACAGGATTGAAAGAGAACGGATTTGACCTGGGAAGGACTCAATCGCCGGTTACACCCGTTTTTCTTAAAGGAAGTGTTTTCCAGGCAACACAAATCGTTGCCGACCTGAGGGAAAACTACCGTCTGTTCTGCTCCATCGTTATATACCCGGTCGTGCCGAAGGGGATCATTATGCTTCGGCTCATTCCTACAGCAGCGCATACAATGGAGGATGTGGAATATACGATAAAGGCCTTTTCCGAAGTAAAACAAAAACTCCTGGAAGGAAAATACAACTCGGGCAGTTTCCCCGATGTTGCCGACCAATTTTAAACCGAAGCCTAATGTTTAAGGACAGGACCAACTCGACCATATTTCTTAATTCCCTGTTTTATTTTCTTTGCGCATACCTGATCCTTTTCCTGATATCAAGGATAGGCACCGCTGTGTCAGCATCTGTCTTCGGCATCCCGATCAGGATTTACTATAATCATATAGATTATATCGTAAGAAGTTACGACTGGACAGCCGACGCTGTGACTGTGATTTTTTGCTCCGGGCCTTTTATCAGCCTGGTTACCGGGCTGGTCCTTCTTATTGTCTTCAGCCTGGTGGCAACCGAAACCGGAATGCTGAGGATACTCCTTATGTGGCTGATCATCCTTTCAATCGCCTCCTTTTTCGGTGATGTTATTATCGGGGCACTAATGAACCAGGGATTCGGTTACGTGATCATGTACCTGTTCATCATGGATACCGGGAGGGTCATTCTTACACTTTTCGGCGGGATATTGCTTTTCGCATCCGGGTTGTTCCTTACAAGAAGCATGCTGTTTGTTGCCAACATATATTTTATTGATATCCGTGAGATAGAGAAGACAAAATTCATGCTCTTCCAGTATGCCTTCCCGTATATTGCCGGATTTATCATTATACAGCTCTTTGAGTTGCCCAGGATGAACTGGTTTGAATCCGGGATCCGGTTGTGCGGACTTATTTTCCTGGTACCGGCCATTTCCAGGTCTGTTTCAATGCCGGATATGTATTTCGAAGAAGATCAGCCGGAATTCGGGATCTCATGGAAGACTGCTGTAACCGCCTTTTTTCTCCTGATAATATACCGCATTGTTTTCGGTATAGGTCTGCGGATTATTCTCTGACCCGTTGCAGCGGATAGTCAATCAGATATAAACGGGCATCCCGGGAGAATGTCCATTGTAGCTCAATGGCTTACCATGACTTTCTTCCCGTAAATCCCTCCGGGGCTTGAAAGAACAAACTCATACAGGCCGGGAGTGAATGAAGAAACATCAACAGTTATAAAAGTTTTTCCGCTGTTTTGAATTTCCTTTGAATAAACTGTATTTCCTGAAACATTAAAAACAGTTAATTGCCATAACCTGGAATCAGTCTCGGGAAAAACGATGTGGACATCCTGCTTTGCAGGTACAGGGTAAAGTACCAGTGCGGCATTATTTACCTCGCCAACACTATAATTCTGGGGTCTTAGCTGTACATCGAGATGGATGCCCTGGTAACGGGCAACTGATATATTCCTTATTGTTTTTGTGAAATACCCCGGGCAGGAAAATGTCAGATCATAGGTACCTTGATCAATCACCCTGTCGTAATAACCTCCTGGCAGCCTTGAAAAGATAAAGGAGCTGTCAATATCGTAGGCGGCAATGAAAACTTCTGCCTTTAATGGCTTGCCGGTAACAGTATCCGTCACAACCCCTTGTATGCCGTAGTATACCTGTTCGATATAATTAAGGTAGGAACGGTAATCGTAGTTCCAGTAATTGACCAGTTGAGTAACCGGCATCAATTTGGTGGTCGAAAGTTCGATCGTACATTCACGGCAGTAGTGATAGAAGTTCATGTAATCCTGCCTTCCCCCGGTGACCTGGTACCACACATATCCGTCAGTTATTCCGTTAGGATAAGGGTTGGTAAAATATCCTGCCGGGCCATAGAACTGGCATGAATCGGCAAATTCATGTGAAACAAACTGCCACCAGGAATCATCGGCCGTCAATGCCGGCACATCATCCCAGGGATAATTAACAACTTCTGATCCCCCATGGTAGTTTGCAGACATGGTAAAATTATTGCTGTCGGCGAAATTCATAAAGCTGATAGTTTCAGGCTGCCATACATTACCGTCAGGATGCTGGCCATAAACCGGGTCAGGGTAATTACGGTTGAGATCAACCCCGTTGGCATTATAGCGGACTGCTCCATTCACTGTATTGTTGCCCCCGTGATACGTGCCGTCGGGATTCGCCAGCGGATTGATGTTGATTTCTATACTGTCGACCATCTTGGTGATGCGCCTATCGGTACCATAACCGGTGAGGAGGTAATCGATCAGGTGCAGCATCCCGATATAGCCCGTGGTCTCGTCCCCATGCATGGTGCTGGTATAGAAAACCTGCGGTTTCCCTCCCGGGCTATGAATATTTTTAGAGATTTTAAGCACCAGCAATAACCGGCCGGAAGCCAGCGTACCGATAGTATCCAGCAGACAAAGGCCGGGATAGGCGTGGGTATAGTAGACCATGGTATCGACATACTGCTGGAACGTGGGATAAAAATTCCAGAGAGATGGTGACGATGTGTTTCCAGGGTTTTCCGGTCTCATCAGATCACCGGTTTTGATCATACTCCCGGGGGGGAGCAATAATTCAAAAGGACGGCCAAGTTTTTTAAACTCATCGAACTGCTTCCTGTTAGCATAAGCATATACCTCGGATCCTTTCACGTTATCGATTGAGATCATGGCCGATAAGGCATTGGCTTCAGCAGGGCCCGAGACCCTGAAACTGAAATAAATTTCCCCGTTCACACTGAAGAGGCTATCGGTTTTCCCTTTATCAATGATTTGTCCCTGAGCCAGGCCAAGGGAAACAATTATCAGGAATATGAAAGTAAAGAGCTTTTTCATCAGGAAAGAAGTTGTTTTATAAGTTTATAGGTTTCATTATTTACCGGGACCAGGGGAAGCCTGAGATAGTTATCTGCAAGCTGCCTGATTTCCAGGGCCGCCTTGACACCGGCCGGGCTTCCGTCAGCGAAAAGAGCGTTCATAATATCAAGAAGTTTGAAATGAATTTCCCTTGCCTTCACAAAATTACCCTTTAATCCGTAACGGACCATGCCTGAAAACTCAGCGGGGAATGCGTTTGCGACTACAGAAATGACACCGTCGGCACCAAGCGCCAGAAGAGAAAGGGTGAGTGCATCATCCCCTGAGATCACTAAAAAACCTTCCGGCCTGTGTTTCAGGACCTGGCTTATCTGGTCAATATTCCCGGAAGCCTCTTTGATCCCGATGATATTTTTACATTCCCTTGCAAGCCTCAGCGTTGTTGACGCCGAAATATTGCTGCCCGTCCTCCCGGGAACAGTATAAAGGATCACAGGGAGCGGGCATGCTTCCGACACTGCTTTGAAGTGCTGAAAAATCCCTTCCTGCTGGGGTTTATTATAATACGGGCAAACCGACAACACAGCATCAATACCTTTCAGGGGAGTATTGTGGATTGATAATACCACTTCGGATGTGTTATTCCCTCCGATTCCGACTACCAGCGGGACTCTCTCTGAATTCTTTTCCACAGCGAACTCGATGAGAGCCTTTTTTTCGTGCTTCGACATGGTAGGCGATTCCCCTGTCGTGCCCAGTATGACAATATACTCGCATCCACCGCCGATAATATGATCCATAATCCGGCTGAATGCGTCAAAATCCACAGCGCCTGATTTCCTGAACGGTGTCACAATTGCCACACCGGTACCCCTGAATTTACTTTGTATGGTTTTCATTTGTCTTGATGATTGTGAGATAATGCCTGATCTGGATAAAATAATCATCAACCGTCATTGCAGGTTTCAGATCGATCATTAAATCATAATAAGGTATATTTTCTTCCGAATACCTGCCCACCCGGCAAAAGGCATGCGACATCGCTGAAATGTATTTCAGGGGAAAAGTATCTTCCACGCTCAGGTTGATCAGCAGGTCGAAGTCCCTGGCTATAAAGTCCTTAACCGTATCATGTATGGGTTTGTAAAACCAGGTCAGGTCCCTTCGTGAAAAAAAATCGTAGGAAAGTTTTGGCAGGAATCTTTCAATCAATGCTTTGCTCTTGACAAAGCCCAGTGCCTTGACTTCCTTATGGTCCTGCTGAAGTGAGGTAACGAACTGTGAAACCTTATCATAATCGGGGATACCATCGAGGGTGTATATAACTCCTATATGCCTGGCTTCAGGGAGGTTGACCATTTTGTGTCCGGGGTCAATCCTTGGCTGCTCCTTACGAAGGTAGTACAATCCGATCTTTCGCCTTATGTAATTTAACATCTCAGATTTAACTTTTTAGCGAAAACTCCCGGATTTAGCCCGCAGGATTATCATTCGGAATGTAAAAGGATATTATTCCTGTCAGCCTGAATCAGTTCAGCTTTCCGCAAAATTACAACAAAAGGATAGAACGTCAAATCTTTCCAAAGATTATAATGTGATTGAGGGTTTTTTGTATTTTTACATCCAAAGACCTTTCATGTTCCGGTATGAAATAAATATTTACACCCTGTTTTATGCACTGACTGTTGCAATTTCGCTGATTTCGGCATTTATTGCCTTTCAGCGAAGGAAAGTGTCAGGGGGGGGAATACTTGTGATTCTCCTTGTCTTTATTACATGGTGGTGTGCAGGTGGAATGTTCGAATCTTCTTCCATTTTCCCTGCCGATAAATTCTTTTGGTCAAAAATTGAATACCTGGGCGGAGTGAATGTCCCGGTTCTTTTTTTTATTCTCATTGTTTCATACACCCATCCTAACCTTAATCTCCGGAAATACTGGGTGGTAACCTTATTCATTGTTCCCGCGATAACTTTTATTACAGCTGTAACCAATGGCTGGCATCATCTTGTCTGGACAGGGTATGATGCAGGGCCTGCCGGGTCATTTCAAATCCTTTACAGGCATGGAGTCTGGTTCTGGATTGGGTTTATGGGTTACTCTTACTTTTTGCTCTTGCTGAGTATCATTATTCTTATAAATTCACTGATCCAGTATAAATCGACTTTCCGTTATCAGTTCTCATTAATATTGATAAGTGCGCTGCTGCCATGGATAGGGAGCATTTTATACCTTGCCAGGCTAAACCCATTACCCGGGCTTGACCTTACACGGATTGCCTTTTCCGGATCCGGATTGATCCTCGTCCTTGCAATGGAAAAATTCAGGCTTTTGGATCTCTCCCCCAACGCAAGGGCTATATTGCTTGAGACCATGGTTGACGGGCTTCTGGTTCTTGATTCCTCTCAAAGAATAGTTGATATTAACCCGGCCGCCAGGTCTATCATTGGGATCAGTAACGATGTTCCGTTGATCGGGAGAGATCTTCGGTCACTGGAAACCAATGGGGCAGGAATGATCGTTGCATCTATCGAGGAAAACTGCATGGAGAAAGTGTATTTTTCGCCCCCACGGTTTATTGAGATTACAATAACTTCACTCTTCATCAGGAAGCAAAAACTTTCGGGATTTTGCATCAGCATGCATGATATAACAAAACTTAAGGAAAATGAGAATGCTGCAAGGCTGAGTGAAGAAAAGTACAGATCCATTGCCGAAAACACGTCTGATGTAATATGGATGATGGACCTGAATATGAAATATGTTTATGTAAGTCCGTCAATATTCTACCAGCGGGGATTTACTGTTGCCGAATTCCTGGATTTGAAGGCAGAAGAGATTTATCCCCCTGAATCATTAAAGCATGTAATACAGAATTTCAGGGAATTTAAAAGATTATCAGACCTCGGTAAAATGCAAAGAGGCATGTCAGTTATCCTGGAAGTCCAGCATAAGTGTAAAGACGGATCCATTAAAACGGGCGAGGTTCATTCCAACGTCATCCTTGACCATGAAAATAAACTTGTGGCTGTCCATGGGATAACCCGTGATATAACTGAAAGATTGATAGAAGAATCGGCCCTGAAACAAAGGGATAAGCTTTTGCAATCCGCAACCAGGGCTGTTATCAGCCTGCTGCAAAGGACCGATCTGGAAGCAGCTATACAGGAAGCCCTGCAGGTTCTCGGGGAAGCTATTTCAGCCGACAGGGTTTATATTTTTGAGAACCTTAAAGATCCTGAAATCGGTGAAATATTCATGAATCTAAGGCAGCAATGGATCAGCAGGGAGTCAATCAGTCTCAAAAGCAGTACGGAAACGGACAATTTTTCATATTCTATAACATTTCCGAGATGGTATGACAGGCTTTCAACCGGCAAGTCGGTCAAAGGTCTTGTAAAAGATTTTCCTGACCTGGAAAAGATCATTCTGGAGCCCCAGCAGGTGAAATCACTTCTCGCAATCCCGGTATTCATCGACAAGCATTTCTGGGGATTCATCGGGTTTGATGATTGTACAACAGAGAGGGAATGGACGCCTACCGAGGAAGGAATTCTTACGACTACCGCGCTAAGTATCGGGATGGCCTACATCAGGAAACGGACTGAACTGGAATTGATTTATGCGAAGGAACGTGCCGAGGAAAGTGACCGTCTCAAGTCGGCATTCCTTGCCACCATGTCGCATGAGCTCAGGACGCCTCTGAATGCCATCATCGGCTTTTCAGGGATCATCGGTAAAGAAATGGCTGTAGCAGAGCAGGAGGAATACATAAGGATCATCAACAAAAGCGGGAAAAATCTGTTAAACATCATTGAAGACCTGTTCAACATCTCAATGATTGAAGCCGGTGACATTAAGATTGAGATGGAACATTTCCCATTTGAGAAGTTCCGGATCAAACTCAATGATCTCATATCCTCTGAGGTAAAGAGCATGGATAAATCGAACCTGGCGGTTCATTACACACCCGACCCTATGAACCAGGATCTGTACCTCTTCACAGACCAGAATAAGCTTTTCCAGATTTTTAGTAACCTTCTTAAAAATGCCGTTAAATTTACGATGCAGGGTTCCATTGAATATGGTTATACGATTGGAAACGGAAAGGAGGTCACATTTTTTATCAAAGATACCGGCATTGGAATTTCCCACGATCAGCAACAAGTGATTTTTGAAAAATTCCGGCAGGCCGATGAAACATACACCCGCAAATTTGGAGGTACCGGCCTGGGGCTTTCAATCAGCAAAAGGCTCTGTGAAATACTGAATGGGAAGATTTGGGTGGAATCGGAGCCGGGAAAAGGATCTGTGTTTAATTTCCTGATCCCTTGCAGGGACATGAGCTGGCATACGAGCAGGGGAACGGCAGGTGACAAACAATCACTAACTTTCTTCCATAATAAAACCATCCTTATGGTCGAGGATGAAGAATCTAATTATTTGCTTATTAAAACGATTCTTAAAAATACGGAAGTCTCGATACTCTGGGCCAAAAACGGCAAGGAAGGAGTCGAGATGATCGATTCGCATGAAGAGATTAGCATTGTCCTGATGGATATAAAAATGCCTGTCATGGATGGGTATGAAGCTACGCGCATGTCAAAAGTTCTGCGTCCAAAATTGCCTGTGATTGCCATGACAGCACACGCACTTTACGGAGATGAGGATAAAGCCCTCGAAAGCGGATTTGATAATTACATCGCAAAACCTATCAATAAAAACCTCCTGCTTACTATTCTGGAACAATATTTAAGCTGAACCATGGCTTATGGAGAACCTGAATCTGAATATCCGGATAGATGACGAATCAGGATTTTGTTTCGGTGTTGTAAGCGCAATTCAAAAAGCAGAAAAAGAACTTGCTGAATCCGGGGAATTATATTGTCTGGGGGAGATTGTTCACAATGACGAGGAAGTTAAACGTCTGGAAACTCAGGGGATGGTGAATATTTCCAAGCAGGATCTGCAGAATATCAAAAATAAGACCATACTGTTCCGTGCGCATGGAGAGCCTCCCGTCAGTTACGAAGTTGCCATGAAAAACGGGAACAGGATAATTGACGCTTCCTGCCCGATAATACTGAAGCTGCAGAAAAGATTCAGGGAATCGTTTGAAAAAGGCGAGACCATTTATCTCTATGGCAAACCCAACCATCCCGAAGTTATCGGGTTGAACGGACAAATCGGTAACAAGGCGGTGGTTTTCGGTCATTTAGAAGACCTTGATCTTAAAAAGATACCAAAGAAAATCACCATCTACAGTCAAACCACCATGTCGATCGAAAACTTTTATGCAATCGTCGGCAAGCTTGAAGAATCCGGCATCGAAGTAACGATTAAAGACACGATCTGCCGGCAGGTTTCTCACAGGGAACCCAGGCTGCGGCTTTTCAGCCGGAAGTTTAATAAAATAGTCTTTGTAGCCGGGAAACACTCTTCAAATGGAAGTGTTCTCTATAATGTGTGTCTGCATGAAAACCCAAATACTTTTTTCGTCAGTTCCCCCGAGGAGATACAGGGCTCATGGTTTAAAAAAGATGATTCGGTCGGCATTTGCGGCGCGACTTCCACTCCAATGTGGCTCATGAAAAACGTTGAATTAAAACTTTTATCTCTCTGATCGTTGAAAATAACTTTCCTTGGTACCGGTACTTCACAGGGAGTCCCGGTCATCGGCTGTAACTGCCGCGTTTGCCGTTCAACCGACCCCCGTGACAACCGTCTGCGTTCATCTATCCTTGTTGAATGGAGCGGGAACAGGTTCGTAGTGGATTGTGGGCCGGATTTCAGGCAGCAGATGCTTCGATATAGTGTGAACACCATTGATGCGATCCTGGTTACCCACGGTCATAAAGACCATCTCGGAGGACTGGATGACGTGAGGGCGTTTAACTATTTTCTTAAAAAACCGACCGACGTCTATGCTTCAAAGGAAGTACAGAAAACGATCAGACGTGAGTATGCTTATGCATTTGAAAAGGAGCCATATCCCGGTGTCCCGGAGATCTCACTACATTCCTTGTCTTCAAAACCATTCCTTCTTAACGGCCTTCCTGTGATTCCTGTCAGAGCCACTCATTTTAATAACAGGCATTTTGTATATGGCTTCCGCTTTGCTGATTTCACCTATATAACGGATGCAGTTAAAATCAGCAAAAAAGAAAAGGAAAAAATCAGGGGGTCAAAGGTTATTGTGCTGAATGCCCTGAGGAAGGAAAGGCACTATTCTCATTTCAGCCTGGAGGAAGCCCTGGACCTGATGGCCGAATTAAAACCTGAACAGGGGTATCTTACCCATATCAGTCACCAGATGGGCCTGTACTCTGAAGTATCCCCGCTCCTTCCGTATTTTGTTCAACTGGCATCTGACGGCCTGGCCGTAACGGTCAGTGAATAATCCGTACCTTCTTTAATGACATCATGTTCATCGGGTTACTGCCAAGGCCTTTCACCCTCCTGCTCACGAATCTCAGTACCTGGTCATAATACAGCACCACAACCGGGGATTCATCCATCATGATCCTTTGCATCTTCCGGTATAATCCGATGCGGATGGAATCGTCAGTCTGGTTCATTGAAAGCTCATACAAACGATCAAATGACGTATCGGAAAAGTGAGTGTAATTAGGTCCCCGCGGGCAAAAGTTCCGGCTCAGGAACATCAGCAGATAGTTCTCGGCATCCGGGTAATCGGCAATCCATGAAGCCCGGAAAAACGGCAGTCTGGCCCTGGCTTTCATTTCCTTCACTGCGGCGGGTGTATTGACCTCGATATTCATCTCAATCCCGATTTCGCTTAGCTGATGCTGTATATGCTTGCAGAAATCAAGATAATCAGGTGTTGATACGAGAGTTACCGGAGGCATGCCTTTCCCCCCGGGGTAGCCTGCCTTCGAAAGAAGCTTTTTGGCAATTTCAGGCTGGAAGTCATAAAAAACCACTGAGGAATCATAAGCGGGAAGACCTTTCGGAATAATTCCATGAATTCCAGGCGTCCCGATATTATTTCTCAGGAAAAAAATCATTTTTTTCCTGTCAAAGGCAAGATTGATGGCTTTTCTAACTCTTTTATCGTACAAAGGATTTGGTTTCCCATCGGTTTTTTGCGCATCGAGCAGAAAACCAAGGTACTCTGTATTCAGATAGGGCTGGGTGACCAGCTCAAACCTCTGACGGTATTCAGGTTTTAACAGGCCTTCTTTTGTAAGCAACTCGTCCTTATACAGCGGGTCCATCCCGGATATAAAATCAATGTTCCCCTTGATGAATTCAAGGAATGAAGACTGCTTATCGGAAAGGAAAGTTATGCTAACTGCATCGAGGAAGGGTAGCTTGTTTCCACCTTCGGTTTCAAAATACCCCGGGTTTTTCACAAGGACCAGCTTCACACCTTCTTTCCAATATCTGAACATGAACGGACCCGTACCAACCGGATGCCGCCCGAAGTTACCCTGATAAGCCAGAACGGCCTCTTCAGGAACTACCGAGGCGTAGGGCATAGCCAGCATGGAAAGAAAAGGCGGATAGGGGCTTTTCAGCCTGATGACAAGTGTGCTGTCGTTGACGGAAGTGAAAGCAGGTTTTCCGGCTATCGTTTCAACATGGTCAAAAATCCAGGAGCCCGAAGAAGCAGTTGCAGGATCGATTATACGGTCAAAACTGAATATAAAGTCATCGGCCCTGACATTCCTCGACCTCCTGGTTCCGAAAACCGTATCCTGATGAAAAAACACGTCCTGCCTCAAGTGAAAAGTGTATTCTTTTCCGTCATCTGAAATCTTCCAGGATCTGGCAATACAGGGCTGTATGCGAAGCCTGTCGTCCATCTGCACGAGGCCGTTGAAGATCTGGTTCACCGGCCAGATCACCGACTGGTCCCGGGCAAATGCAGGATCGAGACCGGAGATATTTGCCGCTTCATTGTACCGGAAAACATTCAGGTCCCGGTTCCTATTATCCTGATCCCCGCAGGAAGCAAGGATGCAATAAATGAATGGCAGCAGGCAGCAGATTATGCCTGTCAGCATTCTGCCTTTCCCGGCAGTAACATGTGATAAAACAGAATTCACTGCATGCAAAATTAACTTAAATTTGCTGCTATGTTATCCCCTACCCGGCTTTCCCCTTTTCAATAACACATTTTATCTGCTGCATATGAAATGTACTGTTATTTTTTTTCTCCTGGTCACAATGATGACGTTTAACCTTGAGGCACAAACTGATGCAAGATATTCAGGAGCATACCAATGCCATCTGAAAAAATCTGCAGCAAAAAACCATCCCATGGCCCGGGAAAGCGAAGATTCAGTGGCACCCCATACCTTTGACGTGATAAAATATACACTGAATCTCAACATTTGGCATTGCTTCCAGTCACCTTACCCGAAGGACTTTTCGGCTAATGTTAAAATTGATTTCAGGGCAGATTCCGCTTTGGGCAGCATCAAGCTGAATGCATCGGTCTTTTCGCTGCAGATCGATTCCGTTAAGCTTGCAGGCGTAAGTTTCACGCATTCTTCGGATACTCTTTATATCACGCTGGATCATACGTATCAGGCCGGGCAGGAAGCTGAAGTGATGATCTGGTACCACCATAAAAATGTCGTTGATGATGCTTTCTATGCCTCAGGCGGGATGATTTTCACTGATTGCGAACCCGAAGGAGCCAGGCACTGGTTCCCCTGCTGGGATAAGCCATCCGATAAAGCGCTTGCAGAGCTGACGGCCAAAGTACCAGCAAATGTTAAGCTGGGTTCAAACGGCCATCTGGCCGATTCCACACTGAAGGGCGATACCTTGTCTTATCACTGGATCAGCGCAGAAAACGTTGCAACGTACCTTATGGTGATGTCAGCCGAAGTCAATTACAAGCTAGATATCATATACTGGCACAAACTTTCAAATCCTTACGACAGCATCCCGATCCGGTTTTATTATAACCCGAATGAAGATCCTTCTGAAATTGAGAGCCTTATCGATTCAATGACGACCTATTATTCAAGGAAGTGGTGCGAACATCCCTTTGAAAAGAACGGGTTTGCTACCCTGAATGACTTGTTTGCCTGGGGGGGGATGGAAAACCAGACCCTGACGAGTCTTTGTCCGGGGTGCTGGGATGTTGATATGGTCTCCCACGAATTCGCCCACCAGTGGTACGGGGATATGATCACATGCGGAACCTGGGCTGATATCTGGCTAAATGAAGGTTTTGCCACTTGGTCGGAATGTTTTTGGCTCGAAAGTTCGGGAGGGTACCAGGACTATCTCTCGCGAGTTCAATCCTTTGCCTCACAATACCTGAGCGGGAATCCAGGCTGGGCTATTTCCAATCCTGACTGGGCCATCCATACTCCATCGGTTGATATCCTGTTTGACTGGGAAATAACCTATTGCAAAGGAGCCTGTGTTCTTCACCAACTTCGTTATGTTTTAGGCGACTCATTATTCTTCCAGGTCCTGCGCACCTATTGTGCCGATACGAATTACAAGTTCAGATCGGCTACCATCTCTGATTTCAACCATGAAGTCAATTCCGTTACAGGCCAGGATTATACATGGTTCTTCAACGAGTGGATCTATGAACCGAACCACCCGGATTATTATAACACCTATGATTTCAAAGATCTTGGCGGCGGAAACTGGCAGGTTGATTTTAATACAATCCAAACCCAGGCTAATCCACCTTTCTTTAAAATGCCTCTCCCGTTAAAAATCCATTTTACCGACAACACCGACACCCTGATCACGGTTTCCAACGATTTCAACGATCAGGCATATCTCTGGGTATTCAATAAGCAACCCCAAACATTTACTTTTGATCCTGATGGTGAAATAGTCCTTAAACAAAGCACAACGATTGTCGGGATTCCGGGAATTCAGGATCAAAATGGGATCACACTTGACCAGAACATCCCCAATCCCGCTTCTTTACAGACGAGTATTTCTTTCAGAATGGACAAGCCTGCTGAAATCCGGCTTGACATTTTAAATACACTGGGAATAGTTGTGAAGCAGCCTTTGAATGGCAGGCAGGAATCCGGTTCACATTCTGTGGAAGTGGACTGCTCTGATCTCCCTTCGGGCATGTATTATTACCGACTCAGTACCCATGATTTCAGCTGTATCAAAAAGATGGTGATCAGCAATTAAACGCTTAATAATTCAGGTTGAGGGGCTTTTTAACAAGCCGGGGCGTGAGGGCAAGTTCATTGATTTCCTTCATTTCTTCCAGATAATGGAAGGTAATGCCTTCGATGTATTCCTTTTTAATGTCCTCAATGTCCCTTAAATTTTCCTTTGAAAGCATGATATCGGTGATCCTGGCTCTTTTGGCGGCAAGTATCTTTTCCTTGATCCCGCCTACGGGAAGGACCTTACCCCGGAGAGTGATCTCTCCCGTCATTGCCATTCTCTCCCTGACCTTTCGTTGTGAAAATGCCGAAGCAAGCGCTGTGAACATAGTTATACCGGCAGAAGGACCGTCTTTTGGCGTAGCCCCTTCCGGGACATGAATATGGATGTTCCATTTGCCAAAGACCTCCTCTGCAATGCCGAAATCGCCGCTATGTGCCTTCAGATAAGCGAGAGCAATGCTGGCCGATTCTTTCATGACATCTCCCAGGTTCCCTGTGAGAGTCAGGTCTCCTTTCCCATGGCTGAGGCTTACCTCCACAAACAGTATTTCTCCTCCTGACGCAGTCCATGCCAGTCCGGTTACTACACCTGCTATCTCGTTCGAAATATATTTCTCGGCCTGGAACACCGGCACACCAAGTATTTTTTTCAGCTCCAGCACATTGATGCTGCGATCGAACACTTCATTGTTTACTATGGCTTTCGCCTTGTACCGGATGATCTTGGCAATATTTTTTTCAAGTCCACGCACACCTGATTCCCGGGTGTACTCTTCAATGATCTTCTGGATCACCGGCCTGCCAAACGCAAGTTGTGATTTTTTCATCCCGTGCTCCCTGATCTGCTTGGGAACCAGGTGCCTTCTGGCAATTTCAAGTTTTTCTTCCAGCAGGTAGCCAGGCAGCTCGATCACTTCCATCCTGTCGCGCAGTGCCGGGTGAACAGTTGCAAGAGTATTGGCAGTGGCAATGAACATGATCCTGCTGAGATTGAACTCGACTTCAAGGAAATTGTCATAGAATGCCTGGTTCTGCTCGGGGTCCAGCACTTCCAGCAAGGCAGCCTGGGGATCCCCGCTGATATTCATCCCTGCCACTTTGTCAATCTCATCAAGGACAAACACCGGGTTTGATGTTTTGACTTTCTTCAGGCTCTGTATTATACGTCCCGGCATTGCTCCTATATATGTTTTCCGGTGTCCCCTGAGTTCCGATTCATCCCTGAGCCCGCCAAGCGACATCCTGATATATTTCCTGCCAATTGCCCTTGCGATTGATTTTCCGAGGGAAGTTTTACCCACTCCCGGGGGACCCACAAGGCAAAGAATAGGCGATTTCAGATCATTTTTCAGCTTGATCACGGCCAGAAATTCAATTATCCTTTCTTTTACTTTCTCCAGGCCGAAGTGGTCCTCATCCAGAACTTTCATTGAATTGTTCAGATCAAGATTATCTTCAGTATATTCATTCCAGGGCAGCTGGACAAGTGTTTCAATATAATTGGCCTGTATGGAATATTCTGCAGCAGCAGGATGCATTCTCTGGAGTTTGTTAAGCTCACGCTCAAAGATCTGCTCAATCTCCTTTGACCATTTCTTTTGTTTTGCCTGCTCCCTGAGTGAATTGATCTCCTGTGCATTGGGATTCCCTCCCAATTCATCCTGGATGGTTTTAAGCTGCATATTCAGCAGGTAATCCCGTTGCTGCTTGTCAAGATCAGTTTTGACCTTGTTCTGAATCAGCTGTTTAAGCTCCGTTACCTGAAGTTCCTTGGTAAGGTGGCCGAGCACAAGCTGGGCCCGCTCAACAAATTCAGCTGTTTCCAGGATCTTCTGTTTTTCAGACAGTTCGATATTCAGGTTAGACGAGATGAAATGAACAAGAAAGGAAGGACTTTCAATATTTTTTAAGGCAAATGCCGCTTCAGAAGGGATATTCGGGGATTTATTGGCGATTTGAATGGCAAGATCTTTAATTGAGGACATAAGTGCGCCGAATTCTTTGTCATCCTTATCAGCCTTTTGAACCATATCATATGATTCGACCCTGGCTTTCATATATGGCTCCGACTGCAATAATTCCCTGATCCTGCAACGGCGTTTCCCCTGTATGATTGCAGTGGTGTTCCCGTCGGGCATCTGCAACAATTTGATGATGTATGCAACAGTACCGATCTTGTGGAGGTCAGAAAATTCAGGATCTTCGATCCCTGCATCAATCTGGGCCACTACCCCGATTGTCTTTCCTGTTTTATAATAATCGCGGATAAGCCTGATCGACTTATCCCTCCCTACGGTTATAGGTATCACCACTCCCGGAAACAGCACGGTATTACGGAGAGGGAGTATAGGTAATTCATCGGGAACGTCTTCATTGTTCATTACCTCCTCGTCCTCTGATGACAGCAGGGGAATAAATTCAGTTTCCGCGTCAAGCAGATCCGACATATTATAAAATAAATGTTCCGGTTTGTTCTCCATAGGAAAAAATGTCATATTTCAGGTAAAATCACCTGGAATATGCTTATAGGCAATTAATGTGCCAGAAACTTACAGGTATTTATTTTTAAGGGTCAGTTTATATACATCTGCGAGAAGGTCCTTTTCCGTTTCATCAAATACAAGGTTTCGCCTCTGGTAAACAAGTTCTGCAACTTCTATGGCTTTTTTAAGATTGTAATTGGTATAGCCGGAGGTCCCGCCCCATGTAAATGATGCGATGAAATTCCTCTGGAACCCGGATCCGAAAACATTGGCATTGACCCCTACCACAGTTCCTGTGTTGAACATGGTATTGATCCCGCATTTTGAATGGTCGCCCATGATAAGCCCGCAGAATTGCTGGTTTGTATTCACAAAGGTTTGTTTGACATAACTCCAAAGCCTCACTGTATCATAGGTATTTTTCAGATTTGAAGTATTCGTATCAGCTCCCAGGTTACACCATTCCGCAATGACTGAATGGCCGAGAAAGCCGTCGTGAGCTTTATTTGAAAAACCAAAAATGACCGAGTTGTTGACCTCCCCTCCTACCCGTGAATACGGGCCCACAGTCGTCGGGCCATAAATTTTTGCCAGCATTTTAATCTGTGCTCCTTCGCACAGTGCAAAGGGGCCCCTGATAACAGCCCCTTCCATCACCTCTGCGTGCTTACCGATATATATCGGTCCGTCGGAAGCATTCAGAATGGCACATTCAACTTTTGCCCCTTTTTCAATAAACACCCTTTCTTCACCGATTATCCTGTTTGACGGTCCCGGTTTCTGGGATTTCCTGTCTTTTGTTAGGAATTCGAAATCCTCGGTAAGGGCAATCCCGTTCTTCGAAAAAATATCCCAGGTATGGCCGATCCTCATCGGCGGGTTCTTTACCTTGATCTCTTCAATTCCATCGGAAGTGGCATCTCCAAGGTTATCCAGGTCTTCTGCACTGACATGCAGGGCGATGATGGTATCCTGGTATACCACAGTCTGGTATGGTTTAAGGTTTTTCACTGCCTCAATGATCTCATCGGTAGGGCAAACCGAGCCGTTGATCAGGATATTTTCTTTCTCTTTTACGATGCTGAATTTTTTTGAAAGATAATTCTCCGTCAGAGTAGATGTAGCAGCATTCAGCCGTCTTTCCCACTTCTCCCGTATGGTCAGGATGCCAATCCGTATATCGGCAACAGGCCTCATGAAGGTCAATGGGAGAAGATTGTTCCTGACTATACTGTCATCAAAAAGGATATAATTCATAATGTATCGATAATTCGGTCAGCAGATGAATTCCTATTGCAAAACTAAGGATTCTGGCACAAATAAAAAACCCTTGTTCTTATAATAAAACAAGGGTTTATGAAATTTATTATCCGCTTTACTTCGCATTCTTTTTATCAATGTGTTTCTGGTAACGTGTCTTGAACTTGTCAACGCGCCCTGCAGTATCGACCAGTTTCATTTTCCCGGTATAATAAGGATGGGAAGTATGGGAGATCTCAAGTTTAACAAGAGGATATTCCAAGCCATCTTCCCAGACAATGGTTTCTTTCGTCTTCACAGCCGACTTGGAAACAAATGAATACTCGTTTGACATGTCTTTGAAAACCACCAGTCTGTAATCCTTCGGATGAATATCTTTTTTCATTTTAAATGGAATTTTTAAATGAGGGTGCAAAATTAGAGATTTTTATTTGAATCACAAATATTTTTCGTGTAAATTTCATCCAGAAGAAATTTCAATGTGTCTGCTCCATCTGCATAATCGGGCAGAGCCGGTTTCTGGGCGGTACCTGGAAGTACAAAGGGAACTCCCGGGTCCTTGTGGCAAACTACGCATTGGATCAGGCCTGATGAAGTTCTGATCAATCGTGCAGGTTCAGCGGGATCTCCGTATCTTTCGACATGAATCACCGAAACAGGTGATGGTATTCGTTGATCTTCAACCAGTAAAAGTTTTCCGAAATCCGTGAAAGGTTTTTTATTAACCAGCAAAATGCTTTTCTGGTAATCGTAATTATTGCGGTATTTGTTATGGAATTCTATCCCTTCATATTCCCTGATATAGGGCTGGAGGACATTCAGGTCATATCCATGCGGGATGTATATCTTCGATACATTCCTGCAGCCCAGTCCGAAATACATCATTATATCATCCGCCAGGCCTTTGAGGTCAGAGTTTGTCTCTTCACTTGTCAATACGGCAATGCTGTTCCTGTTCCGGCGGATAAGATGCGGATACTGGTTGAAATAATAATCGAAATAGCGAAATGTATTATCGCTTCCCGTTGCTATGATCGCATCAAATTTCTTAAAAGGTTCCTTTGTAAATTCAAGCATCTCATTCCAGCGTTCATCAGTGTCAGACATTAGCCGCGCCATGGCAGGAATAAGGATATCATCCTGGGACGAAAGTTTCACCATGATCCTGTGCCCGCATATCAAAACCGACAGGAAGTCATGAAACCCTGCCAGGGGGATATTGCCTGCCATTACCACTCCCACTGTTTTATACGGTCGGCCAGGCCTTTGAAATAAATCTGCGTAAGGCAGCAGCCATTCATTCAGACTGGTTGCAGTCATTGATTGACCAATGGCAGTTAAAGCATGCCCGATATTCGCCTGGGTAAACCATGGGTTTGCAGCCTCAGCTTTTAAAACTGCTTCTGCCAGTGGATGGGATGAACCGTCTGTAACTCCACCGGGAAACCCGGCCAGGGTTTTACCCAAAGCAATAAATGTTTGGATTCGGTTGTTTAAGTCCATAATTTCGTGCTATAAAATTAGTCATAGTATGGACATCTCCCTTGTCCGTTTGCAGGTTTTATTATTTCTGGCCTTGAATACCCTTTTGGGTTTCGCCCAGGGCTCCGCCTTGTTAAAAGACACCGAGCTGGCATTGAAGCGATCTTTTACTTCGGTTATAAGTGAACAGGAAGATCAGGACAGGATACAGCAAAGTCTTGAATTCCAGTCTGATCTTGCCCGGGCACTCAAACTCAAAGGGTCCTGGAGTTACCCGTGGGACTCACTTAAAAATATGGCAAGGCTGGAATCCCCTGACAGGAATTTCCGTATTTATAACTGGAATGTTCCCCTTTCAGGCGGGCGTAACCGGTACTTCTGCCTGATCCAGTTCAAAGACAAACTGAAAAACGACTCCCTGCTGGTTCTGACCGACCATTCCGATTCGGTTAAAGATCAGGAACATTTTACTGGTAAAGCAGGGAGTTGGTTCGGTGCATTGTACTATAAAATAATTCCCTTTGAGATGAAAGGCGGAGCAAAGGCATATCTTTTGCTTGGCTGGGCAGGGATCAATACCGGAATCAGCAGCAAACTGATCGAAGTACTTACATTTGACAACAAAAACCAGGCATGCTTCGGCGGATCTGTATTTCCTGATTTCAGGGATGGTAAACAAACCCGGGTAATTTTCAGATATTCCTCGAACTCGGGCATGAGCCTTAAGTACCTCTTACAGAAAATTCCGGGAAAAGCAAAATGGAACGCTAAGAAACGTGAATTTGAACAGCCGGGCAGGACAATGCCGATGATTGTGTGCGACCATCTTATTCCTCTTGATCCAAAACTTGAAAACCAGTTTCAGTTTTATGTTCCCTCTTCGGAAGTTGCTGACGGTTTCATTTTTGAGGATAACTCATGGAAATTCATTCCTGAATTTGAGGCCCTGAACAGCGATTCTCATTGAAAATAATGAATTAATTGAATTCTCTGAAAAAAAATCTTATTTTTGATTTTTTAGCCGAAAATCACTTACTTTGCCATATCAATATCTCTATGTCCCTAATCTCAAAATGTTGTTTAAAACAATAAACCAATTCTTATGAAAAAGCACAATTTTAATGCCGGACCTTCGATACTGCCGCGTGTTGCTATCGAAAACTCTGCCAAAGCTATTCTTGACCTAAACGGAATCGGATTGTCGCTTCTTGAAATTTCACACAGGAGCAAGGACTTTCAGACAATTATTGACGAAACAATGGGACTCTTCAAGGAGTTGCTGAATATCCCCTCCGGGTATGAGGTCCTTTTCCTGGGCGGCGGGGCTAGCCTCCAGTTTGACATGGTCCCCTATAACCTTATGAACAAAAAGGCTGCTTACCTTGAAACAGGTGCCTGGGCCCAGAAAGCGATAAAGGAAGCCCGGTTTTTCGGGGAGGTGAACGTCGTAGCCAGTTCTTCTGATAAAAATTTTACATATATCCCGAAGGGATTCACTATTCCTTCGGATGCCGATTACTTCCACATTACAACAAATAACACAATTTTCGGAACTGAAATCCGGACAGATATGGACAGTCCTGTCCCCCTTGTCGCTGATATGTCATCCGACATCCTAAGCAGGCCTGTTGACGTTTCAAAATACATCCTTATTTATGGAGGTGCGCAGAAAAACCTTGGCCCGGCAGGAGTCACTTTTGTCATTATCAAAGAAGGTATCCTTGGAAAAGTGGAACGCAAGATCCCAACGATGCTGAATTATGCGACGCATCTGAAGGAGCCTTCACTGTATAACACACCTCCCGTTTTTGCAATTTATACGTGCATGGAAACCCTGAGATGGATCAAGGGCCTTGGTGGTGTAAAAATCATGGAAAAAATGAACATCAAAAAGGCTAAACTTCTCTATGATGCTATCGATAACAGCAGGATGTTTACCGGCACCGTAGCGCCCGACAGCCGTTCGCTGATGAATATCTGTTTTGTGATGAAAGATCAGTATAAGGATAAGGAGGACGCTTTCATGGAAGCAGCCAAGAAAAAAGGCATGGTGGGTATCAAAGGGCATCGTTCGGTAGGCGGGTTCCGCGCTTCCACATACAATGCCCTGCCTTACGAGAGCATACAGGCATTGGTCGACTGCATGCATGAATTTGAAAAAGAAAACGCCTGAGTAAAAAACCTGGAGGCAATGGTGCCTCCCTTTAATTGCGATATTGACATGACAAAAGTACTTGTTGCGACGGATAAGGCCTTTGCTCCCGTTGCCGTGAAAGGTATCCGTGAAGTAATTGAGAATGCAGGCTTTGAATTGGTCTTGCTTGAAAATTATACAAGCCCTGATGATTTTATTAAAGCTGTGGCCGATGCTGACGCAGTTATTGTCCGCAGTGATAAAGCAGACAAAACTGTCATTGACTCTGCAGGAAACCTGAAAATAATAGTCAGGGCAGGTGCCGGATATGATAATATCGACCTTGCTGCCGCCACTTCAAAGGGCGTCGTCGTGATGAACACACCGGGCCAGAATTCCAATGCTGTCGCCGAACTTGCTCTGGGTATGATGGTATACTATTTCAGGAACTTTTTCAATGGTAAATCAGGATTGGAACTAAAGGATAAAAAACTTGGCATTCATGCGTATGGTGCAGTTGGCAGGAATGTTGCCAGGATTGCAAAAGGATTTGGCATGGATTGCTACGCTTTTGATCCATTTATCCCCAGAGAAGCTATTGAAAAAGATGGTGTGAAATGGATCGGTTCTGTCGAAGAACTATACAGCAAATGCAACTTCATTTCACTGCATATCCCCGCCAATAGCCAGACAAAGCAATCGGTAAACTACGGCCTGTTGTCCAGGATGCCATCACCTGCCATCCTTGTAAACACAGCCAGGGCTGAGGTGATCAATGAAACTGACCTGCTGAAAATGTTCCAGGAGAGAAAAGATTTTGCCTATCTTTCGGACGTTGAACCTGCCAACAAGGCGGAGATCGAAGCAGGATTTAAAAATAAATATTTCTGCACTCCCAAAAAAATGGGGGCACAAACGGAAGAAGCCAATATCAATGCCGGGATTGCTGCTGCAAAACAGATTGTGAACTTCATTAAAAATGGTGACAGAACGTTCCAGGTAAACAAATAATAAACGAAAGTATTAACCCTGCTATTAACCATATTATATATATTATTTGTGCTTATTCAGTAATTAACTAATTGTCGGTAAAATGGAAAACGAACAGGAAAAACCCACCACTTTTTTCAGGTTTGAAGACTTGAGGATTTATCATAAATCACTTGAATATGTCAGTTGGGGATATGATATGGCTAAAAGCTCCGGGAACGACCCGTTTACCAAAACTTTTTTTGACAGGTTTCTGGTTTCTGCACAAAACATTTCGACAAATATTGCAGAAGGGTCGTCGAGAAATAAAAGTCAGTTTGTTTATTACCTGAAGATGGCAAAAAGCTCCGTCAGGGAGTGCGTGGTCCTTACAACTCTCGCTTTGCACAGGAATTTCATTTCCCAGAAGCAGTATGATGAATCAAAGAACCAGCTTATGGAGATGACTAAAATGATCGGGGCGCTGATAGGTTCTCTTCAGAGAAGCGTTAAAGTTGGCGATCACGGCAATGATGAAGATGAGAATGAATAGGATTCCCTTTTGACAGCTTTTTCACGGACAGCGAACTGATCCGGTTCTGATACGCACAATGATGCGGAATCTATTTATACTATAAATTTACTGTAAAAATTCCAGTTTATTATGGCAATTCTTAAAGCATTCAAGGGCCTGAGACCCCCCAAAGAAATCGTTTCCGAACTTGCATCACGGCCCTATGATGTTCTCAATTCCGAAGAAGCCAGGGAGGAAGCAAAAGGAAACCCTTACTCGCTCCTCCACATCATTAAACCTGAAATCGATCTTCCTGCGGATGTCGATATTCATTCCGGGCCGGTGTATGATAAAGCCAGGGACAATTTCAGGCTGTTCAGGGAGAAAAACTGGCTTGTTGCGGATGACAAAGCCAACCTGTACATTTATGCACAGACCATGAACGGGAGAACCCAATACGGGATCGTAGGCTGTGCAGGTGTAACGGACTACCTTGAAGGAGTCATTAAAAAACATGAACTGACCAGAAAAGACAAGGAAGAAGACCGTATGAAACATGTCAGGATCACAAATGCCAACATGGAACCGGTTTTCTTTACATACCCTGCTGTCAAAGCAATCGATGATATCGTTTCGATCTTCGTAAGTACCAACGCCCCGGTCTATGATTTTACATCGGTCGACGGCATCGGGCATCATTTCTGGGTTATAGAAGATGATGCCGTGATTTCAAGGATCATTGATCTCTTCGCCAAGGTACCGGCTACCTATGTTGCCGACGGGCACCACAGAACAGCTGCAGCAGCACTTGTCGGCAATGAGAAAAAAATGAACAACCCGGCTCACAGGGGTGACGAGGAATACAACTTTTTCCTTGCCGTTCATTTTCCTGACAACCAGCTTTCTATCATTGACTACAACCGCGTCGTCAGGGACCTGAACGGGTTATCAAAAGATCAGCTGTTCGCAAAGCTTTCCAGGGTATTTGATATTGATGAGAAAGGGAAAGATATCTATAAACCGGTCAGGTTGCATAATTTCGGCATGTACCTGGAAGGAAATTGGTATTCGCTTTCGGCCAAAGTTGGGAAATACAACGATGCGGATGCGATCGGAGTGCTTGACGTCACGATTCTGTCAAAGCTTGTCCTGGATGAGATACTCGACATCAAGGATCTCAGAACCTCAAACAGGATAGATTTCGTGGGTGGAATCAGGGGCCTTGGTGAACTGAAAAGGCGGGTCGACAATGGGGAAATGAAAGTTGCCTTTGCCCTCTATCCGGTTTCAATGGAGCAATTGATCAACATCGCCGACTCCGGGAATATCATGCCCCCTAAAACAACATGGTTTGAACCGAAATTAAGGTCAGGGCTTGTTGTACATCTTCTCGACTGATCCTCAGTTTTTCATATAATTGCCGAAGACTGTCTGAAGATAAGCCTTTGCTTCATTGATATATGTCATACTGTCGGCCGGGGGAGTAAAAGTCGCCCACCAGTAACGCATAGGGGGATGGGTTTCAAAAGTATAATAACTCCAGTTGTGCATCCATCCTGCACCGTCTTCGGTGGTATAGTAAGCGAAATCCCCTGAACCTGGATTGAACAGATTTTTGCTGTAGACAAACTGCTCATGGGGAAGCCCCAGCTGGGCCAGCAGGGTTGCGGCAATGTCATGCTGATTCCCAAGTTTAGTCCAGGGTTTTCCACGGTACTCCTTCTTTATTACATCCCCGTAAAACAGCATCGGGATTTTATGGTACTCCCTCGACTCCGGATGCCAGTTCCGGTATGAGTTATGGCTGTGATCTGCAACAATAATGAATAATGTGTTGGCAAACCATGGTTTCAGCCTGGCCTTTCTGAAGAATTCACCAAGGCAATGGTCGGTATAATAGGCTGCATTGATGTATTCATGCTCATTCCCACCCCACTTCAGAGGTTTCTGAAACGGCTGGTCCCAGGGAGAATGCGTCGAAAGTGTAAATAAGGATGCAAAAAAGGGTTGCCTGAAATGCTCCAGGTCGTCAGCCAGGTACCCCAGTGAGTAATGGTCATGGATACCAAGTTTTCCTCTCGGAAAAGAAGCCGGAAAATTCTCACCTTCCATGATCTGGTCAAACGCGTTGTAAAAAATAAAGCTCTTGATATTGCCGTATATAAGTTGACCCCCAAAATAAAAAGCCGTGTAATAATTCTGATTTTTCATTTCCCTGACAAGGCTCGGCAGCTTGACAAATTTATCGGGCTGGACTGTGATGGAAGAAACCGGGTGGGCCGGGAACCCGCTGAAAATACATGCCATCCCCTGCTCAGACCTGGAGCCTGAAGCATAAATCGAATTAAATAAAATGCCTTCCTTCGTCAGCTTGCTGAATTCAGGCGTGATGCCTGCTTCTCCGCCCAGTTCAAAAATCAGGTCAGCCGACCAGCTCTCAAGTATCAAAAGGACAATATTCGGGCGTTTGGCATCAAGTACAGAAATCGTACTATCCTTTTTAACTGCAAAAATATCTTTCATGATTATGGAGGCTTTACCCTGGTCCATGAATACATAGGGATCTTCCTTAAAATTCCCGAGATTTTCAAAAACACTGATATACAGGTTAAAGGCATTGTTGACCGAGGCAAGATTTAAAATATTATGGTCAGAAAAATATGATTGGCTCTGATTGATCGGGATTTGCTGTACCCCGCCTCTCATGCCCGTAAAAATGAAAAAAGGCGTTATAATAAGAAATAATAAGGATTGCCAGAATGGGATCCTCATCCTTCCCGGGTCATGTAAAAACCAGCGGTTAAAAGCAAAAACTCCGATGAAGATCATGAAGGCGAATAAAAGGACAAGGGTAAAGAATGTAATTGTCTCTGCCGAATTATAGATTTCGGACGGATGTGCGAAATATTTGACAATCTTATAAGTCAGCTTGGTTTTCCACTCTGCATATATCCCCATCTCCCCTGCAGCAGTCAGTGAATACAAGCCGACCATGATAACAGTATAAACCCTGATTACGCCAGTCAACCAGCCCTTACCCAGGAAGGACTGGATAAGCAGGATCAGGAAAGGAAATATCATGAAATAACAGGCGGTCGCAAGGTCAAGCTTGAAGGAATGGGTAAAAACACCAAGAATCTCTGTAAACCTGATATGTTCGGCTGAGATAATGCCTGAGTAATAGAGCAGGAAAATCAGCCTTGTAAAATTGAAGAACAATATCCAGAAAATCAGCTGGCGTAAAAATGAAAGTATTACTTTATACATTTTAATATTGCCTGGTTAATATTATTACTGACCGGTTCAAATAAAGGTAATTCCCTTTTACGTGATTGGAAAAGGCTCCCGCCTCCTTCATAAATAAACAACAAAGGTAATCGAACGGGATGAAAGCACAAATTAGTAAATTTGTTAATCAATACCATACGTATGGGAATCCTGCAAAACCTGGCAGACTTAAGAAGAACAATACCTGCCCATGTCAGTATCATTGTTGTATCAAAAAAACAGGAGCCTGCCAGGATCATGGATGCTTACAATTCAGGTCAGAGGCTCTTCGGGGAAAACAAGGTGCAGGAGATCATCAGCAAAGCCCCGTTGTTGCCCGGGGATATAAAATGGCATTTCATCGGGCACCTGCAGACAAATAAGGTAAAGCAGATTGTCCCTTTCATTCATATGATCCAAAGTATTGACAGCCTGAAGCTTCTAATGGAGGTTGATACGCAGGCAGGGAAAGCCCGGAAGCTTATTCCCTGCCTGCTCCAGTTACACATTGCAAAGGAAGAATCAAAATTCGGGTTGTCGGTTGAAGAAGCCTTCGGCATCCTTGAATCCTCTGAATATAAAGCCATGCGAAATATCCGGATCAACGGTCTTATGGGAATGGCCACTTTTACGGATCATGAAAAACTGATCCAGGAGGAGTTCAGGTCGCTGAGGGAAAATTTCATGAAGATAAAAGCCCGGTTCTTCCGTCTGGACAAGGAATTCAGGGAGCTTTCAATGGGCATGTCGGGCGACTTCCTGATCGCTTTGGAGGAAGGGAGTACCATGGTACGGATTGGAACCTCAGTTTTCGGAAGAAGATAAGTGTAATTAGGCATTAGGTATTGGGCATCAGGAGTGGGAATCTGGAATTATCAGGTTATATTATGTGAAGAGTTTTTATGAGCAATGCTTTGAAAAATCAGGAGGGAAGGTTGAAAAATATTAGATTTTATTGCCTGGGGTTCTTGCTGTATTTCTCCTGCGCCGTCTTAGCACAGAACCCGATGCCAAAACGCGCATACTGGCATTTGTCTGGTACCATCAGTGGAGCAAATGTCGATATGAACTTGGTGAAGGTTTATGACAGCGTATATGCAGACTGTATTTTATCCTCAAAGTATGTCAATGGTACTTCTCCGTATGGGGAATGGAAC
>Ga0182027_10000027_pt1 | contig 214220 bp, 171 predicted proteins | sample 712E1DmetaG_FD_121300 | JGI IMG/M metagenome (GOLD analysis project Ga0182027, IMG submission 121300) | Permafrost microbial communities from Stordalen Mire, Sweden - 712E1D metaG (Illumina Assembly) | ecosystem: Environmental > Terrestrial > Soil > Wetlands > Permafrost | place: Sweden...
AGAAGACTTTTATCTGGTCTGTCGAGGGATCAAAGCCAAGACTATCCAGTTTGAGTGTATTGACGCCGAGTTTGGGGCCCGCTCCAGGCGTTTGCACGTTTGCGCTCGAATTCTGCGTGACCAGGGACAGCTGGCCGCCTTTGTAGATCTGCGCACCGAAATAGTAGTGCGTGTTCGGCTGCAATCCTGTCACGGTGAATCCCGTGTCCGATGCCGCCGGCGCTGCCATGAAATAATTTGTCGAGTCGAAATAATAACTGTTCACCGGGATTGCCGCGTCGGAACGGTAAACGATCCGTATGCCGTCCGCTCCCGTCACTGGCGGCCACGAGAGGCGTATTCTCGACGCGGACTGCGCCGAGGCGGAAAGCATGATCGGATTTTCGGGACGGTCCGCGCCCACCGAAAACGAGGCCTTCACAATCTGGCTGTACCTGTCGTTCCTCCCCTTCAGAACGACCGCGCCCCACACTGTCTTGACAACGCCCGCATTGAACTGTGCGTTGACAACAACGATACTATCTTTGCCTGCGGCAGTCAGTTTGGCAAGTTCCTGGCGCAGGTTAAACCACCTGACGCTTGAGGATCCGGCGAAATCAGGCAGCGAATCGGCTGTCGTAGTCCCATACCAGATGCCGAACGTATCGATTGTCAACGTATCGATCATCCTCATGTTCTGGACCACAATGGCCGCGGAATCGGCGCCGATGTAGCGACCCACTATCCCGGCGACGTTGGAAGGAGCACCCGTGTCCTTCACCAGCGCAAGACAGCCGTTTCCTGAGGAAAAATTGCTCCAGGTCCCGTCCGTCCAATGTACCCTGGTATTGAATCCGTATACCGTGTCTGACAGCGGAAGCGGCAAGGAAATGGTGTCCGGCAAAGAAGCGCCCTTTGCCTGCGATTGCATTGTCGCAGGAAGGTAGCTCTTTCCGAAGGTCGCGCCTGTCGTCGAGAACGGTATCGACGCCGGCCTGTACCACAGCGCAATGGTATCGGCAAACGGCAGCGAAGGACCGGTTGGAAGAATAAGGTTAGTGTAAGTGATTCTGACTTTTCCCGGACCGATCAACGCGCCGCTGATCAAGACCGGGTTGTCCGTGTAGGTGCGTATCACCACGGTCATGCTGTCCGCACGCTTGCCTTGACCGTCGAAAACCACGAGTTTGGCATTGAAGGCGCCCTCCGTTGCGTAAACGTGCACCGGGGAAACCGACGTATCCACCGCGGAATTGTCACCAAAAGACCAGTTCCGCTTGCCCACCACGCCACTTGACGAATCGGTAAACGTCACGGACAGCGGTATCTTCCCGGTTGTGGCCGACGGCCTGAACCAGGCCTTGGCAGATACCGTAAGAATCGCGCCAAGCGAAGTCACGCTTTGCACCGTGTTGGTAGCCACGGCAGTGTACGTTCCGGTATCGCTAGCGCCCACTGCGGCAATGAAGAAACTATCATTTGTCGCACCGGGTATGGCTACCCCGTTTTTCCGCCACTGAAACGTCGGCGTCGGCGTGCCCGTGGCAGCAACCCTGAACGTCACCGGCATGCCGGGAATAATAGTCTGGGATTGCGGTTGTGTTGTTATTGCTGGGGCGGTATTTGCCGACGTCACGGTTATAGAAAGCACGACGGTCACGAATCCGGCAGCATTCCTTGCGGTCACCGAGTAATTCGACGACGATGGAGTCGATGGCGTCCCGCTGATGATTCCCGTTGTTTTGGAAAGGGTGAGCCCGTCCGGCAAAAGAGGCGCAACGGTGAAGGAATCCACACTTCCTTTCACGACCGCAGTGTCCGGAATAATCGCCGTGGTCGCGACAAACGTAACGGGATTTCGCTTATAACTGAGGTTGGTCGGAGGAATCGTGACGGTGAAAAGTTTCTGGCCCGACTGCTGGTTCGCATAGCAGAGTTTGATCCAGTCCGCGGACCGTAACGATTTCTCCACTCGTATTTCGTCAAGAGTGCCCGCGAAATATTCATTCCCTGCCTCGGTACCGCCGAGGTAAAACGCCGAGGTCGTGCTTGACAAAGCCGCAGTATCCGCGACGTCCTGCGCCAATAACGCTCCGTCCTTATATACCATGCATCCTGTCCCGGCTTTGTATTCTGCGGCAAAATGGTGCCATTGACCGTCCCTAAAGCCCGCATACCCGGTTGCCACGGGCGTTCCACCGCCCCAGTACGTTGACCAGGCATGGGTCGAATCGAACTGCAGCGCGGTAAAATGCTGATTGTTTCTTATCACGGATACGGTTGAATCCGGTTTCTGGACTGTTTTGAGCCATCCCGATACCGAAATTGCGCTTGTCAATCCGCATAGGGTCGCCGAAGTCCCTAGGTTGATGATATTCTTGTTGAACAACCTTCCGTTTCCGATAATGCCGGCGGCACTGGTCGTGCCGGTGTTTGTCCCTGTGTTTCCCTTGAATGTCGCATCTGAGACATTGCCCGAGGCCTCATTCAAATGCCATACGCCGGAAAATCCGTTTGACGTATCGAAAACAACATTTGGACGAGAGCTGTCAGCAACGCCGGACTTACCCCAATAGATTTTGAACGATTGGGAGCTGTTATTCCCGAATACCGTATCGATCCGGACCCATATTTCGGCAGTATCATTATTATTAGCGCCGCCAAACCATCGTTCGATCTGATAGGCAAGATGCATCCCGTTTGTTTTTGCAAAACGTATGTCCGCTCCACCAGCGAGTGTGTTGGAAAAGCCCGAAAAATTAGAAGGGGTAAGCCTGACAAGAGTGGGAAAATTCTGCACGTTTCCAGTGACGTTCGCGCCAGCCGCAGTGGTGTTCAGAAACACTGTGGCCGAATACGGCCATTGGGAATAATCATCAGCGGCAAAAACCTCTGTCCCCAGTATGATTGTAATTATAAGCGCTAAAGCGCTCCTGTGAAGCCCGAGGATTCGTAATATTCTAAGCAAAATCCTGTGCCTTATCTTTTCAAACCAGGCTGCGCAGAGGGTGCGTTGCCCATTTCAGACGATCCCAAGAAAATAGTGGGACTAGTCTAAAATATAAAGCTAAACTGGAGGGAGTCTTGCAGATAGTGTTACATTAATTAAATAGTATCATATATTATTAAATCATTTGAATATTGCCGGGAACAATTGTTTCGTTCCCGAGTTTTCTATTGAAATAATATAGAAACCTGGGGCAGGGCACATGACACTTCTGTCGATCGCAACTCGATGGTTCCCGGACGAAAACTCATTCTCGAACTTCGTGACCAGCCTACCGCTAGCCTGGAACATGGAAACAGTCACAAAACTTTTTGCCTGCGGCATGGCGGACGGGGGCACGGTAAAATCGATTATTACCTTTGATCCGCAATTGGATATTTTCGCAGTGAACCGTCCTACAGCCGCAGCACCCATCCTCTTCACCGGAACGTTTTCTTCCGTCAAGATAAAACCGGCATCGGAATTCAGAAGCCGGGGCACCGAATACTTGTTGCTGATCATGTTCACGTTGCGAAAGGTTGCGCCGCCGGAAGGTCCGGCCTTGATTTCGATGCCATACGTCGTCGGGTTACTGATGGTGATATTCTCCAGAAGCAGATTTGTAAAGCTCCCCGTTCCCTGGATGCTGATTCCCTGAAAGGTCGGATCGATAACGTCGATATTGCGGATGGTAATGCCATTTGTCGGTGTCTGGTCGGCACGAAGCCAGATGGCCCCGAAATTATTCTCATAGTCGTACCCGGTGAAATAATGCGCCCCGCACCGGTACAACGTGACACCGTCCACGGTTGCGGAGTCCATGGGGTGCGGGTTGAATTCAGAGCTGACGGTCAGGCCGGGATAGGTTATCGCATCAGCGCCGACGCAGTTCTCGATGCGGTTGCCGTCGCCTCCGTAAATCGCGAAACACGCAGCGCGCCAGGGAAATTCCACCGTGCAATTGCGGACGGTATTATTGGTGCATGGATGGCCGTACCCGTCCATGGCCGACCAGATGGCAAACCCGTCGTCGCCGGTATTTCTCGCATGACAATTTTCAATGAGACAATTGAGGCTGCCGTTGCACAGGTTGATGCCGTCCGCACCCGTGTTACGGATCCGGCAATCCTTGACATGCAGGTTCGTGGATTCGCCGCCGCCGCCGACCCAGTACGCGCAACAGACATGCTCTATCCATAGCCGCTCCATGACCATGTTTTTGTGCGAATTGCTGCAAAAAGCCTTGCCGCCCTGCGTGCGGGTACCGCCCCAGCCGAACAGCGAAAAATCGCGGAATTCATTGTTGTCTCCGGTGATGATGAACCCGGTCGTGCCCCAGTCCCCTTCACTTTTGTCCGGGCAATACAGCATGGAATACCACATGCCGGCACCCTGGATCTTGACACCCGCCGCCTGTTGCTTTTGCTTTTGGATAAACGTCCCTGGCGGAATATAAACGCCGGCATACTTGCCGTTTTGCGCCTGCGTCATGCACATGTACAGCGCATTATCGCACCCTGAGCTGTCGCCAGGTATTGCCGCTTTCCAGGTCTGGGCTGAATCGGTGATGGAAATGTAGCCCGCAGGCATGGAAATCGGCGGGCCCGCCTGTTCGAGATCTATAAAATCAATGTAATTATATGCCACGTTGTCCGCCGCGTCTTTTCTGAGCATGACCGTGTCGCCGGCATTCACGCCAAACCCTGAAAACAGCAGATGCGCTTCATCGTAAATCTTGCGCGCCTGGCCGTTGGCAGGATCGTCGGTTTGCGGATCGTTATCTTTTCCGTAAAGCCACGAATGCCGCGACGAAAGCGTGATATCGGCCTTGTGCTGGCCGTTGACGTACAGACCGATAGGCGCGTCGTTTCCGCCGCCGCCTGCCGCGTCCGGAATGCAATTGCGGATCACAATGGAATTGGCCGCCGCACTCGCTATCCACGCGACCGACGCATTCGTTTGACCCAAGAGAACTGCCTTACGGCCGGAGGCCTCTCCGGCGGGAGTGCCGTAAACCCGGCTTGGGCCGACAACCGTGGCCCCGCCTGCAAGTATGCCGTCCTCAGCTTGATATTCGATCCACGGCACCTGGGCGCCGCGTCCGACAATCAATTTTTGCTGCATGCTGTTGTTGGATTCGACTGCTTCAGCTATTGCATTTTGCGGGTCAGCGGTTGCCGTGATCAGGCTTGCGCCATCGACGGCCGTCCAGGTGCCCACAATCGAAATCGTGGCGCTTGCACCGGCAGCGATCGTACCGTTTGACGTTCCGGACATCGCTCCGCCAGCGTTTATCGTCAGGCTCACTGGAACGCTTCCGGTTGTCGGGTCGAGCCCGATGTTTGACAGAAGGACCGAAAAACGGACCGCGGCTCCGGCCGAAGGGTTTGCGGGCATCCAATTGATTGACTGAATGGTAAGGTCGGGACCGGCGAGCTGCGAAAGGGTTATCGATTTGGTAAGACTGTTATTCCCTTCGATGAGTTCGGGGATCGTGTTGTTCGGATCAACGACTGCCGTGACTGGATAGGTGCCGTGAGAGGACGACCAGGCCGCGCCGGCGGAAAGCGTGTCGCTTTGGCCGACCGCAAGGCTTAGGGCCGCGGCCGTTGCTGCGGCGACTTCAGCACCTCCAACCTGAAACGAAACAAGGTGTTCGGCCGAGGGCGACGGTCCTGTGCCGCCATTGTAAACAACTGCCTTGAACGTAACCGCGCTGCCTTCCGAGGGCGCGGCAGGTGTCCACAAAAGCGCGGTCACCGTAAGGTCGGGCTTTACTTGGGTTGTCGGCCCAACCGTGATCTTGTCCAGGTTGATCCTCGCCCCGTCGCCGGTGTCATATCTATACGTAATGGTGTTGTTGCCGCTTGACAACAAAAAGGTTTCCGTCTTCGTGCTCCATACGGCCCAGTCTCCGCTAGTCGGCAGGCTACTGACCAACTGCTTTACATTATTGACATACACGGAAATCGAGCTGTTGCCGTAACCATTGCCGTAGCGAAGCGCCACGTCGTAGAAACCCGCGGTAGAAGCAGGAACAGTGAATGTGGTGGCAGCTCCGACATTGCCTGCGTCATACCCCTGGACATACCCGGTGCCCGTAAAGCCTGGGTGCTCGGTGCTGATGTTGGCCGCACCGCTGAGTACCGCGCTTTCAGCTTCGTAATCCGTCGCGGCAATGGCGTTGCCGAAACCGATGAGAACAAAAATGCCGATTGTCGTTATGGTCGTCAGCCGGTACACGGATCGTGTCTTGTCTTTCATTTTCGCTCCATGGTTGTTTTAGCGATTAACTTGTTTTTTATGATACTTGCCAGAATACATGCCAAAATATTCCTCTATTTTACCTTGCTGTTAAACGCACGAAACATACTACTGAAACATAGCACATTTTTTCAAAATCGGGCTACTAAATTCATGAAAATATGTGAACACTATATGGCCTCAAAGCTATAATCATGGCATATTTTGGGACAAATCATGTAGAATTTGAACGCGTAAATGTGAACAAATAGTTTGTGACAAACATTACTAGATGAATTTGACATGCCTGGGAACATCGAGAACTACTTTCTGTTACTTGAATTGGACCAAAGCGTCGGCTGCACTCTGGTTTTCGTAGCACAATTTGATCCAACCCTGGCTGCGGGCCCTGCCGCTGACACGGACTTCATCGATTTTTCCGTTGAAGTAACAGTATCCTTCCGGGGTCAGATAATTAATGAAACGCAAATAGGCGCCTATCGAAAAGTCCTCACTGGTGTTCCGGGCGATGGTTCCGGCGATCGTCCGCGGAATACTGTCGGCCAACACACCGTCAACATATATGCGTTGATCCGTTCCATTGCGAACGCCGACCACATATTTCCATGTCCTTGCAGTTGCCGGATTTTCCGTAATCTGCCAACCGACCATGCCGTGGTATTCCACATTTTCCCAGGTGAGCGTTTTCAAAGAATCGTTTGTCATCATTTTCAGGTAATACTGTTCGTGCCCCTTGCCCGCGATCAAGTGCGGGGCATAATCGATGGTGTCGGCATTCACCCAGGCAGAAATCGTGTAAACGCCGTTTTCGCTAAAGTCAAGTTTGCTTTGCGCGGTCCCGTTCATGCGGATATACGACGCCGAAGCGCTGTCGAATACCTGGGCGTTGCCTATTGCTCCGGGAGCAACAGACGAGGCCGTCATGCCGTAAGGCGTGCCGTCATAATGATTGACGGTTGCGTCAGGGCAGATCACGGCGCCGGGCTCATCCATATGCCACACGCCCACGAAGCCCTGCGCAGTGTCGAACACAGCACCGCTTCCGTGCAGCAAAGTGCCGGGATTGCCCCAGACCATGAGAACCGATTGCGTGTCATTGTTTCCATATAGGGTATCGACCTTCAGCCAAACGAGAGCCGTTTGCCCGAGAGAGTCCCATTGCTCGATTTCATAGGGCAGAGACGTTGTACCTGACCGAAGGAAGTAGAGATTTTCGCCATTGCTTCTCGTCCGCGAAAAATCCAGGGTCGCCGATGTCAAATGGATCAGGACCGGGAAACCAGTGACGGTTTCCGAGACCCCGGCTCCGCTTTGGGCGGTATTAAGAACTATGCGCTTTGTAAATTGCCCCGGAGTCACCGTTATGGTAAGCGCCGCGGTCGCTGCGCCTGCCGCATTCTTGGCTGTCACGGTATAGGTCGCCGAGGCAGTCGCCGTGGTCGGCGTCCCGGTTATGATTCCCGTGGTCTTGGCGAGCGAGAGCCCGGCTGGAAGCGCAGGCGCAACGGTAAACGAGTCGACTGCCGTCGTCCCGGTCATGACCGCCGTGTCCGGCGTGATTGCCGCGTTCGTCTCATACGTAACAGGGTTGTGCGTGTAGCTCAGACCGGTCGGCGGAGCAATTACCAATAATGAAGCCGGACCTATGTCCGTCGTATCATTTGACGTGACAATCACCCCGGGGACCACCTTTGAAAGGGAATCCGGGGCTGCCGAAATGATGCGAAGATCAAAGTTCCCCGGCGGGAGCTTGGTGCAGATGAACTCGGCGGCCTCGGAATTTACGGAAGCGACATATTCCAACCCCTGGACTTGAATGTACACCAGCCCCGGCGGGGCGCTGGCGATTGTGCCGGACACTGCGCCAACCGGCCTGACGGTGTCGGTCCCGAGATTTACGAGAGAGTCTGAATTGGTGACAACGACATACAAGGCGATGGCATTGCCGTTATTGTCCACCACTTCGATCACATACTCGCCCGGGCTGACTGCCGGGATATGGAACCTCCCCAACGAATCGGTCACGGAATCGATTGCGAGGGGGTTCTTGCCGCCGCCGTTGCCGGGAAAGGGGGCAAGATAATCGTGCGGTCTGAGTCGCACGATACTGTTGGCGCTGGGTTTGCCGTCCGGATATACGATGCTTGCGGCAACGCCGTTTGTCGTCTCCGATACGCCGCCATTGGCAAGCCTGCCGACAGTACAGGAACAGGCGGACATGGCGATGACCGCCAAAGCCGCGAGCGTGAAACGTTTGAGGATTTTCATTGTTCACGCTCCTTGCGGGAAAGCGGGAACAATGCCATGGAAAACTGGTACACGCGACTCGGCTTTTCGTCGGACGTGACAAGGGAAATGAGCTCGCTACGGAACTGCTTGATGCGCTCGACCATTGCCGTGAAGCGTTCCGGTGAAATGCTCATGGTCAAGGTCGAGATATCGCGTTCCTTTGCGTCAACGCTGTTCAGCGCTTCCTTGGCAAGGTCGAACGTGTCAATTTGGAATTGACGAATTGCAACGGAACGCCAGACGTCGCCCGTGGAAATCGCCTGCTTGACCTGCACATACCGGCCCGACGCGTCCTTGCCGATGAGCCCGAGCTTGAGGAGCAGTTCGACTGATTGCTGGGCCTCGCGCGGCGTTATGGGCGGAGAAACGAGCTTCGCTATCTGCTTATAGTCGTCGTCGAGCGAATAAATGGCAAAGAGTTCGCGCACGACCGAATGATACCATTTGTCATAAAGCGCGTACGACTGGGGCGGAATAATCGCCTTTTCCGGACTTTGGAGACCAACCAGCCGATCGAGATGCAATTTCTTTTCAATATGAGTGCGCGCCTGATTGAAATGAACAAGCTCGACAAAAAATGCAGTCTCTTTTGCGCCCAACCCAAGGACCTGCGCAAATGGCAGCAGCTTCTTCTTGGAAAGATTCCGCTTTCCCTGGATGATCCAGGTAATGTGCCCCGGGGATTTCATGCCGACTTTTTGGGCAATGTATCGATAGGTAAAAACTGGTCTAACCGCTTTAATAGCGCGTTGAGCATCCTCAATGAACGTGCGAAAATCATGGTAATCGAAAACCGATGGGATCACAGGCCGCGCCTTACTTTGGGTTTTGATCAGATTTTCTGGGAATTCAGGGTAATTCTCCATTGCTTGCCTTTGCCAAATATACTACAAAAGCCAAAAAAAAGGAAGATGTATTTGTGAACTTTTGTGGACAAACATGCCTTTTTTGTTGTTTCCAGAGGTATTTGGGGGCGTTTTCGAGAATTATTCTATGCCGCATAAGTGAACAATCCATGTCATGCCCGGGCAACGACCTATGTACATTGCGTGAGCCAACCGGTGGAATTTATTTTGTGGGGCGGAAGTTTCATTGCCGGTTACACCGCTCTCGGAGATACTGCATGTTTGCCAGTTGGTTTTCACGCGGCGACATCGACGGGTTCTTCGGCCTGTTCATCGACAACCTTTTGCAGGTAATGCTTATTGCTGTTTTCTGCACCCAGCTCTGCGGAATGCCCGGATCATTGGTTTACGGAAGAATACTGCCCGGCGCAGCAATCTCGATTGCTTTTGGAAACTTGTTCTATGCGTGGCAGGCCCGCAGGTTAGCGATGCGAACAGGGCGCAACGACGTGACCGCGCTCCCCTATGGCATCAACACGGTCAGCCTCGTGGCCTTTGTTTTCCTGATCATGATGCCTATCTATCTCGAAACCCACAGCGCCGTTCTTGCCTGGCAAGCAGGACTTTTTGCGTGCATGATAAGTGCGGTTCTGGAAGTGATCGGGGCATTTGCAGGAGACTGGGTTCGCAGACATACGCCGCGCGCAGCTCTGCTCTCGGCATTGGCCGGAATCGCCCTGACGTTCATTTCAATGGGTTTTGTATTCCAGATCTTCAGCACACCGATTCTCGCACTGCTGCCCATGCTCCTGATCTTGTTTGCCTATGGCGGACGAGTAAAGCTGCCCGGCGGACTTCCCGGAGGTTTTGTCGCGGTTCTCATTGGAGCAACCATTGCCTGGGTCCTGAGACTCATGGGATTCCCCTATTTCCACCCTCTTCAGGATCCCTATCATTTCAAACTCTGCTACCCGCACACCGCGTTTGGCGACATGATGGTGTTTCTTAAACACGGTCAAGGCTGGAAATATTTGTCAGTGATTTTCCCGATGGCTTTGTTCAATGTCGTTGGCTCGCTCCAGAATCTTGAGAGCGCAGAAGCAGCCGGGGACCGGTTCGAAACCAGGTCCTCGTTGCTCATGAATGCCTTTGGTTCCGCTGTGGCAGCGTGCCTTGGTAATCCCTTCCCAACCACGATTTACATAGGACATCCTGGATGGAAAGCCATGGGCGCGCGTTGGGGTTACTCGATCCTGAACTGCATCTGTGTCACGATCCTTTGCCTTATCGGCGGCATCACGCTGGTATTGAAGGTGATTCCCATCGAAGCCATGATCGGCATTCTCCTGTGGATCGGCATCATCATCACAGCCCAGGCATTCCAGGAAGTCCCCAAGCGGCACGGCCTGGCCGTAGCGCTCGGACTTGTCCCTGCGCTTGCGGCATGGGCAATGCTGCTTGTCAATACTGCCGTGACAAAGGCAGGATCAACGCTGTACCAGGTCGCGCCAAAATTCGGAAACGACCTGTTTATTTACGGCGTGATATCCCTAAGCCAGGGTTTCATGCTCACCTGCATGATCTTTTCAGCCATGATGGTTTTTGTGATCGAAAGGAAATTTCTGAGGGCGTCGCTGTGGGCGCTCACGGCCGCATGCCTCGCGTATTTCGGCGTGATCCACGCCTACCGGCTGGTTCCCCTGGCGGGTGTGGTAAACGATTTCAGGCCGGGCGCGGCAAAATCATTCGCTATTGTCTATCTGATTGCGTCCGCGGTCCTGGTCCTGCTCCACTTCTATGATCGCAACAGGAAGACCGGGGCAAGTTAAAAAGGAGAAATAGATATTGGGCATTGTTGAATTCAAAACAACCTGGCTGTTGAATTCCTATCTTCTATTGCCGCCAAGCTCGTCAAAATCAGCAAGATCCTTCGGCCGACCGGAAGCCTTTTTGTTCTTGAGAAGGTCTTCAAACGAAATGTAATTGATCGCAACGGTGCCATATTCTCCGGAAATCCGGTGGCGCCAGACATCACCAAACGATAAGCCGCTTATGTTGTTGATCATTTCCAATCGGACGGGTGGAATTCCCATCCGGATGATCTTTCCCGGATTCGCAAATTCTTTTGCTTGTTTGGCGGTTGTTGGGAGCCCGAATTTCTTAAGGGCTTTGCGGATTCGAACGATGTTTATTTCGGTTGCTCGGAAAAAAAGGTCCATGTCGTTGGTTGCGCGTACATAGCCGTGAAATGCAACCGCATAGCCCCCGACAACAACGAATTCAGCGCCCTCTTCGTTTAGAAATTTCAAGAACTCTTCGAAGTCTACGTGGATATTCATCGTGTTGAACCTTTGTCATTTCGCGCCTGAGGTCCTCGACAAGAGAGACACGTTCATTGCCGGAAAGATTCTTTGTGAAGTCTATTCCCTTTTCATTCCGGTCTGTTTTTTCAATGGTGAGGGTTCTTTCTACTTTCATAGCTCCATTCCTGAACAAGTCATGCGCACAAAACAAACTGCGATGAACCCGCGCCCACCTACGCCTGGGCTTCGAATACAAAGGGAAAAACGACTTCGACAGGGCTGCCGCCGTCGATCGCGGGGAACGACCAGCGCTTGATATAGCGGACCAGGGTTTCATCGAACTCGGAGTTTTTCGTGCTGGAGCTCACCACCGTGACATTGGTGACGCTGCCGTCCGGCATGATGGTGAATTTTATCTTGAGTTGGCCGGCAAGGCTGGGGTCGCGTTTCAGCCACGTTTCGTATACGCGTTTGAGACGGTTGCTCTCAAGATCGATGACTTTCTTGATTTCGGTCTGCGTGCGCGCCTCTGCGTTCGTGGTGTTGCCGCTGACCTCGGGCGCTGCCGACGAAATCGCAACGCCGCCGCCTGACGCGATCCGCTCAGCTTTTGCCTTACCAACGGTTTCTCGCGCGATGTCAACTCCCGACGTGACCGAACCGCGCTTTGCCTTCAGGTCCGCGACGTCAATGTTTTTCGTGGCAAAGGTTCCCTTCGACACCTTGATGTTGCCCAAGTCCCCGATGCCCTCGCCTGTCGCACCGAGCAAGTCGCTCACGCCGCCGCCAGCAGCCGAAGAACCGCCGCCACCGCCGGTTGAGGTGATCGCGGCGAAAATTCCCGCAGTGGCAATGGCTGCCTTGACTTTCTCACGCACCTGCTGACGCTGTTCCTTGGTCGCTTCCTGGCGTTCCTTGCGCTGGACAAACGTTTCTTTCTCGCGGTCGACCTTGACCTCTTCCGGCTTGGTCTCTTCCGTTGCCTCCGGGCCTTTCTTGACTGTCTCCTTTACCTTTTCTTCTTTTTTCACCTCGACCGGTTTGGGTTTGGGCTGGTTAAGCACGAGCTGGGCGTACCGTTCCTGGATCTTCGTGATTTCCTTATCGCTGACCGTCTCCGAGACTTTCCGCTGTGACAAAAGGCCGACGGTGAAAAATGCGATAAGAAACAGGATGCCGAACGTGATGACAAAGCGCGGCTCGATCCGCGACATCAGGTTGCGACGGAATTGCTTGGGGAACGAGGCAAGCGTGCCGGTGCCGGCGGCGGCTTGGTTCATGAAATATAGGCCTGACGGTGCTCCCACGCCCGTTATCCCTTCCTGTAAACAACAAGATTCATGACCGGATACCCGGCCTGACCGCACGTATACATTATTCTCGTCAGCACGTTATACGGGATTGCGACGTCGCCCTGGATGGAAATCTTGCCGGAGAACTCGGTCTTGAACATCTCCGCGGATTTCTTCGCTTCGTCCGAATACTTTTTCAGCACCTCAAAGAGCGGCTGGATCATGAAATCCTTTTGCGCGACAAGCGACTGAAATCCGGCCGCATCGATGACGATCTTGTTTTCAACCATGATTGTCGATTGCGACACCATGACGTTCAGCGCCTGGCCCGCATTTTTTTCAACCGAGGAGGTCGGCAGCAGAAGATTGGTGGCCGGGGTCACGAGCTGGCCCTGCGCCGAATAATTCTGGAGCAAAAAGACGACCATCAGGGTAAACATGTCGATCATGGACGTGATGTTGAGCCTCACGGTCCCGTCGCCGCGTTTACGTCTGCGTCTGCGTATTGATTGTCCGGCAGGCATTACTGGATTATTCCTCCGGCAATTGACACGTTCGGGAACATGGTCACGTTGCCGTCCGGCGTGCGGGTTCCGCGCGCCGCATCCATGACCGCCACCACAGTCTTATACGTAATCTTGTCCTCCGCGACGATCTTGATCGCCTCATGATCTGCGAACATGTCCGAACCGGCAAGGTTCTTCGTTTCATAGGCCCGTGACAGTTGGTACAGGCTTGCGTCTGCTGGCAGCGACGGGAAATACGCCTTGACGATGTCGGCAAGCACTTTCTTCTTCACGTCCGCGAGTTTTGCATTCAGTGCATTGAAATCGTATTGTCCGTTGACAAACGGAATGTCCGGCTGCTTTTCCGCGAGCGTGGCGCCCGCGGCCGCGGCCTTGTCCTCGGGCTTGTAATAATGGAACAGCGTGAAGCCCTTGGCCGTGATGACGACGCCGAGTTCCAGCTTCTGGTCCTGTTTGCTTTCCGCCCCGCCGCCGCCCCCTCCCTGCGTCGATTCCGGCAGCTTGAGTTCGATGGCGCCCATCTTGACGAATTCAGAGGAGGTCAAAAGAAACGGGATGAGCATGACCATGAGGTTGAGCATGGGTGTGACATCGGTGTCCGCCGCCTCTTCGCCCTCGCTCCTGCGCACCAGGGAATTCAGTTTCTTTTCCGTGGCCGTTGGCGGGTTGAGATAATTCAGGATCGCGATTGCGTATCGATCTATTTCCATGAGTGCGGTGTCGACCCGTGCGCGCAAAAAGGAGTACATCAGGACACAGGGTATGCTAATCGACAGACCGACGAGCGTGGAGTTCATGGCAGCGGAGATTCCCGCGGCGAGCATGGCTGATTTTTCTATGGCGGCAACGCCGGGACGACCGACAGCCGCAAACGACATGATGAGTCCGAATACGGTTCCGAGCAGGCCCAGAAGCGTTGACACGTTACCGAATGCGACAAGCAGGCCCAGGTGTCTTTCCATGGAAGCCGCCATGTGGGTCGATTCCTCACCCATTGCACCGGCAACCAGATGCGGCTCAACAATCGATTTGCGAATTCCGGCGCCGAGAATCCTTGGAAGAGCGCGGTGTCCGCCCGATGAACAGATGCGAACCGCCTCATCAAGGTTCTGCTCGCCGATGAGTTTCCTGATCGACTCAAAAAAACCCACGGCGTCGTAATCAGTGCGTCGGTTGATTTCCAGCCATCGGTCCACGGTCACCAGAATTGCCGTGACACCGAGCGCGGAGAGCAGCCACATGAAGAAAAACGCCTCATGCGACGGGAGGAAACATTTCAGGAGTTCACCGAAGATTCCCATATTTCACAAGTTGACAGTTAGAAGTTGACGGTTGACAGCAGAAAACTCCCTCATCCCTTCGCCCCTTCTCCCTAGGGAGAAGGGGCGAAGGGATGAGGGGTGTGTTGACCTCAAATATTTATCTCTTTTATGAGCTTGTTATCAGTAAATATCTTAATGTTATTGTGCGTCACGTGCAAGCCCACGCCTTCCTTGAGCTGCGAGGCGCTGATATGGTACTTGTGGGTCTTGAACGACTTTTCGATAAGCGCGTTGAGCACGCGGACCGAATATTCGTCGAGTTCGTCGATGATTTTCTGGGTTTTTGATTTTAAAAAGGCGTAGATCATGATCGAAGTGATAGCGACGGACAATCCCGTGAACGTGGAATTCATGGCGGTCGCAATACCCGAGGCAAGGAGCTCGGATTTCTGAGCGGCATCGATTCCGGGGCGGCCGACCGCTGCAAACGACATGATCAGCCCGTACACCGTGCCGAGCAGCCCGAGCAGCGTGGCAACGTTGCCGATGACCGCGAGATAGCCGGTACGCTTTTCAAGGACCGGGATTATCTTGAGCATCGCTTCGTCAATGGCATTTCGTATCCGTTCCGCGCCGGTGTTCGCTTCGTCAAGCCCGGCCTTGACAACACCCGCCAGCGCCATGCGTTTTCCCTTGGAGCAGAGACTGGTCGCTGAGCCCAGGTCGTCCTTCTGGACCATAGATAGAATATCGCGGATGAACATTTCCGAACGGACGCCGGACTTGCTCGTCAAGTAGAAGAAGCGCTCGATGATTATGGAAAGCGCGAATACTCCTGTCACCAGGATTGCCCACATGAACAGGAATGCGTCGGACTGCGGGCTGAACGCATGAAGCAGTTTGGTCAGAAATTCCATGAAGTCTCCTCCGTTCTACGGACCGAAAAAAAAATCGACAATCGTATGACATCTCTTCACATAGAATATAGAAATATAATTTCAATTAATAATGTAAGCATGTATTTCTGCGGTCTCAACGCTGCACATAGTCAACGCCAATCCGGTCTATGTACCGGATCAGCAAAACAGCATGCGCTCCATTGTCATCGATGATGAGCGGAATGCGGTTCTGACCCGCGGGGAAAAGTCCAAACGCCGGGTCACAGAAAATCCATTGGGCTCCGTCATGCGCCATGACCCATGCGTGACCCACAAAGCCGTTTTCCGGGCCGAAATACACCAGTCCAAGGACAACGCGCGCCGGAATGTTTTCGGCCCTCAGCAGCGCCGCCAAGAGAACGGCGTGCTCACCGCAGTCCCCGAATCCGGCCTTGAGCGTTTCCACGGCGTTCGAAAAAGTGGCCGTATTGCGCTTCGCAAGCGAGGCGAACACGTACCTGGTGCAGGAATCGATAATGGCGCAACGGTCTTTTGCCCCGGCGCCAAGCCGATGAGCAAGGGAAACTATTGTTGGAAAGTCCGACTGAATAGTCACCGTTGGTTTTGTCCAGGCTGATCCGGAAAAAGAGGCGTCAGCACTGGCCTGTGCTTGGCGGCCGCATCCCTGCCCAAGGTCGGAAAGCTGCCAGCGGCCCCCGGTCTTTTGGAAGAACCCGGATACCGATGTGTCAAGAGACATTCCGCCAAGGATGGTGAGCGCAATGCGCTCACCTTTCTGCGGCGGCCTATCCTTACGCACGGATAGGATCTTCGCAAAATCGGAAAAGGTGGCGGAAGCCGGCTGCGCCAATGTGGCCTTGGGCAGGCCGTTTTTTTTCCGGGCCACAAACACGCCTTCGATATCCTGGGACAAAGTCATGGCGTTCGCGTCGAGTTCAAGAGTCTGAGAACGGGCTGCCAGGTCGTCAATGACCTCGAAGGTAAGGCGCCCTCGGTCGCCGGAGATTGCCGTGCACCGTGTTGTCGAGATGATGGTTTTCTGCGAAACGATCTCAAACTCGGTATCGAGAAACACGTCCCCTGCTCTGCACGAAAGCGATTTTATGCTTTTGTAAAGTTTCAGCATGGGAGCGATGCTTTCCTTGACCGACGCCACGACCGAGGAAGTCGCCACGCCGCCCGCGACCACAGTCAAGAGCCAATCCTTTGAAGACTTTTGAAGCGTCCATTGGTTTGTGCCGCTTTCCCCTTTAACGGTCTGGTTCGCGCTCCGGATTCTTCCATCCGGTTCGTACAGCCGCTGTCCCGATATCCGCAGTGAGCCTTGGGGACCGGCCGTTACCGCCATGTCCGACGACATGCACAAGGCGTCAAGGCTGTCGACAACGGTGAGGGACTGCGTGAGCGTACCCACGGTCCGGTCCTTGAGAAACACGTCAAGGGTTTCGGCACGGGCGATGGTTCTCCATTCGTCAAGTCTCTTGTCCGTGCGCGTCCGGGAGCAGGCCGGAAAACAGACGGCGAGCCACACGAGATGCCAGATGACAAGACTACATATTTTCAGCATAGGTGAACTCGTCGGATGCCCTATCGGCCGCTGGTTGCTTTCTTCCGGGCGTAGGCGTCAAACGCTGCGCCGGTGAGTTTCTTGAAGCACGCCAGGAAAGCGGCGCTGGTTTCGAAGCCCGATTCCTGTGCCACGACCTCGCTTGCCGCGGAGGGGTCTTTGGAAAGCATACGCTTTGCGTGGTTGATTCTGACGTGCGCGATAAAATCATTGACGGTTACGCCGAGATCGCGTTCCATGAGAACCTCGATAAACGCTTCACCCGTGACAAGGTCTTTGCAGATCTTCTCAAGGCTCAGGCCGGGGTCGGAGAAATTCTTCTCGATATAGCGGCAGGCGCGCTGAATTTCCTTGTCCATCACCGAAAGCCGCGTGGTGGTGAGGAACCTGGGTGATTCCCGCTGTTTCCTGACAAAACGGATTGAACCGATGATGATCACGATTGACCCGAGAAAAATGGCAATTCTGAACAAAAGGGAGCGTTTCCGGGGAGAATGCTTTTTTACAGGAACCGTTGTGGCTACTGGGGTTTTCATGACCGTGACCGGCACCGCCTTGGCTGAGGTATCCGCCTGCCTTTTCGGCTCAGGCTGCATACCACGAATCGCGGCCTTGGGCGCTGGCGTCTCACGCAGAATGGAATCTCTAGCCTGCACGGGAGCAGCGGCGCCATCGGCGCGGCCGGCCGTGTCCGGCGACCGTGAGGCGCGTATCGTTGGATGCGAATCCGCAGTCGATTTCGGTCCCGCGGTTTCCGGGCTTGAGACGGAAAAGACAGGTTTGGCTGCAACGAAGGGCTTCTTTTTTGCGACGACAGGGGCCGATGCCGCGACGGAGAGAGGGCAGATCAGTGTGATGATGAGCGCGGCCGGAACTACGACGGTACCACGCAAAAGTAAAGATACGGGCGTCGGATCAGAGGGCATAACGGCCCATCTGCTCCTTGAGCATGGCATGGTAGTTGGATTTCATTGCCCCGATTTTCGCGTTCAGACGCTTGCAGAATCTCCCGGCCTCGGTATAGTCCCTCGACTTCATGTGCTGCCACAATTCCTTGAGTGTCCGTTCATTGAGGATTTCGCTGGTCGCGACTTCGAAATGCATCAGTTCGTTTTCGGAAATCCGTTTGAAAGCGTCCTGTATCATCTGAAGCAGTTCGGTGTACAGGATCTGATCGGAACGGCCATGCAAGACGACCAGTCCCGATGACAATTGCGAGAGAAAGAACTTGCTGTTGAAAATGTAATGGCGTTTGTTCTTGAACGCTTTCGGATCGTAGTAATATTCGCCGATTATCCTCCCCTTTGTGGTCTTTACCACGGACTTGGGAAAAGGGGGCGGAAGCAGGGGTTCAAGCGGCTCTTTGTAGATGGTCAAGAGATCGTCCGCCTGCTCGTCCGCATCTTGACGACCTGCCGCGGCAAGGCTGTCGAGTTGCATGGCAGACGTTTTGTCTTTTTCAAGGTCGATATCTTCGTTTGCAAAAGGCAGATCCAGGGCAGCGGGCACCTCGGCCGGCGACGGCTTTGGCAGTTCCGCGGTGTCGTCCGGCACTTTCGGAACCTCGCGCTGCGTGGCCGGTTCTTCGCGTTGTATCGGTTCTTGCGCCCTGCTCGCGAGTTTTTCGGTGAACGATGAGACGGGATTCTCGCCTTCCTGCTGCGACAGAATGATTTCGTACAGGCCGTTGATGATCTCGTTTTCGTTGACAAGCAATTCTTTTTTCAGTTGCGAGTCGATGAGCGACAGTTCCTGTTCCTTGACTTTGAGTTTTCCCAGCTTGGTGGTTAGCTCCTCGAGTTCCGCGGAGCAATCGGTCATTTCCTGCTTGATAGTCGCAATTTCGGAATCTCGCATGCGTTTTTCCTCAAGCAGCGTGCGCGAGTCCCTGCTGATTTTCTTGATGAGCTCTTCCTTGGTGCGCACCACGTCCATTTTCCTTTGATAATATTGGATGAGCATATCGATGGTCTGCGCCTCGCCGGTCTCCTGCTGCATGGTCTTCTTCAGGGACCAGAGATGTTCCAGAGCCGCCTTGGCGTTATCGGTTTCGCCGCGAAGCAGGCGCTCCGCAATGTCGTAGGTGTTTTCCGACACCGTGGTGGCGCGCGCATCAAGCAGGATTGAATAAAACTTGTTCGAATCTTTCGTGCTTTTCGAAAGATTGACGGTGTTTTCGGATAATTCTTCTATCCTTTTCATAAGAACCCTCTCTCTAAAAAGAAAGTCACACTACCTTTTCGCCTCTGCTGATAGTACGTGCAGCGAAGGTTCGCAAGGTATGGCAGCCATTAAAATTGTATATCGAAATATAATGTGTGTCAATAGCCAATAGTCGTAACCGCAATGAATATTAATGACTTACCAAGGCAATGTGGTTTGAAAATACTTCGCATCTACAGGTTGTGTTTCAATCTTTTCACGAAGGGTCGATTTTGAGGGAAAGCAGGATCTCCTGCAACGCCGGTTCGGCGGCGATCTTGTCGAAATCCGAAAACCCGCATTCGAATGCTCGGGCAAGACAGGTCCGCGAGTCGATAGTCTGTTGTCTGGTTGCGCTGATCTTTGCAAGCAGGAACCACGCGACCGGGCAATCCTCGTTGCCGCTGCGGCCAAGATAGCTGCGAATGGCCTTTTCTGCTTCGTCAACCATATCCTTTTCGATAAGCCCTTCCCATAGCATTGCCTCCAGCGTCGCATCGCGCGCCGCGCAGCGCCTGGCGAATCCGTTCGCGTCGTCGAGCCTGCCGTTGGCGTACGCAAAGAGGGCCAGACAGGTCAGCACATGATCCGACGGCCGGGTAAGCGTCCGGAGCCGCTTGTACAGCGAGGCGGCGATACCCGCGCCCGAGCCTTTCCGCTTTGCGGCCAGCATCCGTTCCGCGTCCACCTCGTCACCGGTCATACCCTGGGCCTCGGCGCGGGCGAGCAGGTCATCGGCTTCGCCAAAATGCGAAAGTTCCCTCAGCACCATGACCGATTCGCTGATTGCCGCCTCGTCCAGCCTCGGCAGCACGGCAATCGTCGACTTGACGTACGCCTCAATATCACCTTTGGCGAGCGCGCAGTGGCGCAATCCCATCCAACCCGGCATTTCCCGCGGCGACAGCGTGACAGCCGTGGAATACCATTGCTTCGCCTGATCGAATTCTTTCTTCTTTGTCGCGACATTGCCGAGGTTGACATACAGGCCGCCGTCGGCCTTATTGAGTTGCAGGGCCTTGGTGTAGCAGTCGAGCGCGTCGTCATAGGCGCCGGTCTGTTCATAGGCGACGCCGAGGTTCTTGAGCGCCGAGGGGAATTCCCGCTGAAGCCGGAGCGCACGCTTGTACGCATCGACCGCACCTGCGGCGTTTCCGGCGGCCAGATGCGAATTGCCGAGATTGAACCAGGCGTCGGCGTAGTCTGGTTTGACGGTGGTTGCCTTGAGGAAAAGCGCGGACGCTTCCTGTGTCTGGCCCTCACGGTCGTAGCAGTTGCCAAGGTTGAGAAGTGCCCCGGCATTATCAGGCTCGAGTTCGAGCACCTTCTTGAACGATTGGATGGCTGCGCCATTGTCCTGCGTTGTCAATTGTACGATCCCCAGATTGTTCCATCCCTCGATGCGCCCGGGGCTGATCACGGAAAGTTTCCTGAACGCCGAGCGCGCCTCGTCCAGGTCCTGCTTCTTGAAACAGGTGTTTCCATAATCAAGCAGCAGGGAAAAATTGTCGGTATGGTATTTGATGAGGCCGCGGTATACCTCAATTGCCTCGTTGTACCATCCAAGGTCGGCATAGTGCTGCGCGAGACTGGACCCGGCGTCGAGATCGGCCGGATTGTCGGCAATCGCCGCGCGAAGTCGGGAAAGTGTCTCATCGGCGGTCGAATCGGGCGTATCGTTCATGTCGTCATTACCTTCTTATTTGGCAAGAATGGCGGCAACGCGCGGCACATAGGTGCTCGCCAGGACCTGCCGTATGTAGTGCCACTGGGGCGCGCCGGCCCCCCCGTCGGCAGCCCAGTTTTTATGCACCGCAATATCGTACCAGGCGTCAAGGTACACGTCGGAGACTTCATCGAAATGCACGTCGCCGGGAATCACGGTGTATTTATTGAACATGAGTTGCCGAAACGACGTCTCGTAGATATCGGTGATCCAACCGCCGCCGAACATCATGGACATATCGCCGAGGATGTCTTTGCGTACGGGAATCATGCCGAACCTGCTGCAGTCCTGTATCTGGCTCTTGTCCCCGGTGATGTACTTGACCATTGCCCACGACAGCTGCGGGTCAGGCGTCGTTGCCGGAATGCCCCACCACCAGCCGCCCGTGGTCACCGACCGTCGGCCCTCCCGAAGCGTTGTCCCGTTTGCGTCGAGCATGACCGAGCAGCCTGCCGGCATGACCGCGACGCCCATGTCATTTGGATCGGCAAGGTATCCGTCAAGTCCGTCGGACCCCGTGCCATGAATAAAGAAGCAGTCGACTTGGGTCATGAAGGCCAAGAACACCGCCCCCTCTTTGAACGCCTTCCAGATCTCGGTGCCGCTCCACAATTCCTCCCACATTCTCTTATTGTAAACCGACGAAGCGTAGACCGCCTCCCACGTGAACGCATCGGTCACGGCATCGCCGTTCATGGTCAGCACCTGCGTGCTGTCGCCGCCGCATTGGAATACGCGGTCGACGATGCGCAGCGACGTGCCGGAATACCGCTTGCCCCGATGGCCGATGCGCGAAGCGATCTTTCCGTCATACGGGGTGTGCGCCCAGATCCAGCCCACGACATACACGTCGAAAAAGTCCCATTTGTTCGGGTCTTCTTCGATCACGAAGGTCGAGGGCAGGCCGAACCCGTTGATTTTTTTCATGTCCGCGTTGATCTGTTCCTTAAAGCTTCGCCACCGGGAGATGGCGTCCGCGACTTTGCTCTTGCAATACACCATGATTCGCGTTTCGAATTTACGCGGGATCAGGTACTGCTTGTCGCCGTACATGCCCAGCGAGGTGAGCATATATCCCGACCTGAACTCCTTCATTTCCTCGTCGGTAAGAAAGGAATCGAGAGGCTTGAGGTAATTTTTCCTGATGAGGGCTTTGCTCTTGTCAAACGGGATCTTGACGATCGCAGCCCGTCCGGCATGCCTGGTCAGCTCGGCCTCCAAGTCACTGGTGTTATCGTAATGAACGACTGTCGTCTTGGCATGGCTCTCCCGGTCGAACCCCGACATGATCTCACGGCTGAAATAATCCTCTTGCGCCTTGAGCATGTGAATGAGGATCTCTGATTTTTTCGGGGCCGTGCACGCTGTGCAGAGCATCAGGAAAATCGCTGCGCATACCGTACAAACGGACCGCCTTCCCCGATGTACCATACGTTTGCCTTTCTCAGTGAGCCTGCCTGCCCGCCGACAATGTTTCGATCCGTGTGTTGGATTTCCTGAGCCGCTTGACGAATATCCTGAGCAGCTCGATTGCAATCATCGGATATTCCATGATGACGTCGATGAGATCGTCGCGCTTGATCCGGATTACCGAGCATCGGCACAGCGCGTACACGCTTGCGGAACGCGCCTCGTCGTCGAACAACGCCATTTCGCCGAAACATTCGCCTGCGGCAAGCTCGGCGAGGTCGATCGGCTTGTTGTCCGAGGTCTTCTTCGTGATCCTGACCCTGCCTTCCTTGATGACGTACAGGCAGTCCCCGGCGTCGCTTTCCTTGACAAGTTCGTCGCCGGCCTCCACGGAAATCGTCTCCACGATCGAAGCGATTGCCCGCAATTCACTGGTCTGGACAGCAGAGAACAGTGATGTCTTCTTGAGGAAGATCACGTTTTCCAACAGGTCGAAAGATCGGAACGTTTTGTCGCTCATGGTTCGCGCCGCCCCTCAGGTGATACGTACCGTCGCGTTTGCATTTGCAATTCCATTGTCGTACAAGTTCATCCACCGCCGGTCTCCGGTCGATTTGAAGAGGGCCTGCGCCGCATAGAGGGCGCATGTGCGCAGCCATTCGCTGTGGCCCGTCAGGTGCTCTGAGACGGCCTCAAACAGGGACTTTGCGCGCAGCTTGAAACTGATCGTCGCCTCACGGCCCTGCGTAACCGCGTCGTCGGTATCCAGAAGGCTGATGAGCCACCGGTTGACCTTGACATTGCCGACGTTGTCAAGGACTTCAAACGCGCGCGCCCGGACATGCCGGTTGGCATGATATAACCGCTGCATGATGGAGCCTATCTGGCCGCTTCTGTCGGCAAGCGCAGCAAGGTAGATCAGGTTGCGAAGCTTTTCAAGGATGCATGTCTCGTACGTCGCGGTCCGGAGAAGTCCGACTTCCTTGAGTAGTCCCTTCGTGTCAAGGACGCACAGGGAAAGCCAGTCTGAATAAATGGAGCACGCTTCTGCATGCGCGGTTTCTTCGAGAAGCGGATCGAATTCTTTCCCGACAAGGTCGGCCTTCGCGTGCAGCGCCTTGAGGATGATCCCACGCCGCACGTACTGTTCCTCGCGGACCCGCTTCATGCATTTGGACACCGGATACCCATTGTCAATCATTAGCCCGATAGCGTTCGACAGGTCGCTTTGCATTTTCGAATGGCTCCCCTGGGAAAGCGAGAGGATGAGGTCGAATGATTCCTCACTTTGCATCTTGGCGAGCGCGTTGACAAGCTGCCGGCGCACGGCCGGGGCTGCCCCGATAAGGGAAAGCTCGCGTTTGATAAAGTCCCGGATCACGGGAAGGAACTTTTCAAAACGTATTTCACCCATCGCAAACAACGCGCTGGCGCGGTCGCTGTCCGACGTCGACTTCAGCATTGAATCGAGGATGCCCGAAAGCTCCTCCCTGCATTTGTCGGTGGCGGCCTGCTTCCATACCGCCACCACCGAATTCGATCTGACGCGGTTGTCCCGGTGCAGGAGAAACGCCCCGATCCCTTCCTGGGTTTCCGCATCGGCATATTGGGACAAGGCAAGGATGCAATTTGCCGTGACGCGGTCGTCCTTGTCATTGAGATAGCGCGAGAACACGCCCTTCAACTCTTCGCGGCGAAGCGGTGTCAGGTAGGAAATGATAGTCGCACGCGACCGGCCGTCCGCATTTTCGAGATACTTGACCAGAACGTCAACGGACTCGGCGGAATTCATTCCCGCGAGTATTTCGACGATGAATTTCTTGATTTCGTATTCCTCTTTTTCGAGGATGATCGCGAGCATGCCGATGTAGTTCTCCGAGTCAGGAATGTCGACCAGGTTGAACAGCGCCGGAAGTTTTTTCGACCGAAACCCCGTGAGGTATGTCGTGAGGCTCTGGGCATATTTTTTACGAATGCGAAACGTCTGAGCCACGACCGCGGCGGATAGGAAAAACATGATCGCCATGGTGACACCGAAGGGCACGGCCGGAAGGACTAACAGCATCCAAATGCTTGCGAACACGATGGCCGCAGGCTTGATGACTCCCTCGATGGCAAGCTTTCCCCTGCCCCGTACCTCTTGCGGCAGGCTCGAAAAAAAGACCTGAAAATTCGGAGAAAAGAAGGAATCAAAAAAGGCAACGCGCAAACCCATGCCGGCGACGATGCTCCAGAACAGCCACTGCGAGGCAGAAATGCCGTGGTCAGGATTGCCGCCAGAAACCGACCCGATGACTGTCAGGATGGCGAACACGCCGCACAGCACGGCAGGCAGAAACAGCATGGAACGCGTGGATCCGATTTTCTTGAGTATGAATCCGGCCACGCCTATCTGGAGAATAAAGGTGACGAACATGCTCGTGCCGTTGAAATAGCCGAGAAAGGATCCCAGTGACCTCGCGTCGGAGAGGTACTTCTTGAGCTGGGAATAGAAAATGAAATGCTGGTTGAGAAGAACAAAGAAGAGAAAGAAATAGAAAATGGCCATGTTGCGGAGCAGCGGCTCGTTCTTGATCAGTTTCAGGTCGTCGAGAATACTGGCCAGACTCCGCACTTCGTGCTTCTGCTTGTCGGACGAGGGTTTGAACGATGCGCCGAACACCGCCCGGAACGGTACAAACAGGAATCCGAGAAGTAAAGACAAGACCGCCCAGATAATCAGCAGATTCTCGGCCGGAATGACCTTGAGGAACGACGGGATGGTGAACGAAATGAGAATGGCGCCGAACGTGCCTCCCGCGGCAATGATCGGGAATTCCTTGCTTGCCCTGCGGGAATCGACCAGGTCGTTGGCCAGCGTCCAGAACATGAGGAAAAGCAGAATTTTGGTCACGTAGGCGTAGGAGAACAGCGGCAGGAACAGGAAATTCGCATGCATCATCACCAGGATCCTGATGAGGACGAGGACGCAACCGTGACCCATGGTCAGGTACAGAAAGAATATGCCACGGTCCACCCTGTCGATGAGCGACATCATGAAAGCGGACATCAGGAACAAAAACACTGCATTGACAAGGAACATGGTGGGGATCAGGTGAGCGTCGAAATGCGCGAGCAGGAGCGCCTCTGCCGTGCTGTCGCCGAGGATCGCGGCGCCGAAGCAGATGAACAGCAGCACAAACAGCGGCCAGCGGCACGTTGCCATGAACGGCTGTTTCTTGAGTTTTTCCAGTAATGGGTGCATAAAGGACCGTAAACCCCGCGCGAGGTGATCAGAAGTAAATTATACATTTATTGGAAAGAATTATGCCACGTGTTTAACGTTCTTCCTTCTTTTCGAGGGTGGAGCCCCGCCGACAATAGTCGGCGGCCTCAAGAATTGATTTCCGCTCTTGAGCCGAAAGATACTTGTGCGACATCCACTGTGGACAATGGTATATTTTAGGTTGAATCTTTGGGAAACCATTTCTATTGGAATCAGACAAAAAAGGGTTCATTCGCCATGGACAAACAGAAGCTCAAGGAACAGGTCGAGACGATCCGGCAGGCGTTCAGTTATATCAACCAGTTTCAGAACGAGACGTTCGTCATAAAGATCGAAGGCTCGCTCATCTCGCACCCCTTTTTCCCGATTCTGATCAAGGATATCGCACTGCTTCACCATCTGGGAATACGGATCGTGCTGGTGCCCGGTGCAAAGAACCGGATCGACGAGATTCTCGATATGTACAACATCAGGTGCGACATCGTCAACGGCATTCGGGTCTCATCGCCCGAATCAATACCTTTTATCAAGATGGCCGCCTTCGACGTGTCAAACAAGGTTATGACCATGCTCAAGGCAAACGACACGAACGCGGTCATCGGCAACTGGGTGCGGGCCAGGAGCATCGGCGTGAAAAACGGCGTGGACTTTCAAAGCTCTGGTACGGTGGACAAGCTGGAGATCGACATTATCAAAAACGTCCTGACCGACGGTTTGGTCCCGATATTTCCGAATATCGGATGGAACGCGCAGGGAAACCCCTACAACCTTTCCAGTAACGAGCTCGCTTTCACCATTTCGACGGAGCTTAAGGCGGCCAAACTATTTTTTGTCAACGAGACCGGCGGCGTGCGGGCAAAAGGCTTTTCGGTGCCCAAAGGTGTGTACGTGTCAAGCGATGGGTCCATATCGCAGTTCACCGTACAGGAAGCCGAGCAGTTCCTTGTCAAAAACCACAACACAAACGCCCGGGCGGAAATCGAGCTCGTCTCGCTTGCCTACCAGGCCTGCAAGCGCGGCGTCAAACGGGTTCACATCATAGACGGCCACGTCGAGGGAATGATCCTCAAGGAGATCTTTTCGAACCGGGGAATGGGCACCATGATCTATTCCAACCAGCATGAGAACATCAGGCCAATGAACCAGGCCGATGTGCCGGAAGTGCTCCAGCTCATGAAGCCTTACATCGCCAAGGGAACGCTCATCGAGAGGACGACGGCCGACCTTGAACAGCACGTGGTTGACTATGCGGTGTACGAAGTCGACGGTACGGTCCATGGCTGCGCCGCGCTGCACCAGTTTCCGGGCGGCAAGGCCGAGATCGCAGGCATGGCAGTTGACGAACTCTACGCCAGCCTTGGAATCGGCGCCAAAATCGTGTCCTATTTGCTTGACAAAGCTGCACACGGGAAGGTCAAGCAGGTCTTTGTCCTGACCACCCAGGCGATGGACTGGTTTTCCGCTCTTGGGTTTAAGAAGTCCGACATCGCGGCGCTCCCCAAGCAGCGGCAGGAAAAGTACGACACGAAACGGAACTCGATGGTGCTCACTTACCGGGTGCCGTCGGCCAGAAAAAAGCCGCACGTGATTGCGTCAATGTCATCGACATGATCTTCGTCGTCAATGGTGAGGTGCGCGCTCTTTTTCACCATGTCAATTGTGCCCGGCTTTTTGCCTGGTCGCGTTAATCAATCCACCGGCGAGAAGGATGGCTTTCTGACGCTGCGAGGCCTGTACAAGAACGCGAATAGAGATTTTCTGCGTCAGGTCATGGACAACCAGCGCGCCCGATTCGATCGCATCAAAAATGTCCTGCAACGCGAGCTCGTCGCCCTGCTTGATTTTATCGTAATCTGCAGGATCGCGGAACATGGCAGGGACAATCCCGAAATTATAAAGGTTCGCTGTGTGGATCCGCTCAAAAGATTTTGCGATCACCATTTTCACGCCCAAGAACATGGGGCAGATCGCCGCATGCTCGCGCGAGGAGCCCTGGCCGTACGATTCTCCTGCGACAATGACGTTGGCGATCCCGTTCTTCCGGTTCTCCCCGGCGCGCGAAGAAAAGGTCGCGTCCTGGCGCTCGAAAACATACTCGGCGTATTTGGGAATATTGGACCGGTATTTCATGCGCTTTCCCGCTGGCATGATGTCGTCGGTCGTCACCTTGTCGCCGAGCTTGATCGTCACTGTCCCGCGCATGTCGTTTTGCCATTTATTGTTTGCCGGCGGCGCGCCGATATTCGGGCCGCGCACGATTTCGACGGGCCCCGATTCTTTGACCGGCGCGACAATCATGCTGTCGTCGATGAGAAACTGCTTGGGCATTTCAATGACCGGGTACTGTGCCGGTTTGAAAAACACCGTCGGATCGACAAGCTCTCCCGCCAGCGCGCTGGCGACCGCCGCTTCCGGTGACAAGAGGTAAACCTGTGCACTCTCGGTGCCGCTGCGGCCGAAGAAATTTCTATTTGACGTACGCAGGGACACGGCATTTGTCGCAGGAGCCATGGAATTTCCTATGCAGAAACCGCAGGCGTTTTCCAGAATGCGCGCACCTGACGAAACGATGTCGCCGAGTGCGCCGTTTCTGCTGATCATCTCCAATACCTGTCGCGACCCGCACGAGAGGCCGAACGAAACGCTGGGCGCAATTTTCCTGCCCCGAAGCGCGCCCGCAACCAGCATGAGATCCCGGTAGGATGAATTCGTGCACGACCCGACCAAAACCTGGTCAACCTTTATGCCTTTCAAGTCGGAAATCTTTTTTACGTTACCCGGAGAATGCGGCAATGCCGCGCGCGGAGAAAGGGTCGAAAGATCGATGGTGATGACGCGATCGTACGAAGCATCCGGATCGCTGGAAATAGCGGCAAAACAGGAGTCCCGTCCCTGGGCTGCAAGAAAAGACCGGGTCGTTTCATCGGACGGAAACACCGACGTAGTCACACCCAGTTCCGCGCCCATGTTCGTGATGGTCGCGCGCTCGGGCACCGTTAGGGTTGCGACGCCCTCGCCGCCGTATTCGATAATGGTTCCGACATTCCCCTTTGTCGTCAAGATCTCGAGCACCGCGAGAATGACGTCCTTTGCAGACACCCAGGGCCGCAGGCAGCCGGTGAGTTCCACTTTGACAACCTTGGGATAGGCGCAGTAAAACAGACCGCCGCCCATGGCTACTGCCACGTCCAACCCGCCGGCGCCGATCGCGATCATGGCAATACCGCCGCCCGTCGGGGTGTGCGAATCGCTGCCCAAAAGCGTCTTACCCGGGCAGCCGAAACGCTCGAGGTGCACCTGGTGGCAAATGCCGTTGCCCGGCCGGGAAAAATAAACGCCAAATTTTCGTGCAACCGATTCCAGGTACCGGTGGTCGTCAGCGTTTTCAAACCCCTCCTGGATCGTATTGTGGTCGACGTATGAAACCGACAGCTCAGTCTTGACGCGGTCGAATCCCATCGATTCGAACTGCAGATACGTCATGGTGCCTGTCGCATCCTGGGTCAGCGTCTGGTCGATGTGTATCCCGATTTCGCTGCCTGCAACCGGCGTTCCTTCAACGATATGAGCTTCAAGAATTTTCTGTACGATGTTCTTTCCCATTTTGACAAAGTCCTTTTCATTTACGCCTCACCCATTCTCCCCGGCCGGGGGTGATAGAGTGAGGGGTGCAAGAAGTTATGAAACAAAATTATTCAATTGATGATCTGATTCCCGTTTCATTTGTCCGGCAAGCCCTTCAATACCCGAATGAAATCGCCCTTGTTAAGAATGTCCCTCATGATGATCGGATGGTACGGATCGTCGCCGCGGAAAATCGCCAGGAACGGAACGCTGCGTGATCCGAGGTTGTGCATCAGCGACTCTGCAGGCGGGTTCGCCCACGTCAAGTCTGCCTTCAACGCGCTGACGTGTTTTCTTCGCAAAAGGTCCATCACGGCGTCGTCGGTAAGCACCCTCACCATATTGTACTGGCAATTCAGGCACCAGTTTGCCGTGAAGTCAACGATCGCATGCTGACCGCGTGCGTGGGCTGCCTTCAACTCCTGGGGCGAAAAATCCTCCCACGCCAAATCCGGCCGAAGGTCCTGCGAATGTGCCTCGGAATGCCTGGCGTTATTCAGGGCGTTGAACGCTATCCATCCGCCTGACCCGAGGATGCTGCCCGCAATAAGCGCGACAACTGCTTTTCTTCGCAGGGACGAATGAAACGGTGCGAGTCGTGAATACAGGACAATTGCGAATGCAGCGACGATGCTGAAACCAACCGTGGCCGCAACCATGTCCTTAGGGAGCCCGAACAAGAGGTATGCCGACGCGCCAAGCAAAAGAAAGCCCATGAGGTGCTTGAAATCGTTCATCCAGGGCCCGGGTCTCGGCATCAGGCGCAGGAGCGTTCTGTTTGACGACAAAAGGATATACGGGAATGCCATGCCAAGGCCAATTGATCCGAAGACGAGAAAAATGACCAGCGTCGATTGTGTCAAGGTCCAGGCAAGCGTTGCGCCGAGAAACGGACCGCTGCACGGCGTGGCAAGAAGCGTCGCAAGCATACCCCGAAGAAAATCCCCCACTGCACCCCTACCGCTTTTCCTTTCGAGGTCCGAAATGTTCGATGGAAGGGGAAGTATGTAGATGTCGAACATGCCGAGGCTAAATACGACGGTAACCAAAATCAGTGCGATGAGGAACCAGGGGCTCTGGAAGTGCTGACCCCACGAAAGGTGGGCGAATGATGCGAGCGCGGCAAGAATCATGAAGATCGACATCATGCCGGCTGAAAACATCAGGCTCCGGGTCACCGAGGTCCTGCGCGAAGTACCGCTTGACTGGGCAAACGACAGGATCTTGAGGCCGAGCACGGGCAGCACGCATGGCATGATATTGAGGATAATGCCCGCGATGAATCCGAAAAGTACGGCAAGCAGGAAATTCATTGAAATTTTTCTCTCGACAGGCTCATAGTCCCACGTGACGGGCCGAATTACCGTTTGAGACAGCGGCTGCGAAAACGCAATTTGTCCGAAGACGGAGTCGTTCGTTTCAGAGGAAGCTCTTGAGGTGTCGTTGACAATGTTGAAACTCATGAGTTCGCATCGGTCCGCAAACGTGCGGAACTGCGGTTCGCTTTCGAAGGGATGGCCGGTTGAGCTGGAGTCGGTTCTTATTTCGAAATCAATGACCTTCTTTACCTGGACGCAGGACGTATGGCACATAAGGCCCTGCACCGATATCCAAGAGCGAATCGTTTCCGGAGCGTCTTTTGAGAGGATGCCCTTGCAAAAGAAGAAAGCCTCTTTTTCGTACGCCCAGACCCACCCACCCATTTCGGGCGTGAATTTCTCAGGTTGCGATTTGTATAGGTCCAACCAGTGGATGCCCTTTGATGCGCGGACACGGACCAGGGCAGGTTTTCCGATTCCCGGGCCAAGCGGGTTGGCATAGAAATGATATTGATCGGGGATGACGACATGGAGCACGGCGACAACCGTGTCCAGCGGACCATAGGCCTTTTTGCTCAGAATCACCTCTGCGGAAAGGTCTTGCGCACCTGTGGCAAAGGCCGGGCAAGGCAGCACCAATTTCCAAACCAAAATGCTCAGAAGCGAGACCACTGCCAATCCGAACAGCATGGCTCTTCCGACGCTGTGCGAGGAAGCACAGGGCCCTTCATGCACCGGAATTCGCATAAAAACCTTTCCTGCGTATTCCCACTTTTATATATATTAATCGCATCGGCCCGTTTCTTTTCAAGAACAAATATAATTGATACTCGCCTTTCGGTCGAATGAAAGGAACAGCGATGCACGATGCGAAATCAGGTCCAGTGGCCCCGCAAGAACTATTTGTTGAGGAAAACATACAGGCTGAGGCCCTGATTTCCGCCGGTGACTTGGCTGGCGCGGCGCGACAACTTGTCGAAATCATCGGAAAAGATCATTCCAATTTCAGGGCATACAACAACGTCGGCATCGTTTCCTGGTCTCGCGAGGCCTGGGAAGACGCTTATTCCATGTTCAAGAAATCGGTCACGATAAAGCCCGATTACACCGATGCTCTGATCAACCTGTTCGACGGCGCACTAAAACTCAGGCGAATAAGCGAAATCCTGCCCTATTTCGAAGCTGCGCTGAAAATCAATCCGGACCTTTCCGAAGTGCGTGTGATCCGTGACGGCATCGTTGCCCAAGGGAATGGAATTTACAATTCGGAACGCGGGCTCCTCGTGGGCGCGTACAATCCGAGAGTGGACGAGGCTCAGAAGCTTATCGCGGAAGGCAAGCTATTTCTCGCCATGGATAAGCTTTTGAAGATACACGACGAGGAAGGCCCGTCGGCAGAGGTCTTTTCCGGACTCGGCGTCGTTTCGTTCTATCAAAAGCGGTTTGCGGACGCCTTTTCCCTGTTCTTCGAATCCATCAAGCTTAACCCCACCTCGCGCGACAATTTCCTCAACCTCCTCGACGCCGCAAAATCATGTGGAAAAACAAAGGAGGCAAAGGATATCTTTGCGGTATATTGCAAGGATTTCCCTTTCCTAAGCTCAATTTCGGAGGATTTTGACGCTGCATGATCACGTGGGCATGGTGATAACCGCCTTTGCCGCATCACGTTAATTAATAATTAAAGTCCCCTCATTTGAAGGCCGATACATATAAAAAGGATCCCAGAAGCTTAGGCACCTCCCTTGTGTGCGTCTGTTCACTCATAGCTTCCCCAAGTCTGCGGGTGACGCAGAATCTCAAGCTGAAAGGGTCATCCTTCCCATAAGAAGGCGGGTGCGTTAACCCGCCTTCTGTTTTTTCCCCCACGGTCAGAATCGAATTTATATTTAGGAGCAACGAATTTTGGTTTTTTTCGTTTCCTGATCGTAATCCTGTTCGATGCGTCCGTTTTTCACACCAGTAACGACAAATGGGTATCTTGCCTTGATCAACAAATCTTCGGGTATAGCAGGGCTTTTCCTAATTTCCATTGTTCTGTCAGTCTCTGCTCGTCCCGCAGCCCGTCAGGTGAGCGCGGCAGCGCGATTCAATGCTTCGATTACTTCCGGGACCGGGGTGGCTGCTGCGCTGCAAACGTTCGAATTCGCGATCACGCCCTATTTTCAGGCGAGGGCCGCTCATGCCCGGGTGCCTTCGTCAACATACATTCCCCAACAGGCGGATTATTACACGCTCGCGAAGCACTGGTCGCAATTGTCGCCGACCTTCCTCGCTCTTTATGCCGCTGCCGTGCAGATACCGCCGGGGTTGAAGACGTACCTTTCGCCGGGCGGCCATTTCCAGATCGTCTACTCCGATTCAGGCAGCGACGCGGTTGACATGACAGACACCATCGGGTATTCTGCGGCAGACTGGCGCATACGAACGCACACCGGCAACGGCATTCCCGATTATGTGGAGCTTGTCGCTTATGCGGCGGACAGCGCCTGGTCCATGGAAGTCGACCGGTTTGGTTTTGTCAAGCCATTTCCCTACATCGGAAACGGGTACGCTTCTCCCCAGTTCCGGATATACGTGAGAGGTTTCTTCGGGCAAGAATCGAGCGACTACGCGCTGACGGTGCCGGACGGTCCGGTGACTTCGAGCATCGGGTTTCGGAGCCACATTGAAATACGGAACGAATGGAATGAAGCGATTTGGGATACGCCGCCGATCGATTACAAGACCCATCCGGAAAAAGCGATACAGGTGACGTGCGTGCATGAGTTTTTCCACACGATTCAATACGCGATGACCCGGCAAATTGTCGACGGATTTATTCCGCAGGATTTTCCCGTGTCATGGATCGAGGGCACCGCGGTGCTCATGGAAGATAATGGCTTCAATTATGTCCATGATTACCTGCAATACGTGGACGATTATTTCAATGATCCTACGACCCAGGTACTCGAGCCTCTGAACGACGGGTTGGCCGTTTACAAGAACTCAATCGTGACGATTTACCTGTACCAGTTCACGGCGGACACGTCGTGTATCTGCTTTATCAAGAACATGTTCTTCAATGATTATCAAAGCCCCATCGGATTTGTCACCAACCTCAGGAAGTCTGCCACCCAATCGGGCCGCACCTGGGCCGACCTCCTGGGAAACTTTCACACTGGAAGTTATTACACCGGATCCCGTGCCGTTGCCGGCCGGTTCATCAAGGATGCTGCGCTGCTACCGCAATGGTATTACGCCTCCGATGCCGGATCAGCTGGAACGCCACTCACAAAATCGGTGGACCCGTTTGCGATGAATACGTTTTCCTATGTCCATCAGGCCGGCGACGCCAACACGCTTACCATCGGTTTTCTCGGCGATTCGCTGGATCCGGGCATGACTGATACGAATGCGCTATGGAGCGTTCATTGCATTGTCAAGAAAGACGACCGGCCGGCGGATGATTCGATCTTCACCCTGCCCCTGGTTTCTTTGCACAAGGCACAGACTGCCATTGACGGGTGGAGCAACATCAGCGAGGCGCTCGTGATCGTGACCAATGCGAGGTATGACGCATCCCGCAATGCAACGGTGACGTTCCAAGCGTGCGGCACGACCGTGCGAAGTGGAGAAACCGCGGTCTTTTCCGCTCGTTCCAACGCGCCGTCATCCGCTCAGAACGCGGTGGTCACGGTAAAGGCTACTGCTGACTTATCGTGCTCGTTGTCCGTTGCCACAACCGGTACGGGCAAGCAAATGCTTGACAGCGCAACCGGTATTCATCTCGCTGCGGCGGGCGTATTCTACAATCTGACGATTCCGATGACCTGGTTGAATAACGCGTCCCTATCGCTTGCGATATCGGAACCGATCGATTCCATTCATTTCGGCATTGACACCAGCGTTGTTCTGGACTCTCTTCTGTCATTGTATCGCTGGGACAATTCGCGCCTGCAATGGCAGAAATGTGCAGCGACGGTCAGCCACTCTGCGGATTCGACCCTTGTTCTACAAAGCACGATTACGGCCACCGGCATTTTCGGCCTGTTCGGACGTCTTCTGGACGCGACGGCGGCGATTGTTGCGTTTCCCAATCCTGCACGTTTAAAATCGAATACAGGGATTACCTTCACCGGTACGAATGCCAAGGATTCCTTGACTGAAATCTGGATTTATGCGATTGACGGATCCCTTCTTGCGCACGGAGCCAACGGCGCAAGGCCCGACCCTTCTCTGAGCAAAACGAAATACGGCTATTCGTGGAAGCTTCAAAGCAACGGAGGAAAGGCCGTTTCGCCGGGCGTCTATTACGCCTGCGTGGGCTACAAAGACTTTCTGACCAACGGCAAGAAGCGGAAAGCACAGAAGGTTTTCGTGATTCCGTGACAAGCTGATTCAACGGGCCTTTCTAAGCCCGGCGTTTTCTTCACGATGCTCACGCGTTCCCCTCATTGAAATGATCTCCTTGGCAAAACCCGTTTCAAACGGTATACTTTTATTAAGGAGAATCACAATGAAGCTTGGCCTCGGCATCCTCGTCACCTGTTGCCTTTACGTTTCCATTCCGTGCGCAAAGCACAGGCCTGCCGCCACTGTCTCGCTCGCCAACGAGAAAGTCTACATCAATCAATTCGTCGATTCGTCGTCATTGGGCTCGTTCGACGGCTGGCCAAAAGATTCTGCGTCGCAAAAACTACTGTCGGTCCATTTCAGAGACTGTTGGAAAAACCTTTTCGCGGAATTCAAACGCTGCGAAAAATTCGGGTTCTACGAAATGGTGGAAGACTCATCCGCCGCCACGGTGCGCATCCGGCTTATCGTGCGGCGGTACTCATCATCGAAAGACACGCTACGATTCCCCGTCCGGATAGAACTTCACCACGCGGCCGGCCTTGATACGTACACCAATACGATTGAAGCTGCTGGCGTTTACCGTGTGAAAAGCAAGCCGAAGAGCCCGTTTCACAGACTCGATTACCTTCTTGCCGATTTCCGGCGCCATTTTCCGTATGCCAAGGTCACCGCGCTCTTCTATGCGCCGCTGTAAAAGCCGGGTATGATTTTAACATATCAGGTTGACTTGCATTATGACAAAATAGTATCATATACGTTACCTCGATTCCCCTTTATACATTAGCATCCGTCCAAGGACGTCCGATGAACATGTTTGTTGAACCTCATTCCGAACACGATATATTCCGGCTCAGGGGCGAGATAAAAGTCAATGTCATTCCCGAGATTTCCCCGCAGCTGTCCAAGTATATCCAGTCAAATCCGGACAAGAACCTCATCCTCGACCTTTCCGCCGTCGATTTCATAGACTCAAGCACGATTCGCATGCTGATCAATCTCCACAAGCGCCTCGAGCCGCATCGGAAACGGCTGTGCCTGCTATCCCCTTCCACGCCCGTACGAAGGATTATCGAAGATGTAAAGCTTGACACATTGTTCAAAATTTTCCAAAGCAACGAGGATCTCGAACGGGAAGAGATGGAAATTCTTCGTACTGCCTACGGCGAATTCACGCTGGACGACAATGGGATGAAACGGCTCATCTGCGTCTGCCCCGTGTGCGGGTCCGGCGATGTGCAGGGCTATCTGATCGACGAGGAATCGTATGAGTGGTCGTGGGAAAAAGACAGCCTTTTTCCGGCAAGCGCGGTAAAAGACACGAACGCGCCCATCGATGTCGCCGGCCTCATACCGATCGTTTGTCCGGCGTGCTACATGAGTTCGCTCAACTTCGCGCATTTTCACGCGTCAAGGGGCGATGAACGCCCTGCACTGGTGTCACAGCTTTCGGAGCATGCCAAACAGCACCTGTCAAAATCGATCAAGGCGAGAAAAAAGATAATGGAATCGTGCGTGGTCATCGGGGACAATTTCTTCGCCTATCCCCGCCAGAAGATCTCGGCCTTTTACAGTCTCAAGCTCGCCGACTCATGCGCGCGTTCCATGGCCGCGGCGAAAATGCCGACCGCTCCGTTCATGATCGGGCATATCAATTACCTGATGATCCAATACGCCGGCCAGGACGTAAAGGAAGAACTCATCAACAATATCCGGACGTGGATGAGTCAGGTAATTGCGAATAGGGAATCGTACAGGACAATCGAAACGGCAAAAGCTTATTTCATTCTCTTCGCGGCGGCCTATTCTCTCGAAAAGCCCAAAGAGGCCGCCAAGGTGCTCGAAGACTTCTCGCTGTTCATCAATTCCGTGCATACGGGAGAGGCGGCGCCCGGCATCAACAGCCCGCTTTTCTGGCATTCGCAGGCTCAGCACATCGGCGAAAAACTGGCAGGAATCGCCTGATTTCTTCACGAAGCCTTATGTGCCCGATCGTATCCCCGCGACCGTGACAATGACAAATGCCTGTATGCCTTCGCCTCTGCCAAACGATGTCAGACCCTCACCCGACGTTGCGGTTATGCCGACACTACCGATCGGGCATCCGCAGAGTTTGGCCACCGACCGCCTCATCGCAGGAATATGTTTTTCAAGTTTCGGACGTTTTGCCTCGATCGTAACGCTGACGTGTGCGAGGCGGCGGCTGTTCAGGGTTTGGAGAGCTTTGTTCAGGTAGGCGCTGCTGTCCTTTATGCCCTGTTTCAGGCACATACGGTCCGACACCGCGCCGAGTATATTGACACCCGATATTCCTGATATTGCATTGGTCAACGCATGCAGGACAACATCGGCATCGCTGTTTCCGGTGAGCCCGACGCAACCCGGAATGGTCAGGCCGCCGAGCACCAGTTTCTTCTTGGAATTCCTGTTCTCAAAGCGATGTGAATCCTGTCCGATTGCGCTTGCCACCATGAAGGCTCCTTTGCCCTGATCATTCCTTGTTCGATAGTTTGTTCTTGACGCTGCCGAGACCGAGCATCAGCTCCCGCACCGATTCGTCGACCTTGTCAAAGAAGATATTGAACCGGTTGTGGACGCGCCGCAGGTACTCCAGAAGGCTCTCGGTCTGCGCGGCGTTGAGATTCAGGTACTTGTATTTCTTCTTCTCATCGGTCAATAGCGTGACTGTCTGGGACAAGGATTGCAACGCTTCGACGTTGGTCAGAGACGCGGACAGCCCCTCGGCACGTTCCATCAGTCGGTCGTAATCCTCACCGATGGCCGCTCTGAGATCCGCCTTTGTCTTTCTATGAAGCGATTCTCGCAACTCCCCGATCTTTTCCTCCACAACGGACCTGTACTTGTCCTCGATGTTCCGCTTGATCGCCTGCACCGTTTCGGAATAGATTTCGTCCCGGATGGCTCGGCGCATTGTTTCTGCTTCCTCGTCACGCAACGTTTCTTGTATCTGCTCCCGGATGCCCGGCGATTCCTCGGCCAGAATCCGGTTCGTTTCCTCTTCGACAATGGTTTTCCGGAGGTCCGACCCGACGCGCTGGTGTTCTTCCTCAATGATCTCCTTGACCACGGATTCACGGATCGCCTCGCGCTGTTGAGCGGAAACCTCGGTATACAGTTCGGCCTCGAGATTTCTTCGCTGCTGCCCGGCAATGCTCTCCTTTTCCTGCTCAAGCAACTGCCGGCGAATATCGGCAGCCATCTCATCCCTGGCCTGCGCAACGAAAGCTTCCTCCTCTGTCTGGCGAACTTTGGAAAAAATCTCATTCTTCAGCGTTTCCCTGGCCTCGGCCGCAAAATTCGCGGATTCCTCTTCCGCAAGCTTCGCCCGCACCGTTTCCGAAAGTGCCCGGCGTTCGGCCTTGAGGACGGTTTCGTATTCCTGAGACCTGATCCTGTCTGCGACCTCACGGGTGACAGCCGCGCGCTCCTGTTGTTCGAGGGATTGGGACATAGTCTCGACAATGTGCTGATGAAGCTCGGACGCGAATTGCTGCCTGATCGCAGAGGTCATTGTTTCGACCTCCTTTTTGTAAATCTCAGCCCGCTGCTCGTCCGTTATGGCTGCCCGCATTTCCGCCCGTAATTCGGCAACGCATTCCTCGAATGCCTGCTGGGTCGCCGGGTCATTCGCGTGGATAGCGTCCTGAACAGGTTTCTCTCGGGATTCCTCCGGCGCTTCGGGCTCGGCATGTTCGGCGGAATCAAGGGCGGAGACCTCAATTTGAACTTTTTCCGTCCTGTCGGGCATGACCGTTTCTTGTGCCGCCGGATCCTCCGAGGCCGCAGGCTGGATAGCCGGGATTGCGGCATACGCAGGACGGGGATTTGCCACCGCCGTCGGTATTTCGATGCCCGAATCCAAGGATTCATTCGCAGGATATTGGACAACAGCATCCGCTTCGTCAATTGCGAGTCCAGCGGTCGTGGTGCTCTCCTGCAAAGCTGCGGCCGAAGGTCCAGGCTTTTTCCGCTTGCGCAAGGTGGAAATTATCAGCCACAGGCAGAACGCAACGACGATAAGGGCGCAGATTCCTGCGGTCCTCATGAATGCGGCTTCCCCGCCGCCACTGCCGACGGGCTGCCGGGAAACAGAATTGCCATTCGATGAGTATTCTGAGTCCCCGTCTTGATCTTGTTTGCCTGAAGCACGTTGGGCGGAAGAGGATGCCGGTGGCACGGATGAGGAGTCCGGACCAGGGGCAACAAGGCTCTTCTGTGCGCCGGCCCGGGCAGCAGGCGCACCTTCGTCCGAGCGGGCAGGGGTGAGGATAACCGCGACAACGCCGCCGAAGCGTTTGGCGCCGGCGGCCGTGCCGATTGACACCGGTCTGCTCCAGATGCGATTCACACGCTTATTCTCTTTTGGCAAAAGGCCGTAATACGGGTTCATTGCCGACTTCGCGCCGGAAAACCACGCCGTGCCGGACACGTCGCTGCGCACGAGGCTTTGTCCATCGACGCGTCCCTCGCACCGGACGCAATTAACAATGATGCCCTTTGAGTTCGTTCGAAGTACCGAAATGATTTCAGGATGTTTGGCGATCATCCGCTCTGCGACGCCGACAAACGGCGCCACCTCCTTCATGCGGGTTTCAGGCAACCCCGCACAATGCAACAGCGCGGAATCGATGCCCGTAACTTGCTTTTCCATAACAGGCGCGCCGGCCACGGCTGGAAACCAGGCAAGTACTATGGTCATGCACAGGAGGAGTTTTTGCATCATCGTTTCATTGCAAGGAGGTTTTCGACGGCGATGGGAACCTCTCATCAAGTATACTTTTTTGAAATGGGGGAATGCACGGAAAATAAGAATGCCGCACCACGCGGTGCGGCATTCGAAAAAGAGAATATTTATTCGTCAAGAGAAAGAATACACCTGCTTACGAGGCAATCGGCGTCACGTCCTTGGCATTGGGCCCTTTTTGATTCAGAATGACCTCAAACTGCACCTTCTCGCCTTCCTTCAGGTCCTTGACTCCTTCCCCCACGATCGCGGAGAAATGGACGAATACGTCTTTTGAGTCATCGTCGGGCTTGATGAAACCATAACCCTTGGACCTGTTAAACCATTTCACAACTCCTGTCGCCATAACAGAACCTTTCTGAAAATTTATTATACAACTATTTATTCCGGCCGGCAAAGCGCCGTCCTCCCTTAATATTGTTTTTTCTTAACTGCGGGTCAAGGAAAAACGTCAGGTGTGAAATCAAGGGAAGGCCCCATTGTTTCATTGCTCGAGCCCGGCTACCGAATTATCTTTTACTACGGTCCTGACGCTCTTGTCCGGTCACCCCTTATCGATTCAGGGTACTGATGTCTTCAAGACTCCGCCAGTTTCTTTCCGAATCCTATTTCGGCGAAAAAGAATTCCTGACCCGCACTATGCGGAAGGACTCGTTCATCCAGATCGATGACCAGGACGATAACGACGATTTGACCGAATTCTGCAACATCTTCGTGACAGTCAAGAACCGCGGCCAATTCGAGATCGAACTCCTTGGAAAATTTCCAGTGACCAGGGACATCAGCGACCTTGCCGAAATATACGGCGGTCTTGTCGATCTTGAACTGGGAAGGGTCGTGCTCAACTTGGATGTGAACCAGGTTGAGGCGATCACGGACCTTGCAAAAAGGATCCGCAAGACATCGCGGTTGGGCGCACGCGTAAACAACCACAACTGGCAAAGGATTTCCGCGCGGACCATCAGCTCCCTGTACCGGTTTGTCAGGCTCATCAAGGAATATCAGCGGACAAAAGGCCAGATTCTTTCGTAGTAGAGACGTAGCGCGCGACGCTTCGCCGTACCCGACGGGGTGCTACGTCTCTACTACTTCTTTTCCTCAACAATACAGAGGTCCGTCGGGCAATCGAATTCGGAGAACACGGGATCGCCGAACGGATGGTCTGTTCCCGCGACCTGGATCCGGTAATCCTGGTACACCATGTACATATTCTGGACATTAACCTGCCATTTTGCATTGATGACGCTGCTGCTCACCTTGTTGATCTTGGCGGATTGAAGAAGTTTGAGGAATCCCCACGCGCCGGTAAAGGAAATGTCCTGTGTGAAATCCGAGCTGACGTTGATTTTGAGCGATGCTCCCAGTGGAGTCGCGTCGATCGGCCAGTTGACATTAACGGATTTGCCGCCGGGCGTAAGCTCGGACACCTGGCCGTTGACCTCGATTTTTGCGCTGTTCTTGTTCGACCCGGCGGGAGTGATCGTGGTTGCGAGCGTCCGCAAGGTGCCGTCGGCCTTGAAAAAGATGTCTCTGATCCGCTCGCCGCTATTCAGCGCCTTGGCGACGGCAGGATTGAAATTGATGGTCAGGCTTCCCACGGGCCTCACCATCCAGCCGGACGTATTCTTGACAATAAAGGGCGAGAGCACCCGGTCGTAAAACCCCCACAGTGTCCCGGTCTGAGGCCTGAAGAAATCCATAACATCGGTGAACGAGGCGTCTTCGCCGCGGCTCACGAACGGGTAGCGCCCGGAGAACCTGCTTGTAAACGGCTTGACGATTTCGGCATGCCAGCGGGCGTTAAGCGTTTTGGTCAGCACGGCAGACGCCGCGGCGCCGGTATGCGAAAGCGGCAGCAGCAGCACGCCTTTCAAGGCGCCTGCAAGGTCTTCGGGCATGGTGGTCAAGGCCGACTGTGTGAATTTCCACGCATTGAGCAAGGCGTCATCCTCCCGTCCGCTGAACACCGTAAGCGCGTAGTCTTCGCTCTGCGTCTCAAGCGCGGTAAGTTTTCCGGAAAGCGTCATGATCTTGTCTTTATATCCTTCGTACCCGGACAGTGCGCCGCCGGTACTGCGCGTAAATGCCCTGAGCACATCGAACGTCGAATTCAGGTCGTCCGCAGGCGACTTCTGGCCGAGCGAAAAGGCGCCTGCGGCCTTTTCAGCAGAGCTGTCTGCCTTGGCAACGCTTTTTGCCAGGCCCTTGGTCGCCTTCATCTTCGAGGCAGCCTCCAATATCGCGCCGCCCGCCTTGTCCGCAACACTCTCCTGCTTTAGTACCGTATAGGTGGAGACCGTGGACAGCAGAACGGCAAGTTCGGAGCCGTCGGCAACGAGTTTGGAAAGAATCCGCTGGCTTCGCGCGAGGTCGCCGAACGGATCCATCTTTACCGACGATATGAATCCGAGCCATTGCTGTTTGTAATCGGCAAGATACGCCGAAACCATATCGGCGTAGAGTTTCTTTTTGTCAAGAGAGGCCTCGGGCACGTCGCCCTCGGAAAGCCCGATGACCCAGTCCAGCCGAAACGGGTCCTTGCTCGCCTGGCTGATACCTTCGGACATGAACTTGTCCCATCCGTCCTGCGTGTACAGCGCGCTGATTTTCCGATCGGACTTCAGGATGCCTTCCTGCTGCCGATTGAGCATTTGGTCAAGCGATATGGACGGAGCGTCCTGCGAAAGCCGGTTGACAACCGATTGGTACAGGTTCTCCGCGGAAGGGAGACGCCGGAGTTTGGTGCGGGCAAGCGTCACGAGTCGCTGGTTTTCCTGGATAGTCGGAAATCCCTGGCGTTTGATGTACAAAAGATACACGCCGACGTTCTCCTGCAGGATCGTTTCGAGCTGCACAGGCAGCCGCGAATCGTTGCCCATGGCGGACAGCAGGGATTGTTTGATCGCGTCGAACAACACGGTCCGTAAAAACGTCGTATCGATGTCCTTCGGATGACTCGACATGGCCTCTGAAATGGAAAGATAGGCCTTGAGAAAATTGTACAGGTTGTCGTAGTCCTCGCCCGCCAGGTCACCGTAACCCTGGACCTTTTCCCAGATGACGTATTCGAGGTACTTGACCGATGGGCCAACGATGAGCGACTGGATTTTCACGAAGTACTGTTTCTGCAGCTCAGACAGGACTTCCTGCCCACGATAATACCCGGACAAACCGGCAGTCAGGGGGGCGCCGTGATCTTCGTACTGCTGGAGCCGAGATACCGTTTTTCCGATAACGTCAAGTCCCGCGTATTGGTCGAGAAGCGCACTTTGGTCCGCGGGCATGGCGGCGAGCCGGGATTTGATGTCGGAGAACAGGGACAGGGACGTGCCGAGCCCGGCGGCCAGAAATCCCGCGATGCCGAGCGCAACGACCAGTACCGCGGCGGTCAGGAGATAATGGCGGACGGTTTCGCGGCGCGAGCGTTTCTGGGTCGTGGTAACCAGGGACTTGTCGCGCACCATGATCTCGCGGAACAGCGGCAGGACGAACAGAGACGTGACGTCCGACTTCTTGTCACCGGATTTCTGGGCCTGTGCCTCCGCTTGCTGCGCGAGCATCCTGCGCGGATTGAGCGGGTGATTCGCGATCGTCTGCCCCACGTCCACCGCAGGCTTCGACTGCGTGGAACCGTCGTCACCAGCGGCGATCGAGAGGCAGCTGGTGAAATAAAACCCTCGGAACAGCGGCTTTCCTTCGTAATTGCTCGGCTTAAACAGTTCGGTCACGAATGCGCCGAGCTTTTCCTGCATGGCTTCGAAATGGATGACGAACCGGCAGATCATGCGACGACGGGCCGGGTCTTTTTCCTTAAACAGCTTGTCAAGACGAAGATCGGTCAGGGACTTGCACAGGAGCCCGAATTCCTGCGCAAAAGCCATGCGCGGCAGCATTTTGCCCTGGTCCAGTCCGAGCGTTGCGCCGAATATCTGGTCCTGTGCCTTGACAAACTGATCACCGAAATAGTCTGAAAATCCAGGGATTCTGTCCGATTGGTTGAAAAGCAGCGAAACGGGAAATTCGATGCCCCACGCCGCGATGAGGTCGTCAATCCTGTTGCGGAGCATCCGTGCCCCGTCCTTGACAGAGCGGTCGTCTGCGCTATGCACCTCGTGGGCGCTGACGACCATTGCCATTCCGTCAACCGGCCTATCCGGTCGGACCTGCTGCAGGGACGCCAAGAACGCTTGCCAGACGTCCTTGTTTTCGTCCTTCATCACGGAACCAGGAATATCTATCCATACTGCCTCATTGGTAAAATACCAGGTGATCTGGTCCGCCCCGTCGATCTGCACGCCGTCTTTTTCAGACGGATATCGCATAGGAAAATTGAGCCCCGATCCCCGGAGAAGGGCGGTTTTTCCCGATTTCGGCGCTCCGCACAAGAGGAACCACGGCCGCTCGTACAACGCGCTCTTCTTCATCAAACCTTTTCGCATCACGGCACTCAGATAGCGGGACACCGCCTCATTGGTTTCGCGGCTGATGCGTTGATACACGGCCTGGTTGCCGAGGAACACGCCGCCGGTTTTGCTTTTCTTGGGTCGATTGAGGAGAAGGGTGAGCGCGACCCAGATTCCGGCTGACAGCCACAGGCACAACGCGACGCACCAGCGCAGCCAGAGCGGGAGGGACACGAGTGCTCCGATGACAAAAGAGAGAATTCCCAGGACGATCATCACGGACCACAGCACGACAAGCCACACGGAAGGTTTTTTCATAGGTGATTATTTCGCCACAGTTGATTGGATGGAACCAAGAAGGCCGGACAGCGCGTTCGAATTGACAAAATACATAGCTATCCATGCGACTGCTACGATAATGGCCGCGATGACGCCGGACAGCCACAGCGGAAAGAGGAATGCCGTGCCTCGCCGCGCACTCGAGGTTTCCGCACGCTTGCCGTGCGGCGACAACTCGGCGGAAACACGAACCCTCGTGCGCCGGAGCTTGCGGCCCAAATCGTCCATGATCGCAATGCGCTCTTCGGGGTTGGCAATCCTGTACTTACCCTCAAAGCCAAGCGCAAGGCACAGGTAATACACTTCGAGCACGTCTTTTTTGTTCTCCGGCTGCAATAGAAGCCTCTGCAGCTTCTCATAAATTTCCTGGCCCGCGATATTATCGCCAAAATAGTCGAGCTGCATGGGGCGGGAAATCCAGAAATCACGGCACGAGCCCGGAACACTAAGCACTGTCTCGTCCATGAGGGCCACGATAGCGTATTTCGCCTCACCGATCGAATCAGCCGCCATGCCGATGGCTGCGCAGTTTTTTTCGAAAAGATCGAGAAAATAGCCGATGAGCTTGCGAAGCGACGCCGGGTCCCCGAGGTCTTCCGCCTCACGCATCCTGATGATGATGAGAAAAAGGTCGGTGCACAATGCGCTGATGTCCCTTGGCCCGCCCATGGTTTTGGACAGGTCGAGATTCATGGTCTGGGAAGCAAGGGTCTGCGTGAATGATGAGGCCATTCTAAATCCTAGGGTTGACGGGTTGTTTAGTCGAGAAGTAGAGAAGTTTAGAAGTTGAGGAATTTGGGAATTGGGCCTCTCGACTTCTCAACCCCTCAACTTCTCGACCCTTTTTATTCCTTCAGCGCCAGCATCTCCATCTTCAATTCGGGATAATTGTTCGGGAAATAGAACGCAATGCTGCCGGTCGCCTTGATTTGCTGCCAGAAATCTCCCTGCTGGTCCAGGCTGAAATACACGAACCCGGGCTTGGTGGACAGATTCTGGGGAGGATGGAGCGTGTGGCGCAATTGCAATCCCGGCATTGCTGACGAAATGAGAAGGTCGAGTTTGTTGCGCGAGCACATCTTGATACGCTGCAGAACACCCACGATGAGTTCCTTTTCCTGGACCTTTGCCGAAACACCGAGGAAAAACTTCGCGACAGAAAGGAGTTTCTCGTCCGGAATCTTGCACACGAACGTTGCCTGGTTAATCGTCTCGATTGGCACGGGCACGCACCCTGCCTGGATGTCCGCCTCCAGCACCGTGCGGATCACCTTGACAAGAAGCACAAACGTGGCCGCGATGTTGCCGTGATCGTACCGTGGCAGATTCTTGAGAGACAGTTCGGCGGAAAACGTGCACAGTGCCCCGGAAAACTGGGTGAGAAGGCAGAACACGTCGAATGGATGCACCTGCGGGAACGAGTGGTAATGGTTGAGCAGCGGCGTAAAGGTGTTCAGGGTCGAAAGCAGGCGGAACGGCGTCTCCTCGGAGCCGGAAAAATCCGCGAACCCGCCTTCGACCTGCCGTCTTCCCGCAGACAGCGCGGTTATCTTTGCAAGCAGGAATTCAAGGAGTGAACGCAGCAGGTTCTGCAACGGCACCGATCCGCCGATCTCGAGAAGCGGCGGCACAAATGCGGTAGACACCTCCACGGCGCCGCTCTGGCTCCGCGTCAGTTTTGCGATCTGGAATGTCGCGTGGCTGTCAAGGGATTCGTCGCCGAACAGGATGACGAAATTGTACGCCCCGACTTCGATATCCTTGCGCTGAGCACCCGCGACCTCGTCGACCACGGGAATGGACCGGGCGCGGAAGCGGACGCCCGCCTGGCCTTCCATGGACGAGGACACGACATTTGCCTTGCCTTCTATAAGTAAAGGAAGTCCGAGATACACATCTAGCGTCTGCTGGTCATGCGAAAAATGGTCTGCAAACGAACGCGCCGCAGGAGCCGGATCCTGCTTGGGCATGGAGAATGTCACGCCGTCGGGAAGCACGCCGCTGCACCTGGTGATGGAAATGAGGCCGTTGGACACTGCGTCCTTGTCTATTTCCAATTCCGTGACCCCGAACCAGTACGGTGAATGCGCCGAAAGCGCGGAATGAACGGTGTTTAGGATATAGCGTTCCGCCTGCTGGAAATGATGAGGCTGAAGAAACATCCCCTCTTTCCAAACGACTTTGCTGTTGCTGATCACGGTGCCCTCTTTTCATCGGCAATGCGCTGGCGCGCGCTTTTTTCTGATAGCATTGGTTTTATTCGGTAAACTATGTATTTTTGATGACTATACTAAATATAAAACCTGACTGCTTTTAATGGAAAAGCTTTTCACAAAGGAGCTGATGCAATGGTGAAACAATGGCTCGCGATGACGGCAATCATCCTGTGTATGGGCCTGAAAATACCTGTGTACGCGGAGGCCGAAGGCACCCTGACCGTGAAAACCGATCCTGACGGCATCGAAGTGTGGCTTGACGACAAATACATCGGCGACTCGCCTGTCATTGACAAAAAACTGAAGTCCGGCAGGTATTCCTTGAAGCTTGTCGACCCCATCCAGCACACGAGCTCGGTGGAGGAAGTGTTCATCCAGGCCAATGAACAAACGGTCGTGGAAAAAACCATGAAATCGCGGTTTGGCTCGCTCAAGGTAAATTCAGAACCCGAAGGAGCGGACGTTTCGATCCTCACGTCCCTGGGAAAGACGCCGCTTTCCAACGATTTTATCATTCCCGGCAAATACAGACTTGAAATCACTCATCCCGGATGCAAACCGACGACTGCGGATATCGTGGTCCCCAAGGGCGAGCTCGCGTCAATCCAGAAAAGCCTTGAAAAGAAGAACGTTCTTGACACAAAGGGAATGGCCAAGATCGCACTGGGCATTGGCGCGGTGGGCGGCATCGTCTGGTCCCTGGTCGAAACCAATGACCCGAATTTCAGGCATTACGGCAACGGCGCGCGCACGGGCTGCATTCTCGGCGGTTGTCTTGCTGGAGTGTTCGTGATTACACTAGACATCGTTTCTTTCTATTGATAAGATATTCGAGGCTTCCGAAACCCTCACCCCTTTCCCCTCTCCCGGCATCGGGAGAGGGGAAGAAGAAATAGAGAATATTAAGAGAACGACAAAGGTCGCAGAAAGCAATCATTCTCTCTTACAGACAAGAATACCGGCACCAAAATGAATACACAGGATTCTCCGAAAACAAACCCCGGGCGCCAGAATAACCAGGACGTAGGCAAGACCTTTGTCGAAGGCCCTGACGCCGGCACGAACGCCGGGTTCCACCCGCTCGGCCCGGGTTCACGGGTCGACGCCACCTCCCTTTCCGCAACGAATCCCTACGGGGTCAAGAAAGGTCCCGTGGGCCAGGCGGACAGCCTGCCGTCGGGGAACGAACCGCTGCCGCTGGGGTCCGGTACTATCGTCGGCCTTCTTGGCGCGGGCGGCATGGCGCGCGTGTACAAGATCTGGAACGAAAAACTAGAAGTATTTCGTGCTGTCAAGATCCTGATTCCCACCCAGCAGGGAGACTTGCACAACCGTTTCGAAACCGAGGCCAAGATAACGGCAAAGCTTCGACACCCCAACATCGTCGAGATTTACAGCGTCGGGGACTGGAACGGGCTTCCCTATCTCGAAATGGAACTCATCGACGGCTCGGCACTCGACGCCATGATCCAGCGGACCGGCAAGCTTCCACCGAGCGTCTGCTCCGCGATCGGCATCTTCGTCGCACGCGCATTGACATATGCGCACAACCAGGAATTTCTCCTGTACGGCAAGACCTACCAGGGCATCATACACCGCGACCTGAAGCCTGCCAACATCATGATCTCCAAGCACGGCGATTTACGGCTCATGGATTTCGGCATCGCCCGCCCCACCGAGGCCAGTCTCCACACCGTTGAAGGCAATATCGTGGGCACCATGCAATATCTTTCGCCTGAGCAGATGGACGGGGTCGACGTTGACGCGCGTGCCGATCTCTACTCCTTTGGCGCAATTCTCTACGAAATCATCACCGGCACCAAGACCTTCCCGCAGGACACCATTACCAACCTGATGAAGCGGAAGATCATGAACGACTACCGGAAATTCGAGGACTTTGATTTCAGCGTTCCGCAGTCCCTGGCGAAAATTGCGCAAAAATGCCTGCAACTTGACAAAAATGACAGATTCGCAAACGCCAAGGTTCTTCTGGAGGAGCTCGAGGATGCCCACCGGTCGCTTTCGTCCGATACGCCAGAAACGGTCCTGAAATCGTACTTGATCGATCCGTCCAGCATTTCAAGCCATGTTGGTAGGAAGAAACCGGCGTTTCTCTCAATGAAAATCGTGCTCCCGGCCGCGGCCGTCCTGCTTGTGGGGACGCTTGTTGCCGTTTTCATCGCAACCGGCCCCAAATCGTCTGAAGAGCCCAAGCAGCAGGCGGCCGCACAGGCGCAACAGAAGCCGATTGAGCAAACTCAGCCGGCGCAGCCGGCACAGCAGGCCGCGCCCACTCTCCCCTCCGACCAGGGATTGAAACCGCTCAATGCTACCGCGGAGGATCATTCGAGCCAGCAGTCTTTGCAAGCCAGCACCCCGGAAGAACCATCACTTTCACAACGGCCCGCCCCGGAGCGCAGGCAGCAGGCGTCGCGCCTGACAAATCAGACTTCCCGGCAGTCCAAACCCGGCCGCCAGATCGCTCCGGCGCGGGAACCCGCGTCGGCCACGGCAGACAAGGCGGGCTCGCCGCTTGACAAACTCAAAAAGACCTATGGGTCATCCGACTTTGTGGAAATCGGCCAGTCCGCGCTCGCCAAGAGCGCCTTCGACGACGCGATTCTCGCCCTTGAAAATGTTCCTTCGGGGTCGCCGCAACATGAAAAGGCGTTTCTCATGCTGATCGACGCCATGATCCAGTCGGACAAACTCCGCGCGGCAAAAGAGAAGATCCTGAACGAGCAAGTCAACGACGCGCAGTACAGCCTCCTATCCGGGGAGATGTACCAGAAGATGGGCAGGAACAAGGATGCGCTTGAAAATTTCCAGACTGCGCTCACCAGGCCGAGCAAGTACCGGAACATCCGCGACGTGCGCAACGATGCCCTCTATTACACCGCACTCACCTACAGTGAACTGTACAAAGACGACCCCTCGTCCGACAATCGCGGCATGGCGCTTCAGTCCTGGCGCGTGGTGAAGAACATGTATTCATCAAATCCTGACAATGGGCGGTATCAGAAGGCGGTCAGGGAGCTGGCCACAATCAAATAATATTGATCGCAAGGCCTAGGTTCAGATCATGCGCTTTGCGAGGCTGACGGATTGTTTCTCACCTAAGCCCGCCCCTTGAATACTCCCCCGGTTTCATGTATTTTAAGAGTCTTTTCAAAAACCGAGAACACAAGCCTATTTGCCTGCCAAATTCTACTCACGAAGGGAGCATCAAATGTCGAAAAAGTTCATAACCTGCGACGGAAACTATGCCGCAGCGCACATCGCCTACATGTTCAGCGAGGTTGCTGCAATTTATCCCATTACGCCATCGTCGACTATGGCGGAATATGTGGACGAATGGGCGTCCCAGGGAAGAAAAAACCTGTTCGGCCAAGTAGTGAAAGTCGCGGAAATGCAGAGCGAAGCAGGCGCGGCCGGCGCAGTCCACGGTTCTTTGCAGGCAGGCGCATTGACCACTACCTATACTGCTTCGCAGGGCCTGCTGCTTATGATCCCAAACATGTACAAAATCTCTGGCGAACTGCTCCCCGGCGTTTTCCATGTTTCCGCCCGTGCGCTCGCCGCACATGCATTGTCTATTTTCGGCGACCACAGCGACGTCATGAGCACGCGGCAGACCGGATTTGCCATGCTCGCCACCGGTTCGGTCCAGGAAGTCATGGATTTGGCGGCTGTCGCGCATCTTTCCGCAATAAAGGCCCGCATCCCGTTCCTCCATTTCTTCGACGGCTTCCGCACCTCGCATGAAATCCAGAAAATTGAGGCGGTGGACATGGCGGACCTCGACAAATTGCTTGACAAGAATGCGCTTCAGGCCTTCCGCGACAACGCCCTTAATCCCGAGCATCCCGTGACCCGCGGCACGGCCCAGAACCCCGACATCTACTTCCAGGCCCGCGAGGCGGCAAATCTGTTTTACGATGCGGTGCCGGACGTTGTGGCAAAATACATGGACGAAATGGCCAAAATCACCGGCCGCGCGTACCAGCCGTTCGACTACTACGGCGATGCAAATGCCGAAAACATCATCATCGCGATGGGATCGGTTACGGAAACCACCCGCGAAGTCGTTGACACGCTCATGGCAAAAGGACAAAAGGTCGGACTACTGGCCGTGCATTTGTACCGTCCGTTTTCGGCAAAATACTTTTTCAAGGCTTTCCCGCAATCCGTCAAACGCATCGCGGTCCTGGACCGTACCAAAGAACCGGGCGCAAACGGCGAGCCGCTGTATCTCGACGTTAAAGACCTGTTCTACGGAAAGCAGAATGCCCCCATGATCGTCGGCGGACGGTACGGTCTCAGTTCCAAGGACACGACGCCTGCGCAGATTCTGGCTGTATTTGAAAATCTTTCCCAGAAAGAGCCGAAAAACGGATTCACGGTGGGCATCGTCGACGACGTGTCGTTCAAATCGCTGCCGGTTATCCCTGAAGTAAACGTTGTCCCCGAAGGGACGTTCCAGGCGAAATTCTACGGATTGGGATCGGACGGCACGGTCGGCGCAAACAAGAATTCGATTAAGATCATCGGCGAGACCACGAACAAATACTGCCAGGCCTATTTTGCATACGATTCAAAGAAATCCGGCGGCGTCACGATTTCCCATTTGCGGTTCGGAGACAAGCCCATCCATTCGACGTATCTGGTGACCACGCCCGACTTTGTCGCGTGCCATGTCCTGTCATATCTTGACAAATATGACATGCTCCGCGGCCTGAAGAAGGGGGGCACCTTCCTTCTGAACACTATTTGGTCGGCTGATCAAACCAAGAAGCGGCTGCCCGATGCCATGAAAAAATACATGGCCGATAACAACATCAACTTCTACATCATCAATGCCACGAAAATCGCCGAGGACCTTGGACTCGGCAACCGTACTAACACTATCATGCAGGCCTCGTTCTTCAAGATTTCCGAAGTTATCGACTATGTGCTTGCGGAAAAGGAAATGAAGAAGATGGTGGCGAAATCCTACAGCAAAAAAGGCGAGGAAATCGTCACGATGAACAATTCGGCCATTGACCGGGGAACGGAATTCACCAAGATCGAAATCCCGGCCGAATGGAAAAGCTGCTCGGCAAAGGCAACCGTGACTGCAACGGACGTTCCCGAATTCATTTCCAAATTCGTCAGGCCGGTCAGCCTGCTCATGGGAGACGATTTGCCGGTAAGTGTTTTCAAAGGCCGTGAAGACGGGACGCTGGACGCGGGTACTGCCGCATACGAAAAACGCTCGATCGCGGTGAACGTGCCGCAGTGGATCCCTGAAAACTGCATTCAGTGCAATCAATGCTCTTACGTGTGCCCGCACGCGGTGATCAGGCCGTTCCTGTTCAATGAGCAGGAACTCAAGGGTATTCCGTCGGGAACGCAGACGCTAGCAGCGACTGGTTCGGCGTTGAAAGGCTTGCAATTCAGGATGCAGGTGAGCGTTCAGGACTGCACGGGCTGCGGCAACTGCGCCGAGCGGTGTCCCGCAAAAACAAAGGCTTTGGTCATGAAGCCGATCGCATCGCAGGAAGCTGAAATCTCGCGCTGGAATTATGTCTCGAAAAACGTGACCTATAAAGACACGCTTCTTCCCAAGGAAGTCAGCGTCAAGAACTCGCAGTTCGCCCAGCCGCTTTTTGAGTTTTCAGGTGCGTGCGGCGGCTGCGGTGAAACGCCGTATATCAAGCTCATAACGCAGCTGTTCGGCGACCGCATGATGGTGGCCAACGCAACAGGCTGCTCGTCGATCTATGGCGGGTCTTCCCCATCATCGCCCTACTGCAAAAACAGCGTGGGCAAAGGTCCGGCGTGGGCAAATTCCCTGTTCGAAGACAATGCGGAATACGGTTTCGGCATGGCGACCGGCGTCACGCAGATGCGCGACCGGATCGCATCCTTGATGAACGAAGCGATGGCCGGGGTCAAACCCGAAACCCAGGCTGCTTTTTCGGAATGGATCGCAGGCAAGCTGGACGTCGCGAAATCAAAAGTCGCGTCCGAAAAGGTGCTTGCCGCTCTTAAGAACGAGAGCGGAAACCAGATATCCGAAATCCTCAAGCTCAAGCAATATCTTGTCAAAAAATCGGTATGGATTTTCGGCGGAGACGGTTGGGCGTACGATATCGGTTTCGGCGGGCTCGACCATGTGATCGCCAGCGGCGAAGACGTCAACATCCTGGTCCTTGACACGGAAGTATACTCAAATACCGGAGGCCAGGCTTCAAAATCAACGCCTCTTGCGGCGGTCGCGAAATTTGCCGCTGCCGGCAAGCGCATCCGCAAAAAAGACCTGGGTATGATCGCCATGAGTTACGGTTACGTGTATGTCGCGCAAGTAAATATGGGCGCAAACCAGGGCCAATATCTGAAAGCAATCCGCGAAGCCGAAGCGTATGCTGGCCCGTCTCTGATCATCGCCTATTCGCCGTGCATTAATCAGGGGTTCCGTAATATGGGAAATTCGCAACTGCAGGCGGAGATGGCGGCGGAATGCGGTTATTGGCATTTGTACCGGTATAACCCGCTTCTGGAAAATGAAGGAAAGAACCCGTTCCAGCTCGATTCAAAAGAGCCGGACTGGGCAAAGTTCCAGGAATTTCTCCAGACCGAAGTGCGATACTCGTCGCTCAAAAAGGCGCTTCCGAACCAGGCCGACGAACTGTTCAAGGCCGCCGAAGTGAACGCCAAGTGGCGGTACAATTCGTATGTGCGGATGTCGCAGATGAATTTCGCGAAGTAGCGCGGCCGTTCAGTTGGAAAACGAAAAGCCCCGGCCGCAGGTGCCAGGGCTTTTTTTATTGTTTATCGTTTATCAGGTTGACCGACCGGGGAGGCAGTTGCGGAGCCGGCCGGGCTGGTCTCATGAAAAGGGAGGATATTCGTTCTTGTCCGGAATTATCGCAACACCCTCGAGTTCGAAAAGCCACGTCGGACGACATACTCTAGCCTCGAAGGCAAGCAGTGGAATTGCGTCGCCGATTTCTTCGCGAAGCACAGCTTGGACCTGATCCCAATCATGAAAACTCCTCAAGTAAACGAGCAAATAAGCCATGTCCTGCACGCCGGCGCCATGTCCAACCAGCAGGGCGCGCAGGTTTTCAACGGTGCGTCGAGTCTGCATTACCGGATCTCCCACATGCACGACTTCGCCCTTGTTGTTGATACTTGCGGTACCTGAAATATAAAGATGTGACCTGTCGCCGAACCTGACCCGAAGCCCCCGCTCAAAGGTTACTTTGTACAATATCGTCGGCGAAAGATGCGACGGGGCCTCAATGCGGATTATTTGACCCTGCCGCAATCCGCCGATCGATAGCGAGTCCACGGTCACTAAATCGCCGACCCCAGCGCCCGACCCCTCGATGCCCGTGCTGGCAAGGTACCGTGTCGAATCCGTCAATCCGTGCGCAGTGAAGTACTCCCGACGGGCGCGGACCATGCCGTCGTAGTTGTTGTCGATGTCCCGGACAAAGATCCATGTCCGAATCGTATTGTCCAAAAGATTCATGCTGTGACGGTCCACCGTTTCCTGCAATGCCTTGAAGATTCCCTGGGTTTGGCCGTACGAGCCGGACACGCCGTCATTGGCGTAGTTTGCCGTGAACAGGAGCCGGTAGTTTTCGAGGTCAGCAATGCAATCGTTCCCAAACCTTCCCCTTCCGCTGGCGCCATCTGCCACATGCTTGACGGGTGCTCCAAGGTTTGCGGGCCTTCGGATGTGGTAGGACAAGAGCGACAATCTGCCGCCGAAAACGGGCTTCTGCTCTATGACAGATACACCGCCGTGCCGCAACCGCGTGAAGAGTGTTGATGACTCGATAGCCTTTTGCTGGTTGACAAAATCGTTGACGAACAGCCTGCTGAACACAACGGTTTCGTCCGAAAGGTTTTGGCGCTGGAGCGCTTCGGCATAGGCGCGGCCCAATTCATCGATCGTGCCGTCCTGGCCTGCCGAAGTCCGTATCGCCAGAAAGAACTCTTCACATCCTTTGCCGGCGGTGAAGCTCGACCAAAAAGTCCTCTCGCCTGGTCTAAGCGTTTGAATGAAGTTCACAAGAAGCCTTCCTTAAATCAAAAACTCCCCGGCGGCAAACTTTGACGCCAGGGAGTTTTTATTTCAAATTCAAAATATCGCCCTAATCGTTTTCGGTGACACCCTTGGGCAGTTTGGGAACCGATCCGCGAACACCGTAAAAAATAATATATAAATAGCAGATGAAAGGAACGATAAAGGACATATGCAGTCCGATCATGTCTGCAACCTTGCCCGTGATCCACGGCACGATTGCGCCGCCGACAATAGCCATGCACAAGAGGCCGGAGCCCGAACTCGTGTGACGGCCCAGCTTTGCAATTGCAAGCGTAAAAACGGTGGGAAACATGATGGAATTGAACAAGCCGATCGCAAGGATCGACCACATCGCCACATGCCCGCCTGTCGACATGGTAATGACCAGAAGCACGCACACCACCGTCCCGTTAAAGGCTAGTACGGTCGCAGGCTTGATATAACGCAAAACGGCAGACCCGATGAACCGACCAACCATGGCCCCGCCCCAATAGAACATCAGGAATTTTCCCGCCTGTTCAGGGGTAAAGCCGACCAGGTCCTTCATGTAATTGACAAGGAAGCTTCCGATCGCGACTTCTCCCCCGACGTAAAAGAAAATGCCGAGGGTGCCGAGGAAAAGGTGCGGATACTTGAGGGTCTTGGCAAACAATTCGAGCGTACCTTCATGCCTCGCTCCTGGTTCATGCGGCTCTTCCACGATCTTCGGGAGCTTCATGATCATAAAAAAAATGGCGAGAAGCACGAAAACGCCGGCAAGCCCGAGATACGGGATCTGCACGGCATGCGCGTTCATTTTGATCGCAGCGGCTGCGTCTGAAGCATTCATTTTCGCAATTTCATCGGCGGTCTTGATCGCCACAGAAAGGATCAGTACTGAGCCGAACCAGGGTGCGATCGTCGTGCCCAGGGAGTTGAACGCCTGCGTAAGATTGAGACGCGCAGAAGCAGTTTCCGGTTTGCCAAGGATTGCGACATACGGATTTGCCGCGACCTGCAGCAGCGTGATGCCAGAGGCGAGCACAAAAAATGCCATGAGGAACACTGCATAGGACTGCATGCTTGCTGCAGGATAAAACAGGAAACAACCGAGACCGGACACAAGCAGACCGATCACGATACCGATCTTGTAACCGATCTTGCGCACAATGATGCCGGAGGGCATGGACATGATGAAATAAGCCAGGAAGAACACGAACTGGACAAGCGCAGCTTCGGCATAATTCAGCTTGAATATCGCCTTCAGGTGAGGAATAAGAATGTCGTTGAGACATGTCATGAATCCCCAAATGAAAAACAGCGATGTCAGGACCACGAGCGCCGGGGTATAGTTTTTGCCCGGGCCTGTCGCAGAACTCGTCGCAGTTGTTGCAGGACTGATGCTTGCCATGAGCCTCTCCCCCATTGTTGATTGTTTTGAAATTGTCTTAGGATGATGTGCGGGAACTAAAAAAAATAAGAAGACGGTCTTGGAAAGTCAAGAAAAACCGGGGTATTGTACGGGAAAGAACGGGTTCCGGTGATCATCGTCGCCGGAACCCGAAGCGGCGTCAATTCAGATTTTGGTCCTTTTTGCTTTCCCTTTTGCGCGCCAATTTTCCCATGCATAATAAAACGTCGGGGTCACGATAAGCACAAGGATCGTGTTGAAGAGCAGACCCCAGAAAATCGCCCAGGCCATCGGCGCCCAAAACTGCGTCGTAGAAGAACGGGTGACAATTCCCAGGTGAAGGAAATCGATACCGACACCGGTAGCAATCGGCAGCAAACCGATCATGGCGGTTATGGCGGTCAGCAGCACCGGCCGCAAACGCGTCGCGCCGCCTTCGATCACCGATTCTTCCAATGATTTCCCAGACGTTCGAAGCCTGTTCATGAAATCGATCAGCACGATCCCGTTTTTGGCAACAACGCCCGCAAGGGCTATGATACCCACGCCACTCATAAGGATGGCGAACGTTACATTGTTTAGATGGGCCGCACCTTTGGTTATGAAATTTACAAATTCATTAAACTTGTTGAGGATCAAAAGCCCCCAGAAAACGCCCCCCAGCGAAAGGAGGATTCCAACGAGAATCAGGACCGGCTGGAACAAAGAGTTGAATTGAAATACCATGATGAGGAACACGAGCGCCATAGCGATAAAGAACGCCTTGACGATGAACCCCTGTGAGTCCGCCTGCATCCGGTTGCCGCTGCCGGGACGAACGGTGTATCCCTGGGGCGGCTTGACTGTTTTGACCGCCGCCATGGCCAGCGCCTTGGGGCCTCGCTCGTCTTTCTGCCCCGGAGCAAGCTCGGCCTCAACCATGATCGTCCGGTTGCCGTCGACATGCTTGATCGATGCGATATTCGCCCCCTGTTTGAAAACCGCGACACTCGGCAACGGCGCTTCCTTGCCATCCTTCGACGCAACGATCTCATTGAGACCGTTGATGCTTTCGCGGACATCGGGATTGAGGCGCACCATTATTTTATATTCATTTTTCCCGACCCGGTATTTGCCTGCCTCTGATCCGTAAATCGAACTGCGCACGGCGGAAGCGACGTCCATCGTCGAAAGCCCGAACCGCTTGGCCTGCTCGCGATCGACGTCGATACGGATTTCCGGCCGCTCAGGATCATAATCGGTTGTAACATTTGTCAAACCAGGCACCTTTTGAATCATTTTCTTAAGGCTGTCGGCGAGTATATTCAGTTCCTGGTAATCATCGCCGCCCACCTCAAGTTCAACCGGTTTTCCGGTCGGCGGACCCATGGCCTGCTTGATGACCTGCAGCTTGTACCCCGGAACTATCGAGGGTAGCGTGTCTTCAAGCCACGACATTGTTTTGAACGGGGGCACCTTCCGTTCTTTAAAATCCGTAAAAACAAGGTCCAGGTACGCTTTATTGCTTTCTGCTGAACTGCTCGACATGCGTGACGATTTTCCCGAGCCGACAATCGTGCTGATCGTTTGTACCGACGCGACGTCTTTCGGCATCGACATCGCCACGCGTTCGGGGAGCCGAATGGCTGAATCGGTGATGGAAATATCCTGAGACAGAGGCCCTTCGATCTGAATCGAAGCGACATCGGGTTCGGTTATCGGAAAAAAGACGATTCCTGGGCCGAACTTTCCATATGCGGCAATTCCCGTAATGACGAACAGGAAACAAAAAAGAGCGAGAATCCACGGATGATGGAGTACGGTTCGAAGAATTTTCCGGTACATCTCTTTGAACCTTTCAAACGCGCCCTTGTTCCCTTCCATGGAATGACTGTCTTTTGTCGTCATGGTGAGCGAGGCGAATACCGGATTAAAAATGAAAGCGACAAAAAGCGAACCCGACAGTGTTATACAAACGGTGATCGGCAGATATTTGAGAAACGAACCCATGATTCCCGGCATCCAGAGCACGGGCGCGAATGCGCCGACCGTGGTGAGCGTCGCGGTGAAAACCGGCACCATGACTTCCCTGGTGCCGTCAAGCGCTGCCTGGAACCTACCTTTTCCCATCTGCAAATGCCGGTAGATGTTTTCCACGACCACGATGCCGTCGTCCACGAGCATCCCGAGCACCATCACCAGTGAAAAGAGCACCACCATATTCAGCGTAATACCCATGTAGCTGAGCACGATAAAACCCATTGCCATTGAAAACGGAATCGCGGTTGAGATGAACATGGAATTCCGCATGCCAAGGAAGAAACTCAGCACTAAAAGCACGAGCAGAATCCCCATGAGCAGATGGTTCTGGAGTTCATCGACCATCTCCTTGATGTTTTTCGACATGTCGTAGGTAATTTCATAGTGGGTTCCGGCGGGCCAGCTTGGCTCTTCCTCTTTCAGTATCTTCTTGGCATCATCAACGATCCTGACGATGTCCTCACCGGTCCTTTTCGCTATAGTCAATGTCAGTGACGGTTTCCCATTAGTACGCGAAATGGACTGAAGATCGCGAGTGTAAATGAACCCCACTTTGGCCACATCCCTGATTCGCAGCATCTTGTCGTTTACCGACTTGACGATGAGGTCATTGAACTGGTCGGGGTCGGTCAGTTCTCCGGTCACTTTGAGGGAAAAGCGGTACCCTGACGCCTTGAGCGTGCCGCCCGGGATATTCACGTGCTGGTTGGAAATAGCCTGCGAAATATCGTGGATGGACAAACCGTATTGGCGCAGCATGGCGGGATCGACGTCAACGGCGATCTCCTTGTCCCGTTTGCCCTGCACCTTGGCTTCAAGCACACCGGGGATTTTGGCCATCCGGTCCTTCAGATTGTCGGACAATGCCTCGAGACGTTCCAGATCATAATCAGCATAGAGCGCGATATTTATGATCGGGATGGATGAAAAATTGAGTTCCTGCGTTATCGGGTCTTCTGCATCGGCGGGAAGATCGCCTTTTGCCTGATCAACCTTATCCTTAACCCGGCGAAGCGCGTCTTCGACCTTGACGGACGGGTCGAATTCAAGGAAAATGTTCGAATAACTCTCGTTGCTCGAGCTTGTCATCTGCTTGACGCCATCGACACCGTCGAGCTTGTCCTCAATCTTCTGGGTGATGAGATTTTCGATTTCGGGAGGGTTCGCACCGGGATAAACGGTCGTGACAAAGATATAGGGTATCTTTATTTCAGGGAATGCTTCTCTCCGCATACTCTTGAAACTCATCAAGCCGATCAAAAAGAGAAGGACAGCCAAAACGATTATCGAAACCGGATTCTTAAGGGCAAATTTGGTCATTGTGCTATCTCCTCAAGCATATGCATTCCATACTAATTAAAAGCTTACTTTTGTCCCGTCGCTGACCTGAAAACCGCCGGTCACGATCAGTTTGTCCCCGGACGCCAGCCCTGCTATGATGAGCGTGCTGTCTTGATCAGAAGCACCAACGGTCAGGGTGCGCTGACGGGCAATGCCGTTTTCAACGACCATGGCCGAAATGCCATTCTGCAGCCGCAGCAGAGCGGTTGACGGAACAACAATCGCATTCTTATATGATTTCCGCAGGATGCTGGCCCTGCCGACCATGCCCGGCTTGAGCAGACCATTCCTGTTGGTGACCTCGATCCGCGCGGTTACCGTGCGCGACTTGGCATCAACGGCGCGGTCAAGACTCGAAAGCCTTCCCTCGAAAACAGTTTGCGGGTCCTGCAGCAGCCGGAATTCGGTCTTCATTCCTTCGGCATAGCTGAAAGCCTCGGATTCCGGTATCGCAATCGTGGCTTCGAGATGGTCGATCCGCGAAACCCGAAGTGTCGGCGCGCTGGGCGCAACGGACTGGTACTTCTCGATGTTCCTGCTGACAAGAATGCCGTCGAACGGCGCCCGGCATTTGCAGTCATCATACGCGCGTTGGGCAGTGGCAAGCAGAACACGGCTGTTCTGGAAGGCCAGGTTCGTCCTGTCGATCTCGGATCTTCCCACAGACCCGTTCTCCACATTGGCCTTTGCCCGTTCGAGGTCACCTTTGGTCACCTCGACCTGAGCCTTGGCCGCCTCGAGAGCCGCACCGTACTTGTCGCCGTCGATATCGCACAAGGCATCTCCCGCCTTGAAACGCGTGCCGACTTCCTTGACGGAACTTACTTTGCCTCCCTGGAACGGGGCGTTCAGATTCGCATCTTCGATGCCGCGAAGGTCCGCGGAATAGCTTCCCCAGTCTTCGAACGGCGTTTCCTTGATGTCAGCGACGACGACCTTGACAAGAGAAGAATCAGCCTTTTGTTTGACCCCAGCTTCTCCTCCCTCCTTCTTCGTCTTTTGCCCGTCACAGCCTGTCGCAGTCAACAGCGTCACGGAAAGTACGACCGCAACCAATACGGCGACGCTGCCTGCGTTTTTGGTTTTTCTTTTTGTTTTCATCGAACCCTCCTCTTTGGGTTTTCTCTATTAATCTATTTTGACAATTTCGTTCCCCATTGCCACTTGAAGCGCTGCCCGACTCCGCACAAAGCGGTATCTGGCATTAATTTTTCCCAGCTCCGCTTGTTGCAGCGTTTCATCGGCAAGCTGCAAATCTGAAAACTGTCCGCTTCCCTGCTTGAAATTACTGTTTGTGAGTTCGTATGATTCCAAAGCGGCATCCAGCATTTCGTGCGAGGAAATTAAATTGCTGTCGGCTGCAGCACACTCAAGGATAGCGGACCGGACTTCGATTTCGACCATTTTCTCCATTGTCGATGCAACAATTTCCAGTTTATTTGCATCGCTTTGATACTGGGCCGCCTTGGCACTGTTTGAAAACCCGTCAAAAAGCGTCCATTCGGCGCCAAGTCCCAAAGACCAGTTCGGATTAGAAGTGTTACCGATCAATTGTGATTGGGAATTCATTTTCGTATATCCCGCTGAACCGGTCCCGACAATGGACGGCAGGTACATGGCCTGGAATATTTTCGCTCCGCCTTTATTGCTTTCCGCGAGAAACTTCATGGACTTGATATCGGTCCGTTCCGTGAGAGCGGTCGATACCGCATCGCCCGGCTTCGAAACGTCGATATTCATTAATTTGTCAAGGAAAAGGACCGTATCGAGACCGGAAGAGTCCGTGAGCGTCCGCCCCATCATTGCGTTCAAGTTCATATGGGCCACTTTGGCGTCCCGTTTCGCGATAATGGTCTGGGCGATCTGGTCCGCGAGATCGGCCTTGGTTTTGAGAACCTGCGCCTTGCTGCCCGATCCATTCAAAAAATTCCGGGTCAGAAAATCATTCAATTCCTTTTTCCTGGCCAAAGACCGTTCCGCGATGCCCGCCCTTTTTTCCGCCATCATGGTGAGAAAAAACATATCAAGCGCCCCAAGTTGAAGCGTTTGCATGCTTCGTGTAAAAGAGGCTTTGGCTGACTTATTGAAATTATTCGCAACGGAAATAGCCGTACCGACTTTTCCAAAAGTGTAAATCGGTTGGTTAAATGAAATTCCGGCAGTATAAATATTTGAATGAACCGGATTTGAAATATCACCGAAGGAACCCAATGCGTTTAAGATTGGATCTACCGTGTTATGGAATTCCTGTTCGGTTACCGGATCACCTGCCGCAGCAGTTTTCGCAAGCGAACGAGAAGAACTCGAACTGCTACTGCTCCCAAAAGCCGACCCATAATTATGGATTGCTGCGCCGGTTGCTGAAATAACAGGTAATGCATTTGCCCATTTTTCGCGCACCATTTGGTCAGCTTTCTTTATGCTTTCCTTCATCATCTTAACAGAATCGCTTTTCGTGCACACTTCCCTGATGACCTGTTCCAGCGTAATCGGCTGGGAAAATGACGGTGTGAATAATCCCATTGCCAGAACTATGCAAACGGCCGTTACTGAATGTATCCTAGCGCTCATTCTTGACTCCTGAGAAGGCTTGAGAGTATCCTTTTGTTTGACATGACTCAGACTCGCAAACAAAATGCCAGCTTACACGGGTTGCTTTTTGAACGCGAGCCCGTTAGACAGAAATTCCATGATATTTTGAACGTGTGTCTCGATTTCACCGATTTTCCCTGCCACTTTGCAGTCATACAGTACCCCGCGCATGAGCGATGTTACGAATTGGGCTAGAGTTCTGTCCTCGATCTGCGTGGCTATTTCCCCGCGACGCTTAGCGATTGAAAATACCGATACCGAGAGTTCCGTCATTTCCATGCTATGCTGCTTGAAACGCGACATAAGCTGCTCATGATGCTTCTGAAATTTTTCAATGCTGATTGGAGCCATGGTCTTCAAATCGGTCATGCTAAAAGAAAACGAAAAGTTTTCGTTGTATATTTTGAATATGGCCCTGACCATGGCGGTCAAATTGTCCTTGATGTGCCGGTCATTTTGAATTTCCGCCTTCAGTGCATCGATGATCTTTTCATGCATTCTAATAAGGATATGGAGAAAAATCGCCTCCTTATCGGGATAGTAATTGTATAGGGATGCCTTGGAAAAACCCGCCGCTGCAGCGATATCGTCGAGCCTGGTTTCATGAAAACCTTTTTCCGCAAACATCTTCAACGCAGCGTCCAGAATGAGCGAGCTCTTCGCATCCCGAACGATCTGGTCCCTGGTTTCCTTGGCATCCATATTGACCTCCAAGTCAGCTATCTGACTTTGAAGTAAATATAAAGAATCTTGAGTCAAAAGTCAATACTTTTTAGTAAGATTATGGAGCGGCGAGTTGTCTTTGCCCATGGACAGGGATGAAAAAAGGATTTTGGGACATAATAATTCGGCGTGGTACGGTATTTGCGGAAATATCAGGATGATGGTCGCATAACTGTCTTTTTAACACGGGAGGATCATGATGAGCAGATTACCGGTTATTGCATTGTCCGTGGCGTTTCTCGTTCTTCTTGTCAGTGGCGTCCGGGCGCAGCATGCGAAGGTTGACACTACCCTGGGCAATTTGCGGATTGAATTGCACGCATTACCACCGGAACCATTCTTTACAAAAGACCAGGTCTCCGCCGGTAAGGCCACAAACGGGATGCTGATCATGGGTGGCGCCAAACCTGTGGCGCCGGAAGCGGAAATACATCCCAACAGGCATCTTGTCATTCATGTATTCGATGCCAAGACTGACAAAGTAATTACGGATGCAAAGGTCAAGATGAGTTTTCAGTCCCTTGATGAGAAAGGTATTCAATTAGGCACTCCGGTTGACGTTCCAATTGTCGTAATGCAGGCGATAGGAAAGGGCGCGGAATCGACGCACTACGGCAACAACGTGGTATTGCCCGATGGCCCATTGACGATTTCTCTTGTTGTTAATGGCAAGAAATTGAAATTAAGGCTTGATATACCGTACGAATCCGGCAATCAAATGGAAGATATGAACAAGCATCCATAAATTCAATTTTCAAAAATGAGAAAAAGATGCCAAAATAGGAAGTTTCTACTAGTTCGGCAGTTTTCCAAGAACTTTCATGATCCACCGGTGAAACGCGTGAAAAGACGTGACGGGTTCGGCAAACATCATAACGCATTCGCCATGAATTGCCGGGATTCCCTTCTCCTCACAAAGCTGCAATGCCGGCTTGGACTCGCAGCCGCGCTGCATCCAGATTCTCGGAATTTTGGCCTCTACCGCCTGACAAACGGCCTTCATCGACTGGTCGGCTGGAACCGCGATGATCACACCACCGACAGACTCCTTCAAGTCAACAAGCTTGGACCCAGCTTCCTCTTCGTCAAGATACACGACGGAAACGGTGTATCCCTTGGCACCAAGCTCCTTGTCAATGCTCACTCCCGAGATGCGCTTATTTCGCGATGCCCGGACCAGCGCAAGACTCTTTTGGGCCATGAACTCGTCGATCATCGCACGTGAACTCATATGGTTTCTCCTGTTTGGAAGGTTAACGGTTGGGTATTCTCTTTGTCTCACGATAATACGTGACGGGCACGCAATAACACAAGCGAGCCAGCCACTTTTCCGGCCGCATTTTCGGAAAACGAAGTTGCGCACTTTCGAGGGGCTGAAATCTATTTTCATTAATAATTTTCTTTGATCCGTTGGAGACAACCGGAGGACGACAAATGGCGATCAAGACCGACTGGGTACGCTACGGGGAACATTCGGGATATTTGGCATGGCCAGAAGCCGCGAAAAGCCCTCTGCCCGCAGTCCTTGTCATTCAAGAAGTGTACGGCGTTGATGAGCATATTCAGGACGTCGCACGGCGTTTTGCAGGGGCCGGATACGCTGCTTTGGCTCCTGATCTGTATGCACACGCTGGCGTACGTCCGCCAGCGCTAACTGCAGAACGCATCGCGCAAACGCAAAAGTTCATCAAAGGCCTGCCCCCAGGATCCTGGCTGGATCCGAAGCTCCGTGAGACGGAGCTGAGCAAACTGCAAGAGCCGCATCAAACCAATATCAGGGAAACCTTCACCACTCTTTTTGCCGGAATCGGTTCAGGCGGCCTGCAGATTGACAAATACATTGAGCCCCTGAAGCAGTCGGTCCGTTTCCTGCGCACCGAATGCACGGTCAGCCGCGGCCAGAAGGTAGGGTGCGTCGGCTTCTGCATGGGCGGCGGTCTTTCCGCGCTATTGGCATGTCACGACGAGACGCTGTCCGGCGCCGTAATGTTTTACGGCAGTTCACCGCCCGCTGATTTTGTTCCCGCTATTGCGTGCCCTGTGCTCGGATTCTATGGAAGCATGGATACGCGGGTCAACGCGACGCTTCCCGGTTTTGCCGAGGCGATGAAAAACGCCGGCAGGCACTTTGAGCATCACACCTACGAAGGAGCGGGTCACGGCTTTTTCAATGATAGCAGGCTTTCGTACAATGCCGACGCAGCCCGGGACGCATTCTTTCGCACGCTGGCATTCTTCGAAAAGACTCTTGTCAATGGCTCCCCTGTCACGTGAAACCCATGAGGGACTTCGTTGACTGCCGAGCGTGAATGCGTGGTCATGGCCAAGCCTATCGGACCAACGTGTAATCTCAACTGTGCATACTGCTATTACATTCAAAAACAAAGTCTCTTTACTCATGAGATTTCCCCGTTTATGCCGGACGATCTTCTTGAAAAATTCATCGTGGAGCGCATTCAACGTTCCAGCGGGCCGATCACCGGCTTTGAGTGGCACGGAGGAGAGCCGACGCTTCTGGGACTCGACTTTTTCCGCCGCGTTGTGCATCTTCAGCAAAAGCATTGTCCGGCCGGCCGCCGGTTCCATAACGGCCTGCAGACAAACGGAACATTGATAGACGATAATTGGGCGGCATTCCTGGCGCAGGAATGTTTCTCCGTGGGCCTGAGCCTTGACGGGCCTGCGGAAATGCACGACGTCTATCGCCGCACCAAGGACGATCGGCCGACGCACGCCACGGTGGCGCGGACCTTCCGCCTCTTGCAGCGTCACAAGGTTCATTGCGACGTTCTGTGTGTGGCGCATGCTGCCAACGTCGCATTTCCTTTGAAGGTCTATCACTATTTCAAAGAACTGGGCGTGCGATACATCCAGTTTCTTCCGTTGGTCGAACCGGATCCCCTTTCGACTGCGGGCGTCAGCACCCGAACCGCCACTCCTGAAGCAATGGGGGATTTCTTCATAACGATTTTCGACGAATGGATTCGGGCCGACCTTGGACGCCTCGTTGTCCAGATGTTCGACGAGGCGCTTCGTCCTTCTTGTAAACTGCCGCATGCGCTCTGCGTCTTCAGTGAAACCTGCGGAAATGTTCCGGTGCTCGAACATGACGGAAGGCTGTTTTGCTGCGATCACTATGTGGATCGCGATCACTGCCTCGGTAATCTTCACAATAGCACATTCACTGGTCTCACGGGGAGTCCGACGCTGCACGCATTCGGACTGCGCAAACGCGATGGGTTGCCGCAATACTGCAAACGATGCGACGTTGTTGACTGGTGCAATGGAGGATGTCCGAAAGACCGGATTGCAGTCAGTCCGGACGGCGAGAAGAGTCTGAACTACCTTTGTCCGGCTTACAAGCGGTTCTTCTCCCATTGCAGGCCTGTCATGGAACGCTTGGCAGTTCATTGGCAGGCAAAGAAGCCCCTGGAACAATTCGGCAAAGATCCGCAGCGCCACAGCAATGCCGTGGAATCAGCGGGCCGTAATGATCCCTGTCCCTGCGGCAGCGGTCGCAAGTACAAGAAGTGCTGCGGCGCCGCTCTTCTGCCCTAGTCCTCGACATCCAGATCCACGCGGGATGCCACGACTTTTGGTGACCTCGGCATCAGGAAGATCGCGGGGATAGCGCCGACCAGCAATGCTGCCATGCCGAAGAAAATGATCCTGAATCCCTGGGCCATGGTTGGTGCGGAGTGCAGGATGATCGTGGCAATCGCAATGCTCAGGGCGCCGCCGATCTGTCGGAACATGCCGCGGATCCCGGTAATCGTGGAAACATGCTGCGGCATGAGTTCGATGCAGGCGTTGTTGGAGGCTGGAGCGGAAAGTCCGGCCCCGATCCCGATGATCGCTATTATCACGTAGAGAAACGTGCTGCTTTCGAATCTGAAGCCGAACAGCATAAGCCCCAATGCCGTGGCAAGCGTACCGGCAATCATCGGCCAACGGTACCCCCATCGCATGATATAGAAACTTGTCAAAGAAGAAGCCACGATCATGCCAACAGACCGCGGCGTCATGAGGATTCCGCTTTGCAAAGTGCTCATGCGGTGGACGAAAACGGCATACGCAGGGATAAGCGACGCGACCCCGATGATCGCCACGCCGTAAATGAAATTGTACGTGTTGGCGGCGACAAACGGCCTGCCCCTGAGCACGTCAAAATTGAGGATCGGGTTTTGCACCCTTTTCTCGTGCCGCAGCAGCGTGGCAAGGAGCAATGCGGCAACGGCAAAGAGCAGGGCGCTGGCCGCAACCATGCGCGCCGACTGCCCTGAGCCGATAATGCTCAGAGCAGCCATGAGCGAAAACAACGAGACAAACAATAGGGCTGTCCCGAGAAAATCTATCCGCGCAATTTTCCTTTGCTCGTTGCGCATGAACACTGCTGCAAGCACAATCACCACAACGCATGCAGGAATATTGATCCAGAATATGGATTGCCAGCCGAAATTCTGCACAAGCAACCCTCCAAGATTTGGCCCGATAATCTGACCTATTGGAAAAATGCTGCTGAACAGCCCGATTGCACGATGCTTGGACTTTGGAAACTCATTTGCCACGATTCCCATTGCCGCAGGCATGATTCCGCCGCCCCCCAGTGACTGTATGAAGCGGGAAAAAATCAGCAGGGAAATGTTCGGGGAAAATGCGCAGAGAAGTGAACCTACTGTAAAAAGCGCCATGCAGAGCAAGAACGTGGTCTTCTTGCCGAGGATGTCACCTAGTTTGCCCGCGATCGGCATTACCCCGGTGATTCCTAATTGATAAATGCTAATGATCCAACCGGCCAGGATCAGGCTGATATGAAACGTCGAAATTATTACCGGGAATGCAACCGCAACCGAGGTCGTGCTGATGGAAGCAAGGATGAGCGTGAGCCCGAGTATAGAAAATATGACATAGCTTCGCATCAATGAAACCCTGCACTACCGACATAGCATGGCTATCGATATAAAATATATTTTTACAGCCGTTCTTGAACGATCGGCACTGACGTGATTCAGACAATGCAGGGGCGATCCGATACGAGCAATCGTACCGGATCGCCCATTCTTAAGTTTCCTGGTGCGAATCACAGAAGTAGAACGAGACGATAAATCACCCTTCTTCCAGAATGTCCTCGTCTTCGACCGGCATGAACCACTTCTGGGCGATAAACGTGGGTATGACCGCGCTCGCGACCACCACGCCGACCAGTATGGAATACTGAAACTGATTGATGATTCCCGCCTGCAATCCGAACAGACTCGAAATCGTACCGAATGTCAATCCTGTGCTCATGAGTAACGTCGTGTACATGCTTCCCTGAGGAATGTATTTTTTCGCAAGAAAGTACACACCAAGGAACTTCGCAACGATTTTGAGCAGGAAGAACAAGACAAAAAGCCCGATTCCCGTCATAATCAGCGGGAAAGAAATCCTGAGGCCGCCCACGATGAAAAACACCGGTGTGATGATTGCATAGGCAACCGTCCGGAGCCGCTGTATGACCACATGGTGCTCGGATTGCTTGCCGAAATATTTCGACATGAACAAGCCAAGCACGAATGCGGGTAGCACAGCATGCCCTGCGCCAAGATTCGCGAAAAAAATGAGCGTCAACAAAAGCAGAAAAATGTATTTGATCTCCGATTCCACGACCTTGTTCTTGAACGCAGAATGCCCAAAAAGCAAGTGTGAAAACCTGGACGCGACGATGATCACGACAATTGAAACCACGTAAAACAAAAGTGTGAACCAGGTCGGCTTGATAAAAATGACGCTAAGCGCCAAAGCCGTTCCCATGTCCGTGATGAACGTTGACGACATCAGGAGCTTCCCTATCCGGGTATCGGACAAGCCGCTTTCTATGAGGACCGAATACACGACAGCCAGGGACGTGGTTGACAAGGCTATTCCCGCGATCAGGGACGCGGAAATGCCCCAATGCAAAAAGAAATAGGCGACGCAGGCGACCAAAACAAAGGGAAAAAGAAAAGAAAAGCCGCCGATAAGTAAACTGCCTTTTAACTCCTGCCTCATTATTTTCGTGTCAATCTCGGTGCCGGCAAGAAACGTGAGAATAATTCCTCCGAATCCAGCCAGGTATTGCATCCATTCTTCCGGATGAAGGCCGAAATTCCCTGCGATTGCACCGAGAAGGATTTCCACGATCGCTACGGATATGCCGAGACGCAATGAAATGATGCTTGCAGCGAAGATAATCAAACCGGTGAATAAAGGAATAAAATCAGCGTGCATGACGTCCTCCTACAAGAATGAAAATGGGTTCAACAAACCGTAGGAGTCATCAGCCATGATACAGGCGGTTAAAGGCGAACTCCATCGCCAGTCAACAAAATATATTATTTCCCAGGCTCATCTGGCCGTATTCTTGCCGACAATTCTCTCGATAGTCTCCTGGTCGAGGCGCCTGTCAGCGGATGAGGCTCTGAAGCCTAAAATTAAGAATACTTTTTTTTTATAGGATAGTTGTATGTGCGGAAATAGTATTTTATGTTTGAACGGCAGCATTGCATTTTCGTGCCATAGCGGCCATAATATCACAAACAGTTTCAAAGGGGTGTTTCGATGGGTAACAAGTTATATGTAGGAAACCTGTCCTACAGTATCGGTGACAGCGATATTAAGGCGCTATTTGAGCCTTATGGCACGGTCACGTCGGCGACGGTGATCATGGATCGCGAAACCGGTCGTTCCAAGGGTTTCGGTTTTGTAGAGATGGGTTCCGATCAGGAAGCCCAGGCTGCAATCGCCGCCTGTAACGGTAAAGAAATCGAAGGCCGTGCTCTGACAGTCAATGAAGCTCGTCCCAAAACTGAGGGCGGCGCACGTGGTGGCAGAAGCGGCGGCGGGTACGGCGGCGGCGGCGGCGGCGGAAAGCGCTGGTAACTCGTAGCAATTTGACAGGCTATTAATTTCGCAGGACCTTATTCCTGCGACTAACATAAAAGCCCGTTTCTTCTTGCGAAAGCAGAGAAACGGGTTTTTCTTTTTGTGTACGGAATTTCGACTATCTTGACTGGCGGCGGATTCTCTGTATCATCTGGTCAAGGTTCTGGAGAAATCTGGACCGATCCTTCTTCTGAAATGGAGCGGGGCCGCCCGTGATTGTCCCGGCTTCGCGCAGCTCTGAAAACAAGTCCCTTGTTGCAAGGGCTTGACCGATATCCGAGTCTGTAAATTCTTTTCCTGTGGTGCCAAGGACCAGCGCTCCCTTTTTGAGGCAGCGGGCCGCCAGCGGAATATCACCGGAGATAACGATATCGTTTTCGCAGACATTCAGGACGATCCAGTCATCAGCAGCGTCGAGCTTGTCGTTGACAACGACAAGCTCGATCCATTTCTTTTCCGGGATTCGCATCCAGGAATTGGCGACCACGGTGACATTGAGCCCATAGCGTTCCGCAACGTGAAAGGTCTCCTGCTTTACCGGGCAGGCGTCGGCATCGATGTAAATGTGCAGCATTGGTCCTGTCATTCGAAAAGAAACAATTGAGCGCTATTTCGTGTTGCGGAGGCGGAAAAATAAAAACCCCGGCATGTTACTACCGGGGCCGATATATGACCTGCTATCAAAAAAGGATACTACTTGGCTTTCTTTGCGCCTTTTTTCTTTGCCGGTGCCTTCTTCGCAACTGCCTTCTTTGACACTTTTTTCTTTGCAGCCATTGACGACTCCCTTTAAATGAGTGGTGGAAAAGAATCTTATTACATTATGGAAAATAAATTCCTTTGAATCACGATGTCAATTTAAAAATAGCATAACCAGTTCAAATCGTCGGTTTGTCAGGCCGGGTTCGACTTTGTCCTGTTTTGCAAATGCAAGAGCCGGGCCATAGTCCGCTGAGTCGGGTTGAAATATCCAAGCTTAACATAAGGAAATCGTTCTCTGATTCGCTCCACCCACCGGAGCATTCCGAGTGGTTTGCCCCTGAGCCTGCGCCGAAGGCCAAGCGTGTCAACGTACCACGCGGGATCGATGTTGAGGTTTCGGGTCTGGATCATGTCGAGCCTGGTCGCCCGAAGCAATTTTTCAAGCGCCCTGACCTCGGTGGGATGATCGGTGAACCCGGGAAATACGAGGTAATTGAGGGACACCCAGGCACCATGGCGTTTTGCAATCGCTATGGATTCACGTACATCGGTAAACGAATAACCTTGAGGCCGGTAGTACGCATCGTAGCAATCGGGCTGCGCGGAATTGAGACTCACGCGCATACTGTTGAGGCCTGCTTTGCACAGTCGTTCCACGGCCTGCGGAAGTGAGGCGTTTGTGTTCATGTTGATGATTCCCCGGCCGGTCTTGGTGCGTATGCTCTTGATCGATTCTTCGATGAGGCCGGCCGACAGAAGTGGTTCGCCTTCGCACCCCTGGCCGAAACTGGCGACCGGGCCAACGGCTTTTTGCAGATGCGGTACCACGTATTCAGCAATTTCTTCTTCCGTGGGAGTAAAATCGATCCGGTGTTGCGTGGAGGGAATGCGGGAACTTTCGGGCTGGCGCGAAATGCAACCGACGCAGGCCGCGTTGCAGACGCGGCTCACCGGGACCGGGCATTCCCATCTTCCAAGCGCAAGGTTGCACGCATTGGGACAGCGGTATTGCAGGACGCAGTTATTGACAAGATGCGAAACGAGCCGGTTGCCCGAGAAACGCGTGCGCAAGGCACGGGCGCGTGCATCGATGTCCGGCAGCCAGGCATCGTCAATCTCGTGGACCGTGCGGCGGTCGATGCGATAGCCAGCTGCGAAGAACCGTCCATTCTTCCAGCCCACTGCGGTGTAGCTGAACAAGGGAAGACGCGGCGCGCCCGGCAGCTCCTGATATGCCGAGGAAAAGGTTTGGAGAAACCCCGGCGGCATGAATGCGGCCACGGCAAAGACCGTTTCTCCGCAATAGTCGCGGAGCGTGACAAATTTCCTTCGTGCGGTGTCGTACCCGACCGGAGCGCGGCCGGGCAGGGTGAAGAAAACGCTTGATTCCGGAAGCGGGATGCAACTATTCTCGTCAACCTCGTAAAATGAACCGATCGAACCTGCGGCCATTGACAATTCGGGTATTTCGAAAATATTGCCCCGCCGGTCGCTGGCAACACAACAGAATGATTTCATAGGAGAGCGCATGCTTAAAACTAATCGAATCTTCTCATTCGCTCAAGGTGTATTCTCGTTTGGGACGAAAACTTCTTGTTGGAAACTATGGGGTGGAGAGTTTACGGCGCTGGAACAATGCAAGCCTTGATGAGGCCCAAGGCTTTTTCACGCGTTGCCGGCCCGGCAACGCCAATGATGTACGCACCTTTGACAACCGCCGTGAGCGCAGGAGCATGGAGCGTGTCGCCGGTCAGGATTGTGTTCACGGACGCAGCGAGTTTCTGCATGCCCGTGCGCGCAGGTGGAGCCGAATCTTGCTGTGAAATGAATAGAGAGCACGGGACTGCATCGCAGGTGTAGCGAGCCGTCAGGACGCATGGCAAATAGGACCGCGAAAGAAAATTCCGGTGATAATATCGCTCGGAACCAGGTGTTTTCCCCTCGAGCGGCAATTCGGAAAATTCGGCCGGCAAACCACCTGCGCCCGGTAACGCGGCGCCAAACGCGGTTGCGATTCGAGCGAGAGCCCGGGGACCAAGTTCTCTTTCAGATTTATCAACTAGTTCCATCAACATGCCGTTTTTGTGGAGCACCTGCCGCCGCACGTCGGACATCGTTTCAAAATTCCCGGATGTCGAGACCGTGTGCCCTTCAGTAAGGGTCTGGAAAAGACCGAGGGATCGAAGCGTGGTTCTCATGTCATAGGCGGCAACTTCGATGCTACCCTTGGCATTTCCGAAAAAATCGTATTGCCGTACAACGCAGGTTGTGAACCCGGCGTCGAGGTAGAGGTCGGCGCCGCCGTCGCTATATTCGAAGATGCTGGACCGGTCGAAAAGTTCCGCCTTGCCAGATGCTACGATTCGTTCTTTGCCCGCAATAAGGAGCGACTCGGGAAGAATTATTCCGGTACCAGCCGAATATGCGGCAGCCGCCGCGATCAGCAAGACAATTGCCGTCGCATTCGCAATTCTCCTGTATGCCTGATTCTCCACAGCAGCGTCCGTCACGCCAGAGTCCTCTGGGCACGTCTTATTTCATCGATGATCCCAAGACCTTGCGGGCAAACCGCTTCGCACTTTCCGCATTCATCGCAGCGCAGCGCCTCTCCTTTCAGACCCATTGCGCAGAACTCCGCGGCAGCCATGAGCGGCTGGCCTTCACTGTCATGGTAGTAGCGAATGCAGCGCAAAATGTCGGACGTGGCAATGTTTGCCGGACACGCTTTTTCGCACTTCCCGCACATATTGCATCCGTCATAGGTGGCGAGACCGCGGCCGTTTATGATCCTATGAAGGAGTCCCGACTTTGTGGCGACCGCTGCCGCGGTCCAGGACTTTAGTTCGTCAAGGGAACCAACCCCTTTTATGATCGTACTGACGGTTTTGTCGGCCAGGACCTGCGGAATGTGAGCAGCATAATCCTCGGCGCTCAACTCCCCCTTTGATTTCATGGCAAGAAGGGAGATGTTTTTCGCGCGCAATTTAGTTCGCTCGAGCGAAAGTTCCTCGACTTGCTTAGGCGGATAGGCGGGCATGACACAAGTAAAGAACCCTGCCTCGGCAGCCACGTCGAGCACGGCCGCAGTGTCCTTGTGGACAGTGAGGCCGGCGAATCTGGCCAATCCCTTATCCCGCCATGCGTTGAATTTTTCCTTAATGGCGGGTAGTTCCTTTTTCAGATCAGCGGCATTGTGCCTGTTGAACAACAGGAAGTCCACTGACGGCACTCCGAGCACTTTAAGGGCTTCTTCAAGAGAGGGAAAATCGTCCTTCAGCGCAAGGTACACTTTGTCGGTCTTACCTTTTATGGCCGCACCCACAGTTTCAAGGGATTGCCCGCTCATGTAATGATACGAGGTGTGGATGAAGTTCACCCCCATGTCAATGGCCGCGGACAAGACATCAGGCTTGACGTTTCCCGTGCCCAGTGAAAACACCGAAACCGATATGCCCGTGGACCCGACTGCGCGATACGCCATCGTTGGCTTGAAATTGCGGATTCTGGCCGATGCGAGGTCAGATGCCGGTCTTGTTTCCGCTGCGTTGAGACAAAGACCCGCAACGCCCACGGCGATACCGGCTGCGCCGACTTCCTTGACAAACGAACGACGTGAAAGCCTGTTTTTCATTGGAAATTCCTTGTTTGCGTTTGAGACCTGCTCTTGATCTATCACCGCCATGCAATGAGCGGCTTCAATGCAAATATAGCCCTTTGTGCGCGCTCGTGTCAAAGGAGATGGGGGCAAAATTGGCATGCCGCCTGTCTTGGTCCCGTCCTCGTGCGCTTCGAGTAACTTTATCAAGAATCATGAACTTTCTCTATGTCACAAAATTGAAAGACTCTGCAATTGCGAGGCAAGTGCGCGTTGGTCGGTTTCCGCCAGGAAATTCGAGGACAAGGAAGCAATTTGAGAATATAGCAATAATTTCGTGTCATTTATTAATAATTAAAATCAATTAGTTATATAATACATGTACCAAATTTCAACATTTTTAGAAAAAATACTGAGCGAATAGTTATTTGTGACACTATATTACTTACTAATGAACGCGCGCAGTCCGGTACGATTGCAATTGATCCCTGAAAAAGGAGGATGGAAATGAAAATCCCTGGAATCAGTTTCCTCTTGGTGGCTGTCCTTGCAGGTATGGTTTTTTCGCAGACCGTGGCAATTACCGGACGGGTAACTGATGCCAATGGAAAGCCGTTGACAAACACACTAGTGCGGATGGGCGTTGGGATGCTCTATGCCAGCACGAATGCAAACGGCTATTACGCATTGGGGGCCGGTGTTGTGGGTGCCATTGAAACGGACAAAGCCGGGCGAGGAGACGCTTTCCCGCAACCATCCCTTGTGGCGGGCAAGGTACTGTTCAGCCTGCCAGAGAGCGGCATGCCGGTGCGCATGAGTTTGTTTGACATGAACGGACGATTTGTCAAGGACGTGATGAACAGCCGGCCGGTAAAAGGCAATTACGCGGTGTTTGTGGACAAAGGTGAACTATCGAACCAGAATTATCTCCTCAGGCTCACCATAAACGGTGTCTCCCATGTCATGAAACTCCCGGCTGTCATGCACGGCAGCGCTGCCGCGACGCCACAAAGCTATTCCGGGATTGCGGCGCGCTTGCAAAAGCTGGCCGCGGTATTGGACACACTCCATGCGACGGAACCGGGATATTCGGTTGGCAAGACACCGATTCAAGCGCTCACCGGAAACTATGATTTTCAATTGACAAAGACATCGACGTGGACCGGCGACACGGCAGGATTCTGGGGAGATACGAGCAAGGTAAAGAAGGCTAGTGGGAAAATATTGTTCACGGTCATTAACCGGACCAACGGCGCGTACGCCGACAGTCAGATCTATTGGGCCGTCGGTGACTTTGGGGCTGCTCATCGGCTGAGCGATTCATCGACCATTGATCTTACCACTAACGCGTCGGGCAGACTGTACATCATGTTGGGAGAGGCCAAGCGAACAAACACGAATTATTGGGATTTTGAAGAGCATACGTGCGGAGGCGGCGTGTACAATGGCAATCTCACGCGCGTTGACGCCTTTGGAACTCCCATGGCAATGCGGTTGCATTGCACGGACGGTTACGACATCGCACGTGGCGAAGACTATCATGTTTTTTATCAACCTCGCCAGTCGATCTTCGATGAGTTCACCAATGAAGTTCCCTTTCAATTTACGGGTTGCGGTGTTTTGCAGGCGCCCTACAGGATACCAAATCCCGGTGGAACACCTCAATTCAGCACCGGAGGGCTTTATGCCCATTACTGGGACGCGTATGCGGCATCAGTCGGTGTAACCGCGGGTCCCTATTTGAATGGAATCGCCTCGCCGCAGGTCTCTGCCGGCATGCACCGGCACGTGATGCAGTTATCCGCGGCAGACCAGCAGCTTGACAAGAACTTTTACCAGGCAGCGCCGTGCAATTTCTATTCATATTTTCTGCATCGGCGAGCCATAGACCGCCATCAATACGGGTTCCCCTATGACGATTGTTACGGCTGGTCCTCATACATTTCACACGGGAACGCACAGTGGTTGCTCCTTGCGGTAGGGTACTAGCTTTGACCGGGAAAAAATAGATCAGAGGCATGTTCGTCATCACGTCCCGGTTCTCATGATAGAATCGGGGATTTTTTTCTGCAAAGCCCGAGGGACGCTCAGGATTTACTTTCTGAAATCGTACTCAATTCCATAACAATATCGTCTTCCACAATACTATCGCAGCCCTTGCGTATACTATTTTTGGTTCGCCATTTCATGCCTTTTTTTACGAGGTGTGGCATGATTTTGCGAGGCAACCTTTATCCCACTGACGCAGCCGAGAACGACACATGGTTTCTTTGTCAAAAGTCACAAAACTCATGAGCGGCGGACCGTTGTTTGAAAACGCGTCGTTCCAGATCTTTGAAGGAGAAAAAGTGGGCCTCGTCGGGCCCAATGGCTCGGGCAAGACGACGATCTTTCGCATTATAGCCGGAGAACTTCAGCCTGATTCCGGAAGCTTAAGCATCGGTAGCAATGTGACGATAGCATATTTCTCCCAGAACGCGGGCGAGATGAAGGGCCGGACCGCACTCCAGGAAGTCATGGCTGCCAACAACCGCGTTGCCGATCTCGCGATTCGCCTCGCAGCGTATCACGACCGGCTGGGCGATCCGGCCGTTACGCCAGAAGAAATGGATAGTATCCTCCCGAAAATGGGCGACGAGCAGATGGAATTCGAAAAACTCGGCGGGTTCGACATGGAGACAAACGCGCGAACCATCCTGAGCGGCCTGGGCATCTTGCCGGACGAACACGAAAAGCCGGTGGAGGATTTCAGCAGTGGTTGGAAAATGAGAATAGCCCTTGCACGGGTTTTGATTCTCATGCCCGACCTTATCCTGATGGACGAGCCCACCAATTATCTGGATATGGAGACGATTCTCTGGCTCGAAGGGTGGCTTAAAAGCTTCAAAGGAGCCATCCTCATGACCACACATGACCGGGAGTTCATGAACAGCGTGGTGCGGAAAATTGTCGAGGTCGCCGACGGAACGGTAACCACGTTCTCCGGCAACTACGACTTTTACGAAAGGGAAAAACTGACTCGGCGAACGCAGAATGAGGCCGAATTCAACCGCCAACAGAGCATGTTGAAGAAGGAAGAGACCTTTATCGCGCGATTCAAGGCGCGCGCCAGCCACGCTGCGCAGGTACAATCTCGCGTGAAAATGCTTGAAAAAATAGACCGCGTGGAGCTTATCGGGGATGCCGATGAAATGTCGATCGTCTTGCCCGAAATCCCTCGCGGCGGCAACGACGTGGTGTCCATACGATCCCTGTCAAAATCCTGGACAACCTCGACCGGCCTGGATAAACCAGTCTTTTCGGGCCTGAGCGCTACGGTTCACCGCCAGGACAGAATCGCGGTCGTGGGCGTCAATGGCGCCGGCAAATCCACCTTTCTCAAAACCCTGTGTGGCATGACACCGCCAACGTCGGGCGAGGCAGCCATCGGTCCGAGCATTTCAATAGGATATTTCGGACAATCGACCATCGAGGCCCTTGAACCTGAAAGGACCGTGTTCCAGGAGGTGCAGTACAAACTCCCGTCGTCCAACGATGCAATACTGCGGAACCTCTTGGCCGCGTTTCTGTTTAGGGGCGACGACGTGTACAAAAAGCTGAAAGTTCTTTCCGGCGGGGAAAAGACCCGCGTGATCCTTTCCCACCTTTTGTCAACACCGTACAACTGCCTTGTCCTGGACGAGCCGACCAACCATCTCGACATCACCTCCCGCGAAGTCCTGCTCGACGCGCTCAAGCGATACCAGGGGACGATCCTGCTGGTGAGCCATGACAGGTTCTTTCTGCGCCAGCTCACCAACAGGGTATTTGAAGTTGACAAGGGCCACATCAAGATTTATGATGGAGATTACGGGTATTATTGCGGGGAAAAGAACCGCTGACGAGGACTCCTATGGAAACCACAAAGTCCGGCAACGCAATTGTCTTCATTCACGGACTTTTTTCCACCCCGTCAATTTGGAGCGATTGGATGGAATTCTTTAAGAAGAAGGGGTATTCCTGTCATTCTCCGGCATATCCCTTTCATCAAGGACATCCAGCGGATTTGCGCAAGAGCATTGATCCAAACTTGCGTAAACTCACCTTTGGGCAAGTCACACGCAGCCTAATTGGATTCATTGAAAAATTGTCGGAGAAGCCGATTCTCGTTGGGCATTCAATGGGAGGCCTTCTCGTTCAAAAGCTCGTTGAACAAAATATGGCAGTTGCCGGAATCTGTATCGACACCGCTCCCCCAAAAGGAATTTCCTGCTACAAATGGAGTTTTCTAAAATCCGTTCTTCCAATGATCAATCCGCTCAAAGGGGATTCCGTCTTCCTGCCGAGCGTAGCCTGGTTCAGATACGCGATCTGCAACACCTTGACGTTGGAACAAGCGCGACTCGAATACGACAAAGGCGTTGTTCCCGCAAGTAGAAATATTGCGCGAAGTGCACAAAGTACGGACGATGGCTTGATTGATTCTAAGAAGCCGCACAATCCGCTGCTCTTCATTGCAGGAGAAAAGGACCACATTATCCCTTCCTCTCTCAACCGGAAGAACTTTGAAGCATACACGGACGAGAAAAGCAAGACTGATTTTAGGGAATTTGAAGGACGAACTCATTACACCTTGCGGCAACCAGGATGGGAAGAAGTTGCCGGGTATGCGGAGGAATGGATTTCAAGGTTGCAGTGAGAACAAACATATGATCGCAGCCTTTCTATTCAGTTATTTCTCTTTGCCGCACGATTTTCTTTCCCTGCAATCTATCGAACAATGCAAGAAGCCCTTTATTCACAAATATCGCAACGTCATCTTCTTCGTTTTGGTTATTGAAGTAATCACAGGAATCTTTCCAAAGAATCTGCCTCGTTCTAAAATCAAACAAGACTCCCTTTAGCTTGATTGAACTCATCGGCAACACAGAGATCATCATTGTGCCGCCAGAGAGGACCAGTGAGCTGATTGAAGAAATGGCCTTTGAAAGGACGCCGCGTTCAGACACCATAGCTTTTGAAAACAATCCGACGTCATACAACTCTTTGAACGGCTCCCTGGTGACCTTTGGAGTGCAAGACACAAGGAATATCGAGAGCGAAATGAATATCCTTGCAGTTTTCATCATTCCTCCAGCGGCTTACAAATTGATTGACGACAAGAGCAGATACTTGAATTCCGTTGTAATTATATCATGAAGATCAAAATAGATTAAATAGAATATTGTTGCTAGCAGGCGGGCGCTTTTTCGAATAGGAACCCAACAAGGCCTTGGCGTACTACCTGCTTTTCTCAGGTGTCCAAAATCTTCGCCCTAAGCGGGAAATGTTTTGGTAGGGACACGGATGAATTCTTACCGGATAGTCTGAAAGGGTTGCGCTCGCTCGAATGAATCATCTCATTTTCACGGCCTTCACAAATCCACTTCTTTGACCATTGCAAATCATTTCGATAAGATAAGGGGCATCAGGAATCTGTCCAAAAGTATTCCATTGCATCGAAAACGATCCCTGCTTTTCATGAACCGAATACGTCGAGACAATTCGGCCATTCAGGGAATAGACTTTGAAAGCGACCTTTGCATCATGCTTAAGTGTAAATCGGATCGCATCGCGGCCGCTAGGCGATGCAGAAATAGGTACTGCTGCATTTGCCGGGGCATTGTCTGGCTTCAGCTGTTCGCGATTGATTGCAGCTGAGGCAGATTGGCAACTGAGACATGCCGGATATCCCGGCTTGCCGAACTGGTCCATGGGAAAGTTCTTGAATCCGAGCGCAAGCGCCGGCGATCCGGCTTTCACTTGGTAATTGCAATGCGCGGGATCGACGAATTGCGGGTCCGCGGTTACTGAATGCACATCAAGCTTGTCCTGCGTCCAGGTCGGCGTCGCGTCGATCTCGCCTGTGCCATTATCGATTTGCAAGGCAACTGCTGCCCCGTTGTTCCAGAAATCATTGGAATCTATTTCGCCGGTGTTGGGGAAAAAGTCCACGGTCCGGCAATAGTAGGGGTTCTTATTGACAATGACATTGTGCGTTACATACTTCCGCTGGTCCGGCAAGTTCCATTGATGGAAAATCCCTTGTTGATTTATAATAACATTATTCGAGAGCGTCTGGTTGAAACCGTGCTGCAATTTGCAACCGCAGTTGATCAAGAGATTATTGTACACCTGGAAATTGCTCGATGCGTCGTCCCAATCGACCCCCAGGTTGTTGACGCCCGCGAGATTGCTGATCCGGTTGTTGCGGACAATGACAGGATTTACGACATCAAGCAGCGCATATTTCCGGGCACTGTCGCCGGCCAACGAGTTCCAGCGGTCGCGCATCCATGAATTGAAGGGCCCGTGATCGAGCGTCTCCCTGACCTGATCGAACAGATCGTTGTATTCAAAGACATGTCCGCCGAAATTGCCCTCGCAAACGCAAAATCCTGCCCGTGGGCCGTGATGCGCGGTGCAATGGCTAACGATAACCGATTCGGCAACGGATATGCAGACCGCGGAGGTCTGTTTTTCGAACATGCCGTTATTGTACATGTAGCAATAGGTGACTATGATGTTCTTGGGATAATTATCGTTGGCCGGGCCTGGCGTGTGATCAGGCAGCTTCCTCGCTGCAGTCGAGTCGCCGCAAATGGCAACCGCTGACGCGCCAAGATTGGTAAAATCGCAATTCTGGACAGTGTGGGTGCGACCATAGGCGCTGATGAAAACGCCGTTACCGCCGATATTGGAAAAAGTACAATTCTTGACCGTGATATTTTCCGCGTCCTGTATGAAGACCGTGCCTGCCCGGGCGATCGCCCAGTCGCTTTTCAGCAAGGGTTCGTATTTCCGCGTGAAAAGCGTTCGATGCGTATGCGTGAGAGTAAATCCTGAAAAAGTGAGATACATTACTTTTTGTGAAGCAGTGCCGACAACCTTGATGAGTTCTTCGATGGTTGCGCCGACCACATAACTCGTTGAGAGATTTGCGCCTGCCGGCGGATAGAGGTAGAGCTTGCCTGCGGTGTTGTCGTAGAACCACTCGCCCGGCGCATCAAGCTCCTCAAAGATGTTCTCCACCATCTCCTCGTTTACGGTAACGGTCGGACCGCGATTATTATCGCCGGACCATTGCAGAGTCAGGCTGCCGCCGCTGACTCCGGTTATCTTAAAGGAATTGCTACCCCAACCATAGCCGTGAATCGCCCGGACAAACCCGCCGGCCGGATTTTTCCAGAGGCTGATGCGGCTCGTATAGTCACCGTACCCCTGTAATATTTTGGTCGAATCAAAATTCGGCCATCGCGCCATGACGAGAAGCTTATCGTCATTCAGAAAAAGCATATCAAAATTATAGCCTGTCCCGATTGCCGCAACCTGGATATTTCCCGAGTAGGTTGACCAGACAGGAGAAATTTTTCTTCCGCCGCTCAGAATTACTTTTTCGGTCTGAAAAGCGGAATACGTAACGGGCCGGGTCGCCGTGCCACCGTCCTGCGGTGTAAAGAGCAAGGTGCTGTCCTGGTAATATGTTCCTGCGCGAACGTAAACGTTGATCGGATCTCCGGCTGATTGCAATAACGTCCGTACCGCCGCCTTTGCCTTGGCAAGGGTCTTAAACGGTGTTGTCTGACTACCGATGGCGTTGTCATCGCCCGTCGTTGCAACATACAAATCAGTTGCCAGCGCGGGCATTACCAAGATGCCAAACACCAAAACAAAACTGATGACTTTGAGCATACGTTTCCCCCTATGTTCTTATGGCCGCCTATCGGACGTGATTCCTCACTACCAGCACATTGTCGGCATTGGCCCCTAGAAGTTGCCTGACATCCATGACGCCTCCGCTGCGAACATCCACGGTTTTAAGCAGACGGCCGTGCAAGTCGTATATATCAATAATGCCGGGGGAAAGCCGAAGTTTGCCGTTTCCCGCATTCCGGCAAAGGAATTTTGTTTGATGCGACGGTCCGGCGGCGGACTGCGTTGTCAGAACCGGCGTAATTTGACCCCGTTTCAGCGTAAGCGGACTGCTTTTCGCGCCGGTCCCGGCCAGCCAGTTGACGCAAGCGACTTGGTAAACGTATGTCCCCGTATCGCTGACCGCGGAGTCGGTGAATGTCATGTCCGGCGCAGGACTCGGGATGGGTTCGTCGCCGTCATTCCAGCGTTGAAAACCCTTTTCCAGGGTAAAGTGCGAGAGAGGCATGTTGGGATATTGAAGCGTGTCATACGCATTGCCGTTGCGATATATGATAAAGGTCTTTATGCCGGTTTCCAAATCCGCATCGCAGTCCCATTTGAGTGTTATTCGTTTAGCGACAAAAGCCCCGGCCAAATTATACGGCGCGGGCGGGGGTGTTGAATCTTTGATGGAACTTGTCGCCATGTATTCCTGCCATCGCTGTGCAAAGTATTGATTGGGGAACCAACATGCAATGAGCTTGTTTCCGGTGTATGTTGCCGCTGAAGCAATGGCCCTTGTCGCAGTGTCCCCCAGCCATGCATTCGTGGTGTCCATATCGCGAAGCTGGGAAGAACCGGCCTGCTCCGGCAGGCGCATTGACAAACAGATATCAATCCAATCGATGGCTATCATCCGCAGATCCTTTGGCGCATGTCCCATCATCGTCAACGCATCGTTGCTTGGGTTGTATACCCAGGTGACGAAGGGGTTGATCGCGTGGGCCCAAAGTGCGCCCTTTTTTCGTCCGTTTGCAAAATAAGCATCATTGTAACAGAGATCGGACTTGCCATTATGGTGCAGAACAGGTACTTTGAGGGCTGCACTGACTTGAGATACGTCCACCCCGCAGGCCTGGGCTACAACGACCGCAATTCTTTCCGGGTATTTTCCAAGCATGCCTGTTGACCACATTGATCCACCCGAATGTCCCCACAACGCCCAGGGGACGGTCTTGATTTCCGGATGGCCTGTGCGCCTGGCCAAGGTGTCGAGCGAGGCCAGGAATGTATTCTCCGACCCGTTGGCCGGGTTATTCCAGTTCCCGCAGTCGCTGCCCGTGACCAATTTGGGAGCAATAAAGGCGGCATGCCATTTTTTCGCGAGCGTTTTCCATTGCACATCTTCCGGCATCTTGAAGGGGTCCCGTTCTTCCCTGGAGCAGCCATGTTGATGAACGATAATGCACCGAATGGTCCCCACCGACTCGGGGACCCAGCAATAATAGGTCGGATCGGACTGCAAATTGATTTGTTTTGGTACGACGAATTGAATGACAGTACCCTTAGGACCGGCGCCAAGCGCCGGACAAAAGGCGACAAGAACGAAGCCGGCGAGCACTCCCGCGAGTGCGCATATCCCGTATCCGCTACCGATCATCTTCATAGAACTTCCTTTGTAAAAACATGGTGGAAACTTTCGTTCGCGAAACCGTCACCTGACGCTGTTTTGAAAGATATAGACGCCGCGTGCCTGATGGCTCGGATCTTTTCGTTGAGCGATTTTCCCATTGACGGTATAGATCGATCCATATCCGAACGATGAAGACCTGTCGTCGCTAACGGTATTGTAAACAGCAGCCTGCTTGAGAAACGACTGTTGCCATACGGGACCGACTGATTTTTCAGAACGCAGTACCGAAGTACTCTTATCGCCGAACAATACATCATACGTAAACTGTGAAGCCATGGTAAGCAGAGTATCGTAACGCGGGTCGCTCGTTCCCATTCCGTGGCCCATACCGACAAAAGGCTTCAGTACGGAATAGACGCCCATTCGCAGCAGGACCCTGTTTATGCAGGCACTGCCGAATAAACTGCCGCTATGATCGAAGGGCACCTGTGGATCGGCGGTTCCTGCAAAACAAATCACCGGTATTTTATTGTTGTAAAGCCAGGTGCTATCTTCAACCGCGCCCCAGTTGCTTATGACGCCATTAATCGCGGACGAAACGCCCGGAGTACCGCTATTGCCCTCGATTCCGCCAACCTTGTTCGTGTCGATAAACGAGGGTATTTCTTTGGGATCGAGAAAAGCGACCATCAGGGAATTGAACGCACCCGCGGAACAGCCGCCCATGAATATTCTTGTATCGTCGATTTTATAATCGGTCTTGTGAAACCGGAGGAATCGTACCGCGGCTTTGGCATCCTGCATGCCGCGGTACATCGAGGTAACCATGGGTTCCCATGGCTTGGTTGACAGGAGCGCACTGTCGAGCCGATAATCGATCGAAGCGGCGACATACCCTTTTTTGGCGAATGTCTGGCTCATCAGGACCATGTCGCCGTCGGTCTTCGTACCTACCGCCCACCCGCCGCCGAACATGAAAATCACCAGCGGTCGCGCTTTGGCGGTATCGCCGGTAGGCTGGTAGACATCGAGCCGCAGCGTCTGGAGGGCGCCGTTAGCCTTGACATTTGAACCATACGTAATGTTGGAAGTAACGGTAACGTTGCTGAATACATTGTCGCGATAGCGGACCGGCACGGCCGCGCTAACCGCATGTGACAGGATGGCTACAACACCTAGTAAGACAATGAAACAACGCATATACTTGCACCTTTGTTGGATGGAAAATTGTTCTTATATGCCAATATTTAAACTGATTATCGCGTTGCGTATCAATTCATAATGAACTTCGAGATCGTTTGCCCGCCATTGGATCGAAGGATTGCGAAATATATCCCGGCTCCCGTCATTTTTCGGCCAAAGGTGAACTCGGCGTTGCCTTTTCCGGTATACCTCGCCACGGTCCTGCCAAGGGCCGTCGTAATGGTCAATGTGTAGTCGCCCTCTTGCGACACGGCAAGCCTCCCGCGGCTGCAGCGGATCGCGGCCGAACCCGGGAGAAGGCCCGATTGCACGGCGCGGGCCTGATGGTCGATCAGACCGGTCGCAGGTAGGGGCATGACGCCGAATGAATCCATGGGGAAATTCTTAAACCCGATCGAAAGCGCGGGCGAACCGGGCTTCACTGTGTAGTCGCCCTTTGGCGCATAACCGGCCCATGTTTTGTTTACATCGGTGAACATCGGGTCACCCTTAAGCGAATGTCTGTCGAGGCCCGCGCTCTGCCATCGCGCCCATTGAACGGATCCCTTTTCAGTGCTCACGGTTTGTACACTGGCCGGAACAAGGTTGGAATCGAGCAACTTGATGTGACTGCTAACCGTGTCCGCAATCAGGTCTCCACTCGGCACCCACGAGAAGAAGTTGCAATCGTACGGTGAGCCGTTTGTAATAATGTTTCTGGTGATGTAGTCGTTGGATCCCGCCCAGACTCCGGTTATTACGATTTTTGCATTGTTGACAAGGATATTGTTCATATACGTATTATAGCGGTTCCATTGGACCTTGAGCCCTCCGGTAAGAAGAAGATTGTTGTATTGCAGGTAATTTGATGCCTGATCGTCAAGATCGATGCCGAAATTTCCCTGTGCCGATTCGAACCTGTTGTTGCGGATGACCGTTGTCTTCCACGCGTCAAGCGTGGTGGCCGACGGATCATTCTGCCAGATCAGATTGCGGTCGCGGCCCCAGGCGTTGCAGGGGCCATGGTCGGACGTCTCCAGGACGTCGTTATAAACCCAATTATACTCGACGAGATGGCCGCCCCAGCAACCGTCGCAAAAGCAGATTCCGGCCCGAGGACAGTCGTGAATAGTGTTATGACTAATGGTGTCAAGTTCGGTAGCGGACAGGACGACGCCTGCAGTCTGTTTTTCGAATCTTCCGAAATGGTTCATCATGTTGTTGTCCACAGTGACTAACGAGGGATACTCGTTTGTCAGCGGACCAGGAGTCTTATCCGTGCAGGCGGGCATGGACGACCACGATCCGGGACATCGCACGGAACTTGTCAGTCCTGCAAGAACAACGCATGAAGCGCCGGCATCGATGAAAACGTTGTTTTGTATGATGTGGCGCTGGTTATAGCCGCTTGCAAAGATTCCGTTTCCGCCAACCTGATCGAACAGGCAATTTGTTATCGTGATATTTTCGGCATTCTGCATGAAAACCGTTCCGCTGCGCGCAATGCCCCAGTCCGATTTCAAAACGGTTTCGTACGGTTTGCTGAAAAGCGTTCGAAACGTATGGGTGAAGGTAATCCCATTGAACTGGACAAACTTGACGCTCCCGGCAGTCGCAGCGGCCGCGCCCACGAACCGCAGCAACTCGTCCTGCGAAGCAAGCTCGATCGTCGCCGTGCTCAGGTCTGTTCCTGCCGGAGGCCAAAAGAAGAGCTGGCCTGTTGACTTGCGGTAGAACCATTCACCGGGAGCGTCCAATTCCTCAAAAATGTTTTCCACCATCCGATAGGTCGCATGAAGACCGCTGCCGCGATTGTTGTCGCCGACCCATTGTTGCGTTATCGACGTCCCGCTCTTGCCGGTGATTTTGTACGAATTTCCACCCCACATGCTCGAATGCAATCCGCGGATATATCCCGGAGCTTCGGCCGGGTTGGCCCAACGCCCAATTCTGGTCGCGCTGATGCAGTCGGCCGCATAGCCGTCCAGAATAACCTGATTGGCGTCGAAATTCGGATACCGGGCAAGCACCTGGCGTTTCCCATTCAGGAAGAGCTGATCGACTTTCAGGTTCTGAGCTATCGTGACCACCTGGATTGAACCGGAGGAAACCGTCCAGCCGGCCGAAGGCGCCTTGATTCCTCCGCTGATGACCGGCTTTTCGCTGCCGTACGCCGAATACACGATCGGAGCCCCAGCAGTTCCGGAATTGGCAGGTCCAAATACAAGCGGAGCGGACAAATAATAGGTCCCCCCGCGTAAATAAACCGTGACCGGCGTATTTCCCCCCTTCAGTTGATCCGCCTTGTCGCGAGCCGCCGAAAGCGTGGCAAGGGGCGCAACGGCAGTGCCTGCCGCCGCATCGTTTCCCGTTGGTGAGACGTAGATCTCGGCTGAGTGCAAGGACATTGCTGTTACGAATACCAGGATTCCCTGGGCGATAGAGATTTGTTTTTTCATTAAGTTTCCCCTTTTATTGGATTCCGTTCTTAACCGCGACAATGGTATCCGGTGCCCGTCCCAAAGCGATTTCACGTCAGTTCTGCATTTGGGGCAAATACGGGCCGACTTCAGCAGTCGGCAAAATCCCAGAACAAGTCCCCCTATCGCATTCTTGCGACTCTTGCGACATATTTTTCCCCTTTGTTCACCTGCATCTCCATGAGATACAAAGCAGCCGGAAGTTTTCCGAATGCGTTCCAACCCACCGTGTTCATGCCTTTTGCTCCGTGAAGTTGTATCTGTCGGACAATGCTGCCATTGAACGAAAACAGCTTTATAGACACGGCCGCATCGTTGACAAGCACATAGCGCAGTATGCAACTTGACACCACAGAACTGGCGGACAGCAATGCAACGCCGGGAGATGCATTGCCCAAAACCGGCTGATCTTGATTAACGGCTACCGTTGCCGACGGGCAACTTGGGCATGCCGGATATCCCGGCTTTCCGAACTGGTCCATGGGAAAGTTTTTGAACCCGAGCCCAAGGGCAGGAGAAGTGGGCTTCACTTGATAATTACACTTTGAAGGATCAACAAATTGAGGATCCGCAGTCACGGAATGCACATCAAGCTTGTCCTGCGTCCAGGTTGGCGTCGCGCTGATTTCGCCCGAACCATTATCAATTTGCAAAGCCACTGCGGCGCCATTGTTCCAGAAAACATTCGAATCGATTTCGCCTGTATTGGGGAAAAAGTCTTTTGTCCGGCAATAATAGGGCGCTTTGTTGACGATGATGTTATGGGTGACGAATTTGCGCATGTCGGGCAAGTTCCACTGATGAAACGTTCCCAAATCATTGATGATGACATTATTGTAAACGGTATGATTAAAGCCGTGCTGCGACTTAAAGCCCACGTGCAACAAAAGATTGTTGTAAATTTGCACATTGCTTGATCCGTCGTCAAGATCGACACCAAGGTTGTTCTGGTTGGCCGGATTATTGACCCGATTGTATCGTATGATGACCGGGTTTATCACATCGATCAAGGCATATTGACGAGCGTTATCGCCGGATACGCTGGTCCAGCGGTCCCGCATCCAGGAATTGAATGGCCCATGATCCTGGCTTTCACGTACCTGATCGTACAGATCGTTATACTCGAAGACATGCCCGCCGAACGTTCCATCGCAAATGTTAAATCCGGCCCGCGGGCCGTGATGCGCAGTACAATGGCTTACCGTAACGTTTGCACTCATCGAAATACAAACTGCCGAAGTTTGCTTTTCAAACATGCCGTTATTGTACATGTAGCAATAGGTCACGGTCACATCTTTGGGATAATTATCATTGGCCGGTCCGGCGGTATAATCGGGCGCCTTCCTTTGTACGCTGGGATCGCCGACTATCGCTACAGCCGTAGCGCCTATGTTGGTAAAATCGCAGTTTTGCACAAGATTATTGCGATTATAGGCGCTCATAAAAACGCCATTGCCGCCGATAAAGGGGAAATTGCAGTTTTTTATCGTTATATTTTCAGCGTCCTGTATGTAAACGGTTCCGGCACGGGCGATGGCCCAATCGCTTTTCGACACGTTTTCATATTTTTGCGTGAAAAGAGTCCGATGCGTATGAGTAAGAGTGAACCCGGAAAAAGTAAGGTACTTTACTTTTTGGGTCGAAGTACCCACCACCTTTATAAGTTCTTCAAGGGTTGCGCCAACCAGATAACCAGAAGCGGGATCCATGCCTGCCGGCGGATAAAGATAGAGCTTGCCCGCAGCCTTGGCGTAAAACCACTCGCCGGGCGCATCGAGTTCTTCGAAAATATTTTCAACCATTTGCTCGTTTTGCACCACGGTAAACCCGCGTGCATTGTCTCCAACCCATTCCAGCACCAGACTTGCGCCGTTGACGCCGGTAATTTTAAATGAATTGCTTCCCCAATGACTGCCGTGAATCGCCCGCACAAAACCTCCTACAGGGTTTTTCCACCTGCTTATTCGACTCGTGTAATCGCCGCATCCCTGTAAAAGTTGCGTGGAATCGAAATTCGGCCACCTTGCCATAGTCAACAATTTATCATCGTTGAAAAACAGCATGTCGAAATCATAACCGGTCCCGATTGTTGCTACCTGGATGTTCCCCGAATATACTGCCCATGCGGGCGTTATTCTCCGTCCGCCGCTGAGAATCACTTTTTCGTTTTGATACGCCGAATAACTTACCGGGCGCGTAACCGTTCCGCCGTCCTGCGGTGTAAAGAGCAACGTGCTGTCGAGATAATAAGTTCCTGCACGTACGTAAACATTGATCGGATCGCCTGACGATTGGAGGAGATTTCGAACCGCGGCTTTTGCTTTACCCAAGGTTTTAAATGGTGCCGTCAAACTGCCGTTTGTTCCGTCGTCGCCGGTTGGAGAAACGTACAAATCCGTTGCTCGCGCCTGGCATATAACTAATGTGACAATAGCGAATACTTGTAATACGCGTTTTCCGATCGACATAATTTTCCACTCCTGTTACATATTTCTCATGTCAATTTATCGTTAACGAGGATGCATTGCCAAGCGCACTTTCCGTCGAAAGACTTATGCTTATCCGTCTACCGTCATTGAAGCGCAGCAATATGTCATATTAGGTATACACCTTTGGGGACATTTCACAGCATAATCCTTATTGCATCGTTTGCATGGGCAACACGGGAAATGCGATATTTTTTTCCATCTGAACTATTCCGTTTTTATCCATAACAGTCATTTTTGCCACATACATTCCTGCATGTATTCGAGGGAATGCCATTTCCATTGTTTGTCCCTTTGTTACGAGCGATCGACGAATTATGGATTCCGTCAATCGTCCGCGTGCATCATAAATTCGTAATGTCACATTCGCCATATCGAGCAGTACCGCAAATCTTAATACGGCCCCGTGCGACGTCTGTGCGTATTTTAGTTCCGAATCCCTGCAATATGATTGGTTTAAAATCGGAATATTTGCACTTAAATCCGATTTGCTGATTTGCACAAAATCAACGTTTATTCCTCCGGTAATCATGGTAACCTTTACATCCGTTTTATCCGAAAGCGCTCGTGTTGCGATCTTTTTCCCCATAAATGCTCCGTTTGTTTGCGGAAGAGACACTGTATCGATTTTGCCGCCAATCGACAATGCAATACGATTTTCCGCGGATGACGACGAATACCTGATGAATGCCTCGTAATTTCCCTGGGCAAAAAACACTTCTTTCCATAAAAGCCAGTCGCCTGCGTCGGTATTTCCAACATACCAGCCCAGGTTCGGCGCCGGAAGCACGGCTGCATCCAATTTTCGGGAAGAGAAAACTACCGATGTATTTGAGCTTGCTTTGTTGTAAAAGGAATCGCAGGCCTCGGCCTGGAATCGCCTTGTCAAGGTTGATTGGTCCAGATATTCCCGCAAAATATCCAGATATTGGCTCGGATAGTCCCATGTGGGGCTCCGATATATTCCGCAGCCTTCCCGCATGTCCACATAGCCTTCCTCTATCTGTATATCTGTCGCCTGCGACACGCCGATATTCAATGCGTCGCGGTAGCGGCTACCGTGAGCCCTGTCGAAATCTGCGCCATGCCCCGGTACGCTGAACCCGGGAACGAGAACTTCAACTTTGTAGCCGTCCCAATCCGTTACCGTATTTGAGTTGCCGCCGCCGAACCAAGACTGATATGCATCGGATTCCGCTCCGGTAATAGTCGGATCGCCTTTTTTCCATGCTTGATCGACAACAATGAATAGGTCTTCGTTATAAGTTGCCTTAAATAACGCCTTAACGGCCCGCAGCACCTTCGATACATTTCCGTTCATATTGGTGCCTCCCGAACCCCAGCCCACCCACAACGGTTTTCCGTTATACCGCAACCATAACTCCTTGGGAAGATAATCGTGAAACCGCTTGATGTTGAAATCCCACATGATCTTGATCACGTTTGCCGTATCTGCCCAGTTCACGGCAACGGCGCCGGTAAGATTTTTATAGGTACCTGCCCATGCTCCGCAGTCATCAAACTGGCCGAAGCGTTGAATCGAATAAATGTTGGCACGTCTTAATGCCGGAATCATTCGCGTCACAAGATTATTCCAATCGCCGTTCGGCGTAACCGTTGCACGTGTAAGAATAATGGAATTATCGATACCTGCATACATGAATTCCTCGAACAAATTGTCCCACCATCCGTCTGTTCCGCCATTATACGGCTCGTAAAGCGACGTTTCTACCGTATTTGACCCCGGATCTGTACTATTTCCGCTCAGTGAATACAACGATGCCCATATCGGGACAAAAAGCGGTTTCTTGACACCGCTTGGCCAGGTTACGGCCTGTAACGCAGGAATGGAATCGAAAGTCTGCGGAAAACTATCCACTGTCAAGATGACCAGGATGAAAATGGCCGCTATCCGACGCCGCACAACAAAATTTGCAATTTTCATCATTCCGGTTTTCCACAATGGACAGTATTCCATGCATTCCCCTTTATAATATTTTGTCACCATCTCATGTCAGTCCTGTTTTGATCCGCATATCGATATTTTGACTTACGGTACAACAACCGGGAAACTCCGTTCCGCCAAGACGGCATGGTCGGCACCTACGGCGGAAATTTTTGCAATGTACATGCCCGATGCCAAAGGTCTTTCGCGCATATTCAGGACGAATTCACCGTTTGCATACGCAGTTCTGGAAAATTGATAAATGCGGCGTCCTCCGACATCGTACAGCACGCTGGAAAGTGTTGTTGCCGATTTATTGAACGAGTACCGGACATGGACTTGCGAACCGTTTTGCATGATTGCAAAACCATTGATATCGGAATAAGGCACTAATGCATTCTTGTTCGCTACAACGACATCATGGAGAGTATCGGGAAAGCCAAAGTTTTTGCCGAAAGTGACGGTGAATGTGGAAGGCGCATTGTTTTTGAAGGAAAGTTGTCCGCCATGGCGATGCCAAACGGTGATGGAATCGAAATATGCGCTACCCTGGGCTCCGCTTTCGATAAAAACGGCGGTTCCCGCTGAATTGTCGATGATGTTGGGACCTTTCGTCGTAACGGTGATCGCGCCGCCCGATATATCGATTCCGTTATAGAAGGCATCCTTAACGGTATTATTCGACAATGCGCATTTGACGATTTTTCCCGGATCCGAAGCGTTAATATGAATCGCGCCGTGGACCTGGGAGCCGCCGCACCGTATGACCACATTGTTCCTGACGATCGCGGAATCGAGGTCGCCGCCCGCAGCGCCGAAACAACCGAGATACAAACCCGACTGGTGAACCCCGTCGCAAATCAGGTTGTTTTCGACAAGCACGTTTTTACCGCCCGCGATGCGCATGCCGTTTGCCGCGTAAATCGCATTCGTCGTGTTGTTGCGCATGATCGCGCCGTCGATGAGTATACTGTTGCCGCCGTCGGAAAATATGGTCGCGCCGTCGTCGCCGCAGCCGCGGGTGAAATTGTTTTCCGCCAACAAGTTCTTTCCCACGCCGCCGCCGTTATTCATATTGAGCCCGTCTCCCCAGCACATGGACGTTCGTGAATCACGCAGCGTCACGTTCGTTCCGGCCAGCCAGTAGCCGGCCCAGCGGCCATGAATAGCCCAGATTCTCTGGATAACGTAATCGTTTCCCGCCGAATTGACGCCGCCGCCGCCGTCGGTACCACCGCGTACGTCGGAATTCGCGTCGACGCAGAGGTCGTAGATGTTTGCCGAAACGGATCGAATCTGGGTTGCATTAGAGAAATACAAGGTCGTAAACCACATTCCGGCGCCTTGTACGGTAATGCCGTTGGGCCGGAAAAAATCCGTCATATAATATTTACCCGCGGGGATCCATACGGTTTTTCCTTGCGATTTTGCAGCAGTGCAACAAGCATTGAATGCAGGTATGGTATTGGCCGTACCCGTACCTGTGGCACCGTAATCGGCAACGGAAAGAGAATTCGCAGGACGCGCTTGAGGCGACGCTGATTCCAGATCGATGCAATCAACCCAATAATACGCAGCCGTGTTCGCCGCATCTTTCTTCAGCGTGATCGTATCGCCCTTATGAAGTGCTGGACCGGTAATCATGGTCCGAGATTCGTCGTAGAACACCATGGGACTGCCGTCAGCCGGGTTCTGGCTGAAATTGCCGCCATACACTATGGTCTGTTTCGATGTCAACGGCACTGCCATGCGCAATTCGCCATTGACATACATATCAATCGTCGCGTCGATGCCGCCGCCGCCCGGCGCGTCGGGAATGCTCTCCCTGATGTTGATCGTATTGCAGCTATCGACCGGATTGACAATCGAAACATATTGGCCGGTTGCATTGAGTTGGACAAAACTTCTGCCGGACGCTTCCACTTCCGGGCTGGAAGCCATGTTTGCGGGTGTCGGGTTCAACGTACGCACCGTTGCGCCGCCACCGATTTTTCCTGATTCGGCTTCAACAATGACAAACGGAGTTGTAGCCCCAATCCGGGTCTGGGCGTTTGCATGAAATAAAGTCGATGATACGATTAAGCAAGACGAAAATGCGACCGCGATGCATCCTATTTTCTTTTGCAAATTATCCATAATCCCTCCACTTTGATTTGTAATGACAGTATTACCCACTTTGCTCACTGTTTCCGGTTCATTTATATTTAGAATAGAAAAAGGGAACCTTGGCTCAAATGTACGAGCATGTTTTCTTCTTTTTCTGCTCGCTACTCGTTCTCATCTTTGCGGGAGTGAACGGGTAGCTTTTTTTTTGTTTTTTATCTGCTATTAATTCATATGTACTAGCTTGTCGGGAGTACTCTGATTGACATAGCACAACCTAATCCAATCTGCTGAACGACAAATGCGTTCAACCCTGGCCTCGTCGAGATCACCCTCAAAGAACTCATTATTACTTTCAGTGCCCCCGAGGTAAAAAGCCCCGGTCGTTAATGCTAGCGCAGATGTTACACTTGTGTTGGTGTTAAGAAGTACACCATCCATATAAACCGTACATCCAACACCGGTTTTGTAAGTCGATGCAAAATAATGCCACATACCGTCAGTTATATTCGCTGTTTTTATAGGTGTTCCGACCACCGAATAGGTAGATGAAGAAACGGGCCAGAAACTGGTCAAAATTCGTGTGGAATCGAATTGCAAAGCGGTAAAATTCCCTACATGACGAAAGACAGACACCATGGTTGAGGGGCTTTGTGTTGTTTTGATCCATCCTGAAACCGTTATCGAATCCGACAAATTACAAAGACGTGATGCGGCCCCCATATAAATTCTGCTTAAAGCAAACGACCTTGCATTGCCTATCAGGCCCGGGGTTACTACGGTATTTTCACTTTTGCCGATGTTTGCGTTTTGCGTCGCATCGAGAACATCTCCGGCTGTTTCGTTCAAATGCCATACGCCAACATTTCCATCAGCAGTATCGAACACAGAGGCGCCATTAGATACCTTCGAGGCTTGCGGGTTTCCCCAATACATCAGCATGAAATGACTGCTGTCGTTTCCGTAAACCGTATCGGCTTTCACCCATAGTGCGGCAGTTTCCCCAACTGCGTCCCATTGTTCGATTTCATATGCCAAAGGCATTCCGTTTTCTTTTGAGAACCTGATATCCGCGCCATTGGTTTGTGCCTGGGAAAAGTCAAAATTGCTTTGCGTCAACCGTACCAGTACGGGGAAATTGACGACATTTTCAAACACATTTGCGCCGCTAGCCGTCGTATTGAAATAGAGTCTTTTCGACAAATTCCATGCGGCATACATGACAATGGTCGTGTCGTCAGAGAAAACCATAACACTATCGGCAATTATTCTAGGGACAGATGAACTTCCTTTTTCCGCATAAGCAATCTGAGAAAAAAGCCCTTCGGGGACCGAATCCAATAGAGCTGAGCCGCTTGCGCTAACGACCACCGCAATAGTTGTCCCTGGTATGTAAACGTACCCGTTTGCAGTATTTATGGTGTCGGGAAGTTTCACCCTGATAAACCCGCATTGCCGCAAAGTGTCCGAAGGGATTGCAATTCTATCATTGCTTGACGCGATGTCGCGTATCATGAGTCTATCGCTGGTGCCAGGTTGAACAGCCAAAATATTGTATTGCCCGATGCTTACCGCCCTGAATTCATACGTTCCTGAATCGTTTGTTGTAGCGTAGTTCAGTTCGGAAATGGGATTGACAAGAGGATTGTACTGAGCCGGAACAAGAGTGACCTGCATTTGCGCAGCAGGTGTCCCACTATTCGACTTTATGCAGCCGGAAATTATGCCATTTCCAACATCAGACCCGCTTCCGCCGGCGAGCCGGCCCGGACTGCACTGAGACAGCAAAACAACGCATGCCATGATTGTCACTATTATTTTTATCATGTTGCTATTTGTCATCATGATTGTTTTCGCTTTCGGCGATGCCCGTGCTTCCGTTGTTTGGTATCAGTTCCGACCTTGGAAGAAGCTGAAAACCTGCATAACATACCATTTCAGGGTTTTTACAATCCTTTGCAAGTGAAAGCAACCGTTTTCTAAACTGATATATTTCCTTTTTGATTTCCTCATACACTTCTTTTGAAACAAGCAGCGTTGACGACGTGAAATTTCTGTCTTCTTTCTTTATTTCCTCAATCGCGTCAACGCATTGCAGCATGGTCTCACGATGATATTTTGGTATTATTGCAGAATCAACTTCCGGCGCAGTGGCTATGAGAGTCTCGACAACGGAATATGTTCCATTTGAACTCTTTTTAATAAATCCATTTTCCATTAAGAATGCTACGGCACCTTTTGCTTGTTGGGCGGTGATTCGCGGCACGCAATGCCGGGCGAGCATGTTATAATCTTCCTGAAAATCACAGATTGCCACAAGTTCGCGTATGACCGGATAATACCATTTTTCAAAAAAATGGAGCCTGTTGTCTTCTATTCTATATTCTTCGTTCACAACGCGCAAGGCAAGTAACTGTTTCAGGAATTGTTCTTTGGCAGAAGGCTTTCTCGTATTGTTAAAATCGACAAGTACTTGCAAGTACTTTGACTCTTTTGCTGAAAGTTTAAGATAATCAGCCAGTCTTGGAATGAATTCGTCTGAAAGGTTTCTTTGATTTTTCAAAATCCTGGGCAAGAAATTATGGCTAGTTACGCCGGCTTCTCTTGAAAATACTCTGAATGAGTAGCCGAACCTCTTTGCCTTCAAATGGTTGTACACATCGCACAAATACGCGCGGTAGTCAAAGTAGTCGAAGATATTGATGGCAGATTTCTCTTTATTGTCCTTCATATTGGAAATAATATACACAAACTTGGAGAAAAGTTTGGACCTTTTCAATTATTCTACATATTTTGTGGTTCCACAATAATGCCATTTTAGTAATATTATGCATAATTTTGCTTCTTTACGCATTATATTGCATCAATTTATTGGTTCCATAAAATTGCGGCCCAGGCATCATATTCAGATTGCGCGTTGCAATTCTTCGGATGCTGAAACAGTCCTGATAGGGTCAACCCCTCAGTGCGAACCGGCTGGCAACAAAAAAGGCCTGACATCGTAAGTTGTCAGGCCTTTTCCTCTGAAATCGATGGTCTTTATGAGAATTTAATGGGGTGGCTGACGGGGCTGGAACCCGCAAACACTGGAACCAAAGGCTGAGAATAGGCTCTAGTCCTTCAACTCTGCCTATTCCGATATTAAAAAGGGCCGGGCCGTGAAGCGGCTTAATTCTTTAGAGCAGGATGCAGTGTCTCCGGTTTGACGAATCGCACTTCTGGCCAGGCTCTTGACAGTAAAACTAGGGTTTTCAAAAACCGTTGTGAATACTTCGGGATGTCGCAATAATAACGGCCTGAAAAATGTCCAATCATCATCAAAAAGTCCGCTGGAAACGACATGCGTCACGCCTTCATTGGTCAAATATGCGATTGCTTTCGCATCGTCTTCGCATTTGTAATATGATGTTGTCTTTTTTCCCGTGATCAGAGCTAGAGCGCGCGGTTTTCTAAAGGCGATCCTCCCGCAGTCCGACACGTGTGTTCTGATCCATGACGCCAAAGCAACGCTATCGTGCGAGGTGATATTGTCCGATATGCGCCAAAGGCTGGGATGAGTATATTTCAATGAGTATGCAATTGTAACCATTGCCAGGACTAGCAGCAGCGGGGCAAACCGCAGCGATGCAATCCGCTCTTTCCGTTTGGCCCATGTCTCTATATTGTCAATTGAGATCATTGCGTAAAACACATAAAGTGGAATGATGGGGATTAGAAACCTTGTGGACTGATATGAGGGCCAGAAAACGACGATCGGCATATAGCAGAGGACAAACGCCTCAAAAACGCCAAACCGTTTACGACGAATTCTAGAGAAAAAGCCGGAGGCTGCAAGTGCGGACATCACCAGCGACAGCAGATAAAATGCCTTTCGGCTGCGTGTATTGTCCCATATAAGCGCCAAATCGTAGCCATAATCAATTGCCTGCCTCAGCGACGACGCCCAGTTTCGGATGACCCCGTATGTTGAAGCATAATAACCGCCATGAGTTTCGAATGATCTAGATAGTAATAGTATCCCGCATGCGGCCGTTGCGGTTATTAGTAGTGAATTCCATGAAACCCGTCTGAACCTCGCTATTTCGACGAGCATCGGTACCGCAAGCAATACTATACCGGCATTACGCATGGAATAGGCGCCGATTATAGCGGCAGAGGCAAGCGCGACACGCTTGATTTGCAGTTGTTGTTCGAAGGTGTTTTCCAAAAACCGCAATAGAATTATTGTGCAATAGACAAACAATAAAAACGGGACGTCAGAAAGTACATTGTCTTTGAATTCCCATAGAAACGGGTTCATACCGACAATTGCCATGGTGGCGACCGTATATTTCGCTGGCAAAAATCGTCTGAAGCAGAAATAGGCAGTCATGAGTGCAACCGTAAAAAGCGCGACATTAAGGAGCTTCATGGCAACCAGATTCATGCCGAAAAGTCCGATTACCGAAGTGAGCAGCACGGGAAATCCCGGCGGATAATTACCAGGGAAGAACAGCCAGTTATCAGTGTCCAATGTCCAAGAAAACGAGCCGTATCCAACCCCATCAAGGATGTTTGACGCATGAAGGATATACTGCGCGAAATCGTCGCCCCAATTATGGCCATGCCGGAGCGTCAAGGCTTGCCACAAACCGCACAGCGCAGCGACGCCGGCGGCGCGGGCCCACTCATTATGGAGGTTTAGAGATTCGTTCTGGATCATGGGGTGTAATTAGAGGTCATAGCCATAACGTAGGTCAATTCTACCATTCGCGCTTTGCTAATGCACTCACTTTATGGGTTTACGCCGTTGACTATATACCTATGAGCACCCGCTTGCCGAACCCCTTCAAGGCATCGACCGAGCTGGCTCAGTTTCCATAACCCCGTCGTCAAAATGCAGAGATGAATGAGGGTCGGTCCGAACGAAATTTCCAGACTAGATAATCCCCGGCTGTGAAAACCAGGTCGCAATGCTCCTTCAGATACCTGGAAAGCGGGCGGTCGTTGCCATAGAAATCACCGTTACAATAAGCGACATACCTGATTGACAGATTGCGGGATATGGTATCGATTGACGCCGTATCGATGAGACGGTTGCCTTCCCAGCGATAGAGTGCGACCGAGAAATGATGTACGTAGAACGCAAGGTCCTTATAGCCTAAGAATTGCTCGCCAGGCTTCAAATTGTTTTTCAAATAAGAAACCGTCTGCGGGAACCCGGTTCTTCCCGCATCATAGAAAAGCTGATATTCCCGTGAGAGATCCTGCAGAAACATGACGCTCCAGACCAGGACCGCCACGGTCCACACCCTTCGATGCAGTGTCCGCCTTATGCCGGCCGCGACCGCAGAATATAATGTCAAATAGATAATGGCAAAGTACACGACCGCACAGGAAAAATAATGCGCACAGAACAAAAATGGTCTGAACGGAAATGCATACCAATGCACTTTGGAAATCCTGCTCGCGGAATGGAGAAAATCGACGAACCAGGGAGGATCGTACTGAAAAGGAATTTTCAATATGCCGAAGGAATGATAATGAAGTTCATGGAACTGCCCGCTGGTTGCAAAATCAGGAAGGACGAAGAACAATAGTGAAGTTCCGCACGCAATCCCCCATGCCTCTTTCCATGAAAAACCATTGGCGAACCGGTAAAAATCCTCCCAGAGAACAAAGAGCAGAAACGGCAGCGCCCCATATTTGTAGCGTGGTAGATCGCTGGTAGGTATGAAGAATGTGTAGCCGATCCAAATTGCCCAGAAAAAGAAATATGTGTATGCCTCGATCGTCAGGCCATTTTTTATTTCCTTCATTTTCCTGACTGTCGACAAAACAGCAAGAAGAAATAATACCGGAGTGAACCAGTGCGCATCGAAATACATGCTCCGTAATGCGTTTCCCAAGCGGGCGAATGGGCTGCTCGCGCCATGAATTTCGGATGTGAATTTACCGAATGTAATGGTAAACGGCAATGTCGCCGGTAGGTTCGAAAAACGACAATATAGAAAGTAGGAGACGCTAAAAACTGCCGCGGCGATCAGGATGGTCAACAGCACATTCAACACGTTGCGCTTGGTGCGTGAGCGTAATACATCGAGGACGGCCCACACAACAATGACGAGCAAGGGGGTCGTCAGCTTGCACCAGAACCCTGCCGCGAATACCAGACCGCAGATGCCATACCACGCCGGCCTGTTGGAATAGCGTGACAGGGCATACAGCAGCAATGCGCCCCATAAAACGAGGACCGTGTTGTCGATGTCCAGAAACAGGAAGCATTCATGCGTCAATGGCAGCAATATGAATAGCGATGCAAGACTGACCGCCGGTCCAAAGGCGTGAAGATCCTGCGTGAATCTTTTCTGCGCGGACAGCAAAAGAAGGAGTGACAACGCGATGCATATCATTTGCAAAGCAGCGGGCGCTAGAAATACAGACGTGTATTTTATGAGAATTCCGAGTGTAATAACCATAAGCGGAGGATGAAAGTTTCCAAAATACGCCCCATCGGACATTGCCGCCACAGGACGGCCGGTCGCTGCCACCGCGTCGGCAATATGGAGAAATGCCGACTGGTCATTCGTGTAATACCCGTAGCCGCGCAATAAAAGCAGCAGGGCCATTGCACCGAATACGGTGACGACAAGGAAGTTGCGCAATGAAGGTTTCATTTTTTTCGCAACCGGTGGAGAATCACTGACCGGCACATACGCATTCCCGGAACAATAGCTTTGCGGTCATGCACCGGCGAGACTGTAACGAAGGTTCGGTGCTGCTCCGAGATGGATTTCCATATAATAATAATTGTAGCATAGACAGGAGGTTTTTTCAACGGATTCAGCTTTGCAGGTTGCCGTTGCCTGCGCATTCTTTGCGGCCCAGTAACGTGTGGCCAGAGCAATCCCCAGCTCATTGCAGAGTTTTTGTTTCGGCGACGATTGGGATTGCGGCTATGGCGCCTGCAATATTACTATAGAGTAGAAGACCCGAATTGAAGGGACCCCGAACCAATGGCGAAATGCGCGCGCTGCGCAGGCAATGCAGCGCTCATTCATGTCAAAGACTCGACCTCATTTTACCGGTGCCGGCACTGCGACATCATATTCACCGGGGAACGTCCGTTGCAGGAGAATTTGTATTCCGAGTCGTATTACAAGCCCTGGGGATTGACAGACGCTTCCGAGCCGCGCGGCCGCGCCTGCAAGATGGCGACGTTTCAGCGGTGGCTCGGTTCCCTGGAGCGATTCGGTCCCACAGGAAAGGTCCTCGATGTCGGTTGCGCCGCAGGGTTTTTCCTGGAAGCGGCGAAGGAGCGCGGCTGGGTACCATACGGCATCGAAATTTCCCCGTTCGCATCGGACTTGGCAAAAAAGAAATTCGGCGGGCTGGTATTCACCGGAACCATTGAGAATGCACCGCATGCTGCGGAATTCTTTGACAGCGTGACCTTTTTCGACGTCATCGAACACGTGCAATCGCCCGAACATTTCCTGCGTTGCGTGGCCCGGATGCTCAAACAAGGCGGGACCATCGCGCTGTCGACCGTGAACATCAGCAGCGTATCGTGCAGGGTGCTGAAAAGGCTCTGGCCCCACTTTAAACCGGAACATGTCGTGTATTTTTCTTCAAAAAGCCTGCGAAAACTGCTCGACAACGCCGGATTCGAGACCTGCGCGTGGAGCTTTGCCTGCAAAGACCTGACGCTTGCCTACATCGCGGCGTATTTCGAATCATACCCCATGCCGGTGCTATCTTTCTTCTTCCGATCTATCGTGCGCCTGCTGCCGGCCAGCATCGCAAGCACCCCCTTCAGGATATTTTCCGGCGAGATGTTCGTTATTGCCCGTAAACGCGAAAGCGCACGATAATGGCCCGGCTTGTTTTTATCCAGAACCTGGCTTTCGAATACCTGGGAACCGGGTATTTGACAAGCAGCCTGAGGCAGGCGGGCCATTCGGTGGAGATCGTCATCGACACCACGCCGGATTTCCGTATTATCAAGTCCAGAGTGCCCCCGTACAAACCCGACCTGCTCTGCTTTTCCTGCACCACGGGGATACACTGGTGGGCGCTTGAGGCGGCGTCCCTGCTCAAGCAGCTTCTCCCGCAGGCCCGCACGATTTTCGGCGGGCCCCATGCGACATTCTTCCCGCAGATTATCGACCATCCTGCGGTGGACATGGTTTGCATCGGAGAAGGAGAGAAAGCGCTCTGCGACGTGGCCAGTGCCCTTGACAGTAACGCAGACCCGTCGGGGATCCCGAACCTGTGGGTCAAGACGCCTGCCGCGGGGATCAGGCGCAACGACGTGCGGCCCCTGATCGACGATCTCGACTCGCTCCCTTCTCCGGACCGCAGCGCGTACCGTGACGGGTATCGCAGCCTGCGCCTGTCGCGCATCGCAATCCTGACCGGACGGGGATGTCCGTTCTCGTGCAGCTTCTGCAGCAATGAGGCTCTCAGACATATTTACAAAGGAAAAGGCCGTTTCGTGCGGCGCAGAAGCCCGGGCTCGGTCATCAAGGAAATCCGGCACGTTGTCGCGGCCATGCCGGTGCGGACCGTGTATTTCCAGGACGATACGTTCCTGATCGACCCGGACTGGACCCGAGAGTTCCTGCCCCGGTACCGCGACGAGGTCGGCCGTGCGTTTCAGTGCCTGGTCACCGCCGACGCGCTGAACGAGGAGAACGTCGCTGCCTTGAAAAACGCAGGGTGCACCACGGTATTTTTCGGCGTTGAAACAGGCAACGAGCAGCAACGGGAAAACCTGCTTGGGAAGAGAATACGCAACGAGACGCTGCTGGCCGCTTCCCACCTGCTTCACAGAACAGGAATAAAATTCCGGACATACAACATGCTCGGTTTGCCCGGCGAAACTCTTGCGCAGGGCTTTGAGACGATCAGGCTCAACAGAATGCTTGGGACCGATTACCCCTGGTGCTCGCTCTACCAGCCCTTTCCCGCGACCGAGCTGGCTCAGCGCGCCGGCAGGGAAGGTCTGTTGAAGACAGAGCCCGGCGCCACCCGTTCGTATTCGTTTTTTGTGAACGGCTCGGTTTCGTCTGGGGACAACGACCGGCTGGCGAATCTGCAAAAATTCTTTTCCATCGCCGTCAGAATGTCCTGGCTGAGTCCTCTGGTCAAACTTCTCATCCGGCTTCCGGCCAACGGGTTCTTCACCCTGGTCTTTATGCTGACGTACGGATATTATTATATGAAAAGCGAACGGCTCACGCTCACAGACCTTGTCCGCATCGGATTTGCCAACGCGGGCCGATTTCTTTCTCAGAACAGGACCTCCGGGCAAAGCACATCAGGGTCGGGCAGCGGCGCATGAATATCCGTACAAAAATCCTCATCGACCGGATCGCGGGAACCCCGCTTCTTGCCGTACTGAACGCCGCGCTCTCGCTGGTTCCCGCGAGAAAACGGCCGGCGTCCTTCAGGACGATTATCGTATGTAAATTAATCGGCATGGGCAGCATCATCCAGGCAGGCGCGCTTTTGCAGTCGCTTCGGCTGTCCTATCCGCATGCGCGCATCGTGTTTCTGACGACAAAATCCAACGAATCGCTTTTGTCCCATATGGCGATGGTCGACGAGGCGCTGACCATCGACGACCGGACCGTGGCTGCGTTGCTTTCGACGACCCTGCGGGCGCTGTTCACGATCCGGGCCCGGCGTTTCGATCTTTTCCTGGACCTTGAGGTGTATGCCCGTTTCGCAAGCATCCTGGCCGCGCTCAGCGGTGCGCGCCAGCGTGACGGCTTTTTCAAAGGGTCTCCCAATCACGGCCGCGGCATCTACTCGCATCTCGTGTACTTCAATATCAAGGCGCCGATCAAAGACGCCTATCTGCAATTGGCGCGAGTTGCTGGCTGTAAAGAGCTATCGGCAGCCATCCCCGGACTGGCGATCGTGCCGCGCGACCGCAGCGCCATCGCGGATGTCCTGCGCTCGCGCGGCTGCGGCCCACAGCGCCGCATCGTTGTGGTCAATCCCAATGCTTCGGGACTGCGTATCGAGCGCCGATGGAAGCATGCCAATTTTACAGACCTGATTACCAGAGTCATTAAGCGGTTTCCCGGGCGTACCATCATCCTGACGGGGTCGCCGTCCGAACGCGGGCATGTGGCGAAGATATTCACGGGAATCGAACAACCCCTTCGTGATTCAGTGCTTGACCTTTCGGGATTGCTTTCGACCGGAGAACTTATTGCACTCATCGAGGTGTGCGAGCTTCTGATTACCAACGACACGGGGCCGATGCACATTGCGGCTGCGATCGGGACAAAAACCGTTGCGCTTTTCGGACCATGCGCACCAGAGCAATACGGGGTCGCGGAAAATGTCGTGCCGTTTTACAAGAACGTGTATTGCAGTCCGTGCGTACATGAATTTGAAGTTCCACCGTGTAACGGGAACAATCACTGTATGCAGGCGATCGGGGTGGACGAGGTCTTCGATGCCGTGGCTTCGATTCTCATGGGCGGGAACCTGCCGCGGGAACTGCGTACGCCGATCCGGTACACGGCAACGGACGGGTCCTCGCCCTTAGGACTAGTGAACGGGAAACGATGATTCCATGACTGAAAACAGGTTTCGCAACCTGCTGTTTTTATGTGCGGCACTACTGGTGCTGGCGGCATCGCTCGTTGTCCGGAGTAATGTCGCACTGAAACATCGTTTTCCCGAAGGCGATGAAGGGCCATGGCTTCGGCTCGCCACTCGCGCGTTTACGCCCCAATTCATGACCAGCAACGTCATCGAGCACGACCTGTATCCGCGACGCAGCCTTCCGCATCCCGAAGACAACCGTTCGCCGCTGTATCCGCTGCTGATTGCACCGGTCATTTTGTTGTCGCACGATCCATTTGCCGCAGGCCAGATCGTCAATTGCGCTTGCTGGATCTTGACATGCGTGATTGTCGGATGGGGAGTATTTACCACCTTCGGCGCACTGGCGGCACTTTTGACACTGCTTTTCATGGCAGTCAGCCCACTTCTGATAATCCAGACTGCGCACATCTATCCGGATATTCTCGTCGCGTGCGGGTTCTGGTTTTTCGTTTTTAACGGCGCACAAATCATGAAGTCGAGACGCTCTGCCCTGGGGTTCGGCGTTCTGCTCGGGCTTTTGTTTTTGCTCAAGACATCGGCCGTGTTTTTGTTGCCGGCTGTCCTCTTTTATTTTTTGAAATACGACAAAACCCCTTTTGTCAAAATAAAGGCGCTCCTGTTTTCCGCCGGGTTCTTGTGCTTAGCAATTCCCTGGATGGTGAAAAATATTCTGATTTTCGGTTCGCCGCTCTATCAGTTCACCGGGGTTGTGCTCTTTACCGACAGCCTGAAGGATGTGTTCGGCGTGGGCGTGCCCCACCCGACACTGGCAGGCTATGTCGGAGCGCACGGCACGGTTTTCACATTTGTGATTCGTCCGCTGAAAGGGTTTTTCGAGCTCATCACGCACTATAGCCAATTCGATCACCAGTTGTCGGTTGCGCTTGCGCCGCTGGCAGCCCTTGGAATCTGGACTGTACGACGCCGGTGGAAAGCAGGGCTGGGCTTGCTGCTTTTTTCCATTCCCTACCTTGGCGTCATGTCATACACGGCGTGCTATTTCTGGGTCGATCGTTACTTGATTTTATACTATGTTCTGGTTTACGCGCTGGCAGCTTGCGGCGTTTCCTGGATTGCCGGCCGCCTGCGTTCAAGGATCTGGAAGAGTGTCACGGTCCTGGCCCTGGCATCGGCTACAATGATTCCGGTCGCGTACCCTTTGGAATATTATGTGTCGGGCCGGGGAAGCGAACGGGAAATTGATGCACACGCGAAGACCATTATCCGGCGTATCCAGCATTCCGTTCCGGATTCATCGTCGGTGCTGAGTTCGTTTCTCGGTCTCTATGGGTATATGCATGATGTACCGTGTGTCAATGTGCTGGAATTCAAGTCTGCAGCAGATATCGGGGTGCTGGCGCGGGCCTACAGGATTCAATCGGCGCTTCTGGATACCGTGAATGACAAACCCACGATTCAATTGCTCAGGGATTGGGCAGGCAACGAAAACGTCGTGGCCGCGGAACAAGAAGGACCGTTCCGCTGGTACAGGATTCATCAACAGCAGCCGTAGATTCGCAGCATGAGAAATGCCCCAGTCTTGAAAAGCAACACGTCCGGCACTGGTTAAGGTGATTGACAAAAAATGTCGGCAAACTGTACGAAAAGTATCGACAAAACATGACAAAACGTGATAAAAACTGATAAACCGACAGGAAAGAAAAAAGGCCTGACTTTTTGAGCTGTCAAGCCTTTTCCTCATAAAACTGCAGAATTCGAGAGAATTAAGTGGGGTGGCTGACGGGGCTCGAACCCGCAATCACTGGAACCACAATCCAGAGCTCTAGCCTATTGAACTACAGCCACCATAACTTCAAAGTTGACAGTTGACGGTTAACAGTTGACAGTTAAACCAAACTATCAGCAATCTTACTTATCCAGAACGAGCGTGCCCCAGGAGCCGGGCAGGAAATACTGCGCCTTTTCCGGGTTTCCGCCCAGGACTTTGCCTTTGTCGTCAACCACGAACGCCGCGAAGCCCATTGTTCTGTCGTCAAGCGGCAGCATGCCCAGATCGTACCACGGCACCACGATCACGTCCGTCGTCTTATCCCCGACCACAGTGATGTCGTTGCGCCATTGCGTGACGTTGTACATGATCGTATCACCGACAGTGGCACGTTCGTAAAACGTGGAGCCGAGCGAGTCCTTTGCCAACACAAGATCAACGGTGCGGTCCGGATGAGACAGAAAAGCGTTCTTGCCGTTCTTGCCGTCGAACACAAACCGGAGGATATCCTTTGACTGCGCCTTTTTGCACACGATGGCAAGGGACTTTGGCGTCCACACGCACCCAAACTCATTGCCCTTCACATTCACATATTTGACACCGGCGATCAGGCTCGACCAGTTCTTCGCATCGATCGCTTCCTTGACCTTTGTCGCATGGATCGGCTCGACCTTGGGAAGTTTGTCAAGGTTCACGACACCGATGGGATACAGCATTCCTTTGTCCTTGGTACCCGGGATGCTCCAGTCTATCCGCAGAAAATCCTTGCCGCCGCACAGCGCGGTTCCGGCGCCGCCCAGCGAATACTCCTGCGTGTAATCGGTCACCTTGAACGTTTTCGTGGCGATCAGCTTCTTCTTGCCCGCTTCTACTTTGGAAAGAGAAAATTCGATTTTCTTCTGCGGGATCTTGGACGTGTCGAGCTGGACCTTTGCCACGATGGCGTCCGTGCGCTGTGTCACCCACTGGCCGGGGCTGTTGAAGCTCACGATGTCGGTGGCCATGGACCCGGAAAACCATGCCGCACAGAATAGACCCACGATGCCGGATGAAATAGTGTGTCTTCGCATTGTGTGTTTCTCTCCTCGTTTGAGTTTGATATTGAATAATCGTTAAAAATATATAATGCGCAGAAAAAAAAACCGTGAAAATAACAAGGAAAAGGCACAACGGACAATCGTCCGTTGTGCCTTGGCAATCTTACAGTCGGCGTCGCCAACTCTCGTCCGCTTACTTCCTCTTTGCCTTTTTCGTGGGGACTTTGGACGCTTTTTTCACCGGTTTCGCTGCTGCCTTCTTGGCCGGTTTCTTTCCGAAGCCATAGACTTTCTTCATGTCTTCGGTTGTTTTCGGCTTATAGTCCTGGGCATGTCCTGCTGTGCCGAACGCCTTCATTTCTTCGAGCATCCACAGCCTGACCGCTTCGCGGGCTGGCCCGAGATAGTCGCGCGGATCGAACTTCTGCGGCTGTTCCACAAACACCTTGCGGATTGCGCCGGTGATTGCGAGACGTCCGTCCGTGTCGATATTGATTTTGCGCATGCCGCGCTTGATCGCGTCCTGGATCATTGCGGTGGGAACGCCGACCGCGTTGGGCACTTTGCCGCCGAACTTGTTGACTGCTTCGACCATGTGCGCGGGAACCGACGAACTGCCGTGCATGACAAGCGCGACATTGGGAACCCGTTGGTGCACGTCGTTGACAATGTCAAGCGCAAGTTTGATTTCATGACCAACCGGGAACTTGTACGCGCCGTGCGACGTACCGATGGCCAATGCCAGGGCATCGACGCCGGTCTGCTTTACAAATTCTTCAGCCTCGACCGGGTCGGTCAGGTGAATTGCACCGGCGACCGTGTCGTCTTCGATGCCGCCCAGTGTGCCGATTTCGCCTTCGACCGACACGCCTGCCTTATGCGCGATCTTGACCGCTTCCTTGGTGATCCGTACGTTGTCGTCGAACGAGCGCGCAGGGTGCTTGCCTTTTTCGTCCTTGGTGCTGTAGTCGAGCGAGCCGTCGATCATGACCGAGGTGAACCCGAGCTTAACGCATTCGGCGATAGTCTCGATGTCCGGACCGTGGTCAAGGTGGAGCGACATGGGAATCTGCGGATATTTCTTTTCCGCCATATAGCTGACCATGGCCGCAAGTAAACCTTTATCGGCGTACTTGAGCGCATTGCGGCTCACCTGGATGATGACCGGCGAATTCGTTTCCGCTGCCGCGGCGCAAATAGCCTGCAGCTGTTCCATGTTATTGACATTGAACGCGCCGACGCCGTAGCCGGCTTTGTTCGCTTCGTCAAGAATCAATTTCATCGGTACGAGTGACATGGTTATAACCCCTTGGTTAAATATGAGGACATTGAATCGTTTTAATCAATTTGACTTCGACTCTTCACAGCCCCCTAATTTTTCTTCTCGTCTTTGTCTGGCTTTGCATCGCCCTCGGCAGCCGCTTTCTTCTTACGCTTCGGCGCAGCCTTGGGTTTTGCTTTTCCTGCCTCTTCCCCGGCGGCTTTGTCCTGCGTCGTCTCGTCTTTGCCGGCCGTCGGAGGTTCAGTCTTGGCGTCGGTTGAAGGACCAGTCGCGGCCTTTTGCGTGCCGGCCGTGTCTTGAGTTCCTGCTGTGCGTTTCTTCTTCTTGCGGGCAAGCGCGAGTTCCTGGCTGTTGCGTCCGGTCAATTCGATGATGCACAGCAGGGCGTTGTCTCCGGGGCGTTCGTCGAGCTTGAGGATGCGCGTATAGCCGCCTTCGCGATCCTTGTATGAGGGGGCGATGTCGGTGAACAGTTTCTTGAGGATAGCCTTGTCGCGGACGATCTTGGCGGCGGTCCTCATGTTGTGAAGTCCGCCTTTTTTCGCCTGAGTGATGAGCCGTTCCACGACGCTACGCACGACTTTTGCTTTGGCAAGCGTGGTGATGCAGCGTTCCTTGTCAAGGATGGACATGGAAAGGTTCGCAAGCATAGCGTGACGGTGGCTCGCGGTTTTATTCAGTTTATTAACACTGTTCAGATGACGCATAACGCAATATTCCCTTTATTGTATAACGAATTTGAAGTTCTACTACTTCTCCTCGGGCTCCGGTATACCGGCAAGCTTTTCAACATCCATGCCGAACGAAAGACCAAGGTTGGTCAGGATCTGGTTCAGCTCAATGAGTGACTTGCGGCCGAAGTTCTTGTACTTGAGCATGTCGGATTCCTGGTTTTTGACCAAGTCGGCGAGGGTATGGATATTCGCGGCGCGCAGGCAGTTGGCCGACCGCACCGATAGTTCCAGTTCGTCAACGCGCATCTTGAGCAGCTGGCGCAATTTGTCCGCCTTCTCGTCCTTCACGGATTCCTCGACCGGTTCCAGGTCTCCTTCAAAATTGATGAAAATCCCGAGGTGGTCCAAAAGCAACTTTGCCGCGTAGGCGACCGAGTCTTCCACCGAGATGCTGCCGTCGGTCCAGACATCGAGTATCAGTTTGTCAAGATCGGTACGTTGGCCGACGCGAGCGTTTTCCACGGTGTAGTTGACTTTGGTGACCGGCGAGAACAGCGCGTCGATCGCGATGGTGCCCACGGGATCGTCGTCGCGCTTGTTCTGTTCCGCAGCGACGTAGCCGCGGCCGTCGGAAACGCGCATTTCAATCTTGAGCTTCGCATCGCCGTTGATGGTCGCGATGAGCATTTCAGGGTTCAGGATCTCGACGTCCGGGTTCTTTTCGATATCCGACGCCTTGACCACTCCCTCGCCACTTACGTCGAGACGTATGGTGGCGTCCTCGTCGCTGTTGAGCCGCAGGCGGAGTTTCTTGATATTCAGGATTATGTCCGTGACGTCCTCGACCACTCCTTCGATCGTCGAATATTCGTGCGACGTGTTAGCGATGCGCACCGATATCACGGCCGCTCCCTGCAGGGACGACAGAAGGATCCGGCGGACCGAGTTGCCGACCGTGTGTCCCCATCCGCGCTCGAGCGGCTCAATAACCACTCGTCCGTAATTGGCAACGTCGTCCGGGTTCTCGATCTTGATGGCTTTGGGCATCAACAAGCTTTTCCACTTCATGAGCCTTGATCTCCTCTTTTATTTGGAGTACAATTCGACAACTAACTGTTCCTGCACGTCGCTGGGCATATCCGTCCGCGCAGGCTGACGTACCACTGTCCCGGCAAGCTGAACCTTGTCGACAGACAACCATTCCGGTATGTCTTTCGCGTTTTTCAGGGCGCTGTGAATGACCTCCAGTGCCTTACTCTTTTCCCGCACCGAAAGGACGTCGCCGTCATTGACAAGGCGGGAAGGAACGTTGACCTTTTTGTTATTGATGCAAAAATGGTTGTGCAAAACCAGAAGCCGTGCGGCGCTGCGCGAGGGCGCAAAACCGAGTCGGTACACGACGTTGTCCATCCGCGTTTCGAGCATCCGCAACAGATTCTCGCCTGTCACGCCCTGGCTCTTGGCGGCCTTCTTGAAATACCCGTGGAACTGCTGCTCCAGGATGCCGTAGATGCGGCGGATCTTCTGCTTTTCGCGAAGCTGCGCGTTGTATTCGGACGTTGCGCGTCTGCGTTTGGTCATGCGCATACCCGGCGGGTACGGCCTGCGCTCGACACCGCATTTTTCCGATTTGCAGCGCTCGCCCTTGAGCATCAGCTTCACCCCTTCCCTGCGGCATTGCCTGCAGCGGGGGCCATGGTAAACTGCCATAAATTATACCCTTCTTCGTTTCGGTGGACGGCAGCCATTGTGTGGAATGGCTGTGTAATCTTTGATTGCAGTAACCCGAAGGCCGGCAGCTGCCAGCGCCCGGATCGAACTTTCGCGGCCATTGCCCGCGCCCTTGATGCGTACTTCAACTTTTCTCACGCCCGCCTCGTACGCGGCTTTGCCCACGACCTCAGCGGCGATCTGCGCGGCAAAGGGCGTACTCTTGCGCGAACCCTTGAACCCGCTTTTTCCCGGTGATCCCCAGGCGATGACATTGCCCTGAGTGTCGGTAATGTTGACAAGCGTGTTGTTGAACGTCGCCCTGATATGGGCGATTCCGTCCGCAGACGCGCGTTTCTTGACCTTCTTGACGGCAGCGGCCTTTTCCTTGCCTTCTGCGCCTTTGCCCTCGGCCTTACCCTCTGCCTTGCCTTCTGCGCCCTTGGCGTCGGCTTTGCCTTCTGCCTTCTTTTCCTGCTTATTTTCTGCCATTGTTCATATACCCCTTATGGTCGAATTATCCTTTGGACGGCGCGATCTTCTTGCCGGCGATCGTCTTGCGCGGGCCTTTACGTGTGCGAGCATTGGTACGGGTGCGCTGGCCGCGGACCGGAAGGTTCTTGCGATGCCGCAGGCCCCGATAACAGCCGATGTCCATGAGACGCTTGATGTTCATACGCAGGTTCTGGCGGAGGTTACCCTCGACCGAGAATTCGCTGTCTATGATTTTGCGTACCTTGTCAAGCTCCTCTTCGGAACAGTCCTTGATTTTCTTGTACACGTCGATGTTCGCTTTCTTGCAGATCGCGAGCGCGGACGGACGTCCGATACCAAAAACATAGGTAAGCGCGATTTCTATCCGCTTATTGTTCGGTATTTCTACTCCTGCTACACGTGCCACTTTCGTGACTCCTTTCGCCCCTTGGGCGTCCTTGAAGAGGGACGGCTACAAAGGTTTTTATTTAGCTTTGAAAAAACTTCCCTAACCCTGGCGCTGCTTGTGCTTGGGGTTCTTGGAACAGATGACGCGCACGACGCCACGGCGCTTGATGACCTTGCAGCCGTTGCATAACACTTTGACTGACGCTCGTACTTTCAAGATATCGCTCCTGATATTATTTGTATCTGTACACGATTCTCCCCCTCGACAAATCGTAGGGGGAGAGTTCGATGAGTACTTTATCGCCCGGCAGGATCCGGATGTAATTCATCCGCATTTTGCCGGAAATATGGGCAAGGACGACGTGTTTGTTTTCCAGCTCGACACGGAACGACGCGTTCGGCAGGGTCTCAACAACTGACCCTTCGACCTGTATCGATTCCTGTTTTGCCATAGACCTTCCGTCACCTTGACATTAAATAGACACGAATCAGTAGGTACGCCTGCCGCGCAGGCGTCCCTTCTTGAGAAATCCTTCGTAATTATGCATCTGTAAATGATATTCGAGCTGCTGCAGGGTGTCAAGCGCGACGCCCACCACGATCAGCACGCTCGTGCCGCCGAAGTAGAACGACACGTTGAACGTGCCCAGGATCAGAAACGGGACCACGGCAACGAACGCAAGGAACACCGACCCCGGGAACGTGATGCGCGTCAGGACGCTGTCCAGAAATTCCGCGGTCTTTTTGCCGGGACGTATGCCGGGCACGAATCCGCCTGATTTCTTGAGATTGTCCGCAATATCCATGGGGTTGAAAATGATCGCCGTGTAAAAGTACGTGAAGAATATGATGAGAAGCGCATACAGCGCGTCATGTATGGGCCGCCCCGGAAGAAACAGGTTGGTGAAATCTTCCATGGCCTGTGACTCAGGAAAGAAATTCTTGAGCATGCTGGGCAGGAACATCAGCGATGACGCAAAGATGATCGGGATAACGCCTGCCATATTGACACGAAGCGGCAGCACTGTGTTCTGGCCGGCATACATCTTGGTACCAACGACTTTCTTGGGAGTCTGAATCGGAATGCGGCGCGTCGCCTGGGTCATGACCACGATAAACGCCGTCATGGCAAAGATAATGACGAGTACGATGATTTCGACAAAAACGTTTCTCGTTCCGGCAAGCAGCTGCTGGATTTCTCCGATGACCGCGCGGGGCAGCCTATCCACGATGCCGATGAAAATGATAAACGAAATGCCGTTGCCGATACCGCGGTTGGTGATCTGCTCGCCGAGCCACATGATAAATATGGTACCCGTTGTCAGGCTTATCGCGGTCACGAAAGTGAAGATGGGTCCTGCGATGGACGACAGGACCGCGTGCTGGCCGGTGGAGGGCGACACGATGCTCTGGAGAAACACGCTCACCCCGATGGCCTGGACAAAGGAAAGTATGACCGTGCCGTACCGCGTGTACTGGGTAATCTTCTTCTTGCCCTCGCCGCCTTCTCGCTGGAGCTTATGAAAATACGGAAACACCGTGGCAAGCAGCTGTATGATAATGGAAGCACTGATATACGGCATCACGCCCATGGCGAACACCGTGGCTTTGCCGAACGCGCCTCCCACGAACATGTCGTACAGCCCGAACAGGTTGTTCTGCGACTGCGCCCAGAACTCGGCTAAAATGCCGGAGTTGATGCCGGGCGTGGGGATATGGCCGCCCACACGATAGATGAATATCATCAGCAGCGTGAACAGGACCTTCTTGCGAAGGTCGGGGATTTTGAATACGTTTTGAAAAGTATCAAACACGGGCAACTACCTCCGCCTTGCCTTTTGCCTTTTCGATTTTTTCGCGTGCGGACTTGGAAAACGCGTTGGCCTTGACAACCACGCTCTTAGTGAGCTCACCGTTGCCCAGAATCTTGACGCGTGCGTCAGCGCTGCGCAGCAGACCGTTTTCAAACAGAAGTTGTCCCGTGACTTCCTTGTCCGCGCTCGCGATTTTCTCTATATCTACCAGGTTGACAGCCTGGCATTTGACGGAAAAGATATTGTTGAAACCACGCTTGGGTATGCGCCTGGTCAGCGGCGTTTGTCCGCCTTCGAAGTACAGCTTCTTCTTGGTGCCGGACCGCGATCCCGCACCCTTATGGCCGCGCCCGGCGGTCTTGCCGTTGCCGCTGCCGATGCCGCGCCCGCGACGCTTTGAGTCGCGCGTCGAGCCCTTGGCCGGCCTGAGTTCGTTGAGTTTCAGCATATTAGTTGCTCCCGCCTTCCTTGACTTCTTCGACTTTTACCAGGTGTTTGACTGCCTCTATCATGCCCCGGACGCTCGGCGTGTCGTTGTACACGCGGCTATGCCCGATGCGGCGGAGGCCCAGTGCCACAAGCGTCTTCTTTTGCGGCGCAAGGTTGCCGATTTCGCTTTTTACCTGCTGGACTCGTATCTTGTTTGCCATTTTTGTCCCCGTTGTTTTCTTATGCTTGTGCCGGTGTCGGTGCCGGAGCCGGCGTCGGTTCCGGAATCTGGCGCAATTGTCTGATCTGCTCGCGCGTCTTGACACGTAAGAGCCCGTTCATGGTTGCCTTCACGACGTTGTGCGCATTGGTAGTGCCGATGCATTTGGTCAGGATGTTTTTGATCCCGACCAGTTCGAGCACTGCCCGCGCCGGTCCTCCCGCGATGACGCCGGTACCGGGGCCGGCCGGTTTGAGAAGTATCTTGCCCGCGCCGAACGTCCCGATGATCTGGTGCGGGATCGTGTTGTTCACCACACTCACCGTCACGATATTCTTCTTGGCGTTTTCGACAGCTTTACGGATGGCATCTGTGACGTCGTTGGCCTTTCCCATGCCGATGCACACTTTTCCGTTCATGTCGCCCACCGCGACAAGCGCGTTGAACCCGAAGCGACGTCCGCCTTTCACGACTTTCGCCACCCTGGTAACGCCTATCAATCTATCGACGAGCCCCTGGTCGTCGCCCGTCCCGGCCATGTTGCGCCGTCCCGAATCACTTTCCTTACGCATCAGAATTGCAGTCCTTTCTTGCGCGCAGCCTCGGCGAGCGCCTTGACGCGGCCGTGGTATGCGTACCCTTTTCTGTCAAACACGATTTTGGTGACGCCTTTTTCCTTGGCCTTATCGGCGATCAGTTCGCCGACGAGCTTTGACACCTCAGTCTTGGACAGCTTTTTTTTCTCGGCAATCTTCGCCTTGATCTCCTTGTTCGTGGAGCCGGCCTGGGCGAGTGAGCGGCCTGATTGATCATCGATGATCTGGGCATAGATGTGCGAAAGGCTGCGCCTCACGCTCATCCGGGGACGCTGCGTCGTGCCCGAAACTTTTTTACGAATGCGACGAGCGCGTTTCAATCTGACATCAGTAATTGTTTTCATGACCAGTATTTCTCCACTACCTGTGATCTGAAGTTATTTGCGCGTTATTTGCCCGCAGCCTTGCCGACCTTGCGGCGGACATGCTCGTTTGTGTAGCGAATCCCTTTTCCTTTATACGGTTCCGGGCCGCGCATGAGGCGGATCTCCGCCGTGATCTGCCCCACGAGCTGCTTGTCCACGCCTTCGATGGATATTTTCGTCGGTGTTTCGCACTTGAACGTCAAACCGGCGGGCGCCTTGATCAGGACCGGATGCGAAAACCCTGCCGCGATGCTCAGGTCTTTACCCTTGACTTCCGCCTTGTAGCCGACGCCGATGATGTCGAGCGACTTCTTGTAGCCCGTGGTCACGCCCTCGATCATGTTGTTGATGAGCACGCGCCACAAACCCCACAAAGATTTGGACGTCCTGTTTTTCACGTCGCCGCCGCAAACCACTTCGTTGTTCTCGATCTTGACCGTCAATAAAGGATCGACCGTTTTTTCAACGGTTCCCTTCGGGCCCTTGACCGTCACTTTGTTGCCTGCGAGCTTGACCTCAACCCCTTTGGGTATCGGTATGGGTTTTTTTCCTATGCGAGACAAGTAAGACTCCTGATGATGTAATGACAGTTTTTAAACATATCCGACCTTGACCTCACTTCTTCTCCCCTAACCCCTCTTCCCCTCTCCGCTAGGAGAGGGGAAGAGGGGTGGCCGATAGGCCGGGGCGATGGGGTGAGGTCCTCCTAATTTCTTACCAGATAGTTCCGATCACCTCTCCGCCGATGTGCATGGTGCGGCAATCCTTGTCGGTCATGACGCCCTTGGACGTGGAGATGATCGCCATGCCCATGCCGCTCATCACCTTGGGCACCTTGCCCACACCAGAGTACTTGCGCAAGCCCGGTGTGCTCACCCGGCTCAGTCCCTGGATAGCATTCTGCATCTTATCGTTGTACTTGAGCAGGATTTTGATCACACCCTGTGTACTGTCATCAACAAACGCATATTTTGCGATGTAATGATTTTCGTACAGCAGCCTGGTTATTTCCTTTTTCAGGCCGGATGCCGGGAGACTCACCGTGCGTTTCTTGGCCTGGATCGCGTTCCTGATCCTCGTGAACATGTCTGCTACGTGGTCCGTTGACATTCCTTGTTCCCCTTACTCGTTTTTTTGCAGTCACGCCATTCATGGCGTGACTATGACTACGATCTCGTTTACCAGCTGGCCTTTACCACGCCCGGTATCATTCCTGCAAGCGCCATCTGCCGAAAGCATATCCTGCACAGGCCGAACCTGCGGAGGTAACCGCGCTGGCGGCCGCACCGCCTGCACCGGTGATATGCACGGACCTTGAATTTCGGCGGCTTATTGCATTTCTCAATCATCGCTTTACGTGCCACGCTGAATTCTCCTATTTATTAGTTGCAAAGCCCTTATTTCCTGAAGGGCATTCCCATTTCCTCGAGCAGCCCGAGCCCTTGTTCATCCGTTTTCGCGGTGGTGCAGATGCAGATGTCCATGCCCGAGATGTTGGTGACCTTGTCCCGGTCCACCTCGGCGAAAACGATCTGCTCCTTGATGCCGAGCGTGTAATTGCCGTTGCCGTCGAACGACTTGCGGGACAGCCCCTTGAAATCGCGGATACGCGGAATGGTGATCGCCACCAGCCTGTCGAAAAACTCATACATACGATTTCCCCGCAAGGTTACCTTGACGCCGATGGCCAGGTTCTTGCGAAGCTTGAAATTCGATATGGCCTTTTTTGCCTTGGTGATGACCGGTTTCTGGCCGCTGATGTTGGTCATGACCATGACCGCCTCGTCGATCAGTTTGGAATCCTGAACCGCCTTGCCCACGCCCGTGTTCAATACGATCTTGTCAAGACGCGGAACCTGCATCACATTCTTGTATCCGAATTTTTCCTTCAGCGCGGGAACGACCGTGGTGAAGTACATATCGCGCATGCGAGACGCTTTTTTTGTTTCGGTGCTCAATCTATCATCTCCTTGGCCTTCTTGGAAAACCGTACCCGTTTGGCCTTTTTGCCTGTGTCAATGACTTTCATGCCGACCCGAGTCCCCTTGCCCGTCTTGGGGTCAAGCAGCATCAGGTTTGACATATGAATGGATGATTCCTTCTCGATGATGCCGCCCTGCTGGACCTTGCGGTTCGGCTTGGTATGGCGCTTGACGAGGTTTTTTCCTTCAATCACAGCCCGATATTTCTTGTGCAAAACCTTGATGATCTTTCCGGTCTGGCCCTTGCTGTCTCCCGACACGATCATTACCATGTCGTTCTTTCTCAAACGTAAAGGCATAGCATTGACTCCTGTATTACAAAACTTCCGGTGCAAGTGAAACGATGCGCATGAACTTCTTGTCGCGAAGCTCGCGGGCCACAGGCCCGAAGATGCGGGTGCCGCGCGGTTCGTTCGTGTCGTTGATCAGCACCGCCGCGTTGTCGCTGAACCGGATATAGGTGCCGTCCTTGCGACCCCATTCCTTGGTCGTACGCACCACGACCGCACGGGCGACTTCGCCTTTTTTGACCCCCGCGTTTGGAATCGCGGCCTTGATGGCGACGATGATCACGTCGCCGACATACGCGTACCGCCGTCTTGTCGCGCCGAGAATCCTGATGCACATGCAACGCTTCGCACCCGAGTTGTCGGCGACATTCAAATATGTTTGGACCTGAATCATTGTATCCTCGTCTGTTGGGGCGGGTTTGAAACCCGCCCGTACCGTTTTTCCGTTTTTATCGCTATTTCGCCTTTGTCACGATTTCCGCGACACGCCACCGCTTGGTCTTTGACAGAGGACGCGTCTCGATGATGCGGACAAGGTCGCCGGTCTTGCATTCGTCCTTCTCGTCATGGGCCACGAACTTCTTGTTGACCCTGATCGTCTTGCCGTACTTGGGATGAACGAAACTCCGGCCGACGCTCACGATCACCGTTTTGTCCATCTTGTCGCTGACGACGACCCCGACTCTGTCTTTCCTCATGCCACGTTCTGCCATTTTTTCCTCTTGCATATACCCTTTTCCGATTTGGGAAAACGATTATTTCTTTTCTTCTTTCGTCGCCTTCTTCGCCACTTTCTTCGGCGCCTTCTTGGTCGCTGCTTTTGTCGCAACTTTCGGAGCTTCTTTTGCAGTCGCCTTCGGCGCGACCTTGGGAGCTGCCTTGGGTGCGTCTTTAACCGCCGTGGCCGACGCCGCCGGCGCGCCGGCCGAAGGTGCCGCTACTTTTTCGGCGCGTATCTTTTCGCCGAGAACGGTCTTGGCGCGCGCAGCCTCTTTTCTCACAATTCTGAGACGTAAAGGATTGCTCAACTGTCCCATGGTGGCCTGGAACCGCAGGTTGAACAGCTCTTCCTCGAGTCCTGCGGCCTTTTCGCCGAGTTCCTTTACCGTCAACGTCCTGAGATCACGAGCTTTGGTTTTCATGTGAAAAAATCCCTATTCTTCTATCTCGATAAAACGTGTTTTGATCGGCAGTTTCTGGGCCGCGAGCCGGATCGCCTCTTTTGCCATGTCCGCTTTCAATCCCGCCATCTCGAACATCACGGTGCCGGGACGCACGACCGCTACCCATCCTTCGGGAATGCCTTTTCCTTTTCCCATGCGCGATTCAGCAGGGTGCTTGGTGTACGGTTTGTCCGGGAAAATCCTGATCCAGATCTTGCCGCCGCGCTTGATGTACCGCGCCATGGCGATACGGGCAGCCTCGATCTGTTTGCTGTCGATCCAGGCAGGTTGCAACGACTGCATGCCGAATTCTCCGAAAGCAAGAGTATTGCATCGCGATGCGGTGCCTCTCATACGGCCCCGCTGCTGTTTTCTCCATTTTACTTTTGATGGCGCTAACATGTCCTGGTCTCCTTCTTATGCGGCACGGGCGGCAGGCGCGGCCGTTTTCCCTGCTGATTTTTCCATGCGTTTGATGACTTCGCCCTTGCAAATCCACACTTTGATGCCGATAGTGCCGTACGTTGTCACCGCGGTTGACGTAGCATAATCGATGTCCGCACGCAAGGTATGAAGCGGAATCCGGCCTTCCTTGAACATTTCGCGGCGCGCGATTTCCGCGCCGTTGAGCCGTCCGCTGATCTGGATCTTGATTCCCTCTGCGCCCATGCGGATTGCTGTGGCAATGGATTTCTTGATCGCCTTCTTATAGGATACCCGTTTTTCAAGCTGGCGCGCGATGTTGTCGCCCACGAGTTGCGCGTCCATTTCGGGCTTCTTGACTTCCTTGATATTGATCTGGATGTCCTTCTGCGTCAGGTGCTGGAGCTCGGCCTTGATGCGTTCGACTTCCTCGCCCTTCTTGCCGATCACAATGCCTGGACGGGACGTATGGATCGAGACCGTCACGCGCTTTGCCGTGCGTTCGATTTCCACGACCGAAATGCCGCCGTGTTCCAGGCGTTTCCTGAGATAGTTCCTTATCAGCATGTCTTCATAGATATAATCCGAGAATTTGTCCCGGGTATACCATTTCGAGATCCATGTTCTGGTGATGCCGAGCCGAAGACCTACTGGATTTGCTTTCTGACCCACGTTCTTTCCTCCTTAGTTCGACACCACAACTTTGATGTGGCACATTCTCTTGAGAATCCGGTATGCGCGGCCCTGGGCGCGCGGCCTGAACCGCTTGAGCGTCGGCCCCTGGCCGACCGTGATTTCCTTGATGACAAGTTCGTCTACATTGACATGCGCTTCGCTGTTCTTGTTCTGAAGGTTCGCCACCGCGGACTTGATGACTTTGGCAAAATCCTTGGCAACAGCCTTGCGTATGCCGAAATCAAGGAGCGTGAGGGCCGCCCCTACCTTTTTTCCGCGAAGCTCATCCGCCACGAAACGCGCTTTCCGAGACGTTTTCCTGAGATATTTGCAGGATGCTACTGCTTCCACGCTGGTTCCTCCTGGATTTCTCTATGCTGGTGCGGCCGGTGCTGCGGCCACGGTTTTGTCTGTTTTAATATGCCCGCTGTGACCGCGAAACGTCCGGGTCGGCGAGAATTCGCCGAGCTTATGTCCGACCATGTTTTCCGTAACGTAAACGGGTATGAACTTGTTTCCGTTGTGCACGGCAAACGTTGCGCCCACGAACTCAGGGAGGATCGTACTACGCCTGGACCAGGTCTTGATGACCTTTTTCTGGCCAGAGCTGTTCATCTCCGTGACCTTCTTGGCGAGATGTCCATCGACAAATGGACCTTTTTTGATTGAACGGGCCATTATTTCGTTCTCCTGCTGACGATATACTTACTTGACAATTTTTTCTTGGTTCTCGTCTTTAGTCCCTTGGCCTTCTGCGCCCATGGAGACATCGGGTGGTTGCCGCCTTTGGATTTAGCCTCGCCGCCGCCCATCGGGTGGTCGACCGGATTCATGGCAATACCGCGCACATGCGGCCTGCGGCCCATCCAGCGCACGCGCCCCGCGGAACCCAGAACCACGTTCATGTGCTCCATGTTGCTCACCTGGCCGATTGTGGCCACACAACCCTCGCGCACATTCCTGATTTCTCCCGAGGGAAGCCGAAGCTGAACCATGTTGTTTTCACGAGCAACGATTTCCGCATAGGCGCCGGCGCTCCGGGCCATCTGGCCGCCGCGGCCGAGCTTGAGCTCGACGTTGTGCACCAGCGTGTTGGACGGAATGTTGACCATGGGCATGCAATTGCCTTCCGCGACTTCACACATGTCGGCTGCCATGACTTTCTGTCCCGGCTTCATATTCACGGTGGCAAGGATGTACCGGCGTTCGCCGTCCAGGTATTTGACAAGTGCGATGAAACAGGTGCGGTTCGGATCGTACTCGATGGTCTCCACCGTACCTGGAATATCCCGCTTGCTTCTCTTGAAATCGATGGTACGGATGTACTTCTTCTGCCCGCCGCCGCGATGACGCACGGTCATGTGACCGTGGCTATTGCGGCCGCCCGTGCTCTTCTTATGCAAACACAGCGGCTTGTACGGCTCGTCCGCCGTGAGCTGCGAAGCGTAGTCGATGGTTGTCTTGTAACGCAGGACCGGGGTAAGCGGTCTGTAAGATTTCAAAGCCATGATTAAACGTCTCCGAACTTCGTAATAGTTTGCCCAACCGCCAGGCGTATGATCGCCTTTTTCCAGTCGCTCCGCCGGCCCGCGAAACGGCCGACCCTCTTAAGCTTGCCCTTGACGACCATGGTATTGACGGACAGCACCTTGACATTGAAGAGCGTCTCGACCGCCTTCTTGATCGCCGGCTTGGTCGCCTTCGGGTCCACCTCGAACACGTATTTGTTCTGGCTGGTTCGCATCGCCGTGTTTTTTTCCGTGATCGACGGATATCGTATGATCGAATGAAACTTGCTCACTTCGCCACCGCCTGTTCGATTTTGCTAAGCAGTTCCTCGGCGCCGAACACGACGCTCTCGCTATTCATCACGTCGAGAGCGTTGATTTCGGAAACCGGTTTCACTGAGCAGTTCTTTATGTTTCTTCCGGAAAGATAGACATTCTTTTGTGCGCCGTCGATGACCAGCAGCGTGCGCTTGCCGAGCAACGACAGTCCATCGAGCATGGTCGCGATGGTCTTGGTCTTGGGCGCGTCGGACACGATCTTGTCGATCACGAAGATGCGCTCGTCCTTGGCTCGCGATGAAAGCGCGGATGTCAACGCTATCTTCCGCAGCGTCACCGGGATTTTCGCGTAATAATCGTGCGGCTGAGGACCGAACGCCTTGCCGCCGCGCCGCCACAGGGGCGAGGTGTTGGAACCGGCTCGGGCATTGCCCGTGTGCTTCTGCTTCCACGGCTTGCGTCCGCCGCCCGACACCTCGGACCGGCCTTTTGTCTTGGCCGTTCCCTGACGCAGGTTCGCGCGGTACGATTTGATGACAAGGTACAGAACCTGCTCGTTGACGCCTGCGTTGAACACGCTTTCGGCGAGTTCGATTTCGCCCTTGGCTTTTCCGTCCTGAGTGTAAACTTTGGCTTTCATCTGATCCTTCTCATGGGCGGGCGCAAGGCCCGCCCCTACAAAATTCTATTTTTCTTTCCGTACGGGCAGACCCTCGCGGCTGCCCTTTGACCAACGGGCGCGAGGCCCGCCGCTACGCTATCTAAATTCTAACGAAGCTTCTTCTTCATGATTTTGCTGATGTAAACGATCCCTTTATTCGGTCCCGGGACCGCGCCTTTGATCATGACCAGTCCGTTTTCTTTGTCCAACGCCATAACTTCAAGATTTCTTATGGTCCGCTGCGCAGCGCCGTAATGGCCTTCCATCTTCAGACCTTTTTTCACGCTTCCGGGCGTCGTGTTGGCGCCTGACGACCCGCGGACGCGGATCGACTTTGAACCGTGCGCCGCAGGACCGCGGTGAAAATTATGACGCTTGATGCCGCCGGAGAATCCACGGCCTTTGGTGGTCCCCACGACGTCGACGAACTTGACGTTTTCAAGCACCTCGACGCCGATCTTCTGGCCGGGCTCGAGTTTTTCTTCAGCGGAATCGAGCTCGAATTCCTTGATCACGCGGGTGGGCGACGAATTGTGCTTCTTGAAATGGCCCAGCAGCGGCTTAGTTACCTTCTTGTCCGCGACCATATCGAAGCCGAGTTGCACCGCGCTGTACCCGTCGATCTCTTTTGTCTTGATCTGGTGCACGACATTGCTGCCTGCCTGGATCACGGTCACCGGGACGCTCACGCCCACGTTCGCCGAGAACATCTTTGTCATCCCGATTTTTTTGCCGATAATGCCTTGCATAGTTGCATCCTGTCCTTTAAGATGGGCGCGCAAACCGCGCCCCTACAAAATTTACACCTTGATCTCGACGTCCACACCAGCCGGCAGATCCAGCTTCATCAGCGAATCGACCGTCTGCGGGGTTGATTCGAGAATGTCAATAAGCCGTTTGTGGATACGGACCTCGAACTGCTCGCGCGATTTCTTGTCCGCATGGGGCGAACGCAACACCGTGTAAATCGACTTTTCGGTCGGCAGCGGTATGGGACCGGAAATCCGGGCGCCCGTGCCTTTCGCCGTACGCACGATATCTGACGTCGATTTGTCAAGAATGTTGTGATCGAACGACTTGAGTCTGATTCGTATTCTTTCGCCGGCCACGTTTGCTCCTTTTTATAACCTGTATCTTTTTGTTGAAAGTTCTGATTTCACCATATTCGACCGATTCGTTTTAAAATTTCGTCCTGGACCGTCTTGCTTGTCGGTTCGTAATGATCGAACTGCATGGTGTATACCGCTCGTCCCTGTGTCAGGGACCGAAGCGTGGTTGCATATCCGAACATTTCCGAGAGCGGCGCCTCGCCATCTATCACCTGCACGTCTTTACGGGCTGTAATCCCGCTGATCTTGCCGCGCCGCGCGTTGAGGTCGTTGATCACCGTGCCCATGTAATCGGGCGGGACAACGTCCTCGATTTTCATCACCGGTTCGAGGATCACGGGCGAACATTTTACGCACGCATTTTTGAAGGCCATGGAGCCAGCGATTTTGAACGCCATCTCCGTGGAATCGTCTTCGCGGAACATGAGCGACTTGAGCGTGGTTTTGATGCCGATGAGCGGATATCCGGACATAACACCGCTGCTCGAGGTCTCGACAACTCCCTGTTTCGCTGCTGTCAAGAACTCCGCAGGAACCGTCTTTTCCGGTATCCTGCTTTCGAACTCAGTTCCCTTGGAAGGGTGAATGGGTTCGATGGCGATCACGACCTTTGCATACTGGTTCTTGCCGCCGATGAGCTGGGACAATTCAAAGGTCTCGGTGATGCCCGCCGACACGGTTTCGCGGTACGACACCTGCGGTTTGCCTATATGAACTTCGACATTGAATTCGCGTATCAGCCTGTCAATCAGAATTTCGAGGTGAAGTTCTCCCATTCCCGAGATGATGGTCTGCCCTGTTTCCTGGTCGATCTTCACCGTACACGTTGGGTCTTCGTCTGCAAGCCTGTTGAGGGCTATGTGCAGTTTTTCTTCGTCGCTGGTGCTCTTGGGCTCTATCGAGCGCGAGATCACCGGCTGCGGAAAGGTCATCGGTTCGAGCGAAATCGGGCGATCCACGTCGCAGATCGTGTCTCCGGTCGTGGTGTCTTTGAGTCCCGCAAGCCCCATGATCTCCCCGGCATGCATTACCTGTTCGGGTTTCCGTTTATTCGAGTGCATGCGGAAAATCCGCGTTATACGTTCCCTGGTTCCCGTGCGCGGGTTTACAAGTGTGCTTTTCAGGTCGATTTTTCCGGAATATGCCCGCGCGAACGCCAGCCGTCCCAGATGTGGATCGGCCACGATCTTGAACACCAGCGCGCAGAACGGATCGCTCTCGCTCGCATGGCGTACCTCCTCGTGGTGATCCTTGGGATCGAAGCCCTTCACGGTCATCCGGTCAAGCGGGCTGGGCAGGTAATCGATGATTGCATCGATGAGCTGCTGGACGCCTTTGTTCTTGAACGAAGACCCGCAGAGCACAGGGCTGATCTTATTCGCAAGCACGCCGCTGCGGATTGCCTTGACGATGAAGGCAGGATCAGGGGTCTTTTCCTCGATCAACTGATGCATGAGGTCCTCGTTAAAATCGCACACTTTTTCAAGCATCATGTCCCTGTATTTCCTGGCTTCGTCTTGGTACTCGGGAGGGATTTCACCTTCGGCCACGGTTGCGCCGAAATCCTCTTCTTTGTATTCGAACGCCTTCATCCTGACAAGGTCGATCACGCCTTTAAACGTGTCTTCCTTGCCGATCGGCAATTCCACTGCGACCGGGTTTGCCGCGAGCTTGCTTTCCATCATGGAAAGCACGTTTTTGAAATCCGCGCCTACTCGGTCCATTTTATTTACATACGAAATCCGGGGTACGTTATATTTGTCGGCCTGCCGCCAGACGGTCTCCGACTGAGGTTCCACGCCTCCCACGGAATCGAATATGGCTACTGCGCCATCCAGAACTCTCAAAGAACGTTCGACTTCTATCGTAAAATCCACATGCCCGGGGGTGTCTATGATATTGATCCGATTGCCTCTCCACTCGGTGGTGATTGCGGCAGAGGTGATAGTGATGCCGCGCTCTCGCTCCTGCTGCATCCAATCCATGACCGTGTTGCCGTCATCGACCTCGCCTATCCGATGGATGATCCCGGTATAATACAGGATCCGCTCGGTGGTCGTCGTCTTGCCTGCGTCGATATGGGCCATTATCCCGATGTTGCGCACGTTGCTTAATGGAAATGTTTTGTCCATGCTTATTTCCGCCCGATATCCCTGCCGGATGCGACTGACCTGACTCCCGGACTGTAAAAGAACTTTTCGCTGCCTTGGCGTTCACTTCGACTTCGCTCAGTGAACGGCCTAAGATACCGTACCCTGAGCAAAGCCGAAGGACACTACCATCTGAAAATCACGAATGCCTTGTTCGCTTCCGCCATCTTGTGCGTGTCGACCTTCTTGCGCACCGCGCCGCCTTCGTTCTTGGATGCACTGATGAATTCATTTGCAAGCTTGTCCGCCATGCTTTTTTCAGTGCGTTCCTTGGCGTAGGTGATGAGCCAGCGGATGGCAAGCGACGTCCTGCGGTCGGACGGCACTTCGACCGGCACCTGGTAATTGGCGCCTCCGACGCGACGGCTCTTGACCTCGACCGTGGGCTTCACGTTGTCGACAGCCTTCTTGAAAATGGTCAGGCCGTCCTGGCTGGTGCGTGTGCCGGCCATCTCGATGGCGTCGTATACCATGCTTTCTGCCTGGCGCTTCTTGCCCTTGCGCAGCAAGTTATTGATGAACTGAGTGATCAGGACACTTTTGTACTTGGGGTCCTGAACAAATTCCCGTTTGTGTGCTTTTTTTCTTCGTGACATTGTTTATTTCCCTATTTCTTCTTCGGCTTCTTGGCGCCGTATTTCGAACGTCCCCGTCTGCGGTCCTCGACACCCTGCGTGTCGAGCGCGCCCCTGATGATGTGATACCGTACGCCCGGGACGTCCTTGACGCGTCCGCCGCGGGCGAGCACGATCGAATGCTCCTGGAGGTTGTGTCCTTCGCCCGGAATATACGCGTTCACTTCCAGATGGTTGGTGAGACGTACACGGGCAACCTTGCGGAGCGCTGAGTTAGGTTTCTTCGGCGTGGTGGTGAACACGCGGATGCACACGCCTCGCCGCTGCGGGCATTTCTGCAGCGCGCCTGCCTTGCTCCGGGAAGAAAGAACCTTTCTTCCGTTTCGAATAAGTTGGCTAATTGTCGGCACTACTTCCCTCCGTAAATCCCGGTTTTTGTGCTTTCGCCTGATTTTGACCAGGAAAAATAAAACTTAAAGCACAATTTTTTAAAAATAATATATAAACCACACCTAAATCAAATCATACCTCGGAAATCACGCGCCGAGGTCTAAAAAGTCCTCGTCCGCCTCATGAGATTCGACCGGCACCGTGTCTGTAGACAGGTCCTTGATTTTCACGTATCTGTATAAATCACAACCAGTTCCAGCGGGAATCAGGTTACCCATGATCAGGTTCTCTTTCAAGCCCTTGAGGTGATCGATCTTGCCTTCCACCGCAGCCTTTGACAGAACCTTCGTGGTTTCCTGGAACGACGCGGCGGACAAGAAAGACTCGGTCGTCAACGACGCCCGGGTGATACCGAGCAGCATGGGCTTGAAGGTAGCCGGCTCGCCGCCCTCAGACACGACCAGACCGTTCTCTTCACGCAAAACACGTTTGTCAACATCGTCGCCTTCGAGGAACCGGGTGTCGCCCGGGTTCTCGATCTTGACTTTCTTGAGCATTTGGGTGACGATGACCTCAATGTGTTTGTCGTTGATGGTCACGCCCTGGAGCCGGTACACTGATTGTATTTCGTCAAGAAGGTACCGCTGCACCGCGTTTTCCCCCATGATGCTGAGGATATCGTGCGGGTCGATGGCGCCTTCGCTCACCCGGTCTCCGGCCTTGACCCGGTCTCCTTCGTGAACGCGCAGGTGCTTGCCGAGCGGGATCAGGTATTCGTGGCCCGCGCCCTGGTCGTCGCGCACGATGAGCTTGCGATTACCGCGCTCCGTGCCGCCGAATTCAACGATGCCGTCGACTTCGGACACGACCGCCGCGTCTTTGGGCCGGCGTGCCTCGAAGAGTTCCGCAACGCGAGGCAGACCGCCCGTGATGTCCTTGCTCTTGCCGGTCTCGCGCGGGATTTTGATCAGGATGTCGCCCTCGTGAACCGCGTCGCCGTCCTTGATCTGGATATACGACCCGGTGGGCACGGAAATATTGGCAATACGCTTCTTGGAATCATCAAAGATCTGGATATGCGGGTGAAGCTTCTTTTCGCGGTGCTCCACGACCACGACGTTGCTCACGCCCGTGCGTTCGTCGTACAGTTCGCGCGTGGTTTCGCCTTCGACAAGGTCGACCAGTTCGGCGACGCCGGACTTGGTTGCCAGAATGACGTTATTATAGGGATCCCAATCGAACAGGGAATCCTTTTCCTTGACCTTGGCGCCATCCTTGACATTGAGCGTCGAACCGTACGGAACGTTATACCGGTAGCGTTCGCGGTCCGTTTCGTCCAGGATGACGAGTTCGCCCGTGCGTCCCATGGTGATGAGAATTTCCTTTTCGTCGCCCTTGTCGTTCTTCCGCTTGATGACTGCGCAGTCGACATTGACAAACTGAACCTTGCCGTCGATCTTGGACGTTTCCTTGGATTGGGCGATGAGTCGAGAGGCCGTGCCGCCGATGTGGAACGTTCGCAGCGTGAGCTGCGTGCCGGGTTCACCGATGCTCTGTGCGGCCATGATGCCGACCGCTTCCCCGATGTCAACGTTCTTGCCCGTGGCCAGGTTGCGGCCGTAGCATTTCGCGCATGTGCCTTCCTGCGAGTCGCAGGTGAGCACCGAGCGGATCTGCACATGCTGTATGCCCGCGTCTTCAATGCGCTTTGCCGCCACTTCGTCGACCAGTGTGTTTACCGGGCAGATGAGCTCTTCGGTGACCGGATCGTAGATGTCTTCCTGGGTCACGCGTCCGAGAATTCGTCCCTGCAGCGACTCCATGATCTCATCGCCTTCGCGCAGGTCCTCAATGTCAATGCCCTTGATCGTGCCGCAGTCGTCCTGGCTGATCACGACGTCCTGCACCACGTCGATGAGACGGCGTGTGAGATAGCCGGCGTCTGCCGTTTTGAGAGCGGTATCGGCCAATCCTTTGCGCGCTCCATGCGTCGAGATGAAGTATTCGAGCACGGACAGGCCGTCCTTGAAATTCGAAATGATCGGGTTCTCGATGATTTCACCCACGGCGCCCGTGATCTTCTTCTGCGGCTTCTGCATGAGTCCGCGCATACCGGCAAGCTGCTTGATCTGGTCGTTTGATCCGCGCGCGCCGGAATCGAGCATGAGGTACACGGAATTGAAACCGTCCTTGTCTTTTGCGAGTTCTTCGCGCAGCGCGTCGGCGACGAGGCCGGTCGTGTGCGTCCAGAGGTCGATGATCTTGTTGTAGCGTTCGCCCTCGGTGATGATACCGCGGTCGTACTGCTTGCGTATCCTGCCGCCCTCTTCGAGCGCCTTCTTGACATATTCCTCTTTTTTCGGCGGCACGACGAGATCGTCCGCGCCGAAGGTCACGCCCGCCTTGGTGGCATACTCGTACCCGAGGTTCTTGATATTGTCCAGGAACGTACAGGCGACCTTGTTGCCTTTTTTCTTGATGATATCGCCGACCAGCCCCTGGATCCTCTTCTTATTGAGCAACTCGTTGCAATAGTCGATGCCCTCGGGAATGATCTGGTTGAAAATGACGCGGCCCGCGGTCGTGTCGAGGCGCTTTCCCCTGACCCGGACCTTGATTTTTGCGTGTATATCGATCTGCTTGGCGAATACCGCATGGAGCACTTCATCGGCATCGGAGAACAGCCGGCCTTCACCTTTGCGGCCCGTTCCCATTTTGGTGAGGTAATAGATGCCGAGCACGATGTCCTGGCTGGGCACCATGATCGGCATGCCGGACGCGGGATTGAGCAGATTATTGGATGAAAGCATGAGAAGCCGGCACTCGATCTGCGACTCGAACGACAGCGGTACATGTACCGCCATCTGGTCGCCGTCAAAGTCCGCGTTAAACGCGGCGCACACGAGCGGATGCAGCCTGATCGCTTTTCCTTCGACAAGCACCGGAAAAAAAGCCTGGATGCCAAGCCTGTGGAGCGTGGGTGCGCGGTTGAGCAGCACCGGATGGTCTTTGATCACGTCTTCGAGAATGTCCCAGACCTCGGGACGTTCCTTTTCCACGAACCGCTTGGCGCTCTTGACAGTCTGGACCAAATTCTTTTCTTCGAGCTTCTGGATGACGAACGGCTTGAACAGCTCCAGCGCCATGGTCTTGGGAAGCCCGCACTGGTGAATCTTGAGCTCAGGCCCCACCACGATGACACTGCGGCCGGAATAGTCGACGCGCTTTCCCAGCAAATTCTGGCGGAAGCGGCCTTGTTTACCTTTGAGAAGATCGGACAGGGACTTGAGCGGACGCTTGCCCTCGCCCTTGACCGAGAACGTGCGACGGCCGTTGTCGAACAGCGTGTCCACGGATTCCTGAAGCATGCGCATTTCGTTGCGCAGAATGACTTCGGGCGCCTTGATCTCCATGAGTTTCTTGAGACGGTTGTTGCGGTTGATGACGCGCCGGTACAGATCGTTAAGGTCCGACGTCGCGAACCGTCCGCCTTCGAGCGGCACGAGCGGCCGCAGGTCGGGCGGGAGCACCGGAAGAACGCGCAGAACCATGAATTCGGGTTTGTTTGACGATTTGAGAAACGCCTCAACGATGCGCAGGCGCTTGAGGTGCTCTATTTTCCGCTGTTCCGACGACTCGAGTTTGATCTTGGAGCGCAAATCGATGGACAATTCTTCTAAGTCAAGCGTCGCGAGCATTTCAAGAATGGCCTCGCCGCCCATCTTTGCCACGAACTGCTTCTTGGCGTCCTCGAGCTCGATGAATTCATCTTCGGTGAGGAGCTGCCCCTTACGGAGCGTCGTGTCACCCGGATCGATGACCACGTATGACTCGTAGTATACGATGCGTTCCAGGACCGTGTTGGAGAGTCCCAGAAGGTAACTGATATGAGAGGGCACGCTCTTGAGAAACCATATGTGAATGATCGGAACCGCAAGTTCGATGTGCCCCATGCGTTCGCGTCTGACCTTCGAATGCGTGACTTCCACGCCGCAACGGTCGCAGACCACACCGCGATACCTGATACGTTTATATTTTCCGCAGTTGCATTCCCAGTTGCGCACGGGCCCGAAGATTTTTTCGCAGAACAGGCCGTCGCGTTCCGGCTTAAACGACCGGTAATTGATCGTTTCAGGCTTGGTCACTTCACCGTACGACCAGTTGCGAATGACGTCCGGCCCGGCCAGCTTGATCCCGACTTCAGAAATTTCCTGAGAACTACTTCCCATCTGATTATGCTGTTCAGCCACTGAATTTCCTCCTTTGAGTGTAAGGTTACAAGAACCGGTTGTTACATGGCCTTGTACACTTCATCACCCACTTTTACTTCTATGTCCAGAGCAAGCGCCTTGATTTCACGGATAAGAACCTTGAACGATTCGGGAACCCCGGACTGCGGGGAATTTTCTCCCTTGACAATAGACTCGTACACCTTGGAACGGCCGGTGAGGTCGTCGCTTTTCACGGTGAGGATCTGCTGCAGCGTGAACGCGGCGCCATACGCCTCAAGCGCCCACACTTCCATTTCGCCGAAACGCTGGCCGCCGAACTGCGATTTACCGCCGAGAGGCTGCTGCGTGACGAGCGAATACGGCCCGATCGACCGCGCGTGAATCTTGTCGTCAACGAGGTGACAGAGTTTCATCATATAAATCGGCCCGACCGTGATGTCGCGGTCGAACGGTTCGCCCGTTCTTCCGTCACGGAGCGAAATCTTGCCGGTCTTGGGAAGCTTTGCCTTTGCCAAAAGCTCGTCCACGTCATCGCTGGTCGCGCCGTCGAACACGGGCGTGGCGATATGGAGTCCGAGCTTGGCCGCGGCCCAGCCCATGTGCGTTTCGAGGATCTGGCCGAAGTTCATACGGGACGGCACGCCGAGCGGGTTGAGGATGATGTCAACCGGCGTTCCGTCGGGCAGAAACGGCAGGTCTTCGGCAGGCACGATCTTGCTTATCACGCCCTTGTTGCCGTGGCGGCCCGCCATCTTGTCGCCCACGGAAAGCTTGCGCTTCTTGGCGACGTAAACCTTGACAAGCTGGAGCACGCCGGGCTTGAGTTCGTCCCCGCGCACGACCTTGTCGATTTCCTTGTCGAGCTTGTCCTCGAGCTTGGCGATGAGGTCGTTGGCGCGGAACAGCACCTCTTCGGCCTTCTTGTTCCGTGCCGTGTCGCCGCACACGCCGTTCTTGAAGGAAATGCTGGCGAATTCCAATTTGTTAATGAGCGCCTTGGTCCATTTCCGTCCGTCCGGAACCACGGTCTCGCCGGTATGGGAGTTGGTGATCTCGTGCGACGTCGTGTCGGTGAGGATGTCGGATAGTTTTTCCAGGCGCATTTTCTCGATCTCGGCGATCTGCTTGGTAATGCTCGCCTTGAGATCATCGATGAGCTTCTTGTCTTTTTTCTTGCTGCGCTTGTCGCGCTCCTTGCGGGAATAAATGCGCGTGTCCATCACGATGCCCTTGAGTCCGGGCGGCGCCTTGAGGGACGAATCGCGCACGTCACCGGCCTTTTCGCCGAAGATGGCGCGCAGGAGGCGCTCTTCCGGGGATAGCTCGGTTTCACCCTTGGGAGTCACTTTACCCACAAGAATATCGCCGGCCTCGACCTCGGTACCAATTCTAACCACGCCGGTCTCGTCCAGGTTTTTCACCGCGTCTTCGCTGACATTCGGGATTTCGCGCGTGAGCTCCTCGGGACCGCGCTTGGTGTCGCGGACTTCTGTCTCGAAAACCTCGATGTGCAGCGACGTGTACACGTCGTCGGCAACGATTTTTTCGGAAATGATGATGGCGTCTTCGAAGTTGTACCCGCGCCAGGGCATGAACGCGACCATGACGTTGCGGCCGAGCGCGAGCTCGCCGTTTTTGGTGGCATGTCCGTCCGCCAGAACGTCGCCGGCCTTGACCTTGTCGCCGGCCTTGACGCACACCTTCTGGTTGATACAGGTGTCCTGGTTACTGCGTTCGAACTTGGTTAGTTCGTAGGAGTCGAATTCGGTGAGCCCGAGAATGTCGTCGGTTGCCGCGGTCTTGGTCTTCTTGACGACGATCATCGTGGCGTCGACTTTGTCAATAACGCCCGCATTGCGGGCCACGATCATGCAGCCCGAGTCCACGGCGGCGCGGCGTTCGAGTCCGGTGCCGATAAGCGGCGCCTCGGTGTTGAACAGCGGCACTGCCTGGCGTTGCATGTTGGATCCCATGAGCGCGCGGTTGGCGTCGTCGTGTTCGAGGAACGGGATAAGGCCGGCGGCCACCGAGACCAGCTGCATGGGCGAAATGTCCATGTAGGTCAGGTCCTTGGGCGGCAACAGCAGGAAGTCGCCGCGATACCGCGCGAAAGTCAATGCCTCGGTGAGTTTTCCCTTTTCGTCGATTTTCGAGTTCGCCTGCGCGATGCGGTAGTTGTCTTCCTGGTCCGCGGTCAGGTATTCGATGGCACGCGTGAGCTTGCCATCCTCGAGTTTCTGGTACGGCGTCTCGATAAAGCCGAAGCCGTTGACACGGGCGAACGTGGATAGCGACGCGATGAGGCCGATGTTCGGACCTTCGGGCGTCTCGATGGGACACAAGCGGCCGTAATGCGTATGGTGTACGTCGCGGACTTCGAACCCGGCGCGTTCGCGGGTGAGTCCGCCGGGACCCAGAGCGCTGACGCGGCGTTTGTGCGTGAGTTCGGACAGCGGGTTGGTCTGGTCAAGGAACTGCGACAGCTGGCTTGAGCCGAAAAACGCCTGCACGACAGTAGAGACTGTGCGAGCGTTGATCAGGTCTTGCGGGGTCACGTTTTCCGTGTCGCGCAAACTCAGGCGCTCTCTGATCGTACGGACCATCCTGGTGAGGCCGACGGTGAACTGGGCCGACAAAAGCTCGCCGACCGACCTGACGCGACGGTTGCCGAGATGGTCGATATCGTCGATGAATCCTTCGCCGTTTGCCAGACCGATGAGGTATTTGAACGCAGCGACAAAATCATCTTTTGTCATCGTGTTCATGCCTTCGGCGCTGGTCATGTTGAGCCGCGTGTTGATCCTATAGCGTCCCACGTTACCGAGGTCATAGCGCTTTTCGTCGAAGAACAGGCGCTGTACCAGATTTCGCGCGGTCTCGACGTTGGGCGGATCGCCGGGGCGCATGGTAGCGTATATATAGAAAAGTGCTTCTTCTTCGGACTTGGTGGGGTCGACCGCGATCGTATTGCGGATGATCATGTTTTCCGGATTTTCGACGTTGGCCAGGATCTCGACGTCCGTGATCTTGTTGACGACGAGATTGTTGAATTTGTCCTCGGTGACGATCTCGTTGGCGTCAATGATGATTTCGCCGGTCTCTTTATTGAAAATGGTGACCGCATTCACGTTGCCGAGAATCTTTGGTTTGGTCTTGGCCGATACCTCGAGGCTTTCCTTTTCGTGGAACAAGGCCAGGAGCTTCTCGTCGGTGGAATAGCCAAGGGCGCGCATGAGAATGGTGGCCGGCATCTTCTTGCGCCGGTCGATGTTGATGGTCAGGACATCGTCCGCGTCCAGGATCATCTCCACCCATGAACCCCGCTGGGGAATGATGCGTGCGGTCATCACCTTTTCGCCGTTGGGCTGTTCTTCTTCGTCAAACGTGATGCCGGGAGAACGGTGCAACTGACTCACGATCACGCGCTCGGCGCCGTTGATCACGAAGGTGCCTCGGTCGGTCATGAGCGGGATCTCTCCAACGTAAACTTCGTTGGTGATCTTCTCGACGAACTTCTTGACCTCGCCGTCCTGCTCGTACACCAAAAGCGACATGTCCACTTTCAGTGGCGCTGCATGGGTCATGCCGCGCTCTTTGCATTCCTTCAGGGTATATTTCGGCATGCCGAGCTTGTATCCGTCGTACTCGAGGGAATAGTATCCCTTGACGTCGTTCACGGGAAACAGGCTGGAAAACACCCCGTGCAACCCCTGCTTTTTCCTGAAACGCGGCGGAAGATCGGATTGCAGAAATGCGCTGTACGATTTGGTCTGTATCTCAAGAAGATCCGGCAACTCCATGACATTCGGAATGCGGGAGTAACTTCTGCGTTCTACCATTCTCGTGTCCCCTCGTTTGATAACGTTGCGGGCATTCTCCTGTCACACAATAGGAAGCACGAAGCGCTTTGTCAAGCCCTTCGTGCTCACCAGTCTACAATCCTGGTTGAAGAATGCAAACAACCGGGTATGTGAATTTCGTCGGTGATGAGCCGTTCGCTCACTTAATTTCGACTGTTGCGCCGTTTTCTTCGAGCTGTTTCTTGATGCTATCGGCTTCGGTTTTCGGGATGCCCTCCTTAACCGCCTTAGGAGCAGCCTCAACCAGGTCCTTCGCCTCTTTGAGGCCAAGACCGGTCACCGCACGAACGACCTTGATGACCTGGATCTTCTTTGCGCCGCCCTCTTTCAGAATGACGGAGAATTCCGTCTTCTCTTCGGCCGGTGCCGCATCGGCGCCCGCCGCAGGTGCTGCCATAGCGGCAACGGGAGCCGCCGCCTTGACGCCGAATTTATCCTCGATCGCCTTGATCAGATCACACAATTCAAGTACGGTTTTGCTGCCGATCGCTTCTACCAGTTCCTCATTCGTTAAAGTCGCCACAGGAATACCTCCAAATCTGAGTAAGTTACTATGATTCTGATGATTAAATTGATTTCCTTGATTTACTTATAGAAACTAAACTTCTTTATGCTGCCGGAGGCGCTCCCTCACCCGCGCCGGCATTCGGCCCGGCCGCCTGTTCTTTCTGCACCTTGACCGCTTCCAGGGTTTGCGCGAAAGTCGTCAACACGCCGTTGAGCGTTCCGGCGAACTTTGACATCGGCGCCGAAAGGACGCCAAGTAGCTGCGACAGGAGCACTTCACGCGGCGGAATCTCGGCAAGCCGCGCCGTGTCTTTGCCGGTAAAGGCAGTGCCGTCGACATAGGCGATCTTGACTTCGAGAAGCTCCTTGTTGTCCTTTGCGAATTCCTTCTGGAAGTCCTTGATGATCTTCGCCGGAGCCATGCCGTCCTGCGGGGCGATCACGACGCCGATCTGGCCCTTGAAATACGGCGCAATTTCCTTTTTGCCGCTCTTTTCCGCGGCAATCTTGGCGAGCGTGTTCTTGACGACGATGTATTTCATGCCCTTCTTGCGAAGTGCAACGCGGACCTTGGAAATCCTGGCGACATCGATCTTGTTGTTGTCGGTCAGGTAGATGCCCTTTGCATCCTTGAATTCCTTTTCCAGCACTTCGATGGACTTGGTTCGTTCACTGCGGGTCGACATTTTTGAAAACCTTCTTTATAGGTAAATAGTCTCTATTTTCGCGTATCGCATCGAATTATTCCGTTCTTGAATCACGGAAATCATTCTTCGCATCAAGAAAATCAAGGTTACACTTTCGCTTCCTGGGTCGTGAGCTTCACGCCCTGACCCATGGTGCTGGAGAGCGTGACTTTCTTGAGAAACGCGCCCTTTGCCGACGACGGTTTCGCCTTTGAAAGTGCATCAAGAAAGGTCTTGACATTTTCAACAAGTTTGGGCGCCTCGAAGGACATCTTGCCGAGCGGCGCATGCACGATGCCGCCTTTTTCCGCGCGGAATTCGACCTTGCCGCGCTTGAGCTCCTTGACAGCCTTGGCAACGTCCATGGTGACGGTGCCGACCTTGGGGTTGGGCATGAGGCCGCGAGTACCGAGGATTTTACCGAGTTTGCCGACGACCTTCATCATGTCCGGCGTCGCGATACAGGCGTCAAATTCAAGCCAGCCGCCCGTTATTTTTTCAGCCAGGTCGTCACCACCCACGTGGTCGGCGCCGGCGTCCTTTGCTTCCTGGACTTTAGGACCCTGGGCAAAAACCAGTACGCGTACTGTCTTGCCAAGTCCATGCGGCAGTACCACCGCGCCGCGGACGTTCTGATCGCTCTTTTTTGGGTCAATGCCGAGGTTGACTGCGACGTTAAGGGTCTCGTCAAACTTGACAGCTGAATTGGCCTTGAGGAATTCAACAGCCTCGGTAAGCGGGTATTCTTTGGTCTTGTCCGTTTTTGCCCGCGAGGCGTTCCATTTTTTCCCGTGCAATTTTCTCATTTCAATGTACTCCCTTTGTAATCTCTCGTACCAGCGGAGGCACTGCTCTCCGCGTCGTTTACTCTGCCTCGTCTACTCGGCAACATTGACGCCCATGCTCCGGGCGGTTCCGGCGACCGTCCGCATGGCGGCCTCAAGGCTCGCAGCGTTGAGGTCCGGCATCTTGACTTCGGCGATCTTTTTGACCTGGTCTTTTGTCAGTGTCCCGACCTTGTCCTTGTTTGGCACGCCGGACCCTTTTTCCAGGCCAAGCTCTTTGATGATAAGGACTGAAACCGGCGGGGTTTTAGTAATAAAAGTAAACGAACGGTCTGAATACACGGTGATAACAACCGGGATGATCATTCCGTTTGCGTCCTTGGTCTTTGCATTGAACGATTTGCAAAACTCCATGATGTTCACACCGTGCTGTCCCAAGGCCGGTCCGACCGGAGGGGCAGGATTCGCCTGTCCGCCAGGTATCTGCAGCTTTATAAGTGCGCTCACTTTCTTAGCCAAAGTACTAACTCCCTTCAAAAACCTTGTATATTAACTCAACGGATTGACATGCATGAAATCGACCTCCACCGGGGTCGAGCGTCCGAACACGCTGACCATGACCTTGATTTTGCCCTTTTCCGGGTGGATCTCATCGACCACCCCGTCAAAATCCTTGAACGGACCTTCCTTGATTTTTACTGCATCGCCAATTTCGAAGGGCACTTCCGATATCTGCTGTCTCGTGCTCTTTTCGGTCTGGCCCAGGATTCGCGCAACCTCTTCCTCACGAAGAGGTTGCGGCTTCTTGCCGCCGACAAAACCGGTCACACCATTGATGTTCCTGATGAAATGAGAAGTTTCCTTATTGAGGTCCATTTCAACAAGAATGTAGCTCGGAAAGAACTTACGCGTTGTCTTGATCTTCTTGCCGTTTTTCACATGCACAACGTCGTGAGTCGGCATGAGAACCTGACCGATCTGGTCCTTCATTTCGCCCGCAGCAATCAAATCAGTGATGACTTCCATCACCTTTGCTTCCTGACCTGAATACGTATGAACCGCGTACCAACGTTTGGACATGAAAAACCCTCGGGATTCGATTCTACATGTTTATTTTAAGTAATTGACCGACGATGAAGTTAATGACCAAGTCGCAAGAGTAAACAAAAATGGCCGATAGTATACTGAACACAATGACAAGGGTGGTGGCCCCGGTAAGTTCATTTCGTGTCGGCCAACTCACCTTGAGCATTTCCGCACGGACATCTTTGAGATACTGAATGATTTTTTGCATAGTTATCCAGAGTCAAAAGAATCAGGTCTGGAGGGATTTGAACCCCCAACCAATGGTTTTGGAGACCACTACTCTACCAGTTGAGCTACAGACCTATTTGTGTTTCCACGTTCCTAATTTCATTTAGATAGATCTGAGAAAAATTCAAGTAACTTCACTTCCCGGGAAGGGTTGATTCCATCAAACGGTTACGTCGCATTGATTCCAATCGCAAGCAGGAATTCAATAGAGGCAACTTGTACTCAACGCGCTTCTTTGTGAACCGTACGCTTCCGTTCGGACGGGCAATACTTTTTTAGTTCAAGCCGCTCGGAATGCTTGCGTTTGTTCTTCATGAGCGAATAGTTATTTCTCTTGCACGAGGTGCATTCCAGCGAGATAATTTCTCTTGGCATTGTTACCGCCGATACCTTTTTCTGTAGTGATAGAGCGGGTGTGCCATTCGGCACACCCTGTGCTTATTTTATTACTCGATAATATCCGCTACGACTCCTGATCCGACCGTCCGACCACCCTCGCGCACCGCAAACTTCAACCCTTTTTCCATAGCGATGGGCGCGATAAGCTCCACCTCGACCGTGGCGTTGTCGCCGGGCATGAGCATTTCCACACCCTTGGCCAGCTGGAGGCTACCGGTGACGTCTGTCGTACGGAAGTAGAACTGAGGACGGTATCCGCTGAAGAACGGGGTATGACGTCCACCTTCTTCCTTGGACAGAACGTAAACCTGCGCGTTGAACTTTTTGTGCGGCGTAATGGAGCCGCCTTTTGCAAGGACCATACCGCGCACGATATCGTCTTTTTCCACGCCGCGGAGCAGACAGCCGATGTTGTCCCCTGCTTCTGCTCTATCAAGCAATTTGCGGAACATTTCAACGCCGGTGACCACAACCTTTCGCGTGTCCTTGATACCAACGATCTCCACTTCGTCGCCCACCTTGACCATGCCGCGCTCGACCCTGCCCGTGGCGACCGTGCCGCGTCCGGTAATGGAGAACACGTCCTCCACCGGCATAAGGAACGGCTTGTCCGTCTCGCGCTTCGGCGTCGGGATATAGGCATCAACCGCAGCCATGAGGTCAAAGATGCACTTGCTTTTTTCAGCGTCCGTCGGATTCTGTAGTGCGCCGATGGCGCTGCCACGGATGATCGGAATCGTATCGCCGGGAAATTCGTATTTGGTAAGAAGTTCGCGTACTTCGAGTTCGACGAGCTCGAGCAGTTCGGGATCGTCCACAACGTCGACTTTGTTGAGGAACACGACGATGTACGGCACGCCGACCTGACGAGCCAAAAGGATATGTTCGCGCGTCTGGGGCATGGGGCCGTCCGCGGCGCTCACCACGAGGATCGCGCCGTCCATCTGGGCGGCACCCGTGATCATGTTCTTCACATAGTCAGCGTGGCCGGGGCAGTCGACATGGGCATAGTGGCGGCTTTCCGTATTGTACTCGACATGCGATGTAGCGATGGTAAGGATCTTTGTCTCGTCGCGACGTCCCTGTGATTCCGATGCTTTCGCAACCTGGTCATACGAAACGTATTTGGCCAGACCTTTCGTCTCCATGACACGCGTAATCGCAGCTGTCAAGGTTGTTTTGCCATGGTCCACATGACCGATGGTTCCCACATTCACATGCGGCTTTTTTCGATCGAACTTTTCCTTTGCCATGCGACTCCCTTGATATTGTGAAAAAATCAGGTTTTTTTATTTTCAACAACTATTCGTTTCAAAAGCCCACGATCGGGATCGAACCGATGAACCTCATCCTTACCAAGGATGTGCTCTACCAACTGAGCTACATGGGCACTAGTCCAAAGAGCGGGCAATGAGACTCGAACTCACAACAACCACCTTGGAAGGGTGGGGCTCTACCAATTGAGCTATGCCCGCTTGAATAATTGGGTAGGGATGGTTTTGAACCACCGTAGGCGTAAGCCAATGGATTTACAGTCCATCCCCTTTAACCACTCGGGCACCTACCCATGTATTGACAAAATCTTACTTTTCATGGAGCCGATGGAGGGAATCAAACCCCCGACCCTTCGATTACAAGTCGAAAGCTCTATCAGCTGAGCTACATCGGCGATTTTACGCAAAAAGTTTTACAAATATACTATGTTTTAATGTTCAAAGTCAAAGTATTATAATTTTTTAACGATACTGTCCACGACCCCGTATTTGACCGCCTCATCCGCGGACATGAAATAGTCACGGTCAGTGTCTTCCTCAATCTTCTTCAGTGTCTGCCCCGTATGGTCCGCAAGGATGTGGTTAAGCCGGTCGCGGACCTTGAGCATCTCCTCTGCCTGAATCTTGATTTCCGACGCAGGGCCGAAGAAATTCCCGGAAATCAGCGGCTGATGTATCATCACCCTGGAATTCTCCCATGTCTCGCGTTTGCCCTTGGTGCCCGCGATCAGAAGGACCGCGCCCATGCTTGCCGCCAAACCCATGCACACGGTCTTGACGTCCGATTTCGCATACTGCATCGCGTCGTATATCGCAAGTCCGGCGCTGATCATGCCTCCCGGGCTGTTGATGAACATGGTGATGTCATCGCTGTTCTGGCCGTCGAAATAAATGATCTTCTGCACCACGGACTGGGCAGATTCGTCGTTAATCTCGCCCCACAGAAATATTTCCCTGCGCTTCATCATCTGCGCGTCAATTTCAGTGCCCACGATCAAGCTCCGCAGTTCGCCGACCATCGTGTTTTCCTTCTGGTTCTTCATTGAACAACTCCTTATGATATTTCCGGACGTTTTATTCATTGTTCGATCCGTGCGCAACGCGGCACTCGCTCACGCCTCCGGACAGGTCCTTGATCGCCACGCCCATGTCCGAAAGCTGCTTGCGGATCTGGTCTGCTTTGTCAAAAGCCTTTGTCTGCCGGGCGGTCTGGCGCTGCGACATGAGCGATACAATCTCGGCCACGACTGATTGATCGAGAACCGCCAGGGAAACCATCTTGAGCTTTACGCCCGCCTCGGACACTTCGGTCACGACCTCGGCAGCCCGTTCATCCTTCAAAAGATCAAGGGCCAGCACCGCGTCCGCAGCCTCGATAGCCGCGAACTTCTCTTCGGGTGAAAGTCCCGTGCCCTTTGCAAGCGCCCAGATATGGCTCACCGCGACCGTCATGTTCATATCGTCGCAGACCGCGGCAAAAAACGGCTCGAGACTGTTTGCGACCTTGTCGCGCGGCACCTCCTTGCCAGGGGCCGGTTTCTTCACTTCTGACAATATCAGCTTCTTCAGGTTCGCAAGGCCTGCCGCAGCGGAACGCACGGCATCCCAGGAGAACATGAGCGGACTCCGGTAGTGCGCGGTGTAGCAGAACATCCGATAGGTCAAAGGCGACACGCCTTCGTGCATGACCGTTTCGAGCGTCAGGAAATCACCGGCCGACTTCGCCATCTTTCCCTTGTCCTGCACCAGGAATTCGCCGTGCAGCCAGTACTTCGCGAATTGTTTTCCGGTGGCGGCTTCGGTCTGCGCAATTTCATTGGAATGGTGCACGCGAACATGGTCCTGACCGCCGCAATGGATGTCGAGTGGTTGTTCAAGGTACTTGATGGACATGGCGCTGCACTCGATGTGCCAGCCCGGAAACCCCTTGCCCCACGGGCTGTCCCATTCCATCTGCCGCTTGACTCCTCTTGGAGAAAATTTCCACAGCGCAAAATCGGTCACATTCTTCTTGTCGCCCATGTCAACCCGGCTTCCGGCCTGAAGGTTTTCGATGTCGATTCTTGCGAATTCCGCGTATTTCGGGAATTTCGCGGTGTCGAAGTATATTCCGTCCTGCGTCTGGTACGTAAAGCCCTTGTCTTTGAGCGCAGCGACCATGGCAATCATTTCAGGAATGTGGTCTGTTGCCTTGGGCCAGACGTCGGGATCAAGAATGTTCAAATCCGTCATATTCTTTTTAAAGGCAGCCGTGTAATAATCCGCGATCTGCCACACCGACTTGCCTTCGCGGCTCGCGCCCTTTTCCATCTTGTCGTCGCCGCTGTCCGCGTCCGACGTCAGATGCCCCACGTCCGTGATATTTATGACATGCTTTACCTTGTAACCCAAGGCCAGAAGCGTCCGTTTGAGCACATCCTCGAAGATATAGGTCCGCAGGTTGCCGATATGTGCAAAGTTGTACACGGTCGGGCCGCAGCAGTACATGCCGACAACGTCCCGCAGCGGAACGAACTGTTCCTTTTGTCGCGTGGCCGTGTTGTATAAGTAAAGTTTGTGGTCCATAGAAAATTAGAATTTCAAATTCACTTTTCCGCTTCCTGCCGTGATTGTTCCCACAACCCGCGGTTCGAACTTAGCTATCTCTTTTGCTTTTACAACCGTATTGACATCTGATGGTTTAACCGCAAGCACCATGCCAATGCCCATGTTAAACGTCCTGTACATTTCCTTGTTTTCCACCCTGCCTGTCTTTTGCATCCATGCGAAAATCGGGTCAGGGGTCCAGGATTTCGCATCAATCGCGGCATCGCATTTCGGAGGCAGGACCCTGTCCACGTTGTCCGTAAACCCGCCGCCCGTGATATGCGCGCATCCCCGTACCAGACCTTTCTTCATGAGTTCAAGTACCGGGCTGTACGGCCGGTGCGGTCTGAGCAGCTCCTCGCCTATCGTTCTTCCGGTTTCGGGAAATTTATCAAAATAGGATTTCCTGGCGACTTCTTTGACGATCTTTCGCGCCAGACTGTAGCCGTTGGTGTGCAGACCGTTGCTGCGTAGCCCAACGAGGACGTCACCTTTTCCGATTTTGCTTCCGTCAATCACGTCCTTCTCGTCCACCACGCCCACGATCGTGCCCGCGATGTCGTACTCGCCTGCTCGGTACATGCCCGGCATTTCGGCAGTCTCGCCGCCGATGAGAACGCAGTCCGCGGCTTTGCACGCACGGGTCAAACCGTCCAGCACCTTGACAAATACGTCAGGGTCGAGCTTTCCGGTCGCAATGTAGTCGAGAAAGTAGAGCGGACGCGCGCCGAGCACGAGAATATCGTTGATACAGTGGTTGACGATGTCCATTCCCACGGTGTTGTGTATGCCGGTTTCGGCGGCAATCGCGAGCTTGGTGCCCACGCCGTCGACCGAAGACACGAGGATCGGATTCTTGTAGCTCTTGAGCGATGCCAGAGAGAACATGCCGCCGAAGTGACCGAACTTGCCCACGACGTTCTTATTGAACGTCGACTCCACCATTTTTCCGATGCGTTTTCTCGCCTTGTTCCACACCGGAATATTGACACCTGCATCAGCATAGCTCAGGGATTTTTTCGACGCCATTCATTTTTCCCGAAAAGATGTTTGGAAGCCTGGTATCTGGTTTTTTTTCGAATACAAAAAATTTGTTGGGAGCACGACCGGTATTCAAGACAGCGTTACCCCGGGATTTACAAGGCCTAGGTCTCAACCAACAGGGTCATAGCAAGCTTTTAAAGATAGATTTTGCGGGGATCAAAGTCAACACCAGCTGCCGCATGACATATTTTGAAAAACTTTTCATCCCGGGTTTTTCGGCATGTCGTCCAATATATATGAATGGTGAGGTCATGAACCGACAGGCTCAACTTTCCAAGCAAGAAATACTCGATTATGCGTCGCGGTACGTGGCTCCGCAGGACGCTGCTGATTTTGCCCACAACAACGACCTGTTTTGCATGCTGGGAAGAACCATCGTATCTGACACGGTTATGGCCGACGACAAAGGCTGGGAATTTAGAGGATACGGGCTGTGCATCGGTTACACTGTGGACGAGATCGAAATTCCCGTAGGCAAATGGCTCTGGATGCATTTTGTCAGTCTTGCCACGTTCCCGCCCAGCATGCAAACGCTCAAGCTCCAGCCTCCGCACGTTGTCAAGGCCCTGTATCAGAATCCGGAGCGCACCGAAGAATTCAGGATCGTGAAGATCAACATGCAGGATTCCTCGGCTTCCGCAACCGTCCCCTTGACAGTGGAAAAGAAAGAAAGCCCCCAAAGCCCCGCTTCGCCAGGCCCGGGCAGGAAGGTCCTTCTGTTCAGGAAAAAGCCCCGCGCTGCGAAAACCCCTGCAAAAAAACGCAGCGGGACAGGCGTCATCAAGGACCCGCCAACCGCATAGGCAGTTGCGTTTTATCTGATCCTTAGGAGGTAGGTACCGCGGTCGGCAATTATGGATTTGGCTTCTGGCCGTGCACTTGCCACAGGCGTCACCAGCCTGCCCATAATATCATAGGTGCCCATCTTCTGGTGCAGGGGAACAACCACAGGCGTCCGGGCTGCAACAACCGGCATCTCTGCAAGAGGCGCATTGAATCCCTTGAAGATATTCACGTACGAGTGACTTGCATCCGCATCTTCTGCCCAGAATCCCAGAAACCCGATGTAGCTGTTTGCATTGGCAAACGTCTCCACTGCCTGCGCATTCGCCGTTGTAAAGTTCTCGCAGGATATGTCGTTGACCCCGATCATGGGCGTGATGCCGACCTTTGCCGAAATGCCGAGCGTACTCAGCTGCCCGCGGGTGGCTGTGGCTGCGCTTATTGCAGCCTGGCCCATGTCCATGTTGCAGGAACCGTAGTCCATTGCCATGACGTTGACAACATACACCTGCACGCCGTTTGATTTTGCGTTGGCAAGAAGCGCTGTGCCGTACTGATCCAGGCCCTGGGGCATGACAGCAAGCGTGTACGACACTTTCAGGCCGGGATTGGCTGCCTGCAGGCCCTTCAAGGCCTGATTGCGCAGATTGATGTGCGTCACGTCTGCGATAAACGCTCCCTCGATGTCAAGATCCATCCACATGAGATTGTACTTTGTGATGACCTGCTGATACGCAGCCTGCAGCGCCGTTGCGCTGGTGTATACTTGGGCAAGCTCAGACCCGCCGCTACCGCCAAATGATATGATCACGTCACCGCCCACAGCGCGCAAGCTGGCAATATCGCTCACGTATTTGTTGTCGCTCATGGGCATGGTGCCGTCCCAAAACGGAGCGCTGTTGGCAGTGCTGTTCGAAATGACAAAGGCAAGAGTGAAGAACTTGTTTCCCGTGCTGCTTGCAAGCGTTGTCACAGACAGGTTGTTCCAGCATTCCACGTACGGGGCGCATACTTTGCTCGGAAAATCAAGCGCTGCGGCAGATGACGCATGTCCTGCCTGGAAATACCCCAAAGAACACAGCGCAATCAGGGACAGACCCAAGACATTGAATTTCTTCATGATTTCGCTCCCTCATGCCTTTGGCTGATAAAGGAAAAACCCAACTTTATCGCTTAAATAAGCCTGCAGCAAGAGCCCCGCTATGCACATAATATAACCTGTTTCTTCGAAAAACGATCAGCAAAATAGCGCCTTATGTTCAGAGCTCACGTTTGATTCAGCGCGATAGCAACCAAAGGGACTGTGGTTGTGAGTTTTGTATCACGGACGGTACCAACATCTGGCCCGCAACCATTGTCTCTGTTGTCGAGTAGCGGCCGGGCCGGAATGCCTAATTGCCGTACAGCACGCGCAGCTCGTCAACGGTCGGATGGTTGGAATAGAATTCGTCCTGCGGGCCAATGAAACCGTCCTTGTACTTTACAAGCTTGACCGGTGTGAACCCGCCCTTTGAATTCGGAATATTGATGGTAATCGACGTGCCCACGGCAATGGGATAATCGGAAGTCGCCTGGGCGCTTGCCTGCGTCTTGTCCGGCACAACAGCGGCATTCTTTGGGGATGCGCTCTCTGATTGTGCGGGTTGTCCGTTTGGCACAGCCGAAAAAGCTTGCTCGGAAGCGACATGCGCCTGCTCACCAGGAGTCGAACTCATTGGCGGCGAAACAACAATGTAACCTGCGGGACATTGCCTCAAGTAGTACCCGTTGTAGTAGTAATACCCTATGCCGTCAACAGCGATAACGGCGCCCCCATCAGGAAGGTATCCGAAGACGGAACCGATTGGTGGGTCCATAACGTTAAAATCGACTGCTCCGTAGGGCCAGAATTCGCACCCATTGTAACCGTACGAATTACGGTAAAACCCGCCGTTACCTCGATACCCGTACGAACCGTAGTTTCCGTAATTATAGCCGCCGCGATTTTCACGATAAACGTGAGAGCCGCGAGCATTGCTATTATTGTTGTTGTTATTCCTTGCTCCCCACGCAAACGCACCGGACATGCACATCAATACCAGCACGCCTGCCAAGAAGATTGAAATCCTTTTCTTTCTCCCATTCATAATTCTTCCTTTTTTTGCCCTCGCCCCTTGGACAACCCAAGAACCATATCACCTTACGTATATATTACGCTAAGAACATCGAGATTGTCCGGAAAATCTTGATCAAAATGTCTTTTGCGCCCGGTATTATATTTTTCGTTTGGGCGAATGATTCATTCAGGAGGATCTTGTGAAGAGAACGTGCCTGAGCGTGGCCTTTCTTTCGGCTGTGTTGCTTGCCGGTGCGAATTGTTCCAAAGGCTTTTTCACCTCCCCTGTTAACGGCGCCGCAACATCGACGCTTCTTCACTATCCTGATTTCATAACAGCCAACAAAGATTACTTCATCACGCGCATCGGTAACGTTCCGCAGGTTAATGCGGACAGTTTTCGTCTTCAAATTACCGGTTTGGTCGCAACGCCGCGAAGCCTTTCCCTGCATGATCTCATGTCTCTTCCGCTTGTAGACTTGCCCCTCACCGTCGAATGCATTGGAAATGGACAAAACGGTCCGCTGGTTTCAACGGCAATTTGGAGAGGTTTTCGTCTTTATGACCTGCTCCTGTCCCTGGGTCTGGATTCCAACGCAACGGGTGTACGCTATCTGTGCGCCGATGGGTTTTACGCTTCGCACACGATGGAGCAGATCAAGAACAACGGAGTCATAGGCGCCCTCTTCATGAATGGGGATACCCTTCCTCCGGAACAGGGTTTTCCCCTGCGTATTCTTAATCCCGGTTACTATGGCGCCAAACAGCCAGCCTGGGTCGTTTCTATAGAAGTTTCCGGCCAGCCGCCTTCGGACTATTGGGCCGATCGAGGATGGGACGTATCGCCGCCGATTCCCATAGATTCAAGGATATTCTTCCCTCGTTACGACACGACCATTGCGCTTGGAGATACGTTGTATGTCGGCGGTGCGGCCTTCGGCGGAACGCGGGTTGCCAAGGTTGAGGTTACCACAGACACCGGGGCAACGTGGCAGGACGCGGATATTGTCAAGTTCATGGACGCGGACAATGTCTGGGTTTTCTGGCTTGCAAAGATTGTGTTTCCGCAGCCGGGAAACTTTCAGATCAACGCCCGCGCAACCGACATTCATGGCTTCACGCAGCCGGAAATCGACACGAATTTCACGGACGGCACCAACAGCTGGCCCGCGGTCAATGTATCTGTTGACAAGTAATTCCATGAGATCTTTGCCGACGACCGATGTCATTCTTTCAAAAGTCTGCGGGCATGTTCAAGATTCACTTTCGCGATTGCAAAACCGGGCTGGATCCGTAACGCCTCCTCCAACTGGCCTATCGCTTTCTTGTACTCCCCATTTTGCGCAAATGCGATCCCAAGGTTGTTATGCGCTTCGGCGAAAGAAGGCTTCAGCCGGATAGCTTCGTAGCAATGGGAGAAACCCCCGTCCAGGTCACCTATTTCGAAAAGGATTTTCGCCAGGTTATTGTGAGCGCTTGCGTTGTGCGGATCAACACGAATCGCTTCATTGAAGTGGACGATTGCCTCCTGATACTTGTGCTCGTCGCCAAGCGCTACGCCGATCGTTGTGTGAGCTTCCGAACAACGCGGATTAATCCTTATCGCCTCATTACATTGAAGGATTGCATTTTCCAGTTGGCCCATAGTTGCGTAGATCTCGCCGATATTGCAATGCGCATCTGCATTGCCGGGGTTCAACAGGAGGGATTTATGGAAATATTCAAGAGCATCCTTGGGCATGCCTTTGTCTTTCATGGCGATTCCCAGGCGAAAATAGATAGTCGCACTGTCCGGTAAGGTCGGCGCTTGGCCGCCGGCCTTTGCGTCAGCGCTTTTTTCAAAACCATACACGACAGCATCGCCGTTGAGCGTCTTTTGAAGTGGAATGAACCTGAGGCCATTTGCAAAATAGAGACGGGGTATCCAAAGAAACGAGAGATCAAGGTCCCTTCCCGCGAAATCCCGTCTAATGAATACAACGAGTCCGCGCTTGGCCGATTTCAGGATTGCGGGGAACGTTACAACCTCCCGTATCATGAATATTTTCTTGGATGCTTCTTCACCCAGGAAATAAGAGTAATATGCCATGGAACGTCCGCATAGGATAATGTCCGCTGTGGAGGACGCCTCCCGGAGGCACGGCAAGAGGCTTGTTCGCGCACTAGCAATTGCCCTGTCATTTTTGATCCGTTGAATCGTGGTTGTAAACAAATCAGTCTGGAATGAGATGACCAAGAGAGACCCACACAGGGTCATGACAATTGGTTTGCTGCTGCTGCAGCCGGCAATAAACATTGCTCCATACAAACAGAAAATCAGCAGGGGAAACGCAAGAAACCTCACCTGGACAATGACAGGGTCGACAAAAGAAAGCACCCAGAAGAATGCAAAGGGTATGACGGCAAGGCTTGCGAAAAGAAAATGCTCGGTCTTTCGTGTTCTGATGAGGCTGTACGCGCACGCGATCAGGCCCAGCGCAAGGATCGGAATGAAAAAACTCGATGAAACGCTATTGTAAACCTGCGGCCAGTAGCCCGTGCCTGAAACCGGTTTCAATCCCAGGGTTTCCGCATAGTATTTCGTGACATCCATCGAATACGTAAAACTGCCGGTTATTCTATGATCGAATAAGAGCCAGAGGCCGGGAGCGATAAGAGGTAAAAAGAACCACCAGGAAAAACCGCGTTCTTTCTTGAACATCGTTATACAAAGGAAGAGCACGGGAAATGTCCAAGCTTCGGGCCGCATGAGCCCTGCGCAGAGGAGAAGTAGCGCGGAAAGGAGTGGTTTCTTTTTTAGGAACGAATACGCAGCGGCAAGGCAAAGGAAGAAATACGGCATCGGCCAATAGGAGGATAAGAGAAAATCAGGGAGAACCGTCGAATTGGCAACAAGGAAAAAGACAAAAGCAATGAGTCCAGCCCATAGTGGCTTTCCGAACATCCGCGCAAACGCCATGCACAAAGCAAGAACACCTGCGCTGGCCGCGCATATGACCGGAAACAATGCACCATGACCGATTATCCCGCACAGTGCAGCGAACAAGGGTTTGGGGGTTTCAAACGGCGGTTTAAAACTATGGCCGAGGAAGTTGAGCCACATGGTTTTGTAAACCAAGTAGGAATCTTCACGAAGTCCGCCCAGACAAAGCGGTAGGCAAAGCAGGATGACAAAGAACACACCGGTGACAATAGAAATGGTTCTTGCTGGGGTAAACCAGGACGAATTCGTCGCCGGATCCAAAACGGGTCGGTCAGCACGATTTGGTTCTATCTGGGACACCTCCCGAGACTATTTCCCTACAGTGACGATGCCACTAGGTCCATATCCCGACTGGACCGATGCATTGTTCATGAGGGTGAGCGCCCCGGTCGTCTGGTCGATCGTGTACTGAGCTACGGAGGTACTGCCCCAGCCGGTTTCGCCGCTGGTCGCGTAAGCATACTTGCCCGATGCTTCGACCGTAATAACAGCAGTGCCCGCTCCGCCTGCCGAAACCGTGGGCGGCGTCATTGCCGTAAGCTTCCCGGTGCTCTGATCGATAGTGAACTGAGCGACGACCGCATCTGCCGAACCGGCCAGGGTAGTCACATAGGCGAACTTGCCCGTGGGATGGATCGCCACGGAAAGGGCATAGGTCCCTGTTGCCGAGACCGTGAGCGGGGTCAGTGGTGAGAGCAATCCAGTTGTTGTATTGATGCTGAACTGAGAAACGGTGCCATCAAAATAGTTCGCAACGTAGGCATACTCGCCTGAGGAAGTCGAGGCGATCTTGATATCGAATGCGTTGCCTGCACCGGTTTTCCCTCCCGTGGTCACCAGGAACGGGGTTAATGGCGAGAGCGTTCCATCTGCACCAATCGAGTACTGAGAGATGGTGTTGTTGCCGCCGTCCGCCACGTAAGCCCATTTGCCCAAAGGGTCGATGGCGATGGAGACAGGAGCATTACTCGCATTCACTGTGTCCGACGATACTGTTGGCGGGGTCAATGCTGAAAGCGCCCCATCTGCGCCGATCGAATACTGATTAAGGACGCCCTTTTGCTGGAGCGCAACGTAGGCGTACCGGCTCGCGGGATTGACCGCAATGCCGTTAGGATAGTACAATTTCCCTCCTGTCAAGTCCCCCATCACGACGGTAGGCGTGGTCATCGCCGTCAGCGACCCATCCGAGCCGATTGTGAATTGAGATATCGTGTTACTTGTTATGTTCGACACATAGACGTATTTGCCCTGGGGGTCCACAGCAATGTTTCGGGGGTCGTTCCCTCCTGTCGTAACAGTTGGCGTGAACATGGGTGTGAGCGCACCATTGGGGCCGATCGTGTACTGAGAGATACTGCCGCCATACCCTCCCATGTGGTTCGCCGTATAGGCATAGCCGCCTGCCCATAATGCATACAGGGTGTCGTCTGCCGAGCCCAACGTAAAGGTCTTTCCCTGCGAATAGATTGTGCCGGATCCGTCAGCCTTGGTCTGCCATCCTACGAAGGAATATCCGGTATAGGTAAGGCCACCTGAATTTCCAAGCACCGTGACGGTGTGCCCCGTCATATACTTGTTTGAATCAACCGGGACGCTCCCAGTGCCACCGTTGCTGCTATAGGTTACGGTATAGCCGCTGGCGCTTGCGGTCCATTTGGCATACAAGGTGACATTTGCCGTGCCCATTGTGAATGTTTGACCCGACGCATAGGTCGTTCCGGACCCGTTAGCCATCGTGTTCCAGCCATTAAAGGAATACCCGCTTCTCACAAGGCCCGAAATCCCAAGCACCGTAACAGTCTCACCCTGTTTGTAGGTCGCTGGATCGCTCGGGACACTGCCGCTCGTATTGCCGTTGCCATTGTAGGTTACGGTGTACGAAGTTGAACCACTTGGGCCGACACTGGAATTTCCTCCACAACCGGCAAGCAAAAAAACTGTACTAAGTATCACGAGGACAAAAGTTAGATTGAACCTGCCCAATAAATATTTGCTTTGCTTCCTCATTGTTCTCTCTCCTTTATTTTGTTTCGTCATGGCTGATAATCAAATAAATATAGAAGCCTCGCGGATTTCACGCAAGAAGCAATGCATTATTATTGCGACAATTCCTTGAGCTGAAACAAGAAACAAGTTGTACTCTACAACCTCACCCAGCATGAGTAACTATTCTTCTGCAAAGATCGACATATTCCTGCGGGTTCAGAAGCGTCTTGCTCGAATTGACGATCCAGGAGCAGATCTCGAATTCCAGTTCGTCGCTATAGGGGTCGGAATGGTCAACGACCGGCTTGAGAAAATATTCCTTATCAAAGACACCAACGACGCCATTTGCTTCTTGCGTATTCCGCGTGCCGACCAGGTCATAACGAAGCGTGTCCCCGGTATACGGGTCCTTGGGTCCGGCGACAAGGAACGCGGCATGGATTTTTGCTTTGTAGTCAGCTTTAGAATTTTTCAAAGCAAACGGCCGTCCAAGTTTCAAGTCGCGCTTGCGCAACGTGTCCGCCTTGCCGTTGAGCAACTTGTCGTATTTTGAAACAGACATAATGCCTTCCAAACAAGGAGGCAGCTCGTATTTGTGAACAATAGGCATGTCGACCCCTTTGGAATTCTGCGCGCGATCCCCTATTTCATGTACTTCAGCAAATCTTCTTTGCACGTGATGGTCTCATTCCTGATCGTCACGTCCCGCAGGCAGATATCCTTCACATCGATGTCCCTGATGACCGTGTTCAAGAATGTACAATTGTAGAATTCGCAGTTCGTCATTTTCGCACCAATCAGCGAAAGTTTCGCGATATGACGGAAGTGAAGGCCGACCGGCGTCTTCTTGAAGGTGACCCCGGTCAAGGTGCTGTTCTCGATTTCCAGGTGAAGAACCGCCACGCCGTTCATTGAGACATTCTTGAGCGTGGAACCGGCACAGTGTACCGCGGACGCTTTGCTTGCGCTCAGGAGAAAATCGGACATGGTTGTATTTACAAAGGACACGTCCGACACGTTGGACGCCTGGATCGACATACCCGCTATGGCCGATGCCGTAAACGAAATGTCTCGAGCATTGGAGCCGCCGATTTCCAAGCCCTTCACGGACGAGCGCTCGTTCAGTGTCAGGTCATTGCAGTTTGAGCACTTGACCGAGCAATCGTTCATTGTCGATTCTCCGCTCAGCCGGATGTCCGCGACTTTTGAAGCGTCAATGATTGCGCCGGTTATGTCGCTGCGCTCTTTCACGTGTACGTCACGCACCTTGGATCCGTTAAAGGCGCACTTGTTCACGGCGCCGCCATCGACAACCACGTCGACCACCGAAGCCGCGTTGACCGAATTGTTGTTGAATGCGCCGGATGAAACGTTCAGATCGCATACCGACGAGCCCGATATCTTGTTGCCCTTCATTTCCGCATCGTTCAATGTCACGTCTGTCAATTTCCCCATCTTTATCTCATTACCGGAGAAATCGTAGCCGCTGCCTTTGGGTTGATCGACCTTCGACATGATTATTCGATTGCCGCTTTGGCCCGGGTCTTCCATATGCCCCAGAGCGGAATTGATTCCGGAAAATGCGAATTTCATGGCCGAAGAAACAGTGTCGACAGCGCCCTTTGTAACAGAATCGACAAACGGTCTTTCGGGGCGGAATGCGTGCTCGGGAGACGGACCGACGCCCGCGTCCGCGTCACTGTCGTCATTTTCCTCGAGCGCCTGGGTAAGTTCGTCAGCCTGCTCAGGCGTGACAATTCCTTTGTCAAGAAGCTCCCTGACCTTGGCCTTTTCCCGTAATGTAATCATTTTTCGGTTTCCTTCTTTTTTGCTCGAAGTATCTGGACCGCCTTTTTGAATTCCAGCTCGCCGCTTTCAAGCTGTGATAATATCGAAAGCGCGTCTTTGTCCGATTGTGATTCGGGCTGCGGCTCCGGGGATTTTGCCGTTAAAGTCTTTTCATTGGAAACGGCTTGTCCGGCAAAGCCGAGCTTGCTTTTCAAATTTGCCATATGCGCCTTGACCGTTGGATAGCTGACGCCCAGCGACGCCTCCATGTCGCTTATCCTGCCCTCGCACCGGATGAACACCCGGAGAAAATGCAGCTCGTCCGGTGTCAGAGAATTGAACTCGTTTTTGACGAATTCACCTTGGATTTTTATCCCGCAGGCATGGCACTCCAGCACCGTGGGCTGCAAGTCGCCGTTGCAGGAAGGACACTTAATATTGAGGCTTATTTTGTTTGCCATGATCTAAATATAATATTAAAATAATTAATATGCAATTAATATTTTTAATTTATTCATGTTAATATAATTGCATTATTGATTACATATTAATAATGGTGATATATTTGGTCAAATTTGAGAAAATCGCTCTTTCCCCGTTTTTCTGGCGAGGCGGCGTATTGAGTATGTCGAAATGTCTATGAACAAGGCTTGGATGCGCCGGGAATGTATTAGTTTATTTTGTCAGCCACCCCAGCCCTAAGAGGATACAAAATGAAGAAAAAGATGTTCTGCTCGGTCCTGCTTATTGGAATCTGTCTGGCCACGATTTCTGCAAGGCCCGATCTGACCGATCTTGTTTCAAAAGACATGCACGCGATAAGCGGCGGGGGGTCTTTCAACCTATCGTTTCCCTACAGCACCACGGACAAAAACTATGCATCCAGTTCTCTGTCGACAAACCTCTATTTCGGATACGAAGTTTTTTTCAGAAACAAGTGGTCGTTCCAATTCTCGCCCGCATTCTCGATTTATACGTATACCAACACAACCGAATTCGAGCTCTCGGGTACAGCGCACATCAACTACTACTTCGCAGACCATGATTTCATACCATATATTGGTATGGGCATTTCACTCAATAATTATCACGCGGGCAGCTATTATTCGTTCGTGGTAAAACCTGATTTCAGAATCGGCTTTGTCAAAGAAATCAAGGATAGATTTTATTTTGACGCCAGTCTCGGAATTCCCACGTTCATCGGTTTCACAACGGACAACCAGAATACGCGATTTGGTTTTGTCGACAGTTCGGTTCCTCTTTATTTCGGCATCCGGTACTACTATTGATCCCATTACCCCTAACGGACCTCGGAACGTCATGAGCCTGATCGCAAAATTCATCGCCCCCCAATTCCGCAAGCCTACCGGCCTGCTCGGCCCGATTGTCGCCCGTTACTGATGAAGTGTTCCACAAATATTCCCTTGACCAGGTACAAGCCGTTTTCAAACAATCGGGATTCAACGAAATAACGTGCGAAACAGTCGTCAAGAAGGGCAAAGACACGTACTTTCTGTCTGCAATCAGGAATTAGAAAGCCGGCCCAAACTACCGCTTCCCTACTTGCCAAAAACAAAAGGATATACGACCTCGGTCGTTCCGATACTATTGTCGACCCTATCAAAAGCCCATTTTCCTGTTGTTTCAAGAATGCTTCTTTCCAGAAACGGATCGTGAATTGTACTCTCAGCGATTTCACATGATACAATCTTAAAGGTCCCCCGGTTGGGTGTTGCGATGCACGACAGGCAGATGTTTTCTCATGAGGCCTGTCACACTATCAACGCCCGTGAGGACTGTTTTGTGACATTTGATTTGATATGATCCGGTATCGCAGCGGAATGTGGAGCGCGACCACGACAAGTAGCGGATTCAGTAAGTTCGAAACTCAGATCAATCCTTCACTACTACTGCGCCAAATCCGCGCCTACGACAATCCTCGATACTGTCGTTAGCTCATCGCGAACAATGAAACACCCGTGGCCCAGGCGTTTCAAACGCAGACCTAGCTCGTGTTGCGTGATTCCGCTCTTGGCAACAAACAAAGTGCGCCCGGCCAGGTCCAGGCAGCGGATCCTGCCCTTGCCCGGAGTGTAACGTGTTCCGGCGATTCTGGGTCCGCTAAGCACAGACGCGGACGTGCCTTTGAGAAGAAGGGCGGTTATGGAATATGCAGGAAGGTCGAGGGAAAGCGACGTCCCTGAAACGCTCATGCTACGGCGCTTGAGCGCGTTTGACGTTGCGGTAAAGGTCTCGGTTACAGGAAGGGACGAAAGCTCCAGTACCGAATCGGACCCGGCTTGCGGCGTAAAACCGGTCAGTGAGATCTGCGCTGTCTGGACCGTTGCGGGAGACCTGTTGACACAAATGATGGTCAGGGAATCGCCCGCAGGGTTGACGGACGAATACGCCGAGACAACGGTGTCAAGCGCGGAGAAGGAAAGCACGCGCGTCGCTTTCGCATTGGTACTGAACAAATGCAGCACCTCCCATTGGCCCGGATACCAGTCCCAGGGCGTGAAAATGGTAGCGCCCTGGTCCGCGAACGTTCCGAGCATTGAAGCATACCACAACGCAATGACATTTGCGCTGCCGGTGAGCGCACCGTGCTCGGATACCGCAAATCCGACATGATTGTCCGCGCCCATGTACTTTGTCAGCCACCTGCGCACGCGCTCCATCACGTATTCCTTTGTTTCACTGTTGTTCCAGGCCCCGCTCACTTCCTTGCACCCGTTTGCGCCCGGGTAATTGTACGTGGTGTCGAACCAGACGCGGTGCAATTGTGTGATGTCGAAGGCGTTGGTCGTTCCCGGATAAAAGTGAAAATCAACAACGTCAAGAAGCCTCACGCCCGAGGCAGTCTGTTCCTCGGCGACGCGCTTGATGAAGTATTCCACCCAGCAGTAGTTCTTAGCGTCTTTGCCCGTAATGGTCGCATTGTTCCACGCGTACCACTGCCATTCGTTGGTGAATACCGGGCCCACGATCCTGATGCCCGGGAACTTGGCGCGCGCCGCCTTTGCAACCGCAAAATATCGCGTAAGGTAATCCTCGGCCGTTATGGGGCCGGTCACCACGTCGTCATGCGTGCTGCCCCATACCTCAGGTTCGTTGTCCATGTCCCAGTACCTTAGGCGGGTGCTATCGAGTCCCAGTCCGCCTGACGAAACCGGAGAAAACCAGTTCTGAAAAATTCCTGCCACAGAATCCGCTGGCCAGTCCATGAGGTATTTAGTGATGTCGCCTCCGCCCGCCCAGTTCTTGCTTGCATTCGAACCGTCGCCGCCATCCGGATAATTGGCGCTGTCCGTACGCGCGACTTTGCCCAGAACCTGCAACGCCCACAAAAGATCAACGCCCGTAAGCCGGCTCTGCACATCCTGCGAAGTAAATCCCCAATCATGTTTGTAAACATTGTTGTACCAATCCGGGTGGGACGAAAGCTTCTTCCGCCAGTTGTACTTGGTGCTGTTGTTGCCTCCATTGTCGCGGCTCATGCGGAGCCCTGCGGCCTTGTATAGTGCAATGTTCCCTGCGCTCGTCGGATTGGATGGTTGGTCGGAAAAATCATTGTTGCGTCCGTAAATGTCCGGTGAGATGGCAAGCCGGCCACGGGTGACGTCGACCTGGATTGCAATGGCCGAAAACGCAGGCTGGATGAAGACTGCGGTGACGATGAAGCCAATGGAAAGGGCTTTCAAGTTCATTTTCCAAACTCCTCTGCCACAGGGACCGGTAATGAATAATTCCGGAACCACTACTCCTCTCAATATACGTGAAATTTTCCGTTTTACCTGAAAATTGCGGGCGACAGCGCAACCGGTCATTTCCGTTTCGATTTCGTGCGGACATAAACCGGGTCGAACGGACCGTCATTGATCATTCTGACGGAAAAGTTATAGGCCGCGGATTGCCAATTGGTCATGGTAACGCCGGGGCCGTTATCATAACTGCCGGACGACAAACCCCAGGCAATGGGTTTCCGTGCCGACACGTCCCAGAATACGAATTTTCCGGCAATGATCAACGGCTTGTGCGGTATTGCTCCTATCGGAATGAAGTTTATCATGATGAGCTGTACATAGGGATGAGATGCCACCGACGTCTGTTCCATCAGGAGAAGAACGTCTTGAGAATCCGCCGCTAACGAGCAGCTGTCTTCCGGCACCTTCGCGATGAACGGGTCCTCATCGCCGCTCATGCGCAGTTTCTTTGACTTATAAGATTTACACTCGCCCGGATTCATGTCCACGGATTGGAATGCGTGCATGTCTTTGATCGCGGTCACCGCGGCGTTACAGATGAAAGTCCGGATGTTTCCATACCTTCCTTCTGGGGCGAATTCATTATCCATGTTGCCGCTGTAATCAATCTTCGTCGGTCCAACCATGGCAATATGCAGCCGCTTGCCGCTCATGTCCTTTGATTTGTATTCCGGGTTGATAAACATCCGTGGTGCGCAGCCGAATAGCATAGCGCAAGCGACGAATACGGCATATGCTTCGAATCTTTTCATTGACATGGGTCCTCGCTGAAGTACTTGATGTCCCAATAATAGTACCCCCGCAACATACCTCATGTCAATGTTTTTTTTGCGCCTGTCTATTGAGCGGCGAAATCCTCGCAAAGGAAATTGAGCCAGGCATTCGGATGTTCCTGTAACAAATCACTCTTCCCGGACGTTGTACTATCAGAAAACAAGATCGGGGTTGCAAGCCATTTCGGGCATGGAAGGAGCGCAATACCATGAATTACAAAGTAGTTCTGAAAAAATGTCAAGACGAAGGGCTGGCTCAGCTAATCGCGACAGAAACCGCCCAACCGAACGGCCTGGTGGCCGACGACGATGAGGAATTTGACGCCAATGCCCGTGTCTTGTCTGACGCGGAATACTCCCAGGTGCTCGGCAGGCGCGGGGATATTTTTCGCATGGAAAAGGAGTCCCGCCTCCGAAACTCGGTCTCAGTATGCCTGACAATCGGATTGTGTATTGGATTGTACATGAGCACGATCCGGATTGTAAAGGTTGCATCTGATTTCCTTGACAAACTTCCGGTTGAGCGCCAGATTAAGTTCGTCAGGGGTCCGCAAGAGCCTCTCGATCCCGGTAAGATACGCCCGGAAAAGAAGCCTGACCAAAGGCAAACAAGATCAGATGTAAGAACCTTCAAAAATGCGCGCGATAACCATGGCTCAGCCGGCAATAGGCGCGGCGGCGGAGATCCTCGCGAGCGGGTTACGCAACAGGGCATATTGGCCCTGATATCCGGGAAGGTCACGGGCAAGGCAATCGCAAATGCCGACATCTTTGGTAAAGGCGGATTTCAATCGGGCATTGACGGGATAATTCTTGGCTTGGGAGGCCTCAAATCCGGCGGATACGGCGGCGTAGGCAGAAAAGGCCCGGTTGGGATCGGGTTTGGAACAGGAGTTGGATCAGGATTCGGTGAGGATGCTGCCAATGCGGTGGGTGATTTGATCGATGGGCTATTTAGCGGTGAGAAGGAGCCCCCTCTTGATTTGAAAGACCGCGGTATTCTCACCCTCAAGGAACCGGTCGTTGCAATTGACGGCGGCAAGCTAATGACAGGCGGTAGAAGCCGGGCGAGCATCATGCGTGTGGTCATGCAAAACATCTCGGCGTTACGATATGCGTATAACAAACGGCTGCGAGAAAAACCTGGCCTCAGAGGGAAAATCACGTGCAAATTCGCCATTGACGAATTCGGCAAGGTCATCTTCTGTGAATTGATTGGATCAACCATGGCTGATCCGGAACTTGAAGCAGAAGTCAAGGACAAGATCAGCAGATGGGTGTTTGAAAAGCTCGACAAACCTGGCGACGTGACCGAAGTCCAGTACCCTTTCGCATTTTCGCAGTAGGCCAAGACCGGGCCTCCGCCCGGTCTTTTGGAAATTCGAAAGGGAAACGAGTGTGAGTGCCTCGACGAAATCTTCCTGCGAAGGAATCCCCTTTTTGGGTATTCTTATTCAGTAAAGCATTTTTTCTAAAAAAAACCCGCTCTTTCTATTTAACTTGCTTATCTTATATCATTATTATTCAAGATCTTCGCATTTAATCCAATACGTGTCTATTAAGCGATTAACTCTGTCTGACCAAACTTAAAGGGGGGGCCGTGAAGAAGTTTTCCGCAATGCTTCTGCTTGTTGTTGCATTCTTTTCAATTCCGTTTGCCCAGCAAAAAAAGGTCGGTTGGTCTCTGGGATACTATGTCACCTGGGATAATTCTTATTCTCCCACGTCCCTTCCGTGGAATTCCCTTACTCACGTTTCTTATTTCCAGGTAATTCCAAATAACGACGGCAGTCTGGGATTGCCGGACGCAAACGTGGCAAAACAACTGATCTCGATTGGCCACAGCAAAGGAAAAAAAGTCATTTTTTCCATTGGCGGCGGCGGGTATGGCCAGGGCTTCGCGGCAGCGACGGCGAACAATGTCAGGGGAAAGTTCATTTCAAATCTCGTTTCTTATATGAAGAGTCTTGGCTATGACGGCATCGATACCGACTGGGAGGGGAACGAGGTTGTTAGTCAATTTGTCGCCTTTCACAAGGAGCTTCGCGATTCATTGAACAAGATCAGCCCTACCCCGTGTCTCACGATCGCCGCGGAAGACTGGAACCCTCTTGCGGGACAAGTTTACATGTACGTCGACCAGATCAATGACATGTGGTACGGCGCAAAGGCCAAGGATTATCCTGGATACCTTCAAACCTTTATCGGAATGGGCGCCCCGAAGAGCAAGTGCGCTCCTGGAATCGGCATCGATCCTCAAACCGGTAACCTTGGTTCACAAGACTGTGTGGACCTGTGCAACATGGTCGTCAACGACGGGTATGGCGGTATCATGATATGGGATATTGTCAACAAGGGTAATGCCCCCGGCGACTTTACGGCTATTGCCCCGTTTGTGCCTGCCCAGGCAAGCGGCACGGTGAGCCCGCAATCGCTTTGTGCAACGTCATCATCGTCATTATCCGTGCGGTATAATCGCGCGATGGGGATATCCGAAATTCGCTATTCGCTCCCTTCCGCCTTTACCGGCGGGGATGTTGATATCGGGGTCTTTGATATTAAGGGCGCCCTGGTGAAAACGCTGGTTCATGGACCGGCTCGTGCAGGCGCGTTTGACGTGCCGTTCGCACAAACGTGTGCATCGGGAACCTATGTTGTGAAGATGTCAGCCAACAACACGCTGCTGAATTCAAAAGAGGTTTTCGCTCGATAATGTTGGTGATAGTCCTGCAGGAGTGACAAGCCTTCCCTGACAAAAGGGAGGGCTTTTTGTTTGCCCTAGCCCACTGTCGATTTCCTGAACAATCTGTTGTTTGCATCCCACCGGAAAATGTCTATATTTCTTCATTCCGGCTCCTTTGGTTTGTAGCCATATAACGGTAAATCCAGCGTTGAAGTAGGATGCGGAGTAAAGGAGTTACCAATGAATAAATACGGTTCTTCTTGGAAAAAGGCTATTGTGCTCGTCTTGACGACCGCCACCATGATCGGTTGTCCTGGCGTAAATGGGCCTGGAGACATAAACTACCCTGCACCGATTGATTCGGGCGATTCCGCGGCTATTAGGGCGATTCTCGATTCCAACGGGCTACAAATTGTTTCAGTGAGGAAGGTAATTCCTCAGTATTCGAAGAACAGAATCTATCAGGTGAATCTGGATTCTTTGCAGTTGAACTCCATTTCTATCACCAAGGACTTTGAAAAACTTGATAGCCTCACCACTATTAATCTTTCTCAAAACAAACTTATTACAATTAGTGTTCCTGAAAGTTTGCAATTTATTCTTGGCGATCGGTTGTCAATTGATATAAGCAACAATTCATTTCCTTCTTTCCCGCTAGCCATTTTCAAGATCAAGCGGATCTTTTATTTTGACATTTCACACAATGAGATTTCAAGTATTCCACAAGAAGTAATGAATTCAACCAACACGCAGTTTGTTTTCTATTACAACAAACTTTGCAATGTTTCCAATACAGTTGCGAGGTGGCTAGATAGCACCAATACGAACTGGCAAAATGTTCAAACCTGCCCATAGGAATTGATAAACGATTTGCAGAATGTCCCGGTTTTTGTCAGGGCGAAGAAGAGTGTGAATCAAGCATTTGTCCATTCCATTAGAAGGAATTGTAACTAATGCGGCTACCATATTATTTTGCTTTTTGTTCGTTCCTAATTACTATTGCCTGCAGTAAAAAGGATACCAACCCTGTCTCCTTTGTTGACGGGTATCAACCTCAATATCTTGCCGCAAAGGGAACGACGTTTTCCGGCGAATATTGCCTTCTCATTCCAGGAATTTCTTGTTTGGCTGAGGGAAACGGAAATCAGTTTGCAATGGATAATATATCTGAACGTGGTCAAGGAATTTCAATAGACACGACAACGCGTGACAGCAGTTTGAATTTCCCCATATCTTGCATGACTTATGTTGAACCGCAACAAATTATTCAGGTTTCAGGAAGAACCGATTCCGTGGTTCCCCTTAAGGGAATTGCCTACACAACCAGCAATGGCATCACAGACACGAGTGAAACAACTTACTTTTACAAAATAACAGACTCGGCAATTTTCACAGGAGCAATGTCCACAAAAACAGCCGATGGATTTGATACAGTGACTTTTGAAAATGCCATCTGTTTAAAGCGCCCACTCGTGGTTGGCGATCATTGGGAATCATATCCAACATTGGATTTTAGTTCTCTTGGAACTACAATTGCCAACGGCACGCAGAATTTGCGTGAACACGGAATCAGCTTTGTTGTCGGTCCGGATACCATTTTGTTGAATGGTGAAAAAGTGCCTACACTACGAATCGACCAAGCTGTCCAAGAGTCTTTTTCCATGTCGGACAGCGGAACTATCATAAATATGTCGGCAACTATTTTATCAACGATCTATTTAAAGAAGGACACCGGCGAAGTAAGAACAGATATGACCATGAATGCAAATATGAATATGGTCTCTTCCTCAAATGGAATAACGAGGACAAATAACGCTTCTCTGAATTCATCTGAATCGTTGAAGCTCATGAACTTCAGCCTCGACAGCGTGGCTCTTTCAAAAAGAACATCTGAAACTGTGGGAACATTTCTAAGAAAAGCAAAAACAAATTTGCTATCAGGCTCGCAGCCGTATTCCAAGCTACAACGGATGGCTTTGCAGAAGGCCATCCGTTTTGCAAAAGCCTTACTTTATTAGCATTTTGGTGAATCAGATCGCGGCTCAACGGATCATGGTCTGAAGCTAACTACATTTTTGGCTTTTGCACCTCCAAAACCTACTGGAAATCACCAAGGGTCTCACGAAAAGGGGAAAATTGGGATCAATCTTACCTGCGGAGAACTGCTTCCCGTTCGAATTCGGTTGCATGATTGAGGAAAATGCTTCGAATGCAAACCCCGTTTTCGGCAGGCGCGTTGTTTCCAAGCGTGTGAATCAACCTGCCCGATAAGGAATAGTATCTGATTTCCGCACCTTTTTGAACACCTCTCACGCCCCCGGCCAAACGGTCCGGCGTTGCCGCGGCATGGTTTACGGATGTTGGGGCAGGGATGGCGAACAGGGTAAAGTCACGTAAAGCAAGGACTACTTTCTGATTAGGAAGCTTCTTTAATTGCTTTTCGTAATTCGTACCGCCGTATTTTATTGTTCCCATCCGGAGCATCGGGAGAAATTCCGTATAATCAAAAGGATCGGCCGCCGGGTCGACATTTCGTGTCCAATGCACCGACGAATCGGCATAGGGCGCAATGTAATCAAGCGCCTTCTTCAGGCTTTGCCCCTTTGGCCCCTTGTAATTCCAAAGGTCGATATTGACAAATTCAGCCATTCGCGCAAGACGAAACATTGCCTCCAAATTGAAGCACAAATAGTGTAAAGGCCGCGTCCTCGCCGATTCCTGGGGCTGGTCGCCATTCGTGTCGATTTGGGTGTTGATCCGGGTTTTGACGCCATTGAGTATCGTGGTGGCAACGTCTGTTTTGCCCAGGTACAATGCGTAATATGCAGCTTGCACATCATACCAGGTTCCGTGATTATTCGTTGCATTCTTTTCCTGCAACGCCATGGAATTTGTGGAAAGCCAGTTCAAATAATCCGAGAACCATTTGTTCAGAGTGTCATCCGAAGTTTTTGACCAATAGGTTGTTCCTTTGATCAGGCTCACTGCGTCGAGCAATCCCCTGTTGGTGCGGGAGGCGATTATGCCTTCGGGACGCCCTGTAGAAACTCCCGGCCATGCCTGTGCATAATTCATGTTAGGATTCATTTTGGTCGCAGGATTCAAGAACCAGACTTTTACGACACTATCTATTTTCTGAGCATATTTTGCGTTTTGGGTAAAATAGTATGCAAATCCCATTTGTTCCACGCAGCGCTGCATTGTTTGAAATCTGTTATCATCATAGGCCGGTCCCTGGGTTGCGGGATTGGTTTGCCCATCTAATGATAAATAAGGTAAGCCGTTGCTCTTGCTTGGATCCGGCCATAGATAAATGCCAATCCCGTAAAAATCATGTTTGTTGCCACTTGCCGCTAAGGTTGTTTTGTCCATGACAGTCCATGGCCCTTGCAGCATCATGCTGTCTGCATCATGGATAATCTTATTGTACGACGTTATGAAAGTGGAATCTTTTGCTGCAATCGCGGACTTTGCCTGTTTCCAGATATCCGCATAGTAGTTGAACACCGGAAACGTGGCTGGATCTGATTGTGCAAAAGCAGTCGTTGCAAAGCATGCAGCACAACAAAAGGCCATCAAAAGCTTCTTTTGCATGGTAATTTCCTCTTAGCATCTATATGTGGATTATACACTCGGTAAACCTCGGTACCTTGGTCTACGCAGGATGCGTAGATAATAAAATCAGCTACGCCAACCCACCAGCGACTTGTACTGAGCTTGTCGAAGTAAGCAGGTGGGTTAGAAAATGGGTACCTATTAAACATCAGTGTTTTTTGACCAAAATGCTATTGATGTTCGCACCTATCTTATGTATGAAAGTCACAATTGATAAGCTGCGGATTGCAGGATTTTCGTGCGCGTTCCGGGGATCACGTCTGAGGTTTCAAGAGGAACACCTTCTTAAATATACGGAAACAAACCCTTTTTTCCAGGAATTCATGGCCCCGCTACTGCCGTATCCCGTTCAATCGGGCCGCATGAGCAGGCCGCTGGTTGTTACCAGCACCCTGAACCTGCCGGAATCACGTACGGGAATAAATGCGGCCGAGCCATAGTGCGCATCGAACACCAGACCGAGAAACGGGACGTTCTTCCACAAAAAGAACAAGTCCCACGGCATCATCACGCCAGCCAGGGAATAGACGGTGCGAACCTTCGTCCGTTCATCCTGAATGTCAAGATACCGGCCCGCGACTCTGTCCAAACGATAGGCCGTGTGGATGCCCAGGAGATTGACAAAAGGCTTCCACTTGAGAATGCGCGCATCCATATACAGTTCGTCACCCGCACATGAAAGTACGGTGTCGCGCTGGTTCGGGCGAACGACCTTGACCTGAAATTGTTGATTTCCCAGAGGGGTTACAAAGACGGTCGCTACCGGCTCTTCACGCGTGAATGCCTGGTATCCTTTTAGTCCGAGCTGCACCAGCAGGGCGGCGAACGCGGTCATGAACATGAGCAGCATGAACAACAGGTACACGAGACCTCCGGCAAAATGCCCCCGTCTCCAGGCGTGAGGAACCAGGCATGCAAAAAAAATGCCGATTCCGGCCGATCCGAAAATAATGACAAGTAGGAGCACGCTCATGATCCTAGGAATATCGCTTGATACGATCGAAATGTCAACACAAAATGCCTGGTTCGATCCGGGCCAGGGTTTCGCATCCGGTAAGTTTCATCGCTTTGGCCAGGTCATACCGTAGATACTGCATCTGAGCGGCCACGCCCTCAACCCCCGCACCGATTGCTGCGCGCGCGACATCGCGGCCGACGAGCACCGCATGCGCTCCGGACGCAAGCATTTTGAGCGCATCAAACCCTGTGCGGATTCCTCCGTCGGCAATGACCATTGTCTTGTGCCCCACGGCACTCGATATCGCGGGCAATACCTCGACCGTTCCCTGCGTATGATCGAGCACTCGCCCGCCATGATTGGAAACGACAATCGCGGCCGCGCCCGCCCCGACAGCTGCCTCGGCGTCGGCCACGGACATGATGCCTTTGAAAATGACCGGCAGTTCGGTCGAAGAAACCAATTCTTCCAGGTCCCGGATGCTTTTCCTGAATACCGGCTGGTTATTATGTGTCATTGCGTTGGACCCGTAGCCGTCAAGATCCACGCCAACCGCCGCACATTTGGCCGACTCGGCCTTCTTGAAAAACGAGATAATAGTTTCCTGGTCACGCGGTTTGATAATCTGGACTCCCCACCCGCCGGCTTCGTCGATAGCGTTGATGCCCCACGGCTTTTCAAGGGAGTAATTGAATGAATCGCCCCGCCAACCCATGGTCCCGGCTTCCCTGCACCCGGTCACCACGGATCTGCAAAAATCCTGTTCAGTTATGACGCTGTCCCCCCCGAAACTCGTAGTGCCGCTGAGGCTGGCTGCCATGATCGGCATGGAAAGCTTTCGGCCGAAAAACGTGAAGGTGGTATCGGGTTCAAAATCCGGACCGATAAGGCTCGGCCGCAGGCGTATTTGGTCAAGTGCCTTGATGTTGTTGGCAAACGACGCGCCGCTGCCGATCCCGCCGATACCGATGGGCGAGCCATAACTGTGCCCCTGACAAAGGCGGACATCCTGGCCGTCGCAAATCCGGTACACGCCACAAATGCCCTTAAGCTTTACTTTTGCGGCATCCCGGACCTGTTCAAGAGAAAGAGATTCATTTGGCATTGTAATTTCCCCTTGCTTGATTACCGTTTATCAACCGCAACGTACTGGCGCGGCTGCGGCCCCGTGTACAGGCACTCCGGACGAAACAGCCGGTTGTCTTTTCTCTGTTCAAGGATATGCGCAAGCCACCCCGCGCATCTTGACAGGGCGAAAATCGGCGAAAACAGTTGCTGCGGAATCCCCAGCAGCGAGAACACTGCCCCGGAGAAATAATCAACATTCGGGTACAGCGGCTTGCCCTTTTCATCCATCCGGGACCTGAAACTTTTCTCCAGCTTTAACAAAATCGAAAGGTACTTGGAATCGCCTTTCTTTTCGCTCAATTCGCGCAAGAAAGCCTCCATCATGTAGGACCGAGGGTCTTTCACCCTGTATTCCCGATGGCCCATTCCCATGATCTTTTTCTTTTCGGACAGCGCCTTGTCCAGCCATGCGTCAACATTGGAAACGGTGCCGATTTCCCTAAGCATGTCAAATACCTGGTCGTTTGCTCCCCCGTGGAGCGAACCGCGCAGGGCGCCGATCGCGGCCGAGATGCTGCTGTAGCACGTGGAAAGGCTTGACGCGACCACGCGGGCCGTAAAGGTCGACGTATTGAACCCATGTTCCGCCTGGAGTATCAGGCATTTGTCCATTATGTCGGCCTCATACGGTGGCGCCTCCTCCCCGCGCAACATGTACAGGAAGTTCGCGCCATGCGACAGATCCTCACGCGGCGCGACATACGCCTTTCCTTCTTTGAACCGTTGATACGTGGCAATGACGGTGGCCAATTGCGCAACCTGATGGAGCGTCTGGCGGCAATTGCAGGTTGCTGAATGCTTGATTTTGTGGGCAATGTACCCACTCAGATACGACATCACGGACTGCAGCAGTTCCATCAGGTCTCCTGCCGGGGGAAAGCTGCGGATCATGTCCTGTATCGGCATGACGATGTGTCTGCCTGACCTGAAATTCCGGGTGAATTCCGCAAGTTCCGAGGCTGAAGGCAGCTGTTCCCACAGCAACAGATACACCGTTTCTTCATACGTGGAATTCTTGACCAGGTCGTCGATATTGTATCCCCGGTAGAAGAGTTTCCCGTTTTGCCCGTCAATCTGGCAAATTCCGGACTCTCCCGCGATGACGCCCTCAAGGCCTTTGGAATAAGTGGTTTCCGCCATAGAACCTTCCTTTATTTAGTGTAAAGTTTATGGATTGATCGTTTGTCCACGTCCAGAGCAGCTTCCTTGACAGCTTCGGACAATGTCGGGTGCGCGTGCATGGTCCGGGCAATGTCCTCGCTGCTGCCGCCGAACTCCATGACCGAGACCGCTTCCGCGATGATTTCCGAGGCCGACGGCCCCACGATATGAACGCCGAGCACCGCATCCGTTGACATATGGGAAAGTATCTTAACAAACCCGTCAGTCATGTCCATTGTTAATGCCCTACCGTTTGCCTTGTACGGAAAGCTGCCGGTTACATAGGCGGTGCCTCGTTGCTTCAGAATCTGTTCGGTCGCGCCCACAAAAGCAACCTCAGGCGACGAGTACACGACTGCCGGTATCGCGTTGTAATTGACATGCCCTGCTTTTCCCGCAATAATTTCCACGACCGCCACTCCTTCGTCAAAAGCCTTGTGGGCTAGCATAGGGCCCGGAATGCAATCGCCGATCGCATAAACCCCGTCGCATACGGTCATGAACTTCTGGTTCACCGGAATACGCCCGGTTTTGAGATCAACGGCGATGTCGATAGTGTCGAGGCCAAGTCCGTCCGTGTACGGCCTGCGCCCGACCGCCACCAATACGCGGTCCGCGATAACCTCATTGTCAACCCCTTCTTTTGTGACAATCAATCGGACGCCGTCATCCCGTGCGGACATTCCTTTTACCCCTGCCGCGGTCAGTATCGAAATACCCTGCCGTGTCAGGATGCGAGTCAGCACCCGCGCGGCTTGCTCATCCCAGCCAGGCAACAGCTGGGGCATGAGTTCGACAATGGTCACCCGTGAGCCGAGCCTGGACCAGACGCTTGCCAGCTCCACGCCGATTGCGCCGCCCCCGATGATCGCCAATCGCTTCGGCACCTCCGGAAACGATAGGGCGCCGGTGGAGTCGACCACGGTCGTGTTGTCAAATGGCATAGACGCAAGCGCGGCCGGCGCACTTCCCGAGGCGATGATGATAGCCCGCTTCGCCCGTACACTATCCAATGATCCTGCGGAATCAATGCCGATTTCACGCGCACCCAGAAAGCGCGCTGTCCCATGCAGAACTGTAATCCGGTTTTGGCGGAACAGCGATTCGATTCCTCCTGTCAAGGTTGCCACGACACGGTCTTTTCGCTGCATCATGATGCCGAGATCCAGCGACACGGATCCAACCGTGATGCCGTGCTGTGCCAGCCCGTTTTGAGTTTCCGCAAACCGCTCGCTGGAATCGAGCAGGGCCTTTGACGGGATGCAACCGACGTTCAGGCATGTTCCGCCAAGGGTCGGGCCCTTTTCAACCACAAGGGTTGAGAATCCGAGTTGCGCTGCGCGCAGGGCCGCGCAATACCCGGCAGGACCGGCGCCAATGATGACGATATCGTATGAAGTCTGATCGGTCATGGTATGTTTCCTACATTTCCAAGAGCAAGGAATCAGGTTCTTCGATGAACTCCTTCACTTTCACCAAAAAGCCGATGGCCTCCTTGCCGTCGATGATCCGGTGATCGTAGGTCACGGCAGCGTACATCATCGGCCGTATGACAATCGCATCGTCGAGGGCCACGGGGCGTTTCTTGATCGCGTGCATGCCCAGGATCGCAGACTGCGGATATGCCGGAACCGGCGTTGACATCAGCGAACCAAAAACCCCGCCGTTGGTGATGGTGAATGTCCCTCCCAAGAGTTCGTCCGGGGTCAGGAGCTTATCGCGTGCGCGCTTTGCCAAATTTGCTATCGAGGATTCGATATCCGCGAACGTCATCGTGTCCGCGTTGCGAACTACCGGAACGACGAGCCCGCGGTCTAGGGAAATGGCAACGCCGATGTTATAACTGTTGTTGTACACGATCTCGTCGCCCTCGACCTGCGCATTGAGTTCGCGATGGGAAGCCAGCGCCTTGCAGCAGGCCTTGACAAAAAAGGACATGAACCCGATCTTGATGCCGTGTTCTTTTTCGAAAGACTCCTGGTAATGCGAACGAATCTCCATGACTTTGCTCATGTCGATCTCGTTGTACGTCGTGACATGCACCGATTGCTGACGCGCAGAAACCAGGCGCTCGGCCGTGCGTTTGCGGAGTAGCGTCATACGTACACGGGTTTGTGCCCCTTCGGCGGCTGATGCGGCGCCTTGAGCCGGACGCGGTTGCGCGACGGGTGCGGCGGCTGCCGGCCGCTGCGCTGCCGGCGCCTGCTGTTTTTGTGCAGCCATTGCATCGCCTTTGGTAATCCTGCCGCCTTTGCCGCTTCCAGCTATCATGGATGGTTCAAGATTGCTTTCAACGACAACTCGCCGCACTGCCGGAGAAAGCGGCAGCTCGGCCGCAGGGCCGCCAGGAGCCGAAGGCGCCTTTGCGGCCTGGGCCCCCCCGGCGGACCCGGAAACGCCTTCTTGAGTGTCAACTACGGCAACGGTCTGGCCGATCGCAACGTCGGCTTCCTTTTCCACGAGAATTTGCACAATGCCCGCGGCGGTGGACGGAACGACCACCGTGGCCTTGTCGGTTTCAAGCTCGAACAACGGCTCGCCTTCCGTGATGCTGTCCCCGTTCTTTTTGAGCCATTCCACGATGACGCCCTTGCTGACCGATTCTCCCATGTCAGGAACCACGATGTTCTTTTTCATTTTCCACTCCTTGCAAAAGCACGTTCAACGACTTGTTTCTGCTCTTCACGATGTTCTTTGAGCCTTCCCGTTGCCGCGCTGGCGGACTGGGCCCTTCCGCAGTACGAAATCTTGCTATCAGGAAAATCCGACGAAAAGCATTCGGCCACAAAACGCCAGGCGCCGTAATTTTTGTGCTCTTCCTGGACCCAGACCACTTCCTTCTTCATGCGATACCGGTCCAAAACCGACCGTACGGCTTGATGCGGAAACGGGTACAATTGTTCGAGCCTGATTATCGCCACATCGCTCTGGGCGGCCTTTTCCCGATACGCGTACAGGTCGTAATAGATCTTGCCGGAGCACACGAGAATCCTGGTGGCGCTCTCGGTTTTCCAGGGATCGTCCAAGACCGGAGAAAAGGATCCTGTGGCCAGGTCCGACACGTACGACACGACCAGCGGATGGCGCAAAAGGCTTTTGGGCGACATAAGAACCAAAGGCTTTCGCAATCCTCCAAGTACCTGGCGCCGCAAGAGATGGAAGTATTGGCTGGGGGTGGTCACGTTGCACACCTGCATGTTGTCCTGGGCGCATAGTTGCAAAAACCGCTCCAGATGCGCGTTGGAATGGTCCGGGCCCTGGCCTTCGTTGGCATGCGGCAGCAGCAGTACCAGCCCGCTTTTCTGTTGCCACTTGCTTTCCGCGCACGTGATGTAATTGTCGATGATAACCTGGCCGCCATTGGCGAAATCGCCGAATTGCGCCTCCCAGATCGTCAACGCCTTCTGGTTCACAAGAGAATACCCGTATTCGAACCCAAGGACGGAAAATTCGGACAAGGGACTGTCGAACAAGCTGAGCGTCGCCTGCTCCTGTCCCAGCGCATTGAGCGGCGTATGGGACACCGGCGACGGGCTTTCGATGTCCCACCATGTTAAGTGACGTTGCGAAAAAGTACCCCGCTCGCTGTCCTGGCCGCTCAAACGGACGGGAATGCCGGCAATCAGAAGCGAACCGAACGCCAGCGACTCGGCCAGCGACCAGTCAACAAGGTTTTTTTCTGCAAGCAACCTGGCCTTGTTGTTGATGATCTGCAGGAGTTTGGGATGGATATGGAAACCTGCCGGCACTGTCGTGACGGCCGCGGCGATACTGTGCAAGGCGTCTTCACCCGCCACGACCGGCTCGTTCTCAGGCGCATCCGCGGGAGCGTTCGGCGAAGGGGGCGGAGCGGTGACCGCGTCGGCGCCCTCAATTCTCGCCTTGTCAAGCGACACCTTGAGCTCGGCATGGTAGGTCTGCCGTATCTGCTGCTGGTCCTGCTTGCTCATGATTCCCTGCTGGTCGCACGTTTCGCCGTACAGCGTCGCAACGCTCGCATGGGCGCCGATGAGTTGGTACATGCGCGGGTGCGTGAACGCCGGCTCGTCGCCTTCGTTGTGGCCGTGACGCCGATAGCAGAAGATATCGATGACGCAATCGAGCCCGAAAGCCTGTCGAAACCGGAGCGCCAGGTTGACAACATAGACAATCGACTCAGGATTGTCGCCGTTGACATGAAATATTGGAATCGGCAGCATCTTGGCCACGTCGGTGGGGAAAAAGGTCGAACGCGCGCTGCGCGACGGCGTGGTGAAGCCGATCTGGTTATTGATGACGATGTGGATGGTGCCGCCCGTCGAATAGCCGGCCAGGCGGGATAGATTGAACGTTTCCGCCACCACCCCCTGGCCGGAAATTGCCGCGTCCCCGTGGATGAGGACCGGAATGACCCGTTTGCGGTCTGCGTCTCCTTTGGTGTCCTGCCTGGCCCGTGCCATTCCTTCGACCACGGGATCCACGGATTCGAGGTGGCTGGGGTTGGACGCCAGCGTGATATGCACGGAGCTGCCGTCTTCATTGACATGATGCGTATCGTAACCGATATGATACTTCACGTCGCCGGCGCCACCGTACATTCCCTGATGGAAATTCTCGTCGAACCGGGAAAAAAGCTCCTCCGCCGACATGCTGAGGATGGTTGTCAGCACGGAAAGCCTGCCGCGGTGCGTCGTACCGATGACGATATCCTCGATTCCCTGCTGCGCCGCCGAATCGACCAGAAAATGCAGCGCAGGAATGAGCGCCTCCGACCCTTCGAGCGAAAAACGTTTCTGTCCCAAGAAGAAGGCATCGAGGAAATGCTCAAGTTCCTCGGTTCTGACCAGATCGCCCAAGATCGTCCGCCGTTGCGCGGGTGTCAAGTCAGGGTGGTTCCTGGTGGATTCCATGGCATCGATCAGCCATTTGCGGATGTTCTTGTTCTGGATATGGAGAAACTCGACGCCGATTGACGAACAGTACGTGGTTCGAAACGCTTCGACGATGGTCCGGAGGGGCGCCGTCGACGGCTGCATCGATTGCCCGGCAAAAAAGACACGGTCCAGGTCTTCGGGCGGGATGCCGAATTCCTCCAAAATCAGGCGTTCGTACTCCCCGTGATCGTGATACGGAAGATAACTGTGATCCGGCGAATAGTCACCGAGCGGGTTGAGCTGGGAATACAAATAGCCCACGTCGCGGTATGCCCAGAGCAGTCTGTCAACGCGGCTCTGTTCGAGAAGCTGGTACGGCTGTCGGTCGCCTTGTGCAGGAGCCGTCCCCGCTATCGCGTCGTGCGACGGCTGCGGCGCAACGATTGCGTCCTCAAAGTATGCGCGCCAGTCTTCGCCAAGGGCGGCCGGGTCGTTTAGCCATAGGACAAAGAGTTCTTCCATGTATCCGATGTTTTCCAAGCTTCTTATCCTTTCAAGGCGTTCCTACCCTTTTCCTGGCTGCGGCTTTGGCTCGTGGGCGGATGACGCGACTATTCCCCTTGGAATGGCGCACCCATACCGCGCGAGCAGTTCCCGGGCCTGATATTCAAACAGCTTGATGGTCGATCTCCCTGTAGTTTGAAATGGCCCGCTTGGTCTCATTGATACTCTTGGTCACTTTTATGCCGCGAGGACAGACTTTTGTGCAGTTAAAATGGTTTTCACATGCCCATGCTCCGTCAAGCGCATCAAGAGCGTCAAGCCGCTCGCCGATACCCATATCGCGACTGTCAAACACGAATCGGGCGCCCGACAGGACCGCGGCCGGGCCGATGAATCGCGGATTCTTTTCCGAGAGAACCGGGCAGGCGGAATAGCATGCACCGCATAAAATGCATTTGGTCGGGTCGTCGAAACGCGCCCGCTGCTGTGGGGTCTGGACCTGTTCGCGGCCCTCGGGCGCCAGTGCGGGAATCAGGAACGGCTTGACAGAACGGTACTTATCGAAGAATGATTCCTGATCCACCATCAGGTCCCGCTGGACCGGCATGGATTTGAGCGGTTCGAGTGTCACGACGCTTCCATCCCGGGCTGCGACATCTTTGACAAGCGTTTTGCATGCAAGGCGTTCGGTCCCGTTGATTCGCATGGCATCCGACCCGCAGACTCCGTGGGCGCAGCTCTTGCGCACTGCGAGGGTGCTGTCCATATGTTGCTTGACATACAGAATAGCGTCAAGTACGCGGTCGGACCCTTTCGCGTCAACCGGATAGTCCCTGTAATAGGGCGCGTCGTCGGTTTCAGGGTTGAAACGTTGTATGCGAAGGATGATGTTCATGTCAATATCCCGGCCTAATAGGTTCTCGGCTTGGGCGCGAAGCGCGATGTATCCACCGACTTGGAACCGAGGGTAACGTTTGTCTTGTCAAGCCATGCCAGCGTATGGCTCAGGAACTGCCCATCGTCGCGGTCAGGAAAATCTTCCCTGGCATGTCCACCCCTGCTTTCGGTGCGGTGAAGCGCGCACGTCGCGGTAACCAGTGAAAGGTCAATAAGGTTCGCAAGTTCAAGCGCCTCGAGCGGTTCGGTATTGAATCTCGAGCTTGTGTCCGAGACGCGGAGTTCCGAATAGAGCCCCGATAACGCAGTCAGTTCCACGATCGCCTCGCTCATGAGCTTACCGGTACGATATATGCCGACTTTGTCCATCATGACCCCGCGCATCCGGTCCCGCAGCGCTGCCGCGCTTTCTTTTCCGGAACCTGCATAGAGTCGCGAAAGCTGCGAGCGTGCCCGGTCCGCGGCGTCCTTAGGCACAATCGGCTGATCGATGTGCCTGACGAAATCCGCCATGTGTTTTCCCGCACGGCGGCCGAATACCACCAGGTCTACGAGGCTGTTGGTTCCCAGACGGTTGGCGCCATGCACCGAAACGCAAGCGCATTCTCCGGCGGCATACAGCCCCTCATACACGTCACCGGCGGCATTGCTGCACACACGGCCGTGGATATCAGTCGGAATTCCTCCCATTGCATAGTGAGCGGTCGGCTGGATCGGAATCGGCGAAACAGCCGGGTCGATACTCAGGTAAGTTCGGCAGAAATCCGCGATGTCCGGCAATTTTGCATCGACCACTGACTTTCCCAAATGGGTTGCGTCAAGATGGATATAGTCGTCGGCAGCGCCGGTACCCAAAATTCCGTTTCCGGCCCGCATCTCGGTAACGATGGCCCTGGCGATCATGTCGCGTGGAGCAAGATCAAGGAGTTTGGGCGCATAGCGATCCATGAATCGTTCGCCTTTTCCGTTGCGCAGGATTCCGCCTTCTCCGCGCACCGCCTCGGTGATGAGGATTCCCATGCCGGCGATGCCCGTGGGATGGAATTGGAAGAACTCCATATCCTGGAGCGGGACGCCGCACCGGGCGAGCACTGCCGGCCCGTCGCCCGTATTGGCATGCGCGTTTGAAGTCGTCGAAAACATTCGGCCGAAACCGCCGGTGGCGATCAGAACCGCCTTGGCCCTGATCATGTGGAGCAGCCCGGTGGACAATTCGAGCGCCACGATGCCGGCGCATTTCGTTTTGTCAAGTATGACGTCCACGAGCTGGAATTCGTTGAAGAAAGCGACCTCGTTCTTGACGCATTGCTGGTAGAGCGTCTGAAGAATCATGTGACCGGTACGGTCCGCGGCGTAACACGAGCGTCGCACCGGCGCTTCGCCGAAATTGCGGGTATGTCCGCCGAACCGGCGCTGGTCGATGCGGCCATCGTCGGTACGGTTGAACGGCAGTCCCCTGTTTTCCAATTCGTAAACAGCCTGAACCGCCTCTTCGGCCAGAATGAATGCCGCGCCCTGGTCAACGAGATAATCCCCGCCCTTGATCGTGTCGAACGCGTGCCATTCCGGTTTGTCTTCCTCGACATTGCCGAGTGCGGCCCCGATCCCGCCCTGCGCCGCGCCCGTGTGGCTGCGCAGAGGGTGGAGCTTGGAAACGACCGCCGTTCTCCCGGGGACCTGGCTGCTCTCCAAGGCGGCATAGAGTCCCGCGCCTCCCGCGCCCACGATCACCGAGTCGAACTCGTGCTCAAACGAAATGGCTGCTCGGTTCATGGCCGGGAAGGTCATGATCCCGCCTGGCTCAGAATGCCGCCGGAAAGCAGGATTGTTCGCTGCCGGTCAGATACGTCAAGCCTGGTCGCTATTTTTCTTCCGTCAACATTGACGATGATTTCGGATGCGCCTCGTTCGATCGATTTCCTGATGCCGGTCAGGACGAGGCGGTCGCCCGCTGCGACAAGGTCATACTCGTCCGGATCCGCAAACGTGAGCGGAACGATGCCGAAGTTTACCAGGTTCGCCTTGTGGATCCGCGCAAAACTTTTGGCTATTTTCACGATCACGCCCAGAAAGCGGGGCGCCAGGGCCGCATGTTCCCGGGACGAACCCTGACCGTAGTTATCACCGCCGACCACGATCCCCCCGCCCTTTTGCCGCGCGCGACTGGCGAACGTCGGGTCGAGCGCTTCGAAAACGAATTCGCTGATCGCCGGGATATTGCTGCGAAGAGGCAGCACGCGGTTTCCGGCGGGCATGATGATGTCGGTGCTGATGTTGTCCCCGACCTTGATGAGGACCTCTCCCGAAAGTGTTTCGGGCATTGGCTCGAACCTGGGAAACGGTTTTATGTTCGGGCCGCGCACGATTTCCACGTTTTCGCCACCCTGCGGAGGAGCGCCGAACCATTCCTGTTTGAAGAAGTATGTTGCCGGGAATTCGATGTGAGGGCTTTGGCCGAGCGTGCGCGGATCCGTTATCTCTCCTGTCAACGCCGAGGCTGCCGCCGTCTCGGGGGAACACAGGTAAACCAAATCGTCCTTGGTCCCGCTGCGGCCCTTGAAATTCCGTGGAAAGGTCCTTAGCGATACCGTACCCGTGGCAGGCGCCTGGCCCATGCCGATGCAGCCCAGGCAGCCGGGTTCGTGAATGCGGCCGCCCGCCTCGATCAGTGCACGGGTTCCGCCCATCATCATGACATTGACCAACGTCTGGCGGCTGCCGGTGTTTATCTCGAAATCGACCTCCGGGTGTTTCATTTTCCCTTCGACGATTTTCGAGACCATCATGAAATCCCGGTAGCTCCCGTTGCAGGACGATCCCACAATAACCTGTTGTACCTTGACATGGGAAAGATCAGCCGCGCGTTTGACATTGTCCGGATTCGACGGACACGCGACCAGCGGCTCGATGCTATTGAGGTCGATTGTCGTCACCTCGTGCCAATCCGGATCAGGACCTGCCGAAACCTCTTTCCACGCGCTTTCCCGGTTGTTGCGCGCCAGATATTCCCTGGTGACGCTGTCCGAGGGAAAGACGCCCGCGGTGCATCCCATGTCCACGGCCATGTTGGCAATGGTTGCGCGTGCGCTCATGTCAAGATTGGCCACGCCCGAGCCGTAAAACTCAATTATTTTTCCAATCCCGCCTTTGCAGGTATACCGGCGCAACAGTTCAAGGATCACGTCTTTTCCGGAAACGTAGGGCTGCAATGATCCTTTGACGTGAATCCCCCATACTTTGGGAGTCGTAATATGGTATGGTCTTCCCGCCATTGCCAATGCCACCTCGACTCCGCCCGCTCCCATAGCCAGCATGCCAAGGCAGCCGCCGGTCGTACTGTGCGAATCGGAACCCAGAAGCGTCTGTCCCGGCACGCCGAACCGCTGGCGATGCACGTGATGCGAAACGCCGTTGCCCGGCCCAGAATAAATGACGCCGAATTTTGCGGCGCAGGACTGGAGAAAACGATGATCATCGGCATTGCGGGAATCGGTCTGGATGATATTGTGGTCCACGTAGCTGACCGCGCAATCAACCTTGACGCGAGGTAATCCCATGGATTCGAATTCGAGGTACACCATGGTTCCGGTGGCGTCCTGCGTCAGGGTCTGGTCGATTCTCAGGCCGATCTCTTCCCCTACGCCGAGCGTACCTTCAACAAGATGAGAACGAAGCAGTTTTTCGGTAATCGTGTTCTTCATTTCTCGTGTCCTTATCGTGCGGGTCGGCCGAACGGGCCGGTCATTTCAGCCGGCTTTACAAATTTGTCGTATTCCTCTTCGGTCAATATTCCAAGCTGCACCGCCGCCTCCTTGAGGCTGGAATTGTCGGCATAGGCTTTCTTGGCGATAGTCGCCGCTTTGTCGTAGCCGATATGGGTGTTTAGTGCCGTAACCAGCATCAGCGAATCCGCGACATGACGCGCGATAACGCTTTCGTTGGCTGTTATCCCGGCAACGCAGTGGTCAGTGAAACTTCTGCACCCGTCAGAGAGCAGCCTGATTGACTGAAGAAGGTTGTAGATCATCACCGGCTTAAAGACATTGAGTTCGAAATTGCCTGATGCGCCGGCAACAGTGATGGTCGTATCGTTGCCCATGACCTGGGCAGCGATCATGGTGAGCGCCTCGGCCTGGGTAGGATTGACTTTGCCGGGCATGATCGAACTGCCGGGTTCATTGGCAGGCAGCGACAGTTCTCCTATGCCGCAACGCGGTCCGCTGGCAAGCCAGCGGACATCGTTGGCGATTTTCATCAGCGATACTGCCAAGGTTTTGAGCGCGCCGCTGGTTTCCACGATAGCGTCGTGGGCAGCCAAAGCCTCGAACTTGTTTTCAGCCGTGACAAACGGGTATCCGGTCAAGTCCGCGATCTTGCTGGCGACTCGTGGGGGAAACTCCGGATGACAATTGAGCCCGGTCCCCACCGCGGTTCCGCCGAGAGCGAGCCGCAACAGCCGCGGCAGGCATTGTTCTATCCGTTCGATTCCGTACCGGACCTGCGCTTCGTACCCGGAGAATTCCTGTCCCAGCGTCAACGGCACGGCGTCCATCAGATGAGTCCGTCCGATCTTGACAATAGAGGAGAACTCAAAACTCTTGGCTTCCAAAGTTGACCGCAGGCGTGCAAGGGAGGGAAGAAGCTTCTCCCTGATCGATTTGACTGCTGCGACATGCATTGCACCCGGAAACGTGTCGTTTGACGACTGCGACATATTCACGTCGTCGTTGGGATGAATGGGATTCTTACTTCCCAAAACCCCGCCCAAGAGTTCGATCGCGCGATTGGCGATAACTTCATTGACGTTCATGTTGGTCTGTGTTCCGCTGCCGGTCTGCCAGACGCTCAGGGGAAATTGCCCCTTGATTGTCCCGTCACTGACTTCCTCGGATGCCCTGACTATTGCATTCGCCTTTGCCGAAGAAAGCAAGCCGAGATCCTGATTCACCATTGCACTCGCTTTCTTGAGAATGCCAAAAGCCTCGATTAATTCCCCGGGCATTTTTTCATTCCCAATTTCGAAAAAAATCAGTGACCGAGCGGTCTGGGCGCCCCAATAGCAGTCCGCCGGAACGCGCAATTCACCCATTGAATCTTTTTCAATACGATAATTCATAGACTTGGTACTCCATATATAGGACTGTCAACACATTTGCAAATATCATGCCTGCCTTTCATAACACTTTATCTGTCAGGATATTAGACTATATCTATTGTTTCACGTGAACAGGGTTTTCTCGAAAACAGAGAGGGTGAATTTATTCTTCTCAAAATTGAGAAATTCAACCAACTATGGCAAGTAATCCAGCGGAAGGGTTGCAAGAATGCGAACCGTATTTGCCAGAAAGGCGCCGACAGGAAACAGGCCTGACTTTATTGCCGATTGAGCCCCAACGTCTGGTCGTTGTTTCGCGTTCTTCGCACATAAACGCCTGAAGCGAAATCCTGATGCGAACCGCTCGTTGCATTCGGCCTGGAATCATGAACGCTGCGCCCACGAAGGTCAAAAATGCGATAGGCCCCGGAAGACCTTGACGGATAGTCGTTAAGAGCCTTGCCATCCTTGGAAAACCCCCGTGGGGAATGATATTCGACAGAGGTCGGTGGATTGATCGGTGACATGATGCCGTTTCGGTCATCGTATATCAGGCTCGTATTCAGGCTGTCGAGCACAAGCACGCCCTGGAGCGAGGAAATGAGTGCCGCCTTGTTCCAGGACCAGACAATGGCGCCCGCAGGGTCGAATTCGAGCAATTCGAGTACTTTGCCCGCGGTATCGTGACCCGCGCCATGCCCCTGCCAGTTTGCAACAACGCAATCGCCATTTGTCAACAGCTGAAACATGCCGTAGAAATACGGCTTTACGCCTGCAGGCTGCGGCGCGGCGCCGAATTTCCTGACGATTGCCCCCTGCGAATTCACCTCTGCCATGAATGCGCCGTATCCTCCGGACAAAAGGATATTACCGTTGTCAAGCCGTACCGCTTTCCACATGTGCTTGTTTGTCGGATATATGCCGTCGGTGATATACGACTTCCAGATGAAGGTGCCGTTTGTGTCCGCTTCCTTGATCGTGTCGTTGCAGGCAAAAAGAAACGTGTTTGTGTTTGTCTGGCGCGCGAGTCGGACATAGGTGCCCGGAAACACGGTTTTCTTGATTTGGATGTTGTTCGAATCCAGTTTGACCATGACCACGCCTTTTGAACCTGCCAAATCCACGCCGACCATAATGGTTTGACCGTTGGCGAGCCGCCGAACCGAACTGACGCTGTCATAGGTCAAGACCGAACGTTTCACCGCGCCGGTCGCCAGATCAAATTCCGTGTAGCCATTGGTGTGACCGATGAGTATACGGTTGTTTCCAACAAGCTGCATGTCGCGCGGAGCGCTCTTGCCTATGGGAACGATCCAGTTTGCGGTTGAATCGTTATCGTTTACATACAGTAAATTGCCCAGGCCTTCATCGATTGCGACGAATTTGTGTTTTATCGCGCCATGCGCGCACAAGGCGACCAGTAAAGCAGGCAGGAGGGCCTTGGCGCACAGAAAGGACGTTCGTTTCATTGCATTTTTCCTTTGTTGGGGATCCGGACAAAAGCGCCGACAGCGGAAAAAATACCCATTCCGGCGTTGTGTGTCAAATGTAGATTCGTTTTACCGGTCGAACACCGAGGGCAGGGAGCGCTTGACGTCTTTCCAATCGATCCTGAATCGCAGCTCGGATTTCGCGTCAAACTCTTTTGCGGCGATTTTTGCCCCGTCAATCCGGGCGCGCACGTCCGGATGCGTGCTGAAGTACTCGAATTTCGCACGGTCCTTTTCGGCCACGGCAGAGTCCGGCGCGAGTTTTTCCATGAAAACCGCAAAATACCGGGGGCTGATGCGGCTCTTTGCAAGGAGCCTGAAGGCGTATTCGTCGGCCGCCTGTTCCTGTTCCCGCGTGTATTGTACGTCAAGAAAGTCTTTGACCAGGGTCTCTATCATGGGCGCGGCCTTGCCGCCATTTATCATTGAAAGCACGGTGGAGACGCCGATTTCCTTGGCCATCTGCTTAAGCGGATCGCGATGTACTACGTGTCCGAGTTCGTGGGCAATAACGGCCGCCAGCTCTTCCGGGGAATCGGTCAAGCGGATGAGCGGCGTGAATACCACGATAAGCCCGCCTGGAAACGTCACCGCATTGACGGTTTCGGACTCAACCACCATGATCTCGACTCGGTAGGTGGTGTCGGTCTCATTCGCCAAGAGCCGGTTCCTGATGCTGTCAACGGCAGCCACGACCGTTTCGTCGTCAACGGTCCTTGAATCATTGGCGATATATTTTTTGACTCTGTCCTTGAGTCCGGTTTCCCAGGAAACCGGCACGCCGTCGATCCCCCGTGATGCTTTCTTCAACGGTTTGTGCATGAGCGCGACAATGCCGTACGACGCGCCGATGCTCACGGCGATCAACAGCAGGAACAGCAACAGTTCCTGTGCCAGGGTCTTGGGCTTGCTCACAGTCCCTCCGGAGGAAGATTGCGTTCATCCCGCGGGTTCTTCGCGGCGCTGGACGGAGAGAGGAAGTACCGTGCAAAGGCAATGCGTCCAAACACCCAGAAATAAAAGAACCGCCCCTTTCGCGCCTTTACACATGCTACTATCGAAAAGACCATGTACAACACATTCCACAGCACGCCAAAAATGCAGAACGCGGCGTAGTGACGCATGAACGGATGCTCATGCCCTGCAAAAAGGACAATGCCCCAGACAACGGCCACCGCATTGACGATCGATATGGGAATATGAGTGAGCAATGCCTGGTACGAATTGAATGCGGCAAAATTCGAAGTCTTCTTGTTGATATAATAGTATATGACGGAGGCAATCAGCCCGACCATGGGCAGCGGAAACCCGGCGCCCCATGCGGCGAACATCATGAGATACGCGCCCATGGCATCTTCTTTTTCGCGTTCCGAAAGCTCTGCCGGCTGGGGCAGCACGATACCCTGGGTGTCCGTCGCTTGTTCCACGGTCATTACCTTCTATGGTTTTCCCGAAAACGGCGGGTACGTGTCGGTGAACAATCCGTTGTAAAGGCTGAACCGAAGAGTCCAGCGCAAGGTTCCTGTATTGAATTCGTGCCAGGTTGCCGGATAAGAACCGGTGAACAGAACGACCCACCAGGCCAAGAATGCCAGGAACGCTGTCGCGATCGAGCGAAAAAACAAGCAGAACCCGTGCGGGATCCAGACGTAGAAAAAGCCGAACACGAGCCTCACGATCACAAGCCCTCTGCTCAGTCGCTCCGGATATTCAACTTCGACCTTGACCTTGTCGCTGGTACCGTTAAGGCCGAACGCCGGATAGCCGTCAACAAGATTGTGAAGCGACGCAAAGACCCGCTGATGCCACGTCAGGAATTTTACCTGGAATTCAAACATGCTCTGAGGATACCGGCCGGTAAAGAGAATGGCCCAAAATGCAACAAAACCAAGGATAGCGGACCAAATGCCGATAAAGAACCAGAGGAAAACATGTGGCACGGTGATGTAGATAGCACCGAAGAATGTCCGCAGGAGCAACTCCCCCCGCGAATAAAGGTCCTGCCGGGTGATGGATAGTTGCATGGTTCTCTCCTCCCTTTCAAAAGTGAAAGCCTTCACAGAATATACCGTTTCGGCGTCATCCTGTCAATTGCGGAATGGCTTGCGAAGCAATTAGATTACAGTTTCACGCGGAAAGGGGTACAGGCAGGATGAAGATGATCAGGATCGTCCTCTTCGGCATCTCGGGGTTCATTGCCGTCATGCTGATAGTTTCGCTTATCTTCAGCGCGGGCATGGGAGAAATCAAGAAACTGGCAATACGTGACGTTGACCTTTCAAGAATCAGCGACGGTGAATATCACGGAATCTATCATAAGAGCAGGTGGACCTATGATGCCAGGGTTACGGTCAAGGGACACCGAATCGTTGAAATAGCAAACACCAACAAGCGCATGGAAATGCTCAAGGACATGAATTCAAAAATCGTCTTTGAAATAATTAAAATTCAATCACCACGCATCGATGTCGTTTCCGGAGCAACCGTCAATACAAGGGCTTTTCAAAAAGCAGTCCAAAACGCCCTGGAATCCGGAGTAAAATAGGGTCTAACCCACCTGCTTCGCTGGTGGATTGTCTTAGCTGAGATTATTATCTACGCAAAGGCGTAGATAATTCATGTATATATGGTTGCTAACCGCTTAATCTCCCCTCATTTTTCTCATCAATAAAACATCTGGTGGAAAACTTGCGATGTGTCAATGATATTGAATCAAAATTGTGAACCCCGTCATGGTCTTTGATGTGGAAGGAAACGCCGGGGTCGGTGCATGATTCGCGTTAATTTGCTTTCTTAGAATTTATATCCCATCTTCAACGCCCACCACCAGGAATTATCGAGGCGTAATGCTTCTTCCCGGTCGACGGTGCTCATGAGCGGCGTCTCGTTGCGGATATGATCACGCGCAATCTGCCCGACCAGATACGCTCCGCACTTAAAACTTTTCTTTGCATAAACGGCCCATTTCCAATTGTCTGTAACGGCGTAATTAAAAGGGGAACCCCCTACTCCACTATTAGCGGCAGGACTAACAGGATCGGGAAAAGGCTCCTGCTCACCTTTGTATTGATCGTTGTTGGGATAGGTACAGCCATACCATTCGACTTCCGCGGACAATACATCGAGCACCTTAAAGGCGGGAATGTTAAACCCCAACATCAAAGGCATTTTATGCAGCAGCGTGTCGTATCCATAAGGGTTGGGATTAGTTGAAATCAGACTCGCCGGGTAATTCTCCACACCGAGGATCGCTCCTTCTCCGTATATTTTCAGGTCTTCTTTTCCCAAAATCCCGAAATCATCCGTGGACGAATTGAAAATCCGCTTGGGATCGAACGAGAAGCGGGCCATCAATTTCAACCCGGCGTAGGTGTAATATGCGGTATCACCTTTATAAGCTCCAGTTACAGGATCTAAGACGGCATTCTTCAAATACCCGTTGTTGTTCGCATCCGGCGGCGTCGTTAAGTTGGAATTCGCGGGTATAAAACTTTGATACATGCCTCCCGCGCCAAGCTGAAAAATTTTTGCGAAATCGCAAGAGACTATATACCCGGCGTTCAAATCAAAAAAAGGCGGATAGTCGGTTGACAGGGTCAGCAGAAGGTCCTGGTGGAGCATTCCCAGATTGCTGGTCACCTTCAGGCCCGCCAGCCTGGCTTGGGCATAATCGAAATTATTGATAATAAACGCGGGGTAGGTGCCGCTCCGGTAAAGATATTCGCCGAGATCGCGCACGTCGGGGTTATACTTGAACGGAAAATATCCGAGCGTTAGTTGAAGCGGCGGCGCGGCTGCATCCCCGAAGGTATACACGGCATCCATTTGGTCGAAGTAAAAGCTATACCACATGCCCGGAATATTGAAAGATTCGACTCCGCCAATATATTGTTTGTCAAATGTGTCATAATACAATTTTCCTTCGGCAAATGCGTTAATCCGCAAATTGGGCGTTAATTGCTTTGAAATGCCGAAGTTGAAATAGGTGCGCAGAAGATCCTGGTGCGCGATTTCGTGTGAAAGAAACATGTAATTCGCCATTTGTCCTGTTTCGATGGACCAGAAACCTGAAAATTGAATCGGCGCCGCTGAGCTGCTTTTTTCCGCGCCGGCTGCTTGCACCTGTGATGCAGAATGCCCTTTTCCGGTACTGGCCATCTGCGCCAGAGCCGTTGAGTCGCCTTCTTCCGCGCCGGCTATTTGTAACGCGCCGAAAAAGCTTATCAGCGCGATACCTGCGATCCAAAGCCCACAGTTCCTCATTTGTAAAACTCCTTTGAAAAAAATTTTGTCAAAACGCAGAATGACACCCTACAGCACTGAGGCGTTGCTTTTCACGTATCATATCATAGAAAATGAAAGGGCAATAATTAACAACGAATTATTACAATATAAGACAAGAACAATTTAAGTCCAAATCCTTCAATACTGCCTGGAAATAGCAAGAAATTTAGACACGACCACACGGCAGATGTCACAAACATCCTCAGAAGGCACGACCTATCCCCGCAAGGCGGCGGGGATAGGCCGAATTTTCACCGGCTATTTCTTTTCTGTATTGTCAGCCGGTTTATCGACATACAAACCCGGGGTAACACGGGTTTTGGAATCTCCAATGGAAATTTTTTCTCCGGTCAGAGTATATTTCGACACGCTCGTGTTTTGCTGCTGGTCCAACGTATTAGTCAGGCCCAAAATGTGTCGTCCCGCAGATGATTTAGTTTTTGACGATGTAACGATATTCTTGATAACAGAAACCCCATTTGGGTTCCAGACGAAATCATCCATGCTCCTGGCGGTGGCCGCGTATTCTATCTGTTGGTTCCCCCAGACGACTCTTGCGTTGTAAGCGTTGCCTGTAGTGTATACTATAACCGCGATTGAGCTGTCCGGATTCTTAAACGCCATTACTTGAGGCCCGCCGGTCGCCGTGGCGCCGATCCGCTTCGCTCCGGGCCGGACATACTTTGAAAATTGGGCCATGTAATAGTAGAGAGGATTATAGGTGATATTGTCGCCATTCACGATGATCCCTGCGGAGCACCAGTTGCTGGATACGTTCGGGCCTCCCTGCTGGTTAAGCGCCAGGTTCCAGTCCACCCACCCTTCGCAACCGTTGCTGCAGTCGCCGAAGATATCGGTGGCGTACTGTTCCGCGCCGGCATAATCGCCCATATGGGTGCCGCCGGTCAAGCATTGTTCCGTGGCGAGCATATGCTTGCCGGGATGACTATTATATACCGACGCGACATTGGCATACGCGCCTGCGCCGCCATAGTCGTACCAGTGGATTGCTTCTCCCCAGACCATGGCCGACGCGGTAGCATCATTATAAAAAGTGTTTGCCCAGCCAACCATCATATCTCTGTTGTGGTCCAGAAACATGACGGCAAGATTAGCAGGACCAAGACCATTGGCCGCCAGTGTTGGACCAAGATAGTTCTTGAGGAAATCCCGCTCTTGTACATCCGAAAAAATCATCGAGGGCCACGACTGAACCGCCGCCGGCTCGTTCTGGATGGTGACTCCCCATATTGGCACCCCTGCGCTCTTGTACGCCTGCACGTATTTAACAAAGTACAAAGCCCAGGCATTTTGAGTCTGCGCATCCCCCTTAAGGTTTCCTCCGCCATCCATATTACCGTTTGTTTTCATCCATGCCGGAGCGCTCCAGGGTGAACCGAAAATCTTAAGATTGGGATTTTTAGCCATTGCATCCTTGATGTACTTGATGATGGTATTATTATCATGAGCAATGCTGAAATTAGTGAGCGAATAATCGTTGGCAACATCATCAAAGCTGTAAAGACCTGCCGAGAAATCGCTGGCGCCCATCTGCGCGCGGCATATGGAATAGTTGGCGCCTGTCGGGCCGAAATAGGCGCTAATGGCTTCGTCGCGCTTTGCCGCCGATAGTGAGTTCATTGCAAGCGCGGATGATTCAGTAAAAGATCCCCCAAAACCCATCATCGTCTGATAGGTCGTGGAAGGGTTTACCGTTATGGTTACTGTCGCTGCGGTCCCGGCAGCATGAAATGAAAGCGATTGCATTTTAAGTTTATCCCCATTGTTGGATGATCTCATCCAAGTTACATTCTGTCCGTATGTTGACGCTGCCATAGTGAAACCGATTGCCAAGAGCAGTGTGTTCCTCAAAACCGCAGCAGAGCGGCAGAACCTGTCTAAACTCATAAGAATCTCCCCCAGTTTAAGTGAATGAATTTGATTAAATTCGGTTTTTAGGAAAATTACTTTAAGCACTGAATTCAATATGACTTACTTAACCTTTTTCAACAAGATGCTGCCTAATATGTTCTGTTTTCTCAGGCTTCAATGTATAATATAATCAATTTTGATGGAAAAGCTCGAGGTAAACAACGTATTCCTGATGGAAAAGTGTGCAGCTCAAAATACCGATTTCAGGAGGCTTCATTTGGCTCTGAGGCATAAATGGATGTGGTGGGCAACGTTTGCTTCAGCGTCGAGGAGCCCCTCCAGTCCTGCCAAGGCCCCTCGACAGATCTTTCCGATCCCGATTCTTTCCTGCGGTCTCTTATTTCGCCCTGCTCCTGACAACAACGACTTTCTCCGCCGAAGTCCCCAGAAGTGAACGTATATCCGTGTCTCCCCCGTTCTTGAGCGCCACAGTCTTCTGCAGGCACCCCCGAATATCGTATATGTCCACTATCCCGGGACTGAGCTTGAGCCTGCCGTTGTCAAGGTTCCAGCATCGCGATATCGGCGCAAACGCTGCCTGCGCCTGAATCGGGGAATTCTTGACCTCCGTTACCTGGCCGTTTTTCAGTATGATAGAGTCGCTTTTGGGTCCCTCGAGGCTCGAAAAATTGATGCAAGTTACCTGGTATGAGTAGGTCCCTGTTCCCGAAACCGTTGCATCGGTATAGGTCATCGCAGGAGCGGGATTCGGATTGGGATCGTCGCCGAAGCCATACTCCTGAAATCCGGGCGTGCCGAGATAGCCGGACGATCCGGTGTAGGTCATGGTTTTCAGCAACGTGCCGTTGCGATAGACAACGAAAGTTTTAATACCGGTTTCAAGGTCTGCGTCGCAGTCCCAATTCAATACTATCGAATTATTGGAGTAGGTCCCGGTCACATTATACGGCTTGGGCGGCGGTGTGGAATCTTTCACTTGACCCGCGCCGCTCGGCGTCATACAGAAAGTGCGCCATAAACTGGCCATCCGACCATTGGGGAACCAGCTTGCGTTGGTCTTATTACCCGTAAACGATGCGAGCGGCGCGATGTTGTGGGAACTCATGTCGCCGAACCACTCGGTGGTTGTGTCCACCGGTTTCATCTTCGATGCAGGGCCACCGGCCGAATCGGGCAGCCGCATGGCCAATGCCATATCAAACCATGGAATGGCAAGCTCCCGCGAATTAGCACAGTCATGACCGGTACCGGGGTCAATGCTATGAGCCATGGGCGCATTATGGTTTCTGCCATCAGCAAAACAGCCGTCATCCTGAACGACATCGCGCGGACCGCCGTCCTGGTGCAAAATCGGAACTTTGTACGCCAGGGGGTTGGTTAAGTTCGTGCAATAGGACTTATAAACCGTAGCGCAGACTCGCTCCGGATATTTGTCGGTAACAACGCCCGCCCACCATGAGCCACCGGAATGCCCCCAGAGGCACCAGGGGATGGTACTGATTTCAGAATGATTGGTCCGCTTCGCAAGCGTATCGACCGCTGCGACCCAATTCAAATGCGACTTGCCCTGATCTGGATAGCACCAGTTGCGGCAGGCGATGGCGTCGCCGCAGGTGCAGTACATGGGTGCGATCAAGACCGCATGATACTTCTTAGCGAGCGAGGTCCACCCCACATCGTTCATGAACGATGGGGCCGTGCCATCCATGCCGCAGCCGTGGAGGTGGCAGATGATCGCGCGATAAGGGCCTGCGCCGTCGGGAAGCCAACAGTAATATTGACCATCCTGGGTCATCCCGGGACTATTGGGGAGATGCGGGACGGTGAAATGGACGACCGTTCCTTTGGGTCCGGCAGCAAATACAGGGGTGAGAAGAGCGAGAACGGCGAGAAAAGACATAACAGTATTTAAGCATGAATTTCGTTGAAGCCGAATGAATCTCATTTTCCTCCTGATAGGTGAAGGGATAATCCGTCCAATTCACTAGAGCGGAAATGACCTTGATGCGTGGGTATCATGAAATAATCTACCAGATTTTAATGTCTAGTCTACAACTATTAATTTAACTAATTATATTCTTTATATATTTATATATCAGCAGGAGGAAGTTGTGGTCTAAGGCCTTGTGATCGAAGCTTATCAAAATGAATAATGGCAGTGACCTATGGCAGATGGTTTCACGATCCGGGAAGCGCCTATTCTTATGCGGGAACCATGGCCTCCTCGGTTGCAAGACAATGGCGGATTGCGTCTATCAAATTCATGACTCCGCCTCCTTTTTCAACGCATTTATAAATCTTCCTTCCTTCGCCCCACACTCTCACAATTTCATCTATAGAATCGTGCACAGGCGAGGATGAAATGTAAGCGGAATAAATAATGATCGGAATTGCGTAACCCTTGTCTTCCCACAACTGGCTCAAAACGGTTTTGCCTTCCAACTCATCTTTCCCGGAAAGCTGCAGGTCAAGCACGATCAAATCGATGTCATTTGCCCGAATCTTGGCAAGTCCTGGATGCCGCGCCGTGAGCACTTCATAGCCCTCTTCCTCAAGCAGCGAGGTAAGAATGTCAAGGATCATGTCCTCGTCATCGACGACCAGGATCCGTTTCCGTGCTCTCATAAGGTTACCCCTTTGCTCGAAAACACCGTACAGGAATGGATGAGCCCATACTATTGTACGGGAAACAGGCTCGTTTTTCAATGCTGTAAAGAGACGCACCCTATTGAAAGACCACGTAGTTACCACGTATGAATTGTACGTGGCCAACTATCACCTGCATTTGCAACGGATCATGCACCCGGAGACAATTGGCCACAGGCAGCCGATATCCCCGAACCATGTGATTTACGTATGCGAACGAACAATTTTCTCTCAACAAGCCATGATGCGAATTGCCTGACGTTTTCAGGGTCTGGGGACTTGAAATTGCTTGACGGGTTTTCGTTGAACGGAATAAGGTTGATCCGGACCGGAAGCCCCTGGAGGAAATCTGCCAGATCCTTAGCCATTTGGCGACTATCATTGACGCCGGCCAACAGAACGTATTCAATAAAGAATATTCCTCTTTTGCCAAGAGGGAATTCGCGGAGGCTCTCCTTTATTGCTTCGAGAGGAAACGTACCGTTAATGGGCATGAGCGCGTCCCGCAGCTCGTTGGTCGGCGCATTAAGGGACAATGCAAGCTTAACTTGAGGTATTCCGTACAATGCAAGTTCACTGATGCGGTCTGCAAGGCCTGCCGTTGACAGGGTAATGCTTCTCTGAGGGATGTTAAGCCCCTGCTGATCGGATATGACCCGTATGGCCTGCACGACATTTCTAATATTATCGAGCGGCTCTCCCATTCCCATGAATACGATGTTGTCGATGTGGTGACCGAGCGTAAAGGTGGCAGCCCACACCTGCACGACAATTTCTTCCGCAGAAAGGCTGCGAAAAAAACCCTTTGCGCCTGTTGCACAGAAAGCGCAATTCATTTTGCAGCCAGCCTGGGACGAAACGCAGAGCGTGGTTCGGTTTTTTCCCGCCGAAGGTATTATCACGGATTCGATAGTACAGCCGTCCGCAAATGTGGTCGCGAATTTCACAACATCGTGCTCCTCAGTCTTGGTTATGACAAAACCCGGGAGGCTGATTTGTGAAACAATCGCTGGCAAAAGCCCTGGGGAACCGGAAAATTCCGAAATATTTTCGAGCGATGTATTTCCGTTACGGAAGTATTCTTTGTACAGCGCTCTCGCATGAAAACCACCCTTGCCGAATCGCCGCTGCATTTCGGTCGTCAGGTCTTGGAGCGTCATTGAGCAGATATTAATTGTCATGGGAATTCTGGTTTTCCTATTCAGGATATGAATAAAATAACGATTGTGTGTACAAAGCAGCAGGTTTTCATCGTGCAAAAACCTCGAGTAAAACCTCAAGTGCTCCTTTCATTTTCCGATACACTGAAAAGGAAAGCCCGGCGATTGGATTTTGCAGCCCTAAAGAATCTTGGAGCCACCGATGATCATAGTCTCTTCGAACATCGCTCTTGCCTCATCGCTGATCAGCAGCAAAACCACCTCGACCAGCGAGCATTTGAGAAAATGGGATGCCACATCGGACATCACCTCAGACACCTACAAGGCCAACGGCGTCGTGAAAGAATCATCCCTGCGCATAAAGGATGTAATTAGCGCCAAAGGAAAGATCCCGGGCCCGGCTTTGTTGACTGCTGTCGTTCCAAGCCGGACTTCAACCGGGAGCGACGTGAACGACGGAATCACGGAAGAATTATTCGGCACTGTCAAGGAACGCATCATGAAGGATATGGTCGAAATGATCACGGGCAAAAAAATAAGGCTTCTTGACCCGTCAAGCATCCGGGACGCGGGCAGCGGAGCCGATGCTCCGGCCGCTCAGGGCGCTTCGGATGCGCAGAATTCCGGCCAACGTGACGGAACAAAGCTTCAGGGGTGGGGCGTGGACTATTCTTATCAGGAAACCACCTCGACAAAAGAGGGTGTGGCAGTCTCCGCATCCGGCACCGTGACGACCGCGGACGGCAGAGCCATTGATTTCACCGCGTCCCTGGAAATGTCGCGTGAAACAACCGAGCAGACCACTGTTTCGGTCAAGGCCGGCGACGCACTCATCGACCCGCTCATGATTGACACAACGGGGAATGGCGTCCAGTTATCTGGAGCCAAGTTCACGTTCGACCTGAATTCGGACGGCTCCAGCGAACAGATCAGCGCTCCTTCAGCCGGGTGCGGGTTTCTTGCCTACGACCGCAACGGAAACGGCATCGTGGACAACGGGTCGGAGCTCTTCGGACCGCGAACGGGACAGGGCTTTACCGAGCTTTCGCAACTCGACTCAGACAAGAACGGCTGGATAGATGAGAATGATGCCGCATTCAACAAGCTTTCGGTGTGGCAGAAAAATGCTGACGGGACGGATTCAATGCTATCCCTGAAGGACAGCGGCATCGGCGCACTGTACCTCGGACAGGCGGCATCACGGTTTGATTTGACGGACGCGAACAATCCCACAAGCAATTCTGTGGCCGGCGTTCTGCGCGACACCGGCCTGTTTCTGCGCGAAACAGGGCAGACCGGCTTCATGCAGGAAGTCGACCTGAAAGCCTAGATTTCCAATTAATTGTAGCCCAAAGCCCCTTCCGAAGCGTATCTTTCCTGAAAAAGTGCTCTTAATTCCTTCCGAGGATTCTTACCATGTCCGAGAACAAGAAGCTGACAAGCTACGGCCGTTTCGCGATTTTGTTATTTGTCATCGGTGTCTTGTTCGGCATCGACTCGCTTTTTCATCTTTCCTTTGTCTACAAGCTCTGGCCGCTCATCATAACCATGCTCGGCATCGGCTTCATCGGCATTTTCAAGACTCGCGACCGCAAGGAGGCCAAATACCTGACGGTCGGCATCTACCTGATCTGTTTCAGCGGTCTGGCCCTGTGGTGTGACTTTACGCATTGGGGATCACTGAAGACCTTGTGGCCGCTCTTTATCGCCTTTCTCGGCATAGCCGTGACATTCGCTTACGCGTTATGCAGGAAAAAATATCTCTGGCTCTTGATCGGCCTGCTTCTCATTTCCACCGCCGTGGTTTTCTTTTTTGTTTTTTCGATCTCCGGCGAGCTGTGGTGGACCGTGTTCCTGCTTGCCGGCCTGAGCGTTTGGATCGCGGAAAGGGACCGATGAGCGCAACCGGAGCGAAAATGCCAAACACGAAGAAATCCGTCGTGTTCATTGAGCCTGCGGGCGCGGCGGCGAGCGTATTTGAGAACTACATGAAACTGCCCCTGACAGGCACCTTGTATCTCGGCACAATTCTCCATAATGCAGGCTATTCGGTCCGCATTTTCAACGAGAGCGTACTTGCCGAACGAATCGATCCGTTTACCATCAGCGCGGATGTCTACTGCATCTCCTCTTTGACCACTTCATCCTCACGCGCAAAGGCATTGGCAAACCAGATCCGGCGAATTTACCCCGAAAGCCGCATCATCATCGGCGGCATTCACGCATCCCTGCTGCCCGCGGATTTCGTGGACGTGGCGGACTGCATCGTGCAGGGCGAGTCGGAAAAAAATATTATTGACATTATCGAAGGAGACTACGAGCGGGGCTCGGGTACAATCGTCCAGGGACAGGCAATCGACGACGTGGAACAATTGCCGCTTATCAACTACAGCCTGATCCAGGAGGTCGATTCCATGGACATCATCCCGATTATGACCTCGCGGGGATGTCCGTTCGACTGCAATTTCTGCACCGTGACCAAGATCTTCGGCAAGAAATTCCGTATGCAGTCGCCCCAGCGCATCATTGCCGAGGTCAGGCACGCGCTGACTTTTTTCAAGACTAACGGCATCTTCTTCTACGACGACAATTTCACGGCAAACCAGCGGAGGATCGATGATCTGTGCGATCTGATCCTGGCCGAGGGCCTCGATATTGCCTGGACCGCCCAGGTGCGGCAGGATATCGCAAACAACCCGACGCTCCTTCGTAAAATGGCAAAAGCGGGCTGCCGGATCGTGTTCATCGGATTCGAGTCCATCAACGACGCGACGCTCAAGGCGATGCACAAATCGCAAACGCGCAAAGATATCGAAATCTCGATCCGTGAAATCCAGCAGGCCGGCATCAACATCCACGGCATGTTCATTTTCGGCGACGACAACGATACGGTCGAAAGCTTGCGGCAGACCGTGACGTTCGCCATCAGCCAGCACATCGACACCGTTCAGTTCATGGTCCTCACGCCGTTTCCGGGTACTCCCGTGTACGACACCTTCGTCAAGGAGAAACGCCTCTTCCATCAGCGGTGGGAATATTACAATGGCATGTTCGCGGTGTATCAGCCAAAGACCATGACCGCGTCACGGCTCCAAAGCGAGATGCTATCAGCCTACCGCCGATTCTATTCCCTTCAGCACCTGACTCTGGAAGGACTCAAACTGCTCCTCAATGTGATTATCGATGCCCTGGTATGGGATTTCCGGCGCGCGTTCCGCTACGGCTTCGAGACGCTCCTCTTGAAAGGCGGCTTCAAATTCCTGGTTTCGCGGTTCGCCTCGCTCTATCAGGGATACTTCAAGTTTCTTGACGAAATAGACATGCCCGACGCCGGGAAAAAGCAAGGCGTCTAGTTCCGACTCACGATACAAGGTTTTGACCGCGGGGCAGGACCTGCGGCCACAGGTTTCATATATATTTTACTCTGCATTTAATTCTTGAAAGGGTTGTCTATCCATGAACGCCGCGTCGCCGATCATCAAACTCGCCCTGGAGAAGAAGCTGGTCACCGACGAGCAGGTCGACCAGTGCAGGGAGATGCTTCGGAAAGGCAAGAAGATCGGGTTTGATACGACTCTCGAAGAACTTCTTGTCAAACAAGGATTTCTTCTCGCGGAGCAGGTCGAGGAACTCAGGCATATCAGCGAGCTTGGAGACGGCACGGGCACGCTATTTGGGCACTACAGGCTCGGCAGGCTGATCGGCGAAGGCGGCATGGGCAAGGTGTATGAGGCGACTCACGAGTTCATGGGCAGATCGGTTGCCGTGAAAGTCATTCATCAGGCCTACACGGCGGACAAGGTCAAGGCTCTCAGGTTTTTTCAGGAAATTCGCGCTCTCATCAAGCTCGACCACCCGAACATCGTCACAATATTCGATGCAGGCCGCGTGCACCGGAGTTACTATTACGCAATGGAACTGCTTCCCGGCCCTTCGCTCAAGGACTATGTTGATACCAGCAAAGCGCTTCCGGAAAAGGAGGCGCTGTCGATCGTACGCGCCGTTGCGCTGGCCCTTGGAAACGCTCACGCAAACAGCGTTGTGCACCGCGATGTGAAACCTGAAAACATCATGTTCGACCGGAACAAAGCTCCCAAGCTCATGGACTTCGGGATTGCGATGCACCATGACGAGCAGCACATGACGCTTACCCAGGAAGGCGTGATGGTAGGCTCTTTGCACTACACCTCGCCGGAGCAGGTGGATGGAACGCGCGATATCGACTGCAGGGCAGATATTTATTCTCTCGGCGCAACGCTGTACTATGCGCTCACCGGCAGAACAGTGTACACCGGCAACTCTCCACCCGAGCTCCTCGCCAGACACCTTTCCGGAGCAATGGTTTCTCCGCGGAAAATTAACGCCCTGGTTTCACGCCGCACCGCTGCACTTGTCAAGAAGATGATGGCTGTGAACAGGGAAAAGCGTTTCCAATCAATGGAGCAGGTCGTTGCCGCCATCGACCGTCCCTCGCTCATGTCCAAGGCCCGCCTCGCCTTCGCCTTCGCGATTGCCGGAGTATGCTTACTCATGCTCGGCGCGCTTCTTCAACGGTTCGGAATGCTGTTTCCCTGAAAATCAGTATTCCTAACTTCTTGATTTTTATGTTTAAAGTCACGGTCGATCATTTTCCTCTAAAGTTTTTCCGTTTTCTGCCGATAATACCTGTAAGGGAAGCTATCGGTATTTCTTTTTCGGGAGGTGCATATGCAAGTCAATGGGAAAAACGTCGACATGCTGCAATGGCTCCACGACACGGGCGGCGCGAACGCGGTAAAACGGTTTGCGACGCAGCAGGCTACTGGACAAACGCAAAAGGCTGCCGCAAAATCACTGACCAAGGAAGATGCGGCCGATTTGAAAAACCAGATGGCGTACAGCAAGGCGCTTCTGACGCCTGGCGCTGATGCAACGACGATATCGTCTTTTCTGGCCAAACTCAAAGACCTACAGACCGCCCCACCCGCGGCGACTCAGAACACCAACGCGGTCCATTTCACCACGACCGATACAAACGCCGCAACTATCAAGGGAGCCTTCAATTCAGTCGACTTCCATTCCCAAACCACGGCCGAAACGAACAACACGGTCAATGTCAACGGGGAGGGGAATATTGTCCGCGGCTACAACGGCGGCCAGACGAACAACACGATGACCATTACAGGCAATGCCAACCGGGTACTGGCCGGTTCAGGAGTTTCCGGCAGTGGCCTCACGGTCAATGGCGCGCACAATACGGTCAATCTTGCGGCGGAAGCGTCAAATAACACGGTGGCGGTAACCGGCAGCAATGTCAAGGTCAATATCGGGTCCGAAGGATTGGCCGTCGGCTCCAACCAGAAGTGGAACATTAATGTTGCCGCCAGCAATGTTGAGGTCAACGTGGTCAACGGCACGGCCAGCGTGAACATGGCTGAGGATATGAAGGACAAGTACAAGGTCACCATTGACAATACGGCAAAGTCGGTCACCGTCACTGCCGTGTAAGGGTATTCGTTCTTTTTGAAGAGCCGGCCGGGTGATTCACCGGCCGGTTCTTCGAGTACGCCCCGCTCTCCTACACCGGGTCATTGGCTTCTAATTGCTTGACTCAATAATTACGAGCACCTATTTTCTTACCCGATGAAATTTTCAGTTGCATGCAATTTCGATGATGCTCTCCTCGCGGGCCTGGAGCCCTATCCCGTGTACGAAATGTTCGGCAAGCTGACGACTGACCACTTCGGAGGCGGCAGGCCATCATTTTACTTGCCCTCGGCAAACGAAAACAAGCTGAAATCCTATGTTGAAAAATGCCATCGCCGCGGCATCGCGTTCAACTACCTGCTCAATTCGTCGAACATGGGCAACATCGAGTTCACACGTCAGGGACAACGCAAGCTCGTCGAGATGCTCGAATGGCTCGACGCCATGGGCGTTGACTCGGTTACCGTGGCAAGCCCGTACTTCCTGAAGCTCATCAAGACCAGGTTTCCCCGGATCAAGGTACGGGTCAGCTCCCACCGCTATACCGACTCCCCGCGCAAGATCCGTTTTTGGGCGGAGGCCGGGGCTGACTATATCGTAGTCTCTGAAGTCAACATTTACCGTGAGTTCAAAGTGCTGGAGGCGATGCGCAGGGCCGCGGGTGAGGCTGTGGAACTGCAACTCATCGTTAATAACTGGTGCCGACAGGATTGCGCCATTGCCGGGTTCCATGCGAATGCCCTCAGCAGTGCTTCACAAAAGGGATCGCGTGGTTTTCCGCTTGACTACTGTTCGATATATTGCAACCATATCCGTCTCATGGACCCGGTAAATTACCTTCGCGCCAACTGGATCCGTCCCGAAGACCTTCACTACTACGAAAGTCTTGGGTACGAAAACTTCAAGATCGTCGAACGGAACACGCCGACCCGCATCCTTCTCGAGCGGGTCAAGGCGTACAACAACCGCCGGTACGACGGAAACCTGCTCGATCTTTTCCAGAACTACGCCTACCCGTACGAAAAGTTTTCCGAGCCCGAACGGGAGCTGTTTTCCAAACGGCGCCTGATCAAGTACTTTGTCAAGCCACGAGCCGTGAACCTGCTGAAATTCATGAAAGTCGTCAAATTCGGCAGGATGTCAAGCATGCTGTATCCCTTACGAGGGCCCAATCCGGTCGTGATCGACAATCGCAGTCTCGACGGGTTCATAGAATTCTTCCGTGAAAACAGCTGCAGCGCCCGGGATTGCGAGGAATGCAGGCATTGCCACGGGTGGGCGGAAAAGGCCGTGGCGATAGACCCGCAATGGAAATCCGGCATGAAAGAGGTATACGATGACCTTCTGGGCGATCTGCATTCAGGAGCATTCTGGGAACCGTACCTCAGATCCGCCGTTGGCATCACCAAGGGATTGGCCAAAGATCTCCGGCACCGCGTGAAGCGCTCCGCCTGATATGCGTCCGCTCGAAGCCGCGGTCCGCGACGCAATTCAAAAGTCTCTCCACAATCTTGCCGGGCTTCAAACCACAAACGGGTCGTGGGAAGGCGAGGTTGTCTGGTCGCCGGTTTTACTGGCGCAGTATCTCATTGTCCGGTCTATCGTCGGCAATTCTGCGCCCGCCACGTTGCGTGCCGAGTCTCTTGTATACTTTACCAAATGGCAAACCGAGCAAGGCGGCTGGGGGCTTCACCCGGAATCGGCCTCATACCTTTTCGTCACGACACTCGTATATGTTGCGATGCGCTCGATCGGCGTGGCGGCAGACGACAGGCGTTGTCGCCGCGCGAGGGACTTCATCCGCGTCCAGGGCTCCCCGCTTGCCATTCCGACCTGGGGAAAACTGTGGCTTTGCGTATTTAACCTATATAAGTATGAAGGCATGCATCCGCTGCCGCCCGAAATGTGGCTGGTGCCTCGTTGGTTTCCTTTCCACCCTTCCCGTCTGTATTGTCACACGAGGCTCATTTATCTTGGCATGAGTTTTTTGTTCGGGAAACGGTTCTGCCGCCCCGTTGATTCGTTGTGTCGTTCGCTCCGCGAAGAGCTGTACAGCACCGCATACGACACAATCGATTTCCGTGCGACACGCAACCGTTGTGCACCCTCGGATGTTTTCGCTGCACCGTCAAGGCTGCTTGGGGCCCTGTACGGCGCGATGACATTTATCGACACGGTGAGCCCGCCGGAGTTGCGGCGGCGGGCACTTGGCCGGGCACTGGAACGGATCGAGCACGAACAGGAGTCGACATCTTTCGCTGCGCTCTCTCCCGTCAACGGCATGCTGAACATTCTCTCTCTCTTTGCCGCCGACCCGCATCACCTTGCCCTTGGCCCATCGCTCGAGGGCCTGGAACATTGGGTGCGGCGCGACGAAAACGGCGGCGTTTGGGTCTGCGGCGCGCGCAGCCAAACATGGGACACTTCCTTTGTCACGCAGGCTGCCTGTGCCGGGGGCGCAAAGACCGGGTTTGACGCCGCTCTTGTCAAGGCGGCCTCGTTTCTTTCGGCGAACCAAATCAAAGAAGAGCTTGCCCACGGCGCAGCGTTCGACCGCGATCCGCGCCGGGGCGGGTGGTGCTTTTCCGACTCGCGCCACGCATGGCCCGTGAGCGACACCACGGCCGAGGCGCTGTGCGCGGCATTTGCTTTGCGCGAAAAAGGCGGTGAAATGCTCGACGCCACTGCTCTGGAATCCGGGATCCTGTTCCTCCTTTCGCGCCAGAATCCGGACGGCGGTTGGGGATCCTACGAACACAGGCGCGGATCCCTATTGCTTGAAAAGCTAAACTCGTCCGAAATGTTCGGCTCGTGCATGGTGGAGCATTCCTATGTCGAATGCACCGCGTCCGCGCTCGACGCCCTTGCCCGGTTTCGGCGGTTCTCCGGATCAAGGCAATCGCTACAACAGGTCACGGTAGCAACGGATCGCGGTGCTCGTTTCATTCTCAAAAAGCAGGAAAGCGACGGATCATGGCCCGGGTTCTGGGGAATTAACTACACGTACGGCACGTTCTTTGCGATCCGCGGACTTTGCGCCTTCGGCAATGGCTGCGCTGATCCTGCGGTGAATCATGCCGTGCGGCGCGCGTGCGACTGGCTGATCGCTCACCAGAAACCTGACGGCGGCTGGGGTGAACACTACAGTGGCGTGCTCGCACATCGCTATGTGGAACATCCGTCAAGCCAGGTAATCATGACGGCATGGGCGCTCCTTGCGCTGCTCATGGCCAAAGACGGCCGACAGAGCGCGATTGAATGCGGGATAGAATTGCTGATCAGCCGGCAGGGGCCAAACGGGTCATGGCCCCGGGAAGGCGTGGCAGGGGTTTTCTTTGAAACCGCAATGCTGCACTACGATTTGTACCGCGAATATTTTCCCCTCTGGGCTTTTAGCCTTTTCCAAGTTCAAAACATAATGGAACAATAATCATCGCATCCTTCTGAGGCCATTGCGTTGATCCTATTTGATTGGGTGGAATGTCGAGGGACGCCCTCATTCCCAAGAGACTTCACAACCCCTTCTTTAAAGTGTCGCAACTTGTTGGCATGCTTGACCGGCAGTCGTTCGCCATTAGAAACCAATTCTTTCAAAGTCAAGGCAAAGGCATCATGGTTGGTCTGGAACACGACATAGTAGCGCTCCCGCTTTTTTGAAACGAGGCCTGCCTGTTCAAGCTTCTTGCAATGAAACGAAATGGTCGGCGAACTCAGGCCCAGACGGGTCGCAAGCGCCTCAACGCATTGGGGATTTTCGACGAGGGAATCCAGGATTTTCAAGCGCGATTCATCGGCAAGGGCTTTTATGATTGCGAGACTTTCCGCTCTGTCCATTGAAAGCTCCCCGATATCTGTTTTTATACATATCAAAATAGATTCCCGGGAACGAGCTGTCAATGCATTTGTTTTTATATCCATCTAATAAGTGTTGTGGTGGAGGGTGGCCTGAGTGGCCGTGAGACGCACAATAAAAGGAAACGGGCCGCGTCGGCCCGTTTCCTTTTATTGACGATATGAGGCTTCGGCTGTTTATTTCTTCTTCTGTACCAAATTACTTTCAGCAAAATCCCAGTTTAAGAGATTCGCGATCACCGCTTCAAGATATTTCTGGCGATCGTTTTCGTAGTCCATGTAATACGCGTGCTCCCATACGTCAATTGCCAACAGCGGCTGGTAACCCTTGAGAATCGGCGTGTCGTGGTATTCCGTGCGATACACCATGACCTTGTCACCGTCCTGGACTATCCACACGAAACCGACCCCGAGTTTCATTCCTTCGTCAATGAATGCTTTCTTGAACGTTTCATAGGAACCGTACGCGGCAGTGACCATCTTTTCGATTTTTCCTTTTGGCGCGCCGCCCGCGTTGGGTCTGAGGCTCAGCCAATACCAGTTATGGTTGTTGAGAAGCACGGAAAAATTGAAAACCGCCTCTCCCATCCCGGTGCCCCCCTGATTTGCTCTGATCAGTTGTTCAAGCGTCTGGTTCTGATAGTCGGCGTGCGTGCCGAGCCATCCCTTGAGCATCGTATAATAGCTTGCATGATGTTTGTGATAGTGCAGGTCTACCGTGTGCGCCGAGATCACGGGTGCAAGCGCGCTTTCGGCATAGGGAAGTTTTACCATCGCTACGTCGGTCGGCGGCTTCCATGCCGCCAAAGGTTGCGGCGCGTCTGCGAAAAGCCTGTTCGCCGCACCACCGAGCGTGACGACCGCGCCTGCCGCCGCCGCGGATTTCAGGAATTCTCTTCTGCCAATTTCGTTTTCCATCTGACGCCTCCTGGTTGTTTTTACTTTGACTTTTTCAATGACTTCCCTTTGATCGTGGCCCGCCTAATAATGAAGGTGCTCGACGCCCTGGGCACGAAACTGCCCACGCTTGCGGTCGCGACCACCTTGCCGGGCTTGTTGAACGGAATGTTCATAAGATACACGCGCATCGACCCGTCTTTCTTGGTATCGTAGCAAAACCCGGCCTCCTGCGCCCCCGTGTCGGTGTCGATTTCGTTAGCAGGCGGCTTGCATGAAAACGTTCCGCAATTAGCCGAGACATGAATTTCCTGATCCGGTATGGGCGCGCCGTCCTTGTCAACCAGGAATGCCTCGATCTTCACCTTGCCGGTGCCGTCGAACGAATCAGCGGGCAGCACGGTGGTCTTGACAGAGAGCGAACACGATGCGGCAACGACCTCGGTTCCGTCATCTTCCTGCGCCCACGCGTGTACCGAGAGGATCAATGCAAATGCCAGTATCATTTTTTTCATCAGAGTTTCCCCTTTGTTTTACGGCCATAGGATAAATATATATATATTTCCTTTTTGAAGAAACCTTTCATAGGGGCGAGGTGAATGGTCCGTCTTGCCGGTTCAAGGTTCGATGAGCGCAGCCCTCGGTTGCAGAACAGGGAAATTGTGAATACTTTGTCTCAAGAATAGACGCAAATGGGAGACACGCTCTCAAGTGTAGTTGCGTTATTGCAACTGCACGACAGGAGCGCTTTTGTTGAGATGTTGACTTAATATCCTTGAATTCAAATGGTTACATACAACACCACTTTCTGGCACTGATTATGCGTTTGCTTGGAATGGGCATACTAATCGACGGGTCAAGAAAAAGGGCGGTTGTGCGTGAATCCGAAAAAACCTCAGGAAAAAGAGAATTCCAGGCTCACGACAGGAATCAAGATTTTTTATGGTTCGGGCGACTTGGTGGCCGGTCTTGCCTTTAACACCCTGAATTTCTTCTATCTCTATTTCCTGAACACCGTTGTCGGAATGCCTGCGGTTCTGGCAGGGCTGGTATTACTCATCGGTCGAGCCTGGGACGGCGTCATGGATCCGGTTATGGGCATGGTCGTGGACAGTACGACGTCAAGACTGGGAAAGCACCGGTTCTGGATGCTCGTCGCCCTTCTCCCCTTCTCCCTGACGTTCATCCTGCTGTGGATGCGGTTTCCGGGAAGTCAATGGGGGCAGTTCGCGATTTATTCGGTGCTGTTCCTGCTTTTTTCAACGGCATTCACGATGTACAATATTCCTTACGGAAGCATGACCGCGGACCTGACGCACGATTACAACGAGCGTACCGGGCTGACCGCGGTCCGGATGGTGTTTTCGCTTTTCGCCATGATCATCGGCGCCGGTGCCACGCAGCTTCTGGCCGGCGTGCACCGCATTGGATACACGGGCATGGCCGGCATCTATGGCATCGCGATGCTTGGCGCCGGCCTCACCGTTGTTTTCGCAACCCGCGGGCGCGACACCGTGATCGTCAGGCCCGAAGGCGTGCACCTGAGTATATGGAAAGACACGTTCAAGAACAGACCGTTCGTGCTGCTCGTGTCGTCGTACCTGCTCCTGACCATCGCGACAACGGGCGTGTCCGGCATATTCGTTTACTTTGTAAAGTACAATCTGAAGTTGACGGAAGATTTCCAGTCAAGCCTCATCATGGGTGTGCTCGTACTTTCGTCCATTGCAGCACTGCCGTTGTGGGCTTGGGTTTCCAGAATATCAAGCAAGAAGATCGCGTTGTTTTCCGGCATGGCCGTGTTTGCCCTGGGCCTTGTTGTCCTTTCGCGCATCGGATTTTCCCAGGGACGGGTTTGGTTCTACGCCTGCGCAGTTTTCACCGGCGCCGGCCTTTCGTCCTTCTTTATCGTCCTGTGGTCCATGATCCCGGACGTAGTGGAATACGGCCAATTGCAAACCGGCAATCGCCATGAGGGAGTGTATTACGGCCTATGGTTCTTCGTGCAGAAGCTCGGCATGGCACTCAGCGCGGCGCTCAACGGCGCTGTCCTTTCCGTGACCGGATTCCGCCAGTCCGGTGGCGGCGTCATGCTCCAGCAGACTCCCGGCGCCCTTGGGGGCATCGGCGCGCTTCTTTCCGCACTCCCCCTTGCATTCATTGCCGCTGGTCTGTTCATACTCGCCTTCTATCCTATCAATGCACAAAAACACGCGGAAATAAGGAACCGGCTCCGAGTATCCGCATTGACAGAAACCAACACCGTTGTCGCAGCGACCGGTGGGGAGAACGTCCTATGACCCTCCTTGGAAGGCAGACAATTAACTTCATGATTAGAACGGCCGTGAAAGTATTGTTCAGGTTTTCGGCTCACGGCATGGCCAATGTCCCCAAAAAAGGGCCCGCAGTCCTTGTGGTCAACAGCCTATCGTTCTTCGACCCGATGCTAATTTCGGCAAGCCTCTCGCGCCCCGCTCTCTTCCTGGTTAACAAAAGCGATTTCATGCACAGCCGCCTGATGCCCCTGCTCCCCTTGTGCTCTGTCCTGGCCGTGGATTTCGGTAACCCTGGAGATGAGGAGGCGGCCTTGCTTACAGCAGGGCAGGTGTTGTCACGGGGAGGCCTGGTCGCACTGTTTCCGGAAAAATCAATGTCCAGGTCCGGATTTCTGAATCCCTTTGACAATCGTTATGCCCTGCTCGCGCGGAAGCACGGGTGTCCCGTTGTCCCGCTGTATATCGACCTTATGCGGGGAAGCAGGAACCGTGTTTTTGGGCGAGCCTCCGTTCGATTGGAGCCCGGAATACGCAGAAGGGCGACCGTCGTCTGCGGCGCGCCGTTCGGCCCACAGGTTTCATCCTTTGAACTCAAACAGGTAGTGGAAGAATTGTCCGTGCAAGCTTATGAATTGCGCAAAACCCATCGCCGGTCGCTCGGGTATTTGATGGTGCGATGCGCGCGGCGGCGATGGTTTCGGCTTTCATTGCTTGACACCACAGGGAAAAGTTTTACGTCCGGAACCCGGCTTGTTTCATCCATTGTCCTTGCCGACCTCCTCAGAAAACGCTTTTCAACGGACGCATCGATCGGCATTTTGCTGCCTGCGTCCGCCGGCGCCGCCCTGCTCAACGCGGGCGTCACTCTCGCCGGCAAAGTCCCGATAAATCTCAATTTTACCACATCTCCGGAAAACATCGCGTTTGCCATAACCTCGTGCGCAATCACGACCGTCATCACTTCGAAGGTGTTTCTCAAGAAGATGCCGCATTTGTCGCTGCCCGGAAACCTGATTTTTCTCGAAGACATCCTCGCCGGGATCACTTCCACCGGCAAACTCCTTGCATTGGTAAAGGCTCTTCTCGTCCCTGCCGCAATCCTGGTCAACGAACGGGCCATTCTCCCTGACGACTGCGCCACTATCGTTTTTTCGTCCGGCAGTTCGTCGAACCCAAAGGGTGTGATGCTGTCGCACCATAACATCATTTCCAATATCGAACAGATGCACACGGTTTTCGATTTCACGTGCCTCGACTGCATGGCGGCGGCGCTGCCGTTTTTCCATTCCTTCGGGCTGACTGTCACGCTCTGGTTCCCGCTTGTCGCCGGGTTCCGCGTCGTCTATCATCCGAGCCCGCTTGACGGATCGGTCATGGTCAACATCATCAAAGATCAGAAGGCGACCATCCTGCCGACCACGCCGACCTTCCTGCAGACCTACATGCGCAAGGCGCAGCCGCAGGACTTTTCCACGCTGCGGCTGATCATCTCGGGTGCCGAAAAACTCAAACCGAAATTTGCCAGCGAATTTATCGACAAGTTTCATGTCTCCCCGCTCGAGGGATATGGCGCCACGGAACTTTCTCCCGTTGCTGCCCTCAATGTGCCGGACACGACGCTGTGGGGCGCGACGGAGCGCGGCACCAAGCCCGGTACCATCGGACGGCTTGTCCCGGGCATGAGCGCGCGCATTGTGGACCCGGAATCCGGCGCGCCCAGCGGCCCGGGAAAAGCCGGTTTACTTCTCGTCAAGGGTCCAAACGTGATGAAAGGGTATCTCGGTCAGCCGGAAAAAACCGCAGAAGTAATCATTCATGGCTGGTATTCGACCGGCGACATCGCGATGATCGCCGAGGACGGGTTCGTTACCCTCACCGACCGATTGACCAGATTCTCCAAAATCGGCGGTGAAATGGTCCCTCACGGCGCTCTGGAAGACCTGTTTCTTACCGCCCTGGGCGCCGCCGAACAGATCGTCGCCGTGACCGCGGTCCCGGACGAGCGCCGCGGCGAAAAGCTGGTCGTTCTTTTTACGGAACAGGCCGGCACTGCCAAAGACCTTGCGGCAATCATCAAAGACGCCGCGGTGCCCAACCTCTGGAAACCGGCTTCCGATGCATATGTCAAGGTGGACGCGATCCCGGTGCTCGGTACGGGTAAGACCGATCTCAAGTCGGTACGATCCCTGGCCTGCAAAGCATTTTCAACCGGTTCCACGTCATCGGGGATTATTTTAGTCCAATGAAAAGACCGCTTTCCCTTCTCGCCAATTCCGAACTTGTAAGCGCAGCGGCAACCTGTTTCATTTACTTGTTTTACGCCATTGTGCTGGGTGCGTCGCTGTTCCCGTCGATCTGCCTTCTTGCATTGTGCAATCAGCGCCTTTCGCCGCTTTGGTCAGCTCGTTCCCTCGCGTTCTTTTCCCTGGGCTGCGGCTGCGCGATCATGGTTTTTTTTGTCTCCGGGACAGTCGTCCTAAGCGTGGCCATCCGTATCTTGTCCTTTGGGATCAAGCCAGGAAAATATCCCATGGTTTCGGTAACCATGGTGCGCTGGCTCGTCTACAGCGGACTGTACAATCTTGCCGGCAGGTTGATCCTGACGAATGTCCCGATGAGTTTTCTTCTCAATCTTTTTTTCAGGATCATCGGCGCAAGAATCGGAAAGCACGTGCAACTAAACTCCTGGTTCCTCAATGATGCCTATCTGCTCACGATCGGCGACAATGTGGTTATCGGTGGAAAAACAGATATCTCCTGCCACACGTTCGAAAAAGGATTTCTTATTCTGAAAAACGTGACGATCGGCAGTGGTACGCTTATCGGCCAGCGGTGCTATGTCAGCCCGGGCGTCACGATCGGGGATCATTGTATCATCGGTCAATACGCATTCATCCGCAAGAACACGGTGGTGCCGGACCGGACCACGCTTTCGGCGATTGCCGGCCTGCCGGTCCGGACCGTCGCGCGCATCGAAAAATCCGAGGCCTGATCTCATCCCCTCAGTTTTGATATTCCGACATTCGTAAACCCTGCTTCCCGCGCTACGTCCATGATCTGAATGATCTTATCATACACAACTTTGTTTGTGGCCGCTATGATAAGGTCCTTTGCTTCGGCCGACTCCTCGTTCCTTGCATGTATTTTCATGAGACTGCATTTCAGGTCGTCATAGGCGGAAAGAGGCCGAAGTTCTACGGAATCTGCCGGTTTTACCCGGATCCTCCGGTCGAACCGCTCGTAATAATAGCTGGCTGTCTTTTCCGATAGCGCCGTGACCGGGTTCATTTCATCATTGACAAGAACCATGTTGTTGTTCTTCAGATACAATGCATTGGCAACCCCGCCCGTCTCGCGATCCTTGCAATACAAAAGAATTTCCTGATTCGTATAACGTTTCGAATCGATATCGTTTCTTCCCGCGGTTGCCGGGGCGAGTTCAACAAGTTTCCGGTCAAGCTTGTTATTTTTGCCCGTAAACGAATGCACTTCCTTGTAAAACCTGCTCGGCAGGAACCCGTTGTTTGACCCGATTGTCATGGTCGATTCAGTCACAAAAACAGTGAGATGAACTTTGTTCTGTTCCAAAGGAACGGTCGAAAGAGAGTCGGTATTACCCCCAGTGCGGGAATTCGTAAAGGTAATTGTCGAGATTTTTGCGAACTCCGCAGACAACATGAGCACCGGGATCAGGACGATTAGAAAATTGATAAAGGGTTTCAAATCCAGAACCGATTCGTGGTCTCCGGCCTTTTGGCCGCGGTTTCCGTGGTCCACCATAAGCCACCTCCTGAAAAAGGGTGAGAGGAGCACAATAACGCCTTTCATCCATAACAACGGCTGAATACTGTTATTTGTTACATTGGGGCCAGCAAGTAGGGCTGTTTCCGGCTAACCCTGAGGACCAGGGTTCCCATGTCTGAGTCCCGCTTTGCGGGACGAGTTAGGGATGCACCCCTTCGGGTGCTTCCAAGGGTCGGCCGCAGGGTTAGGCGGGAATAGTCTTGCTTGCTGGCCTGAGGCTCGCTCAGCAAACCGGAGATAATGATATGGCAGGCCCGAAATTGCAATACTATAATTTGTATTGGTGCCCATGAAAAGGCGGTTAATCAGGTGTCTGCTGAAAACGAAAAAATCAAGAAGCATATCGAAGAGCTCGAGGAAAAGGTCGCGCGTCAGGCGCAGGCAATCACCGGGTACCGCGATCAATTGCTCAAACTCTCGGATCATAAATCGGAACGCGACCTGTACTCGGAACTAGCCGTGGTCTTCGCAAAAGAAACAAACGTCGATGACGTGTTCAAGAAAACTATTGAGGCCCTGGTCCTGCACTTCAAGGCAAAATACTACGGCATCTTCCTGCTTGACGCGAAGAACGACGAATTGGAATACCGCCATGGCAAAGGATATAACACCGGCTTGTTTCCTCAAATTCCGTATATCGGAAGCCTCATGGGGCAATCCCTTTTCCGGCGTGAAATCATTTGGGAACCCTCATTCGGGAAAAAAACAAATGTCATCATGCTGGGCCAGGACCCGCCGGAGCACAATGTGCTCTGCGTTCCGCTCATCCTGCTCGGCAATGAGGCCGGCGTTCTGCGGTGCGCAAACGTCGAGGCTGCGGCAATCGACAAGACAAAGGCGATGATGCGGACCATTGCGCAACTTCTGTGTTCATCCCTCGAACGAATCACCCTGCATTCGAGAAACGAGTGGACCATGCGGAGCCTGGACATCAGCTTTGCGATCGCCCGGCTTCTTGAAGACACACTGGACAGACAGGAAATCCAGAATCGGGTTTGCGCCGAAGTGCCACGCCTGTTCCGCTGCGTAGGATGTGTTCTTGCGATGAGGGAAACGTCGGGCGCAATGGCCGTCGCCGCGCGGTGGCCGGAATCCTTTGACCTTGCCGGCAACAGCATGTCTGCGGCTATTTACATACGCAATCTGATGACTGCTTTCCCGGGTGGAAATGCGCTCATACCCAATATCCATCGCGACGACCGTCGCTGGTCGTGGTCAAACCCCAAGGTCAGGTCGTTGTGCATGGCGCCCATCAGGCTGCGCGACGCCGTGCAGGGAGTGCTCATTGCCGTGGGACCCAGCGACGCGACCTTTGAGCATGCTCATGAAAACTTGCTCGGCATTGTCGCTTCGCAGATGTCGGTCACCCTGGAACGGGCCTCATATTTCCTGCAACAGGAAGACCACGCCCGCCTGGATGGTCTCACCGGCCTTCTCAACCGCAGAATGTTTCAGGAAATACTTTCGGACGAGACCAAGCGCGCCAGACGGTACGGTCGTCCTCTTTCGCTTGTCATGATCGATATAGACCATTTCAAGAAGTTCAACGATACGTTCGGGCATCCGGTGGGCGATGAGGTGATCAAAATGGTGTCCGGGATCGTCAAGGCCCTGGTCAGGGGCACGGACCGCGCGTTTCGCTACGGTGGCGAGGAATTTGCCATAGTGCTGCCGGAAACATCGTCCGGCAACGGCTACACGCTGGCCGAACGGCTCAGGCTTTCGATCCAAGAAGACCGGTCGGTCAAGAGCCTCAGCGTCACGATATCGAGCGGCATTACCGAGTTCGCCGCCACTGACACGCCCGAATCTTTTGTCAAGCGTTCGGACACATGCCTGTACAGCGCCAAGGAATCAGGGAGAAACCGGGTCGTGATTTCCTGACGGGATACCCACGTTCCTACTGCTGGATGTAATACACCGTTCGGGTTTCTGTTATGCTGTGGCCGCTGAAAGATGCGGTAATATACACGGAATAGTAGTTTGTCTCATTTGTCGGAATTGTGTAGGTGCCAGCAAACCTACCCGTATCGTCGGGGATAAGAGTGGTATCGGGTGAATTCTGTGCAAGACCAATGGTCACCCTGGAGCCGGGATATGCGTTGCCCTCGACAGGATTGACACGCGTCACGGTGTCGTTGTCATGAGGTTTAAGGATAGTCAGGTAAAGGGGCGACGGCTTGTCCGGCGCGCAAACGGCAAGCAGAAGGGCAATCGATATGCCGACAAGAACTTTGTGCTTCATGAGGCCTCGCCGGTTAAAACTCTTGCTTTAAAGATACCTTGATTTCTTCCGGAAAGCAAGTACCGGCTTGAACGTGGTACTGTTTTCAAAATCGTCTATGCGGGATTAATCGAACTCTCTGTACTGAATATCGTATGTGTACCCTTGCTCTGTTAGAAAAAGCTGGCGATTCATCGCAAAGTCAAGCTCCCTGCTTTCCCGTGTGACAATGGAGTAGAACACGGCCTGCTCGCCTTGCTTTTTAGGGCGGAGAATGCGGCCAAGCCGTTGGGCCTCTTCCTGGCGGGAACCGAAAGAACCTGAGATCTGGATCGCCACGTTTGCATCGGGCAGGTCGATCGCAAAGTTGCCAACCTTTGACAGGATCAGGACCTTTATTTCGCCGATGCGAAACTTGTCGTATAACTCGTCTCTTTTGTCATTCGGCGTTGCTCCGGTGATAACCGGCACGCCGAATTCCGCGGCGAATTCGTGGAGCTGAGAAAGATACTGTCCCATGATCAATACCTGATCAGTCTCATGAAGTTTCAAGAGCTCGCGGGCAATGGGAATTTTGCGCGGGTTTTCATACGCAAGCCTCACCTGCTCGCGCGGAGTCATGCCGAAGTATTTCAGCTTTTCCACCTGCGGAAGGTCCACGCGGATCTCGACGCATCGCGCCGTGGCGATCCACCCCTGCCGTTCCAGATCTTTCCATGGCACGTCGAATTTCTTTGGACCGATCAGCGTGAATACGTCGTTTTCGTGACCATCCTCCCGGATGAGGGTTGCAGTAAGGCCAAGCCGCCGCCGCGCCTGGATTTCCGCCGTGAACTTAAAAACAGGCGCTGGCAAAAGATGCACCTCGTCATAAATGATCAATCCCCAGTTCTGCGAATTGAACAGCCCGTAATGGAGAAATGGGTCGGTTTTCTTTTTCCGGTACGTAAGGATCTGGTAGGTCGCGATGGTGATGGGCCGGATGTCCTTGGACTCCCCCGAGTACTCGCCGATTGCACTTTCAGGAACATCTGTTTTGTCAAGTATCTCGCGTTTCCACTGGCGCGCTGCAGTCACGTTCGTCACCAAAATGAGTGTGCTGCGTGACAAGAGCGACATGACATGCATGCCCACGATGGTCTTGCCCGCACCGCAGGGCAAAACCACGACGCCGCTGCCGCCCGGCATCTGTGGGTTGCCCACATAGCTTTCAGCCGCTAGCTTCTGGTATTCCCTGATGACAAAGGCCAGACCGCCGCCGATGGTGCGTTTCAGGGTGACGGAAAACGGGTCGCCGTCCACATACCCGGCGACATCGTGCACCGGGAAGCCGAGCGATATCATAACTTGCTTTATGATGCCCCGGTTCTCCGGCGATACTTCGTACCGGCTCTCATCGATCCTGTTTCCGATGAGCCCGGCAAGCTTCTGGTTGCGCACAAGGTGGGACAGCATTTCCGGGTCAATGCAGCGGAGGGCCAGACCCTGGCCGTACGTTTCAAGAATGAACTTACCGAACCGTCCCATCAATTCGTCAATGCTCTCCGGGACGTTTCGGGGAAGGCTGTACTTGGAATATTTGTCAAGAAGCTCGACGACCTTGCGGGGCGTCAGGCCGAGAGCCGCGGCGTTCCACAGAGACAGCGGCGTGATAGAATAGGTATGGATATGCTCAGGGCTCTTCTCAAGGTGCGCAAACAGTGCGATCGCGTCGCGAACCTCGGTGAAAAGCGGGTTATTCACTTCAAGAAGCAGGGTGCTGTTACTCTGGACGATCAGGGGATTTTCAATATTCATTTCTTATCAATTTCCGGCCACGCTGAATTTGGCACAAAGGTTATTTTCCGCGAGTTGAGACCGAAAAATAACCTATGCCGGGGATTTTTTACATGAGTATTTGGGATTAATGTTCTTCCTGGACGTTGGGGCTTTGCCTGTTTGAGCCGGCAAGGTGCTTTTCTTTTTGCCGCCAGGTGGATAACGCTGAAGGGACGCGCAAGAACATGCCGGAAGGCCCCTGACAAGATCAGGGGCTTCCGTGAGGCAGATACCTATTTCCCGTGTGCCATCGGCCGGATCCGTACGACGTACACGCCGGCGCCGAAGGTCCCGATATCTTTTCGCATGTCGATGGTTTCTTTGTTGACCACCGCCTCTTTGATCCGTTTGCCTGCCAAACTGTAAACCACAATTGAATATTCTTTTCCGCCCCCAGATCCTTGAATGCTGAAATGGTCACCTGTCACCAACATCGTCTTGACCGATAGAGTCGGTGCAATCATTCCAAAGGACGGTTTTGTGGACACCGGCGGGGCCTTGCCTTGTCCCGCTCCCAGGCTGAGCGTACCCATGGTCTTGACGGAATAGTTTGCAATGCCTGTCAATGGTGCAAAGGTGTAGGTGCTCAGAATTTTTGCGGTTCGCTCAATCACGTAGACTTCCGCAGGAGCGGTGCCAAAAGAGAGAACAGCGTTTGATGTTGTCAGGACCACGCTGTTGTCGGAGGCTTTCCTTACCTGGACCTGCTGCGATCCCCAGGGATTGACAACTGCAGCGGAATGCCCGTAGAGGCTCTTCACGCCCACATACTTTATTTCGCCGCCTTCTTTTTCGGAACTTACCAGGAATCCTCCTTTTGCAAGCAAGCTGAATTTGCTGACAAATGCGGCATCACTTGGAAGGGCGGGAAAGACACGGATGGTATCGTTGTAGCTCTGAAGCAAAGACTCGTTTATTCCCATCATGGGAGTGCCGAACTGTTCAAACCTGTTATCATTATTTAGGATAAATCCATTGGGAAAGTTCTGGTACTTCCTCATCAGTAACTTGATCCCATTGAAAGTACTGTCCCCAAGCCCAAGCCGCGCGGCATAAATCGCGTCCGCTGTCCAAACATCAGGATACGGAAACGGCCGGCTCTTGAAATTATTCAGGGAGGTCTGGTAATTCGCCGATCCGACTCCGCTCAGGTTATAGGGATAGATAACCTCGCATGCGACATTTTCCACATTGCTTGAATTAACGGTTGGCGGATCGTACGCAAGATACCGGGTGCCGCCGTTGTATGCTTCTGTCTTGAATGGAAGAAGGCTGTCAAGAACGTTTTGCCATCTGGTTTGCAGGGCTGGGTCAACATTCAAAGCCTTGGCAGCACTTATTGCCTGCGGAAAGAGTGACCGAACGGCTGCAAGGTCGGTTATCGCATTCTTCACGCCCCAATACGTTTCGTGCGCATTTGAATTGGCCATGTAATATTGATGCGCTGTTGCATCGTACGACAATTTCGCGGCAAGGAACTTGGCCGTCTCGCGCATGAGTGGATAGGCAGTGTCCCTAAGATACGCGGAATCATTGGTGTAGGCGAACCGCATGAACATGCTCGATGCGGCCTCGGCGCCGGTGGACATGATCCTATCCGTATACGTGCTGGTCGTGGTCCAGGTCGCGTCACCGTCCCAGCGAATGGTTTCCGGAACCCAGATGCCGTCAATGGAAAACCGTGACTGGGTGAAGGTTTTCATTTTTGTGAAATTTCTTGCGTACAACCGGTAAAACCCGTCCAGCGCGTCAATGTGATTCGAGGCAAGCAGGGAATTGTAAAAGTTCCGCTGATCATACCACCAGTAGGCACCGCTCCAGGTTATGCCGATATCCGCGTTATTCCGAAACACCCCGTTGACAAAATGAAACGGGTAATTACCGTATGCTCCTGATGCGATCAAGTAGTTGGCAAGGTAGTAAAGGTTTTCCACGTAGTCCGCATCTCCGACGGAATTCGAATACTGTGCAAATGATTTCTGCCAAAAAGAGTGCCACCAGTTTGTGAAGGCCGAAAGCGTCGAGGCGTATCCCGCGGTTTTGATGGCTGTCAGAAGGTTTGTCGCCTGGGTCACGGAATTGTTTCCCGGAGCATTGAGCCTGCTCGCGCAGGCGATCCATATTGTGTAGCTCGACGCGGGTGTGATCGTGAACCGGACCGTCCTGGCATCGACCTGCTGTGTCGTAAAGGCCGCCCCATCGATTGTCGCGGCAAGAGTATACCCAAAGTTGTTCACATCGGTCTGGCCTCTGTTTATTCCCGCCAAAGTCGCGTTCGCAAATGAGGTGACGGTTTTCCAGGTATTGATATCCGGAAGATCGGACATCATGGAGTTCCAGGAACCATTGGACGTCATTTGACTCGCCGGGTCCCACATGTTCAGCTGAAACGTAATGGATTTCATGCCCGGCCGGCTATCACTGACGTGAATGCCGAGCACCTCGGAATTCGGAGATCCCATGATGGTTACGGTTCGATTGGTATCGTAGCGAGTCGTAACCATTCCGTCATAAAGCGATAACGATTGCTGAAAGGTCGCGTAACCCGAGTCCATTCGCGGGCTGGTATTCAGATTCGCCAGCCCCTCTGAAAAAATCGTTTGCGGCGAAGCGTCAACCCCGGTGATCTGCATGGTAATGCCATTGGTGTTCCACACCATTGCGCCGACCCGGCCATTACCGACGGTCAAGCCGCTGTTGGAATTTGTGATGGGGCTGTTGAAGACGATGCTGTGCTTGGAAAGATAGCTTGCATAGTCAACGGCAAGCACGCCGCTGGTTTGGTCAAAGGAGTGGTTTGCCGCGAACGCGCCGTAATTCATGGCGATAATTCCGAAAACGAGCATTCCCAAAAAGACCAGTCTCTTTTGCATTTTTGAATCCATGAAATCCCTCCAATTCACTTCAAATAATTATCACATAGTTACTTGAGTTTCACCAAGGCATTATCAGCTTTCTGGTCGCCTTTCCAATACGTGGCCGTAACCACATTATGCCAAAAGAACCACCGTTTCGCCAGCTTTTTGCTGGCGTCGCTTCGGGCTGCCATTCATCCCCGGGCTTGAAAGCCCGGGGTTTTCCGTATCTGTTACGTGGGATGTTGATAAGGCGTGTAAATCAGGTCTTGAGAACGGATATTACCTATGTGCGCCTGAAAGGCGGCTACATGTACACTCGATTGGCATCATAGCGGGATGTTATCAAGCCGTCGCCGCAATCGCATCGCGGCTCATGGAGATGAGGCTGAGAGCGAGTATACCTAATTAGACCAGAAGCCTGTTCACATGTCCTCCTTGACAACAGGTTCTTATTGCATAACCACGATTTGCTGCGTTCCGCCAAACCATTTCGCGTTCATCGTGAGCAAATAGTATCCTGTCGCCAGAGGTTTCGAACTAAACCTGTATACATGCGATCCCTTAGAAACCGGCTCGTTGAGAAGCACTCCCGCCAATCGGCCTTGCAGCGTGTATATGTTGACTTTTACGATTGACCCGTCGCCGGATTCCGGCACGGCAAACCGAACGACGATCGATCGTCTCGCCCCATTCTTGGTGACGTATGCCCAACGCGCCACCATTGCGCCGGAAGCGCGGCCGCTTTGGCCGGAGTTTCCTTTCACCGCCAGGTAGGCCGAGATATTGTTCTGATCTTCCTTTTCAAAAATCGCCCTAGTGGCGTCCCATTGGGCCGTCGTGGCGCTATCCTTCGCGTTCATGCCTTCGATATAATCTCCGAACGGGACGTTGAGATCGATCCAGCACCGAAGTATGTCCATCTCCTGTTTGGTCAAGGTAACATTATGGTGGCCAAGGCTCAAAAGCGCAATAAGCGGGCTTTTGCACGCACCGGCCCGGTACGGAGGCAACAGTACCGGTACATCCTCACCCGGGAACCAGTTTACATATTTACTATTGCTGGCTTCGACCGAATGGTTCACAAGACTCAAATAGGATTGTGACCAGTTCTTCCGATTACCCTCATTCCAGACGGGTGTATTGCTCAGGTCGATGCCTTGAGGGTTTGCGGCAGAATGGCATGACACGCATTTTGCATTCAGAATCGGCTGTAGTTCCTTTGCAAAGCTAATAACCCGCGGCGGCCCCCAGAACTGCTCCAAGGCCGAAGGTCCCTGCTTGACGGCTAATGGTGTGTAGGACGGGGGCGAAGGCGCAGTGAGTTTCGATTCGTGACACCCCATGCAGGCAAAAGTTTCGCCTGGTTGCAACGTTGTCCAGGAACGCATCGTCTGTACGACATTGTTGTTTGAATCGAGCGCCTGAAAAAAGATCGGCGTCTTTGCCGGTACCGTAAACGAGGCTGAACCATCGCTCAGCACGGGCGACTCGCCGATGATAACCTTGGCATCCCAGCTTGCGTTCCAGGTCGCGGGAGGCGTATCGTACCCGGCAGCGTTGTTGTTGTTGATATAGCCGGGGCAGAAATGATCGGCCCA